>Ga0209233_1000042_pt1 | contig 510519 bp, 430 predicted proteins | sample AraplaCL_Cvi_mCL_FD_184269 | JGI IMG/M metagenome (GOLD analysis project Ga0209233, IMG submission 184269) | Arabidopsis root microbial communities from the University of North Carolina, USA - plate scrape CL_Cvi_mCL (SPAdes) (version 2) | ecosystem: Host-associated > Plants > Roots >...
CGCCACTCGCCAACTGCGGCGCCAGCGCCTCCACAAAACTGAACTGGCCTGTCGACTTTACCGCCATCTCATCCCTCCAGCCTCAGCCAACAGAGAATCAACTCACACCTAGTTTTGCAACAGTCCCACAAGGGGAGAGGGAGATTCACCGCAGCGCGTTCGCCAGGAGTTTGTGGAGCTTGGACTGAAGCACGTCGTTCGCGGCGAGGAACTCGCTGCGCTCGATCATCTTGTCGCCGCCGCGGAAATCGGTGACGAAACCGCCGGCCTCCTTCACCAGCAGCATGCCGGCCGCGACATCCCAGGGTTGCAGGCTCGATTCCCAGAAACCGTCAAAGCGCCCCGCCGCGACCCACGCCAGGTCGAGCGCCGCCGACCCCAGCCGGCGGATGCCGGCAACTTCGGGCGCGATCGCGCCGAAGATGCGGCTCCACTGCGCGAAATCGCCGTGTCCGAGGAACGGGATGCCGGTCGCGATCAGCGCATCGGCCAGGTCGCGCCGCGCCGAGACGCGCAGCCGCTGCTCCTGCATCCAGGCGCCGCGGCCCCGCTCGGCCCAGAAGCTGTCGTCGGTGATCGGGTTGTAGACCAGGCCAGTGGTGACCTCGCGCTTGCCATTGGCGAGCGGCTCCTCGACCGCGATCGAGATCGCGAAATGCGGGATGCCGTGGAGGAAGTTGGTGGTGCCGTCGAGCGGATCGACGATCCAGCGCGGCTTGGTGGGGTCGCCGGCGATCTCGCCGCGCTCCTCCATCAGGAAGCCCCAGTCGGGGCGGGCGCGGGAGAGTTCCTCGAAGATCGTCTGCTCGGCGCGCTGATCCGCCATGGTGACGAAATCGGCCGGGCCCTTGCGGCTCACCTGGAGCTGCTGGACCTCGTTGAAGTCCCGCCGCAACCGCGGCGCCGCCTTGCGCGCGGCGCGGTCCATGACGGTGATGAGGCCTGAATGGGAAACCATATACTTACTCCTCCCCTCCCGCTTGCGGGAGGGGATCGAGGGGTGGGCGCCCGGCCAAAGCTAGGCGCAACGTCGGTTGTGAGCGTGAGCCCACCCCCTACCCCCTCCCGCGAGCGGGAGGGGAAGAAGGAAGGTCAGTCCGCCCGCCTTACATAGGTCTGCTCATAGACATCGACCACGATCCGCGTGCCGGCACCGATATGCGGCGGCACCATCACGCGCACGCCATTCTCGAGGATCGCGGGCTTGTAGCTCGACGAGGCGGTCTGCCCCTTAACCACCGCATCGGCCTCGACGATCAGCGCCTCGATCGTGTCGGGGAGCTGCACCGAGATCGGGCGCTCTTCCCAGAGCTCCATCACCACGTCCATGCCGTCCTGCAGGAAAGCGGCGGCATCGCCGAGCAGATCGGCCGGCAGCGTGATCTGCTCGTAATTGACCTTGTCCATGAAGGTCAGCTGGTCGCCTTCGCGAAACAGGAACTGGAAGTCGGTCGTCTCCAGCCGGACCTTCTCGAGCGACTCGGCCGAGCGGAAGCGGACATTGTTCTTGCGGCCGTCGATCAGGTTCTTCATCTCGACCTGCATATAGGCGCCACCCTTGCCCGGCTGGGTGTGCTGGATTTTCACCGCGCGCCAGATGCCGCCTTCATATTCGAGGATGTTGCCGGGACGAATCTCGACCGCGTTGATCTTCATGGAACTGCCTGTGCTGGAAAGAGCGAAGGCGGGGCCTTTAACGGGGAGAGGGCTTTCCGGCAAGATAGGGGTAGGGATCGACATCCTCGCCCTGATACCAATGCTGGTCGGGCGTGGTCCGGGTCAGCCCGAAATGGAGGTGGAAATTGCCGGGGCCAGCGTCCCCTGTATCGCCGACGAAACCCAGCGGATCGCCGGTCTTCACCACCTGGCCCTCGTGCAGGCCGGGCGCATAGCCCGAGAGATGCGCGTAATAATAGGTCCAGTCGCGCTGCGGTGAGCGGACATAGATGGTGATCCCGCCCGCCTTGCTGTTCCAGAGTTTCTCGACGGTGCCGGGCGCGGCAGCGCTGACCGGCGTGCCGCCCGGCGCCATGATGTCGGTGCCATGATGCTGGCGCAGTCCGTTCTCGCGCGGGTCGCCCCAGCTGTCGCTGATCGAGGATCGTGCGACGCCGGCCACCGGTACGGCGAGCAAGGCGCCATCGGGGACCACGACCACCGGGCTGGTGGTCCCGGTGGTGGGTGCCGGGACGGTCGCGGCGGTCGCGGTGACATTGGTCACTCGCGCGCCGCTCGCGGGCTGCGACGGCGCATCGGGCAGAGTCCGGCCGAACAATACCAGCCCGACCCAGCCGCCGAGGACAGCGCAGATCAGCACCAGCAACGCACAGCCGAGCCTCCTCACACCATCACTCCTGGAAGATCGCCGGCGTGCCCGGCTTCACCATCAGCGACAGCCGCGCCGCGTCCCAGTTGGTGAGGCGGATACAGCCATGGCTTTCGGCGCGGCCGATCGTGCTCGGCTCGGGCGTGCCGTGGATGCCGTAATGCGGGATGTTGAGATCGAGCCAGACCACGCCGACCGGGCCGTTCGGGCCGGCGGGCAATTTCGCCGCCTTGGCGGTGCTCTTAGCATCCCAGAACAGGTCGGGGTTGTAATTGAAGGTCGGATTATACGTCGCGCCCTGGATCTTCCAGGTGCCGATCGGCAGCGGATCATGCTCGCTGCCCATGGTCGCCTGGAATTGCGCGACCAGCTTGTCGTCCTTGTCGAGCACGCGCAGCACCTGATCGGACTTGTCGACCACCACTTTCACCCCCTGCGGCTCGACTGCATCGACATTGAGATCGGACAGCGTCTTGCGCCAGGTCGCCGGCAGCTTCGGATCATAATCGCGCGATGAAGGCAGCGCGTTGGGAAACACGACCATCGATCCCGGCGCCAGCCGGGTCTGCGGGCTGTTGAGCGCGAGCAGTACCTGCGGCGTGGTGTGGAACATCTCAGCCAGCTTCTCCATCGGCGAGCGATAGCCGAGCGCTGGCAGCTTCGCCTGTTCCTGCGGATCCTTGGGGAACGGATTCACATAGGGGCCGGCCAGCGCATCAGCGGTCAGTGCCAGCGTCCGCGTCGGGCGCAGATCGCGATAGGCGTGCAGCGCCCACAACGTGGCCGGGTCCAGTTTTCCGGTCTCCTCCAGGCCGCGCGACTCCTGGAAACCCTTGAGCGCGGCGACCAGCGACTTGCCCGGACGGCCATCCAGCACGCCGGGCGAGAAGCCGAGATGATCGAGGATCACCTGGGCGTGGAGGATGTCACGATCGATCATTTGCGCTGCCGGCGCTTTTGTTCCCTGCGCCTGCACCGCAACGGGACCAATTGTGCACAGCGCCAGACAGGCTGCACCGATCGCTATTTTCTTTGTCAATTCAATTTCCTACTTAGCATGGCATGCAAACAACGATGGACGAGCAGCTTGTGTCCACAGGACACAGGCCGGACAGTGCAGTGCTTTCGCGCCGTGGACTGATCGGCGGCATGGTCGCCGCCGGGGCAGCGCTCGCGCTTCCGATGCCGGCGATGGCGATCGGCACCGAGTGGCGCCTCGCGATCCGCAATGTGCACACCAATGAGAGCGTCGATGCCCTGTTCGCCCGCAGCGGACAGTTCCTGCCCCAAGGGCTGGCGGAGTTGAATCACGGGCTGCGCGATTGGCGTACCGGCGAATCCGTGGCGATGGATCGTCGCCTGCTTGCTCTGCTCGTGTCGCTGCGCGAGAAGCTCGAACTCGGCAGCTACCATCCGATCGGCCTGATCTCGGGCTATCGCTCGCCGCACACCAACGCCATGCTGCGCGCCGCCGGCGGCGAGCATACCGGCGTCGCCAGCCAGAGCCAGCATATGCTCGGCAAGGCGACGGACATCATGATTCCGGGCGTTTCGCTCGACCGTCTCCATGGCGCGGCGCTCGCGCTGGGCGGCGGTGGCGTGGGCTATTATCCGCGCGACGGTTTCGTCCATGTCGATACCGGCCGCGTTCGCCGCTGGTAGAGGATGTTCCAGCGGCGCCGCACCGCTCTCTCCTGAAATGTGAAATCCGGAACAGCCTCGGCTCATGGGCGTTTTCCCGCCCAGTCCGATCGGACTGTTCTGAGGACACCTTTGGAGAGAGGTCACCATGAAGACATTTCTGGCAATCGCGCTCGCCGCCGGCACGGCGGTCGCGGCGCTTTCCCCGGCCGATGCGAGCGGCGGCTGTGGCCGCGGCTACCATCGCGGGCCGCATGGCGGCTGCCGCCCCAACGGCGGGGTAGTGGTGGCCCCCGGCCTCGTCATCGGCAACTATTATGGCGGCCGCGGCTATTGGGACGGCCATCGTTACTGGCATCACCGTGAGCGGTGGCATGGTGGCTGGCGCTATCGGTAATCGCGTTCGCCCAACGGCCTGAACCCGTAATCCAATCACGAAGGCCGAGTTCCGCTTGCGCGGTGCTCGGCCTAGTTGCATCCGCGCTCCGCGATCGAGACGGTAACGGCACGCTGGACAGATCATAACGGCCCCGTCACACTCCCGGCCCGTGCGCAGACTCTTCGCGGACGCCGAAAGCGTCTTGGGCTCCCCTGTCCGAAACCTCGTCACGATCCTGCTCTTTGTCGGCACGGTCGTGGTGCTTGCCACGCTTGCCTATATGGCCGCGGGCTGGAGCTTCAGCGACTCCTTCTACATGGTACTGCTGACCGTCTATACTGTCGGCTATCGCGAGATCCGGCCGATCGACACGCCGTGGCTCGAAGGCATCACCATCACCACGATGGTGCTCGGCTGCACCGGCATGATCCTGTTCTCGAGCGCCCTGGTCCAGCTCTTCACCGCCCTGCAACTCAGACAGATTTTTGGAGCAAACCGCATGCAGAGCCGCATCGACAAGCTGTCGGGCCACGCCATCATCTGCGGCTATGGCCGGATCGGCGTGATGCTGGCGCAGGATCTGGCCAAGGCCGGCATGCCGCTCGTCGTCATCGAGCGGGAAGCGAGCCGCCTCGCCGAGATCGAGACGGCGGGCCATCTCTGCATCGCTGGCGACGCCACCGAGGAGGAGGTGCTGGTCACGGCGGGCATCGCCCGCGCCCGCGTGCTCGCGACCGTGCTCCCCAATGATGCCGCCAATGTCTTCATCACGCTCAGCGCACGCAACCTGAACCTCGAGCTCGAGATCATCGCCCGCGGCGAAGCGCCGACCACCGAGCGCAAGCTGCTGCGCGCCGGCGCGCATCAGGTGGTGATGCCGACCCATATCGGCGCCGAGCGGATCGCGCGGATGATCCTGTTCCCGGCCAGCACCGATCTTGCCGCCGATGGCCGTCTCGACCAGGCGCGGCGCGACCTGGGCGAACTCGGCCTCGACCTCGAACTGGTACGCGCCTCCGAAGGCTCGGCGATGTCCAGCCTCACCGTCGGCGAGGCGGAGCGCCAGGGCGGCGGCGCCTTCTTCATCGTCCAGATCCGGCGCGGCGAGGACGCGATCCCGCGCCCGGCGAGCGACGAACGAATCCAGGTCGGCGACGAGGTCATGGTGCTGGTCCGCGATTCCGGCGCGACGGCGCGGAAGCTGTTCACCACCAAAGCCGACAACCGCGTCGGCCGCGCCCGATATTAGCCGCCCAGCACTGCCGCGAAGGCCTTGATCGCCGCCGCCTCGTCCCCGCCCCATACGGCGTTCGACACGGCGATGAAGTCCGCGCCTGCCTTGACCAGGGGTGGAGCGTTCGCTGGCGTTATCCCGCCGATCGCGACGCAGGGGATTTCGAACAGGGTCGACCACCAGCTCAGGATCACGGGTTCGGGATGGTGGTGCACCTCCTTGGTGGTGGTCGGGTAGAAGGCACCGAACGCGACATAGTCAGCGCCCGCCTCGCCCGCTTCCATCGCGAGGTGGCGGCTGTCGTGACAGGTCACGCCGATCTGCGCCGCCGGGCCAAGCACGCTGCGCGCCTCGCGCGGATCGCCATCCTCCTGGCCGAGATGCACGCCGTCCGCACCCAGCCTTTTGGCGAGCGCGATGCTGTCATTGACGATGAACGCCACATCGCGCGCGGCGCAGATCGCCCGGAGCGGCTCGCCGAGCCGGGTCGCCTCGTGCTGGTCGACACCCTTCACCCGGAACTGGAAGGCAGCGACCGGGCCGGCACCGAGCGCGCGCGCCAGCCGGTCGGGAAAGCCGCCATCCACATCGAGCGGCGAGATCAGGTAGAGCTGGCAGGGCGGCCGCCGCACGTCGCGCGTGAACTGCGCGGCGAAATCGGGATCGAGCGGGCCAAGCGGATCGTCTTCAGTCATCCGGCGGCGCCTAGCACGGCAAGCAGGAACCCGTCCCATTTCTTCGCGCCGACCGTCTGGACCGCCGTCGCGCTCAGCCTCGGCTCGGCCGCGACTGCCTCGAACAGGGCGCGCGTGCCCTGGATGCGCGGATCGTCGCTGGCGGCATCGAGGATCCCGGCTTCGCGAATGACATTGTCGACCACGATCACCGTGCCCGGCCGCCCCAGCGCAATCGCTGCGCGCAGATAGGCGACATTGCTCTGCTTGTCGGCATCGATGAAGATCAGGTCGAACGGCCCCTCCCCCGCCGCGATCATCGCGTCGAGCGTCTCGATCGCAGGCCCGGTGCGGACATCGACCCGGTCAGCCAGTCCCGCCGTGGCGATATTGCCACGCGCGACCTCGGCATGATGCGGTTCCAGCTCAAGCGTCACCAGCCGCCCGCCTTCGGGGAGCGCCCGCGCCAGCCAGATCGTCGAATAGCCGCCGAGCGTGCCGACCTCGAGGATGCGCTCCGCACCCGCCATGCGCGCGAACAGGTGCAGCATCTTGCCCTGTGCCGCCGATACATCGATCGCCGGCAGGCCGCCCGCCGCATTGGCGGCAAGCGCGGCGTCGAGCGCGACGTCCGGCCCGAGCAGATGGCCGGCGATATAGTCGTCGACGGCGATCCAGCCGGCCTCGCTCATTTGCGCACGCCGCTGATCGGCCGGGTCTGCGCACCGCTGTCGAAGCCGGCGATCAGCGGCCGGCCCTTCGCGATGGCCTCGCGCACCAAGGGCAGCGACAACGAGGCCTGATGCGCTTCCTTGCTCTCCCAGATCTCGGTGATCCAGAGCGCATCCGCATCGGCCAGGTCTTCGGCGACAACATAGCTGATGCAGCCCGGCATCTCGCCCGAGCCGCTGGCGAGGATGGCCGCGAGCGCATCACGCTTGCCGGCGATAGCCTTGATCCGCCCGATCGTGCCGAACATCGAACCGTCTCCCGTCATGGGGCCTCCGGTCATGGCGGGGGCCGCCTGGCCGATCACCGCGATCGCCACTGCGCCCCCGACAAAGCCGCGCCGGCCGAGGAGCGGCGCGTCGCTCATTCCTCGCCCCTTATTCCTCACCCTTGTAGATCCGGACCAGCTTGGCGAGCATCGCCAGCGCTTCGTCACGCGGACGCTGGAAGGTGTTGCGGCCGATGATCGAGCCGTTGCCGCCGCCATCGCGAATGTCGTGCGCGTCCTGATAGACCGCGTCCTCGCCTTTGGCCGCGCCGCCCGAGAACACCACGATCCGCCGCCCGGCAAAGCTCGACTGGACGACATGGCGCACCCGGTCCGATTGCTTCGACCAGTCAGTGTCTTCGTAGAGCGGCTTGGCTTCCTTCTGCTCGATATGGTCGCTGGGCAGCTTCACCTTGATGATGTGCGCGCCGAGCAGGGCGGCGATATGCGCTGCATAGGCGCCGACATCGAGCGCAAGCTCGCCCGACTTGGGCAGCACGCCGCCGCGCGGGTAAGACCAGATGACCGTCGCGATGCCGACCGACTTGGCCTCGGCCGAGAGCTCGCGGATCTGGCCGATCATGTCGTTCAGATGGTCCGAGCCCGGATAGATGGTGAAGCCGATCGCCGAGCAGCCGAGCCGCAGCGCATCCTCGACGCCGCCGGTCACCGCCTGGTTGGCGCCGGTCGCCCAGCTGTTCGAGCTGTTGACCTTGAGGATCGTCGGGATCTGGCCGGCAAAGGTGTCGGCGCCGGCCTCGATCATGCCGAGCGGCGCGGCGAAGGCGGAGAGGCCGGCGTCGATCGCGAGCTGCCAGTGATAGTGCGGATCATAGGCCGGCGGATTGACCGCGAAGCTGCGCGCCGGGCCATGTTCGAAGCCCTGGTCGACGGGCAGGATGATCAGCTTGCCGGTGCCGCCGAGATGGCCCTGCATCAGGATGCGGGCGAGGTTCGCCTTCACGCCGGGATTGTCCGACTCGTAATGGGCGAGAATGGCCTTCACCTGCGGGGTCATACTGTTTCCTTCGGCGCTGAATTGGTGTGATGCCGGGCTGTTAGCGGGCGTTGGCGACAGGGGCAACGGGCGGCGCGAACCCCGGGTTTCTCCCTGTTAAGAGGTGATAACAGGGAGAATAACAGGGAGGAATAATTTCCAGGGCGGTTCTGGGGTGGTTTGTTGGAGATTTTTGTGTGTCGGAACAAGTGGATAGAGAGAGCGCTCCCTGTTCCTGAATAACAGGGAGCGGTCGGCACGGAACAGGGAGGGTGGTTGCCCGGAACAGGGAGACGCCGTGCAATAACAGGGAGGCGATGCCCTGATCCGGCTTGCGCAGTTATCCGGCGCGGCTCAGCGCGAGCCGGGGGGCGAAGGCGAGATGCATTGGGGCATAAGCGGGCGGGTTCATGCGTCGGCATTCTGCCGGACTAGGAGAGGATTGCCGAGAGGTGAATCAAGGCGCCGATGGCGGGTCGGGCAGGTGCCGCGTCGCCGCTGCCCAACCCCGCCATCCGTTCATTCACAATCTGGCCGGGCCGAATGGCTCATGACAGAATTTTGCCTGCCATCAGGAGTCGATGTCGATCACGATCTTGCCGCTTGCGGTGCGCGATGCGAGCGCCTGATGCGCTTCATCGACGCCGTCGAGACCGAAGCCTCGCGGATCCACCCTCGGAATGAGGTCGCCGCGCTCGATCATCGCAGTCGCTCGACGCAGGATGGCGCCATGGTGCGCGCGACCTTCGCCCGTGAGCAGCGGCAGCAGCGCGAAGACACCCGAATAGCTGGCTGCCTTGAACGACAGCGGCGCGAGCGCGTGCGTCCCCCAACCGAGCGCGCTGACGACATGACCGAAGCGGCCGACCGCGCTGAAGGCGCCGTCGAGCGCAGCGCCTCCGACGGTATCATAGACCATGTCGAAACCGCGGCCGGCGGCATGTCGATCGACATAGGCCTGGACGTCCTCGTTCCGGTCAATCGGAGTTGCGCCCAGGCCCTGCAGAAACGAAGCTTTCGCCACGCCATCCACGCCATAGACCTCAGCGCCCAGAGCCCGGGCAATCTGGACGACGACATGGCCTACCCCGCCGGCTGCGCCCAGGACCAGAAGAGTCTGCCCGGCCTGAAGATCGGCGCGATCGACCAGCCCTTCCCAGGCGGTGATGAAGGCGAGCGGCAAGGACGCGGCGTCGTGCATCGACAAGGTCCTGGGCTTTGGCGCGATCAGGCGCGCATCGACTGCCGCGAATTGGGCAAGCGACCCCTGAATGCCGCCAACGCCGCCGGCCATGCCGTAGACCTCGTCGCCCGCATTGAACGACTCGACACCTTCGCCAACTTCCTCGACAACTCCTGCGAAATCCATGCCGAGGATCGCCGGCAGCGGCTGCCGCGCGTGCGGGGCCGCTCCGGCCCGGATCTTGAGGTCGAGCGGATTGACCCCGCTCGCGCGGATTCGGACGAGGACCTGTCCGCGTGCCACGCCCGGGCGCGGTACGTCGCTGCTGCCGCCGACGCCATGATCGTCGAAGACCCAGGCGCGCATCGTCTCAGCTGACATGGGGTCGCCCATCATTATTGCCCGCACCAGCGATAGAGCGAGCGGCCTTTCTCGCCCGCCTTCCTGATCACGAGCCTGGTCCGGGAATCGACCGTGTAGGTCGCGGTGAGCGTGTGCGCCCTGGCCGGCGTGCCGTCGCCAAGGGCGGAGCATGTCTCGGCGATCTTGTAGGTCTTGCCATTGTGCGCGGCGACAGCGGAGCGGCATCCGGTGGCATGGGGGTAGGAGAAAGCCCGACCGTCATAGCTGAGCGTCGCCGCGAAAGGCGGGTCCTTGCAGGCAGTGCCCGCCAGCACATAGGTGCCGGGCTTGAGCGGAAGCTGTGCTGCATCGGCCATGGTCGAGACGAGCGCGAGGAGTGCGAGAGCGGGGTATCCAGACATAAGGCTCAGTCCTTCTTGACGTATATCGATGATCCGGTGACCCGCAACCGATTGGCGCGCGCAGTCAGCCCGAGCAGAACCCCAAAGAACGAGGCCCGCGTCAGCGGCAGCGAGATGCGCCGTCCGCTCATGCAGTCAGCTTCCGGGCGAGAAAGTCGTGCATCAGCGCGGCCATCTCCCGCTGATGTGCCTCCAGCGCAAAATGTAGGCGAACTGCTCGGGTGGCGGCGCGTCGCCATAGCCGAATCCCGGATAATCGGGCGCGATGACATGAAATGTCCGCATCGGCCGGCTCGCCTTCTCCGCATCCAGCGCAGGTGCGCCGAGCGCCGCCGAAGCCGTGCCTCCGACCAGGCCTGCCAGCAGGAGGCGACGCCCGATTTCAGCCTGCGGCATGTCACGCCTTTCCTCGATCGCTGTCTGACGCACATTTAGACGTTGCAGGATTCGGTAATAAGAGAGCTAGGATGAAATCCTGAATTGCAGGATCGGAAACGATGGACCGACTGGATGCGATGGCCATGCTGGTCGCGGCGGTAGACGAAGGCTCGCTCGCCAGGGCGGCGCGCAGGCTCCGCACATCGCCCGCTTCAGTGACGCGCGGCATCGCCCTGCTCGAGGCGCGTGTCGGAGAACGACTGCTGCACCGCACGACGCGCAGCCTCAAGCTCACCGAGGCAGGCGTCGAGCAGCTCGCACTCTATCGGCGGGTGCTGGCAGCGCTCGCCACCACAGCGGAGCCGCAGGGCGAGTTGCGCGGTCGGATCAGCATCACCGCTCCGGAAATTTTCGGCCGGTTGAAAATCGTGCCGATCCTCGATCGCTTTCTGCGGGATCATCCCCGCGTCTCGGCACGGGCGGTGTTCGTCAACCGCGTCGTCGATATGGTGGAGGAAGGAATCGACCTCGCCGTGCGAATAGCGCGATTGCAGGACTCGACCCTTACAGCAGTGCGGCTCGGCACGGTACGCAGGCTGGTCTGCGCCTCGCCCGCCTATCTCGAGCGTCATGGCGTGCCGAAGACACCGAGCGAACTCACCACGCATGCCTGTATCGACCTTCAGGTCGGCAGCGGCCATGAGCCATGGCAGTTTCCCGTCCGGCCCGGACCCGGTGCGCGTCTCAGGACCGTCGCGATCGGATCGCGGCTGTCGGTAAACAGCCAGACGACCGCGATTGCCATGAGCGTCAGCGGCCACGGCCTGTGTCATCCGCTCTCCTATCAACTGGCTGATGAAATCAGGGACGGGCGTCTGGTTCGCGTCCTCGAAGACTATGAACCCGAGCCAGTCCCGATCCAGTTCGTCTTTCATCCCAGCCAGCGAAAGGGCGGCATCGTGCGATCGCTGGTCGAACAGGCGACACCGATCCTGCGCGCTGATCTGGCCGAGATCAGCGACCTGTTCGGCTAGAACAGCTTGCTCGGGCGCTGGTTGATGTGGTTGGTCTTGCCCTGCCACCAGGACCATAGACGGCACTATGGCCGTCGTGGCTCTTTATGATGCAAGCTGCCGCTCATTCTCGTATGAGGGACCGCGAGGACGGTTCCAGTCGGGAGGTAAGGAATGCGCAGACTATTGATGGCGGTGGCACTGTGTGCCGCGCTCGCCCCAATTGGCATGGTCGTCGCCAAATCCGGCGGTCTCCAGGAAAGCGTCGCGGCCGCGGTGGCCGATCCGACCCGTCCGGCAACCGACACGACTACCGACGCCAACCGGAAGCCGGCCGAGACCTTGCTGTTTGCCGGCGTGAAGCCGGGGATGGTTGTCGGGGAATTCTATCCCGGCGGCGGCTACTTCACCCGCATGCTGAGCGATATCGTCGGGCCGAAGGGCCATATCTATGGGATGGAAAATTCAGTCTGGCGGAGTTCGGTCAAAGCCGATCAGGCGCTCGTTGCGGACGGCAAACATCCCAATGTTTCGATGGAGGCAGCCGCGTTCGGCACGGTCCGGTTTCCGCAACCGCTCGATCTTGCCTGGGTGACGCAGAATTATCACGACCTCAAGATCGCCGAATATGGGATCGTCGACACGGCAGCGTTCAACCGCGGTGTGTTCGCATCGCTTAAGCCGGGCGGCATCTATTTCGTGCTCGACCATGAAGCCCCGGCCGGGACCGACGTCGCCGGAATCGTCAGGCTGCACCGGATCGAGAAGGCGCAGGTGATCCGGGAGGTGACCGCGGCCGGCTTCAAGCTTGAAGCCGAAGGGACCTTCCTGCGTCGTGCCAGCGACGATCACAGCCTCCCGATCTTCGACAAGAAGGTCCAGGGACAGACCGATCAATATGCCCTGAGGTTCGTGAAGCCGCGCGCCGCGGCAGGTCGCCGCCACGCATAGGCCCTAGCGCCGGGCGAACCGCGCGACCACGTCCGGTGCCAGCTGATTGGCGGCACCGACCAGATCGATCAGTTCAGCCGGCCGGCTGCCGCGAAGGCCGGCCGTGGTCGGCACGCCGTCGCGCACGAAGGTGTAGAAGCCGGTCACGAGATACGCGCCAAGCGCATCGATATGCTGCGCCTGGCCGTCGAGCATCTTGCGGAAGCGGCTGCCGTCGAAGAATTCGCGCGCCGTCCGGGCATTCTCGAAGGCGACCTCAGCCACCGCGACGTTCAGCCGGTCGGCCTCGACATGGTGATCGACATTCGGCGACGGCGGCGCCGGACTGGCGTTTTCATAAGGGAGCGGCAGATGGAGCTTCCATTTCCGCACTGAATCCGCCGCCGCCAGATCGGCACTGATGTCCTGCAGCCATGTCGACGGGTCAGGCCCCGGGCGGCGGTTCATATAGACATGGACGCGGTGAAGCCGGTCAGGCCCGTTGCGCATGCCGTCTTCCTCGCGATCGACGAAGGTCGACGATCCGTTGGGGAGGAAATAGGCGACTGACTCGCTGAAGAGATTATGCTCGTCGCTATAGAGTATGCCGGCAGCCTCGCTGAACAGCGCCTGGTCGGCCAGGCTGGCGAAGCCGAGTTCAGCCGAGCCGTCGAGCACGGCTGTGATCGGGCGCACCCCGTCCGCCATCGGCCACAGATTGGCGGTGTGGTTGCGATCGAAATGCTGCTGCACATAGAAGCCGAGACCGGGTAGCCGCGAGCACAAGGTCGCATGCACGTCGCGCCAGTAATTCGCGAACAGATCATACGGCAGCCCGTCGCGCTTGCGCACCGAGGCGTAGACATTGTGGCGGACTGACGCGTCGCGCACTGCATAATCGGGCTTGGTCATGGCGGGTTCCTCCGGGTGGAAAGCGAATGCGTGGTCAGGCGACGGGGTGGGCCGCCATCTGGTCGAGCAGAGCCTTGGGGTCGAAATAGGCGACGAGGAGGCGCACTGCCTTGTCGTCGGCGACGTCCCAATGTTCCGAGATGACGATCGATTTGTCGGTGCCCTGGACGCCGATCTCGATCAGCGCGACGACATGGCAGGCCTCGGCCGTCAGGCTGAGATAACTGAGCCGCGTGAAGTCGAGCACGGCCGCGACCCGGGGCAGCAGATCGACATATTCCTGCTTCCCGAAGGTACCGCCCCAGGGAAGATAGGCGGGCACGAACAGCTCGAAATGCTCGGCGAGGCTGTCGCTGAAGCTGGTGATTTCGCCGCGGGCGCCACCGTCATAGAAGCTCTTCACGAGCGCGCGGGCGCGCTCGTTGGTGTCAGTGTCGGACATTGCGCTTACCTTTTGGAAGGGTGGTGGCGCGGCAGGCGACCGCCGGGAGGGGGATCGAGTGGGATCGCCTGCCGCGCGGCCGCCTATTGGGCGGCCTTCTCGATCAGCGCGGCGACCTTTGCCGGCTGCGAGATATAGACGACGTGGCTCGCCGCGACTTCGATCGTCTGTGCGTTCGAGCGCTTGTACATGAAGCGTTCGAGATCGGGGTTGATCGCCCGGTCGCTGGTCGCGACGACCGCGAAGCTTGGCTTGGTCTTCCAGGCCGGGGCGGTCGCCGGCGCGGTTGCCGACTTCACCGAAAGATAGACCTGCGAGCGGCCCATGGTATCGGCCACTGACGCGGGCAGATCAGCCGCGAAGTCGGCGTGGAACAGGCCCTGGTCGAGATAGAGAAAGCCGTCGGGCGTCGGCCGCACCGCCTTTGAGGCCGGGGGCATCTTATCACCGAGCGAGGCGAGGCTTTCGCCCGTGTCGGGCTGGAAGGCGGCGACATAGACCAGGCTCTTGACGTGCGCATTGTTGCCGGCTGCGGTGATGACGATGCCGCCATAGCTGTGGCCGACCAGCACTGCGGGGCCGTCGAGCCCGTCGAGCACGCGGTTGGTGGCCGCGACATCATCCTCGAGCGAGGTTTCGGGCGGCTGGACGATGCTGACCTTGTAGCCGTCCTTCACCAGGATATCGGAAACGGCCTTCCAGCCTGATCCGTCAGCAAAGGCGCCGTGGACGAGAACGATATTCCTGATCGAGCCGGCCGGGGCCGAACTGGCGGGCACGGCAGTGGCAAGCGCTGCGACTGACGCGGTTGCGATCAGGAATCGGGCAATGTTGGTCATAAGGTCCTCCATGAAAAAATCCGCCGGGTCAGCCGAGCGCCGGCCCGCTCGTCATCTGATCGTTGAATTCAGTGACCCATGCGTGCTCGGCGGGTCCCGGGTTGGCGCGCATCTGTTCGGCCTGGCCGACCAGAATCTCGTCAGCGCCAAGCGCGAACTGCGCCATTGCCCCTTCGATGAACGCGTCGAGGGGCATGGCGCGCTCCTCCTCGGTGCTGTTGAGGAGTTCGGTCCGCACCCAGGGCGGCGCGAGTTCGATGACCTGAATGCCGGACGACCGGAGCGCGTAACGCTGCGACAAGGTATAGCTGTGCAGCGCGGCCTTGGTCGCCGAATAGATCGCCGTCGGCACCAGCGGCACGAACCCGAGCACTGAGGTGACGTTGACGATGACAGCATCGGGCCTGGCCCTGAGATGCGGGAGCAAAGCTGCGCTGAGTCGGATCGGGCCGAGGATATTCGTCTCCATCGTGGAGGTCAGCACCGTCTCGTCGACTGCGCCCGCAGCATCGTCGATCAGCATGATGCCTGCGTTGTTCATGAGAATATTGAGCGCCGGATGACGCGCGACGAGTTCGCCCGCGACGCGAAGGATTGCATCGGGGTCAGTCACGTCGAGCTCGATCGAGTCCATGCCGGGATTGGCATCGATGACTGCCTGGAGCCGGTCCTTGCGGCGGCCCGAGATGATCACTGTGTTGCCAAGGCGATGAAATGCCTCGGCCAGGCCGCGGCCGATGCCCGAGCCTCCGCCGGTCATGAAGATGGTGTTGCCGGTCATGCGCATGATAATTTTTCCTGTTCGCCCTTTCGGGACATGATTCAGCTGAAGGTGATTGCACCGAAATCGAGCGAGACGAGCAGCGGCTCGGGCACCCTGTGGTTGTCCGCGTCATAGGCGTAGATCCGTCGCCGGGTCGGCATCATCAGCCCCTGGAACTGCTTGTATCCGCTCGGATAATTCGCGCCGGTCGCGCCACCAAGGATGTCGACCGTGTAGTCGTGCCGGCGCATCAGCCCGTCCGGCCCGAAATGCGTGATCTGGGTTCGGGTGTGGCTTGCGATATAGTCGGGAAACGAGACCTTCAGCCGCCGCCACGCCTCGTCATTTTCCCGCCAGGGCTCGATTTCCTCGGTCTCGAAGCCCGGCCAGGTGTAGAGGAAGGGCGAGGTGAGATAGGTCCACAGCGCCTCGCCGACGAAATAGGCGACGTGCAGCTTGTCCCATGGCGTTTCGCGCAGCTGACCGGCAAAGGCGGCGGCGGGATCGCGCCGGGTTTCGACCGTTTCGCCAGCCATGGTTTCGATGGTCAGCCGGTCGGGGAGGAAATCGAGCCTGGTCTCTGCGCCGCCAAAGGGGGTGACGGTCAGATGCTGGCGACGAGTCTCGATCTCGAAGACCTTGTCGGTCAGCAGGCCGGGCTGCTGCTTCACCTCCCAGATCGCGCCACCGACCGTGATCCCGGCCGTGAGGCGGGTGAAACTGTTCCAGCGCGCCATCCCGCCATGGGCGTCGATCGCGAAAGCGAGCAGATCGTTCATTGCCATTCTCCCGGATCCAGGCCTCAGCCGATCGCCTGCAGAACCAGATCGGCGACCGCGCGCGGCTGCGACAGCATCGCGACATGGCTGGCGGCGATATCCACCGTCTGCGCGCCCATCCGCTTCGCCATCATCGCCTGCAGATCGGGATGGATCGCGTGATCCTCGGTCGCGTGGACGTACCAGCTCGGCTTGCTCTTCCAGGCGGGGTTAGTGATCGGCGCGCCGAACGCAGCGCCGGCAAGCGGACCCTGGGTCGCGAAGATCAGCGCGCGCTCTTCCTCAGGCAGATCCTGGGCGAAAGCGTGGTCGACGCCGGCGCGGGTGAGCTTGAGGAAGCCGTCAGCATCCGGCCGCAACTCGGTCGCCAGCCGCGTCTCCGGGCCGCTCGCGGCGAGCGACGCGGCGGATTCGCCGACATCCGGGCCGAAGCCGGTCACATAGACGAGACCGACAACTTTGGGATCGGCCCCGGCTTCAGTGATCACCGCGCCGCCATAGGAATGGCCGACCAGCAGCACCGGCCCTTTGGCGAGCGCGATCGCCCGCTTCAGTGTCGTAACATCATCGACGAGCGAAGACAGCGGAAGCGAGGCCGCGACGAGCTCGACGCCGGCACCGTCGAGCAACGGCAGGAGTTTCACCCAGGCCGAGGCATTGGCCCAGGCGCCATGAACGAAGATGATGCTTTCAATCCCTGACATGATGATATCCCGCTGAAGAGCAGGCCGGTCCGGGCTGCCTTCATGGATAGTCGGGGAAAGGCGGGTTCAGCGAAATCCCAATCCGGGGAACTCGGCGCTACCCCTTTCGAGAATGCGCCGGCCGCGCGAAATGTCCGATCGGGCTAAAGCACCGAGCGTTAAATCGGAACCACCACTGCCGTTCGTCCTGAGTAGGGACCGAGTAGCCGAAGGCGTATCGAGGCCTGTCCTGAGCGCCTGCCTTGGCAGGCAGTCGAAGGGGCCCGTATCGAAGGACAGGTCCTGCGCGACAATCTGTCCTTCGATACACCCTCTCGATACGCCGCTGCGCGGCTACTCGAGGACTACTCAGGACGAACGGATCAGATTTAAGACTCGATGCTCTAGAGATCGATGATGCCGCGCTTCGCGGCGATGGCGACTGCATGGGCCCGATCGCCGACCTCGAGCTTGGCGAAGATGCTCTTCATATGCGCCTTGATCGTATCTTCGGTCACTGAGAGCTGCCAGGCGATCTGCTTGTTCGCATTGCCCGCCGCGACGAGGCGTATCACCGAGATTTCCCGGTCGCTGAGCGTTTCGTCGCCGATATGCAGGGCGATCTCGTTCGCGATTTCGGGCGGGATGCGGCGCTTGCCGGCATGCACCGCGCGGATGATCTCGACCAGCTCGGTCCGCGCCGATCCCTTGAGCACATAGCCGACCGCGCCGGCCTTGAGCGCGCGCACCGCCTGCGCATCCCCGGCATAGGTGGTCAGCACGATGATGCGGGCGGCGGGAAATTCGGCCCTGATCCGCTTGATCGCCTCGACCCCGCCAAGGACCGGCATTTGCAGGTCCATCAAGGTGACGTCGGGCCTGAGCGAACGGAAACTCTCGATCGCTTCGAGGCCGTTCGCAGCCTCGCCGACAAGCTTCATATCGGTCTGAAGCCGCAGGATCGCCGCCAGCCCGTCGCGCAGCACCGGATGATCGTCGACGGCGAGAACCGTAATCAAGCTCGATCTGTCGCTTGACGCCATCTATGCCTCCTTGGGATTGCGCGGGAGATACCATCGCCGCCGGCGCGCTGACGGCGCATAGGCGGTCGATCCGGGGACGATGAGCGTGACCTCGGTACCGCCGCCCGGCCGGCTGGATATCGTGAAGTCGCCGCGGATCTTTTCGGCGCGCTCGCGCATGCCGGTCATCCCGAAATGATGCCGGCGCCCGCCATGCGCCAGGATGTCCGGGGCGATGCCGACGCCGTCGTCGCGAAAATAGGCCCTGAACTCGCGCGAATGATAGACGATGCTGACCTCGATATCGTCAGCCTTCGCGTGCCGCAGCGCGTTTCCGATCGCCTCTTCGCCGAGACGCGACACCTCCTCATGGACAATCGGGTGCAGCGGCCGTGGCTTGCCCTCAGTGATCACGCGGAAATTGCCGGTATAGGCCGGCGAGAGTCGCGCCGGCAGGCCGGCGAACATATGGGACAGATCATCCTCCGGCGCCGCCGAGCGAAGGTTCGCCACGCGATCCCGGCCTTCGGCCAGGGTGGTATCGGCAAGATCAAGCGCAAGCTCCATCTCGCGGCGCGCTGCGAGCGTATGGGGCAATTGCTCCATCACTGCCTGAAAGCGGAACATCAGCCCTTGGAACCCCTGAAGGAGCGTATCGTGAAGTTCGCGCGCAATGCGTTCGCGCTCGCCGATCCGCTCCTCGAGCCGCCCCTGCATGCGAACCGCCATCTGATTCAGACGCAGCGAGTAGAGCAGCCAGATCGCAGCGAGCAGGCCGATGCCGATCAGCGCCTTGAACCAGTAGCTCTGCAGGAATGTCGGCGGAATCGCGAAAGTCAGGCTCGCCCCGGTTCGATTCCACACCCCGTCATTATTGGCGGCGATGACCCGGAAACGATAGGTGCCGGGCCCAAGCGCCGTGTAGAAGGCCTGGCGGCGTGTTCCGGGGTCGATCCAGCCGCCATCGACCCCCTCGAGCTGATAGCGGAATCGCACACGCTCGGGCACTGACAGGCTCAGCGCCGTATAATCTATCTGGAGGTTCGACGTGCCTTCGGGGAGCCGGAGCGAGGTCGGCTCCGGATATTCCCTGCCGCCCGCGGAGAGCGACCTGATCAGGACCGGCGGGGCGAGCGCGTTCATCGGGATATGGGCCGGGTCGATCCACGCCAGGCCATGGCTCGTCACGAACCAGAGTCGCCCGTCCGTCGCTTCAATCGCTGTATGGCTGTGCGAATCCTGCTGCGCGACGCCGGGAAGGCCGTCGTCCAGGTTGAACAGGCGCGCCTTCAAGGGGCGCTCCGGATGCGCGAAGGCGTCGGCCAGCCGATCGCCCCGAATGCGGATCACCCCGGAAATCGCGTTGACCCAGAGATCGCCATTCGCCGTCTGCACGATCCCCGAAACCCGGCTCAGATCCGGCTGCTGATCGGACCCTATCGTCTCGAAGCGGCGGCCATCGAATCGGGCGATACCGAAGTCGCCGCCGATGAAGGTGGCGGTGCGTCCGGCCGAAATGATCTCGATATCGCCGACGGCGAGACCATCGCCGCGGCCGAATGTCCGCGACCGGCCATTGGCAACCATAGTCACCCGGTCGCCATAGTTCAGCCAAGCCCCGCCGCTGGCATCATAGATCATCTGCACGGGCGCCACCGACGGCCGGTCGAGACGAAGCCCCGCATCCTGCCAATGGCCGCTGTTCCGACAGACGATCCCCCGCCCCACGATAGAGACGCAGAGATCACCGGCGCGGCTCTCCATCCACGCCGAAATCCGCCCGCCGGCACTCCCGGCCAACGTCTCCCGCACAAGCCGGCCTTTCGCCACCTGAAGCACGCCGGAGTCAGTACCGATCCAGAGATTACCGGCGGCCGACCGAAACATGACGCGCGCGCGAAGGTTGAGGCGGGTGAGCTTTTCCGCGGGCCGGTCGGCATGGGCGGCAAACAGGCTGTCGTCGCCGGCCACATAGACGCTGCCGTCAGGGCCCGGCGCGGCATTGAAGCCGTCCCGCGAGGATTGGGGGATGCCCGCCGCCGGCACGGCCGCCGTTGCCCGAAAGCGATCAAGCCCGAGATTGGTGCCGATCCAGATATTGCCTTCGCGATCCTCGAGAAGCGGGTTGGCCAGGTCAGAGCTCAAACCGTTGCGCAAGCCGAATGTCTCGCCGGCGAGCGGCCGGGCCGATACCCTGCCCTGCTTTCCGGTCCCCTGCAGCCTGAAGACTCCGCCGACGCCATAGGTGCCCCAGAGGATTCCGTCCCGGTCGACCAGAATATGCTCCACCGTCCGGGATTCAGCCGGCGGTAGCGCAAGCGGCGGACCCTCAGCCCGGTGTGGGGCAGCTGTCCGTTCAGACAGGGCATGGACCCCGGTCTTGCCCGACAGCCAGATACGACCGTCGCGCGCCTGGGTAAGGCGGGACAGTTCGAACACGGGCTCGCCGGTTGTCTCGAACCGCTTGCCGCCGGGCCGAAGCACGGCAAGGGACGTGCCGACCACGACCCATGAAGACCCGTCCGCTGCGGCAAGCTCGCTCGAGACTCCCCCGGCAGGGAGGCCCAATTCAGCCGGCAAGAGCGTCCATCGCCCCGCCTTGAACCGCGCGAGCCCGCCGCGCTGGCGCCCGTTCAGGGCAGCCCATAACACGCCCTCGCGATCCTCGACGATCTGGAACACCGCCGTGCCGGGCAAGCCGGTCTCGAAATTGTCCAGACGGCCGCCCGCATAGCGGGAAATCTGCCCGGTGCCGTAGCCGATCCACAGCGCCCCTGCCCGATCGACGAACAGCGCGTTGATATTGGTCGACGGGAATGGGCTGCCCAACCGCGGCCTGACCTTCTCGAACCGCACGCCGTCGAACCGGTAAAGCCCCGCTCCCGTGCCGAGCCAGAGATAGCCGTCAGCCGACTGCGCCAGCGCCCAGATATCGGGCGGGGCGCCGTCCCTGATCGTCCATGCGGTATGATGAAGCTGGCTGAGCCCGCGTGCCGGATCGAGCGCAACGGCCGGACTGGCCCAGGCGAAGAGAGCCAGGAGGAGGCCGCTCAGATACCATTTGCCCGCGCCCAGCATGGACAGCGTGTAAGTCTCCCGCCGGGGCGAGTCCACGACGGCTCAGCCGTAAAGGCCGATTCCGGGCCAATCGACCCGAAAGAGTAACGCGCCGACTACCCATAGCGGCATGGCCGGTTGGCAGCCGGGCTTCTATCCCCTTGGCGGTGACCAAGAGCATCCTCGTATATCCGACTGGCCTCGCCGGTTTCGCATTGATTCTGTTACGCCTTTCGGTCGCGGCAGCGCTGATCCTCGGCAGCGTCGACTTGAGCCGTGCATGGCTAGCCCCGGTTTCCGCCCTGATCGCGATCGGCCTCGTCCTCGGCCTGTTCACGCGCATAATGGCGGCGATCGGCGGGATCCTCGGCCTCGTGCTGGGGTACGGCCTTGGCGGAGATCCAGGCATCTCGATGGCGTTGCACGGCGTCGTGGCTCTGGTGCTGACGATGCTCGGTGCCGGGGGCTATTCGATCGACGCCCGGTTGTTCGGCCGAAAGGTACTGACCTTCGAGTGACCCAGCCTCAGCGCCGGAGCCGTTCGCCCAGACGATGCATTTCATGGGCTATGTCATAGGGGATGCGCTGCTCGCCGCCGCCCGTCATGCCTGACCACAAGACCGGGCCGCCTGCGCGGTGCGCCCACATCATGATCGCCGGGCGGCCGTTCCAGATGATGAGCATCGAGTCGAGCCCGACTGCGTCCGGGCGTGGGCTGGTGCCGCGAAAGACCTCGACGCCGCTCAGTTGCTCAGCCTCGGACACCATCACCGCGCTGGTGGCGCTGGCGAGCGGATTATAGGCAGCGTTGCCGGTGACATTGTGCACCGGCCTGACCACAAGCACCGGTGCAGCCGGCCGCGCGATCATGGCATAGGCAAGGCCGCCACCCAGTGCGAGCACGAGCGCGATCAGCGCAAAGACTGCCGGACGAGCCAGGTTCTTCGTCGCCGTGACCGGTGCCTCGGCCGGTCGCTCGACCATCAGGCGATAGCCGCGCTTTGCCACCGTCTCGATATAGCGGGGGCTGCGCGCATCGTCTTCGAGCGCCTGTCGCAAGTCGCTGATGACGACGGGCACGCTGTTTGGGCTGATGGCGCGGCCGTTCCACACCTGCGCCAATATGTCCTCGGTCGTCACGATCTCGCCCGGGCTATGGCAGAGGAGCTCGAGCGTAACAGCGGCGCGATGTTCCAGGCGGCGGCGTTCGCCATCGTCGCGGCGCAATTCGTTGGCGCCGGGCTCGAAGGTCCAGGCGCCGATGATGTGTCTCGTCATTTGAAACTCACGACGCCCCTCGCTCCATCGACTTTTTTCGCACGTCCGCGGTGCGATGAAAAGCATTCCGGGGCAGCGCGCGGCCCGGGTTAGAAGAAATTGATTCTTTCCTTATTCGCCTTCGCCGCGAACTTTCTCCCCTTTGCGCGACGAGGCCGGACCGCGCACGGACACCGGCGGGAAAGAGGATGTTCGATGCAGACCGGAGAGATGGTGCGGCGGCTGGGTCAGCCGGGTGGCGGGGTGGCGTTCCTTGGCGTGGCCGCGATCCTGTACGGCATTGCCTGTTTCCTGCAGGGCGACTTCGCGATCTACTGGCAACCGGTGCCGGCGAGCCTGCCCTTCCGGCAGCCGCTTGCCTATGCGTCGGCGGCGCTGCTCGTCACAGGCGGGGCAGGCCTGCTGATCGCGCGCACCGTCCGGCCGGCGGCGATGATCCTGCTGCTTCTCTTCGCGCTCTATGATGCCTGCTATCTGCTGCAACTGGTCGGTCCGCCCGCCAACCCGGCAGCCCTGCTTGGCCTGGCCGAGCAATCGTCAGTGGTGGTCGGCAGCTGGGCGATCCTGCTCCGGATGCGCACGGGGGGATCGGCAGGCGCGACGACAGCGCGTATTGTGTTCGGCGTCTGCTCGATCCTCTTCGCGCTCGCCCATATCGTAGGGCTCAAGCAGACAGCGGCGATGGTGCCGGCGTGGATCCCGGGCGGCGGCGTTTTCTGGGCAGTCGCGACGGGTGTGGGCCACCTCGCCGTCGGCCTGGGCCTGATCGCGAACCGGCTTGCGGTGCCGGCAACGCGGCTCGGCGCGCTGATGTATGTCTGCTTTGCGCTCTTATCGTGGCTGCCCGGAGCGGTCATGCATCCGACCGAGTGGCTGCGCTGGGCGGGCGTCGGCATCAGCCTTTGCATGGCGGCTGCCTTGTGGCTGGTCGGCGATCTGCTCGCGGCGCGCAATGCCGAGATCTGACCGACACAAAAAGGGCCGGCGCTCGCACGCCGGCCCTTCCCGTCACTCCCGCGGCTTGAGGTGGACGAGCCGGTCGAGGACGGCGTTCAGCCCCTCGCCCGAACTCGCATGCACATCGATCCGGCCGATCTTCTCGGTGACCCGCTCGAGCGTCTCGAGCTCCTTCAGGCGGAGCAGTATGGGGTTGTCCTCCATCAGCTTCGCCGTGTTGAGCAGCGACCGGGTCGCCGCAGTCTCCTCGCGCCGGCGGATCAGGTTCGCCTGAGCGAGCTTCTCCGCCTCGACCACCTTGTTGATCAGCTCGCGCATCTCGCCCGGCAGGATCACGTCCTTGATGCCGAGCTCGGTCACGCTCACGCCGATATCGCCTAGCTCGCGCCGGACATGCGCGACGATCTGGTCATCGACCGTCTCGCGGTCGTTGAGCATCTCGTCGAGCGTCCGCCCGCCCACGGCCTCACGGACCGCGAACTGGACGAGCTTGTAGACATGCGCCTGGTAATCCGGCGTCGCGAGCGCAGCCCGCTCCACGTCCGTCACCTGCACGAAGCTGGTGAGCGTCACGCGGATCGAGATACGATCGCGGGTCAGGATCTCCTGCGCCGTCACCTCGACCGGCAGCGGCCGCGTATCGAGCGTCCTGGCAGAGACCTTGCGGCCGATCTGCCAGTACCCGTAACGACCCGGCTTCAGCGTCTCGACCAGCTCGCCGTCGAAGAAGACGAGCCCGGCTTCGGCCTCGGCCACGGCGACCGTCGCAATCGCGGCGACGCTTCCCGCCGAGACCACATCGGCCTTTTCGAACGCAACGAGCTGCGCCTTGTCGAGCCGCGGCCGATCGAGCACATCGAAGGTCTCGACGCGGACGTCATTGAGCACCTTCCAGATATGCACCGCCTGCCCCGGCCGCACGATCAGCGCCGCGCGCCCGTCGAGCCAGACGACCGCCGCCTGGCCTTCGGCGGGACGGACGATCTCGAAATATTCGGCCGCCAGCGCCGGGTGCAGCTTCTCGATGATCGCAGCCCAGGGCGAGGCGAAATTGCCTTGCGCCGGCACGATCTCGGCGCGAAGCCGGTTGTCCCAATCCCAGAGCGTATGACGCCCCGGATCGAGCATGCGTATCAGGCGGCCATCCTCTACGAGGAGGCCGCGCTGGTTCTCGGCAACAATGAATTCCTTGCGGATCATCGCCGTCCTCCTCTTCTTTCCGCCGGCCCGATTGCCGGAGCGGGAGGGGGCCTCTAGGAGGCGATCGTTACGGGTGCAAGCCTTAATTGCTGCACTGCAACATATAACGAAATGTGCATATCTTGCAGCGGCTTGGAGCAGCGTACGTTAGATCGGGACCATCACCCCCGTTCGTCCTGAGTAGGGACCGAGTAGCCGAAGGCGTATCGAGGGCCCGTATCGAAGGACAGGTTGTCGCGCGGCACCTGTCCTTCGATACGCCCTCTCGATACGCCGCTGCGCGGCTACTCGATGGCTACTCAGGACGAACGGGGTGGATTTGGCGCAGCCCGGGAGAAGGGCCGGGAAAGGTCGGCCGGGGGATGTTCCCTGGTGTCGCGGCGGTCCGGCGATTGAGGCAGGCGGTTGGCGGTTGAGCATTTCCGCAGCGTCCGGACCATGGCCCGAACCTGGGAGAAATGCCGCTTCGCCGCGCGGCCTGCCGGTATCCTCGCCGGCACAGAGCCGGACACCGGGTGGTCTTCGGTAAGCGCGTCGGCCGAAGCGTCAGCGCATCTCCGTCAACCTGAACACCCCGCCGGCCTTCCCGATATGGAATGCCTTGTTCAGGGGCATGGTTTTGGAACGGGATTCGAACCCGCTACCCACAGATTAACAGTCTGTTGCTCTACCCGATGAGCTATCCAAAAAGCGACGGAATCGAACCGCCGGCTTGCGTGTAAGCAAGTGCCCACCATGGGCTCGATCCTGTCATGGAACACAGCACCGGCAGAGCCGACCGCGCCCGCGGGGTCTCGAGAGCCCCAACGAAATGACAAAACCGGGCGGGCCTATAGGCAGGGCGGACGCCCATGTCGACCCCGTAACGAGCCGCCTGTCACATGATTGTCGCGTGAGGGGTCCATGATCGTCGCGATGGGGGACCGAAAGGAGACTCCGGCAGAACCAACCCAGCGACTGACATTCCGCCTGCGGCCGCGCCGCCGACCTGACGCGCGCCCTCTTATTGGCAGCTGATCGTCGCGGCGATTTCGAAATCAGAAATGGGGAGAGCGTCCTGTGAACGGAAAACTGTTCGCCGCGATTGCGGCACTTGGACTGTTGAGCGGCTGCAACGGACAGGCCGAACAAAAGAGCGCGGCGCCCAAAGTGTCGCTGTCGGGCGCCGGCGCGACCTTCCCGGCACCGCTCTACGCCAAATGGACCGACGCCTATCGCACTGACGCCAATGTCGCGGTCGACTACAAGCCAGTCGGCTCGGGCGACGGCATCACACAGATCGAAGCCGGCAAGGTCGATTTCGGCGCTTCGGACAAGCCGCTCGAACCGGAAGAGCTTAACAGGAACGGCCTGTATCAATTCCCGACCGTGATTGGCGGCGTGGTGCCGGTGGTCAATCTGCCGGGCGTCAAGCCGGGCCAGATCAAGCTGACCGGCGCGCTGCTCGGCGACATCTATCTCGGCAAGGTGACGACCTGGAACGCACCCGAGATCAGCGCGCTCAACCCCGGCCTGAGCCTGCCCAGCCTGCCGATCACCCCGGTGCACCGTTCGGACAGCTCCGGGACGAGCTTCCTGTTCACTTCCTATCTGGCGCTGAAGAATCCGGCCTGGAAGGCCAAGGTCGGCGCGGGCGACTCAGTCACCTGGCCGACCGGCATCAACGGCCAGGGCAATGACGGCGTCGCCTCGTCAGTGCAGATCGCCCCCGGCTCGATCGGCTATGTCGAATATGCCTTCGCCAAACAGACCAAGGCGACCTACGTCCTGCTGCAGAACAAGGCCGGCGCCTGGCCCGCACCGTCCGCCAAGGCCTTTGCGGCCGCGGCGCTGGGGGCCGACTGGGCGACCGCGCCGGGCAATTACCTGCTGCTGCTCGATCAGCCGGGCGAACCGAGCTGGCCGCTGACCGGCGCGACCTTCGTGCTGCTGCACAAGACCCGGGGCGAGGCCGCCAAACGCGCCGCGGTGCTCGCATTCTTCGACTGGGCCTATCGCAATGGCGACGAGGCGGCGGGGCGGCTCGACTATGTGCCGCTGCCGGCATCCATCAAGGTGCGGATGCGCCAGCAATGGGAATCGTCGATCACCGCGAATGGCAAGCCGGTGTACCAGGCGAAGCCCTGATTGGCAGGCCCCTTGACCGCACTCGGCCTGCGTTCCAGTCTCGCGCGGTGAGGGGGGCCATCGATGACGTACCGATTCTCGCGATTGTTCAAGGCATTGGGCATCGGCGTTGCCGCGACGATGCTGGTCGGGGCCAAGCCGCCCAAGGTCGGCGACATGGCGCCCGATTTCCAGATGACCCTGGTCGACGGCAGCAAGGTTTCGATGGCGGATCTGCGCGGCAAGGTGGTGGTGCTCAACTTCTGGGCGACCTGGTGCGTGCCGTGCCGCAAGGAGTTGCCGACGCTCGACGGCTATTATGAGGCGCAGAAAAAGGCGGGCCTGCGCGTGTTCGCGGTCACCACCGAGGATTCGGTGCCGCTCTTCCAGCTGAAGAAGCTGTTCGAGGTCATGCACATCCCGGCTGTCCGCAAGCTGCGCGGGCCGTACGAGATCATGAAGGGCGTGCCGACCAACTATGTCATCGATCGCTCCGGCCATATCCGTTACGCCCGGGCCGGCGCCTTCGATCTCGACGCGCTCAACGAAACACTGGTCCCGCTGCTGAAGGAGCCGGCGCCGCCCGAGACCCCGGTGACCCCGGCGACCTGATCTTCTGGTCCGTCATTCCCGCGAAAGCGGGAATCCCGCTGCCTCGGCATATGCGGAACGGAAAAAGAAGAAGAAGAAGCGGGATTCCCGCTTTCGCGGGAATGACGATGGGGCGTGCTGGCGTCAATGCGCCAGCGCGGCGACCCCGGGCAATTCCTTGCCTTCCATCCATTCGAGGAACGCACCGCCCGCGGTCGAGACGAAGGTGAAGTCGTCCCCCACGCCCGCCTGGTTGAGCGCCGCCACCGTATCGCCGCCGCCCGCCACCGAGACCAGCGAGCCGTCGCGGGTCAGCGCAGCCGCGGTGCGCGCAAGCGCCACCGTGGCCGTGTCGAAAGGCGGCGTCTCGAACGCGCCGAGCGGGCCGTTCCACACCAGGGTGCGGCAATTCTTCAGCACATCGGCCAGTGCCTCGACCGCCGCCGGGCCGACATCGAGGATCATCTCGTCGGCGGCGACCTCATGGACATTGACGGTGCGCACCGGCGGATTGGCGCGGAATTCCTTCGCGACCACCACATCATAAGGCAGGTGGATCGTGCAGTTCGCCCGCTCCGCCGCCTCGAAAATCTCCTCGGCGGTGCCGGTCAGCTCATGCTCGCACAGCGACTTGCCGACATCGACGCCGCGCGCGGCGAGGAAGGTGTTCGCCATGCCGCCGCCGATGATCAGGTGATCGACCTTCGCGACGAGATGCTTCAGCACATCGAGCTTGGTCGAGACCTTCGCCCCACCGACCACCGCCGCGACCGGGTGCTCAGGGTTCCCGAGCGCCTTGTCGAGCGCAGTCAGCTCAGCCTCCATCGCGCGGCCGGCATAGGCCGGGAGCAGATGCGCCAGCCCCTCGGTCGAGGCATGGGCGCGGTGCGCGGCGGAGAAGGCATCGTTGACGTACAGATCGCCGAGCTTCGCCATCGCCGCAGCGAGCGCCGGATCATTCTTCTCCTCGCCGGCATGGAAGCGGGTGTTTTCGAGGATCGCGACATCGCCGGGCGCCAGCGTGGCGACCCCAGCTTCAGCCTCTTCGCCGACGCAATCGCCGATGAAGCGCACCGGGCGGCCGAGCACCTGCTCATAGGGTTTGGTCACCAGCGCAAGCGACATCTCCGGATTGCGCGCGCCCTTGGGCCGCCCGAAATGCGCGAGGATCAGCACGATCGCGCCCTTGTCGGCCAGCTCGGTGACGGTCGGCAGGGTCGCGCGGAAGCGGGTATCGTCCGTCACCGCACCATCGGCCATCGGCACGTTGAGATCCTCGCGCACCAGCACGCGCTTGCCGGCGATATCGCCGAGATCGTCGAGCGTCTTGAAGGCCTTGGTCATTCTTCCACCCTGATTGTATCGCCCACGCGGATGTCGCCGCCGCTGATCACCCGGGCCAGCGCGCCACCGCGCCAGTCGGGCGTCAGCGCTGCCTTCAGGCCCGGTTCGATTTCTTCCATGCGGCTGCACGGATCGCATTCGATCATGATCTCGAGCACGACCTCCTCGCCGATCCGCACCACGGCGCCGGCCGTCTGCGGCAGATCGAGCCCCTCGACCAGCAGGTTCGCACGCCGCACCGACCAGTGATGGCCGACGCCGAGTTCGGCCATTACCGCATCCCAGTCGCTGCGCTCCATCAGCGAGACCTGGCGCTTCGGCTGCCGGCCGGGCTTCACCGCACCGCGGAAATCCCCGGCCAGGCCCGACTCGACCGAGATGTGGACATGGTCCAGCACCTCCATCGGCGCGCGGGGATAGGCGTGGCGGGCGATGCCGGCCAAAGTCCCCGTCACCCCGGCGAAGGCCGGGGCCGCTGGGTTGCTGTTCGGATCGATCGCCTCAAACACAGCGGCCCCGGCCTCCGCCGGGGTGACGCCGGTCATCAGATGAACGCCGCCATCGCGCCGGCGGTATCGACCATGCGGCTCGAAAAGCCCCATTCATTGTCGTACCAGCTGACGACCCGCACCAGCTTGCCGTCGAGCACGGCCGTCTCGAGGCTGTCCACCGTAGAGCTCGCCGAGCTGTGCATCAGGTCGATCGAGACCAAAGGCTCGTCGGTATAATCGAGAATGCCCTTGAGCGGCCCGCTCTCCGACGCAGCCTTGAGGATCGCGTTGATCTCGTCCTTGGTGGTGTCGCGCTTCGGCGTGAAGGTCAGGTCGATCAGCGACACGTCGGGCACCGGCACGCGGATCGCCGAGCCGTCGAGCTTGCCCTTGAGCTCGGGCAGCACCTCGCCGACCGCGCGCGCCGCGCCGGTCGTGGTCGGGATCATCGACATCGCCGCCGCCCGTGCCCGGCGCAGATCGGGGTGGATCTGGTCGAGGATCTTCTGGTCGTTGGTATAGGCATGGACCGTCGTCATCAGGCCGCGCTCGATGCCGACGCTGTCGTTCAGCACCTTGGCGACCGGCGCCAGGCAGTTGGTCGTGCAGGACGCGTTCGAGACGATATTGTGCCCTGCCTCGAGCTTGTCGTTGTTGACGCCGAACACCACGGTCAGGTCGACGCCCTTGGCCGGGGCCGAGATCAGCACCTTCTTCGCGCCGGCATCGAGATGCTTCTGCGCGCTCTCGCGATCGGTGAAGAAGCCGGTGCATTCGAGCACGATGTCGACGCCCAGCTCGGCATGGGGCAGCTTGGCCGGATCGCGCTCGGCAGTGACGCGGATGCGCTTGCCGTCGACGACCAGATCATTGCCCTCGGCCGAGACCTTGCCGGGATATTTGCCATGCACGCTGTCGCGGCTGAACAGCCACGCATTGGACTTGGCGTCGGCGAGATCGTTGATCGCGACGAGTTCCATGCCGGTATCGCCGCGCTCGAGCATCGCACGCGCGACGAGACGGCCGATCCGTCCGAAACCGTTGATCGCTACCTTCACCGTCATCGCCAAATCTCCCGTCGCGAGGGCCGGCGCGGCGCGAAACGCGCGAAAAACGAGCCGGCGAGTCTTTCAAGTGCGCGGGGTCTTTGCGGTCGGCGGCGGCGCCCGTCAACCGTTGCGGTTCAAATCAAACTTGCCCCCGGGTGAAGCCATGCTATCCGGGTGCGATGGCAGAGGACACGCCACCGCCCGCGCTCGACCGTATCGAGCGCGCGATCGCCAGGATCGAGGCCGCCCTGGCCGCCCGCACCCGCGCGAGCGAAGAGGTGCAGCGCCGCCACGCCACGCTGCGATCCCGCATGGAGGAAGCCGTCGCCGCACTCGACGAGGTGATTGCGCGGGGGAGCGGCGCCTGATGGCCGACGTGACCCTCACCATCGGCGACCGCCGCCACACAGTCGCCTGCCGCGACGGCGAGGAGCCGCAGCTGCGCAAGCTGGGCGACATGCTCGACCGGCACTGGTCAACCGCGGCGCGCGCCTCGGGCGGGATCAATGGCGAGCGGACGATGCTGTTCGTCGCGCTGATGCTCGCCGACCAGCTCGACGAGGCCGATCGCCGGCCGCCCGAAGGCCAGGGTGCCGCCCTGCTCGACACGGTCGCCGAGCGGCTGGAAAGCCTTGCTGCGGCCCTTGAGAATTAACCCCTTTCGTCCTATATCTACAGGTGGCGGGCACTGCCCGGTACGAGCCTTACCGATTATCCCTGAGGCGATTATTCTTCCTAGGGGGTTGTCCCTGCGCAGGCCCTGGCCTGTCGTACATGATCCCCACCTGATGCTAACGGCGTCAGAGGATATTCAGGCAAACGGCCATGGCGGTCCCGCCACCTCCCCCATGCCGTCACCCTGGACTTGTTCCGGGGTCCACCGGGCCGCGAAAGCAGCGGTGTTTGCGGCCATACCTCGGTCATCTGCCCTTCTGCTCCCCGGCGAAGGCCGGGGCCCAGTTGGGGGACAGTTGCGGGTGAACGCGGCGCTTCATCACCGGAGCCTTCCCAACTGGGCCCCGGCCTTCGCCGGGGAACAAGTTAGATGACCCTCGACAAATCAGCCCTGCGCGCACGCATCCGCGCCGAGCGCGCCCTGTTCGTCGCCGCCGGCCCGCCCCCGATCGAGCCGCCCGCGCAATTCCTCGCCAGACTCGCCCATGGCCTGACCATCGCCTCCTATGTCCCGATGCCGGGCGAGGCCGACCCGTCGCTGCTCGCCCGCGCTGCGGTCGAGCGCGGCTGCGATATCGTCCTTCCTCATGTCACCCGCCGCAGCGCGCCGATGCGCTTCCTCGCCTGGGACAGCGAGGCCGATCTCCACCCCGGCCCGTTCGGTCTGCAGCAGCCGCACCACGAATCGCCGGCGGTCGCGCCCGACATCGTCCTCACCCCGCTGCTCGCCTTCGATTCGCGGCTCAACCGCCTCGGCCAGGGCGCCGGCTATTACGACCGCGCCTTCGCGCAATTCCCGCAATGCTGGCGGGTGGGGGTTGCCTGGAGCATGCAACAGGTCGAAAGCCTGCCCGCCGAGCCGTGGGACGTGCCGCTCCACGCAGTCATCACCGAGAAAGGCTGGATCACGCCGCAATGACCCCCACCTGGCGCAAACCCGTCGGCATGCTGGCCATATTGGTGCTGATCACAGGCTGGGTCGTGCTGGTCGCCAGCCTGTCGGGCTGGGTCGGCCAATGGCACTGGCTGCTCCAGCTGGTCTTCTATGTGGTGACGGGAATCGCCTGGCTGTGGATATTGCCGATGCGCCGCATGCTGCTCTGGATGGAAACCGGACGCTGGCGCTGATTCGACCCCAGGAACAGGGGGAATGGCGCGAGTGACGGGGCTCGAACCCGCGACCTCCGGCGTGACAGGCCGGCGCTCTAACCAACTGAGCTACACCCGCTTGGAAAGCGTGAGGCGGCGCAACTAGGCGAGGTGCCGGGGGCTGTCAACCGGGCATGGCGCGGGTTGTTACGACCGGACCGGTGAAGAGGCGACGGACGTCATTTCCGAATTGGAGGATATCCGGCGGGGCGCGGATACGGCCACTTTCGCTGTTACCGAGCCGGAACAGCGAAAGAACAGGGAAAGAAATTTTTTTCGGGTGCTTTTCGACAAATTTGTTGGAAATATTTCTCAGTGCGATCAGTGTCTTAAGCGTGGCTTTCGCTGATAAACGGTAACAGGGAAACCGAAACCCCGAACAGCGAAAAGCTGCGACAATAACAGCGAAAGCCAAGCTCCATAACAGCCAAGCTTGATTCAACAGCGCCGCGAAATCGGTTTTTATGATGCGATTCTTCATCATCAGGACACTGACATGACGGCAGGTAAAGTTGAATCGAGCGAGGACACGGGTGGCGAGGCGGGTGCGGTCGCAACCGGCGACTGGAGGATCGGCAAGGGCAAGCCGCCCGTCGAATGTCAGTTCCGCAAAGGGCAATCAGGCAATCCGGCGGGCCGCCCGCGCCGTTCCGGCGCGCCGGGCGACCGGCTGCGCGGCGCCGACGAGCCGACCCGCAATGTGATCCTCGACGAAGCATATCGGACGGTCGAGGTGCGCGAGGGCGACACGGTCATGACCCTGCCGATGAACCAGGCGGTATTCCGCGCCATCGGCATGGCTGCGCTGAACGGCAACCAGCGGGCGCAGGAGCGCTGGGCGGCAATGGTGCAGGCCGCTGAGCATGAGCAGAAGCGGGCTCAGCTGGCGATCTACAATGTGATCGAGCGCGAGGAGAAGGAACGGGCCGCAAAGCGACGGGAGCGACTTGGGACCGAGGAGGACTATGATCCCTATGCCGAGGATATCCTCGTCGACCAACGATCGGGGTCAGTGGTAATTCGGGATACTGCGGAGGAGGATGAGACTTGATACGCGCGATATCTGGCACCGTAATTACGTGACGTCCCCGCTTGACATCAAAGGCGTCATCCGTTCCCATTCTCATCCGTCAAATCTGACGGGTGGCGCGTTGCCTTCTTTACGATCTGGCAATTCGGCCCCGTCTCTGCTCGGTCCACGTCCAGAGCTAGAACAATAACTTCCACTAGCCGGGAATCCCTCGCCGATTTTGAACAGCCCTCAGGTTTTACGGGTAACCCCAGTGGGGCTTCGTTTATATTATCCATAAAGAGCCAAGAATTCGTCGACCTCTTCATCGGTCGCTTGCCAATTTTCGCCCCGGATTTCAGCCATCACTATTAAGCCAAGTAACGGGACTGGGCCCTCTGCCAGAAAGCTGGAGCCCTCGCGTTCAGCAATCATGTATTCGCCGCTACTCTTAACAGAGTACCCCTTTGCTAAAATTGTCAAATAGGCGGGCGTCATGGTGTTCGCGGCGTCAACGAGGTGCATCGCACTCAACCTTTGCTCAGTTTGATTTCAATTGAAGTATCATAACCCAATGCCCGCAATCGGTCGATAACGGAAAAAGTCCGCCTGTGGTGGGGCGCTGAGTACCCTTGACCTCTACCACACTCAACCGCGTCAATCTCCACACACGCCTCACAATTTTCAATTGACGCGAGTAATTGCCTGTGGCGGCACATAACGTCTGATGAGAACTTCCTTATCCGATTTTACATAGTTATTTACTCTACTAGAGGCACCCGGTATGCCCCCCGAAACATCGATCACCTGATTAGTGACTCTACTTAAATCTATCCTAACAACACCGTATTTACCATATTTTTGTTCTGCAACCGATAACGACCATGTTGTGGATATAAACGGCGTGTCCTTTTTACCGTTGACATGTTGCTGAGGCGTCGCGGTCGAGTCTGGGTTTGCAGCCCATAGGCCTAGGGCGGGTACATCCTTCGGAGACAACCCTCTGTAAACGAAGGGACCTCCGTTAACCTGTTTCATCTCAGCTGCTATTTGCTCCCCCTGCTTGCGCAAGATATCTGGCAAAGTATCATCGATGCTTCCGGGAGCAGATACGCTAGGCCCGCGTGGACCGAACGTTCCGGACCTGTCGTATTCGCCGTTTTCACCAAATCGCCTCAAGTTCGGATCGAGGGCTCGCTCCTCTTCTTCATCGGGTTCAGCTTCGACTACAGGCGGCGCAATCTGCTGCCCACTTGAGTCAGCATGGTTTATTGGATCATTGTCGACATAGGCATAGAGATCCATCTGATCCTTATACCCAATCGGATCAGTCTGCAGGAACCGCCCCAGCTTCGCCGAGTAAATCCGCGCCTTATAATAATACATACGGAGGTCCGGCAGCCACGCCTGCCCGGTATACTGGAACGCCCCGATATTCCCGCTACCCGGCACGCCATATTCGTCATACGTATTGATCGCGATCGGCGCCCCCGAGGAATCCGCGACCGAGACGATCGACCCCTGATGGTCGCTCTGCAGGCTGCGCATATCGCTGAGCCCCGACCCTTCAAACCAGATCAGCGGATCGTCGCCGCCGGTGCCGTATACGTAGCGTCTCAGGAGTGCCCCCGAGCTGCCGTCATATTCGGCGATCCGCTGATCACCGTCGTAGAGAAACTGGAGGGTGCCTGAGGCGCTGCTCGTCTGGTAGAGCCGGCCCATTGGGTCATAGACCATGTTGGTGGATAGCGTGCCGGTGGCTGCCACCAATCGATTCTCGACATCGTACGTGAAGCAGCTTCCTACACTGCAGCCCGTGGGGGAGCCCGTCGATGCAAGGTTCCCGTTGGAATCATAGCCCAGCGAGCCAGCGCCAACAGTGGTATACTGGTTCAGTCCGTTGGCCGCGTACGCGGTCGTCCCCGTCGTATAGCCGGCATAAGCATAGATGTCGCTCGAGCGCCCTTGTGTCACGATCTGATTGGCCGGGTTATAACCGAAGGTTGTCATAACATCCGAGCTGCCCCCCGGAAAATGATCGCCCAGGCTGGCCAAACGCTGCACAGAATCATAGTCAAAGCTGGTGACCACCGCACCGGTCACCGGTTGGCATGACGTGCTGGCTGTCGTCGTCATGCCCACACCTAAGGCTCTCTGGCACGGCATGCCTTGTGCGTTATAGCTCATCGCGAGGAACTGCGTGCCGTTAAAAATATTCGCGGTCGTCATTCTATTGAGACCGTCAAAAGAGTATACGAAACGAGCGCCGTCGGGATGTTTGAGCGAGATCTTGTTGCCATCCGCATCATACGTAAAGGGAACCCTGCGACTGACGCCGCCCATGTTGACCGTGGTCTCCGAAAGCTGGCCGAATCCGTCATAGACGTTGTTGACATTGTCAGTGCCGTTTGCGCTGTCGAACCGGGCGTAGGTTTGCAGGCCGCGCAGGTCGTAACTGTAATAGACGTCACGAACCGAGGAGCTTGGCGGCGTGGTGCAAGCATAGGGCGCCGTACCCACTGGGGCCGAAACGCATGCTCCGCCATTGACAAACGCCTTCACCGTCATCCGATTAAGTGCGTCATAGGTGTAGCTGATTGTCCGGCCGTCCCGCTTCCTCAAGGTGAGGCGATTGCCATTCGCGTCGTATGTATACGCCTCGTAATCGTCGCCCGCCACGGCGCCGGGCTGCGTCTTGGACGGGAAGTATGTATAGGTGAGGAGGTTCAGCGCGCCGCCGCCATAGAGATAGTAGGTCACGTTGCCGTTCGCATCCGTCACGGTATTGGGCTTGCCCGCACCACCCGTGGCGGTGTTCCAGTCATAGGTTTCGTAAGCCTGCTCGAGCACCGTCCCGACCGCCCGCTTCACGACTAGCACGTCACCGCGGAAATTGTAGCTGATCTTGGTGATCCGGTCGGGACCGTTGGGCCCGTTCACCTGCGGGACGCATGGGTCGGACTGTACGCCCCATTGCGTCGGGTCCATCCGTACCGCACTGCAAACCAACTGGCCGTACAGATCGTAGTTGTATTGCGTCACAGCCTTGATTTGTCCGGCCGCTACCGCGCCCGCGTAGAGCTGCTCCTTCGTCTTCCTGCCGTAATCGTCATAGCTGTACGCGGTCGTACGCGTCGGCGTGAAGCCGATCCAGCTTGCCGGCGCGACCGTATCCGCCTGCCAGCTCGCGAGTTGCCCCTCCTCCACCGTCGCAAGGTTGCCGAGCGCATCGTAACTGTTGCGCACGGCAAGATACGGGCCCTGCGTATTCGACGCCGAGGGCGGTGCGCTGATAGTCCCCGTTACTCGCCCTGCGATGTCGTACCGCGTTCCGCTCGTGAACGGCGCCGGCGACGACTGCGCCAAGAGCGGTGCAGCGGCGAACATTGCGAGCAGCCCAACCAGGATACGCACCATTCCCACACCTCGCGACTTCATCGCAGACTCCCTGATTCGACCTATGGACATGAGGTCAGTCCCGCTCGCGGCGATGTCGCACTCACCTGGTGGCCAAACCTGTCATAGGTGTAGCACGTGCGACGCGACACTCCGTTCGCTGTTACCACTATTCCGCGCAGCCAAAGGTTGTTGGGCCCACTGTCCGGACCGTAGTCGTAGGTCGTTACGACCTCGTCGCCCGGGATCGCACAGCCGCCTCCAATGGCTGCGGCGCCGTGCTGGCAAATGCTTTGACTGGTGCGCATCCAGATCGGGTCGGACGAGCGGACCATGTTTCCGCTCGCGTCGAGAAACCAGGCATATCGTTGCGTGTAGCCAAATCGAGTCTGCGGCCGAATCCCGGCGGAGTCGGCCGGCATCGTGACCGACAAGACTCCCCCATGTTGGGGATCGTAGACGTAATCCGTCTGGTTGCCGTTCGCATCTTTGGTCCAGTTGGGCTTGTTGCACGTGAAGTTGTTCTGACAAACGGAATCATAGCTCGCCGAGGTTATACCGTCAGACAAGACATTCGCGCGCCCGTCATAAGAATAATGATAATTGACCCCGCCATTATCCCAGGAATGAGCAGTGCTCACCTTGTTCGCCAAATTCTGCTCAAATGTGGCATAGGTCCTGCCATTATCATAGTCGATAAGGTATTTAGAAGCCAATTGATTGGCGACAGTCAGTATCCCATCAGGTCGCGCCGCTACTATGGGGAAAAAAGTAGCCGCTTGATCGGCGTAGATCGCAGATGACTGGATTGGCATACCGTACTGCCATGTCTGGCCGTCGCGCCGCACTGTAATAATTCGATCTTCTACGTACGCATAGGAAGAATTATAATTGGTGCTGGTGTAGTAATAGTAGTAATAATAGCAGTAATGTGGGTCAGTATTAGTGCTAGTCGCCGTATACTCGAAATGCCTGAGGCAGTAATCGAAGGTATAAAGATCCCCCACGCTCGTCGGCGGCTTTAACGCCCTAACCCTGCCGAAGTTATCGAGCGTGTACCTTGTCGCGCGTCCTGCACTGTCAGAGACGGTCAGGACTGTGTCTGCTCCGGCTGAAGAAGAGCCCCAGCTAATATGCGACGCCGGCCAAACTTGCGACGTGTTGCAAACGGCAGCAGTCGGATCGCAATATTCGTAAGCGTTGTTGACGGCCACCACGCCCAGTAGGTCCCAGTTTGGCCCATATTGATATTTGAGCTGCAGCCCGTCACTGCGATTCACAGAAAGGACAGGGTAACCCATTTGGAGGGGAATGGCGGCAGTCGGGTAACCCGAATATGTTGTGTTACCAAGGTTTCGCATGGTCGTCGCGTGCGTGACGCGCTCGACAAGCCCGTCCGGATGCACGATCTTGGTGATCGTCGTGTGATTGGAAAGACTGATGGTTGTGCCATCCTTTTCCACATATACCCAGTCCCTGCAGGTATACGTGGCCGGTGTGGAACAATTGGGATCACTTGAAGATGCGTCGGATAGCAATTGTCCACCATTTGTTCCGATCTGAAAGCCGCCGTTTGAAGTATTCAATGTGAATACCTCCGAGGAGCCCGCGGCTTCGAAGTTGAAAGTTGGGGTGCATGAGCCGCTAGAGGGGCAATTTGGGCCAATCAGAATGGCTTGATAATTGTCCATCAATCCCGTGAGCCTGTTAAAGGCCAGGGGCGCCGACAAATGATCCGGCGGGGTCAAGCTACTGATGGTATGAGTCAAACCGGCTATCGCGACATCCGAAACGCTGAACCTTTTGGTGCCGCTGTACATATCGACGCCATTTTCATCAGGCGCCCTGGCCTCAATCGTCGTCGCCAGAAGGACCGGAGGGGCACTGCCAGTCTGAGCAGAGGCGCTGCTCGCAATCAGCATGGATGCCAATACGTGCAAACCAAGCCAACTTGCTTGCCGCGCCTTGCCGCTCAAGCAAGATGGTGGAGCGGCCCTGGCCGGCCCCGATGTCGTAAGCCGGAATTTGGACAAGCTAATTACAGCAAAATCAGTGGTGAGTTCAGCGTCGGCACGCCTTACGCAGTTTTTGTCAACGGAGTTCGCGATCGATGACGTCATATCGCCTCCAAGGTTTGTGTCGCTCGATTTGCCAGCAACGCACACGCGATGTTTTGTGATCAGATTTCTAGGCATCATAGACGGGGCCCAACTTCATGTGCTTCGATCATCACGATTGCCTCGGGATGGCAGGATTCTTCCCGCATTGCCGTCGCTCACGACATAACTTCCGGCATAGCTGCCCGGAGCCGACCCCCACGATGCCTGCTGATGCGATCGCACGATCTGCTCATGGCGGCGGCCCCTCCTGGCAGACATTTATATTTCCGGTGACTGTCGCGGTTACATAACCGGTAGCCGTTCCGCCGATGCTGTTGCTGATCACGTAACTCAACGAGTAGGTACCCGGACTATTCGCTGCGATATCTATATTCGTGGCGCTAGCGACGCTCGCCCATACCACTCCAGGGCTGAGGCTCGTCACGCTCACTAGAGTGAGTGGGGTGTGGCCATTGGGATCGGAGTCGTTGGCGACGACGTTAAGCGATTTGGTTATCGAGCAATTGAATGACGTCGTGTCGGATGCAGCCACCGGTGGTGTTGGAGTGGGAGTGGGTGTAGGTGTAGGCGTAGGCGTAGGCGTAGGCGTAGGCGTAGGCGTAGGCGTAGGCGTAGGCGTAGGCGTAGGCGTAGGTGTCGGTGTCGGTGTCGGTGTCGGTGTCGGTGTCGCACAGGCCGGCGCGCCGGTTGTCCCAACGAAATAGGCCGAACGGTTTCCCGCTGGATCGAAGCAGGTCGCCATGGCGACGCCGTTGTTTGGCCCGCCAGTGCGCGTGGTCGCAACCAGCCTTCCGAGCGCATCATAGGTGAAGGCGGTGGTCTCTGAGCCTTGCGACGCGGAGGAAATCCCCAAGGCTACGGGCGCAGCGCCGCACAGCAACAACCAACGCACACGCATGTCGCGATTCCCCCCGAATCGTCTCCGGAACAGGATGCGAACGTCTATTGCCACGTTGACGGTGTCAATTGAATCGTCGCGCAAATTTGATCGGATTTGGTTCTATCGATCAGCCGGCGACGACACCCCTGTTCGGTGCGCCAATCAATTGATGCGTCGTGTTCCGGCGACGCAGCGTAACCCCGCACAATGCGGTGCGCCCGGTAAGGCCGCTCCGTTGCTTGTGCCGCGATCAGCGCTCAATGCAACCTTGCCGATTCTATGCCTGACTCTTCCGCGCTGCTGATTTCGCCCAACGTGGAAGCCGATTTCGCCGCCGCCATGTCGGCCAGGAATTTACGACCCCGTTCATGGGACCGCCTAACCCGCAACACCCCGCCCCCGCCCACGCTGCTGCTGCGTCAGCGTCCCATGCTCGAACAGGAACCCGGCGATATCCGGCTTGCCCGCCGCCCCGATCACCGTCTGGATGATGATCAGCAGCGGCACCGCGAGCAGCGCGCCCGGCGTGCCCCATACCCATCCCCAGAAGCTCAGCGAGATGAGGATCATGATCGGGTTGATCGTCAGCCGGTGGCCGACGATGAACGGCGTCACCGCATTCGCCTCGAGCAGGTGGCAGCCGATCATGATCGCGGCGGGCAGCAGCGCCACCCAGATATCCTGGAAGGTCATCAGCCCGGCGAGCGCGAGCAGGCAGGCCGCGGCGATCGGCCCGAAATAGGGGACATAGTTGAACAGGGCGACGATGCCGCCCCACATCAGCGGATAGGGCATGCCCATCAGCCAGAGCAGGAAGGAAATGACCAGCCCGAGCGACAGGTTGATGATGGTGATCGTGCCGAGATAGGCCGAGGTATCGTCGACCACGTCCTGGATGACCCGCGCCGTCGCCATCGCGCCGCCGAAGCTCGACCGGCTGGTGATCGTCCGCTTGCGCAGCCGGGTCCAGCCCGAGAGGAAGAAATAGACGACGAGGATGCCGAAGAACACCTGGATGATCGCGGTCGGCGCCGAGGTCGCGAGCAGCTCGAGGATCGAGTTGGGCGGGGCGACCGCGGCGGTCTGCGCCGCATGGACCGGGCCGGGCGAGGCGAGGTGGCGCACGGTGCGGTTCACATATTTTTCGAGGCTCGAATAAAGTTCGAGCAAGGGCGCCAGGTTCATCTGCACCCGATCGATGCGTTGCGGCAGGTTGCGGAAGAATTCCGTCGCGGGGACGACGATCGCCGCGAGCGCGATGTTCGCTGCGACCAGGAAGAGCAGCACGCAGGTGAGCGCGGCCAGCGCCGAGGGCACGCGGTGCCGCTCGAGCCATTCGAGGATCGGCACCAGCGCGATCGCGATGACGAGCGCGGCGGTGGTCGGCAGGAAGAACTCGGCGCCTTCCTTCAGCGCGAACGGGAGGCCGAGCGCCAGGCCGATGCCGGCGATCAGCGTGAGGGCAGCGAGCAGCCGGTCTCGGCGCATGGTGACGGTCGAGTCCTCGGGCGCTTCGCCACCCGCCAGCGGCAGGCCGAACGCGCCTTCGCCGGGGGTCCGCCCCTCGCTCTGGCCCGGATCGTCCGCCACTTTACTGCCCCTCTTCACTGTAACGCTTGACCTATCCTAGCGGCATTCCCCTCGCTTGTAATCCCGGCTAGCCTCGCCTCATGTCCGATCTGATCCTTGTCATCGATGAAGGCACCACCTCCACCCGCGCGATGCTGTTCGCGCCGGACGGAAAGTGCCTCGCTACCGAAGCCGCTGAACTCACCCAGCATTATCCCGAAGCCGGGCGCGTCGAGCATGATGCCGCCGAAATCTGGGAGACGACGCTGGCCGTTTCGCGCAGCGTCGTCGAGCGGGCGGGCGGTGCCGAGACAATCGCCGCGATCGGCATCACCAACCAGCGCGAGACGGTGGTGTTCTGGGATCGCGAGACCGGCGAGCCGCTTGCGCCTGCGATCGTGTGGCAGGACCGGCGCACCGCCGCGATCTGCCGCGAGCTGAAGGAGGCGGGCGATGAGCCGATGGTCCAGGCCAAGACCGGGCTGCTGCTCGATCCCTATTTCTCCGGGAGCAAGATCGGCTGGGCGATGGCGAACTGGCCGCAGCTCAAGGAAGCCGGCGCGCGCCTCGCGGTCGGCACGATCGAGAGCTGGCTGATCTGGAAGCTGACTGGCGGCGTGCACATCACTGACGCGACCAATGCCAGCCGCACCGCGCTGATGGCGATCGGCAGCGGGCATTGGGATGACGGGCTGATCGAACTGTTCGGGGCGCCCCGAGCGGCGCTGCCCGAGATCGTCGATTGTGCCGGGCGCTTTGGGGAGACGACCCTGTTCGGGGCGCCGATCCCGATCTGCGGCATTGCCGGGGACCAGCAGGCGGCGACGATCGGCCAGTCCTGCCTCGCGCCCGGCGACACCAAGGCGACCTTCGGCACCGGCGCCTTCGTCCTCACCCAGGCCGGCGCGACGCCGCCGACCTCGCGCAACCGGCTGCTTTCGACCATCGTGTGGCAGCTTGGCGGGCGGCGCGCCTATGCGCTGGAGGGATCGGTGTTCGTCGCGGGGAGCCTGATCAAATGGCTGCGCGATACGCTCAACCTGATCGGCACCGCGCAGGAGACCGAGGCGCTGGCGCGCAGCGTGCCGGACAATGGCGGCGCCTATCTGGTCCCGGCGCTGTCGGGCCTCGGCGCGCCCTGGTGGGAGCCCGAGGCGCGGGGCGCGATCTCGGGCCTCAGCTTCTCGACCGGGCGGGCGCATATCGTCCGCGCAGCGCTGGAGGCGATGGCGCACCAGGCGCATGATCTGAAGACTGCCTTTGCGGCGGACGGAGTCGACTGGAAGACGCTGCAGATCGACGGCGGGATGGTCGCCAATGACTGGATGGCGCAGGACCTGGCCGACATGCTTGCGGTGAGCGTCGAGCGGCCGAAATTCGCGGAGACGACTGCGCTGGGCGCGGCGATGCTCGCGGGTGTGGGCAGCGGGTTGTTCAAGGGCCTCGAAGAGGCAGCGGTGATGCGCGGCGCGGTCGAGACGTTCGAGCCGGCGATCGGCGCCGACATCCGCGATGCCCGCCTCGCCGGATGGCAGAAAGCGGCCAAGAGCGTGATCAGCGCTGCCTGAGACGAAACCATGGAGAGGAACTGAGCGATGGTACCGAAAAGCCGAACGATCCTGGCGCTTGGCGCCCTTGCCCTCCTCGCAAGCTGCGGGCATCCGCCGCGTGACCCGCGCGGCGTCGATCATGGCGAAGTGCTGCTGCAGATCCAGGCGAGCGGCACCGCCGACACCCATCCCGACGAAGCCCGCTTCTCCGCCGGCGTCTCCTCGATCGGCGCCACCGCGACAGCGGCGACCGAGGCGAACAATCTGCATATGAACGCAGTGGTCGCTGCCCTTGCGAAGCTCGGCGTCGCCAAGGCGGATATCCAGACGCAAACGCTGACTGTCTCGCGGATCGACTGGGGGCCGAACAAGAACAAGTTCGAGGCGAACAACGTCGTCGCGGTGCGGATGCGCGCGGTCGACAAGGCCGGCGCCGCGATCGCCGCCACTACCCAGGCCGGTGCCAATGTCCTGTCCGGCCCGGATCTGCGGGTCTCCGATAGTGAAGCGGGTAGCCGCACCGCTTATGCCGCGGCGTTCAAATCGGCTCGCGCCCGGGCCGATGCGCTCGCCGATGCCGCCGGCCTGAAGGTCGCCCGCATCCTCACGATTCGCGGCGACAACGGCTCCGCATCCGAGCCGATGGCCGCCATGGGATATCAGGCGGAAGACAAGATGGCTGCCAACGCCGCGCCACCGCCGGTGTTGGCCGGGACCAACACCACGCGCGCGACCATCGCCGTCGATTTCGCGCTGGCGCCGAAATAGCGCTCAGGCGGCGACGCCGATGCGATCCTCGAACAGGCTCTTCAGATCCTTTTTCAGGATCTTGCCATTGGCGTTGCGTGGCAGCGTCTCGGTCACGAAGCGGATCGCCACCGGCGTCTTGAAGACCGCGAGCCGTTCGCGGACCCAGGCCTGGAGCTCGGCCTCGCTCGCTTCCATGCCCGGCGCGAGATGGACAACCGCCGCCGGCTCCTCGCCCAGGGTGCGGTGCGGGATGCCGATCAGCGCGCAATCCGTCACCGCCGGATGCGCGTAGAGGACATTCTCGACCTCGCTCGAATAGATATTCTCGCCGCCGCGGATGATCATGTCCTTCGCGCGGTCGACCACATAGAGGAAGCCCTCCTCATCGACCCGGGCGAGATCGCCGGTCCGCACCCAGCCGTCGACAAAGGTCGCCGCGGTCGCCTCGGGCTTGTTCCAATAGCCCTTCACGATCATCGGCCCGCGCGCCCAAAGCTCGCCGACTTCGCCTGTCGGCAGCTCCGTCTCGCCGGCCTCATCCATGATCTTCAGATCGGCCACGGCGACCGGCGGGCCGGCGCTGGTCGGGCGGTTGAGATAATCCTCGCTCGAATGGCCGGTCACCGTCGCCATCGTCTCGGTCATGCCCCAGCCATTGCCGGGGAGCGCGCCGAACTCGGCATGGATCCGCCGCACCAGCTCTGGCGCCGAGGGCGCGCCGCCATAGGCGATCGCCTCGAGCGAGGAGAGATCATATTTGGCGCGATCGGGATGTTCGAGGATCTGCCACGCGATGGTCGGCACGCCGCCGGTGATATGGACCTTCTCGCGCTCGATGATCTCCATCGCGCGGATCGTGTCCCATTTGCGCATGAAGATCATCGAATGGCCAGCCGCGATCCCGCCCATCATAGCGGCGCTGCAGGCAGTCACGTGGAAGAGCGGGATCACGGTCAATGTGGTGCGCGGGGCGGGCGCGGGCATCGGCTCGCCGCGCCGAAGCACGGCACGCGCAGCGTTGTAGCCGCTCGACAGGATGTTGGTCATCATGTTGCGGTGCGTGCCCAGCGCTCCCTTGGGATTGCCGGTCGTGCCGCTGGTATAGAAGATCGTCGCGTCGTCGTCGGGCGCGATCTCGACCTGGGGCAAGGCCGTATCGGGCAGGGCGGCATAGTCGTGCGGCGTGCCGATGAGATCCTCGAGCCGCGACGCCCGGCCTTCAAGCGGGCCCGAGGCCCGCGCCACGATCATGCGTTCGAGTGCCGGCAAGGCCGGGTCGTTGGCGCGGAGCCGCTGATAGCGTTCGTCATCGACGATCAGCAGCCGCGCGCCCGAATCGTTTATGCCATATTCGAGCTCGCCCGCAGTCCACCAGGCGTTGAGCGGCACGACGATCGCGCCGATGCTGGCGGCCGCGAAAAAGACGACCGGCCACTCAGGCAGGTTGCGCATGGCCAGCGCCACCCTATCCCCCTTTTCGATCCCCATCTCGCGCAGCTTGTGGGCGAGCGCCGCGACGGCGCGGAAGTTCGCTTCATAGCTGACCCGCTCATCCTCATAGATGGTGAAAGGCCGCTCGCCATGCGCCCGCGCCGCCTGAATCAGCGCAGCGAGCGACGGCGGCGCGTTCTTCCAGACTCGAGTCGGCACGCCGTTGATGACGAGCGTCTCCATCTCGAAGGGGGCGCCCGGCGCAGTGAGTCGCGCCTCGGCCTCGGACAGCGACATTCTGGGCCAGGCAGGGTCGAGCGCGATGAGCGGTTCTGTATCCAAGACGCATTCTCTCCACTTGCCCCGCGCCCAAAACTGAACATCGGGTTTGGCTTATCTGCCATATCGCGCAAGGTTAGTGTTGATTCATGCGCGGCTCAAGGCAATAGGGTGGCCGCTGTTTCGAAGCGGGGGTATGGACGGAAGCATGAATGTTGCCATGAAGATCGCCAAGCCCGCGTCGCTCGGATTCGATGCGAGCCGGCTCGCCCGGATCGATGCTTTCCTGCAGGAGCGCTATCTGGATTCGGGCAAACTGGCCAACACCCAGATCCTGATCGGCCGCGACGGCGAGATCGTCCATTTCGCCAGCGCGGGCCCCGCGCGCGAGGGCGGGAAGCCGATCGACGAGACGTCGCTGTTCCGAATCGCCTCGATGACCAAGCCGATCACCTCCATCGCCTTCATGATGCTGGTCGAGGAGGGCAAGGTCGCGGTCGACACGCCGGTCCATCATGTGCTGCCCGAGTTCAGGAATATCGGCGTCTATAATGGCGGGGGCGGCAGCGTGCCGTTCCAGACGAAGCCGACCGCCGAGCCGATGCGGATGGTCGACCTGCTCCGCCACACCTCGGGCCTGACCTATGGCTTCCAGAACCGGTCGAACGTTGATGCCGCCTATCGCGAGGGCAAGATCGAGAACTGGCACGGCAATCTCGATCTCGACGGTTTCGTTGCCGCGCTCGGCCAGATCCCGCTCGAATTCTCGCCCGGCGAGGGGTGGAATTACTCGGTCTCGACTGATGTGCTCGGCCTGGTCGTGGAGCGCGTTTCGGGCATGAAGCTCCCCGAATTCTTCCGCACCCGCATCTTCGCGCCGCTGAGGATGGACGACACCTTCTTCGCCGTACCGGCTGACAAGATCGACCGGCTGACTGATTGCTACACCTTCGTGCCCGGCAAGGGCCGGGTGATGTATGATCGCGGAGCCGAGAGCGCGTGGAGCGTCGCGCCGAAGCTGGTTTCGGGCGGCGGCGGGCTCGTCTCCACGAGCCTCGACTATCACCGCTTCTGTCGCATGTGCCTGAACGGCGGCGAGCTCGACGGCACGCGGATCATCGGGCGCAAGACGCTCGACCTGATGACCCAAAACCATCTGCCCGGCGGATCGGACCTGTCGACCATGTCGAAATCGCTGTTCAGCGAGGCGGCCAATGCCGGCACCGGCTTCGGCCTTGGCTTTGCGATCAATATCGATGTGGCGCGCTCGATGATCCCGGGCTCGGTCGGCGAATATTATTGGGGCGGGATGTTCTCGACTGCCTTCTTCATTGATCCGGTCGAGCGGCTGACCATGGTGTTCATGACGCAGATGAGCCCTTCGAACACCTATCCGATCCGCCGGGAGCTGAAGACTCTGATCTATTCGGCGCTGACCTGATTTGCTCCCCGGCGAAGGCCGGGGCCCAGTTGCAATGTCCCCCGACTGGGCCCCGGCCTTCGCCGGGGAACAGAAAAGGAGAATATCAATGACGTCCCCCATCCGCACCGAACGCCATGACGACGTGCTCGTGATCATCTCGAACAACCCGCCGGTGAACGCGCTCGGCGCGGCGGTGCGGCAGGGGCTCGAGGCCGGGCTGAAGGAAGGCCTGGCCGATGGCAGCATCAAGGCGATGGTAATCCGCTGCGACGGCCGCACCTTCTTTGCCGGCGCCGATATCACCGAGTTCGGCAAGCCGTTCGTCGAGCCGGCCCTGCCGACCCTGGTCGACATGATCGAGGCCTCGGACAAGCCGGTCGTCGCCGCGATTCACGGCACTGCGCTTGGCGGCGGTTGCGAGGTGACGCTTGGCTGCCATTACCGGATCGCGGTGCCGTCAGCGAAGATCGGGACGCCCGAGGTGAAGCTCGGCCTGCTGCCCGGTGCCGGCGGCACGCAGCGAATCCCGCGCATTGCGGGCGTGCCGCTTGCGCTCGAGATGACCGCCAAGGGCGATCCGATCTCGGCGAAGAAGGCGCTCGAAGCCGGGCTGATCGACCGGCTCGCCGGCGAGGACAGCCTCGAGGCCGATGCCATCGCGTTCGCGCGCGAAGTCGCAGACACGCATCCCCTGCCCCGCGCCAGCCAGAAGGTAGCCGCGCCGAATCCGGAGGCCGTGGCTGCGTTCAGGAAGGAGAACGCCAAGCGCTTCCGCGGCTTCGACGCGCCCGCCGCCAATATCGCCTGTGTCGAAAAGGCATCGGACGGATCGAGCTTCGAGGAAGGCGTCGCGTTCGAGCGGCAGGAATTCATGAAGCTGATGATGGGCGTGCAGTCGGCCGCCCAGCGCCACATCTTCTTCGCCGAGCGCCAGGCAGCCAAGATCGACGGCATCCCCGCCGATATCGCGCTGCGGCCGATCAAGAAGGTCGGCGTGATCGGCGCCGGCACGATGGGCGGCGGCATATCGATGAACTTCCTGAGCGCCGGCGTGCCCGTCACGATCGTCGAGATGGCGCAGGAAGCGCTCGATCGCGGCACCGGCGTGATCCGCAAGAATTACGAGGCGAGTGCTGCCAAGGGCCGGCTCAAGCCGGAGCAGGTCGAGGCAGCGATGGGCCTGCTCAGTCCCACGCTCGATTTCGACGCGCTCAAGGACTGCGATCTCATCATCGAGGCGGTCTATGAAGAGATGGGGGTGAAGAAGGAGATTTTCGGCCGGCTTGATAAAATCGCCAAGCCGGGCGCGATCCTCGCCTCGAACACCTCCTATCTCAATGTCGACGAGATCGCGGCCAGCACGTCGCGACCCGAGGATGTGCTCGGCATGCACTTCTTCTCGCCAGCCAATGTGATGAAACTGCTCGAAGTCGTGCGCGGCGCGAAGACCGCGCCCGACGTGCTCGCGACAGTGATGGCGCTGGCCAAGACGATCAAGAAGGTCGCGGTCGTCGCCGGCGTTTGCCACGGCTTTATCGGCAACCGCATGCTGATGCCGCGCCAGGTCGAGGCGAACAAGCTGCTGATGGAAGGCGCGACGCCCGAGCAGATCGACCGGGTGCATGTCGAATTCGGCATGCCGATGGGGCCCTTCCAGATGAGCGACCTCGCCGGCGTCGATATCGGCTGGCACCGCGACCCGACCCGGATCGAGAATATCCGCGACGCGCTCGCCGCCGAGGGCCGCTGGGGCCAGAAGACCGGCAAGGGCTATTATGATTATGACGAGAAAAGGAACCCGACGCCGTCGCCGCGTGTCGCCGAGATCATCGAGGAATTCCGCAGGAAATCGGGCGCGGTCCAGCATGAGGTGACTGACCAGGAGATCGTCGAGCGGACGCTCTACACGATGGTCAACGAGGGCGCGCTGATCCTCGAGGAAAAGATGGCGCAGCGCGCGTCCGACATCGATGTGGTGTGGATCTATGGCTATGGCTGGCCGGTCTATCGCGGCGGCCCGATGTTCTGGGCCGATACCGAGGGGCTGAAGAAGATCGTCGCCGGGCTTGAGAAGCACGGCTTCACGGTCGCCGCGCTGCTGAAGGAGAAGGCGGAAAGCGGCGGGCGGTTCAATTGATGGAGCGGCTCCGTCCCTTCCTGTGGATGCTCCTGAGTGACTGAACGCTCCGCCCTTCAGACCGCCGCGGCGATCCGTTCCGGCGAGACAAGCGCGATCCTCGAATGCGAGGCGGCGATCGCCCGGATCGAGGCGCGCGACGGGCCGATCAACGCTGTCGTGGTGCGCGACTTCGATCGTGCGCGCGACGCGGCGCGCGAGGCCGATCGCCGCCTCGCTTCGGGCGATACCGCGCCGTTCCTCGGCGTGCCGATGACGGTGAAGGAATCGTTCAATATCGCCGGCCTGCCGACGAGCTGGGGCTTTGCCGAGTATCGCGAGAATATCGCGACTGAAGATGCTGTCGCGGTGAAACGCCTCAAGGCGGCAGGTGCTGTGATCCTGGGCAAGACCAACATCCCGGTCGGTCTTGCCGATCTGCAGGCCAACAACCCGAATTATGGCCGCACCCGCAACCCGGCCAATCCGGATCGTGTGTCGGGCGGATCCTCGGGCGGCGCGGCTGCCGCGCTCGCCGCCGGCATGGTGCCGATCGAGCTCGGTTCCGACATAGGCGGCTCGATCCGCGTCCCCGCCCCCTTTTGCGGCGTCTGGGGTCACAAGGCGACCTATGGCATGCTGTCGGGCGACGGCCATAATTTCCCCGGCACGAACGGCGCGTCGATCGCGATGGGGGTGATCGGCCCGATGGCGCGCGACGGCGACGACCTCGCAGCTGAACTGGCCGTGCTGGCGAATATCCCCTTGCCCCGCGCGCCCGACCGCGCGCCGGGAGAGTGGCGCATATTGCTGATGACGGGTCATCCGCTCGCCCGGACATCCGCCGCCATCGCCGGCGCTCTCGAGAGCCTTGGACGCGCCTTTGCCGAGGCCGGCGCAACCGTCGATCGCGCAACTGATCTGCTGCCCGACCTGGAAACGCAGCACCGCAACTATATGCATCTGCTCAACATCGCGATGACGCGCGGCGCCGCGACCGCGGATCGCCCCGCGCCCACGCTGGCGGAATGGTTCAATCTCATAGACGATCAGGCGCGGTGCAAACGCGCCTGGAACCGGCTGTTCGCCAGCTATGACGCGGTGATCGCCCCCGCGCTCGGCACGACAGCCTTCCCCCATGACGATACGCCGCTCGCCCAGCGCCAGCTGATGATCGATGGCGACATCACCCCGTTCGGCGTGCAGTTCGCCTTTCCCGGCCTCGCCACCTTCCCGATGCTGCCGGCGACATCCGTGCCGATCGGCACCGATGCGGACGGCATGCCGATCGGCGTCCAGGTGATCGCCGACACCTATCAGGACCACATAGCGATCGCGGTTGCCCGCGCCGCGCACGACCTTGTCTGGAGCACATGATGACTGACCTTGAGACTTTCCGCGCCGAAACCCGTGCCTGGCTGGAGGCGAACTGTCCGCCCGAGATGCGCGAGCCGGTGCGTTCCGAAAAGGACACTGCCTGGGGTGGCCGCGACCAGAGCGCGATGACGCCGGCGCAGAAGCTCTGGATGGACCGGATGGGCGCGCGCGGCTGGACGGTGCCCGACTGGCCCAAGGCCTATGGCGGCGGCGGGCTGAACCCGGCCGAGACCAAGATCGTCCGCGAGGAAATGGCGCGGATCAAGGCGCGCAACCCGCTTTACAGCTTCGGCATCTCGATGCTCGGGCCGGCCTTGCTCAAATATGGCACCGAGGAACAGAAGCTCGACTATCTCCCCAAGATCGCGCGCGGCGAGATCCGCTGGTGCCAGGGCTATTCGGAGCCGAATGCCGGTTCCGACCTGGCGGCGCTTGCCACCTTCGCCGAGGACAAGGGCGACCATTATGTGGTCAACGGCCAGAAGGTCTGGACCAGCTATGCCGACAAGGCCGACTGGATTTTCTGCCTGGTGCGCACCGACAAGACCCGCAAGCAGGGCGGCATCAGCTTCCTGCTGTTCGACATGGCGAGCGAGGGCGTCTCAACCAAGCCGATCCTGCTGATCTCGGGCTATTCGCCCTTCTGCGAGACCTTTTTCGACAATGTGAAGGTGCCCAAGAGCCAGCGCGTCCATGACGAGAACAAGGGCTGGGACGTCGCGAAATATCTGCTCGGCCATGAGCGCGAGATGATCTCCGGCATGGGGCTTGGCTCGGTCGGCGGCAACCCGCTGATCGACACCGCTGTCGCGACGATCGGGCTCGATCATGACGGGCGGCTCGCCGATCCGCTGCTGCGCGCGCAGATCGCGCTGTTCGAGGTGCGGTCAAAGGCGTTCGGCAGCATGTCCGAGCGCTTCATCGACGAATTGAAGGCTGGCCAGGCGCACCCGGCCCAACCAAGCATGATGAAATATTACGGCACCGAGCTGAACAAGGCGCGGTACGAGCTGATGATGGCGGCAGGCGGATCGGACGCGCTCGAATGGGAGAGCGAGCGGTCGGCGGGCGGTGCCGGTGCCCGGGCATGGCTCAGGACCAAGGCCAATTCGATCGAGGGCGGGACGAGCGAGGTTCAGCTCAACATCATCGCCAAGCGGATCCTGGATTTGCCTTCGAGTTAGTGCCGTCGCCTCGGCGAAGGCCGGGGCCGCTGCGTGGCGAAGTGCACCCTTTTTCAACTTAGCGGCCCCGGCCTTCGCCGGGGCGACGGAAGGTCAAAATGCCTCTTTATCTCAATGACGAACAGACCATGCTCCGCGATACGGCGCGCGATTTCGTTGCCGAGCACGCGCCCGTCTCGCACATGCGCAAGCTGCGCGATGCGAACGACGCAGCGGGCTTTTCGCGCGACCTGTGGAAGAGCTTTGCCGAGATGGGCTTCACCGGCATCCTGATCGGCGAGAATGAAGGCGGGCTCGGGCTCGGCCATGTCGACGCCGGCATCGTGCTCGAGGAGATCGGCCGCAACCTCTCGCCTTCGCCGTTCCTTGCCACCGCAGTCGCCGCGGTCGAGGCGCTGAAGGGTTCGGCCCAGGCCGGGCGCTGGTTCCCCGGCATCCTCGCCGGCGACACAGTCGCCGCGCTCGCGATCGACGAAGGCGCCAAGCACCGCGATACGGTCGCGATGAAGGCCGAGCGCTCGGGCAATGGCTTCCGCCTGTCGGGCAAGAAGCAGTTCGTCACCCATGGCCATATCGCCGACCTGATCATCGTCGCTGCCCGCACCGCCGGCGCGGCTGACGATGCGAAGGGCATCACCCTGTTCGCGGTCGACAAGGGCGCGGCGGGGCTGACCGCCGAAGCCGAGCGCCTCGCGGATTCGAGCATTGCCGCGCGGCTTGAGTTCGACGGCGTCGAGGTCGATGCCGACGCGGTGATCGGCGAAGTCGATGCCGGCCGCGATCCGCTCGAGCGGCTGCTGCGTGCGGGCCGCACCGGCGCCTCGGCCGAGCTGCTCGGCGTCGGCGGCGGGGCGATGGACCTGACCGTCAACTATCTCAAGGAACGCAAGCAGTTCGGCGTGACGATCGGCAGCTTCCAGGCGCTGCAGCACCGCGCGGCGCATCTCTATTCGGAGATGGAGGTTGCCCGCGCCGCCGTGCTCAAGGCACAGCAACTGCTCGATGCCGGAGACGCGGGCGCGGATGCAGCCGCTTCAGTCGCGAAGGCGATGACCGCACTTGCAACCACGCTCAGCGTGCAGGAAGGCGTGCAAATGCATGGCGGCATCGGCATGACCGACGAATATGATATCGGCTTCTACATGAAGCGCGCACGCGTCCTTGCCGAGATGTTCGGCGATGCGAATTTCCATGCCGACAAGCTGGCGCGCGCCGCGGGCTATTGATGGATATCAACACGCCCCCCGATACGCCGCCCGAGGTGCTCGCCCAGGGCCTGGTCGATCTGCTCGATGTCGAGGAGCTCGACCGCGACCTGTATCGCGGCAAGCGCCAGCCAGGCGGCGAGGGCCGGGTTTTCGGCGGCCAGGTGATCGCCCAGGCGCTGCAGGCGGCGCAGCGCTCGACCGAGGCGCCCAAGACCGCGCATTCGCTCCACGCTTATTTCATGCGGCCGGGGAACGAGAATTTCCCGATCATCTTCCGCGTCGTGCGCGATTTCGAAGGACGGAGCTTTGCGACCCGGCGGGTGATCGCGATGCAGCAGGGCCAGCCGATCCTCAACATGGCGGCCAGCTTCCAGGCGCCCGAAGAGGGGTTCCACCATCAGGACGCGATGCCCGATGTGCCCGGCCCGGACGAGCTCCGCTCCGAGGCCGAGCTGAAGCGTGAGATCGCCGACGAGATCCCCGAGCATTTCCGCCGTCACATGCTGCGCACCCGGCCGATCGAGATCCGGCCGGTGCAGCCGCGCAGCTGGTTCAAGCCGGCGCAGCGCGAGCCGAAACAGGATAGCTGGTTCCGCCTGGTCGCGCCGATCGGCGACGATGCCGCGATGCACCGCGCCATCCTTGCCTATGCTTCGGACATGTCTTTGCTCGGCACCGCGACGCTGGCGCACGGCGTCAACTGGATGACGCCGAAATTCCAGTCGGCGAGCCTCGACCATGCGCTGTGGCTCCATGAGGATTTCCGCGCCGACGAATGGCTGCTCTATGCCTGTGACAGCCCCTGGGCCGGCCATGCCCGCGGCTTCAACCGCGGCAAGATCTTCACGCAGGACGGGCGGCTGGTGGCGAGCGTGGCGCAGGAAGGGCTGATGCGGCTGCGCGAATAGCCCTTTCGGCATGACCACCGCGATGCGCGCGAACGTGAATCGATCCGCGAGCGAAATGATGTAGCTCTCCGGCAAAGAGTCGGCCAGACTGGATCAGGGACGGTCGATTTCGCGCCGTCTAGGAGGGACATCATGGCCGATCAAATCGCCTATACGGTGCAATTCACCAATCACGGCGAATTCGTGTGCCGCTTCAACATCCAATGGGATGGCGGGGAGACCGATCGGACTGACGAGCTCAGCGCCGGGCAAAGCGTTTTCGTGGACCTCAGGCCCTATCACAAGCAGATCATCCACGGCACGTCCTGCTGGGCACGCGCCTATATCGTGCTTGGCCCGAACCATGATTCCGGCCGCAACTTCACCTTTGGCCCCGCGGACGAGCCGGTCGAATATACGATCAGCGGGACGACCTTCAGCCCGTCCTTCGACTGATCGGGGCTGGGAGACGGCGGGGCAAGTAGCCCGTCGGCTGGGCTGGAGCGGCGCGGGTTATTGCGAAACCGCGCGGGGCGCCAGGCGCCTCTTCCTGTTCCCCGGCGAAGGTCGGGGAACAGGCACTACACCGCCGTCTTGCCATATTCCTGCCTGGTGACCGGATGGCTCGACGAGAGGCCGCCATCGACGGCGATCGCCTGGCCGTTGACATAGCTTGCATCGTCCGAGGCGAGGAAGGCCGCGACCTTCGCCAATTCTTCGGGCTGCGCGCCGCGACGCAAGGGGTTGAGGCGGCCGACCCGGTCCATCTTGCCGACCTCGCGGGCATAATCGAAGGTCGGCTTGGTCATGCCGGTTTCGGTCAGACCGGGGCAGATCGCATTGACGCGGACGTTCGAGCCGGAAAGCTGCTGGGCGGACACCATCGCCAGGTTGATCACCCCGGCCTTTGACGCCGAATAGGCCGGGCTGCCCGCGCCCGAACGGATGCCGGCGACGCTCGCGGTGAGCACGATCGCGCCGCCGCCGCGCTCGACGATCCGGGGAGCGGCATGCTTGATCGCGAGATAGGGGCCGATCAGGTTGACGCGCAACACCTCGGTGATCAGCGCGACATCGGTATCGAAGATGTTGGCCATGCCGCCGGAGATGCCGGCATTGGCGAACATGATATCCAGCCCGTCATAATATTCGCAGGCCATGGCGACGGCGCGGATGACGTCCTCCTCATTGCCGGCGTCGATCAGGATCGGGTGGGCGGTGCCGCCCGCCTTGTCGACCAGCGCGCAGGTTTCCTCGACTGCGTCGGTCTTGTCGGCGGCGATGACCCGGCCGCCTTCGCTGGCGAACAGCAAGGTGGTGGCGCGGCCGATGCCCGAGCCGGCGCCGGTGACGATGATCGATTTGCCCGTAAAGCGTGCCATCCCTCTTCCTCCGTCATGCCGGACTTGTTCCGGCATCCATCAGGCCGCTGGACCCGACATTTGAAACTCATCCTGGCGCTTGCGGCACCATGGACCCCGGAACAAGTCCGGGGTGACGGACCGCTTAAATCGTCACGCCGCCATCTACGACCATCACTTGGCCGGTCATAAAACTGCTCGCCGGCGCGGCGAGGTAAACGACCGCACCCGCAATCTCCTCCGGCTCGCCGATGCGGCGGAGCGGGACAAGCGTGTTCGCCGCTTTCTGGCGTTCGGGATCCTCCCACAGAGCGCGCGCGAAATCGGTCCTGACCAGGCCCGGCGCGATGCAGTTCACCCGCACATTGTCCGGCCCGAATTCATGGGCGAGGTTGCGGGCGAGCTGCATGTCGGCCGCCTTGGAGATGCAATAGGCGCCGATCTGGGTCGAGCCGCGCATTCCCCCGATCGACGAGATGATGATGATCGAGCCCGATCGACGTGCGCGCATCTCGGGCGCGACCATCGCGATCAGCCAGTGGTTCGAGACGATATTGTTGTCGAGGATCTTGCGGAACTGCTCGTCCGATATCCCGGCCTGGGGGCCGTAATAGGGGTTGGAGGCGGCATTGCAGACGAGGATGTCGATCCGGCCGAAGGCGGCGCGGGTGGCGTCGACGAGATGCTGGAGCGCTTCCTTGTGCGAGATGCTCGCCTCGACCGCGATCGCTGTGCCTTCGCCGTAACGGGCGTTGATCTCGGCGGCGACCGCGTCGCATGCATCCTGCTTTCGGCTGGAGATGACCACCTTCGCGCCATGTTCGGCCAGCTCGAACGCGCTCGCCTTGCCGATGCCGCGCGACGAGCCGGTGATGATGGCGACCTTGCCGGCCAGATCGAACTGACTCATTCTGCCTCCCCTTCGTCACCCCGGCGGAAGCCGGGCCGCTGTTGCTTATTGCGAGCTTCGTTACTCAGCGGTCCCGGCCTCCGCCGGGACGACGTTTTATTCTTACGCCCCCGCCTTCACCGCAAACTCCCATGCCGCCGTTGCCAGCCCCCCTACCCGTTCCGCGGTTTTCGCCGCCTGTGCGCTGGAGGCGGTGCCGTCGACGATCCGCTTCTTGATGCCCTGGACGATCCCGGTCAGCCGGAAGAGGTTGTAGGCGAAATACCAGTTGAGATCGGGCACGCCGTCGCGCCCGGTCGCGGCGCAATAGCGTGCGACCATGTCCTCGATCGTCGGGATGCCGGTCTCCGGCCCGGCCAGGCCCATCACGCCCGAGCGGCCTTCGGGCTGAGTCACCCAGTTCATCAGGAAATAGGAGAAGTCAGCCAGCGGATCGCCGAGGGTCGACAGCTCCCAGTCGAGCACCGCGATCACGCGGGCCTCGTTGGCGGCGAAGATCATGTTGTCGATACGGTAATCGCCGTGCACGACCGAGGTGCGTGTCTGTTCGGGCAGGGTGCGGGGGAGCCAGTCGATCAGAGATTCGACCTCGGGCATGTGCTCGGTCTCGGAGGCGCGATATTGTTTGGTCCAGCGCGCGACCTGGCGTTCGAAATAATTGCCGGGCTTGCCATATTCACCCAAGCCCGCTGCCACATAATCCGTGTTGTGGAGCGCGGCGAGCGTATCGACCATCGCCTCATAGATGGCGCGCCGGCCGCCGGGCGCCATGCCGGGCAGCGAGCCGTCCCACAGGTTGCGCCCCTCGACCAACTCCATGATGTAGAACATCGACCCGATCACCTCCGGGTCCTCGCACAGGCCGAACGGCGCCGGGACCGGGAAGCCGGTCGGGTGGAGCCCGGCGATCACCCGATATTCGCGGTCGACCGCATGCGCCGAGGGCAGCAGTTTTCCGAAGGGCTGGCGGCGCAGCACATAGCTCTTGCCCGGTGTGTCGACCCGGTAGGTCGGGTTGGACTGGCCGCCCTTGAACTTCGACAGGGTCACCGGCCCCTCGAGGCCAGGCATATGCCCCTTCATCCAGAGCCCGACCGCGCCCGCATCGATCGGGTCGTCGCCCGGGACGGGGATCGTGCCGACCATGGTGATGTCGGCATTCTGGGAGGCGTCAGTCATCAGCTGAACTCGATCACCGAGCGCACGGTATCGCCGCGCCGCAATTCGTCGAATGCGTCGTTAATGCGCGCGAGCGGCATGCGATCGCCGATGATCGAATCGAGATCGAGCGCCCCGCGCAGATAGAAATCGACGAGGCGCGGGATATCGACCGGGAAGCGGTTGCCGCCCATCAGCCCGCCCTGCAGGCGCTTGCCCGCGAGCAGGTCCATCGCCGACAGGCCGACCTTCTCGGCCAGCGGCATCATGCCGAGGATCGTCGCAGTGCCGCCACGGCGCAGCACCTTGACCGCGGTCGCCGCCGATTGCGGGCGGCCGACCGCCTCGATCGCATGGTGGACGCCGCCCTTGGTCTCGGCGACCACTTCGTCGGCCGCGGTTTCGGAAAGCGCGTCGATCGTATGGGTCGCGCCGAGCTTTTCAGCGAGCGCGCGCTTTTCCGGCACGGGATCGAGCGCGATGATCTTGCCGGCGCCGGCGATCTTCGCTGCGTTGACCACGGCAAGGCCGATGCCGCCACAGCCGACCACGCAGACCGTCTCGCCCGGCGTGACATCGGCAACGTTGAACACGGCGCCGGCGCCGGTCGTGACGGCACAGCCGATCAGCGCGGCGCGGTCGAGCGGCATGTCGCGGTCGATCGCGACACAGGCATGCTCGTGGACCAGCATCTGCTCGGCATAGGCCGACAGGTTCAGCATCTGATGGACGATCTGGTCGCCCAGCATCAGCCGCTGCGGACCAGTCTTGGGGCGCCGCACGCTGGCATCGACGCACAGGCTCATATGGCCGGTGACGCAATGCTCGCAATGGCCGCAGAATGCGCTGAGGCAGGTGACGACATGATCGCCGACCTTCACGGTCGAGACCTCGTCGCCCACGGCCTCGACCACGCCAGCCGCTTCATGGCCGGGGATGGTCGGCATGGCGTGGGGATAGGCGCCGTCGACGAAATGGAGGTCGGACCGGCAGACGCCGACCGCCACGGTGCGGATCAGCACTTCGTGCGGGCCGGGCTTGGCGACGGTCACCTCCTCGATGCTGAGGGGCTTCCTGGCTTCGAAAAGAACGGCAGCTTTCACATTTTTCCTTTCGTCACCCCGGACTTGTGCCGGGGTCCACCGCGCCGCAAGCGCAAGTGGATGAGTGGACCCCGGCACAAGTCCGGGGTGACGGTTGGTTTAGCGGCGCACCGCCTCTTTCGCCGCGATCGCTGCCGGGAGATCGGCATATTTGCCGAACTCGTTCCTTGCGATCGCCCGGTTATGGACCTCGTCCGGGCCGTCGGCGAAGCGAAGCGTGCGCATTGCCGCCCAGGCATGGGCAAGCTCGAAATGCTGGCTCACCCCGCCGCCGCCATGCGCCTGGATCGCGTCGTCGAGGATCTTCAGCGCCATCAGCGGCGCCTGGACCTTGATCATCGCGATTTCCTGCTGCGCGGATTTGTTGCCGGCGCGGTCCATCATGTCGGCAGCCTTGAGGCAGAGCAGCCGCGTCATCTCGATATCGATGCGGGCACGGGCGATCCGCTCCTCCCAGACCGAATGATCGGCGATGCGCTTGCCGAAGGCGACGCGGGTGAGCAGTCGCTTCGCCATCGCCTCGATCGCGACCTCGGCGACGCCGATCGTGCGCATGCAGTGGTGGATCCGGCCCGGCCCGAGCCGGCCCTGCGCGATCTCGAACCCCCTGCCCTCTCCGAGCAGCAGATTGTCGACCGGCACCCGGACATTCTCGAGCAGCACCTGGCCGTGCCCGTGCGGCGCATGATCATAGCCATAGACCGTCAGCATATGCTCGATCGTCACGCCGGGTGCATCCATCGGCACCAGGATCATGCTCTGCTGGCTGTGGCGTGAGCTTTCCGGGTTGGTCTTGCCCATCACGATCGCGATCTTGCAACGCGGATCGCCGACGCCGGAGGACCACCATTTCCGGCCGTTGATGACATAATGATCGCCGTCACGGACCATCTGGGTTTCGATATTGGTCGCGTCCGACGAGGCGACCGCGGGCTCGGTCATCAGGAAGGCGGAGCGGATCTCGCCATTCATCAGCGGACGAAGCCACTGCTCCTTCTGTTCCAGCGTACCGTAACGATGAAGCACCTCCATATTGCCGGTGTCGGGCGCCGAACAATTGAAGCATTCCGACGCCCAGCCGACCTTGCCCATCTCCTCGGCGCATAACGCATATTCGAGATTGGTGAGCTGGGTGCCTTCGAACACGAAACTGTCGTCGACATGGCTCTGGCCGGAATGCGGCGGCATGAAGAAATTCCACAGGCCGGCCGCCTTTGCCTTGACCTTCATCTCCTCGATGACCGGGATGACCTTCCAGCGCTCGCCCTCATGCGACTGCTGGTTATACTCCTCCTGCCGGGGGCGGATATTCTGGTCGATGAAGGTCTTCACGCGATCCCGGAAATATGTCTCGCGCTCGCTCAGCGTGAAATCCATCTGGCACTCCTCCATCCACTCTTTGATCGGGTGGTTAGACCGTACCGCGTTTTCGGTAAAGCGCCTTTGGCCACGATATCGCAGTCTTCAGGGCCGATGGAAAAAACACTGTCTCTTCGAAAAGAAGATGTTACAGTTTGCGGATGCAGGCAGGGGAAGAAGTGCGGGGGGAGGACGAGGAAGCAGGTACCAAGCGCTTCCGGGCGAAGCGTGATGCAATCCTCGCCGCCGCCGCCGAAGCGATCAACGAACAGAGCGCGAAGGGCATGACCTTCGCCGATGTTGCGCGCCGCGTCGGCCTCAACACCACCAGCGTCACCTATTATTTCAAGCGCAAGGAGGATCTCGCCGCCGCCTGTTTCGAGCATACGCTCGAACGGCTCCAGGCGATGCTCGACGAATCCTCGGCCGAGCCGACGCCGCAGAAGCGCGTGGCGCATTATCTCGCACTCAACATGGAGCGTTTCGCGCGGATCGAGCGCGGCGAGGAGCAGGCCTTTGCCGTTCTCTCCGATCTCCGCGCGATGGAGGAGCCGGTGCGCAGCCGGCTCATGGCGAGCTGGCGCGACGTGTTCCGCAAGACCCGCAGCCTGTGGGGCCCTTCCGCCAACCGCGCCCAGACCGACCTCCACGGCGCGCGTGCGCATGTGCTGCTCGAGAATACTTTCTGGCTGCCGCTCTGGCTGGTCCGCTACGAAGTCGATCAGTTCGACCGGATTGAAGCGCGACTGATGGATGTGTTCGAGCATGGCATTGCCGGCCCGGGCGAGAATTGGGCGCCCGAGTTGATCGACCTCGAGCATGACGAGCCCGAGCCGGGCCGCGAGGCCTTTCTGCTGGCGGCGACTCGGCTGATCAACGAGCTCGGCTATCGCGGCGCCTCGGTGCAGAAGATCGCCTCGGAGCTCAACGTCACCAAGGGCAGCTTCTACCATCATCTCGATGCCAAGGATGATCTGGTGATCGCCTGCTACAAGCGCAGCTTCGATACGATCGCTGATGCGCAGCAACTCGCCGATGTGCGCGGCGGGACGCATTGGCAGCGCCTGACCAGCACGATCGCAACCCTGCTCGATGTGCAATTCTCCGAGCGCGGGCCGCTGTTGCGCACCACCGCGCTTTCCGGACTGCCGCGCACGGTGCGCCGGGCCATGGTCGAGCGCTCGAACCGGATCGCGCGACGCTATGCCGGGACGATGATGGACGGCATCGCCGAAGGATCGATCCGGCCGGTCGATGCCCTGGTCGCCAGCCAGGCGCTGATGGCGCTGCAGAATGCTGCGTTCGACATGCGCAAATGGGCAAGCACCATGCCGCGCGAAAAAGCCGTGGCCTTTTACGCCTCGACCCTGGCGTTCGGGTTGTTCGACGATCGGGTGCTGTCGCTCTAGAATCGCGGGCGAGGCTGGACAAAGGCTGCGCTTCGCTGGCAGCGGGCGCCCCAAGGAGATTATTATGAGCAGCATGGGCGCATTCGATTGGGCCGACCCCTTCCTCCTAGACGACCAGCTCGAGGATGACGAGCGGATGATCCGCGATACGGCGCATGCCTATGCCCAGGAAAAGCTGGCGCCGCGGATCATCGATGCGTTCGCCAATGAGGTGACGGACGTCGCGATCTTCCGCGAGATGGGTGAGCTCGGCCTGCTTGGGCCTACCATCCCCGAGGAATATGGCGGGGTCGGCGCGTCGTACGTGTCCTATGGCCTGGTCGCGCGCGAGGTGGAGCGAGTCGATTCGGGCTATCGCTCGATGATGTCGGTTCAGTCGAGCCTCGTGATGTACCCGATCTACGCGTACGGCTCCGAGGAGCAGAAGCGCAAATATCTGCCGAAGCTGGCGTCGGGCGAGTGGATTGGCTGTTTCGGGCTGACCGAGCCCGATGCCGGCTCCGACCCCGGCGGAATGCGCACCCGCGCCGAGAAGATCGATGGCGGCTATCGCCTGTCGGGCAGCAAGACCTGGATCTCCAACGCGCCGATCGCTGATGTGTTCGTGATCTGGGCGAAGTCCGATGCGCATGGTGGCGGCATCCGCGGGTTCATCCTCGACAAGGGCATGAAGGGACTTTCGACGCCGAAGATCGAGGGCAAGCTGAGCCTGCGCGCCTCGATCACCGGCATGGTGATGATGGACGGGATCGAGCTGGGCGAGGATGCCTTGCTGCCCGAGGTGCAGGGTTTGAAGGGGCCGTTCGGCTGCCTCAACCGGGCGCGCTACGGGATCAGCTGGGGATCGATGGGCGCGGCTGAATTCTGCTTCCATGCCGCGCGGCAGTACGGCCTCGACCGTGCGCAGTTCGGCCGGCCGCTCGCCGCCAACCAGCTCTACCAGAAGAAGCTTGCCGATATGCAGACCGAGATCGCACTCGGACTTCAGGCGAGCCTGCGGGTGGGTCGGCTGATGGATGCGGGCAAGTTCGCGCCGGAGATGATCTCGATCGTCAAACGCAACAATGTCGGCAAGGCGCTCGATATCGCGCGCCAGTCCCGCGACATGCATGGCGGCAACGGCATCAGCGGCGAATATCAGGTGATGCGGCATCTGATGAACCTGGAAACGGTCAACACCTATGAAGGGGCGCATGACGTGCATGCGCTGATCCTCGGGCGGGCGATTACGGGGATCGCGGCATTCTAGCGCCCTCGCCTATCCCCCTGTCATCCCCGCGAAAGCGGGGATCCATCTCCTGCCGCTGCATCACGCGCGACGGTCGGGAGATGGGCCAGCATCGGGTTGAACATGCCCCGCATGTTCAAGGATCGTCCGGGGGACGATCCGACCCGATGCTCTTTCGCGGGGGTGACAAAGAGAGACAGGGAGGAGCCTAATGGCCACGGGACCGCTGGCGGGCCTCCGCATCCTCGAAATCGCCGGGATCGGGCCCGGCCCGTTCTGCGGGATGATGCTGGCCGATCATGGTGCCGAGGTGATCCGGGTCGAGCGGCCGGGCGACAGCGGCCTGTCGGTCGCCGCGAAGGATCCGCTGCTGCGCTCGCGCCGATCGATGGTCCTCGATCTGAAAAAACCGGAAGCCGTACTCGCCGTGCGCAGGCTGGCGAAGGAATGCGACGGGCTGATCGAGGGGTTCCGTCCCGGCGTGATGGAGCGGCTCGGGCTCGGCCCGGACCTGCTGCTGGCCGACAATCCGCGGCTCGTCTATGGCCGCATGACCGGCTGGGGCCAGACCGGGCCGATGGCGCGCGATCCTGGCCATGACATCAATTATATTTCCATTTCCGGCGCGCTCCACGCGATCGGCGAAGCTGGCGGCAAGCCGGTGGTGCCGCTGAACCTGGTCGGCGATTTCGGCGGCGGCGGGATGATGCTTGCGTTCGGCATGCTGGCCGCGATCCTCCAGGCCCAGGCGACCGGGCAAGGCCAGGTGGTCGATTGTGCAATGTCCGAAGGCTCGGCCGTGCTGACGAGTATGATCTGGGGTTTCCGCGCGATGGGCATGTGGGGCAATCCGCGCGGCGCCAACCTCCTCGATGGGGGCGCCCATTTCTACGACAGCTATGAGACGTCGGACGGCAAATGGGTCTCGATCGGGGCGATCGAGCCGCAATTCTATGCAGCGCTGCGCAAGGTGATGGGACTCGAGGGTGGCGAATGGGACGCGCAGTTCACGGCCACCCGCTGGCCCGCACTGAAAGCTGAACTGACTCGACGGTTCCGGCGACGAACCCGCGACGACTGGGTCTTCGCGTTCGAGGGGCATGAAGTATGCTTCGCGCCGGTGCTCGACTTCGACGAAGCGGTCTTCCATCCGCACAACCAGGCGCGCGGCGCTTTCGTCGAGGCGGGCGGTGTGATGCAGCCGGCCCCGGCGCCGCGCTATTCCGTAAGCGAAACCGTGCCGCCGCGCATGGCCGGGAGCGCGGAAACCGGAACGATCCTCGCGGAGAACGGCTTTTCGGAAGACGAGATCGCGGCACTCCGTGAGGCCGGGGCGATGGGCGCCGATTAACGCCGGCCTGGCGCTCTCATATTGCCTGCCCGGCAGGGCCGTGCGATATCAGTTGCAAAGCAAAACCCGGAGAGAGCGCCATGGCCACCGCCGTCCTTCGCAACAGCCAGATGAGTGAAGCCGAGTGGGAGGCGCGCCAGCAGCTCGCCGCCTGTTACCGCGTGTTCGACATGCTCGGCTGGTCCGAGATGATCTACAACCATATCACGCTGAAGGTGCCGGGCGAGGAAGGCGCGTTCCTGATCAATCCGTTCGGGCTGCATTTCAGCGAGGTCACTGCGTCCAGCCTGGTCAAGATCGATATCGACGGCAACAAGCTCGACGACAGCCCCTATCCGGTCAACCGCGCGGGCTTCGTCCAGCATGCGCTGTTCCACCGCCATCTGCCCGACGCGCATTGCATCATGCACACCCACACCACCGCCGGCATGGCGGTCAGTTCCGTCGAGGGCGGGCTGCGGCCGATCAATTTCTACGCCTGCAACTTCATCGGCCAGGTCGCCTATCATGATTTCGAGGGCGTCACCGTCCGCGATGAGGAGGGTGAGCGGCTGATGGAGCATCTCGGCGACAAGCGCATGATGCTGCTCAAGAACCATGGCATCCTGGTGATGGGCAAGACGTTGCCGGAAGCCTTTATCAAGCACTGGGCACTCCAGCGCGCCTGCGAGATCCAGATCGCCACCACGTCGATGGGCATGCCGATCGTCGAGATTTCGCCCGAAGTGATCGCGGTGCATCAGCGCGACCTGCATCTGGCGCAGGTGCCGGGCGGCGCCGGCAAGGCGGATTTCGATGCGATGGTGCGGCTGGTCGACAAGATCGACACAGGCTGGCGGAATTAACCGAAGCGGTAGCCCGACACCGCCCAGCCCAGCACATGGTCGCGATAGTCGCACACCGCGACGTCATCGCCGCCCGCGCCCAGCGCCACCATCAACGGCAGGAGATGCTCCGCCTCGGGGTGCGCGAACCGGGCATGAGGTAGCTTCTCCCAATCCGCGACACGCTTCGCCCGCGCGATCGGGTCGGGATCAGTCACCGCCTCCGTCAGCGCGGCATCCCATTCGTCAGCGACTGGCGTGACCTGCGACCCTCTGGCACGCAGATTGTGGAAGCTCATGCCCGATCCGACGATCAGTACGCCTTCGTCGCGCAGCGGAGCGAGCGCCCGGCCGATCGCGATATGCGCCGCCGGATCGAGGTCCTTGCGGAGCGACAGTTGCGCGAGCGGAATATCGGCCCCCGGCACCGCAACCATCATCGGAATGAACACGCCGTGGTCCCAGCCGCGCTGCGACTCCTCGCCCACGGCAAAGCCGGCATCCTGCAGCAACCCGGCTGCGCGGCGCGCGACGTCGGGCGCACCCGGCGCGTCCCAGCGCAGGCGATAGGTATGCTCGGGGAAGCCATAATAATCATAGAGCAAGGGCTGACCGTTGCCGACATGGACGGTGACGTCCCGCTCCTCCCAATGGCCGGAGACGAGCAGGATCGCGCTGGGCCGCTCGGGCAGCGAATCGATCAGGCCGGACAGATAGGCCTGCATCTTGCGCCACATCGGATCGGGCGGGCCGCCGGCCGGATCCATGAAGAAACAGGGGCCGCCGCCATGCGGGATGAAGAGGGTGGGAAGGGTCATGTACGACATATCGGGCGCCCGCTCCCGTCCCGCAATCGCGCGGCCGGAAACACGCCGTTTCGCGAACGCGCGCTTTGGCATATGCTCCGGCGATGACCAGTTTCACCGTCAACAACCAGCCGGTCCATTACAAGATGGATCCGAACACGCCCCTGCTCTGGGCCCTGCGCGACGCGTCGAACCTAACCGGCACCAAATATGGCTGCGGCAATGGCGAGTGCGGGGCGTGCACGGTCATTATCGACGATGAGGCGGTGCGGTCCTGCCAGACGACGATCGCGGCGATCGAGGGCAGCTTCGTCACCACGATCGAGGGGCTGTCGCGCGAACGCACTCATCCCGTCCAGCTCGCCTGGATCGCCAATAATGTGCCGCAATGCGGCTTCTGCATCCCAGGCATGATCATGGCAGCGGCGGCAATGCTGAAGAAGAACCGCAACCCGTCCGAGGATGACGTCAAGGCGGCAATCACCAATCTCTGCCGCTGCGGAGTCTATCCGCGCGTGGTCGAGGCAGTCATGCATGCCGCGCGTCTTCAGCGGGGCGATGAAACGATCGATCCTGGCCCAACGCCGGGAATAGATCCGGCCAGCGCCGCCAAGCTTGTTCCGGCGCTTACGCCCGGCGGGCGGCAGATGCGATGAATCCTTTCGCAACGCTGTCAGCTCAATTCAGAAACGAGTCAGTGCGAATCGGGCAAAAGCTGTCCATCGACCGGGCGACTTCGTGCCCGCGAACCGGGAAGGACTAAGATGCGTACTTCTTTTATCATGGCGCTTCTGGCGGCGGCGGCGATCGTCCCGACAGCGGCCTTCGCGCAGGACTGGCACCATGGCGATGGCGGCGGCCACGACCGTAACGGCGGCGGCGGTGGCCAACACCAGCAGCAGCAGCCGCAACAGCACCAGCAGGCGCCACAGCGCCCGGCTCCCCAGGCCCAGCCCGCACAGGCGCCGGCCCGCACCTTCAACGGCGGCGACCATGGCCGCGTCTATTTCCAGGGTGGCCGCCCGCAGTTCCAGGGTCAGCAGCAACAGCAGCCCCAGGTCCAGCAGCAACAGCCCCAGGTGCAGATACGGCAACCCTATCGTGGCGGCCCGGGCAATGGCCAGGCAGCACAGGGCTGGCAGCAGCAGGGCGGCGACCATCGCGGCGGCGGCAACTGGCAGGGCCAGGGTCGCGGCCAGTCCAACAATGGTGGCTGGCAGGGCCAGGGCCGGGGCAATGGCCAGCCCAATAACGGCGGCTGGAGCCAGCGCAACAATGGCGGCGACTGGCGCAATGGCGACCGCAACCGGGGCGGCAACTGGAACCGCAACTGGCACCAGGACGGCCGTTACAACTGGAACGATCGTCGCAACCACAACCGCGAACTCTACCACCTGCCGCGCTATTACGCGCCCTATGGCTGGGATTATGGCTATCGCCGCTTCTCGATCGGCTATGAGCTGAGCTCGATCCTGTACGAGCAGAATTACTGGATCGACGATCCGAGCTATTACGGCCTGCCCGACGCCTATGGGCCGTATCGCTGGGTGCGCTATTACAATGATGCGCTGCTCGTCGACATCTATACCGGCGAGGTCGTCGATACGGTTTACGGCATCTTCTGGTAAGCGGATGATCCAGAGACAGGGGCCCGGCGGCATCGTCGCCGGGCCCCTTGTTTTTTGCGGCCGGGGCGGCAAATTGCGCGCCCATGTCCCTGTTCCCGAAGAAATCCGGCGGCATGTCCGCCGTCCGCAAATATGTCGGCGAAACCGTCACGCAAAGGCTCGAAGCCAACCCGTCGATCAAGCGCGCCAAGACCGATGCGGCCCAGGTTTATTATTATCCCGATTTCTTGAAACCGCCGGCCTGCGCGACGCTGATCCGGCTGATCGATGCGAACCGCAAGCCATCGGCGCTGCTCGCCAACAAATCCGGCCCTGATTTTCGCACGAGCGAGAGCTGCGACATGGATCGCTGGTCTCCCCTGGTGCAGCCGATCGACGAATCGATCGCGAATCTGCTCGGCATCGATCCGGCCAAGGGCGAGACGATGCAGGGCCAGCGTTATGCCCCCGGCCAGCAATTCCGAGCGCATCATGATTTTTTCCATGAGGGCGAAGCCTATTGGGCCGCGATGAAGGCGAGCGGCGGCCAGCGCACCTGGACCGCGATGATCTATCTCAACGAAGTCGAGGAGGGCGGTGCCACCTGGTTTCCCCAGGCGGGCATCAGGATTGCGCCGAAACGCGGGCTCCTGCTCGCCTGGAACAACATGAATCCAGACGGCAGCCCGAACCAGCAAACGCTCCATGAAGGGATGCCGGTGGTGAAGGGCACGAAATACATCGTGACGAAGTGGTTCCGCGAGGATAGCTGGCTCAAGCAATAAGGCGGCGCGAGCCGAGCGTTGACGAACTTCCATGCGAAAAATCGTTCTCACGACAGTCGGCACCCTCGGCGATCTGCACCCGTTCATCGCCATCGGCCTCGCGCTCAAGCGGCGCGGCCATCACCCCGTGCTGGCGGTTGCGGAGGACCATGTCGCCAAATCGCGCGCAGCCGGACTCGACGCAGTCGCGGTGCTGCCGAGCTTCGACGTGATCCGGCAGCGGATGGGCCTTGACGAGGACGATGCCGTCAAGCGGGTGATGGCCGACCAGACCTATTTGCTGGAACAGGTGCTGCTGCCATGGCTCGCCTCGAGCACCGAGGCGCTGGACGAGGTCGTCGCCGATGCGGATGCGCTCGTCGCATCCCTGTTCGTGTTCGGCGCGCCGATCGTCGCGGAGAAGCGCCGGGTGCCGCTGATCTCGGTGATCCTGCAGCCAATGGCGATCCTTTCCGCCTATACCACGCCCAAGACACCTGATTTCTGGATGCTGAAGCATCAGCCGGGCACCCAGATCGGCGTGCGCTGGAACCGGATGGCGTACGGCATCATGCGCAAGATCATGCGCCGCCGTTATGGGAGCAAGATCGAGGCGGTGCGCAGCGCCCATGGCCTCGGGCCGACCCGCGACCCCTCGATGTTCGACGTCAGCGTGGAGACGGCGCTGACCCTGTGCTGCTATTCGCCGCTGTTCGGGCCACCGCAAAAGGACGCGCCGGCGAACACCGAGATCACCGGCTTTCCGGTCTATGACAGCCAGAATGGTGCCAGCGCCGCGCCCGACCCCGAGCTCGATGATTTTCTCGCCAAGGGCCCGCCGCCGCTCGTCTTCACGCTGGGTTCGTTCGCGGTCTATGCACCCGGCGATTTCTACGAGGAGGCTGCGGCCGCCGCCCGGCGGCTCGGCGCGCGTGCAGTGCTGCTGACCGGTGAAAAGACCCGCCTGAGCTCGCAGGGTGATATCCTGGTCCGGCCCTATGCGCCGCACTCAATGCTGTTCCCCAGGGCAGCGGCGATCATCCACCATGGCGGCATCGGCACGACCGGCCAGGCGTTGCGCGCGGGCAAGCCGCAACTGGTGGTGCCGCATATGGGAGACCAGTCGGACAACGCCCATCGCATCAAGAAGATGGGCGTCGGCCGCGTCCTTGCCGCACGGCGCTTCACCGCAGGCCGCGCAGCGCCGATCATCGCCTCGCTGCTCGGCGACAGCAGCTATCGTGCAGAGGCGGAACGGGTCGGTACGCTGATCGCCCATGAGAACGGCGCCGAGGCAGCCGCGATCGAGATCGAGAAGCTGTTCATCCCGTCCTGAAAATACCGGCACCGAGATCGCGCTCGAAGCGGATCTCGCCCTGGACCATGCCCGCCCGGGACCAGCCCGCGGCTTCGTAGAAGCGTTCAGCCCGAGTGCCGGGCATGGTGGTCAGCCAAAGACGGGTAAGGCCGCGCTCAACCGCGCCCAGCAGCAACTGGTCATGGAGTGCCCGGCCGACACCCCGCGCTTCCCCATCCGGATCGACGAACAATGCCCAGACATTCGCCTGGGCAAGATCGACGATCGCGAAGCCGATCACAGCGCCCGCGCCTTCCGCGACCCAGCCCAGGCCATGGTCTTCGAGAAAGGGCCGATAGCTGCCCTCGTCGATCGACAGCAGACCGGACAGCCGGTTCTCACGCACCGCCAGCCGCACCCGGTGCATCGCCGGGATATCGGAAGGAGCGGCCGCGCGGATGCTGAAGATCATGACGACTCGGTGGCACGGCCCGGCCTCGACGACAATGAAGATCGCACCCTTCCATGCCGGAGTCATTGAGCGCTACAGAGACCGGGTGAACACTGTCCTCAACATCACGCGATCGATCCTTGGCCAACCCTGGCGCTGGCGGGCGCTGGAGATGGACACGCGCGATCCGGGCTTCGTGCCCGACGATCTCGTCACCCAGCTCCTGCTCGCGCGCGGCTGCCCGCGCGAGGCACTCGACGCGCACAAATTGCCGAGCATCCGCGGCTTCATGCCCGATCCCTCGATCTTCCACGACATGGACCGCGCTGCTGAACGCCTCGCCGACGCTGTCCAGGCCGGCGAGCAGGTGACGATCTTCGGCGATTACGATGTCGACGGCGCGACCTCGGCCGCGCTGATGATCCTGTTGCTGCGTGATCTCGGGCTGGAGGCGCGCGCCTATATCCCGGACCGGCTGATGGAGGGTTATGGCCCGTCGGGCGCGGCGCTCGTGCGGTTGAAGGAAGAGGGCGCGAGCCTGATCGTCACCGTCGATTGCGGCGCGCAGGCGTTCGAGGCGCTGGAGATGGCGCGGGTCGCAGGCGTCGATGTGATCGTGGTCGATCACCACAAATGCGCGGCCGCCCTGCCCCATGCCCATGCGCTGGTGAACCCCAACCGGCTCGACGAGATCGAGGGGGCGGCGCACGGCCATCTCGCTGCAGTCGGCGTCGCCTTTCTGCTCGGCGCGGCGCTGGTGCGGGTGCTGCGCGCACGTGGCTGGTTCGAGAGCCGCGAGGCGCCGCGCCTGCTCGATCTGCTCGATATCGTCGCACTCGGCACGGTCGCCGATGTCGCGCAGCTCAAGGGCCTCAACCGCGCCTTTGTCAGCCAGGGCCTGAAGGTGATGGCCCAGCGCCGCAATATCGGCCTCAACGCGCTGATCTCCGCCTCGCGCCTGACGCGCGCGCCGACCGCCACCGATCTCGGTTTCGCGCTCGGCCCGCGGATCAACGCCGGCGGGCGGGTCGGCAAATCGGATCTCGGCGTGCGCCTGCTCACCACGCGCGACCCCGCCGAGGCAGCGAGCATCGCCGCTGAGCTCGACCGGCTCAACGAGGAGCGCCGCGCGATCGAGGGGATCGTGCAGGAAGCCGCCGAGGGCCTTGCCGCAAGCAAGGGCAACCGCGCGGTGATGGTCGTCGCGGGACGCGGCTGGCATCCTGGCGTGATCGGCATCGTCGCCGGGCGGCTGAAGGAGAAATATGGCCGACCCGCCATCGTGATCGCACTCGACGATGCCGGAATCGGCAAGGGATCGGGCCGCTCGATCGCTGGGGTCGATCTCGGCGCGGCGGTTCTGGCGGCGAAAGATAGCGGCTTGCTCGTCGCCGGCGGCGGCCATGCGATGGCAGCCGGGCTCACCATCGCCGAGGACCAGCTGGAGGCGTTCGCTGATTTCCTCGAGGAGCGGCTCGATGCTGCGGTGACGCGGTCGATCGGCGACCGTGCGCTGTTGCTCGACGCGCTGTTGACGGCGGGCGGCGTCACGCCCGCTCTGGTCGAGGCGATGGATGCGGGCGGGCCCTATGGCATGGGCTGGCCGCAGCCGCGCGTCGTCGCGGGGCCGGTGCGGATCGTGAAGGCCGATATCGTCGGCAACGGCCATGTCCGCGCGATCGTGAGCGGCGACGATGGCCGCACGCTCAAGACCGTCGCCTTCCGCCAGGCCGATACGGCGCTCGGCGCCGCCCTGCTCGGCGCGCCGCCGCATCGCCGGCTGTGGCTGGCTGGCCGCGCCAGGATCGATGATTGGGGCGCAAGACCGGCCGCGGAACTCCATCTCGACGATGCTGCGTGGGCGGATTAAGCTGCCGCAGCTGGAGGACTTTGGGGCGGGCTGGAGAAGAGACGATGTTCAGCCACATCACGCTCGGCACCAACGATCTCGAACGCGCCCGGCGCTTCTACGAGCCGGTGATGGCCACGCTCGGCATCGACCAGCCGTTCCAGCTCCCCGCGACGCTCGTCTTCGGCGAGCTGGCCGGGCTCAAGCTGTTCATCGTCAGTCCGTTCGACGGCGGCAAGGCCAAGCCGGGCAACGGCCCGCATGCGGCGTTTCTCGCGCCGCACCGCGCGGCGGTGGACGCCTTCCATGCGGCCGCGCTGGCCAATGGCGGCGCGGATGAAGGCCCGCCCGGCCTCAGGCCGCATTATCACGCCAATTATTACGGCGCCTATGTCCGCGATCCGGACGGCAACAAGCTCCAGGCGGTGTGTCATCGGCGTTATGACGACACAGCGACTTGACCCGCACCCGGCATTTGCCTAACCGGCACCCCCACGCCCGGGGCTTCCCGGGATGGCCCCTTCGTCTAGCGGTCTAGGACGCGGCCCTTTCACGGCTGAAACACGGGTTCGATTCCCGTAGGGGTCACCAAGCAAGTCGTTGATATATTTATATATTCTGACCTCCGTGACCAAATAATGACCAAATTCACGGTTTTGAAGGCGGATTCGCCGGCAGCGAAGGCCCCTCAATGCAATTCGATCTTCGCGATCCGGTCACCGCGCTGCCGTTGCTGGCCCCGACATGCCATAGAGCGCGTTCAGCTTTTCCGCCTCACGTCCCCCATCGGCGCCGTCGATCCATTTTGAATAATGTTTGAATAACATAGCCGGGCTTTTGTGACCGAGCTGCCGCGAGATGTAGGCGGGGTTGACACCCGCCATTAGCGCTGTTGTCGCGTAAGTATGTCGGGTCTGGTACGCATCGCGACTACGAATCCCGAGAGCGCGCAACGCGGGATGGAAATAAAGCTTCCGCTGATCCTGCACGTCCGGCCAAGGCGTCTTCGTCACCGGGTTGAGAAAAATGGGTGCATCCGCTCCTCGCATGAAGCTGTGCTTTTTCTGGCGATTCAATACAGCAATCATGCGGTCGGTTAAGTCGACATCGCGCGCGGTTCGCGTTTTCGTCGATTTAAGAACATGTCGGACGCGCGCCCGCTGAACCCGGATCGTCCGACAGTTCCAGTCGACATCGCCCCACCGCAGCGCAATCTGTTCGCTTGGTCGCATGCCGGCGCCAAAGGCAAATTCGTACCAGTTCCAGATTTGCTCATCGTAGCGATCCTCCATGAAAGACACGATGCGTTCCATTTCGGCCCGGTCGAAGGGATCCGGCATCGGAGCTTGGTGTGGAAGACTCTTGACGCGCTCCAGCGGTGAGCGCTCGATGATCAAATCGTCGATCGCAGCTTCAAAAATGCCCCGGAGGGGTATCAGATTATTGTTGATCGTTTTTCCGGAAATCCGTTTCGCCAGCGCCGCTATCTCTTTCTTCACTTCGCTAGGTCTGATCGCGCCGAGGTGGCGTTCGCCAAATGCCGGTGCCCAGATCTTTTCAATGGCCGATTCGTAGCCCTGCATCGTCGATTTCTCGACGGTTATGGTCGTAAGCCATTCCCGCGCGTAGGTCGTGAAGCCGGCCGGCACTTCTGTCGAAGAGGCTGGAAAACTGGCATGATAGTCGAACACGCCGAGCTCGATCTCGCGAAAGACCTTGGCCATCATGCGTTCGGCAGCCTTGATATTCGCGCTGGTGGGAGCAAGGCTGAGCGTTTCCACATATCGCACGCCCATCCATGTGAACCGTACGCGGATGCACGTCTTCAGCGCCTGGACACCGGTCCCCGGTCGCCCTCTACCCATCGATAATATCCTTCGATGTCTATGCAGATGTTGCCGTCAGGTGCACGTTGATATTCGCGTCCCTGGCGCCAAATTCCGCGCTCTATTTTGTGATAGACGGCCTTCTCGGAATATCCGGTCAGCTCAGCGAACTTTTTGACACGGATGTAACGGGAGGCGATCACGGCATCCGAGTGCGACAGGGTTCCCCTGCCACAACTCCAAACCCCGCCCACCCGCTCTCCTCCCGTCGTCCGGGTTCGCGAAAACCAGTTCGCTTCCAGCTGACTACGCCGGAAATCGTTTTTGATGCGGGGAGGTCAGCTCGCCAGTCGCGCGAACATCGCGCCCATGTTGCAAGATACATCGAGGCTTCCGTTTAAGGGAGCCCCGGGCTGTCGAGAAGCGACGCAACATTACGCGAAATCAAATCCGACGAAAAGGAATTACTCGGAGTGAGGGAGATTCCTCTCTATCGACGCTAGCAGGGCTAGTTCCTCAGGTTGCCGGCCGGGACGACCGCCGCCGTGCCAAATCCAAGCAGCCGCTCTTCAACCTGCCTGTTGGCGACAGATCCGTTTGGCCAATCCGATTGAGTAACGGCTGTCCTGGTATGACCCGCGCCGACACGGCGGCGACCAGAGGGTCGACATAAGTAGCGCCGGCTCGACGGGCGGTGTCCATCCGCGAAGCTATATCGCACGGGCACGGGCAATTGTTTTCCGGGCAGGCCCGGCGAATTCAAACAGCCGCATTGGCGATCGGTGAGCCGAATGATGCGATAACGCCATCCGCGTTGACGTTACGTGCCCCGTTAGCGCCGAAGAACATCGGTGAAGGCGATCTGTCCATCAAACAGCGCGCGCACGATCAGATAGGCGCGCTGCGCGTTACCGTAAGCCCGCCTCACCCCCTCGACATGTTCATGGGCGGTCGATCGCGATATGCCGAGAATATTGCCAATCTCCCGGTCTGTCTTTCCCCTACCTACCAGGATCAGTGCCTCCACTTGCCGAGGTGTCAGTTCAGGCATGCCGGTGTCCTCCAGTTTCATCTTGCGCCTGATAATCCGACGCGCCGCTTCAAATGCGAATGTCCCGCAGAGCTGGGCCACGTGCAGTGCGTTTTCAGGAACATCCTCCATCGATCGCGCAGCGAAGGAACACGAGCCTTGATATTCGCCGGGGAGGTGCACCGGAACAGTAAAGCCCGCGCCGAGTCCGAAGCCGATCGCTTCCGAGAGTATCTGTTTGTGGCGGGACGTAAGGTGGATGATGTCGCCTACGTCGTGCCACGCGAAGCCATGAACCGTCTTGGTGGTTGCAAGATGGATTGGGTCTTCAGCGAAATACCCTCGCTCCATGATGTGAGAAACCCAATCGTCATTGTATGTTGACAACCGAATTGCTCCCAACGGCGGGTGAACAAGATCGACGTGATGGCCCATTGCAAATTGCGAGAAACCAAGCCTGCGAGCCGCTCGTGAAAGTGCTTCCTTTAAATCCTCCTCGGATCGGGCAGATTTGAAGCTATTGAGGAGCTCGTTAAGATGTAAAATAGTCAACACGGTGCAATTCCTTTCTGGCAAGAAAAGTGCCTTCCGGAATCACCTCGTCCCGATCGCAAACTATGTAACTGCCGTTCGCGCCGGCTGATGAAGAATAGAAACTCTCGTGATCGGTTGTCGGCGACCTGGCTGACGGACCGATAATCATAGTCTTTTACATGGCACTCCGGTCGGCGTGCGCCGGTACCGGTCAGGCGTGAACGGGCCTATTGATCTTTCTTTGCGAAGATCTCGCCCGCCGGCCGCACGCTGTACGGTATTCCACCCTTCGATTTCAAATCGGCCTCGGCTTCGACAATCTGAACTGTCACCAGATCTGGATGGACGCCAAAATTTTTCACCACTGCATCGGTGATATCGCTCATGAGCGCGTGCTTAGCTTCCGTCGACCTTCCCTTTACGGCGTAAACCACAATCTCGGGCATGCTGAACTCCTTGAAATGTTGTTAAAAAGATCGATCATTGAAGGTCATCCGGAACGCACCAGCGAGACAAGGGGTGGGCGAAGCTGGACCACGACAAACCAAAGGCGTCCGTTGTTTGCGCGACGAAGCGCCCTGGCAGCGCACTCTCTCGATCAACTGACGGTCGAAGTGGGTTCTGGTCTCCAGGCGCCGTCACCATTGAAGAGACCCTGACCGCCAATGGGATTGGTGACGACTCGCATTTCGCGTCCGGCAGACACATTCTGCGCCTTGGCATTCGCGATGACTGCCGCAATGTCGGGCTTCGCCATGGCCGCGGCATGCGCCTCGTGGCTTTCCCAAATTTCGGTGACCCATACGCCGTTTTCATCGGCCGGGTCCTCGGCAAGAATATAGCTGTGGCAGCCTTCCATTCCGGTGAATCCGGTGCTGAGGATGCGGATCAAGTCATCGCGCTTACCGGGGTTGGCGATGAATTTTACGATTAGGCCGTACATGTTGACCTCTCACTATAGCGAACGAGACAAGGCGAGCTCTGACCGCGGGATTGCGCGCGATCGTCAACAACGCGCCATCCATTTCGTCAGGTTACCTGTTGAGATTACGGCTGGCGAGGCAGCAAGTCAACCGGAGAGCCGTACGCTAGAGCGCTGATAGGATACGCCATGCGGAAGCGGATCAGCGCGTCTGCTCTCACCTCCGAGGTTTCGACAACCCTTCTCTCCCGGGTTCAATACGATCAAGAAGTGCGGCTCGCTCACGATTTCGAGGGATGCGAAATGTTGCCCCCGTGGAACGCGCCGAAATGGCGGGCTGAAAAGAGCCCGATCAGCAGGGCGCCGATGGCGGGAGGCAGCATGTCAAAGGATCTTGGAGAGAACGATCCGACCCAACAGATCAGTCCGTAGGCAGCCACGAGGTTCAAGAAGCCCCAGAGGACATTCACCGTCGAGCTTGAAAGCCCTTTGCCCGAGGGCTTTGCGAAGGGTGTTTGAAACGCATGGCCCGTCATCCCGCGGACGAGATGCGGGACAGCGTTTGCGATCAGTCCGCCGCCCAAGAAATACGCTGCCTCGTCGAGCCAAATCATGACGGTGTTCCCTTATTAGAATGCAGCTGGGCAACAGCGCGGCCCGGCAAGTGAAGTTGCGCGACGATAGCTCCTTAGGAGACCAGACGCCCGAGAAGTCCCAAGGCACGGTCGATGCTTTTGCACTCGTCGTCCGACGCGATAGAGAGACTTTGAACAAGGGAGTCCGCGGCACCCGACGGGCTATCTATGGCGCGGCGTCCCTGATCCGTGAGAGAGCATATCACCCGCCGGCCGTCGGTGGGGTCGCTGCCGCGGTGGATGAGCCCCGCGCTCGCGAGACGGCGGATGGTGGCTCCAGCCGATTGGCTTTGCACGCCCTGCCAGCGGGCGAGTACGCCTACGGTGGCTGGCCCGTGTATATGCAAGTGCTGGAGTAGCAGCGCCTGAGCCGCCGATAACTGACCCCTTTGGCTTCCTGACGACCGGTCAAGGCGAGACAGCTTCGCCACCAGGTGGCGAACAGAACGGGCAAGCGTGTCAGGTTGGGAGGGTCGCGGCTCGATCGGCTCGAAACCTGCATGCCGATGGGTGGACGTTGTCGCCCGGGGCAGGGCGGCAGCTCTCGACCACCCCTCAGGCAAATCTGGCGCTGCGAGACGGTGCTGCGTCATACTACGACCGATCATTCTGAAATGTGTAGCCACTCTACACATATGTGGAGCTTTTTGCAAGGCTTGCGGTCATGCTCGAAGGGGCCGCAGGAGCATCGGGCATCGCAAACTTGCGACGGATTCATCGCGAGTTAGCCGCGCCGAGACACCTGCAGCCCCCAGCCGGCCCCCGGTCGGCAACACCAACACACAGGCGGACGAACTTGACCAGTTACCTGTCGATTTGCATAAACGTAAAATGAAGAACGCGAAAAAGCCGTCGGGCGATCTGGAAACGGCGGTCATCGAACTGTCCTTGGCCATCGGGCAGTTGCTTCGACGACTGCGTTCGGAGGCCAATCCGATGACGTTCAATCTCTCTCAGCTTGGGGTTCTGGTGCGTCTGGAGAAAAACGGCTGGTCGGCGGCGGCGGAACTCGCGCGCGCTGAATCGATGAAACCGCAGTCTATGAGCGAGGTCCTGAAAACGCTTGAGGAAGCAGGCTTGGTGAAACGTCGCGCCCATCCGACCGATGGACGCCAGATCCAATTCGCCCTGACCGAGGCTGGCCTTGATGCCCGTCGCCAGCGGACAATTGCCAAGCGCGACTGGCTTCTCGAAGCAATATCGAGGCTGCCGGCCCCGGAGCAACAGTCCCTCGTCGCCGCCATTCCGGTCATCAAAACCCTGGGCGGCGACTGACGTCCGTGCGAGGATAACGGAAAAACGCGCGAACCTCGTTGATCGCGCCGTGCAACATGCCCGCTTGCACCGATATTTCAACAGGTATTATGACAAGATTACCTGTTGAAATGGAGGCAATGTTGGCCAAGGTCGTTTATGTCGAGCATGGCGGTACCGAGCACAGCGTCGAGGTATCGCTGGGCGACACCCTGATGCACGGCGCGGTCTGGAACAGGGTCCCCGGAATCGTGGGGCATTGCGGCGGCGCTGGCGGGTGCGCAACCTGCCAGGTGTATGTCGATGAGGGTTGGACTGATCGGGCCGGCCCGCCTTCTGCGAACGAACGACGAACCTTGCGCTTCGCGGTCGAACCAAAGCCCAACAGTCGCCTGGCCTGCCAGATCGTGATGGCCGATGCGCTGGACGGCATCGTCGTCAACATGCCGCAGCGGCAGTTTTAGACACGTCTCGGTCAGTCTTGCCAAACCTGCTCATCCGAAGGCGCCGCGGCGCCCGGCGGCTCCATCGCATCCAGTGCTGCGCGGATATGTCGCAACACGCGCGGAATGGCAGCGCGATTGATTCGACTCGCTGGGCCGCCGACGGAAATGGTCATCGGCACATCGCCCTCCCGGACTGGCAACGCCATGACGACGCTGGCAGCGCCCGGCGTGAACAGGTTGGCGGAATAGGCGTAGCCGTCGCGGCGAATCTCGGCCAGTTCCTTTAACAAGGTTGGGCCGTCCACGGCGGCGCCGCTCCCGTCATCTTTCGCATTGGCTTTCTCGACCGTTTTGAGGACCTGGTCGTCCGGCTGCTGGCTGAGTAGAACCTTGCCGACGGCCGAGGTCAGCAACGGTCGCAGGGTGCCGACCGTTGGGTGATAGCTTAATGGCTGGTTGGTCGCCACGATATGGATATGCTGTGCGAACAGACCATTCTGAACACTGAGCAGCGCCGATTCCTGCGTCGCGCTGGCCAGACTCTCCATCATCTTGACGATGCCGCCGCCTGCGAACAGTCGCTCCGGAATCCAGAGCCCCAACATGGCGAACCGCATGCTGGGGAAATAGGTTTTGGTCTCGAGATTGTACGTCAGGCATCCGAGCGTCTGGATGCTCCTCAGCAGCGCCAGGGTGCTCGAGATCGGATAGCCAAGGTCTTGTGATACTTCAGAAAGGGTGCGTGGAGCGCGAACCTTCTCGAAGTACCGGAAAATCGACAAAACGCGGCGCGCCGACTTGACGCTGGCGGCGTCGTCCTTAAACTCTTTATCCTTCATTGCCGCCATATTACAGGTCCCGCCGCGTTTGCGAAGTGCAATCTTCGCGTTGGTTCAGGCGTGCGAGATGTCTGATTTCTCACCGTCACGCGTCCTCAGCACTCTCCGAACCCGGCAGATATGATCAGACGGCGGGCGCCAAGACCAGCGCGTCTCTCGCCAATTCCCGCCGCGCCGCCACGGTCGCACCGAGCAAAAGGATGGCCGCGCCCACAAGCGCGAGCTCCATCAAGGTGAAGCCGCTCGCAAAGGTGCCGGTTTCCGTCACCATGAAGCCGATCGCGATCGGCGCGATCACCGCGCCAAGCTGTCCGACCGTGGCGTAGACGCCGATGTAGGAACCCCGCGCACTTGGAGGGGCCAGGTCCAGCAGGATCTTCCCGATAGGCCCACTGCCGCCGAACAGAAAAAAGGCGGCACCGGAGAGACCCACGAGCGACAGCCCGAGGGAATTGGCTTGATACGCAAAGTAAAGAAACAGCCCGCCACCCAGGAAGCAGGCAATGACCAGACGCTCACAAAACCGGTGAAGCGGACCACTGCCAAGCCAGCCGATGACCAACATTCCGGCCAAGGCAAAGATGTAAGGCAAGCCGGCGAGAGCGCCGACGGATTTGAGGTCGATATGGCGCGCCAGGGCAAGATAGCTAGGCATCCAACCGAGATACCCCCAATACGTCATATTCCAGCACAGTGAGGCCAGCGAGATCAGCCAAAGGCTCCTGCGTCCGAGAACCGCTGCGAACGAGGTTTCGACAGCCGGGCCGGCAACGTTCGCATCTTCCTTCGCCGTTCGCACCGGCAGCAGTAGATAGCAGAGCAAGGCGGCCACCAAAGCGGGACCGGCGAGAATCATGAACATTGCCTTCCAACCGAAGGCGAGGATCAACTTGCCGATCAAAGCGCCGGCGAACACCGGTGCGAGCGGCAAGGCCGTCGAGCAGATTGCCAGAACGCGCGATCGTTCTTTGATCTCGAAATTCTCGGCGATCACCTTGTAGAGCGAGGGGGTTGGCACGCCCTCCGAGAGGCCAAAGAGAAACCGAACCACGACGAAGCCGACGGTCGTCGCGACGAGGCCGGTCGCGCCGGTGAAGATCGCCCAGAATATAGGTCCGACCACCAGCAGAGTGCGGGCTCCAAGGCGATCACCGAGCAGGCCGCCTGGAACCTGCGCCAGGAGATAACCGACCGAAAAGGAGGAAAGCACGATCCCGAACTGCGCCGGCGTCATGTCCAGCGACTTCATGATGAACGGGCCAGCGAAGCTCATCGCGACGCGATCGAGATAATTGACCAGGTTCAGGACCCAGAGCGCAATGATAATGCCGATGCGGGAATTCAACGGTTTCTCTCCGATGGTACTGCGCATGTCACAAGCTGCGCTTTTTCTGGGAAGGTTCTCGGTGGGTGCTCGCGAGACCGGCTGGAAATGTCCTCGAAGGATGGATTGCAACACAACTGATGAGCCCGGTCGACGGCGCGACATTCGTCGGCCGACCGAGGTTTCCGACGTCGATTGGCTGTCGCCCGGCTCATTGCTACGCTGATCCGCGTCGAACGGGGTTCCGCCAGCCGCACAGCGCTGCGCCGCAAAGTCCGCTTTCGTTCAGCGACAGCGTCGAGAGCGAGTTCGGCGATAGCTCTCGAGCCACTCCGGATGTCACTCCGCCCAGGCCCGCACCTCATTGGTGGGCAAAATTCCTTCAAGCACGCCAGCAGCCTCGCCAAATTTTCTGGGGTAAACCGCTAACGCTCAAATCTAGTAGGTGCAAGATTCATTTTGATTTCTGCATCAGATATTCACATATCGGCATTAGTGGAGCGGAGTGCCCGGAAAGCGGTGACGCGGCGTTGCCGCCAATGACGCGTAAGCGCGCATGGCCAGACGAAAAAATGACCGATTTGAAAAGCGCGCGACACCTGTTCGATAGTCCACTGCCGCAACGAGGCGATGTTGACTCGCTAGGGGACACGGCTTAGATATCAACAGGTAGCCTGTTAAAGATCGCTAAAACGGGTAGCCGGTTAAACGGAGATGGATCATGAAAATCGTGCAAGTCGACACGCTGGCTGACAGAAGCCGTGGAGACGGTTCCGGCCATGCGGGTGGCCGCGGCGGACCAGGCCATAGCAGCCGCGACATCTTCACCGCTGAGATCCTTGGTCGCGACGGCGATCGTCCGGACAATTTCACGTTGAACCTCAGCACCACCAAGCCCGGCGAGTTCATGACGCCGCGCCATCATCACAATTTCGATCAGATCCGCTATCTGCTCGAAGGCCATTGGCAAGATCCGACGGGCGAGATGAAGCCTGGCACCCTCGCGTTGTTCACCGAAGGGACGTGGTACGGCCCCCAGGACTCCCCGGTGGACTGCGGCACGATGCTCGTCCTGCAAATCGGCGGTGCGAACGGTTGGGGGTATGTTCCGAAGGAGCGGATGCGGGCCGCTGCCGCAGAACTGAAGGCGAAAAATATCGGCATCTTCGAGGGCGGTTCCTACCTCCGTAATCCTGGGGTCGAGGGGCCGCCGGTGCAGGATGCGTACGAAGCTATTTGGGAATATATCAAGGGTCGAAAGGCCGAGTATCCCAAGCCGCAATATCCGACACCGATCTTCATCGATACGACCGTGTTCCCCTGGACGCCGGTCAAGGGCGTCGAGGGTGTCGATATCAAGGCGCTGGGGACCTTCACCAGCTGCCAGTACAGCTTCGCCCGTTATCGGGTGGCGCCGGGCGCTAAGTGGGAAAGCAAGGGCCGCGCTGTCCACTTCGTCCTGTCGGGCGAGGGCGACCTCGCTGGTGAACCGTATCGCACCCAGACCGCCCTCTATCTTGAGGAAGACGAGAAAGCGACCTTCACTGCTTCGCAGACCTCGGACATCCTGTTCCTCGGGTTGCCGAGCTGGGACGCCGTGAGCACAGGACCAGTGCTGGAAGCGGCGGAGGCCGGCTGATCGCTTCAACGGCGCGACCGGCCCCGTCGGGTTGGTCGCGCCGAATATTGTGACGATCGCACGCTCGCTATGCTTGCGCTGACCGAACATGCTCTAATCCTCGATGGTGTCGGCGCCGCCGCCATCGACCCTTCGACCGTCCAGTGGCGTAGCCGTCCCGCAATAGTCGCTCCGACGTTGATACCGAGCACCTGCGGCGGAAAGACGCTGTCCAGACCCTGCCTGCCCACCGGAGACTCACGATGATCCCGAACGAAGTGAAACGCCTCTGGTCGGAGGGGAAGACGGTTCTCAACGGGTGGCTCTCCATCCCATCCAGCTTCAACGCCGAGATCATCGCTGCCCAGGGCTATGATTCGATCACCATCGATCAACAGCATGGGCTGATCGATCAGGATGCGATGGTCGGCATGTTACAGGCCATGCGCGCCAGTGGCGTGACGCCGATGGTCAGGGTGCCTTGGCTTGACCCCATCTCCATCATGAAAGCGCTCGATGCCGGCGCCTATGGCGTCATCTGCCCGGTGATCAATACCCGCGCAGAAGCCGAAACCCTGGTTTCCTACGTTCGCTACCCCCCAGTCGGAATCCGCAGCTTCGGTCCGGTGCGCGCCCTCATTTCCGCCGGCGGTGATTATGCTCGCGAAGCGAACGACCAGCTCCTCTGCATTGCGATGATCGAGACCCGCGAAGGCTATGACAATCTCGAAGCGATCGTTTCAACGCGGGGGCTCGACGCTGTACTCGTCGGTCCGTCGGATCTCGCCTTCGACATGGGACACGGACCGGGCATGGATCGGGAAGAACCCGAGATGCTCGAAGCGTTCGAGCGGATCGCGACGGCGGCCGGTGCAGCCGGCATCAAGGCGGTCTTCATGTGCGCAAGCGCCGCTTATGCCGAGCGTGCCGCCAAATGGGGCTACAATATGGTAACGGTTGGTCAGGATATCCGCTTCCTGGCCGCGGGCGCGCAAGACGTTCTCAAACAGACCCGCGCTCTGGTGGGACGTTGAACCGGTCTTCCGGTCACCAGCCTTCTCGGTCCTCGCAGAGATCCATTACGTCCCTCCTTTTCGGAAGGCCTTTCGCATATGAAACTGTGCACATTCGTTCGTGACGCTCATTCGCAACCGGAGATTGGTCTCGTCGTTTCGGACCTGATCTATCCAGCGCCGTCGACCTTCGGGGCGCCGGACATGCCTGCATTGATCGTGGGCTGGACGGAGCTCTCTGCACAGGTAGCCACTTGGCCGCAAGCGGTTCAACCGATCGAGCTGGCGTCCGTTCGCCTTCTGGCGCCCATTCCGCGACCCGGCAAGATATTGGGAATCGGCCTGAATTACGTGGCGCACGCCAAAGAGACGAACCTGCCCATTCCGGAAAAGCAGATCTGGTTCTCCAAGCCGGTGACGAGCGTCAATGGGCCGTTCGACCCGGTCCAGCTTCCCAAAGTGTCGACGATGGTTGATTACGAGGTCGAACTCGTTGCGGTGATCGGCCGACGCTGTCGGCACGTCTCTTACGACGAAGCGCGAGATGTCGTGTTCGGATATTGCGTCGGAAATGACGTGTCGGCGCGTGACTGGCAGGGGCGTACGCCGCAGTGGATGCTCGGCAAGTCGTTCGACACGCACGCGCCGTTCGGTCCCTGGCTTACCACTGCGGATGAAATCGATCCCCATCAGCTCGCCCTCTCCTGCACGGTGAACGGCGAGCCTCGCCAGGCCTCCAACACGAACGACATGGTGTTCGACGTTTTCGATCAGATCGTCGAGCTCACGCAGGTGATGACGCTCGAGCCGGGCGACATACTCTATACGGGCACGCCCAGCGGGATCGGTTTGGCGATGTCGCCGCCGCGGTTTCTGGCAGCGGGAGACCGGGTTACCTGCGAGATCGAGGGCCTGGGCTCGATCGAAGCAGTGATGACGCCCGAATAGCTCCCGGAGCCGGAAGATAGTATTTCCGCGCCTCAGCGACCGCGATGCCTACCGCGTCTTGTTCGGAGTTCAGTCCCAGACCCCTGTCGGCATACGCAGACCCTCAAGGTCTTGCGGCTCGACGATGCCTTTAGGCTCGATATTCAGGCCTTCGAGGATATCGGCAAGCTGGCGGGTGTGCTGCAAGAGACCGACCGTCTGGACTTCGAGATACTTCAGCATTGTCGCGGGTCCGCGATGCGTCTCGAGAACACGCCAGAACCCGTCCTCCCCCTCCGTTTGCAGCCATGCCCGCAAATCGCTCGCGGTCAGCCGCATCCTGGCGACCACGCGGTACATCGGCGTGGCGGGCTCGGGTTCACCGAAGAAGTTATAGTCTCCGGACCCATCGATCGCGAAGCCGAGCTCGTGGACGCCATCCGATGCCAGCACCAGACGCAGCGCTTTTTCGCCATGTTGCGCGATATGGTGAACCAGCGACTTGGATGTCCCGTGCGGGATGTAGGGCTGACCATCCGCCAGAAACCTGCCCGCTGACACAAAATCGGTCATGGTCGGGGTCGGGTCGTTGAAATGATCGGGCGGCAGCTGGGGGGCAAGGTCACTGGCCAAGTCCAGCATGCGGGCGCAGCGATCGACTAACACGCGCGCCGGCGGCGGGGGGGACCGCTGTGTCTCCGCTGCGAGACCGAGTGCCGCATTGATATCGGCCTCCTCGGTCCGGATCCACCGCCCTCCTACGCGCAGCCCCGGCAAGGCGCGGAGCCCCGCACTGGCCATCTCTTCCAACGCCGACGGCTCGGCTTGGACGTTGACCGCGCGATAGGCGACGCCCCTCCTGGTGAGATATCCCTTGAGGCGGGTGCAGTTCGCGCATCCCGGCACCCAGTAAAAGACAATGTCCGAATCGACGTCTGACATGGTCACCTCACCGTCTCAGCACAGCGGTTTGGTTCGCAGCCGATCACCGCTGCGAACCGGAACTCTCGGGTCAATCCAATCGTGGAAATTCCACCAGATAGACTTCGAGGCCATTGTCGCCGCCGATCCGACCTTCCTCGCCGCGCGGGCTGTAGATCATCGCCGCGCTGGGGCAGATTTGGTCGTCTGCCCTGAGGCCCGAACCCAGCGTCCAGGCGACGTATGGCCGGTCGGCGCCCAGCTCCAAAGTCCCGCCACTGAAGCGGGCGATCGAGATACTGACATCGCCATTTGGGCCGGGCTGATCGAAGAAACGGCCAAGCTGCTTCAGCTCAACGCCAGGCGCCGCTTCATAATATTGTGCATTGCCCGGGTGAAGAATGACCGGAGCATCGTAGAGCGGCTCCGGAATCTTGAGCGAGGCGCCCTGGTTCACCATCTGATAGCGCTCGTCGTACAGCGCATCGACCGCATCGCGAGTCTTGGTTTCGCCGGTGGCGGGATCCTGTTCGAGGAAAAGGCCGTTCTCGATCCGGCCGCGCGCCTTGAGCCGCGCGAGCGCTTCCGCTCTCCGCGAGGTCCAGTACTCACCACGCTGATGCTCGCCATTGAACCCGTACTGACAGGTGATGGTGGTGAGTCCCCGCTCCCGACGCTGCGGCCCGTAATAGGCTCCCTTCGGGAAATAGCCCATATCGCCTTCGTGAATATAAAGATCCGGCGTGACGTCGAGATTGCCCTTCTCGACGAATTTGATCTGCTGGAAGGTGTGCCGGTGACGCGGGCTGACAAAGGCATCGTCGCCCTCGTCGTTTTGCACCGTGCGCCCGATCCAAAAGTTGAGACCATCAGGCTCATCTTTCTCGAACATCACCCGAAAATCGCGATTGGCGCCGCCGTCCCGCACCTGCATGCCATTGTTCGCGTCTTTAGATTTGATTTCATCGACAATAGCGATCTGCATCCGATCCTCCTGTGAGCGTTATGCCTCAGTATGGAACTCAACAGGCTACCTGTCAAGATTGACGCGCGCCTCTGCTCGCGGATTGCCTGAAAAATCTGGCGTTTCGGCCTATCAAACCGTCTGGCAAAGCTTCATCGACGCTCGTAGATCAGGCGCGGGTGGCGGTCGCCTTATCACCGGGCGAAGAGTGGCCAGGCACCCCGAACAACCGCGCGGGATTGTTCACGAGGATCGCCTGCAACAGCGCCTGATCCGGAATCAACCGCGCCATAGCGTCGAGCTGTTGGCCCGTCTCTGGAACCTTCGCACCATCGAAGAGCGCGACATTAGGCCAATCCGATCCCCAGATCACGCGATCGGGCGCGACTGAACAAAAGGCCTCGACGAGCGACACGAGATCGCGATGCGGGGGTGGCTCCGCACTCAAGCGGTACAGGCCGGACAGCTTTACCCAGCAATTTGGCTCGCGCGCGAGCGCGATCACCGCCGCATTATCGGGATGTGCCACGCCCCCGTCTGGCAGGCACGCGCCCAGATGGTCGAGGACGAAGGGCAAGTCCAGGCGGCGCAAATCGTCAGCGGTCTCGCGCAAGCGACCTGCGCTTAACCCAAGCTCTATATGCCAGCCAAGGCGACGACAACGGTCCGCAACCAATGAAAGGTTTCCAGCGGAGACACCGCCTGCAAAATGTTCGTTCAGACGAATGCCGCGGACGCCTGCGGCGTCCAGTTCAGCGAGTTCCTCTTCCGGCTCCTCGCCGGTGATCGAGGCGATACCGCGTAAACGACCAGGATAGCGGCCCAATGCGTCCTTCAGGAGCCGATTGTCCGAACCGTGGACGCTGATCTGCACCGCCACGCCATAATCGACTCCGACGGCATCCAGCATGGCGATATACGCGTCCACCGTAGCGACCGGCGGCGTATAGCTGCGGCTTTCCACAAACGGTGCATCAGATCCGCCGCCGATAATGTGGGCGTGGCAGTCCCAAGCGGAGCGCGGCATGCGAAATATCCTCGGCGCGCGCGCCTCGTTCGGGGGAAGGCAGGACGGCGGCGAATGTGAAGCGGGCTGTGTCATAGCTTTTCCTTCAAGACGTCCCGCGCACTCTGCTCAGCCGCAGTGGGGGCATGCCACGCAAGAAAGTTGGCGCCGACGCGATCATGCGATGGTCGGGTGCCCCTCTCGATTTGTCAGACGGATCAAGGCGATGGGTCCGGCTGCCAGCTTGCCTAGCGCGCATGCCGTTTAACTGGCGACAGCAACCGGCGTGACGAAGGCGTTCAGGATCTGGATGATCTCGGAATCCGGGCCAGTCCGATGGGCCGCGGCGATACTGCGGAAGAGCGCACCGGCGCCGGACAACATCTCCGCCGCGCCTTCCTCCGGCTCGAGAAACCGGGCGATCTCGAACATTTCGTCATCCCAGCGATAAGCCTTCGCATACATCGACGGCAACATCTTGGCGAGAAAGTCATAGAGCGACGGCAAGGTCTCGCGGATTTCCGCCAGGAAGAGCGTTGCCGCCCCGCCACGCGCGGCTCCAATTGCCATCGCGGCGCCAAGTGCCTGGAACCCCTTGGTCATACCGGCGAAAGCCATCTTCAACGCCGACGCGTCTCCCAGATCGGAAGAGACCAGGCGGGCATCCAGCCCAAGGCCCTTCAACACTTCCGTGGCGCTGGCACCGTCGCCCGACAGGTATAGCTTGGGGCTGTAGCCCGGCCTGGGCGGCACGCCGATGATCGAGCCATCCAAAATCGGAAGCCCGCGCGGCACGAAGCCTTCAGCGATCTCCTTCACGGTTTGCGGAGCGATCGCGTTGCAGTCGATATAGACGGGCCGTCGATCAAGCGATGCCATCTGGTCGGCGAAGCGGGCGGCTGTCATTTTCGCCGCAGCAGGCGGCACGATCGAAAGAAGGATGTCTGCCTCGCGGACGACATCGGTGTCACCGAGTATCTCGACACCAGCCGCCCTTGCGCGCTCGGCGCTGGCGCCGCTGCGCCCGTCCAGAGACGTGACGACCCGCGCGCCCTCCTCCACCAGCCGCTTGGCCACGCCGGAACCCATTTCGCCCATGGCGACGACTGCGATTGTAACCACTTCAGCCACTCCCCTGCTCGTCCCTGCCGGACGCTAGATTCCACATATCTAAACTCTTCCTACACATCTGCGCAAGATCATCTGGGTGACAAAGTGGCTCGATCAGGACTTACCCCGTGTCGGCACCGTCTCGTCATCGCTTCACATCAGAAGGCCGCCGCCCTCGACCGGCAGCGTCAAGCCGGTAAGATAGGAGCCCGCGTCCGAGGCGAGGAAGGCCACCAATTCGCCTATGTCATCGGCGCTGGCGATGCGACGGAGCGGAAGCTTCTGCAGGAAGGCCCGCTTCATGACCTCCCGGGTCTGAGGGTCGTGGTTCGAGCCGCCGAACGGCGTATCGACGGGTCCCGGGCAAATCACATTGACGCGGATTCCGGCCGGTCCGAGGTCTCGGGCCATGGTTTGCGCCATCATCACGACCGCCGACTTAGTGATCGCATAAAGGGGCGAGCGGCCGGAATATCGCAGCCCGCCCGCCGACGACATCAGGCTCACAGATGCCTTGGGCGCGCGCGCGCGCAACAACGGCAAGGCCTCGACCGTGGTGAAGTAATGCACCTTGACGTTCATATCGAACGTCTCGTCATAAGAACTCTCGTCGATCTCGAGCCCATCAGGGCCATGAGATCCAAGGGTATTGAACAAGACGTTGAGGCCGCCATAGCTGGAGTCGACAAACGTGAACAGGGCGGCGCGATCGGCCGGAGAACGCGCATCCAGTCCGCGGGCGACCACCGCAAGGCCTAGATCGACCAGTGCCGCAGCTTCCCGCCGGGCCCCGGCTTCATCCCGATCCGCGATGATTATCTGCGCACCGCGTTCGGCAAGAATGCGGGCCGTGGCCAGCCCCATGCCGGAGGCCCCGCCGATCACCAGTGCCACCTGCCCCTCGAAGTCCATGCTCATCCCCTTTTTACGTGTCGGCTGGTGATCCACGACAGGGATCAGGCGACGTCCGCGTGAGACGCCGTGCTGCTCGCGGCAGAGAGCGCCGCGATGTCTGTCGCGCTCAACCAGAGGTCGACGGCGCCGAGCACCTCATCGAGCTGCTCGGTCGTGTCGACCGCGGCGATGGCGGCAGTGACGCCCGGCTGCGCCATCACCCAGGCGATTGCGACGGCCGGAATCGTAGTGCGCTTCTCTTCGGCGATCGTCTCCAGCACCTGGATAATCCGCTGGCCACGCTCGTTCATGTTGGGCCGCAGGAAATCGGCGTAGACCTTGCCGGCAAGATCCTCCTCGGATCGGAACTTGCCGGTGAGAAATCCCTTGGCCAGCACGCCGTAGCAGAGGACGCCGATCTCTTCCCGGACGCACAACGCCTGAAGTTCGCCCTCATACTCGCCGCGCGCCGCGAGGCTGTAGCGCGGCTGCAGGCTCGCGAACCGGGACTGGGCGCCCTCCTGGCTCAGCCCCAGGGCTACGGAGAGACGCTCGGGTGTGAAGTGCGAGGTTCCGACAGCACGCACCTTGCCGGTACGGATCAGCTGCTCGAACGCTTCCAACGTTTCGTCCAGCGGAGTGTTCGTGTCGTCGCCATGGGCCTGATAGAGATCGATGTAATCTGTTTGCAACCGCGCGAGCGACGCTTCGACAGACCGGATGATGTGATCCGCCGTGAGAAGCCAAGGGCCGGCTTCCGGTGTGGGCGCACTGCCGACTTTCGTTGCGATCACCACGCGGTCGCGACCGCCACGCTGGCTGAGCCATTCGCCGATGACCGTTTCCGATTCGCCCCCGACATGGCCGGGAACCCAGGACGAATAGATGTCGGCGGTATCGATGGCGTTGAGGCCAGCGTCGACGAATTTGTCGAGAATGGCGAAGGACGCCTGCCGATTGGCGGTCCAGCCGAACACGTTGCCGCCCAGCATCAATGGCCCGATCGCCATTCCCGAACGTCCCAGAGGTCGTCGGATCATCATTGGTCTCCTAGCCTGAAGGCGCGCATCGTTATACTCTCTCTGCGTTGCGACGATGGCCGTCACGCGACCGTCGAAAACTCCAGCGTCCGTCAAGCACGCAACGTCGTTGATTGCGTTTTCTCGTGCCGCAGCCACTTTGTACGGTCAGGATTCGCATCCGGCGGATGCCCTCTCGCCTCATCAACGCGAGGCGGCCGATCAAACAGGCGGCTATGCAGGCCTCATAAATAACGACAGAACACCTGACAAGATTCGCTGTCATTTCCGCGCGAATTTCCGGTATGCGTTGATGCTGGACACCCGACCGCCTCATTTGCGCCGCGCGCGATAGCGAAGTGCGACCGCCGTCGCGGCGAACCCGGCCGCGGCGCCGACGCCGAGCGCGCAGCGCGGGCCGAACGTGTCGGCAACCCAGCCCACGATCGGAGCGCCGATCGGCGTCCCCCCCACGCCGATCGCAAGACGCAGCGCCATCACGCGCCCACGCATGACCGGCGGGGTCGACAATTGCATGAGGCTGCTCGTCGCGTTGGAGAACGTCATCGTTGAAATGCCGATGAGAACGAGCGCGGCGCCGAACATCCAGGCGTTTGGCACCACCGCAGCGAACACGAAGCCGAGGCCGAATGTCGCCGCCGCCGCGGGGATCAGTCGGAAATTTGGCTTTTCCCGTCGGGCGGCGACGAGCGCGCCGCCCACCGTTCCAAGCGCCATGACCGAGTACAGGGCGCCGTAGAGGTCCGCACCGCCGTGAAAGACTCTCGTCGACATGGTCGAGATGAAAATAGGAAAATTGAGACCGAACGTGCCGATAAGGGCGATCATCCACAGGATGGCGCCGATATCCGGGCGGGACCGAACGTAGCGAAACCCTTCCACCAGACTGCCACGAGCACGACCGGCGCGCAGGATCGGGTGCAGCTCGCTCTTGCGCAGGAACATGAGCGAACAAAGGACGGCGAGGAACGAGGCACCGTTGAGCAGAATCGCCCATCCCGACCCAAAGGCGGCGATGACGATGCCCGCCACCGACGGCCCGACCAGCAGGGCACCGTTCATGGAGGTCGAATTCAGCGCCACGGCGTTCGCGAGATGCTCCTCCCCTACCAGATCGGAGACAAAGGTCTGTCGCGCGGGCCCGTCGATCGCGGTGACGCACCCCGACAAGAAGGCAAGGACGAAGACCTGCCACAGCTGAACGAATCCGGTGATCGCAAGCAGGCCCAGCGCGAGCGACAGCACGCCCATCGCCGCTTGAGTCACGATCAACAGCCGACGCCGGTCGAAGCGATCCGCCGCGTAGCCGGCCCAAGGCAGCAGCAGCAACTGTGGTCCAAATTGCAGGCCCATTACGACGCCGACGGTCGTCGCGCTGTGATGCGTAAGCTCGGTCAGGACAAGCCAGTCCTGCGCCGTGCGCTGCATCCAGGTGCCGATGTTGGAGACGAGCCCGCCCGCGAACCAAAGACGGTAATTGAATACTCGTAAGGAGCGGAATGTGCCGGAGTCCACGCCGTCGGAAAGTCCTGGAAGTTCCAGCGCGATGGGATCAGGTGACGGGGGGTCGTCAGGACTCGGGATCATCCAGCGGCCTTTATAACTTATCAGGTAATCTGGCCAGTTGTTCTTGCTATATCAGCGTCGATTCCCAGGCCGCTGCACGCGAATACCCGAAGGACCGGCAAGACTCTGTCGGCGACCGAGCGACCCTTCGGGTCGCCGACGAACATGGCTAGAGCTCAATCTTCCGGCGCGATGGTCACCCTGAGCCCGTCTACGGTGTCGTCGAACGGAAGCTGGCAGGAGAGACGCGAGGCACTGTTGCGCTGTGCCGAACTCTCGAGCAGGTCATTCTCGTCCTCGCTCATCGGCCGCACGTTGTCGGCGAACGCCGGATCGACATAGACATGACAGGTCGCGCAGGAGCAACAGCCACCGCACAGCGCGAGCAGCTCGTCGATGCCCGCCTCGCGTATCACCTCCATCACGCTGAGGCCCGCCTTGCCCTCGACGGTGCTAATAGATCCGTCTCGCGCCGCGACGATCAATTTCGGCATTAGATTCTCCGGGTGCCGGGGATCACCAACGCTCCGGGGCTGGGCCTAACGAAAGGGTCCGCCCCATGGCGCAGGCGCAAAACTTGGGTCGAGCAACGAGCCTTCATAGGCGCGACGGAATCACGACCTGCATGCTCTCGAACCCGTGGACGAACGAGGAGTATGTCCGCACGGGATCACCGATCAGCTTGATCTCCGGGAAGCGCTTGAAAATCTCTTCCCAGATAATCGTCAGCTGCATCTCCGCGACGCGGTTGCCGACGCAGTGATGCACCCCGGTACCGAACGCCAGATGATTGCGCGCGCGCTTGCGGTCGATGATGAAATCGTCGGGGTTCTCGATGGCTGAATCGTCCCGGTTGGCCGAGATGTACCATATGACGACACGCTCGCCCTTTCGGATGGTTTTGCCACCGAGTTCGATATCGCGCGTCGCCACACGGCCCATATACGAGATCGGCGTATGCCAACGCAGTGTCTCGGAGACCATCGAGAGGATGAGCTCCGGATTGGCGCGCAGCTTGTCATATTGGTCCGGATGCCTGTTGAGGGCATAGATACTTCCGGAAATCGTGTTGCGTGTGGTGTCGTTGCCACCGATGAGCAGCAACCCCACGGTGCTGCGATATTGCTGGCGCGACATGTTGCGCGTCGCCGGATTATGGGCAAGCATCGAGATGAGATCGCCTTTGGGCTCGCTGTCGACCCGCGCATCCCAAAGGCCCTGGAAAGTGGTGACGCACTCGAATAATGCCTGGTCGCGCTGTTCCCAGCTTTCCACCGGCCCATAGCCGGGCTGGTTGATGATCATGTCGGTCCAATAGGGCAATTTGCGACGTTCCTCGAAGGGAAAGTCAAACAGCGTGGCGAGCGTCATCGCCGTCAGCTCCTTCGATACCCGGTCAACCCAGTCGAAGGGTTCGCCGATCGGCAGCGAGTCGAGAATGGCGCTTGCGCGCTCACGAACCAGCGGCGACATCTTGGCGATATTGGAGGGTGCCATTGTCGGGCTCACCGCCTTGCGATGCAGGCGGTGCTCGGGTTCGTCCATGCCAATGAAACTGCTTTCGGTCGCAGCGTCAGGACGGGCCGGCCGACCCGCCGCCTCCGCCATTTTCATCCTCTGTTGCTCGTCGGCCAGATTCGGAAGACCAATCCCCTGAGCAGAGGAGAATACCTCGTTATTGGTATCGACGGCCGTGACGTCGGCCCAGCGGGTGATCGACCAATAGGGCCCGAATTCGCTCTCGGGGGTGAAATGGACCGGGTCTTCCTGACGCAGGCGCTTGAAGACCGGCCATATGGTGTCCGCGGGAAAACGGTCGACGCGGCCCGGATTGAGCTCGGCGAGAGGGATCGCCTGGACGTCTTCGAATGCGGGCCCCGATTCGGCCGTCGCGCTGTCGTTCATCACATTCTCCTTGGTTTCTCGCGCCCGCAGGCACGCCCCCCCTCCGGCCACTACAGACCGGCGGTTCGGAATCGGTTTCTAGTCACCCGCGACCCGATGGTCGGCAAGCAGCTCGAGCGCCTGGACCATCGCCGAATGATCGCGATCACCAAGACCGTTTGCCTTGCATGCACTGAAGAGCGCCTGCGCGGTTGCGGTATTCGGCAACGCCAAGCCCAGCTCTCGTGCGCCCGAAAGGGCGAGATCCAAATCCTTCTGGTGCAGCGCGATGCGGAAACCTGGATCGAATTTCCGCTCGATCATGCGGGCGCCATGAACCTCGAGCACCCGCGACGCCGCGAACCCGTTGAGCAACGCCGCGCGGACCAGAGCGGGATCCGCGCCGGCCTTTGAAGCGAACAGGAGTCCTTCGGCGACCGCCTCAATCGTCAGCGCGACGATGATCTGATTCGCAACTTTAGCGGTTTGGCCAGCGCCCGCGTCGCCGATGCGCGTGACACTGCGCCCCATCAGGGCGAGCAACGGCGTGATCCTTGCGAACGCCGCAGGGTCTCCGCCGACCATGATGGTGAGCGAAGCGGCCTTAGCGCCGACCTCGCCACCGGAAACCGGCGCGTCCAGAAAGTCACAGTCCAGCGCCGCGATCCTCGCGGCGAAGGCCTTGGTCGATAATGGACTAATCGAGCTCATGTCGATGACGGTCTTGCCTCCGGACAGGCCTTCGGCAACGCCGTTCGGACCGAAGAGCACCGCCTCTACGTCGGGGGTATCCGGCAGCATGAGAATGATCACGTCGGCGGCGCGCGCCACCTCGGCCGGGGTCGCAAATGAGATCGCGCCGCCAGTGACAAGCTCTTCCGGGGCTGGCGACGATCGCTGGACGATCAGCAGGTTATGCCCGCCCGCCTGCAGATGGCCAGCCATGGGCCGTCCCATGACCCCGAGACCGATGAAACCGATTTTCATAAATGCACGCCCTGTGCTCCCGTGAGCTTTGATCGATCGGTTGGTCGCCTGCCAGCGCACTGCTTTCGCCGACACGCGCCCTTGGCGAGTGCGTCTGCGGGCCTGCGCAACGGCCAACGAAGTCGCCCGGACGCACACGAAGCGAGCGCATGCCGGTGGATTTCGGGGCCCCCGTAAAACCCGCCAGCAGCAGTGCGGAGCGGCGAGCAAAGTTTGCCGTTACCGCGTGGGTTCGCAGCGACGCGGCTGTCGTGCTCCGGCATGCGAGCCCGTCCGGCAGGCGCGTCAGCTACCCGGCGCAAGAAAGGACAGAACGTCATCGGTCGTTCCGGTTTCTGCAATTCGGGGAAACACCTTCGTGATGCTCGCCGTGTGAGATTCCAGATTACCGTCGGTCATCGCGTCGGTTGGAAGGGTCACGTTGTAGCCAAGCTCATAGGCTTGGCGCGCCGTTGAGTCGACGCCGTTGCTCGTGGAGACGCCAGTGATGACGACCTGGGTGACGCCGAGGTCATTGAGTTGCTGCTTGAGACCGGTGTTGGCGAATGCGCCGGGGGTCTTCTTCACGATAAGGATATCGGTCGGTTCGTGGCTCAGTTCAGGCACGAGATCGGTAAATCCTGCGGGCAGTTCCTTGTGTCCACGCGCCGGCCCATCGGTGCGGCCCGGTGCAGTTCCCGCGACAACGACCAAAACCACCGGCAGACCTTTCTTGCGAAAGGCCAGCGCAAGCCGATTGGTGTTCTCGACCACCGTCGACAATGCCTCGGAACCGGGGAACATGCCCGCGATGCCCTTCTGCAAATCTATGACGATCAGGGCCGATTTTGGATCGATTGCGGTAACAGGCAAGATGAACTCCTTCCAACGAAATTAGGCGATGCGCGCTGCCTGCCGAGTTATTCGAGAGCCGCGCAACACGACAGGTAGCCTTATATTTATTGACAGATCACCTGACAAGGCTTTCTGTTTTCCGATGTTGAATCAATCAGCGACATTCCGGGCAGGCGAGTTCGAGCCGTCAGTTAGAGCGGGGCTTGCGATGCAAGCCCGCGGGCATTGAGGGCGCGCCAATTGCTGGCCATTCCCAGCAGTGCCAGGCGCGTCTTCGACTGGGCTCGACCGGCAAACACTTCAACGTCGACTCGGGTGCGGCAAGGTCCGGGATTCGCACCTTCATACTTTGCCCGCGTGGGACGACGCGTGGCTCAGGTGGCGCGGCGGCAGCACTAACGTCCGCAAACTATCATCGAAAAAGGAGACTTCGGCGGAATGGACGCTGACACGCTGAGTGCGAACATCACGGCATTGATCCTGGCAGAAAAGCTGCCGTCGTCGTTTCGCGTTGCGATCGAACAAATATACGCGCCACTGGCCAGTCGCATCGCGGAGCGCGTGCGAAAAGGCGCCGGCCCTTGCATCGTGGGGCTATGCGGTCCGCAAGGAAGCGGCAAGTCGACAGGCGCCGAGGCGATTCGGCTTCTGCTGGAGGCCGAATGCCTGAAAGTCGCGATCCTATCACTCGACGATCTTTACCTGACACGCGAGGAGCGAACTCGCCTTGCGTCAACGAAGCACCCGCTCTTGGTCACGCGCGGGCCGCCCGGGTCCCACGATCTGGCGCTCGGGAACGAGGTTCTGGACGAGCTCCTGAAGGACGTTCGTGTCGCCCTGCCCTCGTTCGACAAGGCAACCGACGACAGACGTCCCGTGGAGCAGTGGAAAAGATTCACTGGACCCGCTGATGTCGTCCTCTTCGAAGGGTGGTGCGTGGGTGCGCAGCCGGAGTCGGCTGAAGCTCTAGCCGAACCGATCAACGATCTGGAACGCATTCTCGATCCGGACGGGGTCTGGCGAGCTTTCGTCAACGCGGCGCTGGTACGGTATCAGTCACTCTTCTCGCGTATCGATTTCTTGATCTTACTGAAGCCACCCGGCTTCGAGGTCGTGGCGGGCTGGCGTCGCCAGCAAGAAGCCAAGCTCCGAGATCGCAAAAGAGAAGATCGGTCCGATTTGCGCGTCATGACCGATGACGAAGTGGCTCGCTTCGTCCAGCATTACGAACGATTGACCCGCCATATCATCGGCGAAATGTCCGACCGTGCCGACGCTGTGGTCGAGCTGGGCCCAGAGCGCGACCTTCGACGCCTCGTCTTCCGCGGAGATTTCCATATGGGGACAGATAGTTCATCTATTTGAAAGGCAATCATCGGAAAATAGAAGCGCCCTTTAGGAGCGTCGATCCGGGTAATGGCTTTCCCTGTCCCCATGTCTGGCTTGCTCGCACCTGCCATAGCGCTCGCCGGATTAGCGATGATGCGGCAACGTCTCTCGCGCGAGCGGCTGCTCAGGCTCGGGCGCCAATGGGTTTTGCTTGTCGTGTGTCTGCTGATCACGGCCCTCGGCTTCGGGCTCGCCCGACCATCGCCGGTCATATGGCTATGGTCCGTACCGGCTGTGGCGCTCGGCGGTATCCTCGGAGGCCTGCGGGCGCGCACGATCATCCTGTCTTTGGATGAAGCCGGACGGCTGATGCAACGGCTACCGGGCCACGCCTTCGGATTGCTTGTTATCATCCTGTGCATCCGCCCGGTCGTGCGCGGGATCTTCATCAAGGAGGTGGGTGCGACAAATACGCATTCCGATCTTGTTGTGTTGGCTTTCGCCATGGGCATGGTCGCGGGCGGCCGGATCGAACTGGCGGTTCGCGCCTTCCGATTGCATCGGCCCTCCCCCGGCACCGGGCCGCTGAAGGCCCGACAATCGCGCGCTTCCCCGCTACGTCCTGATTAGCCTCGGTTAGGCTATTTAGGCAGGTATAACGATCCCAAGCGGCGCTCGCATCTTGCTACGAAATGGTCGCGGATGCGCCACCAGAGCACTGCCTGATGGTCTCTCGGCAAACGCTAAATACCTTGGGTGGTCGAAGGGTGTCCTAGGATCGCGCGCGACAGACCAGGGCTGCCCCGCGTCCCCAGCAATACACGGCTGCAGGCATGGCGCCCAGTCCGCTTTTCATCGTCTTTCCAAGGTATTCCTACCAGCAACATTCCTGGGAAGGGCAGGCCGCGACAGGGACACAAACCAGATGAACCTCCACCCTTGCAACACCAAAGCGTTCGCCATGTTTGAACGGACCTTGCTACCACCCATCGCCCCAACGCTTCGCCCGTTCGATATGATCCGAATGGCGTCGGCCAGGAACCGTGGGCGATGCCTTTTATGACTTTGAGGCCAAGGCTACACTATCGATAAACGCCTGGACCGATTTGCTAAGGCTCAGGAGCTCGCAATCAATCTCTTTGAATTCGCATTTCATGCCGCCGATTTCGGAGACGCCATGCTCGGTCTCCTGGCGGATCTCCTCCATCAGGCCTGACACGGAAGTTGCCGCGATCGCGGTTTCATCGACCGCCGCGGCGATTGTCACGACCGTCGCGATTTGACTTCCGACGGTCTGGCCCAACCGGTGCGTGGATGCTCCTATCGCGTCGATCGCCTCAAACGTTACCAAATTTGATTTCACTGATTTGTTCGTCGCGAGTTGAATGGCGTTGATCTTTTCGGCGATCTCGTCTGTCGCGCGCGCGGTTTGGCCAGCAAGCGTTTTGACTTCCTGCGCCACGATCGCAAATCCGCGCCCTTGGTCGCCGGCGCGGGCGGCTTCGATCGCCGCGTTCAGCGCGAGCGTGTTGGTCTGTGCGGCGATGTCGCGGATCAACGTGACAATCGAGGCGATCACCTTGGTGTGGTCCGAAAGGTCCTCCGACAAACCTGCCGACAGGCGCGCTTGCGTCACTGCCCGCTGCGCCGCCTGTCCGGCGGCGTTGAGTTCGGACCGAACAGCTTCAATGGTATCCAGCAGGCCGGCTGTGATTTCGGCGGTATCACGCATCGCGTTTGCAGACGCGTTGGCGGCGGCTGCAACCTCGGACGCCTTGGCCAGCGTATGCTGCGTGGAACGCGAGAGTTCCGAGACACGGCTGGTGATGCCGTGAGAGCGTGTCGATGTCGCGTCAACGGCGGCGCCAATCCGCTCCCGAAATGTCCCGAGCAGTTGTGCCCGCGTCCCATCGCGCCGCCTCTGCTCTTTCACGGAAACCGCGGTCGCTATGATATCCGCTTCAAGCAAGGCGAGGCGAGCCAAGCCTTCCAGAGCCTGGAGCATGACGGGGACGTCGTCGGCCAAAGCGTGCATTACTATCGCACGCGCGCAACAGTCGGCGTCGGCTAGGCCCGCCAGCAGCCGGCTCCGTGAAATACCGCGATCATAGGCAGAGCGCGCCAATTGCCAGGTCATATCGACCCATTTCTGGTCGAGCGGATCGCAGTACATTACGGCTACGCAGCGCGCGGTCGCCTGGACCAACTCCTCGACCGCGGCGGAGCTCCGGCCTTCGGCCCCCCGGTGCGAGGGGCAGTGATTCCAGAACGATTGCGCGATTTCGTATTCCCGTCCCCACAAATGGGGCGCGCCGAGCGCCACCATCGAGGCCAAGGCCCCGGCACGGTCGAATTCGAGGAGCCGTTGGGCGAAGTGGATATCCAGCTCGTTTACCCAGCGTTCCTCAATTTCGCGCCCGACGCCTCCCACCTCCCTGCTCTTCTCGCTCGGCGAAGACATAACCCTCTCTCCTCAGACCGGGATCAGCCCCCCCGGACTATCCTTGCTGTCGTGTCCCGATCCCCGCTCCTCGATCCGTTTGAGTCACCCGGGTCCGGCGAAATCCTGTCTCCGCGCCCCGCGTCGGACATGTCATGGTTCGATGACCGATGCCGTCAAGGCGCGGCCGGATCGAGTCGATGGGGTGTGACCCGGGGAAAGAGGCGATTGGGCGTCCGGCGTTTCGCGAAGCGCTGGGACCACCATGGCAGCCCCGGCGGACCGATCACCGCGCGGTCGAGATTGCCATGGAGCGGAACAAGGCGCTGTGCCGCGGCCGGAACCACCTTTCATACGCATCAGCGATCCCTCATCAGACCAAGACACCCTGGAGGCCGCCAAGCTTCCGGGGTGTCGTTCTTGCATTCGGGTCGTGACCGCGAGGCTCAGAATGTCTTCCGGATCTGGAAACCAAATGTCCGCGGGTCGCCCAGCTGCCCGATATTGATCGGACCCGCCACCGCGATATTCGCGTAGTAGATCTTGTCGGTCAGATTCTTTGCAAAGACAGCCACGTTCAAACCCTGTGACTTAATCTCCCAGCTGATCCTGGCGTCGAGCAAGCCATAGGCTTTTTGCGTGACGCTCGCCAGGTTGGCTGCACTGCCAAAGAAGATGATGTTGTCGGTCCAAGCATAATTTGCATTCAACCGGAGCGACCCATTTGGCAGCGGCATCTCATAAGTGGTACCAGCATTGGCCGTCCACTTGGGCACCGGAAAAGCGGTCGCGGTCAGATCGGTGACATTGCCTGCGGAATCACGCGAAATATACTGATCGTATTTCGCGTGAACGTAGCCGGTGCTGGCCGTGAGCGTTAGCCGGTTGGTGGGCGCGGCCGTCACTTCCAGTTCACCACCGTAGATCTTGGCGGCAGCAGCATTGTGAATGAGCGTGACGAGGATGTTGTTGGTAAAATCGCGCGTGGAAACCTGGATGTCCTTGTAATCCTGATAGTAGAAGGAGCCGTTCACCCGGAGGCGGCGGCCAAAGAGATCAGATTTGAAGCCGACCTCGTAATTGGTGACCGTTTCGGGGGCATAAGGCGTGAAGGTTGCTGCGAGCGCGGCCTGAGTCGGGATAACGCTGGTGCCAGGCTGCGTGAAGCCGCCTGCACGATAGCCAGCGCTGACCGAGGCGTAGAGCATGACTTCGGGGACCGGACGCCAATCCGTGCTGGCCAACCACGTCGCCCTGCTGCTCTTCGTGGACGCCTTATAAAGGCAATTCGGGAATACCGGCCCACCGAGAGCGGGAGTCAGCAACGTACAGACCGAAGTGCCGCCCGCGGGCAGTGGGGGCAAGGCAACGGCAAGATCGATGCGGTTCCGCGAATCGATCTCTTTGTAATCCCAGGTGTAGCGGGCGCCACCCGTCACACGCCAAGTCGGCGAGAGATTATAGACAGCTTGCGCATAGAGTGCCTTGCTGTTGTTGACGATGCCACTGTCTTGAATGGCAGCTCGGTTCTTGTTGATGAAATCGAATGTGTCCGAGATGCTGGCGTCGTTGCCGGTCTCCCGACTGTAATACGCTCCCGCTTGCCAATCCAATCCCTTGCCATCGATCGACGAAAGCTGAAATTCCTGTGAAAAGGCGTGCAGGTTCGAAGCCTGCCTGGAGGACAGCAGGTCGAATGGCGTCAGATCCAGATCCGAGAACGATTTTCTGCTGAGATAGCGATAGCCGGTGATCGACTTTGCGGTAACCGATCCCATATCGACCGCAATATTCCCGGCGACGCTCCAATTGTCGAGATTGTCGTATGTGCCCGCCGGCTTGCCAAAGCCAAGCCGCGGACTGCGCTGCTGGGCGTCATAATAGACCCGGAACGCGTTATAGGCGTTCGTGAGATTGGCAGGAACGAGCGGATTCAGGCCCAGCTGCGCAGCGATCGCCTGCAACGTCGTGACATTGGCAGGCGCCTGCAGCGCCTCGAATGTCAGTGCGCTATGCCCTTCGTCGTTGCGCGCCCTGATATAGTCGGCCGTCAGCAGGATGCGAACATTTGACGCCGGGTCGGCGCGGATCGAAAATCTGCCGAAACCGCTATAGTCGGTGGCCGAGCGACGCCCGTCAGCCTCTGTGTAGAACCCCTCGCGCGAGGTGATCTGGCCCACGGCGCGCACGGCGAGTTTGTCGTCGATCAGCGGTGCGTTCAGAACGGCAAGACCCTGCACCTTGTTGTACGAACCATATTGCAGATCGACATAGCCACCCCAATCATAGGTTGGGTGCTGGGTGGTGATATTGAGCGCACCACCGGTGGTGTTCCTGCCGAACAGGGTACCCTGGGGTCCCTTGAGGACTTCGATTTGTGAAAGATCCACCAAGGCCGAGGTCAGGCCGTAAGCATGCGTGAAGCTGACGCCGTCGATATAGACACCGACGGCCCGCTCGCCCAGCAGTCGGTCATCAGCCTCGACCTGGCCGCGGATCGTAAGGCGCGCCTTCCCGGAAAGCTGAGCGCTGGAGATGAACAAGCCGGGGGTCACCTTCTGCACGTCGACAACGTCACGCACGTTGAGATCCGTCAACTTTTGCGCGGTGACGGTCGTGATGGCGATCGGCACGCGCTGCTGGCTCTCGCTTGATCGCCGTGCAGTGACGACGATTTCTTCGACGCCGCTCCGGGTCTCCGATTGCATGTTCGAAGCAGAAGTCGGTTTGACTTGGGCCTGCTGAGCCAGCGCGGCACCAGGCGCCATGACGGCAAAACCGATTGCCGTCGACATGAGTGCACGTCTCGTAACGCGAAGAGCAGGTCCGTTCAAATCATCCTCCTTTTGATCATGGATCGCGGGCGGGTGGTCCCGCTCTCGTTTTTGGTCCGTTTCTGCCTACGGGAGCGAAAACCGGTCCGCAAGTAATTTCATGGAAGGGAATTGCGCTTTCACATATCTACATTATGGGGCGTTGAACTTCCTGTTCTCCCCTGAGGAAAGCGCAGTCTTGGGCGCGCTCGCCGCCAAGAAGGGGAGAGTTATCTGCGCCTTGCCGCATCAAAAGCGCGGCCATGAGTTGGCGGCGCGGTCGGTGCGGTCGCAACTCCCTGCGGCATATCTTATCCCGAACGGAACGAAGCGGCCCGCTCCACCTCCCAGCGGACCGCACCTGTAGTTGGCGGCGCTCAGCCTAGCCCTTCATCCGGTAATTCACCCCTGACTGGCCCGACCTGCGGCATCGCGCAGGATGGATGGAACGGGAACATGCCCTGCAACCAGATGCGCGACCAGCCAGCCAGCGCCGAGACGCTCGACCAGTTCGAACGGACCTCGCTGCCACCCATAGCCCTCGCGCATCGCCTCATCGATTTGAACGGTCGAATCCGCGATCTCTGGGATCAGCGAGGCTGCGTAGGACAGGGTCCTGCCCATGACCGTTGAAACAAAACGTCCCCCTTCGCTGTCATGATCTATCAGCAGACGCAGGTCGCCCTGGCTCTCATCGAGGGCGGGCGACGACGCCGGTCGGCGCCGGCGATATGTCTGATGTTGCAGATCGAGCGCCTGCATCTGCCCGTCAGGTCCCTTGCGGAAAAACCCGGCGCCGGCCTTCCGACCGATGCGGCCATCCGCAATCATTGCCGCGATCAGGGCCGGTTCCGCCGGGTATGATTGCAAGGCGTCGTCGCCGGGAAGAGCCGAGCGAAGACTGCGCGACGCGGTGGGGACCAGATCAATACCAACCAGATCGAGCAAGCCGAAAATCCCCGCCGTCGATCCGAAAGCGTGCCCGATCAGGGCATCGGCTTCCTCGACGTCGAGATTGCGCTTGACGGCCTCGTCGAGCGCCACGGCAGTCCAGAAGTTGCCGATCCGATTGGCGATGAAGCCGGGGGTGTCACGGCAATGTACCACGCACCGGCCCAGATGCTCGGCCGCGAAGGTCGCAATCCGTTCAACCGACTGCGGGCGCGTCTGCGGGCCGGCGACCAGTTCGAGAAGTCGCATCGTCCGCGGCGGATTGAAGAAATGGGATATCAGGTAATCCTGGGCATCAAGCGGATCCATGCCTTCGACAAGATGCGACAGGCGGATCGTCGAGGTGTTTGAAGAGACGATCGAGCCGGGCTTTCTGACCGCGTTGAGCGCCGCGAAAATCTCGCGCTTGATGTCCAGGCGCTCCGCGGCAGCCTCGACGATCCAGTCCGCGTCAACGAGCTTGGCAAGATCGGTCGTACTTGAACCGGCCTGCACACGATCGGCAAAGGCGGGATCGACAAAGCCCCCGAGCGCCACCTGACGGGTTATCGCCGCTGCGGCGAGCGCTGGATCGATGTCGAGCAGCATGACCGACAACCCGGCATTGGCGAAGAGCGCCGCGATGCCCGAGCCCATCACGCCGGCGCCTATTACCGCTGCCGTCTTCATATCACCCATAAAGCTCCCACGGCGCCACGACATGCGGTCGCGCCTTTCTCCGACGTTTGACCGGCAGTGTTAAAGTCCGGACGCGACAAACCTACCAACGCACGTCAGGCGCCGGTAAATCGCGGCGGCCGGCGTTCGGTCATCGCACGCACGCCTTCCTTGAAATCTGCGCTGGCGAACTGAATCCTTTGCTCGCGCATTTCGTGATCCACCGCTGCGGCGACATCGTCAGCAAGGGCACGCCTAAGGGTGCGACGCGTGGCGGTGACCGCGAGCGGCGCCGACAAAGCGATCTCCGCGGCCAGTTGGATGGCAGAGCTTCGCAGGCTCGCTTCCTCGACCAGCAGATCCACCAACCCCATGGCCAGCGCTTCCGCTCCGGTGATCCGCCGACCGGTGTAAAACAGCATCGCTGCTTGCTGCACCCCCACCAAGCGCGGCAGCGTCACCGAGAGCCCGAAACCGGGATGGATGCCCAGCCGGTTGAAATTGGCCGTGAAGCGAGACTCAGCGCTGGCGACGCGAAAATCAGCTGCCAGCGCCAACCCTAGCCCGGCGCCCACAGCAGCGCCCTGAACAGCGGCAACGACCGGAGTGTCGAGGCGAAACAGGCGAAGGGCTTCGACGTAGAATGGTGCGGGGTCGACGCTGCCTGCATCGTCACTGGCAGCGCTTGCAAAATTGACGCCGGCGCAGAAGTTCTTCCCCTCCGTGCACAAGAGGATGCAACGCACGGCGGGATCGGCGTCCAACCGCTCGAGACTCTCCGCAAGCTCCCGGGCCAACGCGATGTCCAGGAAATTGCTCGGAGGCCGGCAAATCTCAACCAGGGCGATACCGTCGCGTTGCTCAATTCTGACATCGGTCATTTCAGGCTCTCGGTGGCAAGGACCGGTTGGTCCCCAAGCAGGCGGCGCTGAACTTTGCCGACGCCGGTGTCCCTGGGGATTGCGGCAATCCGGATGAGCTTGGTGGGCTGCATGTAACGCGGTAAGTCAGCGACGGCATCGCGGATTTCGGCAATGTCGACATCCGGCGAGGTCGAGTAGATGACTGGTTCGTGCCCGCGGCTGGAGGAGTCGAGACGCCAGAGCGCGAACTCCTTGAGCGATGGCGCCCGTCTCAGGCGATCCTCGACAAAGTCGATCGGGACATATTCCGCGTTTACCCGGATGGACTCGCTCATCCTCTCGATGAAGATGAGACTGCCGCATCCATCCAGTCGACCACGGTCTCCGGTGTGGAACCATCCATCCTTATCCAGAGCGGAAACGACGTTCCCGGCCTTCGCATAGCCAGAAAACAGGACCTGCGGCGCCTTGGCGCGGACAAGGATCTCGCCATCCTCTGCCAGGGTCCAGTCCAGGTCATGGCGCGGTTGCCCTGCCAGATGAGTCGCTCCCTCCGGCGGAAAATCGCTGTCGCCGGGTCGGAATGTGACGCTGTGGCAAAAGCCGCCGGCTTCCGTGGATCCGTAACCCCCGACACCGAGAGGTACACCATATTCGTCGAGGAAATCCGGGTCGCAGGCAAAGCCGATCCGGACCTGATGCCCAAGTGCCTCTTCGGCAGTCGTCTTCGCCTTCAACAGGCTGACCGGCGGCCCGTGCAGGATGAGCGCCGTCACGCTGTGCTGCTTCACCATGGGCCAGAATTCAGGTGCCGAGAACTTTTCCGTCGAGAGGAACCCCGCCCGGCCCGTAAGGGCGCCGACCACGCCATTGCCGATGGGGTTGATGTGAAACAGAGGCAGCGGATTGAACACGACATCATGTCGCGTAAAGGACATCACGTCGCCGAAATACCGTCCGAGCCGCAGGAAATAGCCGTGGCTCAGGGCACAGAATTTGGGGTTGCCCGAGGTGCCCGAGGTGTGGAGATAGGCGGCGATCTCTTCATACGAGCAGTCGATGCCCGCCCCTCGTCCGGCGCCGTCGCGACAGGTTTCGGTCAGCGTCGTCAGTTCGCCCAGCCAGGCCCGCGACGCATCGATCTGACACATCTTGCGGTGGATGACGGTGCCGGGGCTCCGGGATACCCAGACGAGCGCGCGCGGGGCGATGTCGTCCAGCATGGTCTCCAGGAATTCATCCGGATAGCCCGGATTGATCAGCGCCGTCTGAATGCCGAGCAACTGCGCGGCCATCCAGGTAACGATATAGCTTGCGCAGTTTGTGCCAACCACTGCGACGATATCGCCGCGCTGCAAGCCATGCCGACGCAGGCCTTCGGCAGCCTGGGCGGCGCGCTCGAGAACCCGGTCAAGACGATCGCTCTGCTGGAATGTCCCGAATGGTGCCGAGGGGCTGTCTTTCGCGGCGGACGTAATAAGTTGCGCCAGGTTATTCATTACAATCCCTTTAGATCCGGGCTTTTGAGAAGCTGCTGCGCAAGGTAGTTGCGCAGCACTTCAAGCGAGCCGCCGCCAACACGCAGCGTCTTGATGTCGAACAGGATCTGGCCAAAGGGTTGCTCGTGATACAGGCCATGGCCACCGACGAGCGAAAAGACGTCGTTGATCACCTTTTCGGCCGCATCAATCGCGACCTTTTTCGAAAGTGTCGCTTCGAAGGCGTGCTCCTTGCCCGCGGCGACGAGGTTCGCTGCGCGGTCCCGCACCAGCGAGGCTGAATAAAGCAGTGCGTAGGAGTCAGCCAAAATCCACTGAATGCCCTGAAAATCGGTTACCCGATTTGTTCCGACCTCCCGCTCGCGGGCATATTCTGTTGCAAGCGCCAAGGCACGCTGGGCGGCGCCGAGCAATTCGGAGGCGTTGCCTAGGCGGCTGACGTTGAAGGTGCTGAGGAAGGTCGCGAAACCCTTGCCGGGCTCTCCCAGGACCGCAGAGCCGGGGATGCGGACATTTTCGAAATACATGTCCGCGGTCGGCATCAGCCGCCCGCCGAGCGGATTGCTATGCTCACGACGCACGCCGGGAAGATCGGTGTCGACGAGAAAGGCCGTCAGCCCCTCCTCGGCCATCGCATAGACGAGGCTGACATTCGACTCCTTGCCCAAGTTGATGTGGATCTTCTCCGCGTTGATGATCCAGTCACCCCCCGCACGCCGGCCGGTCGCCTTGAGCTGCTTGAGCGACGACGCCGCCCCTCGCTCGGAGATCGACTCCGAAAAAACGATCGTGCCATCGACCAGGCCCGGCAGATATTTCTGTTTCTGCTCGTCCGTACCCCAATCGACCAGCCACCGTTGACCCTGAATCTGGATCTGCGAGGATACGAGATTGTACCGCGCCATCGCCTCAGTCGTGAGGCAATAGTCCGGGGCGTCTCCCCCATAGCCGCCAAACGCCGTCGGGGTTACAACCCCAAGCAGTCCCCGCTTTCCCATTTCGCGGAAAGCTTCCTGGGGGAACAGTCCGCGCCGCTCGCATTCGACAATCTCTTCGCGATATTGCTGCGAGATATCCTTGACGGACTGGACTGCCGCTGCGCCCCAAGCCGGATCCTTGATCTTCAAATCGATATTCATATTCTCTCCACTCGGTTCGCTCGCATCAATGGCTCCGGCACGCGTGCAGGTTGTTGCGGTTCGCCTCGCCCGCCGGCTTTGTAGCGAGGCGATTTCTCGCGACGCGCGCTACCGGCTTGGGCACGAACCGAACTACGCCGCAGCCGGCTCGGCGAGCCTCGGCTTTGTCGAGACCACTTCCGTGATATCCTGTCGGAAGGTCAGCAATGCGGGCCGACCCGAGTTCGCCGCTCTCTCGAATGCTGCCGCGAAATCTTCCGTCGCTTCGACCCGCTCGGCATAGGCCCCATAGGATTGAGCGAGAGCAACGAAGTCCGGGCTTACGAGGTCGGTCGCAACAACGCGTCCAGGAAAGTATTTCTCCTGATGGTGCCGGATGGAGCCGTAGCTCGAATTGTCGATCACGACGACGATGACATTGAGATTGAACATCACGGCGGTCGCGAGTTCCTGCGAGGCCATCATGAAGCAGCCGTCCCCGGCGAAGCAGATGGCGGGGCGGTCGGGATACACCGTTTTGGCCGCTATGGCTGCGGGAAGGCCATAGCCCATCGCGCCCGTGGTCGGTGCGAGCTGGCTCCCATAGTCGCGAAACTGGTAAAAGCGGTGGACAAAAGCGGTGTACAATCCAGCACCGTTGCTGATGATGGCATTCGACGGCAGCCGGTCGCTCAGCTCCTTGATGATCCGAGCAACGTCGATCTTGGGATGACCGGCGGTCGGTGGCACCGAGAAGCGCTCATAAGCCAAGCGGCCATCGGATACCCAGGTCTCACGATCACGGCTGCGCTGCGGAACGAGGCCTGCGACCGCCCGGGAAAAGTCCCTGGCCGTAGCGTTGATCAACAAGTCGGCTTGATACAGTGCGCCCAGCTCTTCGGCGCCAGGATGGATATGGATCAGTTTCTGGACTGGTCTCGGGATCTCAAACATCGTGTAGCCCGAGGTGGTGGCATCGCCGAGCCTCTCGCCCATCACCAGCAACAGATCGGCATCCCCGATCTGGTTGACGAGATCCTTGCAGGCCGCGATGCCCATATCGCCGACATAATTCGGATGATTGTTATCGAAGAGATCCTGGCGCCGGAATCCTGTCGCGACCGGAAGGCCAAAGGTTTCGGCGAAGGAGCGGATATCTGCAACCGCCTCGGACGACCAACCGCCGCCGCCAAGTATGAGGATCGGACGCTCTGCCGCCTCTACGAGATGCTGCAGCTCTTCCAGAGACTCTTGGCTGGGCGCAGCGCCAGCCAGCTTGTAGTGCGCGGGCGCCGCAGCCGTACAAAGCTCGTTCTGCATATCCTCGGGGATCGACACGACGACCGGCCCGGCCTTCCCGTTGACGGCGGTATGAAAGGCCCTGCCGATCAGTTCGGGAATCCGGTTCGGGTCGCTGATCTCGGTGACCCATTTCGCCGTGTGGTCGAACAGCCCGTGATAATCCATTTCCTGAAAGGCGTTGCGGCCGAGCTGATCGCGTCCAACCTGGCCAATGAACAGGATCATGGGGGTTGCGTCGTGATAGGCAGTGTGCACGGCTATGGATGCATGACAGGCTCCCGGCCCCCGGGTAACGAAGCAGATACCCGGCTTTCCTGTCAGCTTGCCATAGGCTTCGGCCATCTGACCGACGCTGGCCTCGTGCCGGCCGACGATGATGCGGATTTGGTCCTGAACGTCACGCAACGCATCAAGGACTGTGAGGTAACTTTCGCCTGGAACGCAAAAAATCGTGTCGACGCCGTGAGCGAGCAGGCACTCCACGAGCACCCTGCCTCCCGTTCGCTGGGCAACATCAGGTTCTGCATGATGAGCCGTGTTCAGCATTCGTCTCTCCAACTTTTATCACGGCGGACGCGTCAGCCTTCCGCAAAGCCATTGCTGTACAGCGGGGCTGCCGACGGGTCAAATATATTTCCATATGTGTTAGATAGATTTATATTCATGAATTATTGCGAGCGTAGTCCGTGGCCTTCTGCAGCCAACTGGGCGCGGCCGAGATTTCCGGGCATCGGCGCTGCGACGCAGGGCCGCGGGCTGCCGAGCTATGACCAAAGGAAAGTGGGAGTGCGTGACTTCGCCAAAGGCCGGCGCGAAGCCTTTTGCGCGCAAGACCAAGCATTCGACCTCATTGCGTGATTAACACGGCTTGATTTCGATCCGCCGCGACCCGGTGGCGAGCAAGCATCGGAATCAACGCTATCATGCAGACCGCACCGACACAGAGCGCCCCGATCATCAAGGCAAAGCCACTTGCAAAATTGCCGCTGGCCATCACCATGAACCCGATAATCGCCGGCGCGCCCGCTCCGCCGATCTGCCCCGCCGTCGTATAGGTACCGAAATAGGCAGCCCGATGTGGCGCCGGCGCGAGCTCAATCACCACGGCACCTTTGAGCGCGAGTGCGCCAAACATGAAAAAGGATGTGGCAGAAAGTCCTAACACGGCGAGCGGAAGCGCCACCGCGTTATAGGCAAGAAACAGCGACGCACCGGCAGCAAGAAAACACACGACAACCATTTGCGCACGCCGAAGATGGAGCAAGGTCGTGCTACCCAACCAGCCTCCCAAGAGCAGCCCGAAGACACCTGCCAAGTAAGGCACGCTTCCCACCAGGCCGGCGTTTTTAAGGTCGATGTGACGCTCCATCGCCAGATAGGTCGGCATCCAGCCATTGAAGTCCCACTGCGCAATATCCGAGGAAAGATTGGATAGCGAGACGAGCCACAGGCTGGGTCGCTTTAGGACTTCTCGAAACCGTAGCTCCTCTCCCAACGGCTTGCCGGGGCCTCGAGACAGATCAGCGGGGGCCACACGCCCATCATGTTTGGGAAACAAGATATACGCGACCATGGACGCGAGCAGCGCTGGTACAGCCATGAATACGAACATGGCTTGCCAGCCGAATTTGACGACAAGGGGCCCGACCAGCAGGCCAGCCAAAGCCGGTCCGATCGCCAAAGCCGACATGCAGATCGCCAGAGTGACGGCACGCTGCTTGGGGTCAAATTTGTCCCCCACCGCCTTGTACAGCGAGGATGAAAAGGCTCCTTCGGAAAATCCAAAGCAAAAGCGCACCACCAGAAAAGCTGCGATAGACGATACCAGCCCGGTTAGCCCGGTGAACAGAGCCCAGAATAGCGGCCCGATCACCAGCATTGGCCGCACCCCGATCCGATCGGTGAACAGGCCGCCCGGGATGAGCGCGAGAGCATAGCCTACCCCGAAAGAAGACAAGACGATGCCGAATTGAGCGGGCGAGAGCGACATCGACGCCGTGATCGAAGGTCCGGCAAAACTGATCGCAACACGGTCGAGATAATTGACCAGCGACACAAACCACAGAACTGCGACGATGCGAGTCTTCGTATTCATCCCGCCTCCCGTGTGGGGCGGCACCCAAGACGCTCAAGCCACCGGAGTTCCGGCGCGGCTTAGAGGGCGCGCCTTCCGGGACCTTGAGGCCGCAATGCCCGCTCTTCTGGTGTCACGGCCTATTTAAATGCCGTGACGCCGGCAAGGATATTTATGTGTATGTATCACTGATTCATATATGTGCGGCAATCCGGCAACCTCGGATTCATCGTGCGTCAGCCACCCGCCGGGGCGGGCGGAAGCTGCGCTGGCTGCCTTTATAGGTGGCAAGCCCTGCCACACTCGTCATGCAAGAAGCCCCTTGCGCTCCGCCCAGAATCAAAATACCTATAATTTGTAGGTAAAAGGCGACGTGATCGCCGGACGGAGAGGTAATGATGAACGCGATTCGATTCAGCGCGGCTCAGGATCTCCGCCAGGATTTTCGCCTTGCGCCTCCCCCATGCCGGATATGGCGTCCCGCCGCACAGGCACGGGTTGAGTCAGGTCAAAAACGCGGGGCGCGAATCAATCCCATCTGATTTCAACATTTTATACTGAACCAGTCGGGCCAGGCCCACTCGGCTCAAGCCGGTACACATGTGATCGGGACACGACCGAAGCACAGGCATCCTCTCATATTTCTAGTCACGGAGATTAACATGGGTGAATTACCTTCACGGACGCCTGGCAGGTTCGATGTCGCAGCAGATCGCAAGCGCTTGTGGGACGTGATCTCCAATGGTGGGATCGCGATCGTTCCAACCAATCTCGGCTACGGTTTGTCCGCCTGCACCGTCGAGGCGGTCAACCGCATCAACGAAGCAAAGGGCCGCGGCGCGCACAAACGTAACGGGATGCTGATGGGGTTCGCCATCGAGCCGGAACTGCATATTCTGGATTCCTTCCAGCGCGACATCGTTGATTGCGTCACAAAGGATTACAATCTGCCGCTGGGAGTCATCGCGCCCTATCGAGCCGATCACCCCATCCTGCAGAAAATCGACCCCGCCATTCTGAAGACGTGTACCGCCAGAGGAACGATGTCGACCGCGCTAAACACTGGCGGCCCTTTCAACGAGCATATCGCCCGCTTAAGCCTGGAACATCTTCGTCCCGTTTTCGGCTCGTCGGCTAATTTGACGGGCCAGGGCGGAAAAGTCAGGGTCGAGGACATTGAACCCGAGATCATCGCAATTGCGGATCTGGTTCTGGACTACGGCCTCGCTCCTCTCCACCATTACAAGATCGCGTCCACACAGATCAATTTCGCAACCATGAAGGTCAACCGATACGGGGCCTTTTACGACGTTATCAGCGACATCTTGAAGCGGCACTTCGACTGGGATCTCCCGGTTGATCCCGGTCGGGAGGTGAGTCCCCACGGGCTGGTAAACGAGTTCGAGTTGCGAGGGGTCGACTGAGGTCGGCTGAGCCAATCAGTTCTTGAATGATTTGCCGAAGATGACGATCGAGCGGGAGAAACGCGCGTGAGTACCAACACCCAGCTGATCGTTTCCCTCTGGTTGCTAAATTTCATCAACGCGCTCGACCGCGTGGCAATGGGCTTCGCGGGGCCGGCGATCATGAAATCGCTCGCACTGTCGCCATCGGCCTTCGGGGTCATTCTGTCGTCTTTCGGAGTCGGATATTTTCTGGCACAGGCGCCGAGCGGCTTCCTGGCCGACCGGTGGGGAGTACGACCGCTCCTCATCGGAGGCCCAATTCTCTGGGCTCTGTTCACCGGCATGACCGGACTCGTGTCGACACTTGCCAGTTTCGTCGTAGTGCGCTTTTTCTTCGGTATATCGGAAGGGCTGACAGGGGCGTCGACCTACAAGGCCGTGGGCGACTCCTTTGCGTCCAAGGATCGTGCCCGAACCCTGGCCATCTGTACCACGGCCCTTGCCGTGGCGCCTGCCGTGGCGGGGCCGTTGATGGGTCTTCTCGTAACCTCGTGGGGATGGCAGGTCGCGTTTTTCGTGTTGGCAATACCATCACTGATTACGGCTTACGTCATGTATCGAACCATCCCCGCGCGTGCGACGACACCGCAAGCAAAAAAAGCCGCGCAATCGCTGCCACCTTTATGGCAAACGTTGAAGCAACCCAGGATTCTTCTGCTGGCTGCAGCGACCTTCTGTTGGAATGTTCCTTATTGGGGCTTTTCAAGTTGGATGCCAACCTATCTGGTCCAGGCCCGTCATTTGGACCTCATGTCCGCCGGGTTTATTGCCGGCGTTCCATATCTCTTCGCCTTCGCCGGGATGATATTCGGCGGCTGGCTTGGTTCGCGTTTTCACCGTTATTGCGCACACATCGTAACCGGTGCCTTCATCGTCGCAGGATTCTTTCTGATCTTTGCCTATCGGGCAGATACCGTGGTGCTCGCTGTGGTCGGGCTATCGGGGGCGGCATTTTGTCTTTTTGGTGCGACAGGTCCAATCGGCAAGGTCGGGCTTGATCTCGCGCCGGAACACCAACGAGGCGCCTTTATCGGCCTGATTGTCATGGTGGGGCAACTCGGAGCGATATGCGCGCCAGCGGTTATCGGCTTCCTGGTGGACTGGGCTCACAATTTCGCGGCCGGTTTCGGCTTCATGATCGCGGCGTTGTGGGCGGCAGCGGCGTCCTATGCCGTGCTCGAGATTATGGTGAAATCTACGCCGACGTCGATGAACGTCGAAGACGGTGTGACGATCGGCTCGAGGCGAGATTCTGCCGCCTGAGTAACACCAAGGAAAACGTGCCTGAGCGAACCGCAAAATAAACCGGATCGGTCATCGCCTTGTCTGTCATGGAAGGAAGACGGAGTTGGAAAAGCGTCGGATTGGTAACTCGGGTCTGGAAATCGCTCCCCTCATGCTGGGGGGCAATGTGTTTGGCTGGACCGCCGACAGGGAGGCATCGTTCGCCGTTCTCGATGCCTTTGTCGATGCCGGCTATAACGCGATCGACACCGCAGACGTATATTCCTGTTGGGCGCCCGGTAATGTTGGGGGCGAATCCGAGACGGTGATTGGTGAGTGGCTGCATAGCCGGCAAGCCAGATCGCAGGTCGTCATCGCCACGAAGATCGGCGGCGTTTTTCCCGATTGGAGCAAGGGCAATCTGTCAAAAACGCATATCATCCAAGGCGTCGAGGCGTCCCTGAATCGACTCCAGACTGACTATATTGATTTGTACCAGTCGCACGTCGATGATCCGGTCACGCCCCTCGACGAGACGCTCGAAGCATATGACAGGCTGATCCAGGCCGGGAAGGTCCGTACGATTGGCGCTTCCTATTATTCGCCGGCACGGCTTGGCGACGCCGTCGAAGCGAGCGCAAAGGAAAGCCGGCCCCGCTACGAATGCATGCAAACCAAATATAATTTGATGGATCGCAATGAATTTGAGGGTCCGCTCAGGGACGTATGCATTGACCACGGAGTGGGGGTGACCTGCATGACGTCGCTCGCCAAGGGCTTCCTCACCGGGAAATATCGGTCGGCCGACGAAATCGCAAAGAGCGCATGGGCATCCAACCTGCAAAGATACGCAACGGAGCGTGGGGCGCGGGTGCTGGCCGCCCTGCATGAAGTCGCGAGTCCCCGTGAAGCCGGTTTGGGAGAGGTGGCGCTGGCCTGGCTGATGGCGCAGCCTGGCGTTACCGCGGCTATCGTGGCGGTCGATGACGTCGCGCAGTTGCGGGAGATCATCGGTGCGGGAAGCCTGCAGCTCAGCGCGGACGAACTCGCCTTGCTGACCGACGCAGGCGCACTTTAGCGGCGACGATGGGTCCAATACACCGGTTGCTTTGGCGGCTGGGGTGCTCGCGCTGGTGGATCGGTAGGATTCTCGCCGTACGGGCACTTCGCGGACGCTGGACACATGCTTTCGGGGATAACCAGGAGAGCGGCATTGCAAATCCGCGATTCGCTCAGCATCGAGGACCACGGCATTGATCGCCAGAAGGGAATTGCATGCATCGCGAGGACGTACTGACATTCAGAAAGCAGCTTAAATCCCTTTGGTACCGCGCGCGGCGGGAGGAGCCCGTCTTTGACGGACTGCCGTCCTCTGCGGTGCAATTGTTGGTCGCGGTTGCTCGATCGGCTCAACCGCCGAAGCCCAGCGAGCTCGCCGCGGAACTGCATGTGACAGACTCCAACGTTGCCGCTTCTCTAAGGCTATTGGAGAGCCGACACTTCATCAATCTTGCGCGGAGGACGGAGGATCGGCGTAGCTCCTCGGTTCATATAACGGAACAAGGCAGCGCGTTGGTGGAGGCCGTAGGGCTGCAATATACAGAATGGTTACATTCGGCGATCAACGAAATCTTAACAGAGGAGGAACAGCAAATCCTTTCAAGAGCAGGCTATCTCATGGAAGCATTAGCGAAGGCCCAGGGCTCCTCGTGATCGACCGCAGGGCTATTTCGCCGCCATTCGCGATGGGTCCAGCTTAATGTCGATGAGCAAGGGACGGCGACGATTGTTGATCGCGTCCACGGCCGCGGCGAAATCCTCCTGCGTTCTGACAGTGACACCTTCGCCCCCAAGAGACTTGGCCACGGACGCGAAGTCCGGCCAATCGAATGCAATCAGCCCGGAATCCATTTGCCGGTCCTGATATTTCTCCTCGAACTTGGAGATTTCGGCGCCGTAGGCGCTGTCGTTGCAGACGATCGTAATCAGATCCAAATTGTATCTGACAGCCGTATTGAATTCGGCAACGCCGCCATGGACGAAGCCGCCGTCTCCTGTGACGAGGAGTATGGGACGTTCGGGCGCGGCCAACGCTGCGCCAACGGCGTGCGGGAAGCCCAGACCGATCGACCCGACATTTCCCGAAGGCAGGAAAGACTGTGGATCCGGGACGCTGATCAACGTCCAGGCATGCAGCATGAAGCGGCCTCTGTCCGTCACGACGATCCGATCAGACGGGAGCACTGAATCCAGCCACGACAACGTGCCGCGCACGTCCACCGTCCCGTTATCATAATCCGTACGGGGCGCCTGCGGGTCGTATGAGGCGATTTTGCTCTTGAGATCGTCACTGTACCAGCCCGAGGGCGGAATCTCGGCCTCGTTCAACCAGTTCACGATGATATCCGCCGTTCCCGCGGGGTCGCCAACCAGACCCGCATCGGGGGGAAAGCTCTTGCCGATCTCAGAGGGCTCCAGATTAATCTGGACGATCCGCTTTCCTTTTCGAAACGCGCCCTGCGAGGTGGTCCATGGCGTAAGGCTCGCCCCGAACGTGATGATGCAATCGCTGTCCATGAGAACATCGACGGCGACCGGCGTGCTCAGGGTACCGCATATCCCCAGATTAAAGTCCTCGCCTCGAAACAGATCCTTTCCCTTGAGGGTCGTCGCCAGTGGTGCCTCGATCCGCTTGGCCAGCCTCACGATGGCGGCTTTTGCCTCGGGCGAGGTCGCGCCTCTACCCGCTAGGACCACGGGCCGCTTGGCGGCGGCTATGATCCCGACAGCGTTGTCGACGTCGTCACTGCTCGTGATCGTCGCGCGGCTTTCCGGCACGTAAACGGGGACCGGGCGGTATTCCACCTCCAGAAAGTCGAATTCGTAAGGCACGTTGAGTGCGATCGGCCGCCGCTCCACGATCGCCCGCCGCATCGCCCGGGCGACGTCCTCGACGGCGGTGCGGGGCGACCGGAGCTGCTCGAAACCCGCACCGGTCGAGACGACGATATCGCGTTGCGGCACATTCTGGTTGTGCTCACGCTCTTCCACGGCGGTGTCGCCGCACACCAGAACCATCGGAATGGAGCCCTTGACCCCTTCAACGAGCGCGGTGACGGTATTGGTAAGCGCAGGACCATGCGTGACGCTGCAAATTCCGACCTTGCCCGATATCAACGCATAGCCAAGCGCCATCATCGCGCTGCCCGCTTCGTGCGCGGCGGCGACGAATTTACCGCGGCAGTCATGAACGAAGCTGTCGACCATGAACATATTGGCGTCGCCGCAGAGCCCGAAAATGGTGTCCACGCCGTTTTCGGCAAGCGCGCAAGCAATCGCCTGATGCACTTTCATGGATTTTCCGGTGAAATCGGACATTATGGGTTCCCCGATTTTTTTGAGATACTCGTCAACGAGCATTCGAAGGTGCTCATCAGATCACGCCTTCGCGTCGGTAGGCCGCGAGATCGTCCGGCGATATGCCAAGCCAATCACCATAGATTTCATCGTTCTGGGCACCCAGATCACCGATCGCCACATAAGGCACTTTGTCGGCGCCGTGGATCCGGATCGGACTGTTGGGCATGACCACCTGACCAAGCCGCGGATGTTCGACCCATTCAAGCATGCCACGGCTGTGCATATGGGGGTCTTTCACCACCTCGTAGACCTCGAGAACCGCCGCTGACGGGACCTTGAGCGCCTTTGTCGCCGCGAAGATTTCTGCCCTGGTCAATTGAGACGCCCAGTCCTGCACGATGCTGTCCACCTCATCCATCCGGGCGGCGCGGGCAGCGTGCGTTTCATAACAGGGGTTACCCTTCAGGTCCTCGCGGCCCATCACGGTCAGCAGATTCTGCCAGTGGCCCTCGACCACGCAAATGATCGCCACATAGCCATCCGATGCCCGGTAAACATTGTAGGGCGCGAGCGAGAGACCGCTATGCCGGTTGCCCGTCCGCAGCGTCTCGGCATCGCCGACTTCATACTGGAGACCCAGGCTCGACGCGAGCGTCGGATAGACCGTTTCCTGCATCGCGATTTCCACGAGCCGCCCCTTGCCCGTTCGTGTGCGCTCCAGAAGTGCCGTGACGACGGCTGCGTAAAGGTGAACGCCGCCCATGAAATCCACGACCGCGGGGCCTGCTTTGACCGGAGGGTTTTCCGGGAATCCGGTACAGGCCATCATCCCTGAACTGGCCTGGATCGTGAGATCCATGGCAAGATTGTCGCGATCGGGGCCGTCGAGGCCGTACCCCGTCGCGGAGGCATAGATCAGCGCCGGGTTGACCTCGTGCAACACCGGCCAGCCCACACCCAGCCGGTCCATGACGCCGGGCGCAAAATTTTCGAGCAGTACGTCGGCCTGGCCGATCATCCGCTTGAGCAACGCCCGCCCCGCTTCCGACTTGAGATTGAGCGTCACACTCTTCTTGTTGGCATTCAGCATCTCGAAAGGAACCGTGGCCCCTTTGTTCACCATGCGGCGCTGACGCGAAGGTTCGCCCGTCACAGGCTCGACCTTGATGACCTCAGCGCCCGCCTTGGCCATCAGGAAGGTCGCGTACGGCCCTTGGTAGATCTGACCGAAATCGATCACGCGAATGCCGGCGAGCGGCTTATTTTCGGCTTCTTGCGATGTCTGTTCAGACGCCATTTCAAATCCTGTCAATGCGGCGCGCGTTCAAGCGGGGACGAACCGTGGAACCGCAACACCGTCTTCCTGCTCGATGCGCAGCGAAAGTCTTTGCTCGATCTGCAAGGATTCCGGATCCTGCACATCGACGATATTGGTGATCATACGTGGCCCTTCATCAAGCTCCGCGATCGCCACCGTATAGGGCACTCGCCCCTCGAACGCGGCGTCGGGCGCGCGGTGATAGACGACCCAACTGATCAGACGCGCCCCGCCGGATGCCCGTTCCCAAACCGGGCCTGGCAGCAAGCAATTGGGACATTCTTCCCGTGCAGGCAGGAACGCGTTACCGCAGTGCCTACATCGCAAAAACACGAGATACCCAGCACCTGTGGCCTCCCAAAAGGGCTTCCAGAGCGGATTGTCGTCAGGCGCCGGAAATGTCGCGATGTCGGGTGCGTCAGTCACAGCTGCTGACCGAGGATCAAGGTGCTGTGGGTCTGCATGATGCCGCCCTGGTTGCTGACGATGCAGTTTCGCGCCCGCTTAGCCTGGAGATTGGCTTCACCACGCATCTGGCGGACCCCCTCTATGATGAGTTGCATGCCGGGCATGCCCGTTTCGGAAAGCAGGCCGCCGGCGGTATTCATCGGCAGATCGCCGTCGATCTCCAGTCTGCCATCGGCCGCGAAAGGTCCGCCCTCGCCTTTTTTGCAGAAGCCATAATCTTCAAGAGTCATGATCGGCACGATCGTGAAGCAATCATAGAGCTGCGCGACATCGATTTCGCTCGGCGACAGGCCAGCCATCGCGAAGGCGGCCTGGGCGGACGCCACGGCCTGCGTGGTGGTGAGATCCGGCCGCAGATACGGCTCCCATGCCGTCTGCCCTTGCCCAAAGCCAAGAACAGGAACCGGACGAGGCACGTTCAGCGCGCGCGCCCGAGCCGCGCTCATGACGATAAGCGCCGCGCCGCCGTCGCTTACCAGGCAGGCGTCTTCGCGCCGGAAGGGCGCAACGATCGGTTTAGATGCCCGGTATTCATCGAGGGTCAGCGGCTTTCGAAGCTGCGCGGCCGGATTGGCATTGCCATGCCGCCGGCACGCCACGGCGATGGCGCCGAGATGATTGGTTTTCGTACCATATTGCTCGATGTGACGCCGTGCGATCATGCCATATTGGCCAAGAGTGCCGGCAAGCCCGAAGACCGCGTCGTTACCCCTGGCCTGGCCATATGCGCTGCGGCTGCCGGTTTTCGGGTTATCCGCGAAGCAGAGGAGCGCGACGTCGCAGAGCCCCGCCTCGATCGACAGGGCCGCATAGGTGATCATCGCTATGTTCGCGGCCCCGCCCTGGTTCCAGTTCGGGTTCAGCTTCGGCTGGAGGCCGAGGGCCTCGGAAACGCCTACCTGAAACATCATCTCCGGGTTGGACGTAGGCGGCTTTACGAGGACGGCGTCGATCAGTGCCTTTTCGATGCCGGCGTCGACGAGCGCGGCAGCCGCGGCCTCCACGATCATGGAGACGGTCGAGCGACCGGGCAAAGCGCCGAACCGGGTGGCCCCCACGCCGGCGATAACGACCTTTTCACTGAGCGGGTGGCGCGCCATTATTTGCCCTTGAACCTGGGCTTGCGCTTTTCCGAAAACGCGGCAGCACCTTCGGCTGCATCTTCGGTGAAAGTGAGCATTCGCGCCGACAGCGATTCCATTCGAATGCCGGATGCCAGCGGCAGATCGCGGCTTCGGATGGCCAATTCCTTCGTGGCCTGCACGGAGAGTGGCGCATTTTCCGCGATGCGTCGGGCATAGGCCATCGCGGCCGGCATAACGTCAGCCGGCTCCGGAACTATTTGATTGATCAGACCCCAGCGTTCCGCTTGCGCGGCGGTTATGGTGTCCCCGGTCAGCAGCAACTCCATCGCGATCGCATAAGGCAATTGCTGGACAAGCCGCTGCGTCCCGCCGTTCGCGGCAAGCACGCCCCGCTTTACCTCGGCCAGATTGAAGGTCGCGCCGGCGCAAGCCACCCGGATATCGGTAGCCAGCATCAAGGTAACCCCGCCGCCAAGCGCGAAGCCGTTGATGGCGGCAATGACCGGCTTCCACAGCTCGATACCGCGATTGAGAAGCATGTCGTTCTGGGTCTTCCAGATGTCCGCCATGGGGACTTTCGCCCTGAGGAAGGTCTTGATGTCGGCGCCGACCGTGAAGGCCTTTTCGCCCGCTCCCGTAACGATCGCCACCCGGACATCGTCATCGTCCCGGACCCGTATCCATGCCGCCGTCAGCCCCACATAATGCTCCGTATCCATCGCGTTCAGCTTGTCGGGCCGGTTGATCGTGATGACGGCGATGCCGTGCTCGTCCAGATCGAAATCAATCGACATGGTCAGCCTCGCCGGCCAAGCATGTGCCTGGCCAGAACCATCCGGTGTACCTCGGACGGCCCCTCGCCGATGCGCTTGATCCGTAATTCGCGGTACCAGCGCTCCAGCGGCATTTCCTGCGAAACGCCGAGCCCGCCGAACATCTGGATGCAGCGGTCTACCACGCGCCCTGCAGTTTCCGTCGCGGTCACCTTGGCGATCGAGGACTCGACCTTGAAGTCGCGCCCGAGATCACCCAGCCACGCGGCCTGATAGACGAGCAGCCGTGCCGCACGAAGCTCCATCTCGCTGTCCGCGAGCATCCACTGGATCGCCTGTTTATCGGCCAGGCGCGATTCGAACGTCTCGCGCTGACGGACCCATTCGACGGCCAGCTCAAGCGCCGCCTGAGCCGTGCCGAGCGTATTCGCGGCATAGGGTATGCGGCCCTCGACAAGCCATTTTTCCGCCGCCTGAAAGCCTTGCCCCTCCTCGCCGATGAGCGCGGACGCAGGAATTTCCACATTGTCGAAATGAAGCTCATAGGGAGAATAGGACCGGATCACCTTGACCTCGCGGTAGGTCAGCCCTTTCAGCTTCCCGTCGATCGCAAAGCAGCTGATGCCCCCGCGACTACCGAGCTCGCCGGTACGCGCAAACAATATGCCCCAGCTGCGATTGGCCGCATCCGTTATCCAGAGCTTTTCCCCGTTGACGATATAGTGATCGCCCTTGCGGACCGCCCGACACCGGATCGATCGCGCCGGATCAGAGCCGCCCGATGGTTCGCTGATCGCCACGAAAGCCCCGCGCGTCCCTTCGACTGCGGGCTTTGCGTAGCGCTCGATCAGTTCGGGGCTGCCCATCCAGATGACGTTGGGCGGATCATCGCCAAAGGCGCCCAGGCCCCAGATATAGCAGCCCATCCGGCATCGCGCCGATTCCTCGGCAACGACCGCCTGCCCAAGCAGGTTCAGGCCCGCACCACCATGTTCAGCGGGGGTGCGGACGCACCACAGCCCGAGATCGCGCGCCTTTTTCTGCAATGGCAACAGCAGATGCTCGGGAACCTTGTAAGAGTCGTATGGCAGTTGATCCTCGACGGCCTTCACGTCCGTATCCATGAAGCGCCGTACAGTCTCTTTGAGCTGCTGGTATTCCTCGGGAAGCTGCCAGGCTCCAAAGTCGTTCTGCATTACGGTCTCCTGCCAAACTCGATTCTGTCGCCGGCGAAACCGGTCGGCTTGCCACCTAATGCGAACACCCTCGTCTCGGCTGCCTGCGGTGCCCCACCGCCAAACGAGACATCGGTGTGTGATTTTCCGTTAGACTTCCGTTTTCGCGTCGTTCGCCGTCGCGGTGCCGTCGGGCTCGGGATTAAGGTAGCGAGGATGCTTGGGTGGCACGAAAAGCGATAGTATCGCCGCACCGCCAGCGCCGGATTTCAGCACAGGATAATCCTCATCGGCCGTAAGGTAGAGGGATTCCCACTGCGTCAACTCTTGGCCGGCGTGGATCAGGCTACCCCGCGCAACGACGAGAAAGCGTCCCTGCGAGGCGCCGCCGTCGATTTCCTCCAAAGTCGCGTTAGGCGGACAGGTACTCAGTACGACCGCAAGACCGTCGCTAGCGATCGGTATCAGATCGTCGTGCACAATTTCGCGCTGTCCAGCGAGATCCTCAATGGTCGGAACCCTGACCGGACCGACTTCCGCGCCGCGCTTGGGGCCTTTACGCATCTTGCCCTTGGCACCCTTCACCGGGACGCCGCCTAGCTCGAACACCGGCCTCAGAGTGAAGTACTTCAAGCCCTCTGGCCCCGCGACAAGCGGACCATACCCCGTGAAAGCACCGGCATAGTGGACGGTAATAGGCTCGATATCGTGCCCACCGATCCTCCCTGTTCCCTCAACGAACAGCTGGAATTGGTTCTGCAAGTGAAAATGGGCGGCCAGCTCCGTGTTTTCGAGCTGTTCAATCAGGAACACGGTTGGCGAAAGCACAGGGTCCTCGCTGGTCGCCATCCACTGAGATTTGAAATAGGCGAATCCGGGAATCTCGAGAAAGCTTCGCGTGGCCTCGGCCAACGATCGCAATCCAACTGCTGCCATAAAATCCTCCCGATCTTTTCGTCGTGCCCGCGGCCACACCTTTCGTCCGGTCAAAGCCTGTCCGGAGTCCGAGGCCGCAAACGAGCGACTCAGAGGCGATCGCCGTCGTTCCTTTACTTATGAAATATAGGTACTGTGATCCCGTCGCGAGCGCAAGGCGCTTCGCGCGGGGAATGGCTGGATATCGGAGCGCCGAAGGTTTGTTCAAATTGCCCAGGCGGCACCGCCGGTGGGTAAGCCCCCCGCAATATTTCACATGTAGAGGACCCCGCGGCTGGCCCTTACGTGCCGGACAAGACACGCGCGCAATTCTTTCGGACAGCATCGGCCAGAGCGGTTTCGATCGCCCTGGATTCATCCTCAGCGATGATGGCCGGATGTCCTGCCGCATGAGCAGGGTCGACATGGCGCATAACTTGCCTGGCGTAGTTGACCTGAGCACCTGGAAACCAACCCGTTCCCGGCATTGGGAGGTCGTTCAGACCTCGCGTGGCGCGGGTCGGAGACTCCATTTCCGCGAAATCCCACACCGCTTGCCAAAACTCAGAGGGCGCATCCACCGACCAACGATGAAGCTCTTCGAAGTCTGCGAAAGTCTGGCAGGTCTGCTTCTCGATCAACTCGCGAAAGGTTCGGATCAGCGGAACCGGGCGGTCGCTCTCAGGCGACAACGGAAATGCGTTCATGAGACCAATCGCTCCCGTTTTCCCCGACCGCCTTCAGGGGCCATTCTTATGATCCAACGGGCCCCGATGTTCAGTAAGCGGACGGGTGGCCCCCACGCCCGACCTGCAAAACCGCCCTCTCGGAAAGGCGTATGGTTTGTTCGTGAAACCCTGCGCCGCAGGCGGCGCAGGGTCGTGCTATCGATAGCTTCAGAAAGTCTTGCGTGCCTGGATCCCGAACGTCCGCGGATCGCCAAGTGAACCGATGTTTATCGGACCGGCGAGCGCGATGTTCTGGAAGTAGACCTTGTCCGTCAGGTTCTTGGCGAAAACCGCGACGTCAAGGCCCTGTGAAGCGATATGCCAGCTGATCCTCGCATCAAGCAGCCCATAGGCTTTTTGCGTGACGCTCGGCAAACTGGCCGCGGTGCCGACAAAAATGACATCATCAGTCCAGGCATAGTTCGCGTTAAGTCTGATCGAGCCATCCGAAAGCGGTATCGTGTACGTTCCGCCGGCACTTGCAGTCCACTTTGGCGCCGCGAAGGGTGTACCGCTCAAGTCGGCGACGTTGCCCGCTGTATCGCGGGCCACGTATTTATTGTATTTAGCGTGAATGTATCCCGCGCTGCCAGTGAGTGTCAGGTTGTTTGTCGGCGCCGCAGTCACTTCCAGCTCGCCACCGTAAATGGTCGCCGATGCCGCGTTGTGGATAATCGAGATGAGGAGATTGTTCGTGAACTCACGGGTCGACGCCTGGATGTTCGTGTAGTCCAGATAATAGGCGCTGCCGTTGATACGGAGCCGGCGGTCGAACAGATCGGATTTGAAGCCGACCTCGTAGCTGGTGACAGTCTCCGGCAGATACGGGGTGAAGGCAGCATCCAGAGCAGCCTGCGTCTTGAACACGCTCGTGCCCGGCGGGGTGAATCCGCCAGCCTTATACCCTTTACTGACTGACCCGTAGAGCATTGTATGCTCCACCGGACGCCAGTCGGTGCTGATCAACCATGTGGCTTTGCTGCTTGTCGTCGAGGCAGTGTTCAGACAATTCGGAAAGACCGGCCCGCCCAATGCGGGCGTTAGCTGGGCACAAACGGCGCTCCCGCCTGGCAGCGGCGGCAAGGCAAGTGACGGATCAATTCGGTTCCTCGATAGAATCTCCTTGAAATCCCTCGTGTATCTGGCGCCACCCGTTACCCGCCATTTAGGCGTGATGTTGTATACAGCCTGAGCATACGCCGCCTTGCTGCTATTTACGACTCCGGTATCGACGATCGCCGCACGGCCCGGATTGATATAGTCGTATACATCTGAAGTATTTGTGTCGTTGCCGGTTTCGCGACTGTAATAAAGCCCCGCTTGCCAATCCAGCCCGACACCGTCGATCGACGATAGCTGAAATTCCTGCGAGAACGCATGGAGGCGAGAACTCTCGCGCTGGCTCAGCAAGTCGAACGGGGTATCATCCAGATCGTAAAATGCTGCGCGACTCAGAAATCTGTACGACGTTATCGACTTTGCCGTCACATGCCCGATATCGACGGCAAGGTTCCCCGTGACGCTCCATGTATCCAGATTGTCGAAAGCGGGCAGCCGAGGAAACCCAAATCCGAGCCTCGGATTGATCTGCTGCGCATCATAATAGGTCCGAAAGGCATTATAGGCGGTCGTAAGGTTGGCGGGAACCGCCGGGCTCAGCCCCATTTGCGCAGCGATGGATTGGAGCGCGGCAACGTTTGCGGGTTGCGACAAGGCTTCAAACGTCAGCACGCCGTGGCCTTCGCCATCGCGATTCCTCGCATAATCGGCAGAGACCAGGATGCGCACGTTGGAGGCGGGGTCGGCTCGCACCTCCACCCGACCGTAACCGCTATGATCGCCGCTCGAGCGGTGACCATCGGCCTCACGGTAATAGCCTTCGCGCGACGTGATCTGACCCACAACGCGAACCGCGAGCTTGTCATCGACCAACGGGGCGTTGACGACTGCCAGGCCCTGCATCTTGTTATACGAACCATATTGCAGGTCGACATAGCCGCCCCAATTATATTCGGGGCGCGCAGTGGTGACGTTGATGGCACCACCTGTCGTATTCTTCCCGAACAAGGTGCCCTGAGGCCCTTTCAGAACTTCGATCTGCGACAGATCGATCAGGGAGGAAGTCAGCCCATAGGTGTGAGGATATGCCACGCCGTCGATGTACACGCCGACCGCTCGCTCGCCGGTCAAGCGATTATCGACCTCGATCTGGCCGCGTATCGTGAGACGCGCCTTTCCTGTGGACTGACTGCTCGAAACGTAAAGGCCCGGCGTCACCTTCTGGATGTCCAGAATATCGCGCACGTTTAGATCGGTGAGCTTCTGGGCGGTCACGGTCGTTATCGCGATCGGCACAGCCTGCTGACTTTCAGCAGACCGCCGCGCCATGACGACAATATCCTCGATCCCGTTCGATTGCACCGACGGTGTGTCGGAAGCGGGCGCCTGCTGGCCCCCGCTTTGCTGAGCCAATGCGGCCCCGGGCGCCGTAGCGAGCCCGATGGCCGTCGAAAGCAAAGCGCGACGCATTATGCGATTAGGAAAACCCTTCAAATCACCCTCCCACTTGTGTCGAGTCGGGTTGTCCCGATCTCATTTCATCACCCTCCCAGCTAATGGAGGCATTCGGTCATCGCAAGCTAATTTATACTCCGGCATTATCAATTCATATATGTGCATTGACTGAGGAGCTTTGGAGCGTCGGTCCCGCGCTTTCTCGGGCAGCCGACAACTGCAGAGGCAAACTCTCGTGCGTCGCGCATCACAGATTGGCGCGATTTTCGGTCACGATCTCAAGCGCCAGTCAACGGCGGCGCCGTCCCAGGTCTTTGGAGGTTTCAACCTGATCGCGCCGCTGCAGGCTTGCGCGCAGCGCCTGCCCCAGCATCGCCGGAGCCTGAAACGAGGCCGCGTCCAGCTGCTCCGAGCCCCCCCCCCCCCCCCCCCCGGGGATACGGCCCGTGGTCAGTCCATCAAGCTGGAGCGGCCCTGAAAATGCGAGCTCAGCGAATCCGGCCGCCGAACGGTGAGATCGACCTCGAGCCAAAACCCTGCGGTTCGATCAAGCGTACCAATGGAGCTGCTCGCCTTCAGCAAGGTGGCCAAGGAGCCGGGTCTCGCTTTCGCCGCTGCGGTAGATAGTATGGCAGATTTCAATACCTGATCGTTCCGTACTCTGTTCTGTCGCTTCGATGCCGACGCGGTGGATTGTGCGCGTTTCGCTCAGCCCCTTCAGCATCGTGTCGAAGGCATCCTGTGCGGCCGGCGGCCATTGATACAGGCACCAGGAATGGAGAACGCAAATCGGCCCGTCGATCGACGCGAAAGCGCCGGGAAGCGTTTGCATCGCGTCTCCGGTTACGACCTCCAAGGGAATACTGGCGCGATATTCTAACGAGCGACGCATTCCTTCGAATTCATCGACCCGATCGGCGACTATGCAGCCGAGAATCCAGTTTCGTTCGTCGAGATTAGCGACGTTCACGGGATCGAGATCAAACCCGATCCGGCGCCTGATCGGGGGAAATTGAGTCGGCACTGCGGGACGATCGCCGACGAAGTTGAAAGAGGAAACCGTAGTGCTGGCATCGGCAGGCCCCAAGTTCGCGCCATTACCGAATTCGTAGCGATAATGGTCGAATAGGAGCAAAATTCCCGCGCTGCAGCCGACCTCAAATAGAGTGAAAGGCTCGCCGATTGATTTGGCCACCTCGTTCAGCGCGAGCAGAACCCGTGCAGCTCGGTCCGTAGCCGTGGTCTGCAACGTGCGATGGTGCAAGATATCTACGATCTCACCGCGATACTTCCGGCAGAAGTCTTTCAGAACCGGACCGACATCGTCTGCCGGCAGTGGCGTGCGCGTGATGCTCGGGCAGTATGTGGCCAAGGGTTCATGCGGATTTTGCAAAAGCAAATAGTGGATTGCCGACAGCATCAAACGGCCCGAGAGTTGACCCTCCGCCGCTTCCTCGGAGATCTCATACAATTCGTCGTCTTCCGCAATGGCAAGCGACATCGCGGCATAAAATGGCGCGGTGTCGCGACGCCGCGCATTCCAGCGAAGCAACCCCTCGCGGCCGCGCATGAGCGGAAATACTGCGGGAGCGTGATCGGCCATAACTCCATCTCCATCGTGGCGCGCTGCCTTGCGCGAGCGCAACTCTCACCCAATATGCATCACGATTCATAGATGTGCAATAATAGTTCATATTTGTGTCGTTCTGCCGCGAGCAACGCACCGTCCCGTCGAAAGCGCTGACGGCGCGGTACAGGCGTCGACGATCAACATTGGGCAGCTTGGCCGGCAAGGCTCAACCTCGGCCCGGCCAAGATACCGGTCTCAGCTAGAACGTCTTATGGACCTGAACGCCGAATGTTCTGGATCGCCTGGCGTGGCAAAATCGTACCCTGAGGCTTGCACGTTTGCGGCTTGGAGAAAATAGTCCCTGTTGGTCAGGTTCTTGGCATACGCGGCGATCTCCAGCTTTTGGCTCTCGATGTGCCAAGCGATCCGCGCGTCAAGCGAGCCATAGCCGCGTTGATTCACGCGGGGCCGGATTGTAGACGGCGAGCGCCACGCCGGGCTGTCCCGGCGCCAGGTTGACGGTGCCAGTATAGGCGAAGTTCGTGTTGAAGCGCAGCGACCCGTCGCGCTGCGGCAGGTCATAGGTCGCGCCCAGATTGTACGTCTATTTCGGTGCCGAGAAAGGCTGGGCTGTCAGGTCGATCGTATTGCCGGCACTGTCGAGAGTCTGAAACTTGTCATAGGCAGCATGGAGATACGCCAGAGTGCCGTTGAGCGTGAATCCGTTAGCGGGCTCCGCTGTGACAGGCGACGGGAAGCCGGCCTGAGGAGCATGATGAACGAACCCTCTATGCAATATGATCCCATGGGGCCCCGTTCCAACGGGGAAATGCGGCGCTTCAGCCTTCTCCAAGACGGCAGGCCGTTTACGAATCGCCGAGCCGCTTTATCAGCGCAATCGCGGAAATGAGGCGGCTTTGTTCGTCCGCGGCAAGCTTCTTCATCGCCGACAGCAACCAATCTCGCCTTGCAAGCTTGTCCGCTCGTCGGACTGCACTGCCCTTCTGGGTCAGTCGAAACTGTACTTGCCGGCCATCGGAGGGATCGCGCTCTCGCGAGACGAGACCTTCAACTTCCAGGCTGGCCAGTATCGTGCCCATCGATTGCGGTTTCATCGATTCAGCACGCGCCAGATCCGCCGTTGTCATTGAACCTTGGCGGTGCAGCCGCACGAGTGCAGCCATTTGAGAAATATTCAGCTCGCTGGTTGCGGCTTCGGCTCGAAGCCGACGGCGCAATTGGCCGATCGCCAAGGAAAGATCGATCACCGCCTGGTCCAATGATACGGCGTTGTCGGATTGTTCGCTCATTCCCAAAGGCTATAGCTTGAAAGAAACACTTGCAAGATTGCCTGTTAAAGCGCTCACCGCTTCGCTCGAAACACCACCGCATGAATCGGGATTATGTTAGATCCGCGATCTCTCGCCTGGCTGCGGGATCATGCTCCGCCCGAAGCGGAAGCCGCAAGGCCGCCAAGTATAATAGCATCTGGATTCCCCCCAGAAACACAAAGGTCTGCGCGAACGCGTGGTTGGCGCGATCACCTGTTGTGACACCTAATCGCCAATCCAGGAAAATCGCGCACGCCGTCGTCAAGATCGGGCCTCCAAGACGCTGGACGACGTTCAACGTCGTAGATGCCATCGGCATGTCCTCCCGCTTGATTGACGAATAAGCAGCGGAGACGGACGGTATCCCGATCATGCTCATGCCGACCCCCCGCAGGAAAAGCGTCGGGATCAGGACAACAAGATCGAAACCGAAATAAGCCAGATATATCAACGGCCCGCTCGTCAGCGCCGACAGGAAGGCGCCCCCGGCGGACACAGACCGTATCCCGAGCCGATCTGTCAGATTGCCGAGCCATGGGTAGCTGCACATCATTCCTGCGCCCAACGGGATCAGCATCAACCCCGTTCTGCTCGGCGAAAGACCGCAGGATCGCACCAGAAAAAACGGGATCAGCATTTGCCCGGCAAATGCCACGCCGTTGGACAGAAATTGTGTCACGACGGCCGCGGAAAAATCCTTTTGGCTGAACAGTTGCAGATTGATCAGAGCGTCCTCTGTCTTGCGCCGTGCGTTTACGGCGAACGCGACGAGAAGGCACAGTGACACTGCAAATCCGGTGCGGCCGCCCGCCGCGCCCAGCCGGTCGACGGAATACAGGAGGAGGACAAGCCCGGGCGAGAGAAGGGCGAAGCCGAGAAAGTCGAATGGCTTGGACCGCCGCTCATCGCTGTCATCCGGCAGAAGGACCGCCGCGCATGCGATCGCGAGGACACCGAAGGGAATATTGATCAGAAACAGCAAGCGCCAGGAGGCGTGTTCCAATATGAACCCGGCGATTACCGGCCCGAGGATCGGCGCCAGCAGAACGGGCATGGCGGCATAACCCATGACACGGGCCATCTGATCGCCAGCCGCGCGTGCCATCATCATCTGGGTCATCGGTGCCAGCAACCCGCCGCTAATCCCCTGAGCGACCCGAAAGCCGATCAAGGACGATGCCGACCAAGCGAAACCGCACATCGCCGACGAAGCGGTAAACGCTGCGAAACATAGCAAGTAGAGAGATTTAGCTCCAATCCTGTCTACCAGCCAACCGCTCAGGGGCAACGCCAACGCCATGGCAAGAAGATAGCCACTGCTGATCCACTGGATCGTGGAAAGGTCGCTTCGCAGCTCGCGCGCCAGGCTGGACAGCGAGACGTTGACGATGGTGGAGTCCAGCAGCGTCAGGAACGATCCCGACATCGCGACGAATGTTACCCGCCAAACCGTCGCGTCAATTCGGCCGTTCCGACCTCCGGGCCCATCTGGCATTTGCGGTCCTCGTCGCCCGTTCAGCCACCAAGCAGCCGGACCCGACTCTAGGACGCAAATCTAGACAGGTAAACTGTCCAATTTATAGCCACGCGATTTTGCGCAGGTCTAGCCCGCGCAGGCCATCTCGACCGTCAGGATCGCGCCGAAATTGTGCTGGGCAGTGACCGCGCTCTCACGATCACTACCCAGCACGAACGCCCGCCTTGTAAACGCTACTCCGCTGCGACGTTGAGTTTGCTCCCCCACGGATCACGCCGACCGTCGACCTCACCGCCATAGGGGTGCACGGACGTTTTCAGGATAGCACTGAGGGTCGGCAAGCCGAGATAAAGGATGTCGGCAGTTTCGGCGGCGACGAAAGTCGCTTGCTCGCCATCTTCAAGATACGTCGACGTCCATTTCCCAAAAGACTGATTTTCCACCGATCCCGTGCCCGAGAGCACGAAATACACGCCGCGCCCCGAGGCCCTGAAGGTCGCGCCGGGGTCGATCTGGTAGCGGGCCGCCCGATATTTTGCGCTGGAAAACGTTCCAAAGTGCTTTTCAGACACACCGGGCATGCCGTCGATGGGCACCCATACCAAGGCATTGCTGTCGATCATGATCGGATGCAGATATTCCGGCTCCGGATATTCAACCTGCTGCCCGCGGATCAATTCGAAAACCGCCTCGTTCGCGTCCTGAACGGGAGGACCGTCCACCCCCGGATTGCGGTAATACAGCCCATTCTCCAGATAGCCCTCGTTTCGCTTCTTCAGCAGTGCGAGACCAGCCGCCATATCCTTGCGATCAAGGTATCCCGCCCCGCTCACCGAGCCGAACTGCACGACCAGCGTCGCGCCGAAGTTCTTGCCGGTGGGGCCATAATAAGTGCCGTCGACGGTAAGATTCAGAACGCCGGCGGTCTGGATTTCTCCCATGCTGTAATCTGCTTCGCCGTCCAGAAGATAGCGATATTGGGAAAAGTCGTGACGGTGCCGGGGGGTCGCCATCCCTCCCTCTGGAATGATGCTGAGATTCATGCGGAAATTATCCAGCAGATAAGGATCTCTGCCGACGTTCTCGCTCGTAAAGATGTTGTACTGTTCATATCCGGATCCGCCACGAGCGTTATTGCTCTTTTGAAGCTCCACGTCCTCGATTCTCAGGATTTTCATAAATTTCTCCTATTCGTTGATTGCCTTAACGACGTTGTCTGATGCCAGTCATCCGAGCCGGGGAAATTCGAAGATGAACACTTCGAGGCCATCATTACCGCTGATTGTGATTTCCTCCCCGAGCGGACTGTAGAGCGTCGTGAAAGAGGGGCAGGTGCGACCCGCCACTTCAAGACCAGCCGCAAAGGCCCAGACCACTTGAGGTCGATCTGCCCGCAAGGCGTGGACACCGCCGGAAAGGCGCGCCATCGAGATGGTGATATCGCCGTTGGGGCCAGGCTGGTCGTAGAACTTGCCGAGATGCTTCAGCTCGACGCCCGGCGCGGCATCCCAATAGGTAAACCTGTCCGGGTACATGATCTCCGGCGACCTGTATCTCGGCGCGGGGATTGTCAGAGGGGTGCCCTTGAGAAGGCGATGGCGCTCGTCATAAGCAGCGTCCGCCGCATCGCGAACACTAACCTTCCCGGTGACGGGATCGGTTTGATAATAAAGCCCTGCCTCAATCCTGCCCTTGGCTTTCAGTCTTGCGAAGGTCTCCGCACGTGCATTCTCCCAATAAGGACCGCGTTGATGTTCGCCGTTGAAGCCAAACTGCATACCAATGCTCGCGCATGTGGTCTCACGCTTTTGCGGTCCGTAATAAGCGCCTCGCGGCACGTAGATGAGTTCGCCCTCGTTCAGGAAATCGTCCGGCCCGATGTTGACCTCACCCTTGATGACGTACCGGATTTGTTGAAACGTGTGGTTGTGACGTGGCGTCTGGAAGCCGTCTTCGCCGGTGTCGCGGTGCACGACGTGGGTGCACCAGAAGTTGAAGCCGTCTGGGGCGTCGCCCTCGAGAAGTCGGCGAAACTCAACATTCGGTGCAGTTTTGCGAAACTGAAGGCCCTCGTTTGGGTCCTTGGGCGCAATTTGCTCGACGATTCCAAGCTGCATTGCCTGCTCCTCCAATGACTTTTCTCGCGTCCGGAAAGCAGGTCGGGCGACTCTCTTCCCATGAACTAATTGCCAGTTTACCTGATGATATAGGATTGGCTTTGATTTAAGTCAAAAGCGAAGCGGAGGGTAATCACGGAGGCCGCCCACAAGCCGGGACCACGCTTCCTCGCGCCCGAGGCAAAAAGGGGCCTTTCTGGCCACGGCTTGATCGACACGGGCAAAGCCAGGAGTTGATGTTGCGGCGATACCAAGGAGGCGATTGAGCGTCCCGACAGAGTCCCAGGGCCGCCCTTACTCCGCGACCCCGGCGACAACCTTTCCGACGGAGGAACGGCTCGCCAGCCGGGCAATAGCCTCCCCGCCTTCGCTCAAAGGGCAAACCCGGTCGATGCGAGGCCGAACAACGCCCGCGCGCCACCAATCGAACAATTGCGCGACATGGCGCATATGCGCCTGCTGATCCCGCGCGACAAAGGCGCCCAAGAACACGCCGCGCACATCACACGATTTCAGGAGCGTCAGATCGAACGGAAGCTTGGGAATTCCCGCCGGAAAGCCGACAACCAGATACCGCCCTTCCCATCCGATCGATCGAAGCGCCGGCTCCGCATAATCGCCGCCGACAGGATCATAGAGAACGTCCGCGCCTTCCGGGCCGACCGCGTCCTTAAAGGCGCGTGACAAGGCTCGTCACCCGTCGCCGTCAAACGATCCGCGATCATAGACGACCGGGTCGTCGGCACCGGCGGCAACAGCCGGGCTTTCTCCGCGCTCGAAACCGCTGCGATCACCCTAGCGGCCATCGCCTTGCCGATTTCAATTGCAGCGGGTCCCACACCGCCAGCCGCGCCCAGCAAGAGTAGCGTCTCGCCAGCTTTCCAATTGCCACGATCGACGAGCGCGTGGAGGCTTGCGCGATAGGTGAAGATCAAGGCGCCGCCTGCACGGGATCACTTCCCGCAGGCAGCGGGATAGCCTGATCGGTCGTTTCCGCGAACCGATCGATCAGCGGCTGGTCGATAGCGATCCAATCCGAACGGCGCGTTATGGCGACATTCGTCCGCAAGGCTTCGGCCAACTGAAAGGCGACGAGCTCGCGCGGAAGAAGCGCGCCTGCGCCCGCCGTCATGCGACCCGACCGAGCGCCATAAAACGACCGAGATGATGATCTTCATCACCCAGTTGGTGACCGATCATGGTCAATCGCTTGGCGAAATGGGACAACGGCAGTTCCCAGGTCATGCCAATCCCGCCGTGAAGTTGAATCGCCTCCTCGGCGACGAGCGTGCCGACTCGCCCGATCGTGTACTTCGCAGCGGAGACAGCGCGTTCGCGCTTGACGCGGGATCCGTCCAGCGCAGCCGCGGCATTGATTGCTGCCGACCGCGCCTGCTCGATCTCAAGCGCTACCGTCGCCATCCGGTGTTGCAGCGCCTGAAACTTACCGATCGGCACGCCGAACTGCTTGCGGGTACGCAGATATTCGAGGGTGGCGGCCTTGATCACGTCCATGATGCCGACCGCTTCCGCACACAGCGCGACGATTCCCGCGGCGACCCCGTCCTCGATCAGCCCATAGCCATCCTCGGCGATCAGCGTCGCCGGCGTGCCCGCCACGGTCAGTTCCCCGCCACGGCCGCCGTCGATCATTGGATAGCCGCGCACGACCAGACCAGGCGCGCGCGCATCGACCAGGAACAGGCCAATGCCTGCCTCCTCGCCGGCTTCACCTGCAATCCGCGCGGAGACGAGGATCCGGCCCGCAGCCTCGAGCTGCGGCACGACCGCCTTGGCACCCGTCAGTGTCCAGCCGTTGGCGCTGCGCTCAGCGCGGGTCGCGATCTGCGCCAGATCGAAGTGGCTCTGGGGTTCCTGGTTTGCGAATGTCAGTATGGCGGTGCCCGCGATCGTCTCGCCGAGCAAATCCTCCTGCCCACCGGCGCTGGCGAGGATGCGCCCAGCCATCAGCGTGCCAAGAAACGGCTCGACCACCAGCGCTTTGCCCGTCTGCTCGAACAGTGCTGCGATATCGAAACCAGTGCCGCCGAACCCGCCGGCATCCTCGCCGAACAAAGCGCCGACCATGCCAAGATCCGCGAGCGCCGACCAATGCTCGGCCGACCAGCCTGCGTCAGATCCGCTAATCGCATGGCGCTTTTCAATCGGGTAGCGCTGTTGCAGGTAGCGGGCGAGCGTATCGGCCAGCATCTGCCGATCGTCGCTATGATTGAAGTCCATCGTCAGAGCTCCAGCATCGCTTTGGTGATGATCTCGCGCTGAACTTCGTTCGAGCCGCCGAAGATCGAGAGTTTCCGGTTGTTGAAATAATCAACCGAGACCGGCGCGGCGTAGTCGGGGCCGACTGGGGTGCCGTTATAGCCCTCGTCGAGCGCCTCCGAGACGAACGGCTGGGCAAAGGGGCCGAGCGCACGTCGCGTGAGGCTGGTGATCTCCTGCCGGATCTCGGTGCCGCGGATCTTGAGCATCGCTCCCAGTTCGAGCGGTGGCGCTGCACCCTCGGACGCTGCGAGCACACGCAGGTTGGTGGTCTTCATATTCTCGAGATCGATTTCGAGACGGGCAAGCCGCGCGGCGAACAGGGGATCCTCGGCAAGCGGCTTGCAACCCTTGCGCTGGGTCGCCGCGATCTGGACGAGGTGATCGAACGCCGCCATCGAGGCGCCGACGCCGGCGATGTTGGTCCGCTCATAGGTCAAAAGATATTTGGCGTAGGTCCAGCCCTTATGCTCTTCTCCGACAAGGTTCTCGACCGGCACCCGTACATCGGTGAAGAAGACCTCGTTCACCTCCGGCTCGCCGTCGAGCAGGATGATCGGGCGAACCTCGACGCCGGGCGTCTTCATGTCGACCAGCAGGAAAGAGATGCCCTCCTGCTTCTTGCCTGTCGTCGCCGTACGAACGAGGCAGAAGATCATGTCGGCATATTGTCCGAGCGTGGTCCAGGTCTTCTGGCCGTTGACGACATAATGATCGCCATCGCGCACCGCGCTCGTCTTGAGGCTAGCCAGATCGGAGCCGGCGCCCGGCTCGGAATACCCTTGGCACCACCAGTCGGTGCCGTCGAGAATCCGCGGCAGCCAGCGGGTCTTCTGCTCCTCCGACCCATATTTGATAAGCACCGGGCCGAGCATCGACAGGCCGAAGGGGATGATCGCCGGCGCGTGGGCGAGCGCCCTCTCGACGTCGAAGATGTAGGCCTGGGCCACGCTCCAGCCCGGGCCGCCATATTCTGTCGGCCAATGCGTCGCGAGCCAGCCGCGGTGGTTCAGAATCGCGTGCCACTCCTCATGGTCCTGCTTGGTCATGCGCTTGCCGGTACGAACCTTTTCCGAAATCCGACCAGGCAATTTCTCGCGCAGGAAGCTGCGCACCTCCGCGCGGAACTCTTCTTCTGCGGGCGTGAAGTCGAGATTCATCAGATGAGCCTTTCCAAAGTGGCACCATGCGGCTGATAAGGGTGCTGTCCGGCGGCCGCGTCACCGGCACGAATTTGGATGCATCGGACCGCGGAACGGCGGCCGGCGTGCATCACACCGAAACGACCAGATCGCGGCGCTGCACCGCGCCGCGTCGCGAACACCCTGTCCATCGCGCGACCCATACGACAGGATGTGTGAGCGCCCCGATCCGCGACGAGCGCCATGCGCCCACACGCGAATCGTCTCCGAAGCGCCCCGGAGCTGGCCCACACCCCACTCGCGCTTTTCGGAACGACCGGCCGGTCATGCATCCGCAACCGCCTCGTTCGCTTCCGCGAACCGTGCACGGAGTAGTTTTTTGTCGATCTTGCCGACGCTCGTGCGGGGAAGCTGTTCCACGACATGAAACTTGTCGAGCTTTGCGTAGCGCGTGATCGCACCGCTCGCGATCGCGCGCTCGACGGGCACGTTGAGCATGTCGAGAGTGGGGGTGACGCCAGGCTTCGCGACGACAACCGCCAACGGTCGCTCACCCCATTTGGGATCGGGCACCGCAACGACCGATGCCTCAGCAATCCCCTCGGCGGTGGCCACCAGTTCCTCGAGATGGATTGAATCGATCCACTCGCCGCCCGTTTTGATCACGTCTTTGAGCCGGTCGCGGATCCGGATTTCACCACTCGGATCTATCGTCGCGATGTCTTGCGTGTGCAGCCATCCACCGCGCCACAGCATGTCGGAGGCGCTGGCGTCTCCCGCATAGCAGACCGTGAGCCAAGGCGCCCGCAGCACGAGTTCGCCCCGCGCGACGCCGTCTTGCGGAACGTCCTTCAAGTCTTCGTCGACGATCCGGACGCTGACCAGCGGTGCCGAAATGCCCGTTGCGGTCACGGCCGAGAGAATCGCGCCTTCTTCGAGCGGTCCGGGATTGCGCCGAACCGCTTTCGAGATGATGGGACCGGTTTCCGACATGCCATAGCCAGCCGCGACATCCATACCGAGCCGGCGGCCCTCGGCGCATAACGCCTTGGTGAGCGCGCTACCGCCAATGGTGATTTTCCAGCCGCTTAGATCAGCCCCGCTCTGCTTGGCAGCCTCTATCACCATCTCCAGGATTGTCGGCACACAATGCGAATAGGTGACCTGGTGTTCGCTGCGGAGTTGGCAGATTATCGCCGGTTCGTAGCGGCCTGGATAAACCTGCTTCACGCCGAGCATCGTCGCCACATACGGCAAACCCCATGCGTGAACATGGAACATCGGGGTGAGCGGCATGTAGACATCGTCGATGCCCAGTCCGGGCGCGGCCAGCGAGGCGCCGGACGACGCGGCCGAGGCGAGTGTGTGGAGAACCAGTTGGCGGTGGGTGAAGCAAACACCCTTCGGGTTGCCGGTTGTCCCGCTCGTATAGAAGGTGGTCGCAACTGCATTCTCGTCGAAATCCTCGAACGGATATTCGGGCGACGCGGCGGCCGACAGCCCCTCATATTCGCCCCGTGCCCAGGAGGGTAGATTGCCGTCCGCGCCGTCCATGATCGCGATTACCGCCTTGACGTCCGGCAGGATCGGCAGGATCGCATCGACGATCGGGAAGAAATCCCGGTGGACGAACAAAATCTCGGCTTTCGCATGCTGCAGCGTGTAGGTGATCTGCGGCGTGGGCAGCCGCACGTTCACGGTCTGCAACACGGCACCCATCATCGGTACGGCGAAATAAGCCTCGAGATAACGGTGGCTGTCCCAATCCATTACCGCGATCGTCATGCCGTGTTCGGCGCCCGCCGAAGTAAGTAAGCTGGCGAGACGCCCAATGCGCCCGACAAACTCGCGGTAACTGTAGCTTGCCTCGTCGCGATAAATGATCCGCTGATCGGCCGCCTTCACCAGGACACCGTCGAGCAGATGCCGGATAGTCAGGGGCGGCTGGTAAGCCTCGGCAGCGGGCTTCGCGAAGCGCAACGGCATGATCCTGTCCCTTTTCTCTGTTTGCATTGCCGGTATTGACGCTCGAGCGGTCTGCGTTCCGCTGACCAGCGGGCGAGCAGCGACGACAAAGCGAAGTGATCACCCAATCTGTCGCGGTACGATTCGAGGCTTCGACGATATAGACTAGCCCGATAGGATCGGCGCAGATCATCGGCCCGCCCTCCCCTGATCACGTTCGCCTTCACGGCCGAGTCGGACTGCGCGTCGCCGAGCGCGTTTACCGGCGGATTGAGCAGGACGATCGCGAGGATATTGCCGTGAAGGTTCGTCTCGATCATGCAGCCCTCTTGATTAGAATGTCGTCTCGCCGAGCACGCGCGGCTTGGAGAAAGGATGGGAGGTGGAAAGGCCGCCATCGACGACCAGCGCCTGGCCATTGACATAGCTGGCCTCCTCGGAGGCCAGGAAGGCGATGGCATTGGCGATCTCGCGGGGCGCCCCGCCGCGCTTGAGCGGGTTGAGCTGGCCGATGCTGGCCTCGCGGCCCTTGGCCCGTGCGGCGTCGTAAACGGCCTGTGTCATGCCGGTCTCGATCAGGCCGGGGCAAACGGCGTTGACGCGGATGCCGGTGCCGGTCAGCTGCTGCGCCGAGGTCTGCACCAGATTGATAACGCCGGCCTTCGACGCCGAATAGGCCGGTCCGCCCGCTCCGGCCCGCAGACCCGCGACCGATGCGGTGCAGACGATCGCGCCTGGGCGCCCGGCGTCCAGCATTGCCTTTGCGCCGTGCTTGATCGCCAGAAACGGACCGATCAGATTGACGCGTAGCAGCGTCTCCCAGTCCTCGGCGCACTGTTCGAACAGACCTGCCATGCCGCCACTGATGCCGGCATTGGCGCAGAGGATATCAAGCCCACCGTGCCGATCGACCGCGGCGGCAACCATCGCAGCGACATCTGTCTCGCTGCCCGCGTCGCCGCGCATCGGGATAATTGCGCCGTTGGTGGCGGCGGTTTCCTCGACACTAGCGCCGAGATCGAGCGCAAGCACCCGCGCGCCTTCCGCCGCGAACAGCCGCGCAACCGCTCGTCCGATGCCGGATCCCGCGCCGGTGACGACGACGCTGCGACCTTCGAAGCGCGCGCTCACAGTCCGCCCTTTATGGTCGTGCCGCCGTCGACCACGATGCCCTGCCCCGTGACATAGGCCCCCGCCCTGGAGGCGAGAAAGACGGCAGCACCGGCGATCTCTTCCGGTTCTCCGATCCGACCGAGGGGGGTCACGCGGCGGAGCTCAGCCTCGGCGGCCGGGTCTTCCCACAAGGCACGGGCGAAATCGGTGCGAATGACGCCCGGCGCGATCGCGTTCACCCGGACGTTATGAGGCCCGAATTCGATTGCGAGGTTACGCACCAGCTGGAAGTCGGCTGCCTTGGACACATTGTAGGCGCCAATCACCTCGGAGCCGATCAGGCCTCCGATCGAGGAGATGATGATGATCGCGCCGTTCTTGCGTTGGATCATCTCGGGCGCAACCATGGTGATCAACCAGTGGTTTGCCAGCACATTATTGTCGAAGATCTTGCGGAATTGCTCGTCGCTGATACCCGCCATCGGGCCGTAATATGGGTTGGACGCAGCGTTGCAGACTAGCAGGTCGATCTGGCCGAAGCGCTCGCGGGCCCCCGCGACCAGCGTCTCCAGTGCTGCCTTGTCCGAGATGCTAGCGGCAATCGCGATCGCACGCTCCTCGCCATATTTCGCGTTGATAGCAGCAGCGACATTGTCGCAGGCTGGCTGTTTGCGGCTGGAGATGACGACGCGCGCACCAGCCGCGGCGTAGGCTTCGGCAATCGCACGTCCGATGCCGCGCGATGAACCTGTGACGATGGCGACCTTGCCCGTCAGATCGAACAACTCCAAGACTACTCTCCCGTTATTGTGGCTAGCCTGACGTCGCGCCTGCCGCGCCGCGGTGCGCGCGCCATCAATGGTTCAGGCCGATGCGACCCCCTCGACTGCCTTGCGATGGCCTGCGCCCTGCCAATGCACGCCGAGACGGCAGGTCCCAGATCGCCTCTAACCGTCAACACCCTACCCCATACTATTGATTCGAACTTATATGATGCCATCAGGCTTTCTGATGATATTGTCCAGTGGCATCCGTCGCGCGCCTTGCCTTGACACTTTCAAGATGGGTTGCAGCGCTCCTCGGTCTCAGCCATGAGTAAGAACGGATATTCAAATTATCAGTCCGACGCGCCCTCCGAATGAGAACGGACAGCTGCCTTCGATAGGATGAGAAATGGGATCAGCCCGGTCTACATCGCTAGCCGCCGCCGAAGGCGCCGCCGGTTCGCGCTCAGCTCGTTACGAGCGGCAGCGGACACGGATCGTTGATGCTGCGATTTTGCTGGTCAACGAAAAGGGCGTTTGCGGGATGACCTTGCAGGAAGTCGCCCAAGCTCTCGATCTGACAACGACGAGCGTTACCTATTATTACCGTTTCAAAGAACAGCTGGCAGCGGCCGTGTTCGAGGACACGCTGACCAGGCTGCACCAGATGGTCAAAGAAGCTGCGGGCGCAGCGACGCCAAGGGCACGCGTCGCGCACTATGTTGAGCAGTATTTCGACCAGTTCGCGAGCGGGTTGCGCGGTGAGACGCCGCCTCTCGCCGTCTTGTCCGAATTGCGCACGCTCGAGGACAGCGTCCGGCGCCCTTTGCTGGAAAAGTACCAGTCGATCTTCCGGGACGCCCGCCGATTTTTCGGTGACGTCGATACAGTCGATCGAAAGCGCCTGTTCACCGCGCGCGCGCAGATGCTGAACGAGGCGCTGTTCTGGACCATAATCTGGCTGCCGAGCTATCCGCTGCGCGATTTCCACAATGTCCGTCGCCGGATGATGGACGTATTCGAGAACGGGATCGCTTCCGCGTATTCCTCATGGGATAGTTCGATTGTCGATCCGGACTTCGGCGCTCCGGATGATGCCAAGCGGGATTTTCTGCGCGTGGTGTCTCGGCTGATCAACGATATCGGCTACAAGGGTGCATCGGTCGAGCGCATCGTCAGCGAACTGAGGATCACCAGGGGCAGTTTCTACCATCACCTTGATGCCAAGGACGATCTCATCCTGGAATGTTATCGTCACGACTACCGTCGGATGACCCGCATCCAGGAAGTGATCGATGCGGCGGACAAGAACGCGATCTCTCGGCTCGCGGGCAGCATAATGTCGGTGCTGGCGCTGCAATTCGATGGCCTGCACCCGCTGCTGAGAACGACGGCCTTACACGCCATGCCTATTGGGATTCGGCAGCAGGCAATCGATCGCTTTGACCGGCTTGCGCGGTGGATTTCCGGTGTGCTTGTAGATGGGATGAGCGACGGATCAGTCCGGATCGTCGATCCCATGATCGCGGCAAACATCATCATTTCCACGATCAACTCGGCTTATGACCTCCGCGGCTGGGCCAGACGGCAGACGCGCGAGGACGCAATCCAAACCTATACCGGTGTCCTGATGCACGGGTTGTTCGATTGACCATGCCGCCGCGGACAAAACACCTCGGCCGGAGAGCGTCCGATGCCTTGCTACCGATTGTGGTCAGCGAGGTGAGGCGGTTTGGCAAGGAGCAGGTCACGGCTACCTCAGCTGACCGGGCCTGATCCCGTGCGCGAGATTTCGACAAAGTGGAGAAGCCGATGACTACAAATGCAGGCGAAGGTCGCGCCGTCACGATCGCAGCGAAGGTCGAGACTTTCGTCCGTGACGTCGTCATACCTTATGAAAAGGACCCCCGGCTCGGTGCACACGGCCCGTCGGAGGACTTGGTCCACGAGTTGCGGGAAAAAGCTCGGACGGCGGGTGTGCTGACGCCGCACATCCTGAACGACGGTGATCATTTGACTCAGCGGGAGACAGCGATCGTGCTCAAGCCGTCGGGACTGTCGCCGCTGGGGCCGGTGGCGGTCAATACGGCGGCGCCCGACGAGGGCAATATGTATCTCCTCGGCAAGGTCGCGACGGTCGACCAGAAGCGCCGCTTCCTTGACCCACTAGTCCGGGGAGAAGCGCGGTCGGCATTTTTCATGACTGAACCGGCCGCGGAGGGCGGCGCCGGCTCGGATCCGTCGATGATGCAAACGACGTGCGTGCTCGACGGCAACCATTGGCTGATCAACGGACGCAAAGCGTTCATCACGGGCGCGCAGGGCGCCAAGGTCGGTATCGTCATGGCAAAGTCCGAGGACGGCGCCTGCATGTTCTTGGTCGACCTGCCCGATCCGGCGATCCGGATCGAGCGCGTGCTAGACACGATCGACAGTTCGATGCCGGGCGGCCATGCCGTGATCGCCATCGACAATCTGCGCGTGCCGGCCGACCAGATGCTCGGGCAAAGTGGAGAGGGCTTCAAATATGCCCAGGTCCGCCTATCGCCGGCACGGCTGTCGCATTGTATGCGCTGGCATGGAGGCGTGACCCGAGCGCAGGAGATTGCCACCGCTTATGCTTGCAAGCGGATGGCGTTCGGGAAACTGCTTATCGACCATGAGGGTGTCGGCTTCATGCTCGCGGAGAATCTGATCGATCTGAAGCAGGCCGAACTCATGATCGACTGGTGCGCAGATGTCCTTGATACCGGATCTTTGGGAACAGCAGAGAGCTCGATGACCAAAGTCGCGGTGTCCGAAGCGTTGATGCGAGTTGCCGATCGCTGCGTGCAGGTAATGGGCGGCACCGGCGTGTCGGGCGACACGATCGTCGAGCGAATGTTCCGCGAGATCCGCGCATTCCGCATTTATGACGGCCCGACGGAAGTCCACAAATGGAGCCTGGCGAAGAAGATCAAGCGCGATCATCTCGCGGGGGAGCCCGCGTGAGCGACACCAGCGACACCAACCTTGGCACAGCGCCGGTCCGCCGGGGCTATGAAGTCGATGTCGTGGCGCTGGAATCGTGGATGACAGCCAACGTGCTTCGATTCGCCGGGCCACTGTCCATCGAACAATTTAAAGGCGGCCAGTCCAACCCCACCTACAAGCTGATCACGCCGGGCAAAACCTATGTTCTGCGCCGCAAGCCGCCTGGGGAGACCTTGAAGGGCGCGCACGCCGTCGATCGGGAGGCAAAGGTGCTGACCGGGCTCGCCAAGGCCGACTTCCCAGTTGCTCAGGTCCACGGCCTATGCACGGACGAGCGCGTGATCGGCTCCTGGTTTTATGTGATGGATATGGTCGAGGGCCGCATCTTCTGGGATGCGACCGTCCCCGGCGTCCCGAATGATGAGCGGGCTGCGATCTTCGACGCGATGAACGACACAATCGCCCGGCTACATCGGGTAAATTACCGAGCGGTCGGCCTCAGCGATTATGGCCGCCCGGGCAATTATTTCGCGCGCCAGATTGGCCGTTGGTCGAAGCAGTATGAAGAGGACGTGGCGGCCGGTCGCGACCCCAATATGGACCGTTTAATCGCCTGGCTTCGAGACAATATTCCTGAGGGCGATAAAACATCGATCATCCATGGCGACTTTCGCATCGACAACATCATATTCCATCCGACCGAACCGCGCGTGCTGGCCGTGCTGGATTGGGAGTTGTCTACGCTGGGTCATCCTGGGGCAGACTTCGCCTACAATGCGATGATGTACAGGATGCCGCCGCATATTGTTGCCGGTTTGGGGAATGCCGGCCTCGAAGCTCTCGGTATCCCGAGCGAGCGAGCCTATGTTGAATCGTATTGCAGCCGAACCGGGCTGAGCGACATGCCAAGCTATGGCTTCTACATGGCCTTCAACTTCTTCCGCCTCGCCGCCATTTTCCACGGTATCAAAGGTCGAGTGATCCGGGGGACCGCCTCCTCGGCACAGGCCCGCGAGAGGGTGGCAGTGCTGCCAGAGTTGATGGCCCTGGCATGGCGACAGACCGAGCTAGCGATCTGAGATCACAAGCGCTCGCAGCAATCATACGATCAGTCATTCGATTGAGCCGCTTTTCATCCGTCGATCAACACACCGGAAACCACAAAGCATGTTGTCGGCTAGTCACCCCACCATAAAGGAAGCCCATCACAAAGCCGGCGAAAACCACGTGCAACAGCTTGAACAGATGGTTCGACGCCATAATTCCGAGTTATCGCGCGCGCCGCCTCAGCTATCTTGGCTGCTTCACGCCGCTGGCTGGGGCGAAGCCGCGATCAGATCACCCGAGCGCTCTTCGTGCAAGCCGTACTGCTCCATGTGCAGGCAATGCGGGAGGACCGACGAAAGCTTGGTGGCTAGTGAAGCGTTGTTTCGTTTCCTAGGGTGATGGCAACCGCGTTTCGAATGATGAACCATTTGGCGAACTCTTCGAGTTCGCCGGAGCGCGCCAGTTCATCGATCCTGGTCTGCAGGAAATCGCCGACCCAATCGCCATGCTCCGCGATCAATTCGCGCGCGATGAGAAATGCTCTGGCCTCTTCGTCTTCACTGCTCATCCGACAAAATAGCCCCGATCTCCGATGATCTCCATGACCGGACGGGCCGCTCCAGCAGTGGCGACCCGCCCGATGAGGGTCAGCCGTTCAACTTGTCTTTCACCGCTTTGGCGGCCGTGAATGTCAGCTTTTTCGAGGCGGGTATCGTGATGGTGGCACCCGTTGATGGATTGCGCCCGTCACGTTCAGGGCTCGCCTTCACCTTGAATTTCCCGAACCCGTTCAGGGAAATCTCTTCGCCTTTCGCCGCGGCATCCGCGATCGCCGCAAACACGGTGTCGACGATCTTCTTGGCTTCGCCCTTGCTCGCTCCGGTGGTGCTCGAAAGCTGGTCGACGAGGTCACTGCTGTTCATGAATCACTCCTGATATTTTCCGGCCGGTCTATTGACGAGAGGCGGGAGCGACAAGGTCCTGCTACCAGTGCGGCTGATCCTGCCTTTTCGGCACGGCGGACACATCGACCACGCCAAACCCGAGCGTGCGCTCCTGCTTGCCATCATCGTCGGGCAAACCCGGCGATTGATGGGCCGCCGCGCGTGCAACGCCCTCGCCGCGGTCGGGCTCCTGCGAGAAAATCGAAGGGCCAAACCGTCGCGTGAGATGGTCCGCAACGCTCAGCGCATATCTTTTTTGGCGCCATCCCGTGGGACTGTGATAGACGCCGATCGCCTTCCAATAATCGCCCGTCGATCGCAACGCTGAAAGGAAGAGCCAGCGGGCGACGTCGACGTTAAAGCAGGCATCCGACTTGAGCCAGGAACGAACATGTTGCTCCGGTCGGTGCAGAACAACGGCGATTTTCGGAACCCACCAACTGTTGATCTGGAGCGGCCCCAAGTCGTTCGATCCGTTCGCATTGGCGATTTCGGCTCCGATCCAACCCCCTTCCTGATCCCGGAGGCCCCAAAGGGTCTTTTCAAGCCAGTGCCTGCCGCCAGCCGCGCGGGCAATGCAGCGCCCGATCACGACGTCTGATGAACGCATGGTCGCTGGAGTGGCGGTAGGACTCGCAAGAATCGGGAGCAGCGCCGCCAGGAATAGCGCGCGCATTGCGACCTTTGATCGGATTATGGGAGGGACAGAGGAAGGCGTGACATGCATTGGCAAGGTTCTCCTGATCAATGTTCAGGCCCGTGGCCGGGATCGGCGTCGCGGGTGTCGTGAGCGTGGGCAAGTGCCGGGTCGGGTCGCGCATGGGGGCGATCGGATTCGGCGGACCCACGATCGACGACCGACTGGAGGAAGCGGTCGAGGATATCGGCAATCCCGCGGGCATTCTCGGCAATCCGCTCCGTCAGGCCCCGTGGCGCTCTGGCGCGCTGGTCAAGTTGCCTGCCAAGCACCGCGTCGCGCCGTTCGGATCGCTCCCGTTCCTGGTGCGCGCGCGCGCGCTCTAGAGGATCCGCATGGCGCTCCCGGAGACGGTCGCGGCTATCCCGGGCCAGCCTTCCGAGTCCTTCGAGCGCGGACGTCTTTTCGCCCGAATGGGTTTCGAGTTTTTCCGCGAGACGCTTCTCGTCCTCGGTCCAGAGCTTCACGCCGAACCGGGCGCGGGTGATCGCGGTATAATAATTTTGGCCGTTCACGAGCCCGGAGTTGACCGGCGCGAGTACGTACACGCGGGCGTAGGTCTTGGATTGCGCGGAATAAACGGTCTCCGCATATCCGTGATCCCAATGCTTGTGCTCGGAGAGGTCGATCTCCTGCATCCGTTCGCCGCGATCCCACCGGATTGTGGCCATTGTCCCGTCGATCTTCTCGACCGTGCCACGCTCGGCATTCTTCAGATCGAGCGACTTGTTGACGAGGCGCCACTGGATGCGATCGCCTTCTGCAAGGTCACGACTTTCGGGATTGAAAACGTTGATCTGGCGGGCTCGACTTTGCGTCGGATCCCAGCGGACGATGCGGCCATTCTCGTCGATCAGCCGCACAACCTGGCGGCCATTCTGCTCCCTTCCGATACCGACGACACGATAATGAACGTTTCGCGCAAGTCCGGCCGCCAGTTGATCTCGCGAGAAGGCCACAACCTGCCCGCCGGAATAAAAGCGAGCATAATGCTTCTCCTGATCCGACATGCCGCTGGGCGTCAGAACCTGAAGTCGCGCGTCTTCTGCGGCGATCGCGTTTTCGGATTTCAGGGTCTCACGGATCTTGGTGTTGACGATCAGCCGGGTGGCGTTGTCGAGCACCAGGATGTTCGTCGTGGCGCGGTTCTCCGGCTTGAGCCGGGTCCATTCGGCCACCAGGCCTTTCGCGAGTGCCTCCGCTCCCTCCCCGCTCACGACCTTGTCGAGATGCGCGAGCGAAGCAGCATATTCCCCCGCACGCGCGTGCGTGACCGCGGCCTTCATGCTTTTCGTCTGCTGGCGCATTGACTCGGTAAGCTGCGCGGTGGCGAGGCCGAACCGCTGCATCAGCCAGAAGGGCTTGCCCTGTTCGATCGCGCCGGTCTGCTTGTCATCGCCGAGCAAGATGAGCCGGGCCCCGGTCATTCGACTGATTTCGAGGATGCGGATTGCCTGGCGCGTACCGAGCTGTCCGGCCTCGTCGAGGAGAAGGACATGGCGGTCGGTGATGCCACGGCCGCCGCTTGCCAGAAGGCTTTCCACGGTCCGGGATTCGACACCCGCGATCTGGCCCGTGGTCGCAGCCGCTGACGATGTGGGAGCCAACGCAACGAGCGTCGTCCCCGGCTCCGCCGCCTGCCTCAGGGTATGCATGAGCGTCGACTTGCCGGCGCCGCCGACTCCGTGGATGCCGGTCACCCGATCGCGCGACAAGGCCGATTGAACGAGGGCTTGCTCCTGATGCGGGGTGAGCCCCGCAGTCTCCAGCGCAATCAGCAATCGGTCAGCGGAGGCGATCGGCCGCGCGTCATCCAGCGCCAACGCGAGATGCTGTGACAGCGCCATTTCCTGGCGCGCGCTGCGACGACTGGTCCGCCCGCGGATCAGGACCTGGTCGCCGGTCTGTTCTCGTGTCGCGAGGAGCTTGCGCTTCCCCTCATGCGCGGCAAGCAGCGGCCGAACATCGGCAAGCCTGACCTCCCCGACATGGCTGGCGAGCGCCAACCTGTACATGCGACCGAGATTGTTCACGGCTTCACGCGTCTCGGCCTGCCGCAAACCGAACAGGCTCGCGCGTCCCGCCGTTCGACGATCGACGTCGATGGTTGAAGGGCCCCGCTCCTCGACCTGCGCGGTGAGTTTGGCGAGATCTGCCTCATAGGGCTTCGCGCGCGCAGTCCATTGGCCACGTAGATCTTCGAGTGTCGCCTTCACCTTGGGGCCGCGTGTCTGGTAGAAGGATTGGCGGCGCGCGGCCTGCCCGCTGAGCCCATGCTCCTTGGCATGGGCGTCGATCTGTTCGGCGCGCTGAGAGGTATCCCTGATGAAGTCCTTGGGAACGCCGGCGATCTCAAACAGCCCGCGCCTCGGATCGAATTCGATGTCATATCCAATCTGGCGGAGGTCATGGGCGAGGTCGTTTCGATAGACCTGCCCCGCGACCATTTGTTCGGCGAACATCGCCCGTGTCTCAAGGCTCGCCCAGGACGAGCCATCCTCCCGATTCGTGACGTTCATCACGACGACATGGGTATGGAGATGCGGATCGAGCTCGCGGCTGGCATGCTCGGTGAAGCGCGCAAAGACCAGGCGGCCGGTCGTCTCGTGAACGATCTGGCCGTTCTCACGTCGCCGCAGCGACGCATGTTCCTCGAGATAATCGAGCGCCGTTCCCACCGCCTTTTCATGCGCGGCGATGATCCGCTCGTCGCCCATCACCAGCGCCATGATCGAGACCGATTTCGGCGCGTTGACCGCGAAGTCCCAGCCGGGATGATGCTCGATCTCACCATTGGCGCGGTGGCGCCCGAGCTGCTGGTCGCCGATCTTTCCGGCCAGCAGCTCCTGAAAAATCTGGGGATCGACGGGACCGGACAGGCCTAGCTCATCGGCTATCCGTCCTCCCCATTCTGAATGTTCGTCGCTCCCTTTGGTGTAATAATCGCCCACGGTATAATATCGGGCGATATTGCCGGGCGTGCCCTTCAGGCGGCGAGGATGGATCATGCCGGGCGAGCCGGACGGGCCGGCCCATTCTCCCGGTCGTAGACGTCAAGCTCGATCCGGATTTGTCCGCGTTGAGGGGCGAGTGTGAAGGCCGAACTTGGCGCGACGGGACCGCTCGACGGTTCGGCAGGCATCGGTTCGGCAGCCTTGCCGCTATCCGCCTCGGCTCTGTCGCCGCCCTCGACCAGGTCGGGCGGCGGCGGCACTGGCGGTGGAGGTACTGACCTGGCCGCTTTCTTGCGTCGGGGCGGCGGAGGCGCTTCAGTAGATTGGGCTTCGGCATGGATCGCGGCGATCAGGGCCTCGCCGTCGCGGTCGCGCACCGGCGGCGTATCGCGTTCGACAAAGGCGTCGGCGATGGTCGCGACGGTGTTGAAACGGTCCTGGAAATGCACCACCGGCAGGTTGCGACCGAAGCGCAGAAAGCCGGACAGGTTCGGCAGGTTGGTGACCTCGGTGTGCATGACCAACGGGCGGGTCACCTGCATGCGCGAGAGGTTCACGCCGTCGCGCATATCGTTGACGCCATAGGACATGCCTTCGTTCGCCTCGACCTGTTCGACCTGTCCGAGATTTTCCGAAACATGCTTGGCGGTGGGGGTGTCGTTCGCGCGCAGCGCGACCCAGGTCGAACAATAGCCGGTGATCGCAGCGGCATCCTGGATCCCGTAGGTTGCCTCCAGCTGCGGGTAGGATTGGAAGCCGAGAATACCGCAGCCGCCATATTTGCGGGCGCGAGCGAGGAAGTCGGAGAGTGACGGCAGCTTCTGCAAGGTGGGCAGCTCGTCGATCACGCAATAGAGGCGCCGGCGGCGATCGGGCGTCAGGCTCATGATCGCCGAGATGGCGATATCGAGCCACACTGTGATCAGCGGCCGAAGCGACGGAAGCTGGTCGGCCTTGACCGTGATGAACAGCCAGCCATCCCCATTCTCATTCGCCACCCAGTCCCGGATCGACAGTCCTTTGCGGGTGTCGTCGAGATAGGAGAAGCTGCGCATCACCGACGCGAGTTCGGCCTGAATGCCGGCCGACGTACGTTCGCCTTCGAGACTGATAAAGGCGGCGGCATCGGTGCCGGCAGCGAAGGCGGCGAGGTCTTTCAGTTTGGAGCGGAGCAGCCGGTCGAGCAGGATCGAGACCAGCATCTGCTTCTGGTGCGCGAGCTTGCGCATGACCGCGACCAGGGTCCCGCGAGCCGCCTTCGCCCAGAAGGGATCGCCGGCCTTGTCGGGAATGGTCGACTCCGCGATCTGGTCATAGTGATAGTCGCGCGGAACGTCGCCCCAGGGCGACCATCGGCTGGTGCGTTTGTCGAGCGGATTGAGGAGAACGTCCTTGCCCGGGCGGTAGAATTTCTCGACGAAGGTGCCGGCGGTATCATAGACGATCGCGCGCTTGCCCGCCTTGCGAATGCCCTCGAGCATCTTGACGATAAGGTTGGTCTTGCCGGTGCCGGGCGCGCCGCACAGCAGCACATGCTCAGGCTCATAGGCGTCGGGAATCGGGACGCCGCCGATCGCGAAACTCCCCTTGCGCTGGCGCCGCAGCAGCCTTTTGACCTGCCGGATCGTACCGAACCGGGCGCCGCGCAGATACTCGTTCGATCCCAACCCCCGGCCCGTCCGGGTGAAGGTGAACCAGGCGAAGAACAGCGCCAGCAGGGCGAACGCGCCTGCGATCAGCGCGCCATAGATTAGATCGATTTCGACCTTGTGCAGGGTCTGCTTGGCAAGTTTGGATGCGAGCAGCCAGTCGGCCGATGTCCAATATTGACGTCCCGCCGGCGTCTTGAACAACACCGGATCATTAGTCCCCGCTGCGGCATCGACCTTGAAACTCGCCTCGACCAGTTTGCGCAGGATGAAGCGCTCATAGTCGGTCGACATTTCGAGCGCGTACCAGACGGTGCCCATCACCCAGATGACGAGCCCCGCAGTCACGGTTTGGAAAAAGACCTGGGTCGTCATCCGGACATTGTGGACAATGGCCTGTCCGCCGCGCGTCCAGGAGCCGAGCGTATCGTTGCGGAAGATGCTCATCGCGGGTCTCCCGCGTCCACCTGGGTGGGAAGAAGCGAGTTGGGCTGCCCGAGATACAGGAGCGGCAGGACGCCGATCGTCCAGGGGATGGTCGGCAGGTGCGGCGATGCCTGACGCAGGGTGGCTGGGACGGGATCGGCCCGTCGTTCGTCCCCGCTCATCGGTCGGCCTCCGGGTCGAGCAGACCCCTGTCCCGCAATATGCCGCGCGCCTCCGCCATCCCCTTTTGCAGGACGTCGGGCGTCCGCAGGCCGATCGAGGTGCCGAGGATGGTGAGGATCTGAATGCAGGTTGCGAGGATCTCGTCCTGCGACGAATAAATGTAGCGGCCGCGGGGATCGGCGGCCTGTTCGAGAACGGACCGAATGAACACCGAGAGGGAGAGATCGGCGCCAGCCGCGCGCCGGTTGAGACGGTCGTGCAGGGCGCTGTCGACCCGCACGCTTATTCTGATCATGTCGTAGCTCCGGCACTGGGAGCTCGACGGGTAAGTCTTGAAGCGGGCGTATTGTAACGCGGATGCCGATGCTTTTCAATGATTTATGCTGTCCGACGTGTCCGACACGGATAGAGGTATAATTTCAAGCGCTTGCGCAGATCGATCGCGTTCGCGGGTGACAAGTCGGACGCCGCGCAAGTCCAGCGTCCGACATGTCCGACGGCGCCATGATATTGACTTAACATCGGAATTGCCGCGCAGCACCCGTGCGTACGGTGCATTACAAACGGCCAAGGCCGTGCGTCCTCCCTTCGCAGCGCTTACGCGCTGCGCGCCTCGCACTGGCAAGGGCGCGGCACCCCCGGCAGGGGGTCGTTCCTCTTCTTGCGGGCATCAGAATCCTGTCCGATATTGGGCATGGCGGGCAGACCCATCCGAAGGACGATGGACATGCCCAAGATGAGTGAACGCGAGCGCCTTGCCGATCTCGAAGCGCGCCAGCGCAAGATGGCCGTTGAGGTGGAAACCGCGCGGCGCACGCTGCGCGAACGCTACGCCGCGATAGTGCCGGAGCTGGCCGTTGAGACGATGTCCGAACGCGAGTTCCGCGACATTGTGACCGACGCGATTCGGGTCGGCGGGAGCGCTGCTGCGGCGGCGCTGAAAGCGCTGCAGCCAGCGGCGACCCTCCCAAAACCTCCCGCGAAGCGGGTCCCGGCGACGAGCATGGCGTAGCCACGCGCAGGAGGCCGACGCCCTGCGCGTCGCATCGCCACGCGACGGGACCGGACGGCATGCCGTCCGGTGCCCCGAGCGTGGCGATCCTCAACGCCAGCAAAAAAAGGGACCGGCGTGACGCCTGTGACAGCGCCACGCCGGTCCCCTGTATCATCGCGCTGCCGCTGCGGCGGTGCGCTGATCCGCCAGCCGGAAGAAGCGTGCCGGCACCCGCCGGTCCCGCACTGCACGGGCGAGATGGGACTGCAGCCCCGAGCCTTCGCAGATCACCGCCTCCACCGGCTGGAGCTTCAGAAGTTGCTCGTTGCGGACGAACCCTGCGCGCTTCCCCAGCCTGCGGTCGAGGGCGAACGCGATGAGCTTGACGCCCCGGCTCGCCGCCCAGGCTGCGGCAATGGCATCGCACCCCTTGTCCTGCGCGGTCGTCGCCAGCACCATCGCCGGAATCCGCGCCCGGATCGCGTCGAGCTGGTCCCAGAGCAGCCGATGGTCATGCCAGATCTGGCCCCCTGAGAAGATCACCACCGGCCCCGTCGGCGCGTGCTGCTCGGCACGTTTCTGGCGACGCCCGGCGAGGAAGTCATTGGCGGCGATGACCGAGGCGGTGCGCTTTCCTGACACCAATGTCGCGCGCTGCATCGACCAGGGCCGTCCGGTCTCGGCATGGAACATCTGCGCGGCATGGTCACGCATGCAGGCGATGGCGGCGGACGCTTCATCCAGCGACCGGCACAGAGTCTGGGCTTCCTCCAGTTCGGTGCTCGCCACTTCGCTGCCATCGGCTGAATGCAGCAGCCCCCGCACCTGCTGAGCCGCCCGATCGGCTTCTGCGTCGAGCTGGTCCGCCACCCTATGGAAGCTGTGGATGATGCCCCAGGCGAGGCGCTCGGCCACGCTTTCCAGCCGCGTGTCGCGCAGTACGTCGAAGAGCGTCGTCACAAGTAATTCGGTGGCACGCTCCGCGATTTCCGGGTCGGGCATGCCCGCGTCGGTGCTGTCCTCCGACCGGCTGATCCGGAACGCGCCGACCGTCTCGGTGAAAGCGGCGTTGAAGCTGTCGCTGGCCCCCGCCGTCTCTGCCGCGATGAAGCTGGCGATATCGTTGAAGTCCCGAACGGTGCGCGTGATCCGAGCCATGATAACCTCCTCTGCAAAAGTGAAAGAGGTCATTCATTCGGCACGGGCTCCGAGCGACGGGGTCAAGGATCGCGAAGCGACCGCGAAGCGGCGATGGGGGTCACGATTTTCATTGGCGGCCGCCCGCGCAGAAAGGAGCACTGCCGTGCGCGCCGCCAAGGAAAATGGTGGGGCCCCGTCGTCCTTGAGGCCGGCGCTGTCCCCGTGCCACCCTCGAAAAGCTTGAGAGAGAAGAAGAGGCTCGCGACTCGGGGGCTCGATGCCCCCGAGTCGCGATTGTTGCCCGGGCGAAACTTCTTCCCCAGGCGCCAAGGAAAAGGACCGCCGGCAACGCCGGCAGTCCCATTTTCGCGTCGTCAGTGCTGCGTGGCTCCCGGCGGCACATAAGCATCGAACGGGTTGCCCTCCTGAAGATGCCCGAAGGGCGTCATCACATAATCGCTCTCCGCACGCCCGACCGCGCAGATGACGTAACGCGGTTCGCCGGTCGCCGCGTCGGTGCATTCCATCAGCGCAAGATTGCCGTCGGCGGCGGCGCGCAGCAGGGTCGCGAAATTGTCGCGATAGGCTTTGGGAATGGCCATGATGGCCTCCTGTCGACAAGACGGGGAGGCGGCGCCGCCGCCTCCCGAGGGATCACGCCGCCAGGCGCCGGCGAACCGGAGACGCCATCGCCCCAGGATCGGCGCACTGGTCGGCCTTGCGAAAGGCATGGATCGGGACGCCGGCGGCGCGCAGCACCTCATAGAGGTTGGCCTGCAACCCCGAGCCTTCGCACAGGATCGCCTCGACCGGGGCCAGCTCGGCGATCTTGCGGTTGCGCGTGAACGCGGTCTTCCGCCCCGAGCCATAGAGTCCATAGACGATCACCGGGACATTGGTGCCATCGCGCGACGCCCATTTGGCGGCGATGGCATCGACCCCGGTGCGCTGCCCCGTCGTCACCAGGATCATGTGCGGGATGCGGACACGGATCGCGTCGAGCCGGTCCCAGAGGAGCTTCCAGTCATGCCACTGCGCTGGCCCCGAGACGACCACAATCGGTCCCTTGGGATTGTGGCGATCGCGGGCATCGAGCTGGCGGGCGCGCAGGAAATCGAGCGCCGAGATCTGGCTCGCGCCGGAGGTCCGTGACGCGCGCGACCCCCGCGCCGGGGACCAGGGCCAGCCCGACAGGACGCGGTACATATCCGCGGCATAGTCGCGCATCGTCTCGACAGCGGCGCGCTGCTCGGCGGTCGACTGGCAGAGCAATTGCTTCTCTTCCAGTTCGAGCGTGAAGACCTCGCTCATGTCGGGGGCACGGGCCATCTCGCCGATCTCCTGCGCCAGCGCATCCTCGCGCCGTTCGAGCTTGCCGGCGACGAAGTGGAAGCTGTTCACGAACCCCCAGGCGATTTCGGCCGCGAGCGGCTCGAGCCTTGTGTCGGTGAACAGATCGAACAAGGTCGCGATGACCGCGGTGCAATCGGCCTGAGCCGCGAGCGGGTCGGGCATGTCATGCTCGCCGGGCGCGTCGCCAGGCTCGATGATCGAAAGCGGCAGCGGGTCGCCAAAAGCTGCCTGAAATTCCGGGGTGGCGGTCATTTGCGCGTAGAGTGCGGGCAAATCGACGAAGCGGCTGACGCTCCGCGAAGCGGATTCGAGTGTCATGATCTTGGCTCCTGGCCAGAAACTGGGAAGTGGGTCGGGGGACGCGCGCACGCGCCCCCTTCCCGTTCGTGCACCGCGCCTCAGAAGGGCACCTCGTCGTCCAGATCGGTCGGCGTGCGCGAGCTCGCGAACCCGCCCTCGGCGCCTGCGGTGCTCTCGCCGAACCCGCCCGCCTCGCCGTCGCCGCCGCCATAATCACGACGGGTTCCCCGGACCGACGCCCCGAAATCTGCGCGCGGCTGGGGACGCCGCCAGGCGACGCGGTACCCTTCCGCATCGGTCCCGAACAATGCGATCGGCAACGGCTCGGGGAAGCTCGGATCATCGATCGAGCCCTGGAGGAACACCTCGCCGGTGGTATTCGACTTCGCTTCCCAGAGCGCGCCGAGCTGGATCCAGCGCCGGCCGACATTCTGGCTCACGACCTCGAACAAGGGCGCGCGGGCGTTGTTGCTCTCGACCGGGCGCAGGCCGAGCCGCGGCAGATCGAGCGTGCGGGTGAAGATCTGGCCCATCAGACGGCCGTCGACGCTCTTGAATTCACCGATATTCATGACTTCAACTCCTTGGATGCGCCACCTCGGACCATTCCGAAAGCGACACTCCCCAAGGCCCCCCTCTCCTCTGCGGCAGTGCCACCGCCCCGAACGCGACGCAGCGGGTCGCGCGCGCCCTACCCTCCTTCATGCGCGAAGATGTGCCGCCGGGCGGAAGCCGGGGTGGCCAGCGTACGAGACGCCGACAACGGATGGTCGGACGCACCGTGCTTCCCGTTCGGGCGCGTCCTGCTGCAGCTTATCACCAGGTCCGGCATGCGGGAGGCGTCAGCCAGAGACCGGCGACCGCGCACGACCCGGCGGCACGCCCCATCATTCCCCCTTCCCTCCCGCGTCCTGACGCCGCCGCGCCGCGCGTACGCCGCGCCCGCTGCGCGCCGCGCTCGCATCTCTCCGGCAGGGATCGTCACCCGTCAGGGACGAGATCGGGCGCAGCCCGAGCTCGGTCGGCGCCCAGCGCCGATAGAGCCCGGTGCCCGCGCCAGCGGGCAGCCGGTCCTCCCTGCTCCGCCTGCCCTATCCTCGCTGCATCAGGCCGCTTCCGCATCCTGGCACTTCAGGGAAAAGAGGGTGACCCCTCGGCCCAGCCCGCGGCGTGCCACAGGATGTCGAACTGCTCATGCAGCAGCGGATGCAGGTCGGCCGACAGATCGGGGGCCTCCAGATCGGGAAGCACGAGGTCGGGCTTGCGGATCCTACGGCCACCGGGCCGGGCCCGCGCCAGAACCACCGTCTCGACGCCGCGGAAAGCAATCTGCACCAGCCCAGGACCGGCCAGCCCAACCGACGCAAGGATGCCGGCCAGGCGACCGAGATGCTCGACGATCGCGCATTCCAACGCCACGCCGTCGACGATGATTTCGGAGTCGTTGTCGATCCGTTCGCCGATCGTCATCTCGAACTCGACCGACCCGGGCCGGACCAGGCGGGTCAGCCAGGGGGTCTCGGGATTGTTGGCGGTCGGAATCAACGGGAGCCCATAGCTCCGCCATTGCCGTTCGTCCGAGTCTGTTGCGACGCGTACCAGGCTGTCTGGCGGGAATCGCCGTTGCGCGAACGCGACCGCCTTGGGATCGATCCGCGGGCGCTCGCTCGCCGCCAACGGCACGATGCGCAGCGTCATGCTGGGCAACGCGACGATCCGGGGAACCCCACCCAGCATGCGGTCGGCGCCAAGAGCGGTCATCGCCTCGCGTGCCACCACCCAGCGCGGATCAGGTCCGGCGGGTACCGGCGGCTCGGCTGCGACGCGAATGCGGCCGCGCGCGACCTTCTCGAACGTGTCGATGGCATCGACCAGGACGCACGCGCGGCGATCGAGCTCGCCGATGGCCGCCAGCGTCTCGGGCTGGATGCCCCGCCGGACATCCATATCGGTCTTCGCCCATCCCATCGCGATGTTGCTATCCATGGCGTGGATGCGTTCATTGACCAGGCTGACCAGCGCACGATTGGCGGTACGCAAGGCAGTGGCGGCGTCCTGCAGAACGGGGTCCTCGAAGTCGAACGCCGCACCGGCCCAGGCGACCGCCATTTCGTCCAGCGGGTCGAGCGTGGCGCGCAGATAAGGCGTCCCGAAACTATGCTCGCGCAGGAACTGGCGCAGCGGCGCCGGGAACTGGGCGCGAAACTGCTGCAGCAAGGCAACGTCATGGGGATGTGGTTCGACCGGGCGCGCCGGCACCCGCGCCGCCCGCAGCACCTCGTCCGCCAGGATCGCCCGCAACGCTTCCTCCAGCGCCTTCGCGAGACCAAGCCGCGCGGCCCGTCGCGCCTCATCCGGCGCATCCTCCGCGCAGTCGAACAGGATCGGCCGCCGAAAATGGTGCAGGTCGAACGGCAAGGGATGCTGGTCTGGATGGCCCATGGCGGTGTTCATCACGCCGATAATGGCGCGCCAGCCCCGCGATTTGAGCGCCCAGCCATGTTCGAGCAGGACATTGGGATTGGGCGAGCGCTCGCCATTGCCGCGCGTGGCGACATGGGTGAGGTCGGAGAGGAAAGCGACCGCGCGGTCGATCTTGTCGAAGATCGTATCGGCGAGCGGCGGCATCCCCGGCACGCCGGCGGAGTCGCTGTCCGCACGGAGCTCGCGGTCGGCAGGATCGATCTCGGCATCGGCCTTGACGGCGCGGATGGCACGCTCGAGCGCCCATTCGACGAGCCCGCGGCCGATCCGATTGGGGGTATCGCTCTGCCAGGAATAGAAGATGTGGTGGGGCATGGGAGATGATCCTGCGACGGCGATGGGCATCCTGCGCGAGGCGCCACCGGCACCCTCGGACGGTGGGGCAATATCTAGGCGGGCGGGTCAATCCATGTCAGGATCGCGTCACCGAGGGTACCGCCGCGTCCGGACTGGTGCGGCACTGAAAAGGGCGCCGCGGTCAGGCACGGCCGAGCGGAACGGTGTGATGCGGCAGGACGGTCACGTCGAGCGCGATGGTCGGTCCGAGAACCGCGAGAAGGCGCTGCGAGGCTATGACGAGCGCGCTCAGCGTGTCGAACAGCTCGCTGGTATAGGCGCCGCGCGCGAAGAAGCTCTTGTCAGTGACCATACCGGTATAAAGCGGCGGCCAATGGCACAGCAGCAGAAAAGGCCAGCCGGGGGATGGCGGATCATAGGTGGCGATCGTGATTCGCTCGGCGCTGAGCTGGGACGGGCGGTGGTCGAGGAGGTCGGGAACGATGGGGGCCGGGCGATCGGCTGCGAGAAACAGGTCCAATTCACGCGCCTCGCGCTCGGTCTCGATCATGACGGGATAATAGCGCCCGAGCGGCAGGGTTTCCCCGGCGAACGGCTCGGGTATCTCGATCAGCAGCACATCCGGCAGGGTGAGCAGCGGACGCGGGTAGAGCAGCCGGCGCGCAAGATCCTGATCAAGCGAATACATAATGCTTCTGTTGGCGGCCCTGGGTTGAGGGTCAATACCGGTCGGAGCGGCTGAACCGGCTAGAAGCGCACGCCGAGCCCGACCTTCCACTTGTCGGTCGCCTCAAGCGTGTCCTCGTCGCGGCTCCGTTCATACCCCGAGGTGATGGAAAGGTTCTGAGACCCGCCGACCCAATAGCTGAGATCGGCCTTGAGCGAATAGACCGGGCGGCCGCCACCGCTCACTGTGAACAGGCGCTTGGCGCTAGCGTCGAACGACAGGTCCTGGGCGATCCCGCTCAACCCGTAGATGTGCAGTGCGCCCGAGGGACCTATGCGCAGAAAGTCCTTGTCGGCGATCGCGGTCGGATCATTGCCGTCCGCAACGACAGTGCCGACCGAGGTGACGAGCTGGAAGTCAGTCCAAAGGGCAAGTCCGTTCCCGAACTTGCAGACGCGTTTTCCGGTCGCGGGATTGAGTTCGCGCGCACAGGCGAAATGAACGGCATTCCGAAACGGGTCGAGGCGATACAGAAAGCCGGGTCGCCAGGCAAAGCGGCCGCCGAGCAGTTCGGCATGGGTCTTGAGGTCGCGGGCATAGAGCGGCGCGATGTCGACCTGGTCCGCCCCGAAGATGAAGGTGCCGACGGCGCCCGCCGCGAACTTTCCGGTCAGCTTGTCGGTACCCGCCTTCTTGTCGCGCACCTCGGATCGATCATATTCGAAAAAGGGCGTCAGCTTGAACCGCGTCGAGGTCAGCATCTGGTATCCCACAACCGCGGTAATCGCGAAGGTGCGCGTATCGGCGACATTGTCGGAGGCGAAGCTGATCGACGCCGGCGTGACCTTCTTCAACCGACCCTTGCCCGCCGGACGCGCGACCGTCAGGCTGTCGATATCAGCGCCCGCCAGAAAGCGCGGTGACGAAGGCTTTTCGGCGATCACGGTGGACCGCCGGCAGACCAGCCTGACAAAGCGCCTGCGATCGTCGATCCAGGTCGCCCATGGCCGGTCGTTCTGCAAATCCGGCTCCGTTCGAAGTTCGTCCGGGGTCGGGCTGCGCAGAATCACGACATCATAGATGCTCCCCTTCGCCAGCGCGAAGGAGGCCAGGGCATTGTCGGCATTGGCGAGCGCCGTCTGGGCGTCGTCCGAGCACGCGCGCGCGCGACCGTCCTTGCCGTTTGCGGCAACGATGCAGAAGATGCCGGCATCAAGGGTCAGTGCCTTATAGACTTCGGCGGCCGAGATCGTGCCGTCGTGATTGTAATCGAGCGTGTCCTGGCCGGTGCCCCCCAGGGCGGCGTTGCGCAGATCGACCGGATCGATCACGCCATCGCCCTTGAGCGCCTCGGCGCACAAACTCTTCGCAATGTCCTGGGCTTGCGCGGTCGAGCCAAAGCACAAGGCGGCGGTGGCGGCGGCGAAGCCAAGCCGGCGGATCACTGCTGCCGCTTCGTATAGAGATGGGCAACGATCGCGATCGCGCTCAACGCCGCGGCGGCACCGCCCAGGAGCAGCAGATTGTTCTGCGCCCCCTTTTTGGGGGTGCTGAGGTCGACCAGATAAAGCTGCGATGCGGTCAACACCTTGTTCACAAGCGCATTGGCCTTGTCGAGCGTGGGGTCGGCGGTTGGATATCCTTTCTTGCGCAGGCATTCCGCCGCGACGTCGAGGGTCTGTTGCCAGGCGAAGCCGTCCTGCGCCCCGATCTCGGGGTCAGATGGCTTGACGGTGCCCATCTGGTCGGGCGGAATGTTGACATTGTTGCGCGCGGCGATGGCGCCGAGAAGACAATCGCGCGCGTCTGTTTGCAGCGACATCGTACCCCCCGATGAAAACCTCATGACGAAGAGTATCGAGGAGTAGATGCACTGGCAATTGCTTCAGAGGCGGAAAACCAGATTGACCATTATATTTATGATCCGAAATAGAACAAATATCTATGATCGAAACAGAACCATAATGAACATAATGCCAGCAACTAACGCCCGGATCTAGCCAGCCTAGGTGTCCTTGCTGACGAAAACCGGTGCAATGAACGCAAGCGTCAGCAACAACGCGTTGAAGATGTAGCGACCGAACTCGTTGACCTGCCATGTCCAGAACCAGTCGTTCTGGGCATAGACCCAGCAGATGAAGGTGGCGAGCGAGATACCGACAAGCGACCAGCGCGGGCTCCCGCCGGCGGGTTTGGTCGCGAAGGCGCGCAGGACGACCAGGACCAGGCAGGCCAGAAAGGGGGCAACATGATAAGCGGCCCATTGCTCGGGCGGCTTCAGCTGTCCGACCAGTGTGTAGAATGCGATGACGTCGCCGGGGATCAGCTTGGCGAGATTGAGGGCATAGGCTTCGGCCGGTGTTTTCGTGTCGCCTTCGCCACCCTGTGTGTCGAACCCCTTCGTGCCGCGCCCCAGCAGCAGGCGGAAAGGGCTGTCATTGGTGATCGCAAGCGGCGCCATCGGAAAGTCCCCTTTTATCAAATGGAAGCTGACATCGTCCTTGTCTCTTGGTCGGATTGATTCTCGCCCCGGGCCAGAAGATCGCTGATCTTCTTGCCGCGGCGCGCCGCGACCGATTTGGGCGAGTGCTGGTTGGTGAGCGCGTCGAAGGTAGCCCGGACCATGTTGTACGGGTTGGACGACCCCACCGACTTGGTCACGATGTCGGCGACGCCGAGACTTTCGAACACGGCGCGCATCGGCCCGCCGGCGATGATGCCGGTACCTTGGGGCGCGCTGCGCACCGTAACCCGTCCGGCGCCAAAATGACCGGTGCCATCATGGTGAAGCGTACGGCCTTCCTTGAGCGGCACGCGGACGATCGCCTTTTTCGCAGCAGCGGTCGCCTTGCTGATCGCCTCGGGCACTTCGCGCGCCTTGCCATGGCCGAACCCAACGCGGCCGTTGCCATCGCCGACGACGACCAGCGCGGCGAACCCGAAGCGCTTGCCGCCCTTTACCGTCTTTGAGACGCGGTTGATGTGGACGAGCTTTTCGATCAGCGTCTCATCCGCCCCCTCGTCGCGGCGCCCCCGGCCTCGGCCGCGATTGTCGCCTTCGCCACCACGGCCGCGACCGCGGTGACGCTCGCGGCGGGCGCGTTCGGCGGCAGGCGTCTCGTTGGCGAGAGCGGGTTGCTGGACGCGCACGTGCTGCGGCGCGACCGGTCGCGCCGCCATTTGGTGCGAGTGGATGAGCTCCGGTGCACGCGTGACCGGATCGTCGACGACGAAAGGCGACGGCAGTCCGAGCGCCATGAAGTTCTCGTCGGTTGCCTCAGTTAAGAGCGATGAGAGCAGATTTTTTTTTTGCCCCGATGCCCAACTGGTCATCGGTCGCGGTGGCGTCGGGGAAGCGCGGGTCAAGAGCGCGGTAGGTTAGGTGTTCCGCATCCCAGTAGGTCGCCCCTGCCAGTTGCCGTGCCCATTGGATGGCATTCTCCATGTCGCCGGGCGGTCGCCCGGTTGCGGCAAGATGGTCGCGCCATTGCTCCTCGCCATCGCCCAGGCGCTGCACCAGCATCCGGAAGACCTCGGTGTAGAGACAGCCATTGCCATTGAGTTCGAGAATGGCGCGCTCGAACAGCCTGTGCCGGTCATCTGGTGAGACAGGGATCTGCCCATCGAAGGCGATTGACCAAAGCAGGATCGCGGCATCGGCGCCGACCTGTCGCTCGAGACTAGCGGCCAGCGGCGCGAGGAGCTCGCGCGAGGGATGCATGAAATTGAGGGCATGATGGGTCGCGACGATGATCTCCTCGTCGCTAGGCTCAGCCTTCGGGTCCGCGACCTTGGCGAGCATTTCGGCGCCGAGATGGCGCACCGCGCGGAGCACCGAGTGACGGTAGAAGCCCCAATAGGCCGAGCAATGCAGGTTACCGCCAAGGACGACGGGTCGCACCTTGCGCTGCACATCGGGAAGGCCGGGCATCGGGAAGAGCGACCCGCCCTTTGGCCAGACCGTGACCGTGACCGCGCCGGGCCCGCTCCAAAGCTGGACATGGTCGATTCTCGCGCCGCCGGCAGGGCGGAGGCGGATATGGGCGACGCCAGGCGCACCCTGCACCAACTCCATCTCGCCCTTGTCCAGCTCCAACGGCTTTCCGCCCGACCAGAGCCGCAATCCGACCGCCTTCAGCTTCCGGTCGCCGGGAATATCGCTGCCTTCGTGGTCGACCGCGAGCGTGTCGCCGCGCGCAAATAGTCCGAGAACCGCGGCATAGTTCAGCTGGTCGAGATGCCCTTCCGCCTCATCACCATTGGGTGCGGCGGCCTGGCAGTAAAAGGGTCCGTCGAGATCACGCCCCGCCGAGTCGCTCAGAAGCACATGGCAGGTGCGTCCGGACGAGCGCCTGGCGGAGACGTAGAGCGGGACCGGAAGGATCGGTTGGCTTGCCAAGATCAAAGCACCTCCACGACGCGATGGGGCGAATAGACCTCGAACTTCTTGTGGCCGACCGCGATCGCCTGCCGGGAGAAACGCGGCGTGCGCTGAAGCGTCGCATCATAAGCAGGGTCATATGGCAGATCGGCCTCCCATAAGTCGTTCGCGGGGGTCGAAGCGTGCCGGGTACCGGCTGAATCGCTAATGAAGCAGTCGATGCCCCTGGTCGGCACGCCGGGATGAACCAGGTCGATCATCCCGAACGGCGCCTCCATCCTGACGATCGGCTCGTCCACGTCGAACGTGCCCTGGGGCACGAAGACGGTCTCGAGCGCCTTGAGCTTTCTCGATCCCCGCGCCCAACGCTCAAGCCGCTTTTTCGCCGCGCGGTGCAGAAAGTCCTTGAACACGACGAAGCCGTCGCGATCGTCGCGGACATCGGCACCGTACCGGCTGAGCGCCATGCGCACGGCTTCCGAGAACAAGGCGCCGCCGGTAAAATCCTTGCCGACCGGCTGGTCGGGCCGCGCACAATGTGCCCTGGCGCCAGGCCGGGAAGACAGGAAGACGTCGGCCAGATGGAGGATCCTTCCCTTTTCGGCGCGCCATGGTGCGAAATATGTGGCGTCCTTGTCGACCGGCGTGTTGCTGCACGCATCGATGAAACAGAGCAGCGGCTTTGGTACGATACGCTGCAAGCCATTGAGCGTCCTGGCCCAATCATAGCCCGTCTGGACCGGCGCGGAACCAAACCGCCCGATGTCCTGGGTATAGAGAACGTGCCCGGGGTTGCGCCCGGCACCGGCCTCGTCGGTCTGGCTGACGGTCTCGCCATGGCCGATCCAGTGGAGGACACCGAACGCGCCGGTCGCACACCGGCCGGCCCAGGCTTCGAGCGCTGCGCCGACCTCAGCGAAGGTCGCGGGCTCAACGATGGTGGGCGTGCCATCATGCGCCTGCAGGGAGACAGGTGCCTGGTGCGAGATCAGCACCTCGAGCGAGCCTAGCTTGCGGCCGCGGGCGAAGCTGCAGCCACGCCAGAAGTCAGTTAGGCGTTCGGCGGAGAGCACCGCGCCAGGCAAGGGCGACAGCGAAGGCTCGTCATAGCGGCCGACGGCGATGATGAGGACGTGGACGGCGTCGTCGGAGAGCGTCGGTGGCAACAGCGCGGTCATGCGGATATCCCGCAAGTCACGCTCGTACGAAGGAAGGTCTTCGTGCCAATCCAACGATCCAGCCTCAGATGTTGGTGATGCTGGAATATCTTGTTATAGCTAACAGGCTCCTGCGTCAATTCAAACATGCTCATCCCGTCCGAATTGGTTCCAATGCCCAGCCCAGGTTCCCCGCTCTTTTCACCCAAGCAGGTGCGCGATCTGCTCGCATTGCCGAACGAGCAGTTGCGCAACTGGCGCAAACTGCTTCCATCGATCGGCCGTGACCGATCGGGCCAGGCGGTATTCGACTTCGCCGACCTGCTCGCATTCGCGATCGTGCGCCGTCTGGTGGTCGATGCGGGCGTACGGATCGGCCTGCTCGAACCGGTCGCCCATCTGCTTGTCGAGATATGCGCGTCGATGACGCTTGAGGAAGCGCCGCGGCTGCGGCTCGAATTCGAGCCGGAGATCGAACGCGTCGCGGTCAGGCCGATCGACGCGCCAACGCCGCATACATTGGTGGTGCTGGTGCCGCTCGGGCCAATCGTGAAATCCCTGATTGCGCGGCTGACGCTGCCGCCCGACGGGCCCGACGGCCTTCCCCTGTTTCGACAATGAACCATCTGCCGGCCGCTACCCCCTTAGCTAGCCCGCGCCGAGTCTGCGCTGGTCGAACGGTCGACTATAAGCGGGCCTAAAAGCCCGACAAGCGTCAAATGTAATCGAACCGCAATCTTGTAGACGAAATAAAACATCCATTTTGACTTATTTCTTGGCGTTGTTGCGGCGCAAGCGTCGCGGAGGACTATTCAGCTCTACTTGTAACTGCTGGATCGACGGCTCTTTCGCAAAAGGCTGGCGGCGGGACGGGCCAATGCTGGCAAGCCAACAGCGAGATTCGGACGGACTGGTGGACCTGATCGTCATGGTGCGCGATATGGGCACGATTGTGCGATGCGCGGTCATGTCATTCGGACACATATCGTAGAGCTGGTGGCGGACGGGCTCGCATCGCTCAGCAGCGATGGCAAGGCGGTCATATCGTCCGCAGATTTTGGTAATCCGGCATCGGAGAAGAAATGCGGTAAAGCGCGACGCGAAAGGCGCCGATCGCGGCCGCGCGACGCAAGGACTAGCGGCCGAACTGCACCGCTATAGAAGGGGGTCACGTATCGCGAGGCCCGTCGTGCAGGCGTCCCGGTCTTCGCCGAGGGTGGAGGACGGGTTCGACGCGCCTGAAGTCGCCTGATGACGTTGGCCCCAGGGGTTCTTGCCCCCCGGGGCGATAGGATCAGCGAGCGGCGATCACGCTGCGACCGGATTTGGGCGGTACCACGAACGATACCGCCTTCCTATCATATGTGCCATCGACCCGACCGTTGCGGACGGTCAACGAGAAGGGCTCGCCCGTCGTCCTGTTGCGACCCTCGATGATCATCAGGCCGCCGTCCTCGCGGGCAGTATAGACGTAACTTGCGCCGTCGCGCGTGAAGGTCCACTCGGCCGGAGCATCGGCGAAGGCTGGGGTCGCAAGAGCGAGTGCGAACGAGGCGAAGAGAAGCTTGGTCATGATCGTTCCTTTCGATTGATCGAAAGCCGGATCAGCATCCTCGCCACATCTTTGTGCGATGCAGCATTAATATTGCATCGCAGCATACAACGCGAGTGCAAATAATGCGCTCGCGCTTGCGCAAAAGAAACGCCGCCATGGGCTCGCCGACCTTTCAGGCGCAAACTGCCGCTGGTGAGCTCGATCGCTGATCGACCGCGATGATCTCGCCAGTCGGCAGCTGAAACTGGTTAGCACGCCCCGCAAGCGGCGTGGTGCCGTCCGGCACCGGGAACGCGCCTTCGATGACATAATCGATATGCATGGCAAGAATCCTTGAATGGGCGCGCAAAGCCAGCGGCGTGGCAGTCGACCACAGCGCTGGCCCTGCGACCAGTTGAGCGGGCCTGATGATGCTCAGCTGAGCTTTTCGATCAGCGCGCGGGCCTTGCCCTCGAGTTCGAGACGCTTGTCCTGATTGGTCTTCGACCGCGCCTGCGCCGTGATGCCCTGGACGAAGTCGAAGAGGCTGGCGGGCGGATGGCCTTCCTCGGCGAGCACCGAAGAGATGATGTTGGCGGTCTCGGCCTTGGAGAAACCGCGCTTGCGCAGGAAAGCCTCCCGATCCTCGTCCGTGCGGGCAATGATGCGCTCGCGGGCGGTCTTGATGCCGTCGATGAAGTGGCGGGGCGAGGAGTCCGCGAAATGCTCCAGCGCCGGCGTCGCCTCATGCGCGAAGCGATTGGCGGCGAACTTGGAGTGGCGGATCGAGACGTCCTCGGAATTCTCGACCCCCCACAGGTTCCGGTTCATGCATACCGCGCGCGGATAGAAGGTCGCAATGCCGAGCGTCTTGGAGCCGACCTCCGAGTTCCAGCAAGCTGGGCTGGAAGGTGCGCTCGGCGATCTTGCGGTAGATGGTGGAGCGGCTGAGTCCGGTGCGGGAGAGAGCGGTTTTCAGACGAACGATACGGCTGCGACGAGCATGGTCATGCTGCCTCCTGCTGGATGCTTTTGACATTGCAGAGACCAGACAGGGCGATGATTTGTCGTTGTACAACAGGTATTTGATGGTCGTAGTAGTGGGGCGTGGAGGAGGTAAAAAATGCGGGGGTCGGCGCCGTAGCTTAACGCGAATTCTGGACCAAGACTGCGACCCGACTAGCTATTGACACCGACGTTTTGCCATCGGCGTCCGGCCATATATTCAACAGCGGTTCGGGTTTAGATCGTTTGGCAAATCGCGCATTTGTTCCTGTTGCGCCGCCAACCACGCCAAAAAAGCCGGGAGCGCACCTGTCTTCTCTGCATCAAGGGCCGTCAATGCGACGTAGCCCGTCCTCCGAACCCGGATTTCTGGAAGCGGCGTCATGATCCGGCCGGATGTTAGGTCCACGTCTAGTAACGGCAGAGGGCCGATACCAAGGCCGAAGCCATCGTCGATGGCCTGCCTTGTGATAAAGAAATGATCGAACACCCGCCGCGGCCGTCCTACCAAATGAGAAAGCCCCGCCGCTTCCAGCCAGTCGACCCATTCACCCGGCCGCGTTTCGGTGGCGAGCAGCACATGCCCCTCGACATCGGCCGGTGTGTGAATCGGATGCTTGGCGAATAGCTTGGGGCTCATGATGAGCGTATCGACATCCTCCAGCACTGGGATGGCGTTGTAACGCGGCCAAGAACCTTTGCTCGCGACTCCGCGCCGGATCGCCACATCGAAACCGCCTCGTAGCTCCTCGTGTACCGTCGAGACGGTCGTCACAACAACCTCCACATCCGGCCGCTCCTGGTGGAAGCGCTCCAAGCGAGGGATCAGCCAACGCATAGCGAAGGTGGTAGGCGCGCTCACCCGCAGAATACGTCGAGTGCCGGGTCGACCGCAGGCGTCTGCGGCCGCAATCATTCGATCAAAGGATAGGCTGACCTCGGCAGCGAAAGCGCGGGCGATCGGCGTTGCGACCATACGCCGTCCCACACGGGCGAACAGACGTTGGCCGAGCCAATTTTCCAACGTCGCAATGTGCCGACTTACAGCCCCGTGAGTGAGGCCAAGTTCGGTCGCGGCCTCGGCATAACTGCCGGTCCGGGCGGCGACTTCAAACACACGAAGGGCATTCAATGGAAGAGGCGCTCGCATCCGAACCGTGAAGAAAGCTGACGAGTTTGGTGAATTCTATATGGCTATTCGCCAAAAGCTCACAGGTCTAATCTCGCGCGTGAAGGTTTTGTGACGGAGGGCCCGGCGTGCAGGTCGGTCAGGTGTTAAATTACGCTGATGGTGCTCAAGGGGCATCCACTCGCCGGCGGGGCCTGATCGCGGCCTGTTTCGCCCACGCGCTCCATGACGGCTACACCGACGGCCTCTATGCGTTCCTGCCGATCTGGCAGACGCAATTCGGGCTTTCCTATGCCTGGCTGGCTGTCACGCGCGCGCTTTACCACGGGACGATGGGTGGCCTCCAACTGCCCGGCAACAAGCTGGTCGGGGGTCTTTCGCCGCGCGCCGCGCTCGTCCTCTCCACCCTTCTCGCCGCCGCGGGCTTTGCTGTCATGGCGTCTCCACTGGGTTTCGCCGGTCTGTGCGTCGGTCTCGTGCTGGCCGGAATCGGCTCCAGCATCCAGCACCCGCGAGGCTCGCTCCTCGTGACGGAGAGCTACGCGCCCTCATCCCGTGGCGCGCTCGGCATCTACAACTTCGCCGGCGATCTCGGAAAAGCGTTGCTCCCGGCGGTGGCAGCGCTTCTGGTGCCGGTCGTCGCCTGGCGACCTGTAATCGGTCTGATGGCAGCGCTCGGTGTGATCGTTGCGTTGGCCCTGATGGCGTTAGCACCGAGGACGACGTCACGACCATCCCAGTCGAATGCCGTGGCCCGCGGATCTTCACGCTCTGGCTTCACTCTGCTCATGGCAATCGGCGCCTTCGATACCGCGACGCGCATGGGCTACCTGCTGTTTCTTCCCTTTTTGATTCATGCTCGTGGAGGGACATCGCCGGATGTGGGCCTCGGCCTCGCACTGCTCTTCATCGGCGGGGCATTCGGCAAAGCGACCTGCGGGTGGCTCGGCGAGCGTGTGGGCATCATCGGCAGCGTTGCGGTGACCGAAGCCGCGACGGCGCTGCTTATCGTCGCTACCCTGTTTGCGCCACTTGTAGCGATGCTGATCATCCTTCCGCTGCTGGGCGTCGTGCTGAACGGCACCTCCTCGGTTCTTTACGGCACGGTGCCTGAGCTGGCTCCTAACGGAGACGCCGGCCGGGCCTTCGCCCTTTTCTACACTGGCGTCATCGGCACCGGTGGATTGGCGCCGATCGCCTATGGGGCGATTGCCGACCATAGCAATCGAACCATTGGCGTCTTAGGGGCCGCCGCAACCGCCGCACTCATCGTGCCGATGGTGCTTGGTCTGCGCCATTCGCTTAGGCGGATGGTGTAGGGCTCATCAAACCGACGCCTTCGAGGCATGCGTCCAGCGAGCGGACATCATCGCTGCCGATGATCGTCAGATGCACACGTTGCTCGAGGCGTTGTCTTCTCAACTTTGTTGCTCAACGGGCTTGCCACTATGGCGCTCGTGACGATCTGCACGAGATGATCAGCCCGCGACACAAATGACCGTAGATCGATTAGCCACCCGTTCACCCTGGATGTAGATCACCGACCAAGGCCAGTGCCCAAAATACGAGATCGCCCAGCGCTAAGCTGCAGCCAACTCGTCCCGGTCGACGACCATCACCCGATGAAGGATGTGGCGGTCATCGTCATTCGACTTCGTCCGGCAACCGCATTCCGACTTCTGCGATCAGGCGCTTGACCAACTCAGGATCAGGCGGGGGAAGGTCCTTCGGCGGAAGGGTGCGCCGCGTGGCGGGCACGCCTGAGCCGACGATCAGCTTTTCGAACCCGCCCGGCGTGTACCAGTTGAGAAACCTGAGATCCGTCAGGGCTTCGAACTCGTGCCAGGTCTGCTTGGGAACAGTCACGTAGTCACCGGGGCCCGCGTCGATCGTTCTACCGTCGACAACGAAACGGGCTCGCCCTTCCAGGAGATAGAAGCCTTCACGCATCCACTCGTGAAGGTGCCGAGGGGCTTGAGGCCCCTTCGCCATCAACTGCTCCATGAGGGTAAAAGCCCCTCCCGTGTCCTCCGAGGTCGCCAACACGATCCAGAGGATGCCCATATGCCAGAAGGCCGGCGCCTGGTCGCCGGCCCGGATATAGTCCGCCATCGGATTGAATGATTGCGCGCCCATGGGACCTGCGCCTCCTAGCTCAGGCGGGCAAAGGTGGCGCGGATGTCATCGACAAGCACCTTTGGCCGCTCAAGCGCTGCGAAGTGGCCGCCGTCACTCTCGCCATTGAAGTAGATCACTTCAGAATACCGCTTTTCGGCCCACCGCTTGGAGATGCGGACGTGTTCGCCCTTCAGCATCGTGAAGCCTGTTGGCACGGCGATCGGACCTTTAGGCTGTCCGCCTGCCGGTCCGCCAGCCTTGGCGAGCTCCCAGTAGAGACGGGCGGCGGACGCGCCGGTATTGGGGATCCAGTAGAGCATGATGTCGTCGAGCATTTCGTCCTGTGAGAAGGAGGCCTCAGCGTCTCCCCGCGTCGCGCCGGTGTCCTGAAACATGGCGTAGATCCAGGCGGCCAGGCCGGACGGCGAGTCCGCAAGTGAGTAGCCGATCGTCTGCGGACGCGTGGATTGTTCCTTGGCATAACCGGACAGGTCGTCCCAGAACTGCTTGGCGTCGCCGAGCATCGTCCTTTCTTCAGGCGTGGCTTCCGCCATTTCCTCAGGCGTCGGCATGATCATCGCGAAGTTCATGTGGGCGCCTACCAAACCGGCGGGCTTCTTGCGCGCGATGGCATCAGCGACGCCGGCGCCCAGGTCTCCGCCTTGCATGCCCCAACGAGTGTAGCCGAGTTCCGCCATCAATTTTATGTAGAGGTCGGCGATCTGGGGCAGGCCGCAACCGGCTGAGGTGGGCTTGCCCGAGAACGCGAAGCCGGGCATCGCGGGGGCAACGATGTGGAAGGCGCGGCGGGGATCGCCGCCGTGCGCGGCCGGATCGGTCAAGGGACCGATCACCTTGCGGAACTCCAGCACCGAGCCCGGCCAGCCGTGCATCATCAAGAGCGGCAGGGCGTCGGGCTCAGGCGAGCGGACGTGAAGAAAATAGAGCTCCTGACCGTCAATCGTCGCCATATGTTGGCCAAGGCTGTTCAGCAGGGCCTCACAGGCCCGCCAATCGTAGCCAGTGCGCCAGTGCTCGCAGAGCGCCTGGATCTTGGCGAGCTGAGGGCCCTGGTTGGTATCGGCGACGGTTTCGCGATCCGGCCATCGGGTTTTCGACAAGCGCTCACGCAGATCCGCGAGCACATTTTCTGGAACCGTCAGGTGGAAGGGCTTGATCGTTCCAGTCATGGTCATCTCTCCGAAAGCTGGCGAGGCGGCGGGCATCGCGAGTGCTGCTGCAAGCGCAAGGAAACCGCGGCGATCCAGTTCGCTCCATCTGGGCGTGAGGTCAGAGGCTGGCGGCATGGTGATCCTTTCGCCTGATTGATGTAGTTCGTTCTGGAAAAAAGGATTAGACACATAAAGTGGCACATCGCGTTCCACTGAGGGAACGAAACGATGAACTTTGATGATGTTCGAGTGTTTGCGCGCATCGCGGAGCTGAAGGGCATATCAGCGACGGCGCGATCGCTCGGCCTGCCCAAATCGTCGGTAAGCCGAGCGTTGGCGCGCATGGAAGCCGCAGCCGGATCCGCCTTGGTCGAACGGTCCACCCGGCATGTTCGACTGACCGACGCCGGGGTCCTGCTTCACACGCACGCCACGCGAATTCTGGATGATATCGCCGAGGCTGAAACGGCCCTGGAGGGACTGGCGGGCGAGCCGCGCGGACGTCTGCGGGTCAATGCGACCCATGCCTTCGGCGTCGGCGTCATCGCCCCGATGCTGCCCGACTTCTTGGCGCGCTTCAGTCAGGTGCAGGTGGCGCTGGATGCTGACGATCGCCCCATCGACATTGCGGCGAAGGACACGGATTTAGCGATCCGCATCGGCCCGATGACAGACTCCGCGCTAATCGCTCGCCGATTGCCTTCGGTGGATTTGTGGCTTTGCGCCAGTCCGGCATATCTAGCGGCCCACGGAACACCAAGGACCGTCGCGGAACTGGCTGCTCATAGCCTGGTCGATCGCCGGGATCGCATCGATTGGCGCTTTGGCGACGCCGGCGCGATCGACGCGGAGCCGCGGATCATCATTCCGGACGCAAGCGCACAGAAGGTCGTGGTGGAGGGCGGAGCCGGGATCGGTCACCTCCCGGATTATCTCGTGCGCCCGGCGGTCGCCAGCGGACATCTTATTCGTGTATTGCCCGAGATGATCGCTGCCTCGATCGAGATTCATGCACTCTACCCCAGCCGACGCAGCCTCTCGGCGAAGGTGCGGGTATTCATCGATGCGCTCACCGAACACATGCGACTTACCGCTTGTGCCGCGAAGGTCCCTACCGTTTGGGAAGACTAGGCGGCGTGGACAAATTGGCGTGAAGCGGCGTCTGAGGATCACCGTGATAAACGGTTGAGCGTTTGGTACGCTTCGAACACATCGACGGGATTAAAGATCTGCTCTCCGACGATGATCCACGCGCCTTTCGCGTGGGAGCAATCGGCAGTTGATGCAAATTCAACCGCTTCGCGAAATGTTGCCCAGGGTTGAGGGTTTTTATCAGGCGGCTCACTCACCCACGCCCAATCGAAATCGTCTTCATCGAGGTTGTCGCCCGGGAAGAGCCAAACCAGAGTTGCAGGCTCATTCCATGGGTAAGGCGAAGCGTCCATGATGAAAGTTCTAATCCCAAACGTAGCAATCGCAATTGACGTGTTGGCCGAGGGTTGATTCAAGGCTGCTTTTTGGAGGCAGGCTTGAGCAGAGGCGATCTGACCGAAGCGGAATGGCGTATTCTGAAGGACTTGCTGAAAGCCGGAGACACGCCTTTCCACCTCTCCGGCGTTCCGGCATTCAGGCTGCCCGGTCGAGCAGCTTCTTGGCGCGCGCCTCCAGGTCGAGCCGCGCGTCCTGCTGGGTCTTATCCCGCGCGACCGCGGTGATGCCCTGCACGAAGTCGAAGACGCTCTCGGGCTTGCGGCCTTCCTCGGCCAGCACGGTCTCGACGATCTTCGCCGTCTCGGCCTTTGAGAACCCGCGCTTGCGCAGGAAGTCGCCGCGGTCCTCGTCGGAGCGGGCGACGATCTTTTCCCGCGCCGCTCTGATGCCGTTTACGAAGGGGAGCGGCGAGGAATTGGCGAAGCGGGTCAGCGCCGGCGCCGCCTCATGCGCGAAGCGGGAAGCGGCGTATTTCGAGTGGCGGATGGTGATCTCCTCGAAATCCTCGACGCCCCACAGATTCCGATTCTGGCAGACCGCCCTGAGATAGAAGCTCGCCATGCCGAGCGTCTTCGCGCCCACCTCGGAATTCCAGCAATAGAAGCCGCGGAAATAGAGGTCTGGCGAGCCGTCGGGCAGTCGGCCAGCCTCGATGGGGTTCAGATCGTCGACCAGGAAGAGGAAGATGTCGCGATCGGACGCGTAGAGCGTCGTCGTCTCCAGGCTGACATCGATGTACGGATTGTAGTGCATCGTACCCCAGTCGAGCACGCCCGGGACCTTCCAGCGGGTGTCGTTCACCCCGTTGCCGGCGATCTTCATCACCGCGGCGACAAGCTCATGGTCCCAGATACGGCCATAATCGGGTCCGGTGACCGCGCGCAGTTCGGTCCGGCCATCGTGCGTCTGGAGCATCTTGACCTGCTCGGCGCGGTGGCTGAGCAGACCGTGCTGGAGGTTGATGCCGGCAAGCGCGGCAGGCAGGGTGCGCAGGTAGGCGGCGGGCGCGCCGACCAGGGCCGAGAGCTGACCAAAGGACCAATTGGTCGGCGCTACGGGCCGGTCATGGCCAGGTACGAGCAGCGAAAGCCGTTCGGCGTCGTCGCTGCGCGCCTCGACCCGGATCGCCTTGCTTTCGACGATCTGCGTGGTGGCGCGCTCGGCGCGCGTGCGGACGCTGTCATAGAGTTCGGTCAGTGACAGGAATTTCTCGTCATCGGGACGAGAGAACCATTCGGAGGAGACGCGGCCGATGTTGCGGCCGCGGCTGATGTCGACCTTGTACGACGCCGAGTCCGGACGGCTGGCGGTGGCAACCATGTTCATGCGAGATCTCCTGAGGCTGGGCCATGCGGGGTCCATCCCGGCATCGGCCACCCCACCCCAGCTTCCTTCCCTTCGCCCCCCTGGAGCGGACACAACAAACGGGCCAGCCCCAGAGCGGATCGAGGTTTCGGTCGGTGGTTCCGGTTGACCGGTCGTCCGACCGCGCCGGCAACGATCGCGTCGCGCACCGGGCGGAACAGGCCGACGGGAAGGTAGCCGAAGCTGAGGCGTGGCGGAATCCAGCGACCCCGATCTTACGACGCTGACGGTACTGAACCGCCCCTGGTTTGCTAAAGGCTTCAACTTCTGAGTAATTGGAGCCTACCAGTCGAAACGAGACATCGCGCACATTGCCCGAAATGATTTTTGAACGCTCGTCGACGCCGGTAAGTCCCGGAGACTCCGCCGCCAAATCGATTGCACCTCATCTCATGAAAGCGGCTGCGCGGTAATACCGACGCGATGAAAATAGGTTTCCAGCGCTTGAATTTCATCGTTTGGGATGATCGCACCGATATAGCCGTCCGGACGCACAAGCAGCCAATCGCCTACGTCCAAGCCATAGGCGTCCTGGAAGGAGCCGTTGTAATCGATCAGGTCGCCACGTGATCCGAACGTGTGGACATGCAGGCCAGGATGCGCAGCTACGGCATTTCGGTCGGTGTCTTTCCCTATCATTGCCCAATGCGGTCCCTTGAAGATTGAAAACAGACGGATCGGCTGACCAGCGGCGCCCCGTATCAGGGCATCCGGCGCGCGGTCGCCTGCGAGCCGTCCTCGCGTGTGCTGTGGCAGTTCCAGAGCCAGTGACGACTCAGGATAACCCAGATCGAGTTGGTGTAGCTCGCGGCCACGCCGCATGTCACCGCGCTTGGCAGCATCGAGCAGCTTGGTGGAGACACCAAGGACTGCTGCAGCGACCCGGCGCCGCTCTTCCTCGTAGCTGTCGAGCAGAGGGACGGGCGCCCCGTTCAGCACCGCGGCGAGCTTCCAACCGAGATTGTAGGCGTCCTGCACGCTGGTATTCAGCCCTTGGCCCCCGGTCGGCGGGTGAATGTGCGCGGCGTCCCCAATCAGGAGAACGCGCCCGACACGATAAACATCGGCAAGGCGGGCGTTCATGTCGAAGGCGGAGGCCCACGCTACCGACTGGATTTGAATGTCGTGCCGACCGGTGCGCTGAGCGACCAGCGCGTTCAAACCCGCAGGCGAAAGATCGATCTCCCCGCCGATGGGGATCGGGCCCTGCAGTTGGAAGAGGTTCGTGCCCGCCAACGGGCAGAATGATATCTGCCGGGCCATCTCACCGTCGCTGAAGCGATGCCACACCTCGCGACTGAGCCCGATCAGCTCAACATCACCGACAATCGCGCGCACGCCGAGCGTCTTGCCTGGAAAACCGATGTCGAGCGCGTGGCGCACGAAACTGCGGCCGCCATCGGCGCCGACGAGCCATCGCGCACGCACGACCTCGTTTCCACTCTTCGCCACCAAGCGAGCTGTTATGCCATCGGCATCCTGGTCAAAGCCGACCAGTTCGCGACCAAATTGCGGGCAGTGGCCGAGTTCGGTGAGCCGCTCGCGCATGGCACCTTCGGTCAGGAATTGCGGCACCATGAGCGCGAGCTGGTATGGCTCCGCGAGAGTTGGCTGCCGCTGCTCTACAACCACCGAGTCAGCGAAGGTTCCGTCCTCGCGATATTCGCGCTGTTTCGGATAAACCCCGCCTGCAGCAACGATCCGGTCGAGAATGCCGAGATCCTCGAAGACTTCCTGGGTGCGCGGTTGGATGCCTTTGCCGCGCGACCCGCGGAAGGGGTCATCCATCTTCTCGATCAGGCGAAAAGAAACGCCACGGCGCGCCAGATCGATCGCCAGCGTCAGTCCGGCAGCGCCTGCGCCGCAGATCAGGACATCTGTCGTAAATTGCTCTGTCATCACGACCTCAATATGTGTATTACGCATATAAAAGGAGGCGCGGGATGGTTTCAAGTAAAAAAGTGCATAATACACATATCTCGCTGCCCCTTCGCGAGCTTCACGGCGCGTTGATTGACATCGTGAGTGTGATGAACCGCCCGCAGCGCGATGCCGCGATGGTTCAAGAGGCGGGGATCACGCTTGACCGTGCGTTATTTCCCCTGCTGGTCATGGTGGAACGGTTGGGCCCGATAGGCGTCGTCGATCTCGCCGATCGTGTTGGGCGCGACTACACCACCGTCAGCCGTCAGATCGCGAAATTGGAGGCCCTCGGCCTTGTTGAGCGCCGAGGCGGCGCTGCCGATCGCCGCGTTCGCGAGGCAACCATCACACCCAACGGCAAGGCGATGACCGAATTGGTGGATAAGGCGCGCGAGCGAGTCGGCCGACGAGTCTTTGCGAGATGGTCCGAGCGGGACATCAACGAGTTGGTGCGCCTCATGCGCAGGTTCGCGAACGATATCACCGAGGAAGTCCCAGGCGGCCCGATAGGCGACCAGTAGCGATTTTCCGGAGCGGATTTAACGGCATTTGTCGAGGGCTCCCTAGCAGTCGCAGCAAGATTCTTAGGTCATCCAACTGCTGCCAGTCTAAGCCAGGCTGAACGAGCGCGAGCATGGTCTGGACATGGGATATTTCCTGGTGGACGGCGTGCCGCGCGTCCCTCCACTCCTCGCGGACAGGCGGCCGCGGTCACGACGCAGATTTTCCGGAAGGGGCCGGCAGCCGACAAAAGCCGGCTGCCAGCCAGGTGCTCAGGCGGCGTCCGCGAGCGGCATACCGACTTCCCCATCGGCCGGAGGCGCGAGGACGTCGTCGCTGTCGACGGTCTGACGTACGTCTTCGCCGGTCGTGTCCGGCTCGACACCGAAACGCATCGCATCCGGCAGCCAGCGGACAGCCTTCTCCTTGATGTCCGCCTCGACGATGAGGTCGCCGGAGAACAGCCGTTCCGCCGACGCCGCGAGGTCGTGCTTCTTCGATCCGCTATAGCGCTGCTTCAGCTCGATCCCGCCGATCTCCTCGAAGAGGTCGAGAATGACCGGCTTGGTGATGCGATCGAAATAGGTCCGAGCCGTGGGGCGCCACCAGGCCGCGACGTCGATCGCGAGCTTGGCCCCGAGATGGTCGAGGAAGCCGCTGCCGGCGGTACCGAGCGGCCGTGCGTCGATGGTGCGAGCGATCGCCCAGCCAAGCCAGGACGCCCGCGCCTCGTCGCTGAGCGCGCAGAAGGAGTCGTAACGCTCCTCGAGCGTCGCTTGCTTGGTCCAGCTCCAGTCGAGCGCTTCGTCGAGCTTCGCCCATTCCGCGGCGGCGGCGGTTCCACTCTCGAAGCCGGCGACACGCGGCGACGGACGGGTTGCCCGCAGATCGCTGGGGATACCATAGGTCCCCATCGTGCGGGTTGCCGCCTCGACCATGATGAACGTGCCGAGGTCGAGCGCGAAGGCGGGATCGCTCGCGACATGGACCGCGAGCAATTCCGTCTTCATCATCGCGAGCTCGTCGGCAAGCCTCAGGCTGATCGCCGGCTTGGCATCGGACGCGACCGCCTCGGTGTCGCCCTGCCCTTCGGCATCCGCATGGTCGTCGTCGCCGCCCTCGCCTTCGGGTTCGGGTTCCGGCGCGACATAGAGTTGTTCATGGACACGGGGCGCGCCGTCCGGTCCGATGACGACATAGGCGACAGCGTTCGCCTTCTGCTCGTCGGTCAGGACCGGCGTGCGATCGGTGATGGATGCGAGCTCGGCCTCGAGCGCCTCGCTGCGCAGCGCGTCGTCCTCGCTCGGCTCATAGTCCTCGTCTTCATAGGCTGCCTCGATCGCTTCGAGTTCCGCCTCGATCTCGGCCTGGCGGCTTTGCTGCTCGGCCGTGAGCGGCGGTAGCTCGCCCCGGAGCGGCCGCAGCGCGTACGTGTCCGTATAGGGGACATGCGTGGCGGGGACGACCCGCACGTCGTGGAAGCCGTCGCGTTCGCGAATCGCTTCGGCGGCAGCGACAAGAGACGCCTCGGCCAGGCTGTCGACGATATGCGTGTCGAGCCAGCTTTCGCTGTCGGCATCCGAGAAGAGATCCTTGTCGATCCGGCCGCCCGCCGCGAGATAGGCATCACGGCCGACCAGCAGCGCGCGCGGGTCGCTGGCGCGGTAGCTGTAGGCGGCGAGCTGGCGGCGGATTTCACTGACGTTGGACCGATAATAGCCCTCGCCCATCTGGCTATAGACTGCGGCCTGGCGTTCCACGTCGGACGTGCTGGCATAGGCCATGGCGACATCGAGCGTGATCGCGTTCGACGCCAGCGCATCGAACAGCGGCTCGGCGAGGCCCGCCAGCCGCAGGCGCCCGAGCACGAACTTCTCGGTGACGCCGAAACGCTTCGCGACATCGGCGGGGGTCTTGCCCTCGGTCTCGATGACGTCCTGGAATGCGCGGCAGGCTTCGGCCGGGTTCATCGCCAGTCGGAAGAAGTTTTCCGCGAGGCTGATCTCGATGGCATCCCTGGCGTCCGCGAGCGGCAGCACCGGGACGAGATAGTCGCCGTCGAAGACGCCCTTTTCGATCAGGCGATGGACCGCGTCGAGGCGCCGACCGCCCGCGGTGATCCGATAATGCCCTTTCTTGCGGGAAACGGGGACACCGATGAGATTCTGGATGATGCCCTTTTCGGCGATATTGGCTTCGAGTTGTGCGTCCGCCGTCGCGTCGGACGCCTTGCGCACATTAGTGGGCGATTTCGTCAGCCGCGATGCGGGAACGAGAATGCTAAGCTGGGTCATGCTAGGTCTCCAAAGGCGGCCGGCCCGACCATCGGACTGCAACCGCACTCGGCTCCCCCTTCCTTCCCTTCCCCGTCGAAGGGCCGCTGTTGGTCGATCACCGCGCACCGGCGGCACCGAGGCGGATCGGCGGGGCTTTGCGGCGCCGGAGAGGGGATAAGCTGCCCCGCGACACGGGGCGCGGTCATGGGCTGGGGGTGTGGCCAACCTTGCCCCCTTTTCGAGACAGGATGCGAGAACCGCATCGAACGGGTCGACCGCGCTGCTCCGCTGGTTGGAGCAGGAGCAGCCCCATATTGCCCGCCTGCAGGAGCGGCAGGGATTCGAAGAACACTCAACAAGACTATGACAAACATAATGTGTTGGACGATGGCGATGCTTGGCGCCCCGATTATGCCCCCAAAGCCGTGAGACTGGGCGAGCCGGGACCAGGGCGGACGAGCGCGGAGTCGAATCTGGTTTCAGTGTCGCCCAATCCAGCGGATTCTCGCTCCGCCACGCTCGTTCGGCCTCCCGGGTCGATCAAGCCGGTGGCTCCAATCCAAGACAATTTTTCTGTTTAGAAACTGCGCTGATTTACGTAATCATGACGCGAGCCCAGCGCTCAGGGTGAGCCAGCCTTGGAAAGGTAAAGTTTGAACCAGCGGATCTCCTTGGGCGGCGTTATCCGCCGTATCCGTACAGAGCGGAATTGGACATTCGCGGAAATGAGCGCTGCGGTCGGCATCCCGCTGTCGACGCTTGCCAAAATCGAACAAGACCGCCTGTCGCTGACTTATGACAAGCTCCTGCATCTTAGCGACCGCCTCGGGATAGGCTTCGCCGAGTTGTTCTCTATGGAATCGGCGGCCCCAAATCCCGTGATTACCGGCCGGCGCAGCATCGTCGACGATGCAAACACCATCACCGTAGTTTCTCGGAATTACGATGACAATTATCTCTGCAGTGAGCTGCGCAACAAGATCATGACGCCTATCATCATTGATGTGAAAGCGTCGAGTCTGGAAGAGTTTGGGCCACTAATCTCCCATGACGGTGAGGAATTCATTTACGTCGTCTCAGGGTCCGTCGTCGTTCACACGAGCTTTTACAAACCGACCCAGGTCGAGACCGGCGGTGCCCATTATCTGGATAGCCAGATGGGCCACGCTTATGTGCGGGCCGAAGGGTGCGCTTCCGCAACCATACTCGCCGTCTGCGCCAGCAGGCAGGACGGGCTCGAGAATGCCTTGATCGATCAAATGATCGGGTTCGCGAAAAACCGGCCCCTGCGAGTGCCCAAAGCAGAGAAGAAGATACCCGGCCCTCGGAAAAAATCGAGGGTCCCGGCTTGATCTCATAACGGCCCGTCAGCTGACCCAGCAATTCGGGACCTACGATCGGTCCTATCGATATCCTGCCGCCGAGCCGCGACACACCGTCGTTGAGGTAGCCGGCCACCTGATTGCGCCATCTCGACACTGCGGCGATCACCAGCGCTGTTTTGCCGCCATGGCGCTCTGTTAAGCAAAATGGTGGGCGTCGGCGCGCGGAAACCGCCGAGGCCGACGCGGCCGGCGGTCACCGTTATATCCGGTGCCGTGGCAACATCCGCGTCCGCACCAGTGGTTTGGGTGCTTGAAGAGCTTGGAAGCGGCATTGTCTGAGCGCTGACCTGCCCAGCCGACGCGAACGAAAAGCGATGGTCGCGACGCGAGGCTTCGCCCGTTACATTTCGACATTTTCCCAAGCCCTTCATTGCAGATCTTTTACGCGAGCGCATAGCTGCCTGATGTGCGATGACACGCCATTCCCTGGTGAGATTTTCTTAGTCGCTGCCGCATTGCCCGCAGCGCGCGGCACTCCCATCACGCGCTGCGGCCCCTGCTCGATGTACGCCAAATCTTACCCAACGCTCACATCTTCACCCTGATGCTCATGCTGAAATACCGCCCCATTTCGTCGTAGAAAGGCGAGGCGAACGTCACGAACGGCGGATCCCGGTCGAACAGGTTCTGGACGTTCGCTGCTAGCGTGAACCGATCTGCGATGGTGACGCGAGCACCAAGATCGAGATAAGTCCGTGACGACACGGCGTTATTCAAAATCGCCGTACGGTGATCGAACTGCCCGCCGCCGACGTACCGGATGCGAGCATCGACCCCGAATCCATCGACGTCGTATCCAGCGCTAAAAACGCTGCGCCATTTGGGAACGTTGAACGTCACGCTGTCGCCGACATCGCCGGCGCGGTTATAAATCGACACGCCGTCGTTGATGATCAGATCAGGCACGTAATTGGTGATAGAGCGCAGCCGGACTGTGCCGTTCGCCTTCGCAAACCAGCGAGACAATGGCGTCGCATAGGAGACGTCGATGTCGAGCCCACGTGTCGTATAGGATGCAAGGTTGATATAGCTGCTATTGATCGTCGTGATCTGACCGTTGATGTCGCGGGTGATCTGGCCACAGGTCGCAGCACTGCCGGCGGCGCATTGGTTGACAAGGTCCTGTGGGTTGAGCTGGGCGATCGCATCGCGGATGACAATGTGATAATAATCGATGGACATGCGCAGACCAGGCACGAAATGCGGCGAATACGTCGCGCCGACGGTGAAAGTATTCGCAATCTCGGGCTTGAGCGCAGTGTTGCCGCCCCTAAAAACCTGGACCGCGCTTGATTGATTGTTCCGCGACGGGTCGATGACCGTGGTGTTCGTCTGGGAAGCAACTGTATAAAGTTCGGCGATATCCGGCGAGCGGATGTCCCGCGAATAGACACTGCGTAGCAAAAGATCGTCGAAGAACCGTGCCGTACCGCCATATTTCCAGGACCAGATCCCGCCACTGGTGCTGTAATCGCTATATCGAGCAGCGCCATTGAGGTCGATCTTCACGAGGTGATCGACATTGATCAAGGGAAGCGCGACTTCAGCAAAGGCCTCTCGCACATCGAAAGACCCAGCGATGCCCGAATTGTTGAAGCTTCCCAGAGCGCGCGCTGCAGAGAGCGGGTCGAGATAGTTCACGACCAGTCTTTCCCGACGGTAATCCACCCCGAAGACAACAGGAACCGGCCCAGCCCAATTATGGAACGCGTCGCCACGAACGCTTGCGCCTGTGGCAAGGAGGGATCGCGTGTTCGTCAGGTTGACCTGGTCGGCCTTTGCAAACACATAATCTGTGGCAGCTTGGGAGGCGTTGCCTTGTCCAAAAATATTTAGCGGACGGCAGTCCGTGCCGGGATTGGTGAGGGCAACCCGACAGACGATATTGCCCGACGCATCTCGCACGGCGTCGATCGCCTGAAGGAAATTCGACTGTATCCGCTGATTATAATAGCCCTGGGACTGCCGCAATTCGCCGTAATCGGCATAGGCGTCGTAATTCCAGCTCCCACCGATGTGGCCGCTTGCCCCCAGCGAGCCTTCGAGCGTCCGGCGGTAATATTTCAGCGTTTCAAAGCCGCCGGGATCACCAAATATGCGGCCGATGAAGAATGTCTGGGGACCACTCGCCAGCAACGCCCGCACGGCCGGCGACAAGAAGGCGTTGTCCTTCTGGATCTGAATGCCGGTGGTGGCGCTGCCGTTCACCGATTCCGGGAAGCTCGGGTTGTCGCCCCACATACGGGTGAAGTTGAAGTCGGCGGAGAGCTTCAGCGCGTCGCTGACCTCGAACGTACCGCGCGCATAGACGTTCGCGCGATTGAATGGCGACGCGATCTCTTGAAAATCCTTCGTGGAATTCCCGGTGCCGCCGATCGTCGCGGTTGCGTTGGATTGGCTCCCTCGTGGAATAGGGCTTAGCGTGCCGTCCGGATTGAATTGCATTCCGGCCAGGGCACCCGAGGTAATGACACCGCCTGTCGAGGCGACCAACGAATTCACGTCATTTGCGAGCAATATCTGACCGCTGCTGGTCGTGAACAGGGCGGAGTCGAGATTTGGCCGTGCGCCGCTCCCCTTTCCGAACAAGCCTTCGTCGCGCAAATATTCGCCGGCGATCAGGACATGGCCGCGGCCGCCCGCGAATTTTGTGCCATAGCTCAAGCCACCCCCGTAGCGCGCGCCATCTCCGCGCGAGGAAATTCCGGTGTTCGCCGTCGCCGTAAGGCCTTGGAGGTCGTCATCAAGAATGATGTTCACGACACCAGCGACAGCACCCGAGCCCCAGGCAGCGGATGCGCCACCGGTCACGATATCGACCCGTTTGATGATGCTTTGCGGTATCGTGTTGAGGTCGCGTGAGCCGATAAACCTGTGGCCGTTCAACAGCGTCAGCGTGCGCGGGGCGCTGAACTGACCGCCGGCACCCAAACCGCGGAGATCGACAACAGCTGCCGCGCTGTCCGTACTCGAGCTACGCAACGTAGGCGTTCCAGCGGCGCGGAATTGGGGCAAGTCGGCAAGCATTTCGCCGATGGTCACGCGGCTTGCAGCCCGGATGGCGTCGGTACCGATCGTTACGGTGGGCGTCGGCGCGTCAAATCCCTCCCGAGCAATTCGAGTCGCCGTAACGGTAATATCGGGACCGGCCTGTGCTTCAGGCTGTTCTGCCGAACTCGACGTCTTTGCCGCAACCGGCAAGGACGGCGCCGCCTGAGCCGACGCACGCGTCGCGGCGACCATTGCAATGGTTAGTACAGCAAGGCTCGCGCCTTGGCGTGAAAGCTGGAACATTGGAACCCCCTTCATTTCATCAGCCGCATTCCTTTCGTTCCGTCCTGCAGTGCCGACGCTGCGTGTCCTTATTCCGGATCGTCGCGAGCATCGCCGATTCGTCACCATGATCCGGTTTGGAGAGATTTGTCAAATCAGAGAAATTGAGCGGTCGCCTCTTATGGAGAGACATACGGATAATGATGCAATATTGCGATAGAAATTTCTAAATATCATTGCTTGTTCAATGAGTATATTCCAAAATATCTTGCGCTGTTTTGAATGTAATTAAATTAATCTCCTGCAAAAAATCCGAGAGCCGTATTGACATTTATATTTGATAAAATTGACAATATTGAAACGACGCTTTTCTCGTTTTCTATCTAATGCAGAAATTATAGATAATTTTGGCATTATCATTTGTATATCTCATGCGATGATACTACGGCACGCATGAGAATGAAGGCCGCGCACTCACCTCCCTCAACTGGCCAAATAGAGATAAATTTCTCGTATCGGATTGCGGATGGTCGTGTTTTGCGACATGGAACCGTCGACCAGTGAGGCTGACATGAGCAAACGCCATAGTGAACGGCCATGGGCCAGATGGATTCCCGCAGCTTTGTTGGCCGCGGCGTTAGCGTCCGCCGCCCCAGCGGGACAAACCAACGACCAGAACGGCCCTCGCCAAGAAGGCCAGCGGTATGAGGTGGTCATAAATGGCGGTCGCGTCATCGACCCAGAAAGCGGATTGGACGCCGCACGCAATATTGGGATCGATGGCGGCAAGATCGTTGCCATTAGCGGCACGCCATTATCCGGACTGAAATCCATTGACGCCCGAGGACTGGTTGTCACGCCGGGCTTCATCGATCTTCACTCTCATGCTCAACAATTCGCCGGCGCGCGAATGCAGGCCCTTGATGGCGTCACGACTGCGCTCGAACTCGAGAGCGGCAGCTTGCCGATCGACGCGTTTTACGATCGGATTACGCGCGAAGGCCGGCCGATCAACTTCGGCGCGTCCACCTCCTGGATAAAGGCCCGCCAGCAAGTGATGGATGGCGCTGCGCCCTCCGGCAAATTCGATCAGAAGAACGAGCTACCGAATTGGGGAAAGCTCGCCGACGCTCGGCAGGCGCAGGCCATATATTCCCTCGTGTCGGATGGTCTTGACGCAGGCGGTCTTGGTATCGGATTCCCCTTGGGGTACGCAACGCAGACCGGGCGAAAGGAATATTACGATCTCAATCGCCTGGCGGCGAAGCGCGGCCTGCCCACGTTCGTCCACTATCGCTTCCAGAGCACGGAAGAGCCTGACAGTTCGTTCGAAGCAGCCGAAGAGGTCGTCGCTGTGGCGGCCGCGACGGGCGCCCACATTCACATCTGCCATATCAACAGTTCCGACTTGCGCGATGGACACCGTATCGTCGCCATGTTCAGAGCGGCCCAGGCGCGTGGCGTGCCCATCACCGTCGAGGCCTATCCCTATAGCGGTGCCGCTTCCTCGATCGGTTCGTCGATCTTTCGCGGACCTCACTGGAAAGAGCGCCTCGGCAACCTCAAGATCTCCGATCTGGAAGTCGGTGGCAAACCATTAGACCAAGCGACGTTCGACCGGTTGCAGCGGGACGCGCCCGACACAATCGTCATCGCGCACATGACCCGCCCGGGCGTCGTACCAGGAGACCAGGAGCTGATCGACGAAGCGATCCTCTTTCCGGGTGGCGCCATCGCATCCGATTCCGTCCCATGGTCGATCGACGGCAAGATTATCGAGGAAAATGTCTGGCCGCTTCCCGCCGGCGCTCGTTCCCATCCCAGAAGTGCCGGCACCTTTTCCCGTTTTCTGCGCCAATATGTTCGTGAACGCCAAGCCATCTCCCTAATCGAGGCCATCCGGAAGATAACCCTCATACCCGCACAGATCCTCCAGCCTGCCACGCCGCAGATGGCAAGCAAGGGCCGCATCCGGATCGGGGCCGACGCAGACATCGACGTCTTCGATCCGGCGACCATTACCGACAAGGCAACGTTCGTGAGCCCGGCGCAGCCGTCGACGGGCATGCACTGGGTTCTCGTAGGCGGTGTCGCTGTCGTGGCGAACGGGAAACTGATCCCAACCGCTTTGCCCGGCCGCGCCGTTCGGGGTCCGATTACTCACTGAGCACCCCCCTCTAGTCATGAAAGGCCGTTGGGATGAGCGTGGAGCAACGAGAATGGAGCCGCCGCACGATCCTGACCTCTGGTGTTGCCGGCGCAGGCATCGCCCTTTGGGAAACCAATGCCGCGCGCGCCCTGGCGCTGCCGCGCGCGGATCCGATCGCCCGTGATCTTGATGCCATCGCGAAGGCTGCCGAAACAGCGATCCAGGCCGGACGTGCAACGGGGATTTCGATCTCGGTCGCGAAAGGCGGCGCCATTCTCTGGGAAGGCGGCATCGGCACCGCCGCCAGGGATCCTGCCCTCGCGGCTACGCCACATACCCCGTTCTGCCTCGCCTCGATCACCAAGATTTTTACAGCCGCCGCGGTCATGCGACTGGTCGAGGCCGGCAAGCTCGATCTCGACGCGCCCATCGATCGCTATCTCCCCACACCGCTCCCTCGATCACGATTTGCAACCCAGGCCGTCACGCTGCGGTTGCTCGGTGGGCATTGTGGAGGTTTGCCATCCCTGTTCGATATGTTCGACCCCAAATCCCCGCCGCCCGCGATCAACGAGCTGATCCATGGGTATGGAGAATTGGCGTACCCGGCCGGCGAGCGCTACGAATATGCTAATCTCGGCTACAGCCTCCTGGGTGCCGCCATAAGCCGTGCGACCGGCCGAGACTTTTCGGATAGCCTCAACGATCTCGTCATTCGACCCATGGGGCTTCGAGATACATTCTTCGACAGCGATCGCTCGCGCATGGCAGGCGCCGCCGGCCGTTTCGACGAAAACGGCAATAACATTCCCTTCTATCTGACGGGCACGCCGCCGTCGGGCGAGGTGTACGCAAGTGCCCATGACCTGAACATATTTGCTTCTCACATGATGGGGATCACGAAAAAGGGTCGGAGGCCATTTCTCGGCCCAAATGCGTTGGCGCCATTCTACGCGCCCGTTTCTCCCCAACGCGGCAAGGCCTTTACGACCTTCGGATGGTCCGGGCTCGATTCAAACGGTCAGCGGATCATCATCAAGACCGGTGGCCAACCAGGCGTCTCCACGCGGTTGACCCTCCTGCCCACGCAACAAATTTCGATCGCGGTGCTTTCCAACCGAAATGACAACCGCCAGATCGTTTCCGAAATCACGTCGAAGATCGCCTCGTTACTGGAGCCAGGCTGGAGTGATCCCGATTATCGGGTCGATGATTTTTCTCCCCCCAATACCCTCCCCGAGACCTATGAGGGGTCATGGTCGGGCTCGATCCGCCAAGGAGGCAGGAGCGAAGCCGTCAGCGTTGTGATCGATGGAGGTGGTGCCTCGCGGCTCACGGTGGGCAACGCCGCGCCGCGGTCACTGCGCGAACTGACATCCTCGTCCTACGCCCTTGAGTTCAGCGCCGATGGCGGCATGAACGACGGCCGGGACCGGGGCGCGGGAACGCGGCAGTTGGCGTTCAAGCTTGTGAAGCGGGACGAGCAATTGTTCGGACGCTGTCTGGAGATGTTCAGCAGGCCGGGCTTCACATCGACAATGCCCCATATCGTTTCTCTCTCGAGGTCTTCTTAAGCCGCCTGTCGCAAGTTCTGCGCAACCCTTGTGGATATCGTTGAATGACAAGAACGAAAATCGCCGGCTACGCCGTCCTAACGCTGGTCGCGTCGGCTGCATTCATTGCAGCGCTCGGGGCGACGTACAATGCGTTAAGCTTGCGTCATTACCGCGCGCTGGCGGGTGTGCCGGGAAAGCTGGTCTCCGTAGACGGCTACAAGATGCACTTGTTCTGCAGCGGTCAGGGCGTGCCCGCCATCATCCTCGACGCTGGCCTCGGCGACGACTCCCTGATCTGGGCAAAGGTGCAGCCCCAACTTTCTCGATCTACGACGGTTTGCTCCTATGATCGCGCGGGGTTCGGTTGGAGCGAGGCACGGCCCGGCGACCGGGATGCGAACACGATTGCGACCCAATTGCATGATTTGCTGCATGCAGCCGGACTGAAGCCACCCTTTGTTCTGATGGGACATTCGATCTCCGGCGTCCGTCTTCGCGCCTATGCCAGTCGATATCCGACAGACCTTGCCGGACTCATTTTCGTCGACGGAGCGACCCCGCTGCAAAATGATCGGATTCCGACAGCACTCGTCGACATTCAAAATCGGCAGCGGCGAAACATGCCGTGGACGTGGTGGAAAATGGCCCTTGGCTGGTATCGGATCAATGGCCAGTGTACCGAGGTGACGCCCGGCTTCGAACGATATGCGGCCTGGATCAAGGCTGATTCATGCGATCCCGGCCAGGTCACGGCGATCGAACGTGAGCTGGATTTCGAACGCCTCTCGGGCGAGCAAACCGTTCACGCAGGCCCCTTTCCTGAGCTTCCAATCCTGATTATTTCGCGCGATCCCAGCGTTTATCCACCCAATTGGCCGGTTGCTGTCGGCAAGGCCAATGCTCTTGTATGGAACACCATGCAGGAGGAGGCCAAAGCTCTGTCCCCACATTCCCGGCGCATCATCGCCAGGCACAGTGATCACAACATCCAGCTCGATCGCCCCGATCTGATCAACAAGGTCGTTCCCCAATTCATCGACGACATCAGGAATAAGAACCTGTCGCGACTCGATAAGAGCACAACCTATCAGTGACGCTGCGAGAAGCCATTGGCACTTGCGGAAACGCCCCTGTCCCAACCGGACAGGCTGGGCCCGCATCACCCTGCGTGCCGTGTCGGAAAGCGGTCGTTACGAAGCTGGTGACCCGATAGTCATCGTCCGCGACCGGTAGCGCGCGCCACTTGCCGAACGTCGTGCAGGGATGCGAAATCCCCGAAACCGATAAGATCACCGGCCCTCCCCGTTGGCCGAGCCAACCAAACAACTATGCTGATCGTAAGTTGGAGGTTCGCCGATCTTGCTATCTGGCGGCCGGGCCTCGAACCGGGCGGCCGGGAAGTTGTTTCGGGTCCAGGCGGCCGTTCACGACGATCGGAACTCCGCCCACAAAGACCCAGCGCATGCCGACAGACGGCTGCGCGGGCGTCGCGAAGGTCGCTTTGTCAGCAAGCGCCGCCAGATCGAAGATGTCGATATCAGCGTCGGCACCTACCTGAAGACGTCCCTTGCGAGCCATCTGGGGAGCGGCGGGCTCGACAATTCGGGCCGGGATCAATGTCAGTTTCCGGATCGCCTCGACGAGCGAGATCTTCTGACGATCCCGTAAGTAGATTGCGAGAAAGCGGGTAAAGGTGCCCGCACTTCGCGGGTGGGATTTTGCCGTCGCCGGCAAGGGCCATATGTCCCGGGCAATGATGGCGCCGTCGAGCGACCACGGAACGGAGTCGGACGCAATGGCGCCTCCGGGGAAAAGCACTGCCTCGTCGAGCAAATCCTCGTCACCAGCTATGACACCCGGGCGTAATAGCTGCGCCGTTATCTCCGTATCGGGAGCTTCCTTTTGCAGCCGATAAAATGTCTTTTCATCGAGCGGCTTGCCGTCCTGTTCGAGGTCCGAAAAGGCGATATTCCCCAAACGCTCTCGCCAGCGCGGCCCTCGGAAAAGTGCGGATCCGATCGCCGAGGCCGACCGGCCATACGGATACGCCTCTACCGTTATTGGCACGTGACGCCTTTGGGCGTCCCTGATCATGGCAGCGATGGCTTTTCCGTCACGTAGATTGGAGCTGTTGATGTGACACAAATGAAGGCGCACGCCCGTCGCCGCGGCCACGGCGATCGCTTCTTCGGCGGCTTCGAAGGAACTTTGCGGCTCTTCTGTGCTCAGAAATCGCGTGTGCACGAATATGGGCAGGCCTCGCCCCGCAGCGAGGTTGGCCAACGCGAAAAATTCCTTGCGCCCGGTCAGCTTTGCATGGCCCAGGGGAAATCCGACCCCCAACCCGCCGCTGTCCAGCCCATCAGCGACGATCTTCGCAATCGCCGCGATCTGATCATCCGACGCGATCTTCTGTGACCAGTTCGGAAGATCGTTTCTCATCCCGTAGCTGTCGGACGGTGCCGCACCGTCCATGATCTGCTGTCGCGCTTTGACCCAGGAGACGGATGCGCCAAAATTGATCGGCCGCCCTTCGCGCGCCACCCGCTCATAAAAAGCGTTGATCGGTAGCGATCCGCCTTCCAGCTCGAGCGCCGTCGTGACGCCATCCATCGCCTGCATCCTGGCGCCGGCGAGCTGCTGAGCATGTGAATGCAAGTCGATGAAGCCCGGGGACACGATCAGTCCGCGTGCATCGACAGTGCGGCGGCCGGAAAGCGGCTGTGTACTGATCGCGGCGATCTTGCCTGACGTTATGCCGATGTTCCGCACATCGTCGAGGCCAGTTTCCGGATCGACCACGCGTCCGCCCGTGATCACAACGTCGTAACCTCGGTTATTGGGCTCAGCGCCGCTCCGGTCACCTTCCCGCGAATGCGCTGGCGAAAGAGCAAACGCCAACAGCAAAGCTAGTCCGCGCCATCGTTTCGGAAACCCGCCTTTGCTTCTCATGACCATGCCTCACGCGAGGATCGGATTTGACCAACCTGCCAAAGCGACCGCGCATACACAACCTAATATGAGAAATTTTATCATATCGGGCTCGCCAATAATCGCCGGCGCGCTTTATCACGCCCTGGCATCTCTCCAGGATGAGAAAATATGCCGGACCCGAGGATAGAAATTGGCGACCTGCAGTTCGTTGGCCGGCTAGAGATGGAAAAGGCCCCGGTACGTCAGCTCTTTTTTGGATATGCTGCCCTACGGCGCATAAACTGATCCAGGTTCGCTGGAGCGGGGAAGGTTGCTGGATTCCGCTGGGCGCGACGCGCTGGATCGAACGGCCGGCCGTCATGGGTGATCCTGATCATCGCGTAAGGCGCTGGACGTAACGGCGCAATGCGACAAGATCCTCTTCAGCGAGGAGCAGCCCCATGGTCGGATAATCATTCTGGATCGATTTTCGCACGCGACCGTCGCTCACACAGGGGATCAATAGCGCAAAAGCCGGGTTGAACCGGCGCCGATCCCATTGCGACGCCTGTTCAAGCTTGCGCGTATTGCCGCCAAGGTCAGGCTTTTCGAGGAGCATGCGCGCGAGCACGACCGAATCCTCGACGGGGTCGTGCCCCGTGATTGCCGCATCGGTCGCGACGAAAAGATCGACGGTCGGCCGCACGCGCGGCAGGTGCGGGCCGAGCACACCGGACAGCGTGACCATGCGAGCCGCCTCCAGCTCGGCGAGCGCCATGCGCATCGATTTGAGATCCTCGTCCGGAAAGGCCTCGAGGAGCTCGTCTCCGAAAAGCTGCGGCAATCCCTTGGTGGAATTTTCCGCCAGATAACGCCCGAGCCGCTGCGCAAGGTCACCAAGATGGTCGTACACGAATATTGTTCCCCGTTTAGCCGATGATGTGCTGGCCGCCCGCTGCGAGCGCGCAGGCTCCTATCCCTTACCGTTATATAGAAGCTCCAACAATCGACGCGGCGGGTTGCTCGCGAGACCAATCCTCTACACACCCTGCGCAGCCGGCCCGCCGAAAGCGCCATCGTCCGGCCGCGTCTGTCGACCCGAATGTGCATAGTGACCGCAAGAGAACGTCGTTCCAGTCGTTCAGACTCCGCTCCGGCCAGATCGTGTCAATGGCCCGTCCGCTTTCACACAGGCCTCGCGCGCGACACCCTCGGCGCGGCGCCCTCGCGAATCGTCGTCGGGCAACAGGAGCAGATGCTCCACCGAAGCTGGTAACGCGATGCTGGCGAGACGCTGGTTTCCGAGCGCGGCCCAAACTGGAATTCCGGGTCGGATCATCGTCGAAAGAGCAGTCTCTACGCCTTCGCCGAGTCCAAGGACGTGGGCCGCGGGCGCCAGCGTGACCGCGCCGCGTGACGGTCGGCCGAGGGCGTCGCCCTTTTCCGCGGACTCGCCTGTCCGCGATCGACACCACCGCCGCCCAGCGGGACGGGTAATCGCGCTCGTGATCAACCTCCATCCGCACCGTCTGCGCGCGGATTTCCGGCGCACACCTGTTCTTTGTCCGCTCGTACAGGCTCCACCTTCTCAGGCGCTGGAGCCTCCGGCAAACCCCGGGGCGGGTCACTATTGTGCTCGCCAGGATACGGCTACGCAACGAAGACCGACCCTTCCATCGCAGGTGATTTGTACTTAGGAGTGCATCCTGTCCGATTTATCGAGTTTGCTTTTGATGAGAAATTTGATCCTGCGCTCAATGGCCGTACGCCATGTTGAGGTTTTTTTTCGTGGCTAAAGCTAGGGACGAGCCGACCAAGCGCGAGGCCATTCTAAGGGCCGCTATCGAAACCTTTCTTCAAAATGGCTTCGCCGGGGCGAGCATGGAGGCAGTCGCGACGGCGGCCGGCGTTGCGCGACGTACGGTCTTCAATCAGTTCGCAACCAAGGAAGCATTGTTCACGGCCGCAGTCGGTTCGGTGTGGGGGCGGATGCCCACTCTGGAGATTGGCAGCGACCCGGAGTTGATCGCGGATCCCCGCTCTGGCTTGCTGCGGATGGGCATGGTTATCGCGGAGTTCTGGGCGGACGAGCGTGCCGTTCAACTCGTGCGATTCATTATCGCGGAGCGTCCGCGCTTTCCGGGATTGGCCGAAAGCTATCTGACCAACGGCAAGCTGCCGGCGTTGGCCGGCCTGATACAATATCTTCAGCTTCTATCGACCGAAGGTCGGCTAAGATGCTCCGATCCCGACCTTGCGGCGCGCCAGTTTGTAGGTTTGATCAACGAGCCCTTGCTTTGGTATCGCGTACTGGGCCTTGAAGAAGTCCCGAGCGCAGAGCGGCGCGCCCATGTGGTCGGGCAGGCGGTCGCAATGTTCTTGTCCTGCTATCCGATCGTCTAGGACCGATCACCTGACCGGGCCGGCGCGCGCAGCGCGCCGGCGACGGATCAGACGACGATTGGCTTGCGTCGGATCTCCACAACGCCGCGATCGGAATTGATGCCGACGGCATGAATGCCGGGCGTGCTTCCATTGAAGCGCAACGGAAGCGTGCTGGCAGGAATGCCGAGCCACTCGCTCATCTGCTTCTCGGTGCCTCCCAACTCAAGCCAGGCGATGCCATGCGGCATGTTTGCGCCGGGCAGCGGTACGTGGCCAGCATTGTACGTTACGTCGGGCACGTAAAAGAAATTGGGCAAGCCCTTTGCCCAGCAAGCCGCTGTATCGGGCGTACGTGTGGCGATCCCGGCAGAGTCGTCCGCCTTTGTACGAATGGGACCGACAAGAACTTCGCTGCCCAACCGCTTTGCGATCGCGTGCAGCTCATCCAGCGAGGTGACACGACAGCACCAACCGATGAAGCAATCCCCGTCCGCCAATTGTCGATGATACCATTGCGCCAGTGGGTTGCCGCGATCGAGCTCATAGCTGTCGATCACACTTTCAATCTCGATATAGGTATCAGCGCCCGTTGGCATGATCCGATTGGCGATTCCAAGGCCCCGGAACCAGCCGCCCTCGGTGACGCCGAAGCCGGTTTCCGATCGCAATCTTGAGGCACCTTCATAGAGATTCTGCACGCCGAGCGCGATGTGATCGATCTGAATCGTGCTGGCAGCGGTCTGTAGCGGTTTGGCGGACATGGCTGCACTTAAGGGTGTCACCGCCGCAGTTGCGCCGAGGACGAGACTTCCCTTCAAAAGAGTACGGCGATCCCACGTCTTCACGTCGCTATTCATTGCTTTTCCTCCATAATCTACTGCGATAGCGCGAGTTTCCTCGGCGGACCCATCGTCCTAACTGCCGTCGCGCGACCAAAAACAGCGTTCGATCTCTTGACAACCGCCAAACTGCTGATAGTCGATATGCACTCATAAGTGCAATAGGGGGTTTCGATGACTCGGAATAATAATCAACGCGCAGTCGCTGGCAGGGCATCCCGTTATCTTCTCCTCGCCTTCGTGTCCGCTACATCCGTGACGGCGGCAAGCGCCCAGTCTGTTGCAACCCCTGGCCCGGATACGGTCGCCGAGTCGGCCGGTACTGCACCGCAGGGTGATATCGTGGTAACCGCCACGCGCCGACAAGAATCGATCTCAAAGGTGCCGACGTCGGTCACCGTATTCGGGTCGGAGCAACTTAAGGCCATCGGGGCCACCAACCTCGAAACCGTCCTGAACCTCGTTCCCTCGGTCGTCTTCGTTGGCGACAGCGGCTATCGCACCTCGCTCACGATACGCGGCGTACAGGGGTCAAACGAGGACGCCGCCGTCGCCATGTATCTGGACGGCGTTTATGTTGGCCGCGACGTCGCGCAGAACATTCCGCTAGTCGACGCCGAATCCGTACAAATCCTGCGGGGGCCGCAAGGGGCGCTCTACGGCAAGAATACATTGGGCGGCGCGATTATCGTCCGCTCGCGCCAACCGTCTTACACGACACAGTTAGATGCGTCGCTGAAGATCCAGAATTATGGCTATTTTGGTGGCTGGGCGACGGTGACCGGGCCGATCGTCAGTGACAAGGTGGCGGCATTGGTGACGGTCTATTCGAGCGCAGATACGGGCGATTTCTATAATACGACCAACAACACGCATGTGAATGATGCACAACGGATCGGTGGACGGGTAGCGGTCAACGGCAAGCTGAGCGATACGCTGAAATTGGATCTCGCGGGTGATTATTCATATGACGGTTCGCGGGTCGACAATATCAAGGCGCTAGGCGTCTACAATCTCGCGGTTACACCAGCTCAACTCGGTGACACCGGCATCAACAACAGGATCAGCGCAAACACCCAAGGCGTCGGCGATCGGGAAATTTATGGAGCGCAGGCTACACTCACCTGGTCCATCGACCCGTTCACCGTAAGCGCGGTGACCGCATATCGCGGCTACAACCTCATCAACAATCGCGATTTCGACGGAACCGGCGCGAATGACTACAACTTCCGAATCGAGCAACACCAGCATCAGTTTAGCCAGGAAATCACGTTAATCTCGCCGGGCCACAAGCGTTTCAACTGGCTCATGGGCGCGCAGTATTTTTCGGATCGGTTCAACAGCAAAATTACTGGAACCGATTACGTTGGCTCGTTGCTGTTCGCCTCCCCGCAGGCCCCGCCAGTCGACTTCGCCGCGTTGATGCCAAGCTACAATACCGATTCATACGGCGCCTATCTCCAAGGAGATTTCGAGATTGTTCGTGGGCTGAAGGCGGCAGCCGGCCTGCGCTATTCCTATGACAAGCGGACCTATAGCAAGGATGACAGGACGTTCGTCAACGGCGGCACACCGTTCACGACAGTCGTCTCAAGCGGCAAAGATCATTGGGATGGCTGGCTCCCGGAAGCATCGCTGACCTATGAAATTACCCCTCATATTTCGATCTACGGAAAATATGCGGGTAGCTACCGTCCCGGTGGTTACAACGTCAACTTCACGAATTCGAGCAACAACGAGTTCAAGAAGGAAACGTCGCAATCGTACGAGGGTGGCCTGAAATGGTCCCTCCTGGGTGGACGGGTGTCCGGGAGCTTAACCGGCTATCAGATCATCTGGAAGGATCAACAGCTCACGGGGATTGGCGCGATTGGATTCGTTACAGCGAATGGCGATTCCAAAAGCCATGGCATCGAATTCGATAGCCATGCCCGGCTGACTGATGAGCTCACCCTCGACGGTGGTGTATCCTGGCTAAAGGCTACCTTTGGTGCCGCAAGCTTCAGTGTGCGCGACCCTATTTCGCGGCTTTCCAGCAGCGTGAATGTAGTCGGTCAGCCACTGCTCCGCGCACCGGAATGGAGCGGCAGTATCGGCGCCACCTACGCGCAGCGGGACACTGGCAAGGGCGGGATCGTGGCACATGCCGATGTGGCTTATGTCGGTGACCAATACCTCGTGATCGGTCGCCCCGACCTTCAGGCGCCATCGATTGTGCGCCTGAACGCGCGCCTCGGCTACAAGACCGACAAATGGGAGGTGATCGCATTCGGCACCAACCTGCTCAATCGCTACACGCTCTATTTCGCGCAGACCTCGGCGAAGTTCGACACGATCGGTGTCACGGCGCCGCGGCGTTTCGGCCTGGAATTCCGCTTCCATTATCGCTGAGCCTCGAGCGCTTCATTTCACCCCGCGTTTTCCGGGAGAGACGTCATTACCGTTGAACCACCAATCCGGCGTTTTCGCTGGTCATCCAACAGTCCGGTCGATCGCTTCGCCGTCGAAAACCCTGCGACGGGCGACGTGATCGCGATCGTGCAGGGCGGAGGCGCCCAGGAGGTTGATGCTGCGGTGCGAGCCGCCAATATTGCTTATGAAACAGATTGGCGCTGGCGGACTCCGCAGGAACGCAGCCGCTATCTGCTGGCATGCGCGGATCTGCTGGACCTCCATGCCGATGAAATCGCGGCGCTGGAATCTCTGGAGAATGGCAAGCCGATCAGTCAGGCACGTCAGTTCGATCTTGCCTTTCTCGTTGGCGCATTCCGATATTTCGGCTCTCTCATCGATAAGTTGCCGGGTGAATTTCATGATCAGGGGAGCATCTACTCGGCGGTCGTTCTCGAGCCGCTCGGCGTCGTTGGCGGCATCATCCCCTTCAACTGGCCACCCATTCACACCGGCGCGAAGGTAGCACCCGCGCTTGCTGTCGGTAACACAGTGGTGCTCAAGCCCGGCGAACAGGCGCCGCTCGCGATTCTGCGGATCGTCGAGCTCATCCAGACCGTGCTGCCGCCCGATGTGATCCACGCCGTGCCCGGCGTGGGTGCAATCACGGGTCAGGCGCTTGCGGGCCATCCGCTGGTGCGAAAGATATCCTTTACGGGATCGACGCGCGCGGGTGCGGCCGTCACGAAAACGGCCGCCGACAACATCACGCCCGTACTGCTGGAACTCGGGGGAAAGAATGCGTTCATTGTATTCGATGACGCCGATCTCGATCAGGCTGTCCGGGACGCGTTGGAGGGCGGATATTTCAATCAGGGGGAAGCCTGCACGGCCTCGTCGCGGGTGCTCGTCCAGAGTGCCCTGCATGATCGCTTCGTCGAGCGATTGGCGGCCGGGGTGCGCAGGCTGAAAGTCGGTGACGGGGCTGATGCTGCGACGCATGTGGGTCCGCTGGTCACGAGGGCGCAGCAAGAGCGCGTCCTGCGCTATATCGATATCGGTATCGAGGAAGGCGCGACCGTGGTGGCCAAGGCAGCGCTGCCGTCCGATGCAAGGCTGGCCGGCGGCTTTTACGTGGCGCCAACGCTCTTCGCGAACGTCACGCGTGATATGCGCATCGCGCAGGAAGAAATCTTCGGGCCGGTCGTGACGATCACCAAGTTCGAAACCGAGGAAGAGGCGATCGCGATCGCGAATGAGTCCGAATATGGCCTGGTGGCGGGTGTTTACACCGGAGACATGGCGCGTGGCCTGCGCCTGAGCCGCCGCATCGATGCCGGCGTCGTCTTCATCAACAACTATTATCGTATGTTTTTGGGAACGCCCTTCGGAGGTGCCAAGCATAGCGGCTACGGCCGGGAGCATTGCATCCAGACGCTTCAGGAGTTCGGACGCCCCAAATCGATCCGCTATCCCTCCGGGCTTGGCCACATTCCGGCATGGTCCGGCGCGATCGATGTCTTCGCCGATCAGGAAGGAAGCGCGTGACCGCAATATTTCACGGATGCGGGTGCGGCCATCCGCCCGTGACGCTGAATGATCTGGTCAGAGGCCAGACGGTGGAGCGCGGCACTTCCGCGCGCGTCATAGATCTTCACGCACACGTCCTTACGCCAGAGGTGGATGCGATCATCGCGGCGGATCCCCGGTGGCAGTCTATCGTATCTGCTCAGGCTAACGCGCTGGGAGCGGCATCGGTTTCCCACAATGGTCCGCTGTTCGCTGGCCTCGCGCCTCGAATGACCCAGGCCGAGTTACGGATCGCCGATATGATGGCGATGTGTGTCGACGTTCAGGTGATCAGCCCATCTCCGACCCAATATTATTATTGGGCCGACGAAGCGTTATCCGAGCGCCTGGTGGCGATGCAGAACGATAGCATCGTAACGCTATGCGCCGCGAATCCTGACCATTTCCTGGGGTTCGCGGCGGTATCCCTGCAATATCCCGAACTCGCCGCGCGCCAGCTTCGGCAGATGATGGGCCACCCGGCGATCAAGGGTGTCGAAATTTCGTCGATGGCTGGGTCCATGGAACTGACGGATCCCTCGCTGGAGATCTTCTGGGCAACGGCCGAGGAGCTTGGCGCCGTCGTGTTTCTGCATCCGCTCGGGACAACGCTTGGCACCCGGCTACAGTCACATTATCTCTCCAATGTGATCGGTCAGCCGCTCGAAACGACGATCGCCCTGTCGGGCCTGATCCTGTCCGGGTTGCTGGATCGCTATCCCGCCCTGCAATTGCTGGGTGCGCACGGGGGGGGATATCTGCCTGCCTATATCGGTCGATCGGACCATGCCTGGCATGTTCGTCCCGAAGCACATGTCTGCGCTTCGCTTCCCAGCAGCTATCTGAGGCAGTTGTGGTTCGATACGCTTGTCTATGACCCTCCGGCGTTACGGCGTCTCGCCGATCAGGTGGGCGTGGATCGCCTGGTCGTCGGGACCGATTATCCCTACGATATGGGGGCCTATTCGCCACATGCGTTAGTCCAAGGATCGTTGTTCGACCCCGAAGAGCGCACCGCTATCCTGGCCCGCAACGCTGCCCGCCTTCTGGGTACTCGACGCATTTAGACAAACCGGAGTTTGCTCCGAATTCCGCCGCTCATCAAGGCAACCGGATCGTTCCAATTGCGCTCCGACGCCTGATCATCGAGCGCTTCAGCAGAAAAGGATGCCGCACGGCCATGGCGAGACGTTTCATTGACCTCTCAGTCCCCCTGGAGACCGGCGTAGCGTCGGACCCGCCAGGCTATGAACCGCAGATCGAATATCGCGCTCATGCCGATACGGCGAGCGAGATGGCCGCGTTCTTTCCTGGGCTCGCTCCTGAACAACTTCCCAATCGGGAAGGCTGGGCGATCGAATGGATCCGCCTCAACACGCACAATGGTACGCACCTGGACGCGCCCTATCATCATCACTCGACGATGGATGGTGGCAAACGCGCCATCACGATCGACGAGGTTCCGCTCGATTGGTGCTTCAGGCCGGGTGTGCGCCTCGATTTCAGATCGCTTCCGGACGGCCATGTCGTTCAACCAGACGAGGTCGAGCGCGAACTTCTCCGTCTAGGCCATGATCTGAAGCCTTTCGACATCGTACTCGTGAACACGGGTGCAGGCGCGCGCTATGGCGAGGCTGACTATGTGTCGTCCGGTTGCGGAATGGGGCGCGAGGCGACCTTGTATCTGCTTGAACGCGGAGTCCGTGTCACAGGCACCGACGCCTGGAGTTGGGACGCACCGTTCATCCATACCCGCACCAAATTCGAGGCAACTGGTGACGCCGGGCTGATCTGGGAGGGGCACCGGGCCAGCATGGAGCATGGCTATTGCCACCTCGAAAAGCTCCACAATCTCGAAAGTTTGCCTGAAAGCGTGCCGTTCACCGTCGCGTGCTTTCCCGCGAAAATAAAGGGTGCCTCCGCTGGATGGACCCGCGCCGTCGCCATCATCGAAGAAGAGTGACCCAACCCTTGTCCAAAGTCATCATCACCTGTGCCGTCACCGGCGCCATTCACACGCCGACCATGTCGGATGCGCTACCCTTCACGCCGGAAGACATTACAGAGCAGAGCGTGGCGGCGGCAGAGGCTGGCGCAGCGATCATCCATCTCCATGCGCGAGATCCCAAGGACGGTCGGCCATCTCCGGCGCCCGAACACTTTCTCGCTTATTTGCCGCAGCTGAAGCAGCGCACCGACGCGGTGCTCAACATCACAACCGGCGGAGCGCTCAACATGACGGTGGAGGAGCGCCTGGCCGGGCCGCTGCAATTCCAGCCGGAGATGTGTTCGCTGAACATGGGATCGATGAACTTCGGCATCTTTCCAATGGCGGATCGATACAAGGGCTGGAAATATGACTGGGAAGAGCCCTATCTGCGCGGCACCGACGACTTCATATTCCGTAATACATTCCGTGACATTGCCTATATCCTCCAGACCCTGGGCGAGGGTCATGGCACGCGCTTCGAATTCGAATGCTATGATGTCGGGCACCTCTACACGCTGGCCCATTTCCTCGATCGTGGTTTGATCAAGGCGCCCTTCTTCGTCCAGACGATTTTCGGGGTATTGGGCGGGATCGGTGCCGAACCGCAAAATCTGCACTTCATGCGCGAAACCGCCAACCGGCTGTTCGGCGGCAACTATCATTGGTCAGTGCTCGCGGCGGGACGCCATCAGATCTCGTTTACGACCATGGCGGCCGCGATGGGAGGCAATGTCCGCGTCGGCCTGGAAGACAGCCTCTATCTGGGGCGTGGCAGGCAGGCGCCGTCGAATGCCGCCCAAGTCACGAAAATCCGACGCATCCTTGAAGAATTGTCCCTCGAGATTGCCTCCCCCGCCGAGGCGCGGGCCATGCTCGGACTGAAAGGGGCGAACGCCACCAACTTCTAATCCTCCCGCGAAATCTCGCGGACTCCAGCGCCAATCAGGCGATCGCCGTGGCGAAGCAATTATGATAAGGTTTCTTGCTTCAACGGCTTTGTCCCTTGTCAGGCCGGCTCGTCAGGCCGCGATCGCCTCTCGGACCTCGATGTCAACAGCACGTCATTCCAATCATTCAGCCCGCGATCCGGCCACATTGTCTCGATGACCCTGCCTCCGGTCCCATGAGCTTCCCGCGCCAGAGCTTCGGCGCGCCGACCGGCCCGGTCATTATCGGGCAACAGGACCAGATGCTCGACCGTGCGGGGTATGGCGATCGTCGCAAGGCGCTCATTGCCCAGCACGGCCCAGACCGGGATGTGGAATCGGATCATCGCGGCAAGCGCGGTTTCGACGCCTTCCGCGAGCCCAAGGACATGGGTCGCCGCTGCCAGCATGACGGCCCCTCGCCCTGGCCTTCCCAGCAACCGGCGGGGATTGCCGAGGTCCCGCGCCCGCCGCGCCCTGTTCGGCTCCAGGAAGGTTCGCTGAACCGCAACGATGCGACGTCCCTCCTGTACCGCGGCAAGCATTGCCGGGCGGAAGACAACCCGCCCACTCGGTCCCAGCGGTGCGCGGGGATGGAAACGGATAGCCGGTGACAACAGGTCGATGGCGCGGTTAGTGAGATAGCGCTCCACCACCGTGCCGCGTGTGTCGCGCGCATGCATCCATAATTCGGCGGCGCGCTCGCGAAGCCAGGCCCCGTCGGTCTCAGCGCGGTGCGCTCGGACCGAGGCTGGCGCGATCAGGCTGGGAATCGGTCCGAGACGTGCGATCGCGCGCATGACTTCAAGCGTGTCGCAGCCTGCAAAGCATTTGAACAGAAGGTCGGTATGGCCGGGGCGCACTGAGAGGCTGGGCAATCGGTCGTCATGGGCCGGGCACAGGCAGATGCCGGCGCCCCCATACCAGTGACCGCCCAGATGACGGACCAGGTTCATACCACGGGCTTTCAGTTCGAGACGGCCTTCCGCCGCCGATATCGTACGCATCGCCTTTGCCTTTGCGAACAGTGGACGAGGAACAGCCGACCGGGAACGCCCTTTGCAGACGTGCCTGGCAATTCTGGGCGATGCTCGACGAAACGCTGATGTCGGTGTCGACGCGAAGGCCGAAAGTTGGATCGCCAGCCTCTGCCAGGTGACACCGTCGCGTTGCCGGGATGGCCTATCGATGCTGGGCGTCGAGGGCGGCGATGACCTCAAGCATCGCGCGGCGGACCTGTCGGCGACGCAAGTGCAGCAAGGCTGCGATGTCGTCGAGTCCAATGCCATAGGCAGTGCACAGGAAGAAGATACGCTTCGTCTCGTGCGGGAGCGTCATGAGCGCTGCGGTGCTGCTCTCCAGAGGCTCGAGCATCGGCGCCGGGATGACGTGACGCGGGAGGCGGACCCAGGCCCGAACCTCAATGCCGTCCGGATAGGCGCGGCATCCGGTTTCAAGCGGATCGATGACGATGCCTGCCTCACCGGTGACACGCTGTCGGGCAAGGGCGATCGCCGGCGGCCCCGGCCGGCTCGCCGCCTGGGTCGAGATCCGCTCGTACAGAGCGGCGCGGGCGCTGCGGGCGCTGTTCCTGGCTGCGGTGCGCGGCCGCAGCCTCGGCCAGAATCGCGAGAAGGGCATGGGATGGCTCCTTGTGGGGCCGGGATCAGGCGATCGGGTTTGCTGGCCGGATCCGCAGGCTCGCCTATCCCCTCCCCCCTCCCCCTCTGGGCGAAGGGTGAGCACGTGGCGCGGATTACACCGTCGCCGAGAAGCGGTTCCCAGCGTCGCGCCGTGAAAGCGGGCGACAGGCGTGCGCTATCTTGCCGCTGCCACAGGCGCCGGCGAGGATACGGGTGAATCCGATAAGCGCCCTGCCGCCCTTCAGGCCCGCTTGCCGCCGCACGTCGCAGCCAAGCTGGAAGAATCTGCCATAGATTCCGGCGGTAAGAGCGACGTCGCGCCGCTTTCCGACTCGCTCGACAATCTCGCGCCCGGAGACATTTAGCTAGATCTCGATGGTCAGGAGCGGCGCGTGCTGCTGCGCCCCGAACGTGTCGCGCTCGGCGATGCTGCCTTGCGGCCACCCTCGCCTGAGGGTCGCTTTGTATGCGAGAGCGGGTTCGAAGAACATCGATATGAGCACGTCCTCGCGCGGTAGCTTGTAGAGCTCGGCGATGCGCTCGGCGGTCAGGACATCGGAATCCCGCACCCGCTCGTAGCTGCTTTTGTCCGGGAAGATCACGTCGAGCGTGATCTCGAACGGCCCGGCGTTCTTGCTGCGAATGACCTTCGCGAGGTCTGCCAATCTGGTCATACGATATCCATCGTCTTGACGGGGAACAGGCTCGTCGGGTCGTCGACGTCCATCAGGTGGTAGATGGAGAACCGGCATACCTGGCCGATCTCATTGTCCGGTGGGTTGAGCGGGATCGCGAAGTTGCCGGCAGTGGCCATCTGGCCCGGATAGGAAAGGTGCAGGGTCCAGATGCGCGCCATGGTGCAGATGGCAGTAGCCATCTCCTGCGTGGCCGCGGTCACTTCGCCGAGTAGGCCGATTTCGTGCGGAACGTGGTCGCGCAGAGGCTCGCTCGGCCCCATCACGCCGTCGCGCCCATAGACGTGGAAATGGATCTGCGCGTCGCCGTCGCGGACCTCGCTGAACAGGACCGCGAGTTCCTCCCGCACGCTGGCCAGGAAGCGGTCGATCTGCCCGATCAGGATCGGGTCGCGGATACCGCCGATGAATGTGGAGCGGAAGCCGCACGGCGCGGCGCCCTCGACCTTGACCTGGTATGTGTCGGACGGGATGAACTCGCTCCCGCGCACGCGGACGATGCGGTCCGTAAGTTGCTCGTACCGGGAGTTGGTCAGGTCGAGCACGCCCCCCGGACCGGCGAGCAGGTCGGGCCTGCTCTTCTCGTAGAGCGTGTGCGCGGCCACCGATATCGGGGTGCAGCGCGCGTTTGGCGCCAGCGGCTCCAGGTCGAAGCTGTCCTTCCTGACCGTCACCATGATCGCCTTGCCCTTGGGTTCGGCGCAGAGCGCGCCGCACTCGGCGATCTTCCCCAGGTGCCAATAAAGGCCCGGATCGATCCCCTTGGTGGCGCAGAATGCCGCGAACGGCGCCGGGTCGTAGGAGCGGCCGGTGAGGATGATATCGACATCCGGATGCTCGGTCAGCACCGTGGCGATGGGCTCCGCACCCATCTGCGCGACAATGTTCGTCGAGGTCTCGACGTCTTCGCGGTTCAGGGGCGGTGCCGACGCGCAGGGTATGATCCTGCCCCCCGCCAGTGAGTCGAGCACGACGGCTTTCTCGATGTCGGAATAGATGGCGGCGAGCTTGAAGCTGTGGCCGAGTTCGGCCGCCACCTCTCTGATCAGCTCGATCATGGTCTCGACCTGGGCGTTGGTGCCCGCCCCGCCCGCCGATGTCACGATCAGCGGCACGCGGTGCCTGCCGACGCCCTCGAGCACAATGCGCAGGTCGCGCAAATAGCCTTGCCGTGAGACGATCGTCTTGCCGAGCCCGAGCAGGTAGGGCCCCGGATCGGTCGAGCCGCCATCCATGATGATGACGTCGGGCTTGGCCCCCATGCCGCGCCAGAAATCCTCTTCAGGGACGCCGTAGCCCAACATGCCCTGCGGCGTCAGGATCCGGTATTCTTCCACGTGTCTGATCCTTCCAGGATATTGTTGTCGGGTTCGAGGTCACTGCGGCACCGCTCCAAACGGCCGGTGGCCGTCGATCTCTTCGGGCGACCGCCCGAGCGTCCTCGGGCCGAAGCCGATCGCGATGATGCAGATCAGCATGCAGGCCGCGATCAACTCGAACACCGCGGGCACGCCGCGTTCGGAGAGTGTCCAAGCGAACAGGTAGCTGCTGAAGGCTGCGGCGATGCGCGTGAACGAGTAGACGAACCCGACCGCGCGCGCACGAATATGCGTCGGGAACAGTTCCGCCTGGTAAGCGTGGGTGCCAAACGAGAACAGGTTGTTCGACAGGGTGATGACCACGCCCAGCGTGATCCAGCCCAGCGCGGTCGACTGTTGGGCGAACAGGAGCCCGGCGATGCCGGAGACGGCGCTGCCAGCCATGATCTGCCACTTGCGCTCGAATCTGTCCGCGAAGGTCGAGATCAGGAGGAAGCTGAGCGGATGGGCCATGGCGATCGCCGCCGTGTAGACGAGACTCCTGGTGATCGAGACGCCCTGCGAGAGGAGCATCGACGGGATCCAGTTGGCGAAGCCGAAATAGGCAACGACGCCCGCGGACTGGCCGACGATGATCATGATCATCCGCCCCCGGATTGGCGATTTCCACATCGATGCGGCGGCCTCGCCAGGCGCCGGCGGCGCCGCGGGCAGCGCCGCCGCGAGGGTTGCACCATGCTGGTTCTCGGCGTCCGCCTCCAGCCCATCCAGGATCGCGCCGGCCTCCGCGCCCCGGCCATGCTCAGCGAGCCATCTCGGGGATTCCGGCAGGCCCCGCCGCAGCCACCACACCAGTACGGCCCCGATGGCGGGGACGAGCGCCAGCAGTCTCCAGCCAGGGACACCAAAGAGGCCCGCGGGGATGAGCGTGCCGGCGAGGATCCCGCCGACCGGCGCGGCCAGGAACTGGACGGACATCGCGACCGCGAAGCCGCGACCGCGCGTGCTTTTTGGCACCACCTCGGCGAGGTAGCAGTCGATGACGACGATCTCGATCCCGACCCCGATCCCCGCTACGAAGCGCCATGCGCAGATACCGGTCACGTCGTTCTGGAAGGCCATCACCGCCGTCGCGAGCGAATACCAGAGCAGTGCCCACATGAAGACTGGCTTGCGGCCCCACCGGTCGGCGATGCGGCCGAACAGCACGCAGCCGAGATATACCCCGGCGAAGGTCGCGAAGGCGAACGTCGCCAGATCGGGCAATCCGAACAGGCCCTTGCGGCCCGGCTCGAAGATGCCTGCGGCGACGAGACCAGGGCCCATGCTGGCCGTCATCCCCACCTCGTAGATCTCGAAGAAGCCGCCGAGCGCGAGCAGGATGACCCAACGCCAGATGGTGCGCGTCGGCGGAAGCCGGTCGAGCCTGGCGGAGATCATCACGGGGGTCGTCATGGCGAGGTCAGTCATGGATCACCGATGCCACGGCGCCACGGGTCAGGCTGCGCCACCGCCGCCCGGCAGGGTGCCGATCGGCGCCCGGAGCGGTCAAAACCGCACCTTCGCCGACACGTAGAAGCGACGGCCGACCACGTCGTAGGTGTAGAGGTCGGTCGCGAAGTTGCCGACGAGGCTGTCGTTGAGGGTGGGCGGCGCCTTGTCGAACAGATTGACGATGCCGGCCCGCAGCTCGAAGTTCTTGGCAACCTTCGCGGACAGGTCGAGATCGAAGTAGCTGATCCCGGGAACGCCGTGAGCGGTTCCCCCGGTGCCGACGTTGCGGGCGTTGCCCATCGGCCCGATGTAGCGCCACCGGAAGGTCGCCCCGAACGTGTCGTTCGACCAGTTGACGGAGCTCGTCGCCTTCCATGTCGGCTTGGCGGTCCCGAACAGATCGATCTGCTGGTTGCCGATCGTCCCGGCATAGTCGAGCGACTGGCCGCCCGGCAGCGTCTGGATTTGGAACTTCTGGAGGTAAGAGACGACCGTCGCCAGCGATAGGCGCCCCGCTCCACCGCCAAGGCCGATCTCGTCGAGCGGGATCGCCCAGTCCACCGCGACATCGACGCCGCTCGTCTTGTAGCCGCCCAGGTTGAGTTCGGGATTGACCACGTTCGAGATCTGCCCGGCCGCCGTCTCGCGGGTGATGAGGCTGCAATAGAAGCTCGAGTTCGACAGCGTCGGGTTTACGGACGGATCGAAGCACTGGGACGTCGCGACCGTGTTGGTGACGACGCCGATCGCGTGGTCCAGCTTGATATTGTAATAGTCGACCGAAGCCGTCAGGCGCGAGAAGAGCGGATTGCTCGACCGCGACCGGAACACCACGCCCGCCGAGAACGTGTCCGAGATCTCGGGCTTCAGGTTGAGGTTGCCTGCGGTCGTGAAAGGCGTCCGCGCCACGATGTTCTGGAACGAGTCGATGACGGCGGCGGGAACGCCCTGCGCCAGGCAGAGCGACCGGACGGCGGCGGCGTTGGCACCGGTGCGGTACGCGCCACGGACGTCGCACGGATCGCCCGAGCCAAGCGTCCCCGGCGCGCCCAGCGCGAAGAGGCCGCTGTTGGTGGCGAGGAAGAGCTCGCCGACACTCGGCGCGCGCACCGCGCGGGCGTAGCCGCCGCGCAACCGGAGCCAGTCGGTGACCGCCCAGTCCACATCAGCCTTGTACGTATCGACGCCGCCGCTGATGCGGTAGCTTGAGTGGCGATACCCCAGGTTCAGGTTCAGCTCTCGCGCGAAGAACGCGTTCCTGAAGATGGGAACGAGCAGCTCGCCGTAGACCTCCTTCACCTCCTCGCTACCTGTAGACGGCAGGATCGGAAGTGCGTTGCTCAGTTCGCCGGTGCGGATCAGGTTGTCCGCCGCATAATCGTATGTGTCGCGGCGGTAGTCCGCGCCGATCGCGAACTTCAGCTCTCCGGCGGGCAGTGCGAAGAGCGACCCTTGCGCGTTCGCCTCGATGACCGACTGCGTTAGCGTGCTCGTGTTGCGCGCGTCGCGTCCGATGTAGGCCAGACAGGCCGGAGACAACGTGTCGATCGCGGCCAAATTGTAGCCGCCGGCGCAGATGCTGGCACCGCCGTCCGGCGCGTTGAGGAGCGTCTGGACCGCGACGGAGCTTTGGTAGTTCTGCAGGGTCTGCAGCAGCTTGGTCTTGCCGTAGGTGCCGTAGACCTCCCACGTGATGTCGGTGCCGCTGATCTTGCCATCGACGCCGCCCGTGAACTGGAAGACGTCATATTCGTCGCGCTCGTGACGAGGGCCGAACGGGACCTCCTGCTGCTGGAGCTGGAACGGCGCGTTCGGATTTGGTCGGGATGCGAGGATCGTGCGCAGCCCGCTCGGCAGGAACGGGTTGGTCACCGGCACCGTGATCAGCGTGCTGGCCGCAGATCCGACCACGGTCGGCCCGGCCTGCGTCGTGGCGGTATAGTTCGTGTAGAGACCGTCCACGAACACGCTGATGCCCGAGCCGATGTCGTAGTCGATATGTCCGAGCAGGTTGTAGCGGGTCAGCGGGATCTGAGAGAGCTGGTAGTCCCCGCCGACGCTGAAGACGGTGCCGTTGGAAACCGCGTAGGGCGTCGACCGCGACCCACGGTAGTTGATGGCGCCGGTCGCGACGAACAGCGTGCCGTCCGGGTTGAAGGAAAGGACAGACGACCGGCTGACGGCACTCGTCACACCATAGCCCGAGAAGACCGAGTTGACGGCAGCCTGGGTCGGCAGGTTGCTCGCCGCGAGCGTTATGGAACCGGCGGGGATGCTCGATCCGTATCCCTGCCCCCGCAGGTAGTCGCGGTCGAGGAACGAGACGGCGCCCCGGTCGGAATAGTTGAGCGAGAGATAGGCGTTACCGCGCTTGTCCGCGAAGTCCGATCCGACCGTGATCCCTAGGTTGTTGTTCTCGCCGTCGCCGGCAAAGGTGGAGCCGCCTGTGGCGTCGAGCTCGACGCCGGTGAAATGCTTCTTGGTCTTGATGTTCAGCACACCCGCGACGGCGTCCGACCCGTAGGTCGATGACGCGCCGCCGGTGATGACCTCGATATTGTCGACCAGCGCGGAGGGAATGATGTTGAGATCGACGGAACCGTCGCTGCCGGACGGCTGCAGTCGGCGGCCGTTCAGCAGGACGAGAGTGCGCTGCGCGCCCAAGCCACGGAGGTTGACGTTCGCCTGGCCGGCTCGCGTGGTGAAGTTCGAGGAAGAGCTTGCGGAGGCGGTCACCTGCGGAAGCTGGTTGAGCCCCTGCTCAAGGGTCGTGGCGCCGGTCGACTTGATCGCCTCCGAGCTGACCGTGACGATCGGGCTCTCGGATGTGTAGTCGCGCCGCGAGATGCGCGAGCCGGTGACGATGATGTCTGTTTCCGGCATCGCCGGTGCAGCGGTCGGCGCCTGAGCGGCCTGCGGCGACGTCGCGCCTTCCGCAGGCGCCGTCTGAGCGGCCGCGGTGGTAGCCGCGATGGCCGAAACCCCGCAGCTGAGTGTGGCAATGATCTTTGCAAACCTCATGGCATCTCTCCCCGGCAGGCTCTTCCGGCCTGCGAGCTCGAGGGTGTGACACCCGATGGATTATCCGTCAATCTTGACAGATTTTGTCCGGTTAGTTGACTAGGTGGGGAGGTTTCCCTTGTAGAGGACCGCGGGTGCGAACATCTCGCCCTCCTGATATTGCTCGATCGAATGCGCTATCCATCCGGCGCAGCGTCCGAGGATGTAGAGGACCTTCGTCGAGTCGAGACCAATCAGCAGGCTGAGCAGAACATTGGCGAGGACGAAGCTCGGACCGATGCCCTTGACCTCCGCCATGACTGCGGCCGCGGCCCGGACGTTTCGGACAAGGACATGGTCGCCGAACATGTCCTCGATACGGGCGAGGAGCTCGTGCGCCCGGGGATCATGCGTCTCATAGGGCGGTGGCGAGTCGAAGCCCAAAACGGTCGTGCCTTCCCGCAGGCGCTGGATGACCATCTGGCGCGGGTCGCCGGATTGACCAAGCTCGAGCAGGAAGCGCGACACCGCGACCGCCATGCCGAGGCGACTGCGCTTGCCGGACGTCAGCGCGAGGCCGGCGAGCACGGACCGGTATGAGGACACGCCCGTGCTTGCCACGGCCCGGACGGCGAAGGTCCCCGCGCCCAGGCTATAGTCCGCGGACAGCACAAGCGTCCGCCGGATGAGGTCGGCCGCCTGCCGTGACGCATCGACGCTCGCGGCGATCTGGAGGTGCAGCGGCTCGCTCGTGGGCTCGGGCGCGTCGGCGAGGATCGCACAATACCATCGCATGACGTCCGCGCCCGTCCGGCACATGCCGGCGTGGCTCATGTCGTAGGCTTTCGGATTGGCGTGTTCCAGAAACGGCAGGAGGGCGATGGCCTTGTCGGTCGAGGATGACGAGGACAGCAACTTGCTCAGGTCCCCGAGTTCCGGTGGCACGTAGGCGACCTGCGGGCCAAAGGCCTCGCCCTCGGCGCACTCCCACAAAAGCGCGGCCGTTTGCTCGAGCGTGAAGGTTCGCGACAGTTCGATGGCGTTGCGGCCACGGTAATAGTGGGCCGAGGGCGTAAGGAGCGTGATCGAGGTGTCGCGGGGCGCGTCCTTGCTCGGGCTCGACCGTTTCCACAGGCCCGCCTTCACTCGGTCAATATCCTCGCGCCAGTAGAGCCGCTGGCGAGACCCCGGCAGCTTCTGGGTCCGGATCTTCTTGCGGCTGATGTAGGAATAGAGGGTGTCGACCGAGACCTGAAGGATCTCCGCGGCCTGCTGCGCCGTGAGGAAGAGGTTGTCGCCGTCGGTCGGCCCGTTCGGATGATCTGCCATAGTCCCGCAAAGCTATCCGATTCGCGCCGGCTGCACGAGGCCTCTTCGATGCGGGCGCCGGCCAGCGCGGGCCGAGGGGTCGCCAGGGGACACGTTGCTGTCCCCCTCGACTGACGGGCGGCTGGCTCACCCCAAGCTGGCGCGCCGCTTCGGCAAAGCTGCGTGCTTCCGCGACCTCCAAGAACGTTTCGAGCTGATTGAAATCCGCGCGCGTCAGGCCGTCGCCGAGAAGCGGGTTCCAGCGTCGCGCCGTGAAAGCGGGCGATAGCCGTCGTCAGTCCCGCGCGGCCCGAAACCGTCAACCCCCTATCTAGCGGGTAGGAGGGATCAGGGGATATTGCTCAGCTCCATCCCGTTGAAAGCGGGAGTAATTTCGATGATCACTGTGTTTCGCGGCGCTCAGGCGCCGGGGTCTAACGTCATTCTTGATGCCATGCACCGTGACCGCAAGCATGTCTTTGTGGACCTGCTGAAATGGGAGGTGCCCGTCATCGACGGTCTGTTCGAGATCGACCAGTTCGACGACGAACGCGCCATCTATCTGGTCGCCGCGGACGCGAACGGCGAGCATCGTGGCTCGATCAGGCTGCTGCCAACCGATGGCCCGCATATCCTTGGGTCGATCTTCCCGGATCTGTGCGAGGGCGGCGTTCCGCGCTCTCCGGATATTTATGAGATCAGCCGCGGCTGCCTGTCGATGCGGCTGCGCGCGCCGGAACGCCTCACGGTGCGCAACGCCCTGACGACGGCGGTGGTTGAGTTCGCGCTCATGCACGGCATCCACGCGTACACCTGCATCGCCGATGCCGGCTGGCTGAGCCAGGTGCTCGCGCTCGGATGGGATTGCTGGCCGCTCGGACTGCCGCGCGAAATCGGCCGCAGCCTTACCGGCGCGCTCAGGATCGACATCACGCCGGAGACCCCGCATCTGTTACGCGATGCCGGAACCTACGCGTCCGCACCCCTCGTCATGGCAGGCATGCACGCGGAGGTGCCGGCATGAACGACATGGCAGCGGCGCCCGTTGCTCCGGGCGGGTCAAGCACGCACCTCAAGGCAGTGGAGTCGTCAGGCTATTGCGTGATCCGCGATGCGATGCCCAAAGCGCTGGTACAAAACCTCGCGGCGGACCTCGACCCCGTGTTCGAGCGCACACGAGTGTCGGTCGGTCCTTTTTACGGGGCAACGACAAAGCGGTTTCATGGTTTGCTGCGTCGCAGCCAGCACACGGCGGCATTCGTGCAGCATCCCGCCGTCCTGGCGGCAGTGAACGCTATCCTCGGCGCCCATTGCGACAGCATCCAGCTCAATCTCACCCAGGCGATCGAGATCCTGCCGGGCGGCGAGGCGCAGCCGCCGCATCGCGACCAGGACATGTGGCCGGTCCGCACCGCTGGCGTGGAATATCTGGTCAATGTGATGTGGCCTTTTTCTCCTTACACGGCGGATAACGGTGCGACGATCGTCTGGCCCGGCAGCCATCGCCGGCAGGATGAGATCGTTATCGATGCAGCGGAAGGCACGAGTATCACAATGGAACCGGGCTCGGCCCTGCTGTTCCTGGGATCGACGCTCCACGCCGGTGGCGCGAACCGCACGCAGTTGCCGCGGCGTGGCATGATCGTCAGCTACAGCCTTGGCTGGCTGAAGCCCTATGAGCTGCCCTGGCTGGCTTATCCGCCGGCGGTCGCGAAATCGTTCGCACCCGAGCTCGCCGCGCTTGCCGGCTACCGCGCTCATCGGCCCAATCTCGGTACTTATGAGGGTCGGTGCCCGTCGCACCTTCTCGGCGATGAGCAGCCGGGGCTCGGGGCGATCGATGCGCTGCGGCCGGAGCAGGAGGAGCTGATCGCGCTGTATCGAGCCGGCGCGATTCTCCCCCAGGCGACGTCGCCACAGCCAGCGGAGTAAGCGAGCATGTCGTTGTTGTGCGAGCGGGGCGCGGCGACGCGGCCGCGACCGGCGCGGCCATGCGCTCCGCCGGTGCTGTGAGCAGCGCTGAGGATGCGGACGAACGGGCGGATATGTGCAGACGGCTCATCGCCGAGCGCCGCCTGATCGGCGCGCAGCTGGGATTTGATTTCTGCCCGTCTCCGACCTGGGACATCCTGCTGGATCTCTATCTTGCGCGATGTGAACGGCGACGGACCTATGTCTGGTCCTTGTGCATGGCCGCGCATGTGCCGACCACGAGCGCGCACCGCAAGATTGCCGAACTCGTGCGCCAGGGTTGGCTGGCGCGCGGCGCGGACAGCGATGACGGGCGGCGCATTTCGGTTGCCCTGACTGACGAGGCCTTGGCGCGGCTGGATGCGCTGTTCGACCGCATGGTGCAGCAGGCAAGTACACGTTGACGTATCGAGCGGCGGCATCGCCCTCGTAGGGGAGCACCAGTCAAGCGCTTATGCGTTGATTTTTAGCGGCACAATAACGCGGCAGCCGAACCGACACGACAAATGTTCCTACATTTTGCGTAGGTCGGGATCCGCTGTTTCGGGTGCGCATGAGACGAATCCAGGGCCTGCCGCGATAATAGTTCTGCTCGCTCGGCATATGTATCTCGGAAAACGATACGCTGAACGGAGGCCGGATTTCGGCATCGCGAATTAAACGGCGTTAGCGACGAAGGTGGGCGTCTGCCCAGATTTCTGCGGGGACGGTCGCCCCTAAGATCGATCTCCGCGATTTGGCCGTGGTGATCCGCTACGGACATTGAAATGTTCTTTTTCGTCGACAAATTGGTAATTTTGCCGACGATAGATAACATGCCGCCGCCGGTTCATATGAATCATCGGGACCGCGCCCTTGCTCTCGTCCGCGAGCGCGGGATCGCTCGCGCGCGGGATTTTACGGCCGCCGGCATACCGCTCGTCTACCTGACACGACTCACCGACGCTGGCGAACTCGTTCGCCTCGGCCGAGGTCTTTATCAGGATCCCGAGCGGGTCGGCGAGCACGCAGCTCACGATCTGGCCGAAGCCGCGCGCCTCGTCCCGGATGGCGTTATCAGCCTGATCAGCGCACTCCGCGAACACGAACTGACAACCCAGCTTCCACATGCGGTATGGATCACCATTCCCCACAAGGCGCGCGCCCCGCGTCCGGCGGGCCTCCGCCTCGAGATCGTACGCGCGTCGGGCGGCGCGCTGACGGAAGGCGTGGAGCATGTTCGCATCGAGGGTGTCGACGTCCCCATCTACGGCGTCGCCAAAACCATCGCAGATTGCTTCAAACACCGTCGTCATGTCGGCGAGGACGTCGCGATCGAAGCTCTGCGCGATGCGCTGAAGCAACGCCGGACTTCTCCGAGTGAGCTCCTGCGATATGCGGCCGTCGATCGCGTCACTGCGAGAATGATGCCACTGATAAAGGCCATGCAATGACGAACCGACCGGTCAAGGATCGGGCGGCGTCAATCCGCGCCAGGCTACTCATCCACGCGAAAAAGCATCAGCCGCCACACCCACGTAACGCGAGGTGCATTCGATTCCGACAGAGCCGTGCGGATAGATGGCAGCTTTCAGACCCGATTGTCTCGACGCTAAACGACCGATGTTGCGCGCACTCCCGACGGACTCCTTTGTTAAAGTTGCCGGTCCGAAATCGGGCCGCGAGCCGACTGGCGGCTTTGCGGCGGCAAGGACCCAATCACGGACGCTCGGCGCCCTTGTAGCGCTTCCCGGCTACGGACATTCATTCATCGGTTCGCGATCGCCCTGCGGCGCCATTGGAATGACGAGGATTGGGACGAAGCCGCTGTTCGTCGACCTGCCGCCGGACGGCGGCTTTCGATGACAGCGGACGTTTAAGCCATCGCCCAAGCGGCCGATCCGGAGATCCTCCCTGCTGCTTAGCGGCCCGACGGCCCTGAATCAGTTGTTGCAGGACTCATCAGACCGCGAGTTTGCAGCCACCAAGTGAGTTCGTTGAACCAATGGTCACTCGTCGTGCCTTTTGGCTTGAGGTCGAAACCGTGCCCGCCGCGCTCGTAGAGGTGGAGTTCGGCGGCAACCCCTGCCTTCCGCCATGCGGCGTACAGCAATAACGGATCGTTCGGTTGGTACTCGTCATCCGCCGCACCCGCGATAAAGGCAGGAGAAGCGTCGTCGGGAACCGGTGTTCGCAGGCCGCCGTAGATCAAGCCAACGAAGTCCGGTCGCGATGCCTTATCTCCAATTGCGAGATCGGCGGCGAGATAGGCACCTGCCGAGAACCCGATAAGACCGACCTTCCCGGGCTGGATGCCCCATTCCCGCGCGCGCTGTCGGACAATCGCCATGGCGCGCGCGCCATCCTCCACCGCGTGCTGCTCACCGGCGAAGCGTGGAACTTCGACGGGAACGCCGCTTTTGGCCCGCTTCATGATACCGTCCATCTCCTTCATATGGACTTCTGGCATCGACATCGGATCAGCGGCGCTTCGGATCGTGCGATATTTGAGCACGAGCGCGGTTATGCCATGCTCAGCCAGCACGCGCGCAACTTCGGTGCCCCCGGCGTCATACCCAAGCCCAACGAAACCGCCTCCTGGCGCCACGATCACGGCCGTGCCGTTGGCGCGTCCGGGCGCTGGACGAAATAGTTCCAGCGTGGGCTCGCTGACATTGCGGATCATGGTGTCGCCATCCCGCTGTTCCCGAATCTCCGGGACGTCGAGCGAGGCGACCGCCCCCTTCGGATAGAGTGGTATAATCGTCCCAGCGCCTGCGGAAGTCTGGGCGGTCGCCGTTGTCGACAGGAGCATAGCGGCGAGGCCGATGCGCGCGGTCCTGACCAAGTGCTTCATTGTTCCCCGCTTTCGAAGTTGGCTTTGAGGGTGACGAAAGCAGAGCGCGGCTGGACCGGCATCACGAGCGGATTTCCGAAGTACTGGTAGCTGTCGAATGCCTTTCTCCCGCCGAGATTGACCGCCGAGACCTGAATTGTGAACCGACCGAGATCATAGGCAGCCTGCGCATCAATCACGGCATAGCCGGGCACGCTGATCGTATTGGGTAGCGTGAGTTGGCGCGAACTGAGGGCGGTGACGCCTGCTCCGAACGACAGGCCCTTGGCCGGACCGTTCCGCACCCGGTAGCGCGCGGCGATGCGACCACTATTCTTCGGCACGCGCGTCAGCTCGCTGCCGACTGGGATCGTATTGTCTGCCGTCACCTTGGTATCGGTATGGGCGTAGGTGGCGAGCAGCGAGAAGGCCGGTGACGGCTCCCAGACGATGTCCACTTCTACCCCGCGCGCCCGTTGCCGGCCGGTCTGAATGTTGAACCCGAGATTGTTCGGATCTGCCGTCGCCACATTGTCGCGGATTTGGTCGAAGACCGAGATCGTTCCTGACAGGTGAGCCTTGGGCATCGCCAGCTTCAGCCCGCCCTCGACGTTGCGCGATGTCTCGGGTTTGGGAACGGGCACGCCGACGAAGCCGAACGCGGCACGAAACGCGGTCGCATAGCCTGCGAAGATCGCAACGCCGGGCGCGAGATCAAAGGTCGCGCCAATCCGGGGCGATACATGGTGGTAGGTGTCGTTGTTGGCCACGCCGATGTTGCTGTCCTCGCGGAACTTGAGGATCGTGTAGCGCAGGCCCCCGGTGAGGTGCAGCCGGCCATAGGTCGCCTGATCCTGCACGTAGAAAGCCAGCGTCCGGTAATGATCGGTCTGGAGGTAATTGACCGGAATCTGCGGCGTGTAGATTGCGTCATAGACCGGATTGGCAAGATCGATCGTCCCGCCGGGCGTGTTGCTCACGAACAGTCCCATATTGCTGGAGAACCTCGTCCAGTCATAGTCGATCCCCGCCAGCAGTGTGTGCGTTCCACCCAGCATGTCGACCTTGGCCATCAAATTGGCGTCGAGCGTGGCCTCCGTCGTGTCAGTGACCATCGTGATCGGGATGATCGGATAAACGGTCGGCGTCGCTGGGTCTGGCGCAAAAAAATCCGGATCGACGAAGCTGCCATATTCGCGGATCGAGCTGTCATAGTAGCGCCCGCTGACAGTCAGCTTCAGGTCATCGGTGAAACTATGGCGCAACGTCGCCTGACCCATCCGGTTGTCGTTCGTGGTGAGTGGTTGGCCGGTCGGAGAGCCAGGAAAGGCGTTGCGATCGATCTGACCGGACAGCGCCTGCTGCGCTGGCAGGCCTGAATATTCGAGCTGGGTGCGGTGGTTGAATTGGCCCTGAAGGAGCAGGTCGGTGCGTGGGTCGATCTGGAAAGACAAGCTTGGTTGCACCGACCAGCGGTTGCCGTGGACCTGATCGATCCAACTGTGGTTGCTCTGATATTCGGCCGCGACTCTTGCTGCCACCCCAGATGCCAACAGCACATTGATGTCGCCATAGGGGTTCCAGGTCGAGAAGCTGCCGCCGCGCATCGCGACATATCCGCCGAACTTGTCGTTCGGCCTCACGGATTCGATATTGATGACGCCGCCGAGCGGCGTGCCGAGCCCACCGCCATAGAGCGTCGCGCTCGGCCCCTTGAGCACGTCGATCCGCTCGACGCCAACGAGACTGGTAGGATCGAACGCCTGCTGATTGCCGGCGTAAATCTGCAGGCCGTCCAGATAGACCTCGGCGGGAAAGCCCCGCACTAGCGGCGGGATGAGCAACTGCTCTTCCGACCTTGTCGGCACCACGCCGGAGACGTTCACCAGCGCATCGCCGAGCGTGCGACGATCCTGCTCTTGTATCAGCGTGCGCGTCAGCACCTGCACCGATTGCGGCACGTTGATGAGCGGCGTGTCGGTTCGGGTCGCCGCGCCGGAATCTGGAGCGGCATAGCCTTCGCGCTTGCCGGTCACGACGATATCGTTGGACCAGCTAGGTTTGGTCTCGCTCCCCGCTGTCTGCGCATGCGCGGCGGCGGGGATGCATAGCGCGGTAATCAGGGCGAGCGGCGCCGCGCCCAAGAGACGATTGGTTTTCATGATAATCCTGTTCGATGGAGTAGCGGCGTCGATGTCGACGCTGGAATGGGTCAGCGCAGGCATCACGAACGAGTGCCCTGCGCGCAGGAGGTGCGGGGCGTGGCGGCGAACCGACGGACAAGGCCGTCGACGACCAGCAGTGCGATGAGCGAGCCGCCGAACAGCGGCAGAAGCACTGCAAGGACGACAAGGATCGCGATCAGCCAGCCCGTGCGTGCCCCGGCGATCGCCGGAGGCGCGCCAAGCCGGCCTTGCGGTCGCCTTTTCAGCCACATCAGGATGCCAAGGATGCTGACGGTGATCAGCGCGAGCGCGGTAAGGACGCCGATGAGCTGGTTGACCCAGCCGAACAGCTGACCCTCGTGCCAGGCCACCCCGGTGTTCACGATGCGATCGAGGATGTGCTGATCACCGAATCCGCGCCGGCCAGTTTCGGCGCCGCTGGCGGGATCGTAGGTCACCTGCCGGTCGAGCCAGCGGTTCTGCGCCTCGGACTTTACCGTCCACACATTGCCGGTCGGCGGACCGAAGCGCTGAAGCGCGTGGGGCGGCAGCACCAGGGCCGGAAACGCAAGACGCTCCGCCGCTGCTTTCCTGACGAAGGTGGAAAGCGGCAATCCCTTCGGTGCCGGCGACGCCGGCATGGGTATCGTCATCGCGCTATGATCGTGGCCAGCATGGCCGCTATCGGCGCCGATCTTCCAGTCTTGCGGCCCCTTGACGAGACCGAATTCGGTCCGTGCCCATTTGAACGCGCCGCCCCAGGCACCGGCCCAGGGCAGGCCGCTCGCGAGCATGACGAGGAGCAGCCCGGCGATCCAGAACCCGGTGACGCGGTGGATATCCCTGAGCAGCGGACGGCCCCGCAGCGACAGGCGCGGCCACAAGGTGCCGGCGAACCGGAACGGGCGCGGCCACCACAGAAACAGGCCAGTCAGGATCATCACGATGGTCCAGCTCGCCGCCAGTTCGACCAGCCGGTCGCCCAATGGCCCGAGCAGGAGCGAGCCGTGGATGCGCGAGACGGTCGCGGAGATGCGTGCCTCGGGGTCGAGCGCGCCAAGTACCTTGCCCTGCGGCGAGACGAACACGTCGCGCTTGGCGCCGTCCGGGACGAGCAACTCGACCGCCGCAGCATCGCCCGGATTTTCGGGAAGCCGATAGCTGTTGAAGCGAAGCCCGGGATTGGCCGTGAGGACGGCGGCGAGTTGGGCATCGGGCGACATCGCGCCCTTGGTTCCCAGCCCGCGCCAGGCGCGCTCTTCCCAGCGGTCGATCTGCGGCTTGAACAGATAGATCGAGCCGGTAACCGCCAGGATCAGGACGAACGGCAGCACGAACAGACCGGCATAAAAATGCCAACGCCAGATCGTCCGGTAAAGGGCTGCGCTCTCAGGCTCCGTCATGCCCATCACCATTTGAACCGGACGCCGCCATAGACGGCGCGCCCGGTCCCCGGATTGAAAAGCTCAGACGAGGCGGTCGCGGTGCCAGCGACCGCGACCGTCGAGATATAGACCTTGTCGGTGAGGTTGCGTCCCTCGACATGGAACGACCAGTGATCGCCGATGTCGAAACCCGCCTTGAGGTTCAGTAGCGCATAGGGATCGACGCTGAGCGTGTTGGTATTGTCCGCGAAATAATTCCCTGGCGCCCATTCGAGATTCGGGCCGGCATAGAAGCCGCTCGGATGCTTGTAGAGCAGTTCGGCGCGCAGATAATGCTTGGGTACACCGGGCAGCTTGTTGTGCCCGTAGGTCGGATCGCCGTCGAAAAAGAAATCGCTATAGGTATAAGCGGCGGTCAGGACGAGGCTGTCGCCTGCCGCGAACGCCGAGACGGGCAGCGTGGCGTCGAGGCCTGCTTCGATCCCCTGGTGAATTGTGCGACCGGCATTGATGATACTGCAGGAGCTGTACGGCCCGGTCGTCAGGCACTGCAGCTCGTCGCGGATTTCCGAGCGGTAGAGCGAGACGTCCCAGCCGATCGCGCCGCTCTTGCCACGTGTACCGATCTCGTAGGTGTTCGCGCGCTGCGCGCGCAGATTGGGCGTGGTGATGACATTGGCATCATAGCTCGGCGCCTCGGCGCTGCGCGACACATTGGCATAGAGCTGGACCCCCGAGGTCAAGTCCCAGAGTATGCCGAAGCGCGGGCTCCAGAGATCAAAGGTCCGGCGGCCGGACTGGTCGCCGTCAGTGAGGAAACGATCGCGCCGGTCACGGCTCGCGTGGAGGTAAGACAGCCCCGCGATCAGCGAGACATTCGGAGCGACGTAGAGCGAGTCCTCGCCGTAAGCCGAGACATTCTTAGGGGTGTCGACCATCGACGCAGTCAGCGCGCCCTTGGTCGCTGCGACATTGACATACTGGCGGGTGTCGATCGTGCCGTTCTGGATGTTGGCGCCGATGATCAGCCGATTGCGGAGGCCACCCAGCGTGCGGTCGTCGACGGCACGCACGAAACCGCCATAATCGTCGACCGTGAAGTCGAGATATTGGTAGATCGGGTGATCGACATGGCGATGGTTGTAGAAGACGCCCACGTCCACGGTGGTGTCGCCGAGCCGGATCGTCGTCTTGTTCGCGACCCGGATCGAGTCGACGTTGCGCTGCTGGTCCTGCGCGACCCAGACCGGATTGGCCGAGCGCGGCGATCCCAACGCCTGCGCCTTGGTGACCTCGCCAGGAATGTGTTGGTCGGTGGTCGCGCCATAGACGTAGAAGCGCGTCTCGACATCGGGTGAGACGCGATAGCCGAGGTTGAGATTGGCGCGGATCGCATCGCCATTGCTGTGGTCGCGATATCCATCGATTCGCTGGGCCGAGACGGTTGCGAAATAATCGAGGTCGCCCGAGACCCCGCCGGTGCTCGCCTGGCCTTTGACATAGCCGAAACTGCCGGCATCGATCCGGGCGTCGAGCGGAGAAGCATCACGGCCCGTGGGAGTCACAAGGTTGATCGCGCCTCCAAGGGCGTTCGATCCGTACCGCAGGGCGTTGGCGCCCTTGTAGACTTCCACATAGCGATAGGCGCTGGGATCGATTTCGAAAAAGTCGAGCAGGCCGTCCGACGTATTGAGCGGGATACCGTCGATCAGCATGGTGAGGCCGCGATTGCCATAGGCGCGCGAGAGGCCGGACCCACGGATCGAGACACGTGCATCGTCGCCCATCCGAGGCTGAACGATCACGCCTGGGACATATTGCAGGATGTCCTTGATGTTCTGGACCGGCGTGTTGTTGAACACCGTGTCGGGAACCACCTCAACCGCGCCCGCCGTCCGCTCGATTGTTGAGGCGGCTTGCTGCGTGTCGGGCGTCGCGGTGACGATGATGTCGCTTGAGCGCGACGGATCTCCATCGGCGGGAGTGCGATCTTGCGCAAATGCGGGCGCGGCGAGCAGGCTCGCTGCCAAGGCGAGAAACGAAGTCTTCATCGGAATTGGATCTTTCAGGCGCCGTGCGTCGGCGCCGAAGTCGCGCCGCGCGGTCTCAAGACAGGCGCATACACGCGAAGCGCCGACGCCCGCGCAGAAGCGGGCAGCCAACGGTCGGTCATGCGACGGATTATGTCAGAGAGTTGCGGGAGGGCCCCTGAGCGGCGGTCGAAGATGGGGTCGCTGCTGGACGACGGACGGCACCATTGGGCGCAACGCGAGCGCCATGACAAACAGGATCGCGAGCGCGAGCAAGATCGGGTCGGCCGCGGCCAGAGATGGTGCGGATAAGCCGGAAAACGCGCAGGGCTGTTCGGTTTTGCCGTGCTGGCTATCGCCCTTCTTGCCGTGCTCCATGCCGGGCATTGCCATGACCATCGTCATTGGGCCGGTGCCTGAGCAGATGCTGATAACGATCTCACCGTGGTCGAGGGTCGGCATGAATCCGGCGGGCACGAGCACCTTCATCATCATCGCCAACGCAAACAGCGCGCTCGTAATCGCGCGATTGCTTGAAACTAGGCGACGGAGAGAATGCACGCGGTGCGTGTAAGCACCGGACTCGGGCTTGTCATGCCGAAACTGTTTTCAGAGCCAACCGCGCGGTTCATCGCGTGTCGGCGATTGTCGGTTCGGTGGGCACAATGCGCGCAACGGTCCCAAGTCTGTGCATTGCCGAAACCTGAAGACGCGAATGTCGGCTCTCGGTAGAAGCGGTCATTCCCAGACCGGATCAGTAAATGAACTCAACTGGTCGACACCTGCCGCCAACTCAGTGGTCGCGACGTGACCGATACCCGGTCATTCACGCATTCCCTCCGCCGAACCGAAACCGGACGCTCATTCAGGTAGCACTAGCGGTTGGAAGTGGCCAGTTGCGGGCCGCCGGTTGCAGTCAGAGAGCTTGAAAAGCCGACCTTTCCAAATGGAATTTCAGTCTAGACCGGCGATACGCTGCCGGACTCTGAAGAAGCTCATCGGGATGCATTGCGCTCAGTAGGCCCGCTGGTTGTTGATTCGCTTTGCCATCTCCGCAAAGGCAGCTCTCACTCCCGTCGGGTTCTCGATCCACGGGAAATGGCCTCCGCCGGGGATGGTCTGGAAGGCGGCGTTCGGCGTCTGGAAACGCTCGTTGGTCCAGCCCCCTTGCCATACGATGCGGTCCTCAGCTCCGGAGAGAACCAGCACGGGCAGGGACTGTGGCTACCATGCCGCCGCGTAGACATGATCGAAATGCGCGTCCGACCAATCGATCGCGGCGCTGTTATAGGGCATGCGTGCGAGCAGGTCCCGGCCCGCCTCCAGGCCGCTTGCCGAGAAACTCCATTCAGCAGAGGCGACAGCCACGGCGGCGATATGCGTGTCTCGCCGGTCGCTTTCGTAGATCGCAATGGCGGCGTCCACCTCAGGCAACGGGTGGTTCGCCGTCATTTCGACGAAGCGCGGATGCCAGCCGGCATCGGGCGCGGTGTCGAGCAATGCCAGACCGATGATGTGTTGCTCGAGTTCGGGCGTCGCCAGCAGATACATGCCGCCGGTGGAGTGGCCGGCGAAGACGACGTTGGGGAGCGCCTGCGCGGCCTCGATCACTATTTGCGGCCAGCGCGCGAAGGGATCCTCCGCCACGCCCGGCGGCGTGCGATTGGAACCATCGCCGGGCAAGTCGACCAACCAGATGATGCCGGGTACGTCGAGCGCGGCGGCGAGCTCCTCCAGGCTTTCCGAACCGATCCCCGGTCCGCCGGGCAGGAGCAGCCAGTTAAGATCGCCCGGTCGGCTTGAATGCCGGCGCAGGCGCACGCCGGAAGGTGTGAAAAATAGATCCGTCATGACGCGCGATCCACAGCCATGACCGGCGGCAGTGCGTAGGTCTGGCCAACAATATCCGCTTTGGGCAGGTACGCGCGTAGAATCATGAGAAACGGCCCCTGCGCGGGAGCCGGTAGCCAATTGGCCTGGTGACCGGCGCCGGGATCGGTCCGCGAAATCCAGATGTCGAGCGTACCATCAGCCCCGTATGCGAGCCCGGGCGTCCGGTCGCCGATCGTATAGCGATCAATCGGGTTCTCCGTCAGGAAGAACGAGCCGTCCGCCTGTGCCTCATACATCGTGAGCGACCAGAACGCATCGACGGGGGGCAGCTGGCCGGCTGCAAAACTGAGCCGCCATGGCCCCTCGCCGTCGAACAATCGTCCTTCAGGCGGAATCGCTGCCAGATAGGTCGCTTCGGCCGGCGGCAACGCGGCCAGAGCAGCGATTGCGATACGGGCGCGACCAACATAATCCTGGAAGAAGTTGCCCAGATTTGCGGCCGGATAAATCCAGCTTCCAACCTCTCGACCACCAAAGCCGGCTGACCTGGTAAGCGCAATCGCGTCGGCGATACCGGCGACGATCTCGTCGGCCTCGGTCGTTGTAAACCGGCCGGGATCGAAATCCGCCTTGCCCAGGCCAAGCGGCGCCATTGACGCGAGTATCCTCATGTCAGTGGCCGGCGCCGGGTTCTCGATCATGAGCGCGTTCGCTGCCGCGAACCAGGCCTGCCACGGTCCGCCCCGATCGGCGCCGGGCGCCCATGCTGAAGGTGCCGCGGCGTCGCATCCGAATTCGTGGAGAACCGCCAGCGCAGCCGGGACATCGTCCGGGCCGTTCACCACTACGCGTGCCAACGCCCAGACCCACGGCGTCGGCGAGCGGAGAGCACCGGCCGGCGCAGCATCGTGGGGGCCGACCAACGTAAACGTGCCGCCATCCTGACCAGTCGTCCGGCTACCCAGCACGGCGAAATTGTCGCTGAACATATCCATCAGCGCGAGCGAACCATAGCGATCGCCGAACGGCGGCAGCGTCAGCGTTGCCGGTCCGTTGCTCAGGTCGATGAAGGTGTTCGCATAGATCGTGTCCACGTTCGGCGTGGTCACGAAGCGATCCTTGGGCGTCGCCAGCCCTTTCAGCGCGAAGAACCGGCCGGCCGGAATCCCTGCGCCCAACAAATTGGCGCGGACATTGGCGATCTCGGTCAGTGGCAGCGCATAAAGGAATGCATCACGCGCAGCGGTCCGCAGCGGGCTGTTCTCGGCAGAGGTGCTGAGGTCAATCACGGCAAGTCTCGCTTCGGTCGATTGGGGGAGTTCAGGCTTCCTTCGAAGCGCTGTGGCGGCGGTGCCACCAGGCATAGATCGAGGAGCCGACGAGTCCGAGCAGCAGCATAATCATCATCTTTTCCTTGGTTCGGGCGGCGGCTTGATGCTGCCGTTGGGTGCTTTAATATGAGCATTGCTCACATTATCAAACTCATGTTTAGCCAAGGGCGATCGATCGATGAAAAACTCGCAAATGCAACGAGATGGCATGCGCGAGCCACGCCAGGAGCGCTCGCGGTACAAGGTGCAACTCATATTAGAGGCGACGATGCGGCTGCTCGAGAAGGAGGGAATCGACGCGCTGACGACGAACGCGGTCGCCGCGTCTGCGGGCGTGAGTATCGGGACACTGTATCAGTTCTTCCCGAACAAGGAGGCGATCCTCGACACGCTGGCCGATCATGAGATTGCGGAAATGTCGAATCGAGTAGCCATGGTCATGGAGGATGAGACGATCGCCACGACCGAGGAGAGGATCGCCGCCATCGTCAACGCGGTGGCGGCGAGCTATGGCAAGCGCCACGCCGCTCACCGACACGTGATGGCACATTCGCTACGCCGCGGGGGCAATCGGTTGTCGCCGTTATTGGCGCGCCTGGTCACGCATCTGACCCAGGAACGCCAGGCCGGCGCGATCAGGCATGCCATCAGTGAGGCCGATGCCTTTGTCCTCGCGCACGCCTTTGCCGGGGTATTGCGTGCGACGATCAGCGACAGCGAGCATTCGCCGCAGCAGGACGACGTTGCTCAAGGGCTTGCGCGTCTGGTGATCAATTTCCTGCGGTAGCTGAGCGACTGCTTTCGGGAAATGAGACGGTAGTTCGGGACGACGGCAATTGGGACGCGTTGCTGCCGCCGCGCATCGTCCATCAAGGGTCCGCTCTCACTGCGGCAGCCACGACCCATTTCCGGTCACTCAGCCGCGCTTTGGCGTTCACCGTAAGCGGACGCTCATTAATCTCGGCCCGCCGCGCCCGCTAAGTGTCTCAACTTCGGTCGTTCGAGTTCACTTTCGGCCGTCCCACAAGCTGCCGTTCGTGCGAGCAATCCGATACGGCCCGGACCGCGCCGCTAGCGCAGTGCCTTTCCAGCTTAGCCTGATTTTTTCTTGGTCTGCCAGATGATCGACCGCATCATGGACGAGCGGCATCATGGCCCGCCAATCTGCCTCATCGTTTGCGGGCGCTTCTGCCGCGATCTTTCGTGCGACCTCGCTAGGACATATCGTCGCTCCCGGCGCACGTTCGGCAAGCAGGGTCAGCACCGCGGCACTCGCAACGTCGAGCCTCACTTCCGTTTCCGACCGGACGTCAGGAGATCGGGCTTCGGCGGCGGCTTCCACCCTGGTGGAGGAACCGGCCGCTGCCGGCTGGTGCCCAGCCCCATGGCACCCGGCTGTTGGCGGACCAGACCTGAAGTGTCCGCCTGTGCGGCCTCTCCTACACTCGCTCCGCCTCGCATCAAATTAATGCGGTCGCGAATGCGCCGCGCCTCCTCGAAATCGAGAGAGGTCGCAGCAGCGTCCATCTTACGTTGAAGCTCTTCAATGGTGTCGGTCATCGCCGCTCAACGCGCGACGGCGATTTTGGGCGGCATAGTGACCCAGAAGCGGTCACTCGCGTAGGCGTTACCGCCCCCCAACTACGGTCCTTCATTCATCTTGGGCGTACAATAAGCCGTGGCCTGCACCGCCCGTGCGCGAGCGCCCGGCCCTGGGGCTGCCCGGTATTGATAGTGCCGATCGCGAGGATTGGTCTCCGCCAACCCAACGTCATCGGACCTCAGTGGATTGATATTCGAGGGCATGGGCGATGGCGCGCGCGACCCCGTCCATGATCGTGTCGAAATCTTGGAGGTCCACGGCATCCGCGCCGGTCTCCGCCACGAGCAGGTCATGGGTGAGAAAAGGATGGAACTTCTCGGTGATCTTGGGCTCGATCTGCTCGGCTATGTTAGACCTCAAGGGCGGGCACACCGCAAGGTGCCGCGCCGCTGCCAGCGCCGCCTCGGTCAGAGGCAGCTCGACCGCGATCCTCTCCACTCCTGCATCGATTCCCACGTGGCGGAGCGCGCCAGCCATGGTTTGAAGTTTCCTATGACCGACCCAAGGTAGAATAAGGAAACGTCCGTTATCGTTCGCCCACTGCACCACCGAGCCCTGGGCGGTTCCATAGGCGGCCCTGCCCAGCGCCAGCATTTCGGTCGCATTCGAATCAAGGAACGAAGGAATGTCGTCCCCGTCCAGGACGGCGCGCATTTCGCGCGCGACTACGTCATGTACGCCGCCAGCCCCACCCGAGAATCCGGGCGGTGCTGCTCCGGGGCTCGGCGCCACGAAGAGTGTCTTGACCGAACTGTCTATGGCTTCGATCCGCCACCGGCGTCCTGCCAACAGGATGAGATCGCCCGGTGAGCGGGCGATCTCCATTGAGAGCCTGCCGATGTCGCTGCCACCGGCGGTGACCCTATATTCGTCCGGCGTCGAGAACACGGCGTAGAATTCGTAGTGGTCTGCCAAGCGTTCTCCGATGCCGCCCAGCAGGAGGGTCCCATCCGACGTCTGCTCGATCAAGGCCGTCTCGTGGCGGCTGATCGCGCGAAGGAGTTCCGCGAATAGCTGCTTGTCCACCTGCACGAAAGGTCCTGCATCGCACAGGGTCTGATACAGCGCGTGCGGCTTTATCCCGCCGTGCTGCGTGATGACGGCCATGACCTGATGGGTTAGCGTGGAAAGGTGAAGTCCATTGAGGCGGGGGGGCTCGCACCACTTGGCGATGAGTAGCTGCAGCATCGCGACCGACTGAACAAGTTTCAGGTTGAGCCGGTCGAGAAGGGGCGAACGCGCATCCGGCCTGATCTCGTCGACGTACATCCTCAGGACAGCCGAGCGCCCCTCCCTTCGTCCCGATCGCCCCAATCGCTGCCGAAGGGAGGAAACCGTGAAGGGCGGCCCGATCTGGGCGACGGAATCGATCGCGCCAATGTCGATCCCGAGTTCGAGCGTAGACGTGCACACCGCCGTGGCGGGACGGCTCTCGTCCTTCAGTCGTTCCTCAACGAACTCGCGGTGTTCGCGGGATAGGTTGCCGTGGTGTGCGTGGAACGCTTCGGGCAGGTGCTCGGCCTCCGAACGGCGCCGAAGCAGATCACTCAGTTCCTCCACGTCGTCGCGGCTCGTTGCGAATACAAGGTTCTTGCCGAGCCGGAGCGTCTCGAAGAGGTGGTCGGCAACCGCCTTCTTCCAAGGTAACCCTCCGAGCGACACCGGATCATCGGCGCGAACGCCTTCACGCCAGTATCCGCGAATTTGTGCTCGGAGTGACATTTCTCCGCTCGCGACGATGCACCGTACGCTCTCGCCAGAGCCTCGTCGCAGGGCTTCCGCGGCAAGCTTAATATCTCCCAGCGTTGCGGAGAGACCCACGCGGTCAATTCGGCGCCCGGTCGCAAGCTCAAGCCGCGCCAGCAGGCTGGCGAGCTGGACCCCACGCTCCGACCCGATGAAGGCATGCAATTCGTCGACAACCACGGCTTCGAGGTTTGAGAACAGCCGGTGGATTTCCCGGCCACGACGCATGAAAAGGGCCTCGAGCGACTCCGGCGTGATGAGTACGAGGCCGGACGGGCTCCTAAGCGCTCCCGCCTTTCGGTGTGCGGATACGTCGCCATGCCAACGGTGGACGGGGAGGTCGATCGCCTCGAACAACGGGTCCAAGCGTCGAAACTGATCGTTTATAAGCGCCTTCAGAGGGCTGATGTAGAGGATGCCGAATCCCGGCCGGGGCTCGGCCATCGCTATGCGGGAGGCCAGCGGCAGAAACGCCGCCTCCGTCTTGCCGCCGGCGGTGGGCGCGGCGATTAAAACGTCCCCTCCGTTCATGATGGACGTGATAGCGTCAGACTGAAATGGCCGAAGCTCACGCCAGTTCTGATTCCAGACCCACCGCTGCACCCCTGGAGAGAGCCGGTCGAACGCTTTCTCCGGAGTCAGAGCCGGAGCTCGGTTAGTTCGTCATCCTCCTCGGTGACGTGATCGGAAGCAGCGCCCTCGTCGCGCTGGACCACGACGCGATCGATCAGGTCGTTCCACTGCGTTCCGGGATTCTGCTCGAGTACGGAAGCAAGCTGCACGAACGCGCGTATGGTTTCCCGAGGGGTCTTGAAATACGCGTCCCCAATGCGTCGTTCGCAATGATCGAGGAATGCCTCAAGTGCCTCATCCGGGAGGTCTGGGCCGTCATGTTCGTCGTTGGCGAAGACCCTTCGGATGCGCCGAAGCAAAACGAACAGGTCCTCGGGCGTCAGCGAGCCGAGGCGAATAACAGGGCCGGACAAATCGACAAGGCCGTCCCGTGCGAACGCATTTTCTTCAAGGCGTGAGCGCAGGGCGGCATAACTGTAGAGACCCCGACGGGTGTCCAGCAGAAATTCCGGAGTTCCGCCGAGTACTAGGCCGAGACCCTCGACGCCTCCCTGGAGTACGTCGTTCAACATGCGAAGAATTTGCTCGTAGTTGTTTTGTCGCGACTTGGTGCTGTTGAGCTTATAGAGATTCACGAGCTCGTCGAGGTTGACCAGCAGGCCGCCGTAACCCGCAATGCGGAAAAAGCGAGCGTAGAGCTTCAGCGCGTCACAGACAGATTCATCGTCGATGATCGTACGGACTCCGAGCGCCTGGCGCGCGTCGGTGCGGGTTGCCCATTCTCCGCGCATCCACCGCACTGCGGCCTGCGCACGCGCATCATCACCAGCGTCGAAAGCTTCTACGAATGTTGAGACGACGTTCGTGAAGTCGTAGCCGAACACCATCTCGGTCAGCGGTTCAAGGCGGGCTTGGAGCACCGTCTTCAAGGGCTTGCCGGCAGCCGTCGCCTGCTCGCGAACCTCGCCCGCGAAGCGCTCGACGATGCTCCGGAGCGCTTCGCCGTCCGGCTTGGTCCGCGTGGCAGTGCTGCGGCTAAGTTCCGCGAAGAGGCCGCGCGCCTGGCCGTCTGTCGCAAAGAGGCGCCGCTCCGGCGATAGGTCCGCCGACATGGTGACCATGCGCTTCTCGAGCGCCGCGAGTCTGATCATAGTAAGGAAGAAGGTTTTACCTGCGCCATAGTCACCGATCACTAGTCGGAAGGAAGAGCCTCCGTCGGCAATCCGCGCGAGGTCACCTAAGACTTGCGCGATCTCACCGGCTCTGCCGACAGCGATGTGCTGCAGTCCCAGCTTGGGAACCACGCCAGCGCGTAGGGCCTGCAGGACGCCATCGCGCTCTCGCGGTTTTATGATCGGGAGGTCGCTCATTGGGTGCTCGCAATTGTCTGGAGAAGCTGGCGGTTGACGCGCACGGGATCTCCCTCTTCGATCAAAAGATCGCCGAAGGCATCGAGCGCCCAATCGTTTATACGTTCGATTGTACCGTCGAGCATAATATTCGACGCCTGCGCAAGCGCCACCACGTCCGGCCTAGCCCACGTGTCGCGCTCGACCAATTGCCGTGCGAATTCCAGCGGCGCTCCATGTAAGCGGGGAAACACGGAATCCTCATCCGCGGGAGCGTGTGCGATCAAAGGCTCGGCGATGGATGGTTCCTCGTCGTCTGTGGCGAAGACCTTCTGCAGAAGCTGAGCGGACAGCACAGAATCTCGGGTGATGGCAGCGATCCTGTCCGCATTCAGGCGACGCCTCCCTGGAGCCGGAGCGACACCTGCCTCCTGCCGAGGGATATGCGGTATGGCCTCTCCGGCCGTCGCGGCGACGGGAGGTATGATCTCGACCGGCTCGCTCGCATGAAGCGCGCTGTACAGCGTTGCGGCCGGAAGGCCGAGCCACGAGAAGATCTGTTCGAGTTGCCGCACCTCTGCAGCCGTGATGCGACCGTCGCGTCGCGCCACCGCCAGTGCCACGTCGATGACATGGTGTCGTGTCTCTTCCGATGCTTGTGAAAGGCGCGACTTCAGATCAGCCGGGCGCGACGGCGTGCTAAGCAGCCAGTCGGTTTGTGCGGCCAATCGGGCTCGCTGCCGCCCGTCTAGGCCGGGCAGGATCATCGCTTGCCGCAGCTCCTCGCGCTCCTGCTCGGTCACCACTCCATCCGCACCCGCTATGAGCGCCCCGATCTGCAGAACGAGCGCCGCGGCCGTCATCGCGTCTGAGATCTCGTTCGAGCCGACTGGAAGCGGATAGATGATTGCGGGCGAGGAAGCGGAAATTCGCGTGAGCGTCAGACTTGGATCTGGAGTGGCGCCGAAGTCGAGGGCCCCCAAGGCGTCCACGATCCTCCTCCAATGTCCGATGGTGAACTTATCCGGGGCCGGGCTACCTTCGACAAGCGTCATTATATCCGAGACCGTCGAAGGACGTGATTCCACGATGAGTGAAGATATGCGCTGGGACGCGCGTACTCGGGCCGGCATTCCGGTTGGCAGATGGGCGTCGGCAAACAAGGAGCCCTTCAGTTCCGGCTTTCGCCCCAGGAGCCGGCTGTATGCGTCGAGCTCCTCGCAGCACTTCATGGCGATCGCATGTGCGTCCTTGACGGAAGTTGAAGCTGTGCTGACGTCTGGCAGCCCTCCTTCGATCGCAACGTCTACATTGAAGGTGTTGCTCGCAGCGCGGTAGCTCATACGCAGGCGGGGGAAACGGGCGAGCTGCGCGTCGGTGAAGACTGCGTTGGCGGACTTCGTGGCAGACCGGCGCAGCGCGAAGAGTTCGCGGAACGTATCCATGTCCCGTGCTGCTGGCGTTCTGAGGGTGAGTTCGGGATGATTGATCACCCAGGAAAGCATCCAATCGTCGGGGATCGGGGTTTTCGCCGCTGCGAAGCGACCGAGCGCGACCCTAAGCCGCAAGGGCATTTCGTAGCCCTCTCGCTTGAGTATAGGCTCGCGCGATCCATCAACTCCGGACATCTCGCCTGCTGCGGCAAGGAGCCGGGAGGAATAGCCTCGAAAGGACGCATTTGCACCGTAGATATTCCGGAGCCGCTGCACCTCCAGGATGATTTTTGACCGGTCGCCCGCGGCCTGGTCGAGCATGAGACGGCGCTCGAGCCCGTAGAAGTATAGAAACACGTAACCGATCGGCGTGCTGGGCTCGCACCGATCGCTCGCAAGCCAGGCTAGATAGGCTCGCCTAGTCACCGGCGGGAGGCGCGAATATGAAGGCCAGTAAGTTAGCTGGCTGTCGGCGTTGCCGGCTCCGGTCGCCGCAAGCCTGGGATTGATGAGGCAGTTATCGGGCTGGCCGTAACCGTCCTTCGCAGCCAGTCGTTCGCCGACGTAGATCATGCCGCTGGATATCCTGACACCCTGGACTTGTACCGGCTGCCCCTCGCCGATCCATGCGCTCTCGCTCTCGCTCCTGAGTTCGCCCGGGCTGACGCGCTTGAGAGGCGCTGCGGCCGTTGGCGGCGATCCGGATGGCGCTCGCGGGTGCGGCTTGGCGCGCTTCTTCGTTTTCTTTCGTCCAGCGATGAGCCAACCTGCAGCACCCAGTATAGCTAGGAGAATGATGCCGCCGCCGCCCGAGGCAGGTTGTGAGGGCGGTGCGACCGCCTGCAGCGGCACCGTTGCGATGCTCGGCGACGCGGGGACGCTGTTCCAGCCCTGGCGGTATTCGTGCGATTGCTTCCGCAAGTGGTCGGATTTCGCAAGCAGCGCCTGCGCTTCGACGCAAGCCTCCCTCCATGCATCACTAGAAGAGGCGGGCCGGGCTGCTGCGCAACTGAGGTGGTGCCGAAGACTGCGATGGCTCGCCCAGTAGCTGGCGCCGTCCAAGCGATCTCCGGACTGCTTGCTCAGCCATGTCTCCCACTGTTCGCGATCCGCACGCCCCCGGTCGTGCTGTGACGGCATTTTCACCGTTGGCGCGGACGCGGTCCGGTCGACCGGCGGAAGATAATTCGTTACTTCAGAGGTTGCTGGATCTTCGAGCGCATCCTCGTCCGGCGAACCGCATGACTGGCCTGAAGCCTGCTCTCCGTCTTCAGTGGAACATGAATGTTCGCTCTGCGTCAGTTCTTGCTGCGCGTAGACGGCCGTCGGTTGAATTGCGGCCCAGGAGGCGAAAAGCCATAATAACCACGATCGTTTCACTAGATTCCGCCCCCATCGAGCCGAGCATGAAGCAGACCCGCCGAGCGATCAACAGCTGATCTTTACAAGATTGCACCGTTGGATATCGTCGGCGCGAAGGGAGTGAACGAGAACTATCGCAGCAGCTTCCTCCTGCAACGCGCCAAGGTAAAGATGGCGCTAGGTCAGGATCCGCAGACGACATCGCCGAAGGCCGCCGGCACACGACCAACCCCGGCCTTCTCGACCAGTTCACTGGACTCTGATCCCCTGCCGTCCTGACCCATACCCGGTCATTCGCATCGCCAATTCTTTTACCTGAAGCCGGACACTCATTCAGACGGCATCCGATGGCTGGAACTAGCCGTTTGAAGGCCGGCAGCTTCCGGAAAGCCGATCTGGGAAAGCGCTCGTTCAACCGGCGGCCGAGGATGCGTTTCGCCTCCGATGGTTACGGTCGCGCAGCCAGTCACGCAAACGCACGCGCCGCCCTCCGCAGGATGCGCCGCGACGGTTCGCCGTTCTCCGGATGCGCCCCATCCAATTTGAGCCAAGTCACCCTCAAGAGTCTGGACCAGTCGGGGCGGTCCGGACAGGCCGGGCCGCCCCATTTGGCCTACAGGCTCTTGCCCAGATGCTTCGCCACGGCGGCGGCGCTGGTGCCCACTGCGGTGACCGCCGCCTGCAGCTGTGCCTTGGTCACCCCGAACTTATGGGTCCACCAGTTCACTTCATAGGGCTCATGCATGTTGATGCGCGAAGCATCTTGCGGGCGGGTCTTGGTCAGGTCGTCGCTCATATTGGGGGTTTCCATTGTGCTCGCGCCGCTCGATTGCGGCTGCAGATCGTCAATCGTCCCGATTTCCGCAGACCGGTAAAATCCACGCAATATCTTCTACTACCGGCGCGCCGTCTTGCCGCTCGCGCGCATTCCGACCGGAATGGACGCATTGGCAACGCTTTGCCGCGGTATGCTCTTGGCGATTCATGGTTTCGCCGATACCAAGTCACTAGGGGAGTATGCGTGCAATGATCCAATCACTGGCCTTTCAGCCAGAATTGGCGGCGCGAGCAGCCAAACCGGCGGTGTGCGACCGGACTCAGGCGCTCAACGGAGACCCGCATTGATCTCTCCGTTGCGAAAGCGCACCAAGAAGGGGGTTCTCTACACGCGTTCGGCGACGGTTGAGGCGCTGCTGGCAGAGATTACCGACCTGCCCCGCGATCAACTGCTTGAGCGTGCCGAGATCCGCAATCGTCGCGCTGCTGGCTGGGTTCCGAGCGAATGCCTGCTCCACCTCCTGCGCGCCAGTCGCAGCGAGAATTCGGACGCGTTCTTCGAGCGGCTGTTCTCGGTCCTCAGCGCACGCGTGAAAGCCGCGCTCCCGCGCATGGCGACCGGGAATGAGACCCACGGCCGGATCGAACGTACTGCCGAACGCATCCACGAGCTCGCCTTCGACAAATTCCAGGATTTGCTATGCAGGGACCGTCAAGCATATGACGAGCGCCTGGACTTCTTCGAGGCGCGCTTCGATCTCGGCGTCGCCAATCTACGGCGCGACGCGCGGGAAAAAGCCTATGAGGAGGAAAATCGTGGTGCGAGCCTCGACTATGATTGGGATACCGGCGAGCCGTCACCCGAGGTTGAGCGCGCGCGCGGAGCCTTCGATCCGTTCGATCCGGCGCTGATCAACGAGGAAGATTACCGGTTACGACTTCGTGCGGCGATTGGGGGCCTACCACAGGAACAAATCAGGATCGTTGAGATGATCTCCAAGGGAATACCCATCGACTCGATCGACAAGTCCGCGGTTTCGATATCGAAACTCCTGGGCAGATCGGAGAGGACCATCAGGACGCACCGGGACAAGGCCTACGACGCCATCCGGGCCGCGATGCAAGACGAGTTGCAGTCGTGACCGGCGATACGGATTTGGACGGCGTCCTCGAGTCCTTCGCGCTGGAGGCGGAAGGCGACGCGACGGCGCTTGCCAAATATCTTCGCGATTATCCGCAATATGCGCTCGCGCTCGTCGATCTGTCGCACGAAATGGCCCGGAGCATGCCCGACGAAGCTGCGCCGTTATCGCCGCGTGACGAAGCCCAGATTGCTTCCGCCTGGACCCGTTTCGCGGGTTCGGTGCCGACTAAGATGGATGCCGCTCAAGGCCAGCCTGCGAGCGTGTTCGACGGTCGCAGCGCCGCTGAAATGAAAACGCTCGCCGCGACGCTCGGCGTGCCGCGACAGGTGGTCGCCGCGGTACGCGACCGGCGTGTGCTCGTCGATACGATTCCGAAGGGGTTTCTGGCGCGGATGGCAGGGGGCATCGACGCGCAGCTCGAGGATCTGATCGCAAGCATCCGCGGCGTCCGGTCGGCGACGCTTGCGCCGAGCTACAAGGCGGATTCCCGGCCGGTGCTGTCGAGCCAAGTCACCTTCGAGCAAATTCTGATTGATGCCGGCGTCAACGAAGCAGCGCGCGCCGGCATCCTCGCCGAAATAGACTGACATGGACGCGCTCGAAGTCGCACGGCGGATCGCGGCGCGGCTTCACGCCGAGGCGGTTGGCCGTGGACTCGACCCTTGGGGCCCGTTCGAGTTCGCGAAGGCAGAGGCCGAGCGCCGCGGCATCGATACCGAGCCTACCGCGCCGGGCGCGGCGATGCTCGATGGAGGGCGCGCGATTTTCCTGCCTGACGAAGCCGATCGAATGATCTTGTATGAGGACATCGGCACCGGCTTCGAGAGGGCGTTCCTGATTTGTCATGAGTTGGGGCATGTCGAACTCGGCGATGATCGCACGCCGTGCGAGATTGACCTCGCCCGGTCCTCCGAGGCGGCACCGGTCGGCTCCGAACGCGTCATCGATCACAACCGGCGCAAACGGCGCGAAGTCCAGATGGACCTGTTCGCGCGCGAATTCCTGTTGCCGCGCGACGTTGCGCGGGCACTGCATATCGACGGCATGTCCGCCGCAGCGATCGCGGAAAAGCTCGGTGCACCATATGACCTGGTCGCGCAGCAGCTCTTTGATGCCTTGCTGCTGCCCCCGGTCGTCGCCGAGGGTCGGCCGGAGCGCAAGCCTCCGCCGCTCAACGACGCCCAGCGCGATGCCGTGCGCCACGGGGGCGCAGCTTATTTACTCAAGGCGGGCCCCGGAACGGGGAAGACGCAGACGCTGACTGCACGGGTCGCCAGACTGGTCGAGGACAATGTGGATCCGCGTTCGATTCTGGTGCTGACCTACTCCAACAAGGCAGCCGGCGAGATGTCGGATCGGATTGCCGCGCGGAACCCGCAGGCGGCGGCCGCGATGTGGATTGGTACATTCCACGCCTTCGGCCTCGATCTGCTGCGCCGGTTCGGCGATCGGCTGGGGATCAGCCCAGGGTTTCGCATGATCGACCGTGCCGAACAGGTCGAGCTGCTCGAGGACGAGTTCCCGCGCCTCGGTCTTGTTCACTATCGCGACCTCTACGACCCAACGAGCAAGATCGCCGACCTGCTCGACGCCATTTCGCGTGCAAAGGACGAGGTGGTCGGCCCGGAGCGCTATGCCCAACTCGCTGCCGAGATGGCGGCCGCCGCGACCGACGAAGAATCGCGACTGGCGGCGCAAGCAGCCGACGAAGTAGCGCGCGTATATGCGCGGTACGAAGTGCTGAAGGGGCCAGGCCGTATCGACTTCGGCGACCTGGTGATGCTCCCGACCATGCTGCTCGAGACGGACCAGACATCGCGCGACCATTTTGCCGCGACTTATGCCCATGTGCTCGTCGACGAGTATCAGGATGTGAACCGCGCCAGTGTCCGTCTGTTGAAGCAGCTGCGGCCCCAGGGCATGAACTTGTGGGCTGTCGGCGACATCCGGCAATCGATCTACCGCTTCCGCGGCGCCTCGTCGCACAACATGGACCTGTTCGAGACCGAGGATTTCCCCGGCGCCAAGAGCGCGCGGCTGAAGGTGAACTACCGCTCGATGCGCGAGATCATCGACACCTTCACCAGTTTCGCCAAAACCATGGACGCAGGCGACAAGGCCGACACCGACCTCTGCGCCGACCGCGGGCCGTCGCTTTCCCGCACGCAACTTCGCACGACCGACATCCCCGGCGCGACCTCGGCCATGATTGCTGACGCGGTAGCCGAGCAGCTGAACGCGGGGCATCCTTACCGAGACCAGGCCGTCTTATGCTCGGGTAATGACCGGCTTGCCGATATCGGCCGCGACCTCGAGGCGCTAGGCGTTCCGGTCCTCTATCTCGGCAGCCTGCTCGAGCGGCCCGAGATTAAGGACCTGCTCTCGATCCTGTCGCTGCTGACCGACCCACGGGGCATGGGGCTGGCCCGGACCGCATGCCTTGCCGAATATCCGATGGACCTGGCCGATCTCGGCGCCGCACTCGACGCGCTGCGCGGCGAAGACACGATGCCGCCACGCTGGCTGAGCGGGGCGGCCATCTTCGGCGCGGTGTCGCCCGGCGGACAAGCCTCGCTCGCGTCAATCGTCGGCGTGCTAGCCGAGTTCGATGCCAATTCCGCGCCCTGGTCGGTGTTGGCGGCGTTCCTGCTCGATCGCACCGATGTCGCGCGGCGCTTCGCCGGCTCGACTAAGGTCGCCGATCGCAGCGCTGCGATCGCCGTCTGGCAGTTCATGAACTTCTTGCGCGCACAACCCACTGGCAAGGGGCTGCGAGTTCCGCGCTTCCTCGCGCGCGTACGGCGGTTGCTCCGGCTCTCGGACGAGCGGGATCTGCGCCAACTGCCCGCAGCCGCACAAGGCATCGATGCCGTCCGTTTGATGACCATCCACGGTGCCAAGGGTCTGGAGTTCCCCGTCGTCCATCTGCCCGGCATGAACATCAGCACGCTGCCGCGAAGCTGCCGGCTGCCCGCGTGCCCCGCACCGCCGGGCATGATCGCCGGTGCCACCGGGACCGCCGAAGACGAGTTTCGCGCAGGACATGACGAAGAACAGCAGTGCATCTTCTATGTGGGGCTGTCGCGCGCCCGCGATCGGCTGATCCTCTACGCCGAGAATCGCACCAAGACCGCCAAGCGATCGCTGTCCCCCTTCATCGACCACTGCGGCTCCTCGATCGAACGTGTCACTCTCGTACCGTCACAGACCCTGCCACCGTCTCCTGATACCTTGCCGATAAAGGTCGAGGCCGAGGGCCGGCGCTACCATGCCTCGCAGCTGGCGCTTTACAGGAAGTGCCCGCGCCGGTTCTTCTACACCCATGTGCTTCGCATCGGCGGGCGCCGCGAGATGTCGCCCTTCATGCTGATGCACGAAGCGGTGCGCGTCATCGTCGATGAAGTCACGCAAGGCGGATCCTTCGCCACCGACGCGGATCTCACGCGACGCATCGCCGACGAGTGCGCGGTGCAGGGCATCGCCGATGATGGCTATGTCGAGGACTATCGCGGGTTCGCGACGGCGATGGTCCGCTTCTTCATCGGGTGCCGTGACGGACACCAGCCACAGGCGAAAACCGCCTTGCGCCTCAAATTCGGTGCGGACGAAGTGCTCGTCACACCGGACGAGATGCTCATCGCTCCCGATGGCGGGCTGGTACTCAGGCGGTGCCGAAGCGGCCACCACCGCAAGTCGGACGACGACGACATCGCGGCCGCCGCGCTGCTGCTCGCCGCGGCGGAGACATTGCCAAGCGCAACGGTCGAGATCGTCTATCTCGCGGACGAGCTCGTCAAGCCCGTGGAGATCACACAAAAGAAGCTCGACACCCGGCGCGGATGGATCGGCGAATGCCTTCAGGGCGCCAGCGACGGACTCTTCAGGAAAGAGGAATCGTCATTCACCTGCCCGGGCTGCCCGGCCCTTATCATCTGCGACGCCGTCCCGCCGGGCACGCTGAAAATAATTCCCTGATCCGCTTACCGGTTTCGAACAGCCCTGCCGATTGACCTGATGGAGCCCTTCCCCCGGCTCGCTTCAAGACGCAAAGGCTTACGACCAATGAACATCCACGACCCCCATTCCGACCACGACATCCCCGACGATTGTGACGATGTCGGCCAGGCGATCCGCGAGGATCGCGCGTTGCGCGCCGCGTGCACCTATCGCATCCTCTATGCGAACAACGGCCTCGACTTCGGCCCGCTCCTCCTCGACGATCCGGTGCCGCTCGGGCGCCAGATCCTCGAGACCGCCGGCGTGGACGCGCTCGCGGCCTGGAGCCTCCTGGCGATCCTGCCTAGCGGCGATTTCGAGGACGTCCGGCTCGACGAGCCCTTCGATCTGCGCGACCGCCGCGTCGAGCGCTTCATCGGCTTCGAGAACGACCGGCTCTTCAAGTTCGCGCTGCGCGACCACCAGATCCTCTGGGGCCGCTCGACGATCGCCGGACGCGAACTCTACGCGTTGGCCGAACCGGGCGAGCACGAAGCCGTGTTTCTCGACGTGCCCGGCGGCACCGACCGCCTGATCCTTGCCACCGACACGATCGATTTGGCCGAACCGGGCGTCGAGCGCTTCATCGTCGCCGCCAAGCCGGTCTCCGACGCGTTCGAGATCACCGTCGTCTATAACGGCCTCGCTCGCACGATGCAGGTGCGCCCGGGCGAGACGGTGGCTGCGGTGATCGCGGCGGCCCGCCCGTTGTTCGGGTCGCCGGGCGGCGATCTCATCCTGGTCGACCAGCAGGGCCGCGAGCTCAATCCGGCGCATACGCTGCGCCAGGAGCACGTCGGCCCGCACGCCCAGCTGTCGCTGCGCCCGCCCGTCGTGCGGGGAGGCTGAGCATGCGCCTGCGCGTTCCCAGCGCGGTGTTCGACGCCACGTTCGCCCACCTCCGCTACTGCGGTGGCGGGCGGCGTGAGTGCCAGGCGCTTTGGGTCGGGTCGTGGGCCCGGCCCGACGTCGTCGAGCGCGTGCTGCATCCCGAGCATAGCGCCAGCGCGGTCGGCTTCGAGCTCGATCCCGCCTGGCTGAACCGGTTTTGGAACGAGCTCGTGGCAGCCGGCGACGGTGTCCGGGTCCAGATCCACACACATCCTGGCGCGGCCTATCATTCCGCGACTGACGACGCCTTCCCCCTGCTTTCGGTCCCTGGCTTCCTCAGCCTCGTCATTCCGCGCTTCGCGCAAGGGGAGATCGGTTTCAGCAACGCCTTTCTCGCGCAGATCCAGCCCGACGGCAGCTGGCGCGAGGTATCCATCGCCGACCATTTGGAGATTGTCTGATGCTCGCCGACGCCCTGAACCGCACGATGCTGTTGATGCGCACCGACCTCGTGGCGGAAACCGATAACGGCGAGCTTCTCGCGGCGCTCACCGCCACTCGCATCGTCCTGGAAGCCCGCGAGGACGCGCTCGAGACCCATTCCGGGCAGAGCGCCTTCATCACCGCCGCGCTGCTGATGGCGCGGTCGGGTCACGAGATCTGGCTCGACGCGCCTGAGCGCGCCATGATCGGGTTCCAGCCCCCGCTGGCCGGCGGCGACCTTGTCGAAAGCCTGCTCGAGGTCGGGCTCGACCTGCTGCCGGGCCGGGCCTTCCACCACGGTCGCCCCGCGGAACGCGCCGATGTCACCTTCGTGTTCGGTTCGGGTGACCCCGCCGAGGACCGTGCCGATAACCGCATCGCGATGAATGCGGGAGGCGGCTGGGCCGGGTCGATCGACGCTCAACCTACTTCTTGGCGGGGCGCGTCATGGCCGATGGGCGGCATGGCCACGGGTGCGCTGGCGGCGGCCGAGGCCTTCAAACTGGCAATGCGTCGCTTGCGGGGCCGCGCGCTGGCACCGGACTATTTCGACTTGCTCTATGCACCCTGCGCCGCCGTCGAAGTGCGCCTCGCCGCGGCCGATACGTTGGAAAGCGCGGACTTGCCCAATTTCGACCTGATCAGCGGCGGCGCCATCGCCAACGCCGTCCTGTTCGTGCTCCACCGCCTGCCGGCGATCAAAGGCACCGGCCGGGTGCTCGACGACGATCGTAGCGCGCTCAGCAATCTTAATCGCAACGCACTGCTCGTGCGTTCGGCGCTCGGCGAGCGCAAGGTCGACGACCTCGCCCGCTTCGGCGGCGATCTATCGGTGCATCCCGAGCCCGTGCGGTTCGAGGAGGGCATGCCGCTCGCCGAGACGGTGCTTATCGGCGTCGATGACATTCCCTCCCGCTGGGCGGCGCAGCGGGCCGGATCGCCGTGGCTGGGCGTCGGCGCAACCGAGAGCTTCAATGTGCTGGTTTCTTCGCATGAACCGGACCAAGCTTGCGTCGGTTGCCTGCATCCGATGGATGGCGGTCTCGGCGGTGCGATTCCGACCGCCGCGTTCGTGTCCTTCTGGTCTGGCCTCCTGCTGGTAAGCCGGTGGCTGCGCGAACTGACGGCGGCGAGCCCGGCGCATGCCGACCAGCAGCTGTTTCTCAACGCACTTCGTCCGGAGAGCTGGGCGTATGGCGCGACGCCGGTTGGAGCCAATGCGGCATGCCCGGTCGGGTGCCGCGCTTCGACGGCGGCGCGGCTACTTGCGGCGTGAGCAGGGCGGGGTCATGCGAAGGGCGAGCGCTGGCTCGCCCCTCCGCTTCGAGGGAGCCGCGCCGCGTGGCGGTTTGTGCATGGCCTCGTCCGTTCAGCGAGAATGAACTTTATGCCGTCGCCTTAAACCACTGCTTGTCACTGGTTTACGAAAATGCCAATAAGTTCATTGTGAGTGAACAAAAGAAAACTTCCTTGAACCGACTCCTCCCTCAACTCGGGCCTGGACGGCTGGTCGACACGGCCTGGCTCCAAGAACAGGGGGTCTCGCGTCCATCGATCCATGCCTATGTTCAGAACGGGTGGCTGGAGCGGGTCGCGCCTCGCGTCTACCGCCGCCCGTCAGGCACTACGCCTGCGACGCAGCGCTGGGATGCCGCGATCCTGTCCGCGCAGGAGCTGCGACCCTCGACTTTCTATGTCGGTGGCGCGAGCGCGCTCGACCTGCTCGGACGCAGCCATTATCTTCGCCTCGGCCGCCATCCGACGATCTATCTCTACGATCCCGATCGCACCGCACCGACCTGGCTGATGAAGCTCCCGCTCGATGCGGCCCTGGCGGTACGCACCCGCCCGCTCTTTGCCGACACACTCCTCGGCCTCGAATGGCGAAGGTTCGAGCTCGGCACCGGCCGGCTCGGCGGACCAGTCCCCGAACCGGTCCGCGAGGAGCCCTGGGACCATTTCCTTCGCGTCGCCGGCGAGGAGCGCGCAGCGATCGAGATGCTCGACGAGGTTCCCGCAACGCTTGGTTTCGACCATGCTGACGAGATATTCCAGGGCCTGTCGAACCTTCGGCCGCGCCTGGTCACCCAGCTGCTGGAGACATGCCGCAGCGTGCGCGCAAAGCGGCTGTTCCTCTTCTACGCAGATCGCCACGGCCATGCCTGGGTCAAGCATGTCGATCGCCGGCATATCGATCTCGGCAAGGGCAAACGCCAGCTTGCGCCGGGCGGCCGGCTCGACGCGCGCTACCAGATCACCATTCCCGCTTCGCTCTCCAGCAACATAGAGCTAAGCGAACGATGACGGCCCAGCGCTATCTCGACCAGGTCGCACTCCTATTGCGCACGATCCCGGAGATCGCCTCCGAGCCTGATTTCGCCCTGAAAGGCGGGACCGCGATCAACCTGTTCGTTCGCGACCTCCCGCGCCTCTCGGTCGACATCGATCTCGTCTATCTGCCGGTGGCTGACCGGACCACTTCGCTCGATGCGGTGCGCACCGGACTCGATCGGATCGCCCGCCGTCTCGAAACCCGGCTCGGCTTCAAGGTCGAGCGGCATTTACTTCCCGACGGCAAGCGCTTGCTCGTCCATTCCGACAGCACCGCCATTAAGGTGGAAGTTTCGCCCGTGCTGCGGGGCACGGTCTTCCCGCCAGAGGTGCGGGCCGTCAGCCCGGGCGTCGAAGACCGTTTCGGCTTCGCCGAGATGCAAGTCGTCTCGCTGGCCGACCTCTACGCCGGCAAGATGGCGGCCGCGCTCGATCGCCAACATCCGCGCGACCTGTTCGACATCCACCATCTCCTCGCCCAAGAGGGGATCGACGACGATCTGTTCCGCGCCTTCCTGATCTATCTCGTCAGCCATCCGCGCCCGGCGCACGAGTTGCTCTGTCCGCATCGCCTCGACATCGCCGCGCAATATAATGACGAGTTCGTCGGCATGACCGTCATGCCCGAAGCGCTCGACACCTTGCTCGCCGCGCGGGAGGCTCTGATCAGCCAAGTCCAGCGGCGTGCCGACGCGGCTGCCAGCCGCCGCTTCCTGAGCAGCTTCCATGCCCTCGATCCCGACTGGCCCGCCATCGGCTTGGGCGGCGAGATCGCCGAGTTGCCCGCAGTGCGCTGGAAGCTGCTCAATCTGCGGCGCCTGCACGACGAGAATCCCGAGAAGTTCGACGCACAGCAGGTCATGCTGATACGCTGTCTCGACCAGTCAGAGTCAGGTCGCGCCACTGGTCAACAAGCGAAGGCGGCCACATCATGATGTTCAAGTTTCTCCATGCCGCGGACCTGCACCTCGACAGTCCACTGCTCGGACTAGCGAGCAAATCGGCCGACTATGCGGCACGCGTCGACCGAGCCTCGCGCGATGCCTTCGAGAATCTGATTGCGCTGGCGATTGACCAAGGTTGCAGCTTTGTCGTGCTTGCAGGCGACATCTTCGATGGCGATTTGCGTAATTTCGAAACCGGCCTCTTCTTCATCGATCAGATGCGAAGGCTCGGGGATGCGGGGATCCAGGCTTTCCTGATCCTGGGCAATCACGACGCCGAAAATCGCTTCGCCGCCAAGCTGTCTCTCTCGGCCAATGTCCATGTTTTCGATAGCAAGCGGGCTGAGGCAATTGCGCTCTCCACCTTGCCCGTGACGATTCATGGTCGCAGTTTTCCGCAGCGCGACGTGACCGAAAATATTGCCCGTGATTATCCAGCCCCGATCCCGGGCCATTTCAATATCGGCGTACTCCACACCGCCTGCCAGGGCAGCGAGAGCCATCACGCGCCCTATGCGCCTTGCACGGTCGAGCAGCTCGCGAACCATGGCTATGACTATTGGGCCTTGGGGCATGTTCATGCCCGGGCCGTGCTGAGCACCGATCCCTACATCATCTATCCCGGCAATCTGCAGGGCCGCAGCCCGCGCGAAACCGGGCCGAAGGGCGCGACCCTCGTCAGCGTGAGCGACGGCCGGGTGACCGAGGTTGAGCATCGGGATCTCGATATGGTCCGATGGTTCACGGTGTCGGTGGACGCGAATGCGAGCGAAACCCGCGTCACGCTGCTCGACCATATTCGCAGCGCGATCGAGCAAGCGTGCGCTGATGCCGGTGATCGCGCGATCGCTCTTCGTGTGCGGCTGGTCGGCGAGACCGCACTACACCACCGGATGCTGATCGAACCGCAGGCCTTGCGCGAGGACGTCGCGGCCCTGCTCGCGACCTTGGCCGGCGACGTCTGGCTCGAAAAGCTGGTGATCGCGACGGCCCCCCCAGTCCAGCCGGCGTCGCTCGATCCGACCGTATCGGGACAGCTCCTCGCCGAAATCGAGGCACCGGATACCGATCAGGCTTTGAACGAGATGGTTGCGGCGCGCTTGGCCGAAGTTCGCGCCAAGATGCCGGCGGGTGCCCATGCCGAGGAATTCTTCGAAACCCTGCGCGACGAAGCGCCAGCCCGGGCCCGCGCGCTGGCGCTTTCCCTGATCGGCGACACGGAGGCTGGCGATGCGGCTCGCTGAACTGACCCTTGAGCGCTATGGCGCCTTTGCAGAGCGCAGCCTCGCCATTCCTTCGACCGCTGGCCTCACGGTCATTTACGGGCCTAACGAGGCTGGCAAAAGCACCTGCCTTGCCGCCTTCAGCGATTTTCTGTTCGGTATCCCCGAGCGAACCCCGCATGCGAGCTTATTCGGCTATGACGGCATGCGCGTCGGGGCGACGCTGGTTGATGCGAACGGTACTGAGCTGACCTTACGCCGGCGCCGCGGTCGCGGCCGCACGCTGACCGACGCGGCGGGGGCGCCGCTAGAGGATTCAACGCTTACGCGCTTGCTTGGGGCGACCACGCGCGATCGTTTCGCCACGTTGTTCGGATTGAACCATGAGTCTCTCCGCTCAGGCGGCTCGCGCCTGCTGACCGCCGACGGTGATATCGGGCGGCTGGTCGTCGAGGCGGGTGGCGGTCTGCGCTCGCTGATGGCGAGACTGGATGCCATCGACGATGAAGCGGACAAGCTGTTCTCGACGCGGAGATCCGCTGACCGCGCTTTCTATCAAGCGCTCGACGCCTTCGATGCCGCCGACCGCGAAGTGAAGCAGCACACCGTCACGCGCGACGCCTATGAGCAAAGCCGCAAGGCTGCCGATGGCGCAAGTTCCAAGCTGACCCGGGCCCGCGCCGAGAAGCAGTCGGTGAGTGCCGACATCTCTGCCCTGGAGCGGCTGGTCCGGGCCGTGCCGCATCTGCTCGAGCTCGACCGGCTGGCCGTGGGGCTTGGCGACTACGTCGATCTTCAGTCGCTGCCAGCGGATTTTGGCGGGCAAGTGGACGGCGCGATTGCCAATCGCGACGCAGCGATCGCCGCCCTCGCGGACGGCCAAGTGAAACGCGACCGCCTCGTCCAGCGACTCGACGCACTCACCGTATCAAAGGCATTTATCGAAGCGGAAGTGCGGATCCGCGATCTCGTCGAGCAAGCGATCCATGTCCGGAAGGCACGCGCCGATCGTCCGAACAGGCTCAAGGAGATCGAGACTGCCGAAGCCGGACTCGCAACGCTTCGCCGCATGCTTCATCTGGGGGCGGATGCCGACCTGACCGCGCGCTTGCCCAGCCAGGCGGCACTCGATCAAGTCCAGAAACTGGCGACCGAGGCCATCGAACGCGGCGGTGCAATCGCGGCGGCGCGCGAACGAAGCGCCGATCTCGCTGACCGGCTTCAAACCGTCAACCTTCGCCTCGAGGGCGCGATCACCGCCGGCCATGACAAGCCAGCGGCATTCAGCGCCGCACAATTTGCAGGGCTTGCCGCACAAGCCGCTTTGGCGGATGTGATCAGACGACAAGCGGATCAGGCGCTTGCGAGGGTGGCCGCGACGATCGGCGCTCTCGGATTTTCGAACGTCGAAGCGCTCGCTGGCTTCGTCTGCCCAAACGCCGAGGCGATCCGCGCGGAACAGGCGGCGCGCACCGAGCTGGAAAACTCCTTGGGGGGGCAAGTCGAGCAAAAGGTCGATGCTGAGAAGGTGGCCAAAGCCGCAAGCGAAACCATCCAGGCACTAGAATCGGCTGGTCCGGTCGCCACCGACCAAGCATTGACGGAGGCGCGGCGAGCGCGCGCTGAGGCATGGTCGCCGCTGCGCGAGGCCTATCTTGATGCCGATATTCCTTCGGATACGGCGGTTCGGCGGGCAGGCGTCGATGCCTATGAGCATCACCGCACCGATGCCGACGATATTGCCGACCGTCGAGCTGCCGAGGCACAGCACGCCGCCAACCTGGTCCTTGCGCGCCAGCAGCTCGCCAACAGCATGATCGAGGCTGATGGCTGCAGCACACTGATCGCCGATATCACCCAGCGGCTGGAGCGTCGCTGCATGGCATTCGCGCAAGCGTTTCCCGAGGCGGCAGCGCGCTTTGCGCAACTGGATGCGCTGCTCGATTTTGCGGAACGTCGCACACAGGCGATCGATGCCGCCGCCGCCGCCGGCCTGCTCGCCAGCGGAGCCGATCGCCACGCATCCGACCTCGCTCCGATGATCGCCGTGTTCAGGAGCGCGCAGCAGGCGATGAACATGCCGTCTGCCGAGGGACAGGCTTTCGCGGTAGAAATACAGGCGCTCTGCGCCGCGCTCGCCCGACATGAAACCGAGCACGCCGACTATCGGCGCGACCTGCGCGACAGCGAAGCGCTCACGCCGACTGCGAAGCGCGCCGAACAGGACCTCTCCGATCTGTCGGCGGCTCATCTGGCTTGGCAGCAGTCGTGGAGCGCCGCGCTCGGAAGCCTCAGCCTGGACGCCGATCTTGCCCCCGAGAGCGCTGGTGGGTTGATCAGCGAATGGGCCGGTGCCCGTGGAACGCTGGGGACGATCGCGCAAACCAGCAGCCGACTCGTTCGGATGGATGAAGACGAAGCGGCGCTGAAGGCTGAAATACTCGCTCTGAGCGCAATTCTCGATCTTTCATTGCCCGAAGACTTGCTCGCGGCAGCCGATTTGATCGCGGCACGGTGGCAGGAGCAGGACGCAACCCGGCTGCAGCGCGCGGCACTTGCCCCCGATGTCGATGACGCAAAAAGCGATTGCGCGCTGCTTGAGAAGGCCGAGCAAGATGCCCGTGGCGTCTTGGAAGGGCTTGCATCCAGCGCTGGCGTGTCGGTCGACGGCGAAGCCTTGCGCAGCGTCGCCAGTCGCTGCGCTTCCCGCGCCGAGCTGCTCGAGGCGAAAACGCTGGTCGAACGCTCGATAGCCGATGTCAGTGACGGCCTCGACGTAGCAGCACTGCGTGAGCAGTGGGCGGGCCGCGATCTGGATGCCCTGCGTGGCGCGCTGGTCGTTTCCCGGGAACGGTCGACCCAGCTGGAAACCGAGGTCGAGGAGGCTATCCTCGCGCACAAAACAGCGCAGGACGCGCTCGACGCCTATGCGTCGGAATCAGGGGTTAATCGGGCGGTCGCCGAGCGCGAGAGCGCGGCCGCGCGAATGCAGGCGGCAGTCGAGCGTTATGTTGAACTTACCGTCGCGCGCGCACTGATCACAAAGGCGATCGACCGTGTCCGAAGCGAGCAGCAGGATCCTCTCGTCAGCCGGGCTGGTGAACTTTTCGCATATACCACCCGCGGCGAGTTTGCGGGAATCGACACCGATATAGATGATAAGGGCCTGCCCGTCGTGGTCGGACGCCGCCAGTCCGGTGCCGCGGTATCGGTCGCCGCGATGAGCGACGGCACGCGCGACCAACTCTTCCTCGCGTTCCGATTGGCCAGCCTTGAAAACTACGCAGCCTCGACAGAGCCGCTACCCTTCGTTGCCGATGATATCCTTGTACATTTCGACGATGAGCGCGGCGCCGCCACGCTCGATCTCCTCGCACGTTTTGCCGAGACCAACCAAGTGTTGTTGTTTACCCACCACAAGAGTGTTCGGGACGAAGCGCGCCGTCTGGAGGAACAAGGATCGGCAGCAATCGTCGAGATAGACCGCATGCGTTGATGTGCCCTTGGGGCGTCCGTGACGCCGATAAAGCACGGACACTTCTCGGATTTGATGCAATTCGGTTGCGACTGGCACCGCAGTTTTTGTGAGCTGGTGCCCAAACCGGTACCCTCGCTTTCTGTGGGACGAGCATGCAGGCGGCGAACCACGTGATCTACACCCCTGCGTAGGAGGATCGGGCCACCTACCGAGCATATCGGATTGGCCAGAAAAAGGACGTGTTCGCCTACAATCCGACCGCGGCGGAGGACTTCAAGACCTTCGACGTGAAGCTCGAACTGCTCGAATGGAAGCGCGCACTCGCCGGCGACGCGCTCAAAGGAAGTGCCGACATTGTTATGTGTGATTTCGATATTGATGAGTTGCAACCGTAAAGGCCTCACTGGCGGAGGTCACACTCTGCCCATGAACGAAGGGCCGCTAAGTCAGCTTAGAGCTCCAAAGCAGCCATGCCGTTATCCACCCCTTGTATCCGTCGATGCCGCCTGGCGAACGTTGGCTTTTGAGACCAGCGATGCGCCCTGAACGATCGAGGTTGGGGGCGCGGCGCCGCCCGGCAGCTTTGTGCTGTAACGCGACTGGGCATATTGGTGACGGTGACGACACGCGCTACAGGATCAAACGCCCTGCCTCGTCTCCGATAGGCTCCCCTGCGCAGGGAGTCCTTCCCAACTCTGCGCGTGCATAGGGCAGTTGCTGGTAGTCCCGCTTATTTTCAGCTTTGCGGCGGCGTTAGATTTTCGCGATCGTTCCCGATTCGCTTGATCTGTTTATTAAACCATCGCGGCGGTGAGATTGCGGGTCTAAGAAGGCGAAGACACCGTACGACTGCCGCAACGCTTCCTCAAGGTCGTTGGCCTCTACGCCAATTTGAAACTGCTCCTTTTTGAAAGCCATCCGCAGCTTTGCCAGCGATAGATGATCGTGCGCGTCTCGTAGGTATCCCAAACGGCGAGGTGCAGAGGTGTTATAAACACTTGCTTCTGACCGGGAAGCGGTCAAATTAGTCTGGCTCCCGCGACACTCGGGAGTGGGGCATGGAAACCCCTCCAAGGGAACTCGGTCACGGATTTCCGCGGCCGGGTGGCATGCGCGCATGTCCAGCCGGCTCGCCGGTAAAGGCGCATGCGCCTGCCCTTGGACAGGTTTCCAACATCCGGCTTCGGCCGTCGCCCCGAGTGGACATAGGGCGCGACGAATGAAGCAATGCCGACACAGTCATCACCCCTCCGAGCGGCGCGGTGTCGCGCCTTTCGGCAAAAGCTTCGCCTACGAGCGTGCATGATGGCCTTGGATGATGGTCCTGAGCGCATGAGTGGCGCGGCCACGGGTCAGTCTGTCGACCGTGCCGGGTTCGATGCGATATATCGATCTGACTTTCCCAGTCTCGTTCGATTCTTCCGGCGGCGGCTCGGCTCCTACGATGAAGCCGACGACCTTGCGCATGAGGCGCTGTCACGTTTCCTCCGCGCCTCGCCTGTCACGGAGATCGCGACCCCGCAGGCCTATCTGAGGCGGATCGCGACGAACCTCCTTCGCGACCGCGCCGAGCGCGCATCGACGCGGCTTTCCGAACTATCGGTTCCGCTGATGGAGGGGCTCGACCACCCAGCGGATTACGACCAGCACCGCGAACTCGAAGGCCGCCAGGAGCTTGCCCACTACACCGCCGTCCTGCGCCAATTGAAACCGAGGACGCTGGAAATATTCTTGCTGAGCCGAGTCGATGGTTACACCTACAAGGAAATTGCCGCTAAGCTGGGTCTGAGCGTTTGGGGTGTCAAAAGACAAATGCTGAAGGCAATCGCTCATATCGATCAGCATCGGAGAACCCGGTGAGCGACCGGACGACCAAAATCGAGCGCCAGGCTTACAAATGGGTTCTGAACATGCTCGACGACCCTGGGAAGCATGCGGCCGCGCTTGAGCGGTGGCTGTCGAAGGATGAAGAGCATCGCGCGGTCTACAAGCGCGTGGCGATCGAGGTCGGCCGAGCGAGCGACGCCGCCGCCACGTCGCCATCCTTGCGGGCCGGCACTCACCTCGCCCAGGAATCTTCCGGCTGGTGGACAAGAGGCCGGGTTGTCGCGGTTGGAGGCCTTGTTGCGGTCGGTCTCACCGTGGCAGGTGTTTTCGGCGTCCTGAATATGTCGGCCGGCGATAGCGGCCCAAGCATCTTCAGCAAGCCGCCGGAGCACAAGTTCGCCGCCGGAACAACCGAACGGATCGTTCGCCTGCAGGACGCGTCGATCGTAACACTGTTCCCGAACAGTCAAATCGACACGGATTTCTCCAAGACCGAGCGATCGGTGCGGTTGTTGAACGGCAAGGCCCGTTTCGCCGTCGCCCATAACGCGGCGCGGCCGTTCGTCGTCTATGCCGCAGGCGGCAGGGTGACGGCGACCGGCACGCTGTTCGAGGTGTCGATCGACCGCGGCGTAAAAGTTCACCTGATAAGCGGCACGATCGAAGTGAGCTTTCCGCCGGCGACGCAAAACGTCCCAGCCAAAGTCGTACGGCTTGGACCAGGACAGGAAGTCTCCTTCCCGCCTTCGGTGGCAGCGTCGCCTCTCCCGACGCCGCCGGCCTCCTCGACGCCGTCAAGGCAGGATACCGAGAGTTTCGACGACGTTCCCGCAAGCGAGATCGTCGCGAAGGTGAACCAGACGTCTACTGTGAAGATCGCTTTCGCCGATCCTGCGACAGGCGCGCGCAAGGTCGTTGCCGACCTCGACACGAAAGACCCTCAAGCCGTCGCCGATAAACTGGCGATGTTGTTAGGACTGGTCGTCGATCGCAGCACGGCGGACCGACTGGTCTTGAGAAGGTCGAACTGAACTCGGCGTAGACATAAACCGCACCACATTTGAAAGCCTCCCGTCAGGCCAATGCACCCGCACAACAGCGGGACCACTTTAGGGGCATTGGTTATGGGGCGAATTCGACTTGCGGTTTATGTTGGCGTTGCCGTTGCGGCGCTGACTGCCAGTCCGGCGAGCTTCGCGCAGGAGCGACCAGCGCGGGACTATGATATCGCTGCGCAGGATCTGAAGTCGGCACTGCGGCAGATTGCCCGAGAATCCGGTTTGGAGCTTCTCGCTGTTGGTGACGACGTGCGTGGCAAGCCCGCGCCGGCGCTGAAAGGACATTATACACCTCAGGAGGCTCTCGCTGTGTTGCTGCGGGGGACCGACCTCACCGCCGAGATTTCGGGAGGCACGATCTATATTCGGGGGCGATCCGCGGCCGCTCGTTCGGCGGTAGGAGATGTGGCAGAATCGGCCTCCGACATCGTCGTCACCGGCTCACGAATTCATGGGTCAATCTCGACATCTCCGGTCATCACGATCACGCGAGACACGATGCGCGCGGCAGGACAGAACACGCTTGCCGACGTCATCCGGACAATTCCGCAAAATTTCAACGGCGGGCAAAACCCGGGCGTCGGGCTCAATGTCCCGGAAAGTCGCGGGATCAGCAGCGGATCATCGGCAACCCTCAACCTGCGCGGACTTGGTTCCGACGCAACGCTAACCCTGTTGAACGGGCACCGTCTCGCCTATAGCGTCGCCAATCAGTCGATCGACGTATCGACGATCCCGGTCATTGCCATCGAGCGGCTGGAAATTGTCGCTGACGGGTCTTCCGCGCTCTATGGCTCGGACGCCGTTGGCGGTGTCGCCAATGTCATTCTCCGGCGCGATTTCACTGGCCTGTTGACGACGGCCCGCATCGGCGGTTCGACCGATGGCGGGAACCAACAGCGGCAATATGACGTGTTGTCGGGGGCGCGTTGGTCCACGGGCGGTTTGATGCTCGCCTACGAGTTCGAACGCGACACCGCGATCCCGGCAAGCGACCGTGACTACGCGGCGACCCGCTCCCCGGGCCTCTTTCTGTATCCGGCCATCAAGCATCACAACCTTATCGCGAACGCGCACCAGAATTTCGGACACTCGCTGACCTTTGAGGTGGACGGCCTCTACAATTCCCGATCGAGCGATACGCAATATGCACTCGATGCCCGCGGCGACCCACTCGCGTACGGCGCCAAGACCAACTATCGCACCGAAACATTCGCGATCGCTCCAACGCTAAAGGCAACACTTTCACCCAAATGGGAAGCGGGGCTCGTCGGTAGTTATGGCGAGGATCATTCGCGCTATGACCTCTCGCTCTTCTTGAGCAATACGGCGATCTACAGACAAGTCGGGTGCTACTGTAACGCCGCTTCGTCGCTCGAGGGCAATGCGACAGGGCCGCTGTTCGCTCTTCCCGCCGGCGACATCAAGGTTGCGTTTGGTGCCGGATGGCGGCGCAATGATTTCCGGGCGCAGCAGACGGTCGGCGGCACGCAAAACATCAATGTCGGCCAAGAAACCTATTACGCCTTTGGCGAACTCGCAGTTCCGGTTGTCGCGCCCGCCCAGAACGTAGCCTGGGCGCATCGGCTGACATTCACAGCGGCGCTCCGATGGGAGGACTATCCCGGGGTCGACAAGGTCGCGACGCCGAAGCTCGGGCTGGTGTTTGCGCCGTCGCCGGATTTCGACCTCAAGGCAAGCTGGGGTAAGTCGTTCAAGGCGCCGACCTTGTTCCAGCGGTACAATGTCGAGTTTGCGACTTTGTACACTGCCACCAGCCGCGGTGGCTCCGGCTATCCAGCGAGCGCTACCGCGATCCTGCTCACCGGCGGCAACGCGAACTTGAAACCGGAGCGTGCTACCACCTGGTCGGCGACCGCCAGCCTCCATCCGCGCCCCGTCCCGGGTCTGCGGCTCGAACTGAGCTATTTCAACATCACCTATCGCGATCGGATCGTGACCCCGATCCCGTTCCCCACGCAGTCGCTAAGCAATCCGATATATACCGATCTTGTCGACTTCAATCCGTCGGCGGCGGCAGTCGCGGCGATCACCGGCGGCAACGTCCTGTTCCAGAACGCCACCAGCGCAACATTCGACGCGGCGAATGTCGTGGCAATCATCCACAACACCAACCTGAACGCGGCGACGCAAAAGGTGCGTGGTTTGGATTTGACCGCCAGTTACGATGCACCACTGTCCCGAGGAACGCTCTCGTTTCAGGCGTCGGCGAGCTACATCACACTCTTGCAACGGCTAAGCGCGCTGCAGCCCGACGCCGAGCTTGCCGGCACGATCTTCAATATTCCTCATTGGCGCGCGCGCGGTGGGGCAGTCTGGAAGCAGGGCCGGCTGACGGCGAGTGCTTTCGTCAACTATGCGGGCGGGGTCCGCGACGTTCGGTACACGGCGGTAGCCGAGGTTCGATCGATGACGACGTTCGATCTCGCCGGCAGTTACCGTTTTGGCCCACCCAGGGGATTATTTGCGGATTTCGAACTGTCGATTTCAGCGCAGAACCTTTTCAATCGCAAGCCCGGCCTAATCCAGTCGACCCAGCCATATGAGGCCCCATATGATTCGACGAACTATTCGCCGTTCGGACGCGTCCTCAGCGTAGGCCTGTCGAAGAAATGGTAGGGTCTCGCGTTGCATGGGGCTTGCGGTCTTGTCTCCTTGCAGGCGGCCTGCTCATCGGGGCACCGACAATTGCCGCGCCTCCCGCCTGCAGGAACATGATGCCCACGAGCGGACCGGCTGGTCCCGCATCGCGACCGATCACGGCCGACGATCTGATCAGGCTGCGCGATATCGGCTACAGCTACCTGTCACCGGGCCAGAAGCTGCTCGCGTTGTCACCAGACCGCGAGCAAATCGCCTTCTCGATGTATCGCGCGGACCCGGACAGCAACGCCTATTGCGAAGCGATATACGTCTTCGACCGCCGGACCGCGCGACTGGCGCAGATCGACGACAGCGATGAGCTGATCCTAGAGGCCTATCCGATCCGCGGCGTCAAGGTCGACTATGGCTATCCGGCCGTTCTCGTTCCCGCGTGGTCGCCCGACGGCAAATCGCTCGCCTATCTGAAGCGCCAGGGCGGGCGAACACAAATATGGGTCGCGACATCCGACGGCAGCGGGGTCCAACGCGTGTCCGACGCGCCGGTGGACGTGGATCGCTTTACCTGGACGCCCGACGGACGTGCGCTCGTCTATCAGACACGACCTGGCATCGCGGAGACCGATCGAGCGATCGACGCCGAAGGTCGCCGTGGCTTTCTCTTTGACTATCGGGTCGTGCCATATAGCAGCAGCCGACCGGCCGTCAGCCTTCCCGCAGCGCCGCATTTCTGGCGACTGGACCTTGGGATCAACCGCTCGGTTGTTGCAAGTGCCAATGATACGGCCCTGCTTGCGCCGCCACCGGCGCTGGACCCGGCGATGAACATGCGATCGGTGCTCTCGGATGCGGGGCGTCGAACATGGACAGAGCGCCGCGATCCCGATGCATATCTCAGCGTAGTCGACCTATGGGCGGAAGATGATGCGGGCGTGAAGCATCGCTGCGACGACGCTGCGTGCAGCGGCACGCGCTCCTATGGGATCCAGCAACTATGGTGGGCGTTCCGGCAGCGGGAAGTCCTGTTCCTCAAGCGCGAGGGCTGGGGCGGTAGCCAGACGGCGCTCTACCGATGGCGGCCAGGTGCGGCGAAGGCCCGCCGCGTGCTGCTGACCGACGACCTGCTGCTTGGCTGCGAGCTTGACCAGGACACGCTTCTTTGCGCGCGGGAGGGTTCGACGACCCCGCGCCGCCTCGTCTCAATCGACCTCAAGAGCGGCGCGGATCGGCTCCTTGTCGACGCGAACCCCGATTTTGGATCAGTGAAGCTCGGCCGCGTCGAACGCCTGCACTGGCGTGGTTCGACAGGGGTCGAGGCCTTCGGCGACCTTGTGCTGCCGCCGTATTATTCCGGGAAGGGCCAGCTGCCGCTCGTTATTGTTCAATATATCAGCACGGGTTTCCTGCGCGGCGCGGTCGGCGACGAGTATCCGATCCAGATGTTCGCGAGGGAAGGCTATGCCGTTCTGAGTTTCCAGGCGCCGCCCGCATTCGCGGCGTGGGACGGCAGCAAGAAGACTTTCGAACAGGCCGTCGCGCAAACATCACGCGACTGGTCGACTCGGCGCATGATCTTCACATCGCTGGAAGCCGGAATCCAATTGCTGGTCGGTCGCGGGATCATCGACAAGGCCCGCATCGGTATCAGCGGTCCAAGCGACGGTTCGACGACCGTCCAATATGCGCTCATCAACCGGCCCGATCTCTTCGCTGCCGCATCAGTCAGTTCCTGCTGTACCGATCCGAGTTTCTTTATGCTGTACGGCGGCATCGGCCTTGCGGAGGAGCGTAGTAAATGGGGGTTCCCCCCCGCGCGAGGACCGGGCTCCGAAGCATGGCAGCCGCTTTCGCTTGCGCTCAACGCGGGCACCATCAAGACCCCGCTGCTGATGCAGCTGGCCGATCACGAATATCTCGGCGGCCTGGACAGCTTCATGTCGCTTCGGGCTGCCCACCACCCGGTGGAACTGATCATCTTCCCCGACGAATACCACCTGATGTGGCAACCGGCCCATCGTCGCGCCGCCTATCAGCGCAATCTCGAATGGTTCGATTTCTGGCTGCGTGGCCGCGAAGACCCCAATCCGATCGACCCCGATCAATACGATCGATGGCGATCCTTCAAGACCGGCGCTGCCGGCGGCCTGTCGGCGCCGTGATTTTGCGGCGCATTTGAGATTGTCTGAATCCAGGCTTCGACATCGGTCAGGGCCATGATCCGCCAATAGCCGAGCCCCCGCACCGGCCCATCCGCGGCGAGGAATTGGGCGACTTGATCAGGGTTCACGACGGCATTGGAAGCCAATTGCCCGTCGCACAGAAAGTCGCGAATGAGCTTCCTGTTTGCTTCGAAGAGTTCAATGACGAAGCAATCCGGCGTTCCCTTGAATCGCCGTTCGAGAATCTCCCGCGGCAGGATATCGGCGTAAGCGCGCCTTGCGAGCGCCCGATTTTGGCCGCCGCGGTTCCAAAGCCAACTGGGGATGCGCAAACACAGTTCGACGATCGGTAAGGCGAGCAAGGGCCAGAGTGTCCGTCGCGTCCTCTCGCGCCCATAACCCTCAATATGATTGAGGATGCCCACCAGCCAGGCGATGTGGGTCGCCTTGCCCGGAAGTGCATCGCGCGGCGCGTCGGCCCATTGGGGCATACAGGCGGCTTCGGCTTCGTCCGCGAGGTCGGGCGAGAGAAACCCAAGGTCGGGACGCCACTGATAGGCTCGCCTGCCGTGGGCGGCACGTTTTAGGCCACCGCGTAGCGCCGCCCAGGTGCTGCAACCCGCGATCTGTGACATGTCGCGCGCGGCCTGCCACGCATTTCCGAACCGGCCGGTCAGCAAGCAGTCCGTGACCGGTGCGGCGGATTGCAGATAGCAAAACACATTATCGCCTCCGCCACCGCTGAAAAAGGCGTCGGCGCCGACCGCTTCGGCGAGGAGGGCATTGGCGCGATCGCCGGACTGGGCAAAGCCGCGTGCAAGCGGCCTCGGCAAATGACTGGCATCGGACCGCGTCACGTCGACATTAGCGACATCCTCCAGGGCTTCACTCAACTCCACGCCGAGATGACTCGCCAGCACGCGCGCATAGTGGCGCTCGTCGCCGGCCGGATCCCGCGTGTAGAGGGTAAGGCAGGAGAAAGGCGTGCCGTTTTTCGCGAGAGCTGCCGCAACGATCGATGAGTCCAGGCCGCCGGACACACCCAGGACGGCGTGATGGGTCGATCCAGCCAGAGTGGCTACGCAGCCGTCGACATATTGTCGGATCAGAGCAACGGCTTCCGTTTCGTCGGTCAATTGATCGGCGCGACGCACGAGGTCCCATGGGTTCCATCTCGTGGACGTCCGTGCTCCTCCGTCCGTGATAGCGAGCGCACTTCCCGCCGCCAGCTCGGCGATCCCTCGTAGGCACGTTCGCTCGGATCGCAGGTTTGGAGCGATCAAATGGCGGGCAATGCTCTGCCAGTCTATCGCGGCAGTGACCACACCGAGTTCGCGCAGCAGATCGACGTCGGAAGCGATCGCGGTCCCGGTTGGGGTCGTGCTGTAATAGGCGCCGACCGACCCGAAGGGCGGGCGATACATCATGTGCGCCCCACGTTTGTCAGCCAGGCTCACGGCGATGAAGTGACCCCACAAGCGGGGCGGAGGTCCCTCCCCCGCGATGTGCGCGGCCATCGCGCGCCATTGGTCGGACGACATCGCATGGATCCGCGCGAATGGCGGGTCGTTCATGTACACATCACCGAGAATAAGGCCTTGGTCGTCGAGCTTAACAGCAATGAGATCCTCCGATGCGACGACGATGATCCCTTCCTCCTCGAGAGCGATTGCGAGATTCTGGCGCGCGCAAACCGCATTGATCGCCCGGCGGATTTCGTCGATGCGTCCCGAGAAAACGAGGTATCGACGCAGCATCAGATGATCAGGATCGGCGTATATTGCTGGACGTTTTCGAGCCGGTCATTAAGCACCGCATCACCGCGTTGAATCCAGCAATGCGCCCGGAATGGGCGCGCCGCGACACCGAACACAAAGTCGAACCTGACGCCCGCTTTTCCCAACATCGTCGCCATCGCGATAGATCGGGGCAAGCATTGATCCCGGTCGGAGACCCAACGCCCAAGCCTTGAAAAGGCGGCAGCGCTTATCTGAGCCTGACGATCCGGATTCGTATTTGCTGGGGCTTTCGCCTTGAGATGCGCGATCCTCGTGACGGTTCGGTGAAGAGGCCTTCGACGGACTTCGACCTTGGTCGCTGCGAGAACAAACAACGCGCGCAGGAGGGTCCCAGCTTGGCATCCCGGTAGCGGCGTCTCGAGCAGGCTCGATCTGGGCGCCTCGTCAATTTGGCAAGGCCGCGGGCGCGCCGCCTGTGTGACACGGTTCAGGATGCCGAGCGTCGAAAGGCGCTTCAGCGCGTCTCGGTTAGGCTCACGGCCTTCTTCGAGCGCTTGCAGTGCATCGTCCAGATTCTCCGGCAACCCTGAATACCGGCCCGCCAGGATGTCGAGAAAGACCGCGCGATCCCCGGCGCGGCAATAATGAAGCCCTTCTCGTAGCTGATATCCCATCCGCGTCCTCCCCGGGGCGTTGCGGCGCGCGGGCGACGCCCGCGCGCCGGCGACTGCTCAGTCTTCCGAGAGTCCTGCGCCGAACGAAAGGCCGACGGTATCGCCGAGCGGCGCGATCGGCCCCTTCGTTTCTTCGGCTACCGAGCCGAGGTCGATGAGATCATCGGCGCGATATTCATTTTCACGGTCCATGACTGCCTCCATTGAGTTGCCGCAGGAATTGCAGCCCCCGAAATCTAGAAGATCAGTGCGATATACCCGATCTTATAAGTATCCGATTTGGCAGCTTATAAATGTCCACCTCGATCGCTTTTCCGGGCCGTTCAGTCGCCAGGCCGCAAACGCTGATCAAATGAACGACTCCGCGGTCACACCCGCCGGCCAAGTTCCTTGATCAGTGCCGGCACCCGGCGCAATCTCCGCCGATGATACGCCCAAATGGCGTCGCGTATGGCCGACTCTCGACCAGAAGCGGTCACGGCCCAGACCGCGCGAAGCTCGCCAACCCTGTCCCGGATGACCGTCTCGCGCAATCGAGTCGCATAAAGCCGATCTGCCACCCTCTGGACGGCAAGCGCATGCTGCCCATTCCGGGAGCGATTGGCGAGGCGGGAGAAAAGCTCCGTCGTCGCGTCTGCAATTGCGTGAGTATCGGCCGGGTCGAGTGCGTCCAGAATGGTCGACATGTCGATGCTGATGCTGGGGCTTGAGCGATGTTTGATCGCCAGACGCAGGACCTGGCCGTGCCAGACGTAGAGATCCCTGAGATTGTCTTCCGATAGGGTTGGAACATGAAATCCCCCGCCTGGATGTGACTCGATAAGCCCCTCCCCCATCAGTCGATGCATGGCATCGCGTACCGGCGCGATGCTGGTTCCAAACTCATCGGCGATCGCGTGCACATTGACCGTCGCGCCCGGCGGATAGCGTCCGCCCACCACCGCGCGCCGGAGGCCGGCATACACCCTCTCGGAGGTGAGCGCTTCGGGTGCCATGTCACATGTGACCTCAACGATCGTCTTCGGAGGACGGCTTCGGGATCGACGGCCGCAATCGGCTCGCGATCGAGTCCACATAATAGTCGCCGATGCACCTGATGCAGTGCTGCTCGAGCGCGGCGACGTCATCCAGAAGAAGTTGGCGAGGAAATGCCATCTTGTGATCCATGAACATCAGCGGGATCAGGAAATAGGAGGCTGGAAGCCCCACGCCGGAAGCGCAGCGCAGATGGTCCTCGATCGAGGATTTCGGATTACCCGACTCGATTTCGCGCAGCCAGCGAACGCCGATACCGACAGCGGACGCCAGCTGTTCCTGCGTCTTCCGTTCTTTCCGTCTCCGCTCTTCGATGCAGCGTCCCGAGATCACCTTGATCTGCGCAAGGACGGCCGCATCTCCAATGCCGGATGTGCTTTGAGGCGACATGTACAGGAACTCCCTGACAGTTGCTCAAAGCTCCCATTGCACAGTTCGACAGCCGCAAAACTGGTGTTAAATATGCCTGCGGTCAAATCCAATCGTTTCCAATTTGGAAGATGATGCAAGACTGCCAGTAATGGGCTCCGCAATGCTAAGCCGATAGAGAAAATTAACTTCTCTTCGCTCGCCTTGGCTTTTGCGCAACAAGGCGGTGATACGCCTCACGAAGCTCATTATCCTCCGCCGCGCGAACTGTTGCAAGTCCGACAATGTAGAGTCGGCCAATTGGGGGAATCTGGCAGAACCGGTCGGATGCCAGGAGCCGATCGCATATGCGGGCCATGATGTCGGCGACTTCCGATGAGCAGCCGACGAAGCGTATCCGGTCCCCCGCGCTCGCCTGGCAGGTCTGTGTTTCGAGCTCCGATGCGATGTCGTCGACGTTCAAATGATCCAGGAGAAGCACTGCAACCGACAAAGTCACCCCATACGGAATGAAATCGCGGACCAGGAGCGCCAGACGGTGGTGGCAGCCGAGGAACAGGTCAATGCCCTGTTCCGACAATCGCAATTTGTAGGTCCTCGATGCGGCCCGTCCCATCATCCTCGTCCCCGCGACTCGCGTGCATCCCCCTTCTGATTGACGGCAGTGTGACCCGAAAAGGGCGCATAATGAATGTTTGTGATGCTCATTTCCGGCACGCTTGTGCCGATTAAGGGCGGCGATTGCCGCGACCGGCACCATGATGCCCTGACTATTGCGCGATCCCAATCGGTTACTTCAAGAAGCGGCCATCCCGATTTGGGGTGACGGCGAGCACCGTTCGACGAACTCAACGCTCCCAGCCCGAGCCCGACCCAACACCCCCGGAAATCGCAGGTGCGATTCCCGGACAGAGGAGGCGTGTCTGATGATGAAGCGATCAGTCTTTACCGGTTTGGCGGGCGGTGCACTCGCGGTCGCCGCCATGCCGGCAACCGCTTGCCCGGGCAAAGGTGTGGGCTTTGCGAACCCCGTGCCGCCGACGCGTGTGGCGGTCGTCGCGACGACAGATGGCTTCGCGATCGTCCGGAAAACCGGCAGCTCCGCAGCGCCGCCGCGCGCGCCGGTGCCGCTCGGCGTGCAGACCAAGATCGACCTTGCTGCCTTCGAGTGCAGCGCGCGTCGCCTCGTGAGCGCTCGGCCGTGAAGGCCGCGGTCCAGCGGGCTGTGGGCAGTCTGACGCTCCTGTCCTGCACGGCGATGAACCTGTCGGCGGCGATCGCGCAGACGGCGGAGCCTCCGATCCCCCAGACGGCGGGGCCGACGAAAGCGGATGGCGACGCGCCACTGAGCGCCGCGGCAACCCAGGCCGAGCAGCAGCTGCGCCAGACTTTCACCAACCTGCAGTTCGAGGATTTCGCGCCCGCACCGGTGAAGGGACCAATCTACCAGGCAACCGCCGGCGGACGCATCATCTACTACGCGCCGCAGAGCGAGCATCTGCTGTTCGCCGCCGTCTACGACAAGAACGGCGTCAACGTGACCGCGCTCGCCCAAGACGCCAGCGCTCGAAAGAAGCTCGGATCCCTCGATCCCGCCAAGGCGCTCGTGATCGGACCGGCCGGCGCGCCGACGGTCATCGAGTTCACCGACCCCGAATGCCCCTATTGCCGGGCGCTGGAGAAATTCTGGATCGCGAAGGCCGCCGAAGGCAAGCCTGTCCGGCGACTCGTCTATTTCGTCAGCGGTATCCATCCGCAGGCAGCCGCGAAGTCGGAGCATATCCTGTGCTCGCCCGACAAGGAGGCGGAGTTCAGGTCCATCTATGGCGGAGCCGAGCCGGCGCAATTGCGCAAATGCGCGGCCGGTCACGCCAAGGTCGAGTCCGATGCCGCAGCGGTTCGCAAGGTCGGCATCACCGGCACGCCGACCCTGATCGTCGACGGCAAGCTCGTGTCTGGCTTCCAGCAGGGCGAGCTCGAGCAATTCCTCGAGGAGCATTCGAAGAAGACCGCCGCCGTGGCGGCGCAGTCGGCGAAGATCGATGCGAAACCCTGACCGACCCGGCGCGACCGTCCGCGCGGATCTCCCTCATGGCGGCCATTCGGTGGGCCGGCCCGGGCGCAGCGCCCCGGTTCCACCGACACGGGCCGGAATGCCGACGGCGATGGCTCTGCTGGAGCCGTCCACCACGCCGCTCGGCCGCCAACGTGCTCCCACGGTGTCGGCAGGCATCCCTTCGGACGGCTCCGCATGTGCACGGAGTAATGGAATGATCAGGAAAATCGGCAAACATGCGATCGGTGTCGCCAATATCGGTGTGCCGCTCCTCTTCTTCGCGACGATGAGCGGCGGCGCGCACGCGTTCACCGCGCCGGCCCAGGGCGACCTTGGCTACGACATCTACGACATCGTCGTGAACAAGGGCGTCAAGGGGCCCCTGGGTTTTGTCGGCGGCGTCGCTGCCTTTCTGTTCGGCGTGTCGCGGCTCTTCTCGAACGTCATGATCGGGATCCCGACGATCGTCGCGGCGGTGTGCCTCATCAAGGCGGACACCATCCTCCAGACATTCGGAATGGTCGTCTGAGCTGATCGGCCGCGCAGGCACCTGGCGTCTCGCGCGACCCACGAGCCGGGTTGGAAGGCCCGGAAGAGACAACCCGGGCTCTCGGGCTGTCTTGAAGCAGGAGGAGAAGAGCGTTGGACGAACGTCTGCCCCAGTATCTTCACCGACCCGTCCAGATCCTCTGGTTCGGCTCCGATGAGTTCATCCTGGTCATGTCGACGATCTTTGTCGCCGTCATCGTTGGCGGCGTGATCGGGTGGGCGCTGATCGGCGTTCTTCTCCTTTTCATTCCCTGGAAGCGGACCAAGCCGCGCGGGTTCATCCCGCACCTGGCCTGGCGCTGGGGCCTGCTTTCCTTCCGTCATTATCCGGGTCCGACCCAGACCCGCTTCTTCGAGTAGAACGGCCATGGCGCTTTTCCGCAGATCACGCCCGAAGGACTGGGACCCGCTCGCGGGAAAGCCGGCCAGCTGGGGCATCCACCGTTTCCTGCAGGGCTCGGCCAACCTCTTCGAGGAGAACCGGCTGCTCAAGTTCGCGATCACCGGCTTGTTCGGCGTGACGGCCGTGCTCGGCATGCTGATCTATACGTCGAACCAGAACCAGCGGACCGTGGTCGTGCCGTTCGGATCGGGCGGCGATCTCTATGTGACCGGCAATGCGCCCTCCGCGCCTTATCTGCGCACGATGACGCGCAACATCGTCAGCCTGGCGGGGACCTATTCCGCATACTCGGCGGACAGGCAGTTCCAGGAACTGCTCAGCATCGTTCACCCGTCGGCCTATAACAGCATCCGCGACAGCCTGAACGCGATCCTGGACGAGCTGTCCGACAATCCGACGCTCTCGATCGCGACCTATATCCGGCCAGACCAGCCGGTCGCCACCACCAACCGCGACATCCTGGTGCCGGTCGAGAAGGTCCGGGTGATCGGCGGCGTCATCCGCAAGTTCCGCGGGAATCTGCGCATCGGCTACGCGATCGACAATGGCCGCTTCTGGCTGACGTCCCTGCATGAGGAGAATTTCGATGCCGATATCCGGTAGGCGTACCCATGCCTCCCTGCTGGCGGCGGGCCTCGCCTGTGCGTGCTCGCCAGCCTTCGCCCAGACCATCACCGCGCTGCCCGACCAGACGGCATCGATCCGGCTCTCGAACCGGGACGTCAATCACATCATCTGCCAGGGCGGCGAGATCGAGGACGTCAAATTCTCGGCCGAGAAGGCGATAGCGGTCGAGCGCGGCGGGTCCGACGCCTGGATCAAGTTTCTGGTCAAGGAAGTCGACGGCGACGGCGCGCCAACGCGCACCTATGTGACGACGCCGTCCGAATTCTTCGTCTCGTGCAACGGCTCGGTCTATCCACTCTATACCGAGCCGACCGACATCCCGGCCCAGACCGTGCTGCTGGCCTCCGGCAGCGCGCAGCGCGCCCGGGCGAACCAGGACTTGCTTGGCCCCCTGGCCGAAGAAGAGCGCGCCGTTTCGATCACCCTGTCGATGCTGCAGGACCGCGTGCCGGCGAGCTTTGCCGAAGTGGCGCCGGCGCCGGGCGACATCATCCTGCCGACCCTTCCTTCGGCGCGGCTGCACGAGCGGCGCCGGCTGTCGATCGAAGGCTCGGGACTCTCGGCATCCGAATATCTGGTCCAGTCGAGCGCCGACCAGAGCCTGGCTGAGCCGCAATTCCTCGTATCGGCGCTCGGCGCAAACATCTTCGCGGTGACGCTCGACCGCATCAACCTCAAGGCGGGAGACGCTGCACGCCTCATCGTCGTTCGTCGGGGAACGGCACAATGAGCGAGACACCCGCCGAGACGTCGATGCCGGGCGCCGGCCCTGCCGAACAGACACCGTATCAGGCACATCTTGCCGCCCAGGCGCGTGACGACCAGGACCGCGAGCGCGGTCCCGCGCTGCTCGACTGGAAGGCGCGCTGGGATGCGCTGAGCTCGACTGCGAAACTGCGCACCAAGCAGGCGGGCGTTGCAGCGGCGATCGGTGTGCTCGGCTATGGCTTGTACAGCGCGACCTCGCACAAGGCGCCGGTCGAGGCCGCGCCGCAAAGCTCGAAGCTGGACATGGGTGCGGGACTGCGCGGCGACAGTCTCGAAGTAAAGCTACGGGGCGATCTGAAGAAGGTCCTGGACGGCCAGTCCGTGCTCGGCGACCGGGTGACGGCGATCGAGGAGGGCAAGGCGCCGATCGGCCCGCATGCGGCGGACACGCCTGGAGGTGGCGACGCTGCGCCGCTCCCGCCGGCGCTGCCGGGCAGCGACGCCCCGCAATTCCCGCCCTCCCCGTCCGGTGCCGCGGGTGACGCGAGTCTTCCCGCACCGCCTTCCCCACCCATCGCACCCCCCGCCCCACCGGCGCCGCCGGTCGAGAAAATGGTCGGCGCGATCGGCGCGGCGACGACACCGGTCGTGCCCAAGGATGCCGCGGCCGGCTCGCCTGACTCGAAAAAAAAGATTCGGACGATCTATTTGCCGCCTGGTTTCATGAAGGCGCGGCTCCTGACGGGGGTGGACGCCTTGGCGAGCCACGACGCGACCTCGAACCCGGAGCCGATCATCGCACGGGTCCAGGCACCGGCCGTGCTCCCCAATGACGTCAAGGCGAATCTTTCGGGATGCTTCGTCATCGGCAACGCCACCGGCAGCCTCGCCAAGGAGCGCGTCGAGGTGCAGCTCGTGACGCTCTCCTGTGTCGATTTCGACGAGCATTCGGTCGTCGACCAGAGCGTGAAGGGCTTCTTCGTCGATACCGACGGCAAGAAGGGCCTGTCGGGCAAGGTGGTCACGCGCGCCGGCGCGGCGCTCGCGCGGACCTTCATCGCCGGCACGATCAGCGGCATCGCCCAGACCGTCGAGAACACGTTCGGCGAAACCTCGACCTCGGCGCTCGGCACGGTGAAGACGCTCGATGCCGGCGACGCCGCCAAGTCCGGCATCGCCGGCGGCCTCAGCAAATCCTCGGACAAGCTGACCGACTTTTATCTCGACCTCGCCCGCCAGGCCGGCCCGATCGTCGAGGTCGGCGCGGCGAAGGACGTGGTCGTCGTCATCCAGGAGGGCGTGACCCTCGAGATCAAGCCATCGGCGGGGAGCAAATTCTGATGCCCGGAATCCATTCTCACAATGCGCGCGCTCGTCTCAGCGGCCTGGTGCTGCTGCCAGCGCTCGCCGCGCTTAGTGGCTGTGCCACGCTCGGCTCGCTCATGTCGCCTTATTCCGAGAAATATAGCTGCAAGAACAGCGATCACGGGCAGTGCATCCATCCTGAAAGGGCCTATGAGGACGCCGTCGCCGGTCGGCCGTCCAAATCGGACCCGGCAGTCACCAACGACAAGAAGATGCTGCGTGGCCAGCCCGCGGCACCGATGACGCCCGGCATGACCCTGGCGCCGCGCGGCAAAGGCGCGGTCGGGTCGCCCGGCGCCTATCTCGGGTATCGCGACAGCGTCTATCGTGAGCTCCAGGGTCTGATCGACCAGCCGGTCACGCCGATGCTGAAGCCGCCGCGCACGGTCCGCACGCTGATCCTGCCCTACGCCGATCGCCAGCGCCCGGACCGACTGTACATGCCGCGCTATGTCTTCTCGATCGTCGAGACGCCGGCCTGGGTGGTCGGCGACTATCTGGTCGATCCCGTCCAGCCATCGACCCAGGCGCCGGTTCTCGGCCAGGTGCGGGAACGCGCGCTCGATACCGTGATCCCGCCATCGGCATTGGCGCTCCCGACCAGGGACCCACGCGCTCTGGCGCCGGCACCCAAGGATTCGCGCACCCCGGCTCCCGCCACCATAGGTTCGGCTTCGCTTGCGCCCGCGTCCAGGGATCCGCGCAAGTGAAGGCGCCGGGATCCGGAACCGGTGGCGGCCTGAGCTTCGCGCAGCTTCGCGCACGCGTCGCGCGCGACCGCTTCTCCGATTATCTGCCGCTCGTCGCGTGGGACGAGACAGAGGAAGGCTTCCTCTGCATCGATGACGGCTGGGGCTATGCCTGGGAGCTCGTGCCGAGCGCTTATATGTTCGCGCACGTCCACCAGGCGTTGCTCGGCCTGCTCAACATCCATTTCCCCGACGGGACGGTGCTTCAGCTGCACAGCTTCGCCGATCCGCTGATCGAGCGCGCGCTGGACGCCTTTCTCGATCTCAAGACCCGCGACGATCCGCTGATCCAGGCATCCGCGAGGCGAACGGCGGATTATCTCCTCGCCGGCACGCGCGGTATGGAAGCGATGCACGGCATTCCCATCCGGGACTTCCGGACGATGCTGTCGGTGAAGACCCGGCGCCCGCTCGGGAACGATCTGCGGCGCCAGATCGAGGAGCAGCTCGCCAAGCTCGGCATCCTCCGGCTGCCGCCAGAGGAAGTGATCGCCTTTTACCGGCGCATCTTCAACGGCGTCTTCGCCGCCGCCCCTGGCATATTCTCCTCGAGCCCGAAGGCCAGCGGTGCAGCACCACCGATCCGCAAGCAAATCATCGACGCCGGTCCCGATCTTCGGTTCGAAGGGCCCGAACTGTTCCTTGGCAACCAGGTGGCGCGCTGCCTGACGCCCAAATCGCCGGCGCGGCGCATCACCGCGGAACGCGCCAACCGGCTGACGGGCGGGATGCGTGGCTCCGCCGAGGACAGCGACCAGATCGGCGGTCCCTTCCTCTACACGCTCAACGTCCTGTTCGACCATTCGCAGTTCGAGATCCACAAGCGTGCGCAGGTGCTGTCAGCGCAAAAGGCCGCCGGCAGCTTCGCGGTCGAGGTCGGCAAGCAGATCGAGGAGATCGGCTGGATCCTCGACGAGGCGGGCAATTCCAAGTTCGTTCGGGTGATCCCGACGGTCTGGGTGTTCGGCCGCACCAGCGCCCATGCCCGCGAGATGGCGGCGCGCGCGAAGCGCCTCTGGGAGGGCGAGCCTCTGCCCTTCATGATGCAGGAGGAGAGTTATCTCAATCCGATCCTGCTGACGATGAGCCTGCCGTTCGGCCTTTACCCCGACGGGCGGACGCTGCGCATGCTTGAACGAGATTTCCGGATGCCGGTCAAAGCCGCGGTGCTGATGGCACCGATCCAGACGGACTTCCGGGGCGGTGGTCGCCCAGCGCTCCTCTATACGGGTCGCAAGGGCCAGCTGGTCACGCTCGACCTGTTCGACCCGCGTATCAATAACTACAATTTCATCGTCTCGGCCGAGAGCGGCGCCGGCAAGAGCTTCCTGCTCAACAATCTCTGCCAGCAATATTATGCGCAGAACGCACTCATCCGCATCATCGATATCGGCGGCAGCTACCGGAAACTCTGCACGCTCTGCTCGGGCCGCTATATCGACATCGGCGAGGAGCGTCTCGTCCTCAACCCGTTCGACATGGGGTTTGCGCTCGACGGCGAGGACAAACAGTCGGCGATCTCGATGGCAGTCGCGATCGTCGCCGAGATGGCCAACGCCGCGACGCGCAAGGGCGTCACCACCTCGGAATGGAATCTGCTCAAGTCCGCCGTCCAGTGGACGATCGACCAAGGCCATGCCGAGGAAGGCATCGACGCGGTGCGCGCCTGGCTAGGCGCCTATCCGGCGTTCGCAACCTCCGAGCTCGATCGGGTCGAGCATCTGATCCCCGTCTCTCGCGAACTCGCCTTCAACCTCCGCGATTTCGCCAGCGAAGGGGCATATGGCCATTTCTTCAACGGCCCGTCGACCTTCGACATCACCGCCGACGAATTCGTCGTGCTCGAGCTCGAACGGCTGAAGAGCATGCCCGACCTTTTCAACGTCATCGTCATGGTCGTCGTGAATGCGGTCACGCAGGAGCTTTATCTCTCGGCGCGCGATCGGCCGCGCTTCGTGCTCTGCGACGAAGCCGCCCAGTTCATGACCAAGACCGAGGGCCAGGACCTGTCGCGGCTCGCCGAGGCGTTCGGCCAGGGCTATCGGCGGGCGCGCAAATATCAGGGCAGCTTCGGCATCGTCCTGCAGTCGATGAACGACCTGCTGCTGTTCGGGGGCACCGGCCAGGTCATTCTGGAGAACGCCGCGACGCGCTTCCTGCTGCAGGGTTCGACTTACGACAAGGCGGTCGAGAACAAGATCCTCGACTATTCGGGCTTCGTCCTAGAGCTCCTCAAATCCGTCCGCAACTCCAAGCCCAACTATAGCGAGGTCTTCATCGATTCTCCGCTCGGGCTCGGCATCGCGCGGCTCGTCGTCGATCCCTTCTCCTATTGGATCAATACCAGCGCACCCCAGGAGGTGGCGGCGTTCGAGGCGCTGCTGCGCGCCGGGCGCTCGCCGCTCGACGCGGTGTGCGAGCTGGCTGGTGTCGAGCCGGGCGAAATTCTCGGCCGGCGCGCCGAAACGCCCCCCCATGAGGAGTTCGCCTGATGCTCAAGCGCAAAACGCCGAAGAACCAGATGGTCTTCGACCTCTCCAGCTTCGACAGCAGCAAGGACGCCCAGCTCGAGCGGATGATTGAGGCTCGCGTTGCGCTCCGCGCCGAGGCCGAAGCCATCCGGTGGCGCATTCGCCTCATCATCATTGAAACGGCGATGATGGCGAGCCTGGTGCTCGTTGCCGGGCTCGCGCTTCATCAGCCGAGGGCGATGGTGGTGCGCGGGGCGCTCATCATCGCCCTCGCCTGCCTTGCGAGCGGCGTCATGCTGATCGGGCTGTCCGGCGCGACCGGCCTCGCAATCTCCGCCTTCCGCCGGTGGAGGACGCGATGATCCGCGTGACTCTCGCAGAGGGTGCCGCCGACCGGCTCGACCGAGAGATCGAGGCGCGCCGCTCGGGCGAGACCTTCTATGATTTCATGGTCCGCTCGGCCCATGAAACGGCACTCGACGCCAAAGCGCTCCGCGCGCTGGTCGAGGCGCATAAGGCGAACCTCGTCGCCGAGCGGGCCGCCGTCGTGCGGCAACGGCGATGGATGGTCACCGGTCAAGGCCTGATGGCGGGCGCCATCGCTTGCCTGATGAGCCGTCCCGACACGCTTGGCGACGCGCTCATCTTGGCGATGCCGGTGGCCATCCTCACCCTGGGCGCCGGCCTCGTCCTGTCGCGCCTTGCGCCCGGACTGGATCAACGCTTGGTGCGGGCCGCCCGGCGGTGGCGGCAATGAGAGGCATTCTGTCCTCGGCGCCTTCGCTCGGCTCGGTTCGCCTGCTGCTCGGCGGCAAGCTCCTGCTCCTGGTTCAGTCCTGGCTCGTGCTCTCGGCCAATATCGTCCTCCAGCGCACCGCATGGTTCGTCGCCGGCGCCATCGTCGTCATCGCCATCCTCTGCTTGATCGGCGCCGTCATCGGTGAGCCCGCGAAAGCGGCTGTCGATCACGAGCGGGCCTGGCAGCGTAGCGCGAAAGGCCGTGATCATGAATGAGATCATCGACGTTCCCGCAAGCGCGGTCGCGCCGGCGCGGATCCGGGTTGTCCTGCTCCAGGGTGCCGCGACCCTTACGCTCCTCATCGGCGCGCTCGCGGTCGCCGCCGCGCACGCCGAGACGTCGGTGGTCGGCCGCACCTGGGCGATCGCCGAGCCGGATGCGCTGGAGGAGATCGAGGGCCGGACGCAGAAACTGCCGCCCAACCTGGCGGACCGCTTCGGTCCCCGCGCGCACTGGTCGGCAATGAAGGCCGCGGCGCTTGGCGTGGCCGCGGCGAACCGGGTTCGGACGGTCGTTCCTTTCTACACGCTCGATTTCGATGTGAAGCTGCCCGACGGCAAGCTGCTCTATCCCAAGGGCTATACCTTCAACCCGCTGACCTATGTGTCGCTGCCGCAGCGTCTGGTCGTGGTGCGGCCGGAGGATCTCGCCTGGGCGCTCAAGGCCGCCACCCCCAGCGACTGGATCCTGCTGGCTGCCGGCGCGAGGGCGAGCGCCGACCCGATCGCGCTGGGTGAAAAGGTGGGCCGGCCGCTCTTCATCCTTGAGGAGCGCGTCAAGGCGCGGCTCGGGCTCGAGGTTGCACCCGTCATCGTCGCGCAAGTGGGCCAGAAACTGGAGCTCACCGAGGTGAAGCTCAACCGCACCGGGAGCACCGCGCGATGACTCGTCTCGCCATGCTGCGCAACATTGCGGCCGCCATTCTGCTCTTCGCGCTGGCGCCGGCCTCACCCGCGCGCGCGTCATCCTGCCCGACCGGCACGATCTTCAACCCGATCACCAAGGTCCGCTGGACCTGCATCTTTCCGATCACGATCGGCGGCGTGAAGATCGGCACGGGCGACAAGCTCGGCAAGGCGCTTGACGCGCAATCCTCTTCGAGCCCCATCTGCGCGTGCCGCAAGGGCGCGACCTTCTGGTTTGGCGTGAAGGTCTCCTTCTGGTCGCCCAACCGCATGGTCGATGTCGTCACTGAACCCGGCTGCATGATGGCATTGGGCGTCGACCTGATGCCGACCCATGGACGCTTGCAGGGCAGCCAGTCCTCGATCGCGGACGGAACGAACACCCGCAAGATGTTCGCGCAGATGCACTATTACATCTCGCCGGTCTGGAAGATGCTCGACATGTTCACCGACTTGCCCTGCTTCCAGGATGACGGGTTCGACGTCGCGATGATCACCGAGGTGTTGCCGACCTGGCAGTCGGGCACCCTCGGCGCAATCATCCAGCCGGAGGGCATCTTGTTCGGCAATCCCGCCGCCGGGCTCGCCTGCATGGCCGACAGCGCCGCGGCCGCGGCCGGCAAGGTGCTCGACCCGCTCTTCTGGTGCATGGGGAGCTGGGGCGCCACCTATCCGATCGCCGGCGATATCCATTTCGATGACTCGGTCGAGGCCTGGGCGGGCCTCGCCGCGCGGGGGACCTTCATGATGGGGCGCCTGGGGGCGCTCACCATCTCGTCGACCGATGGCTGTTCCTTCATCCCGCAGCCGATCTGGACCAAGTCCCGCTACAAGCTCCAGCTGATGGAGCCGGTCAAGGGCGGCAGTTGCGTCAACATCGGCCGGCCGGGATCCTTGTGGTCGAGCGCGAAGCACGCGCCCGGCAAGGACAATGCCCAGTTCATGCTCTTCGAAAAGACGATCTGCTGCGCCGGAGTATCGGTGCCGTGAGCGGGTCGTTTCCCCAACACCTCGTCAGTCCCGGACGTGCATCCGGGTCTGCCCGCCAGGACCCGCTGGGTCTCCCGGGACAAAGCGAGGTGGGAGCGGCGCTGCACAGCCCCCGCGGCGCCGCTCCGTCCCCGGTCAGCGCGGCCGGCTCCCTCCCACCATGGCAGGCGGCATTCCCCCGTGTCGCCGTCGTGGCGGCGGCCGCGCTGACCATTTTCGAAGGCCAGGACGTGTTCCGCCTGATCAGGTCATCGAAGATAACTGCCCCCTTCTTCCGGCTGCGCCGGGGATCACGGAGGTATGCATCCCCGGGCGGGCGGCCATGAAGCGCGCATTGGCCTTGCTGCTTGCGGTCTCCACGGTGCCGGCGATCGCCCAGGCTCAGACGATGGAGGACCGCGCGCGCGCCGCGGCGCAGGTGTCGCGCGCAAAGGCCAGCGACAGCGACACCCTGCTCAACACGACCATCTCGCCGGCAATGGCGGGCAAGCCGATCACGACGGTCGACAACAGCAAGAGTTTCACGCCGACGCTCGCGTGTCAGAAGACCCAGAGCCTGCTCGAAATACTGGTCCAGCCGTCCGCCAGCGGCGACATCGGTACGGTCCGGATCAGCCAGGACAAGGATTTCGACGGGACCTTCGACACGGTCTCCAACCTGCCCGTGCCCGTCTCGGGTATCTGCGCGAACGGCGTCATCTCGTGCGCCCCCGGTACCTGGAACCAGTGCACCTATTTCAGGTGGGACGTCGATGCCAGCAAATCGCTGAAGCTTGCCCAGGTCGATATGCCCGATCTGTCGGGCTGCTACTGCGTTAACAATAGCTGCGGCGCGAACCTGGTCTGGAACAACCTTGCCTCAGTGCTCGGCGATCTTGGCGGCGGCATGGTCGGCGCACTGACGACGGCGGACCCGCGGATTGGCGTCGCTCGCGCCCAGGTCAACGGCCCGCTGATCGACTATGTCGGTGCGCAATCGACAGCGTGCGCAAGCGACACCAATGTCCCGCAAACCGCTTACAAGACCAACCCGGCCGCCATTCAGGGCGACGCCGCGTCGATCGCCGCCGGCAACAGCATCTTCCAGATGGTCGCCGCATCGCCCGCGGGCGCGGGCAAAGCCCAGCGGACAGTCGCCTGCACGATCGAGCGCCAGGTCAGCATGGTCGATCCGCAGCTCGACGACATCGTCGCGCGCACCGCAGGCGGATACGCAACAAGCCGCACCGGCAGCAACGTCGCCGATTTCCTGATGGGTTCGCCACCCGACAATAGCCTTAGCGGCGGCTCCTGCAGCCTGTTCGATTTCCGGATGACGCTGCATGTCTCCGACCCCACCCGCATCACGACCGTGACCCTCGTCAGTTGGTTCGCGGATGACTGGGGTCAGGTCCGCATCGACGGGGATCTGCTGGATTCAGGCCCGTCACCATGGACCGACGCAGGGCTCCCGCAAGGCAAGTGCGAGATGGGCAAGACCTATTATTCCAACCCCAATCTCGACCTCAAACCTTGGCTGACGAAGGGCGATCACGAGATCTGGCTACGCGTCGCCGTCAGCAAGGGCGGCGAAGGGTTCGCGGATGTCCATGTCGAGGCCGACGATAGCTGCAGCTCGACCGAGCAGCTCGCCGATCTATGCGGCGGCTACGCCGCAGATCCCAAATGCCATCTCGACGCCGAGGATGTCGACGGCGTCGAGACGTTCCGGGGCGGTGTGGCGACAGGTCTTCGGCCATTGCCGCAGACTCGGCTGTTCGGCGCCGACCGGTGCACGCTCCAGCTGACCCGCGACTTCTTCCTGCGCAAGCGCAGCTATGTCTGCGAATTCGACAATGCGTCGCTGCCACCGCCCGATCTGAGCCGCGGCGCCTATATCATCGACCACTCGACCGAGACGCTGCTGGCCGACCAGCAGAAGCAGCGGGACGGCACCGTGACGACCTCGACGCGGCCGTTCAGCCTGCCGGATCGCGGATCCGTGCCGGCGTGCGAATCCATCTGCAAGACGCAGGCGCCCAGGCTGAACAATGCCGCCGCGCCGTCGGGCGTGATGGGGAGCCAGCAGAACGATCCGACCGGGATCGATACTTTCTACCATGTCTGCTCGTCCGACAATATCTGCCCGCTCGGCCTAGGCGAAACCATGGTCTCGGCGTGCGGCTGTCTCGACGATTTTCCGGAAGCCGTGGTGATGATGCAGACGGTGCGTCTCGGTGGCGCTGACATGACCTGCACGCGTGCCGCGCCATGACCCATCGACTCTTGGTCCGGCCCGTCGTCGTCGCGACGATGATCGCACTCCTCTCCAGCCAGACTGCCGCCCACGCGCAGTCCGCGCCGATCATCCCCAGGCCCAATGCGTCGGCAAATGCGCTGCCCATTCAACCGATCGATCCGACATTGCCGACCGATCCTACCGACCCTGGCGGGCCAACCAATCCCGGCGGGCCGTCGAATCCCGGGCCGGCGGGGCCAACGCCGGCGGGCGAGATGTGCGCGGTCGATCTCAACGGCAACGGCGACGCGGCCGATGAAGGCGAGACGGCGAGTTGCACCGCGACCGCGAGCGGCAACTGGCAGTGCCCAATCCGGGCGGCCGCCTGCGCCGTCACCGCGCCAGGGGTCTATGCATGCCCATTGGGTCCTCAATATGCCTGCGAGGTGCCCGCTGGCGGCGGTACGCCGGCTTGCTCGCCCGATAGCTGTATCGACGCGGGGGCCAACCCGATCGTGACGGATCCGGTCGTCGATGATCCGGGCGTCCCCGATGACGGCCAGGTCGATGCCGAGGGCAATTGTCTCGACCATATCGAGATCTTCGCCGGCCGCGCGCTGCGCTGCCGCCCGCCCGGTCTCCTCGATACCTTCCAGAATTGCTGCAAGGACAAGGGCAAGATCGTCAAGGACGGCATGGGCTCGTCGCTCACGTCGCTCAGCACCAAAATCGCTGTGGCCAAGGGCGTGCTCACCGGCATGAAAGCCGCCTACACCGCCTTCAAGGCCGGCGCCTCGGCAAGCCAGGCGGCGACCGCTGGTCTCCACGGCATCATCGGCATCGATCCGACATCGCTCGCGATCAGCCTCGCGATCAGCTTCATCATCGATGTGTTGCTGCAGGGTTGCGACCAGCAGGACATGGAGACCGGCATGCTGCGCGGCTCGGGCATGTGCCACGAGATCGGCAGCTATTGCACCTCGAAGATCCTCGGCATCTGCATCCAGAAGGCCAAGGGGCATTGCTGCTTCAACACCAAGCTCGGCCGCATCATCCAGGAGCAGGGCCGCCCGCAGCTCAAATCGTTCAACAGCAATCTCTGGGGCACGCCCAAGCAACCGATGTGCCGGGGGTTCACGCCGGAGGAATTTCAGGCGCTCGATTTCTCGAAGATGGATCTCTCCGAATATTATGCGGACATCGAGGCCCGCGCCCAATCCGACATCCAGATAGACATGAAGGACCGCGTCGATGCGTATATGCAGACGGTCGGCAAGCAGCCTTAAGGTTGCCTGCGCGCTGGTGCTTGGCGCGAGCTCGGCGACCGATGCTCAGGTTTCGGCTGTGCCGCCCCGAATCCCACCGCCCGCCGGCGCCCAGGCAAAGGCCGCCGACCAGGGCGATGCAGCCATGGAGCGGCTGAAACGGACCATCGCCAGGCAGAAAGGCACAGCGGCGGGCGCGCGCGCCGACCTGCCGGTCCAGGCAACGCCCGAGCTTCGCCGCCGCGCGTTCGACGCGATGCGCCGCCGCGCGTCCTCCCCCGCGCTGGACGCGCGCGCCCGTGCCGCGGTCGCGGCGGGCAATGCCGCCCTCGATGCGCAGCGCGAGGTCATGACCAAACGGCTCGGTCAGGCGCTCGGACTGAACGCGCCGGACATGCAGGCGATCGCGCGTGCCGCAGCGCCGAAGGCTGCCAGGAGCTGGGTGCCGGTGGTGTTCGTGTCCTCCTCGATGCCCGTCGCGACGCTTAGAAGCTATGCCGCGCAGCTGGAGCGGGTTGGCGGTGTGCTCGCCTTTCGCGGCATGCCGGGTGGCCTCACACGGGTAACGCCGATGGCCAGACTGTCCGCCGAGATCCTGCGGATCGACCCCGGCTGCTCGGGACCCGCCTGTGTGATGCGCGGTGTCCAGCTGATCGTCGACCCGATCGTCTTTCGCCAGCACGGCATCACGAGGGTGCCGGCGCTGGGCATGATCCCGGGCGATCCGACCCAGCCCTATTGCGAGCGCGACGACGACAGCCCGCGTGAAGGCATCATCGTCTTCGGAGACGCAAGCCTCTCCGGATTGCTCGAGGAATATGCCCGCCTGGGCGGCAAGAAGGAGGTGCGCGATGCTCAGACTCGCCTGGGCGCTCGCTAAGTGGCTCTGGTTCCAGCTGAAGGAGCTGCCGCTGCGAGCGGCGGTTGCGCTCGGCAGCAGCGGGCTCGGCCAGCCGCCGAGACCCGAGCAGTTGTTCAGAGCCTATTGCCTCGTTCTTCCGGTCGGCCTCCTCACCTGGTGGGCCATCCCGCAATTCACGCTGGTGATGACGCCATCGATCCACGCCTGGGCGGTGCGGCCAAACCCGGGCCCGATCCATAAGGGCGACCTCGTCTCGTTCATGCTTTCGAACCCGATAGCTGGCCCCAAGCCCGTCTCGGTCACAAAATATGTCCTCTGCATGCCCGGCGAGCGGCTCGACATGATCGAGAAGCCCTCGATAGGCGGCCACACATGGGACGGCTGGTACTTCTGCAACGACAAGCTGGTCGGCGTCAGCAAGCCTTATGGCCGGCACGGTCAACGGCTCGTCCATTATCAACCGAACGGCGTGCTCATTCCTCCCGGCTATGCCTATGTCGGCTCGAACCATCCCGACGGCTTTGACAGCCGATATTATGGGCCGGTCGCCATCGACCAGCTGACGCGCATGGAGAAGGTGCTGTGAGCGCCGCGAAACGGTGCTGTCGCGCGACCTTGATCGTCGCCCTTGCCGTCTCCTCGGCGGCTCGGGCGCAAGACCAGCGCCCGGCGATGACCGGCAAGGACGGGTACTGGTGGTATCAGGCGGCGCCGAAGCCGGCCGAAACCAAACCCGATCCGGACGCGCTGGAAAAGCCCGTGATCCCGCCGATGGCGGAGCTTGCGACCTGGACGCCGCCCAAGATCCACAAGCTGATCGAACAGCAACGCGACTATGCGGCGACCGTCCTCACGGTCGATGCCGTCGCCGACTTCTGGAAGCTCGAGGACTTCGCGCGCCGCAAGGCCCGCGCGTTCGCCGGCGTCACGCAGATCGCCATGCTTCAGCATCCCGAGCTGAACTCCAGATCCGCCAACCCGATGGTCGGCGACGCGCGTGACCAGCTCACCGCCTACAAGGATGACGCGAGGCGGCAATATCTGCGCGCCCATGCGGGCGAATTCGCGCTCGTCATGTTCAGCCGCGAGAGCTGCGGCTATTGCCGCGTGCAGTGGCCGATCGTCCAGCGCTTCCAGGAAGAGATGGGCTGGCAGGTGACGCTGATGGATCTCGATCGCCGGCCCGATGTCGCGCAGCGCTTCGGGGTCGAGGTCACCCCGACGACGATGATCATCCGCAGGAACAGCCAGCAGCGAATGGTGATCGCGAACGGCGTCGAGGCTTATCCCAATCTCGCCCAGATGGCATACCAGGCAGTGCGGCTGCTCACCGGCGATATCCGTCCGGAGCAGTTCATGACCGGCGCCGGCGAGGAAGATGGCTTCTTCGACGCGCTCGCCAATGGGCCGGTATCCTCGACCGATCCGCGCGTTCTGGGCGGTGACCTCGTGAGCCCTGCGCCGGATGCACGACCATGACGCGAGCGATGTGGGAGCCGGGCCTCAGCAGGCCGACAGGGTCGGTGGCACGCTCAGGCGGGGGCTCGTGCGGCTTCGCCGCGTGCGCGCAGCAGTTTGACGGCCTGCTTGTCGAAGCTGACGAAAGTTTCGGCGCCAAGCCATTTGCCGGCATCGGCGATGATGCCGTCGGCGAAATCGCCACCATCGTCGAGCATCGCAAGTCCGGCTTCGACCGCGGCGCGGTCCGCAGCGGCATTGTCAGCGTCGAGCAGCGTTCGAATGGCTCTGGCGATATCGCCCTGAGCGAGCTTGTAGTTTCGCGAGAGAACCCAGACGAATTCGCAGAGCGCCGGCAGCGGCAGAGCAACGAGCTCCGCGGAGGCGAGTTCGGCTTGCGCGGCACGGGTTTGCGCCCGGTCGTCGAGGACAACTGCCCGAACGAACAGATTGGTGTCAGCCGTGATCTTCACAGCTCGCCGGCCCATCCCTTTGCAATCGTCTCGTTCATCTCTTCGATCGAGACTGGCGGTCCATCGTGCTTGAACATCCCGAAGACGTCCGAGATTTTTCCGGTCGCCTTCGTCGCCCTGATCCTGATTTCTCCGCCCGGCAGCTTGTCGATACTGATCTTGCTGCCAGGCTGGACACCCAGGTGCTGGAGCAACTCCTTGCGCAGCGTGATCTGGCCCTTCGCGGTGACCCTGTACGCGTTCATCGAACGAATTCCTTCGGCGATAAATGTTAGGTGGAAACCCCTTACGATCAAGCAAGTCGGCCCATGATCGCCTCGAGTGTCAGAAGACTGTGTGTCGCCGTCCTGACGATGTCTGCGGCCACATCCGCACCCGGCCAAAGCGTGACGCGCGAGCAGGCGATGCGGGCGGCCGTGCACCCTGTGGGCACGCAGGCGGACCTGCGCGCTTGGCTCGGTCGAGTGCCGTTGACACGTCAGTTCCCGCCGGATTTCACCGACACGCTGCGTGGCCAATCGCCAGCCTTTACGGTCGAGATGAGCACTGCGCCGGGATGTCTGCCGTGCGACGATATGTGGACCAAACTCTCGGCTTTTGCCCGGCAATATCGGTGGCGCGTCGCCCCGATCGGCGCCCAGGAGGCGATGGTGCGCTCGGGCCGCCTCGGGCTTCCCTGGGTCGGCCATCCCGTCGTCTGGGTGCGGCCGATCGCTGATCGGAACAGGATCGTGCCGATCGCGATCGGCACGGACCACGGGCCCAATCTCGCGCGCAACGTCTACCTCGCCGTCAAGATGCTGACCGGCGTGAGGCCGGAGGTGGGACTTCGGGCGATGTCCAAATATACCGGGATCGTCGGCGCGGGGGCGCCGCGGACCGGGGCAAATCGAGGAGGCTGAGCATGGCGGGCCAGCTTCCTTTTCGTCCCTCCCAACCACGAGGATTCCCGCCATGCGTGCCGATATTCGCCGTCTAGACCGTCGTCTCGCCATCAGCCTGTGCGCCATCGTTGCTGCCTGCGGCACGGCTGTGCCAGCCCATGCCCAAAGCTGGGCAGAGAGCTGGTTCGACAATGTGACCTACACCTCGCCCGGCAGCTTCGAGGATCAGACCCGCGGCTATGTGACGGCTGGCGGTATGTCCGGTCGGGTCGATGTGCATAACGACTATCTGATGTCCTTGAGCCTGCCCAAGGTGAAAGCCGGTTGCGGCGGCATCGACATGTTCCTTGGCGGTATGTCGTTCCTCGATCCCGACTATCTCGTCCAGAAACTCGAGAGCATCCTGCAGGCCGCCCCGGCGGTGGCGTTTCAGTATCTGCTCGAGACGCTCGACGAGAAGATGGGCAACATCATCTCGAAGATGGAGGCCGCGACCAACTTTCTGAACTCAATCCAGGTCAATGACTGCCGGCTTGCCAACCGCATGGTCCAGATCGCCAAGGGCGACGACAATATGTCGGGGATCATCGAGGAGATGACCGGCTATAAATCGGTCAAGGAGGGTTTCGCCAAAAGCTATCAGCAGAGCCGCGAGAAGATCCAGGCCAACCAGAACAATCCGACAGAGGATCTGAAGGACGCGCTGCAGAATTGCCCGGCCGAGGTCACCGACATCTTCCGTACCGGGTCACTGCTCGCGCATGCCGCCGCGCGGGTTGGTGCCGGCGACTGGGCGGAGGTCATGCGCGCGCGGATCGGCGACGTCTATATGCGCTGGGACCCGACCGACAAGGTGCCGCTCTTCTCCGCGATCCCGGCCTGCCCGAAGCAGGACACCGAGAGCGCCGACGATTTCCTCTCCGGCCGCGTTCAGAAGCGCGCGCTCAACGTGCCCCCGTCCGCCGCCGATTGCCGCCAGGACGGCACCAAGGGCGCGCTCGAGCTGGCGCGCAGCCGGATGGAGTCGATCGCCGACAAGATCCGCACCCGCAGCGCCCTCTCAGCCGAAGAGCGGCAGTTCGTCGCCAATGTCAGCACACTTCCAGTCTATCGCATGCTCGAATGGGGCGTGCGACAGGGCGTCCAGGGCTCGGTCATCAGCGACACCGACGAACTGGTCGCCCTCACCCTCGCCTATCAGATGCTCAACGATCTCACGCGGTCGATCGATTTCGCGATCAGCAACGCCGAGCGTGGAACGTCGGCGGCGGGCGCCGCGGATGCTGCCAGCACCAATATCTGCCAAACCAGGATCCTGACCAAAGGGATCGAGCAGCTCCGCGACCTGCGCGAGGAGGTGCTGCGCCAACGCGCGCAGATGCGCCAATCCTATCTGGCGGCGCTCAACCAGGCCAATCTGTCGACCTCCTATGCCGGCCTTCTACGCCAGCGCGATCGCGACGCGCGCGACGCCGCGGGCGCCGCGGCAACCCGCAACCAATAGGGGCCGCTATGATGCGCCTGATCCTTCGTGCCGCGCTGACGGCAGCCGCCTTGTGCATCGCGACACCCGCCTTCGCGGTCGATACGAGCTTCTATACCTATGACGGCTTCGCCGAGACGGTGGATGCCTTCCGTCTGGTGGCGATGATCTTCGCCGATCCGCGCTACGAGACGCTGGTCGTCGTGGTGGCAACAGTCGGCATCGCGCTCGGTTTTCTGCTGGTGAGCGTGCGCGGCCAGGGCATGGGGATCGTGGCGTTCGGATTCCAGATGCTGGTGGGGATCGGGCTGTTCGTCGGCATGATCGCGACCACCGGCACGGTCCATGTCTATGACAAGGTGCGCAATGCCTATCAGCCGGTCGGCGGCGTCCCCAACCTTCTGGTCGTCGTCGCGGGTGTCACCAATTTGATGGAGCGAGCGCTCGTCGACACGATCGACGACAACACGCTCGATCCCGATTCCAAGATCGCGTTCGGTGCCGGCGGCCACACCTTCGATCTGTTCTTCAATGCGGTCACGCCGCGCGGGCCGATGACCGACACCTTCCTCGATGCGACGATCAAGGACTATGTCCGGCAATGCTACCCCGTCGCGCGGGTATCGCCGGCTTACGGCGTCGATGACGACAAGCTGTTTCGCACCGCCGAGGACCTGCCCACGGCCTTCGCGGCGATGGCGGGCCCCGCGACCTTCTCGACCGTCTATACCGAGGCCGACAAGGGCGGAACAACGATGAGCTGTGCCGACGCCTGGAGTTACATCTCGGATCGACTGTCCGATCCCGGATTGTTCGGGCCCTACAGCAAACAAGTCTGCGCGCAGACTGGCTTCGACCTGGCCGACGCGAACCAACTCGCGCGCTGTCGATCCCAATTGGGCGACCTCGGGCAGATGATGCTCGGGCGCCCGCTCAGCGCGCAGGCCCTCTTCACGCATATCATGCTCGCGAACACAGTCGGCGACGTGCTGTTCGAGGACAGCCCCGCGACGGCGGCAAGAGTCATGGCAAACCGGGCCGTATTGTCGAGTGGCCTTGCCACCATGTCCGTCGCCAATGAGTGGATGCCGACCATTCGTGCCGTCGTGTTCGGGATCATGCTGTTCATGGAGCCCGTAACGCTCCTGTTCATCCTCACACCGATCAATCTGCGGGTGATGAGCTTTGCCCTCGGACTCTTCGTATTCGTGGCGCTGTGGGGCGTAATCGATGCCGGCATCTATCAGCTGACCCTCGGCCGCGCGATGAGCGCGCTTGCGGAAATGCGCTCCAACGCCAACGGCGCGGACGCTTGGCTCCTGGCGCCATCCTCGGCCCAGAAGGCGCTGGCGATCTTCGGCAGTTTCAGAACCGCGGCCGCGGGGCTGGCCGGCGCGTTCGTATTCACTGTGTTCCGCTTCTCGGGCAACGTGTTCACCACCTTCACCAGCGGCGCTCTCAGCGTCGGCGGTCAGGGGACCGCCGCGGCGGCACCGCTTGCGACCGCGGAAGGCCGCGCCTCTGCGCTTGAGGCACAGGCTTCCGCACTCGGCACGGGTGCACGGCGCAACGCCTCGTCGAGCTTTGGCGATTTCGGCGAGCGATCGACGTTCGGCGCCAATCGCAGCTTCGGCGCCGCCGGCACTTTTCTCGGCGAGCGAAACAGCGGCGTCCCGGGTGTTCCGGCCTTCGGCCTGGGCGGCATCGATGCTTCGCGCGAGCTCGGCGGCTTGGCGCCCGCGCTCACCAATGGCGATCTCTCTAACCCGGCCACCCAGCGGGCGGTCCGGGCTAACGCGACGACGGCTGCGTTCCAGCAGTTCGCCGAGAAGGATGCACTGCGGGCTCTGGGCACGACGTATTTCGGCCAAGGCCAGGCAGGTGAACGTACCTTCGCCGCCTTCTCGCAGCATCTCGTGCAATGGCGGGCCTTCGGCGACCAGCGCGCCTATGACATGATGCTGCAGGGCGCGACGCGCTTCTATGAACGGAGCGGCTATTCGCCGGAGGACGCAGCGCTGAAGGCATCGGGCGTGATCGGACAGGCATCGGCTGATCCGACTTTCGCCAAGCTCACCGCCAACGCCTTCGACCAAGAGGCGATGCTGCGCAACGACGTGACCGGTGCCGAGGTACAGGTCGGCGCCATGGAAGGCCGGCGCGATTTCGCGGGCACCAGGGTGGCTGCAACCGAGCGCGGCAACGTCGCCACCGAGCAAACCTATCGAACGGGTTCCAATCAAGGCCAGCGCCAAGCCGCAGTCATGCTCGGCCTGCCGGTCGAAGAGACCAGCCGCCGCATCGGCTTCATCAACGCGCTCGCCGGCGAAGCCCGCTCTACCGCCATTACCCAACTCTCCCGCGCCACTGGCAGGAATGAGGCCCAGGTCGAGCGCGCGCTGGAGACGTACATTGCGTCAAGCCAGCTTGGCACGGCGGACGGTGCGACGACGGAAGCGAGCCGCGAAGGCACCAGCGTTTACGGACGCATGCACGAGGCGGCGGCCTATGATTTTGCGGAGCGAGCCGGCAAGCTTGACGCGCAACGTGAGGTTGGGCGCGAGGGGACCCGAAGTGCGGCGCGTATTGGCGAGGAACGGCGCCAGTCGGACAATTTCGGCTTTTCCGAGGGCGCCGCCGCGGCCGGCGTTTCGACGCGTGAGGCCGCCCGTCTTGACAGTTTCATCCGAACGCTGGCGCAAACCGCCGGCAACCAGGTCGACATGGCCGAGGGCGGCGCCGGCGGTATCGCCGAGCGCGCGCGCAACGAGCGCACGACGCGGATCGTCGACAACGAACGTCTTACGCGGATGCAGGGACTGTTGCGTGCCAACGGTATCACAATGACGAAGAAGCAGCTGGCGATGAGCCAGAATGGCGACCTTGCCATGAACGTGACGCCAGAGACTGCCGGACAGTTGCACCGGGCCGGGCTGATCAACGATAGCCAATATGGCGCGATCGTCGGTGGCGGCTCGGCACGGTTCAGTTTTGCCGACAATGACCTGCTCGTCTCCAGCAGCACGGGCTTTCAGCGTTCGGCCCGGAGCGACACCAGCACGCGGTTTGAAGCCGGCAAACAGGCGGGACCGGACACGATTGAGCATTTCCTTGGTGGCGGCGCCGAAGGAAGGGCAGCCATGGCCAATTGGCTCAGGGGCGGGTTCGAGATGGACCGCCAGGGAAATTGGCGGCTCAAGCCGCAGGTCGCGGACACTCTAGAACGCGATGTACAGGCTGTCATGGCTCAAACAGGATGGCAGCGCTCGATCAGTAGGTCTGCGGCAGATCAGACATCGATGGGGACCGACGTGGGCGCCTCGATTTCGGCGTCTGTCAATTCGGGCGCTTCACGAGGAGGAGCAACTGGCGGATCCCGATCGACGGGCGGGGGAATCGGCGGAAACCTCGGCTTCCAAAGCTCCGATCGAGGGATCACAACCGAAACGGCCGGAGCATCGTTGGACATTCTCAACTACGATGTGCGCGACGCTATCGCAAATTCGGAGAGGGCGGCTTCGCGCTCAAGCACGCCGGAGAAGGCTTTTACCGACGAGCTACGTCGACAGGTGGTAGGACCGCAGGGTTTGCGGAATCGTTATCTTGAACAGGCGGATTCCGCGCGAGGCACTGCGGACGTCACTGGCCCACTAACCTCTCTTGAACAGTCTTCGGTGCTGGGGAGCGGTAGATTTTCTAACGACCTTGCGAACGGGCCGTTTGACGGAGATGCCTCATTCAAAAGGCGTTAAGGCCAGCGGCGGTTAAAGAGCTTCGCCTGATTTTCCGGCGAACCGATCCACAAACTTCCGGACCTCGGATCGAGTGGATCGGAAGTCGGGTCGCGCCGACCACCGACAGACCGCTTGGGAAACAGTTCGTCATGAGATGGCTCGACCCATTCCCAGCCGTGATATTCCATCCACGCCGGTACAAAGCGCACTCCAAGAACCATCAAAGCGGTGAACGGATAGAGGGCAATATTGAGATAGCCGGCGAGCGCGGTCGAATAAGCATCGTCGAGAGTTGGGCTCCAATAGGAAGCGAGTTTGCCCGTCCAATAGATCGCGATGCAGGTCCACCAGAGTTTCGCATACCAGGGGCGCCACAACCAATAGGACGCTCGCAGGCGCGACCGCAGAGCGCTCGCGTTCGATTCTACCTGTTCGCTCATGGCGTCCACCGGGTCCATTGCCGGGTCCTTTCGATTGCCAATAATAACATCGCCGGCGAGCAATTGGTATTCTGTCTTGAAGTCCTTCGGCGCGAACTCTCGTACCATGGTCATTCCTTCGGCAAGCTATCACACCCTTCCCGCCTCCCTCTGTCTGACAGAGCGGTTCCGTCGTGTGCGACCCGACGCGCCAGCAGCGTTCCTTCCTTAAGTGCCCCCCCCCGGCGTGGGGTCGCCCGGCGACCTGGGGCGGCGCACGGGCTATAGGCTAGCTGCGCCAGTGCGAAAGGCGAATACCTATGACCCTCGACCGGCGCACGCCGGATCAAATATGCCGGCTGGGTGTGCCATAGGCCGGTCGCATGCCCTCGACACGGTAATCCTCAGTCGATCGAGAAACACCAAGAAAACGCCCAATCTCGATCAAGCCCGTTGCCTCGAGGCACCTCGCCCGCCTCCAGCCGATGCTCCGCCAAAGAAGCCATCTGTCGATGAATGCAGATTGCGGCTCATCGCTGCCTCCGGAGGTGGGCTTTGGCGAACAATGGGCCATCTGGATCGAGCTCGGCATTCGAGGCCGGGCCCTCGCCTTCGACCTGGATGATCACGGGATAGTCGTCGGCGGAACCATCCCAATGCGCCGCGCCGCCCGGATGCTTCATCACGCTTCCAGGCCCCAGCGGAACGGCCGCGTCGGGATCGAACACCGGACCTGTTCCCGTATACCAGGTTCCCTCGAGCACGGTAATGAAGCGGTCGTTCGGATGTGTGTGCGGCGTGCTCATCACGTGCGGGGGAAATTTGGCCCTGCTTATATAATGGCCGGGCTTGGAGGGGTCCCCATAGACAGTCGCCATCTCCACGCCGGATCCGCCTGGGACTGGCTTCCAGTTTAGCTGGTCTGCTCGGACCCGGACGAATGCGCCAGAGGCCTCTGTTGGGGCCGCCGGCTGGCTCTGAGCTCCGGTTATGACACAGGCCAGCAGAATAGCGCCCGGGGCAATCCATCTCAACATAAAATCTTCCAGTGCAGTTGCAGCGCGAGAGTGTACCGAAGTGCCTCAAGTCCAACGGTCAAACCTGCCGACGTCGCGGCGGTCGAGTCGATAGGGGAAGGCTATCGGCGGAGGAGGTCGGCAAAGGTGATTTGACCATCGAACAGCGCGCGCACTATCAAATATGCCCGCTGAGCGTTTCCATAAGCCCGTCGGACGCTCTCGACATGTTCATGGGCAGTTGAGCGCGATACGCCGAGGATGGTACCGATCTCCCTGTCGGTCTTGCCTCGGCCAACAAGGACCAGCGCCTCCATTTGTCTCGGTGTCAGTTCAGGCACGCTTGGCTCCTCCTGTCTGAGTTTCCGCCGCATGATCCGTCGTGCGGCCTCGAAAGCGAATGTCCCGCACAACTGCGCGATCGGCAGGGCGTTCTCCTGTAGATGATCCATCGATCGGGCCGCGAAGGAGCATGTTCCCTGATATTCACCGGGGAGATGCACCGGCACCGTAAAGCCCGCGCCCAAACCAAATCCGCTGGCTTCGGACAGGATCTGCTTGTGGCGCGACGTGAGACGGATGATGTCGCCGACGTCGCGCCACGCAAATCCGTTCACGGTCTTGGTGCTTGCCAGATGGATCGGGTCTTCGGCGAAATATCCGCGTTCGAGGAGGTGAGAGACCCAGTCCTCATTATACGTGGAGAGCCGAACCGCTTCCAACGGAGGGTGGACGAGATTCACATGGTGGCCCATCGCAAACTGGGAGAAGCCGAGCATTCGCGTAACCCGCGCCAAAGCTTCATGTAGCTCGTCCTCGTTCAATGCTTCTCGAAAAGCGCGGAGAAAGCAGTTCAGATGTAAGATTGTTAGCATCACACCATTCCTTTGTAAGAGTGGGCGCTTTTCAAGCTTTGAGATGGCCCTCATCTGCCGCGGATACCGATCCGGCGACGGAATAGCTGACGCGAGCGACGCAATTATGCTGAGCCCCAACGCAGCTCGTACGGTCGACCAAATACCAGCCAAACGCGGGTTATTGACCCATCAACCGCGATCCGAAGAGTACCCGTAAAGGATCCGTAAAAAACGCTACCAATCGTCCCAATTACCGATATTGATGTCTCGTCATAAATGATTATTATTCATATTGGCAAGACGGTTCGTGGCCGGGCGGCGGCTGATTGACTGAGGGTGGGCCATCAAGCGTCGATCTTGATGCACACCACAATCATAGATCGCGGGAGAGCAATGATGAGGGGCTTGTTCGACGTATCCGGTAAGGTTGTGCTGATAACGGGCGGATCGCGCGGGATTGGGCGGATGATCGCCAGAGGCTTCGTCGAAAACGGTGCCGTCGTATATATATCGTCGCGCAAATCTGCGGCCTGCGACCAGGCCGCCCGCGACCTCGCCGATTTCGGCATCTGCCGATCGCTGCCGGCCGACCTCAGCACGATATCTGGACGCTCGCAGGTCGTGTCGTCGCTTGAGCGCCTAGAAGGTCGGCTCGATGTTCTTATCAACAACGCCGGCGCATCCTGGGGAGCGCCTATTGGAGTTTATCCTGAAGCCGGCTGGGACAAGGTGATGGACATCAACTTGAAGAGCGTCTTTTTCCTGATCCAGGCCGTGCTCCCCCTGCTAGGCAAGTCGGAATACACGCCGAGCCGCATTATCAACATGGCGTCGGTCAACGGACTGGTCCCTCCTCCTGTTGAAAATTATGCCTATTCGGCCTCCAAAGCGGCCTGCATCATGCTGACGCGACACCTGGCCAAGCAACTCGCCGCCACCGGCATCCTCGTGAACGCGATTGCACCTGGGCCCTTCCACACCGACATGATGGCGCAGACGCTTGCAGAAAAGGGCGACGAGTATATCGCGCGCAACCCTCTTGGCCGTCTCGGCGAACCCGAAGACATTGCGGGGACTGCCCTTTTCCTGGCGTCCCGTGCATCCGCCTACATGACGGGTGCCGTCTTGCCCTGCGATGGCGGCGTCGCCGAGGTTTGAACGGAATATCACGGGGCGCCGGACTAATCCCGAGCGCGCCAGCTCAATGGCACCCACTCCTCATACCGGATCCCATGAAAAGATGTCTCCCGACCGCTCCAGGGGATGAAAACTCGATCGAAATGCCGGCAACAAATCGCTCGCGATTGTCTCGGGCGTCCATCCTTCCGAACGGTGCATCGATCGTATCGGCCTCGGAACATTGAACAGGAAAATCTCATTCTTGCGGACAGAAAAGATCTGGCCGGTCACCTCTCGCGACGCATCACCAGCAAGGAACGCGACCAGGGGCGCAATCTTTTCCGGTGTCATCGTCTTGAGATTCTCCACCCGGCGGATCTCCTCCTCAGTCGATGTCGGAATCGTCGCGATCATCCGGCTCCAGGCGAAAGGTGCGATGCAATTCGACCGCACGCCGAATCGACTCATATCCAGTGCGATGGAGTTGGACAGCCCGACGATGCCCATCTTTGCAGCGGAATAATTAGCCTGGCCGTAGTTGCCGATCAGCCCCGACGTCGATGTAAAATGGATGAAGGACCCCGAACCCTGATCCTTGAAATAGGGTGTCGCGGCTTTCGAGACCAGAAATGCACCATGCAGATGCGTGTCGATGACGGCCCGCCAATCGACTTCGCTCATTTTGTGAAAGATTCTGTCGCGCAGAATGCCCGCATTATTGATCACGGCATCGATGTGCCCAAAATGCTTGACGGCGTCTTCAATGATGGACGCGGCGCCTGCAGCGTCGGACACGCTCGCAGCGTTCGCAACGGCTTTGCCGCCCACCGCATTGATCTCCTGAACAACGTCGCCCGCCGGGCCGCCGTCCGTTCCCTCCCCGTCGGCGGACGCCCCATAGTCATTGACGACAACCGAGGCTCCCTGCGCCGCGCAAAGGAGCGCAATCGCTCGACCTATGCCGCGCCCCGCGCCGGTTACGGCAACGACTTTTCCATCCAGCATATCCTGTTGACCTTCTAAGCCGCAATCTCTCGCGACCAGTTCCCCAGATCCCCGACGGCCGACGCAGGTCTCATAAGTGTTTCCAAGAGGCAGGTGCCAAGCGCAACGCCAGCGGCCCGACGGGTCACATGGCTCCGCCGCCGTCTGCGATCATGGAGCCGAAGCGCACGCCAAGCTTGCTCACAGTCCGGCGATGGCGTTGCCCATCCGACCATCGGCAAACCCATGTCATCCCGAGGCATGGCAGATGCCTGCTCGCCCAGGATGACATTGGCCTTGCCCCATCGCTCGGGATTCTGGCGTCAAATGCCGGTAATGTTGTACAGCTTGGCGACGTTGTCGTGGCAGATGAGGTTGCGCTCGTCTTCGGTCAAACCATGGGTTTGCTCATCGAGAAGCTTTTGCGAATTCGGCCAGGTCGCGTCGGAGTGCGGGAAATCATTCGCCCACATCAGACGATTCACGTTCATCATGCCCTTGCTCTGGAAGGCGATGTAATCGTCCTGAAAGGTCAGATAGATATTTTCAGCGAAATACTCGCTGGGCATTCGATCGAGCTTGGGCGCTTTCATCCAGAAGCGATGATAATTGAACGCGTGGTCCAGGCGATACATGTAGTGGGGGGCCCAGCCGGCGTCCGCTTCCGCACACACGATCTTCAGCTCCGGATGACGATCGAACACACCCGAGAAAATGAGCATCCCGATGATGTCCTGATTGCCTCTGATGAGCTGGAGGAAACCGTTGATCCTGGGGCCTCTGGAAGACTGAGCGATCCCGCTCGCATTATCTTCCCGACTGGTGAGAATATGGAAGGACAAAGGCAGGCCGAGTTCGACCGCCGTTGCCCAGACCTTGTCGTAAATCGGGCTGTCATAGTCCTCGACGGCCGGGTTGCCCGTCATCATGACGCCTTTGAAGCCCATGGCCTTGGCTGACTTCAGTTCCTCAACACCATCTTCCGGCGTCCGCATCGACGCCATGGCGAGGCCGAAAATCCGATCGGGGGCCACCGAGCAATATTCCTGTAGCCAACGATTATAAGCAGCGCCGCACGCATGCTTATAATCGAAATCCGAATGGTTGCACAAAAGCATGCCCACCGTCGGATAGACCAGTTCCCCGGCAACACCGTCGAGATCCTGATCGGCGACGCGATATTTGGCGTCCCAGCCGCTGCGCCACAAATCGTCGAAATTGCCCTTTTCGGTCATCTCGGCGGGATTTTTGCCCGCGGCGGCGACGATCCCCATGGGAGCGGTCTGCTTCATCCCGGGGATGATGTAGACATCCCCTTTACCTTCGACTCGCTCGATGCGCGGCGCGCGATCACGGAAGGCGGGGTCGATATAATCGGTGAAGCAATTTGGCGGCTCGGTGATATGCGAATCGGCCGAAATGGGTTTCTTAATCATGTCAACTCTCCAAGCTCGCTTTCGGTCTTTTTTGACGATGGCGACGTATGATGGACAATGCTGGCTAGAGCGGATTACTCCGTAAGCCGCTATAGATACGAACATGCCTCATAAATGAGCGTTCGTCAATCTGCAATTGAAAGCCGCGGCCGTTTCAGCCGATTTTGATTCTTAAATTTTGCTCATCCAGAACAAGTGCTTATGGCATCCACCATATCGAAACCCACCATCTGGGATCATGCGCTGGCGTGCCGAATAAACGGCTCAGGATGGTCCTTCGGACAATGCCCTGCGGCCTATGTTCCGCTCCACTGAGCCGCGCGCTTTTGCGTAAAGGCGAGCGCTCCTTCTCGCGCATCGTTGCTCTCCCTGATCGGATCGGTAATTTGCGCCTGCCGGTCCCATAGCTCCGCAAGCGACCAGTCCGCCTGCTGGCGGATGACTTGCTTCGACGCAGCGACAGCTAGAGGCCCGTTGGCGGCAATTTTTGCCGCGAGGATCAAGGCCGCATCGAGTGACGGGCCCTCTACGGCGATATTGATGAGGCCGATTTCATAAGCTCTGGAGGCCGGGATGAAGTCGCCGGTCAGGACGAGCTCGAGAGCATGGCGCAGTGCAATCTGTCGTGGAAGCTGCAGCAACCCCCCGGCAGCCGCGACCAAGCCCCGCTTGACTTCGGGCAAACCGAATTGCGCGTCCTTGTTCGCGACCACCAGATCGCAGGCGAGGGCTAGCTCAAAGCCTCCGGCCAGAGCATAGCCATCCACGGCCGCAATCAGCGGCTTCACGGGCGGCCTTCGGGTCAACCCGGCGAGGCCGCGCCCTGGAATCGAAGGAATTTCACCAGCCAGAAAAGCCTTGAGATCCATGCCCGAGCAGAAGGTGCCGCCGGCGCCGTGCAGAATGCCAACGCGCAAGGCCGGATCGTCGTCGAGTCGATCAAGCGCCGCGGCGACACCTTCAGCCAACTCGCGATTGACCGCGTTCCGCGCGTCCGGGCGGTTCATGGTAATGACGATTATCCCGTCCCGGATGTCCGTGATGACTGCCGACATGACGTTGCTCAGATCCTTTCAATGATGATGGCTGGCGCCATTCCGCCGGCGGCGCACATGGTCACCAGGCCGCGCTTGAGATCGCGCCGCTCCAGTTCATCGAGGATCGTGCCGATCAGGATGGCACCAGTCGCGCCGATCGGGTGTCCGAGCGCACACGCTCCGCCGTTCACATTGACCTTTTCGCGATCGAGCCTCAGGTCACGAATGAATTTTTCCGCAACGACCGCGAATGCCTCGTTTATTTCCCAAAGATCGATGTCGTCGATCGACAGGCCGGCCTTGGCGAGGACCTTGTGCGCGGCCGGCACCGGCGCATTCAGCATCAAGGTCGGGCAGCCGCCGATATTGGCGGTTGCGACGATCCGTGCCCGGGGTTTCCAACCCTGCTGTTCGGCGGTTGCCTTTGACGCAAGGAGAAGAGCCGCAGCGCCGTCGACGACACCGGAGGAATTGCCGGCATGATGGATGCCTGACCAGTTCAACGCCGGATATTTCTGCTGAATGCGCTGGCGGAACGTTACGCCGTCGGGCGAATTGGACGTTTCGGCAACAGCGTCGAAACTGGCCCTCAGTCCAGCGAGCCCTTCGGCTGTAGTGCCTGGTCTGGGAAACTCCTCATGATCGAGCGCGATGCTGCCGTCTTCGTTAAGTACGGGGACCAGGCTCTTGTCGAAACGGCCCTCTCGGATCGCAGCGTCCGCACGCCGCTGACTTTCAAGCGCAAGGCCGTCGGCGTCCTCGCGGGTGATGCCCTCCATCGCCGCGATCGCGTCAGCGCAGACTCCCTGGTTAGATTGCGGGTGCTTCTCATGCAGCGCCGCGTTGCCGGCACCCAATCCCAGAGGCTTGATTCCTGCCGCCACATCAATCGCCGTGAGTTCGTTGGTGTGCGACATCATTTCGACGCCGCCTGCGACAACGCATTCTTCCATGCCGGACATGATCTGGGCCGACGCCAGATTGACGGCAGTGATACCGCTGCCGCAAAATCGGTCGAGCGTCACACCGCTCACGATCGGATCATAGTCAGCCAAAAGGGCGGACATGCGCGCGATATCGCCGCCCTGCTTGCCGCGCTGCACGCTGCTGCCAAAGATGACATCCTCAACGAGCCGCGTGTCGAGGCCGTTCCTGTCGCGCAGCGCGCGAAGCACTGTCGCACCGAGTTCTTGCGGATGGAGATGGGCCAACGCGCCCTTCCCGACCTTTCCAATGCCGCGCGGCGTCCGCACGGCGTCGATGATATAGGTTTCGGTCATTATAGCCCCTCGTGGGACAGGCATGTGCCCCGGAATGATGGTCGCGATCTCAGGCCGCTTCGGCCTCAGCCTCGCGTTTGCAGAGAAAGGCAGCCGAGAATTGCATCACCTGGTCAGCGAGAATGCCGAGTTGCTGCTCCAGGTTTTGCGACAGGCAATGTCCCTCGGCATCGAACGCCGGCTCCGCTGTATTGATGCAGACGCCAAGAGGCGTGGGCCAGCCGCGCAGCGCGTGAATGATGCTTCGCAAGGCAACCAGGGTGGTCGATGTCGCCTGCCAGCCACCCGCCGATACGATCAGGCCGACCGCCCTGCGATCGAAATAGGGTCGAGCATCCCCCCGCAGGTCTTCGACATAGTCGATGGCATTTTTGAGAAGCCCGGATATACCGCCATGATAGGCCGGCGAGGAGAGGATAATGCCATCGGCGCGCGCAAGCGCCTCGACCAGCCGCAGAGCCTCGGGCGAGCGATCGGGCTTTTCGGGCGCATAGTGCGGCATGGCCAAGTCAGCGGCGCCGAATAAGAGGGTTTGGGCGCCACGACGCTTCGCTGCGTCGAGCGCGCATCGCAAGGCTTTTTCACAGGAGGAATTCGGGCGCGTCGTGCCCCCGATGCCGACAATTAACGGTTGCTCGGTCATCTCGAGACGCTCCCAGGTCCTGAAGATACGATCATTGAAAATGTTCGCGGATGTAGTCGCCGATCCGCGCCAGCGCGTGGCGGCCATCTGCAAGTATCGAATGGAAGAGCGGCCATACGTGGACCATCTCTGGCCATATCTCCAACCGGACCGCGACCTCGGCCGCACCCGCCGCGCCGGCCAGCCGCACGGCATCGTCGAGCAGCGTTTCAGCCGAGCCGACCAGGATCAACAAGGGAGCTAGGCCGCGGAAGTCGGCATGGATTGGTGAGACGAGAGGGTGGCGGGCGCTGTGTCCGCCGACATAGGCATCGCGTAACGGAATCAGCATCGGCTTGGGCGCCATCTGATCCTCAGCCGCTTTCGTCACCATCGTGGAACCTTCGAGTTCCATATCGACCCAGGGCGAGATGCACACGCAGCAGGCTGGTTGGGGTAATCCGGCATCGCGCGCGGCAAGCAGCAATGCCACGGCCAGCCCCCCGCCCGCGCTATCGCCGGCAATCGATATCGAATGCGCTTCGAAACCCGAGTCCAGCAGGAAGCGATAGGCCGCCAGCGCATCGTCGACCGCCGCCGGAAACGGCGCCTCCGGCGCCAGCCGGTAGTCCAACGACAGAACCTTCGCCCGTGCCGACCTGCCAACCTCGGAGACGAGGTGCCGGTGGCTCCTGATCGACCCCATCCCGTAGCCGCCGCCATGAAGGAAGAGGATCGCGCGATTGTCCTCCACGCCAGGTGCAGCGCTCCATTCGGCGGATACGCCATTGGCATCAACAGACGTCAGATCAATGTCGGAAGCCGTTGAGAAAAGATCCGCCAATCCGTCGAATGCAATACGCCACTCCGGTAAAGTTGTGCCGAACGGCCTGCTCAGCCAGACTCCCCGCACCTCTTCAAGTTCGGTATTGGCCATAGTCTCTCTCCGAGTTGCCAGCCTGAGGTCACTGCGGACCCGGGCTTTGTCTTTTACTAAGCGTGCTCGACCTCGCGAACGCGCAGCGATGATCGTTCGACCATACGGCCCGGAAGGTTGCCGGTGGGAAGGCCGTTGCGCATGATGATGTCGCCACTGACAATCGTTGCGACATAGCCGTCAGCCGACTGGGTCAACCGTCGACCGTCCGAAGGAAGATCGGCAATGACATGGGGAGCGTTCAGCGCCAGCCTGTCGAAATCGATGACGTTGATGTCCGCCTTGAGCCCCGGCGCAAGCCGTCCGCGGTCAGCGAGACCGAGCATGGACGCGGCCTTGCTGGTCATGAGCTCGACAACGCGGGGAAGCGGAATGCTGCCCGATGCACGGTCGCGCGCCCAATAGGTGAGCATGAAAGTCGTATAGGTCGAATCGCAGATCATACCGTAATGCGCCCCACCATCGCCGAGCGCCGGCACGGTATCAGGGTGCATCAGCATCTCGCGGACATCGTCGAGCGACTGGTTTTCATAATTGACCGAGGTCTGCAGCAGCAGCGCATGCCCGTCCTGGTCCAGCAACATATCGTAGACGACGTCGTCAGCCGACAGTCCCCGCCGGGCGGCCTGGGCGACGACGCTATTCGCCGGATCCGGCTCGTAATTGGGCGGCGAGCCGAGCGCATAGATCGAGTCGAACTTGCGAGCGAATGCCGCACCGGTAAATTCCAGCGAGGGATTTTCTCTCACCGTTGACGCTTCTGCGAGAATTTCAGCGCGCACCGCCGGATCGCGCATGGCGGCCACTTTTTCTGCAAGCGGCAGGGCGAGCAGCCGCTTGAAGCTTTCGAACCCGCAAAACGGGTTGAAGGAGACATCAAGACCGAGCAGCACGCCGATGGGTCGGGCAAAGACCTGAGCGGTTATGCGCGGGTGGCCCTCCGCATTGGACGCGCTCACTATCTCGAGCAGGTCCTTCCAATGGTCCTTGTCGAACGCGGTCTGGACCAGGGTGAAGGACAAGGGTGAGTCGGTTTCCGCCGCGACTTTCTTGAACATCTCCAGGTCTGGCTTGGGATGCTCTACGTTGAAGACGGCCTGGATTGTGCCCCCTCCTGCGTCCTTCATCCCCTCTGCAATCGCGCGAAGCTCCGCTTCAGGCGCGTGTGCAGTGGGGATAATCACACCACTGCGCGTGGTATGAAATATGTTCCTTGAAGTACCCAGGCCCAACGCGCCTGCCCTGATCGCTTCACCGGCGAGTTGACGCATCCTGGCAAGGTCAGCGTCAGTCGCGATCGAGTTATCGGCGGCGCGCTCGCCCATCACATAGACCCGAAGGGGCGCATGCGGCAGCTGGACGGCGAAATCGATGTCATGCCGCCTGCGCTTTATCGCCGCGACAAAATCGGGGAAGGTTTCCCAATCCCAGGTCAGCCCATCAGCGAGGACCACTTCTGGCATATCCTCGACTCCCTCAAGGAGTTTGATCAGCCGATTGCGGTCCTCGGGGCGACACGGCGCGAAACCGACTCCGCAATTGCCGATCACGACGGTGGTCACGCCATGCGCCGACGAAGGCGACAGATGTTCGGACCAGACCAGCTGGCCGTCATAATGCGTGTGGACGTCGATGAACCCCGGGCAGACCATCATGCCGGCCGCGTCGATCTCCTCGCGGGCCTCGCCGTCAAATGTCCCGACAGCAACGATCCGCCCATCATTGATAGCGACGTCCCCGATAAACGATTCGCCGCCCATTCCATCGAAAATCTTACCGGCCCGAATCACCAGATCGACTGCGGTATCCATGTTCACCCCTCCTGGGAGATTGTTCTTGGCAAGCCTTAGAATTAGCAATATGAATATGCGTCATTCTTGAATGACGGTCAACTACAGACTTGGAGATGGATGCGGGGAAGTGCTGCAGGCCTGCGAATGCAAGGCCCGAGAGCCAAGCGTCGTGCGATCGCTTTTGCACCGTGCTGCGCTGTCAGTGAGCGTCAAACCCGTCCTCAGATCACGGAACTGACAGGAGGGTATATGCTCGTTTCAATTGAAGAGATCATCGACGAGGCCCGTAACGGCCGGATGTTCATCCTGACGGACGACGAGGACCGGGAGAATGAAGGCGATCTCGTCATCCCGGCGCAGATGGCCACGCCCGATGCGATCAATTTCATGGCGACGCATGGTCGAGGACTGATCTGCTTGGCGCTCAGTCGTTCGCGTGTCGATCAACTGGGTCTCGGGCTGATGACGCGGGTGAATGAAACGCGCCATGAAACGGCATTCACGACGTCGATAGAAGCCCGTGAGGGCGTCACGACGGGCATTTCGGCGCCTGATCGGGCGCGTACCGTCTCCGTCGCGATCGACGCTGCCAAAGGGCCGGCCGACATCGTCACGCCTGGACATGTCTTCCCCCTGGTCGCGCGGGACGGGGGTGTCCTCGTCAGGGCTGGCCACACCGAAGCCGCGGTCGATATCAGCCGCCTGGCTGGCCTCAACCCGTCGGGCGTGATCTGCGAGATCATGTGCGAGGATGGTTCCATGGCGCGGATGAAGGATCTCCTGCCATTTGCGGACAAGCATAATCTCAAGGTCGGCACGATCCGCGATCTGATCGCTTATCGCATGCGACATGATCATCTCGTCGAGCGGGTGTCACAAAGTAAGTTCATGTCTGATCATGGCGGCGAATGGCAAGCGATGACCTTTCGGAACACGGTAGACGGCACCGTGAACCTGGTTCTGCAGAAGGGAGAGGTTCGCAAAGGGCAGCCGGCGCTTGTCCGAATGCATCGGCTCTCCATTTTTGATGACGTGCTCGGCCAGCCGGGCGCCCAGCGCACCCTGCAGCGCGCGATGGATGTGATCGGGGAGCGCGGCAGCGGAATCCTGGTGATCCTGCGGTCGAGAGACGATCTGGAACTTGTCGAGGAGATCGCCAGCGGCGGCAAATCGTCACGTATGGACTTGCGCAATTACGGTATCGGCGCCCAGATTCTGGCGCACCTGGGCGTGCATGAAATGACGCTCATCACGAGCCATCACCGCAATGTCGTCGCGCTCGAAGGATATGGCCTGAAGGTGGTGGGCGAACATCTGATACCGTGAGCCCAAGGGCGAGGCACGCGGCATTGAAGGGACATCGTGCTACGAAAAATCCTGACGGTCTTGGTCCCTCTGTCTGAGGCGCGAAGCCTTCAATCCAACCAGCATGCGCGCGCCGGGCCACGCCCTGAGGACGCAAGACTTCGGGCACGCCCGCGCTGCTCGATAGCCATCCTTTGCGGACGCAGCCGCGCGGCCCGACCGTTAGGCGGTACAGTGGCGGATCGACGGGATCTGAGACAAGAGCCCAGCGGAAGTCAGGCCCTCTCGCCGACTTGCTCCCGCGCCGCGTCCATTTGGACCGCCAGCTTCTTCATTGCCTCGACCGCTTCCGGCGGCGCCGTGACATCGTCCAGGACATAATCGATCTTCGCATAGGTCGACGAGAAGAGTTCAGCGGTTACCGCGCCTTCCGGTCCAGCGACGTGCGGGCCGTAAAACATGCCGGGGCCCGACGTCATGACCGCTCCCGGGCTGAGTATTGTGCCATCAGGAGTCGTCAATGTACCCTGGACGAGGATTTCGATGCGGTGGCAATGATGGGCATGGCGGATCAAAACGCCATTCGGTGCAAATTTCAGCATGACGAGAAGCGGCGGATCGCCGGCGACCGGATCGCCGAGAGGCAAAGCGGCAACACCAAAGCCGCTCTGCGAGCCCGCCTCGCGAAGATACTCCAGTTTTGGCGGTGTCACGCTGTCCCAGAATGATTGATCGTCGATCGAGTAATAGGACATTTGCTTACTCCTCCAGTGAAATGCTCTTTTGCCGACACCATGCCTTCGAGCCGCGGCTCGAGCACGCGAGGCCGTCAGTGTCTCCCGGTGACAAAATCAATATCGATAGGCGACACGCAACCCATATGTTGCGGGCATTCCGAGATATCGTGCGACCGTATCCACGCGGACGGACTGCGTCGTGTAATAGGTGTTGGTGACATTGTCGCCAAAGGCCTCGACACGCCAATGCCCGTCGTTCGACGAAACCCCGCCACGAAGGTTTAGCAGAGCGTAGGGCTCGTTGAATTCAGATGGGAATCCAGCGGCGACGGCATGCGCAGCGCCGAAATAGGACTGCGTCCTCGACAGATACCGCACGTCGACGCCCAAGAAGCCCTCGTATCGGGCGCCGACGCGCCAGTCATATTGTGCGCCAGCGGAGACCGCCCATTTCGGTGTGTTCGGAAGCGGTTCACCCTTGAAGTTGGTCACATTCGCGAACTGGTCGAAGTTAATGAAGTCGCCCTTCACCTTCGAGTCCAGATAGGTCGCCGCGCCTCGCAGCGTAAGGCCACGCACAGGAATGTATCTGATCGACAATTCTGCACCGCGTTCTTCAGAATCTGGTACATTGAGCACCGAATTCAGCAGGCCGAAAACACCGAGCGGATCGAGCTCCGGAAGCTCCTCCTGCTTGTCCTTATATTTATAGTAGAAGACGGCGCCATCGATCTGCAGGTGATTGTCGTCCAGGCGCGACTTGAAGCCGAGCTCATAAGCGAGGACGGATTCCTGCGTCACGGACTGCAGTGAATAATTCGAAGCGGTGGCGATGTTGGGGTAGCTGCCGGCTTTGTAGCCCTTGCTGACTGTCGCGTAGATCAGGGTTTTTGGGATCGGCGTCCAGTCGATGCCAACGCGCCAGGAAACATTATGCTGGTTCAGCGAATCCATGTTCAGGGTTGGCGACAGGGTGACGGGTGACAGGCTGTCGCAACCGCCCAGCACCACCGGAACCACGCCGACGCCGCCCTTCAATACGACCTGCAGCGCATTAAAAGCATCGACGACGCTTTGGTCTCCCGCTTTGGTGCATCCGGTATGCGCGTTGTCCGTCTCTGTGTAGCGGACGCCGCCATGAAGGCTGAGCGTAGGCAATATATGATATTCGACATTCCCGAAAACAGCTTTGCTCTCGACATCTTGCGTCATGAAGGGAACGACAACGCCGATCGGCTGGGTAACCCCCGGAAGGCCGACAAGGGTAAACGCCGTCGTCGTCCCGCTCACGCGGTAGATTGAATTTTCAGTGCTCTTGTCCTTCGAATAGGTGCCGCCCACCAGCCATTCAAGCTTGCTGTCGAAAAGCTTGCCGCTGAGGCGAAGTTCTTGCGATGTGCTGCTGATGTGAGCCTGTTGACGCGTGTCGAACAGAGTCTCTGTTCCGGTGTAGCTCAGCAGGTCGTTTGACCTGTAATGTTCATAGGTGCCGAGATAGACAATCCGGAGCGCATCGGAAACCTTATAGTCGGCGCGCAGCGACGTTTGGTAGAAACCCTCGTCGTTCCGCGGGTGCGTGCCCGGCACCCAGTCGGCGGCTCGGGGATCATGCGGCGCAATCGGCGCACCAAGGACGAGGGGGACATGTGACGCCAGGGCGGGGAACTGCAAGGCAACCGCATAAAGAGCGGGCGCCTGATTGTCGGACTTGTCCGTCCACCCGTTTACATTGAGCGACAGGGTCAGTTTGTCGGTGGGAGTCCAGTCCAGCAGAAGGCGAGCATATCGATTGTTCTTGTCGCCCAGCCGGTCATCACGCGTCACGCTGCGCTGCCATGCCCCACCCTGCTCGGTCGACACTGCCAGCCTTGCACGCAACGTGCTTGTGAGGGGCCCGCTGACAAAGCCATCGAGCTTGACCGCGTTGAAGCGCGCATAGGTGGCGTCTATGCCAAATTTGAAGATGTCGGTTGGCTTGGCCGCAATATAGTTGATCGCGCCGCCCGTCGCGTTCTGCCCAAACAGCGTTCCCTGAGGTCCCTTGAGGATCTCAACCCGCTCGAGATCGAGCGTCGCGCCTTTCGAGAGCGCTGCATAGGGGTAAGCGACCTCATCGAGATAGACGCTCACCGCCGGCGGAGAGACTACGGACGTACTGTTGTAACTGACCCCACGAATGGAAAAGACGGGCTGGCCCACGGAGTTCTGCGCTACAACGAAGCTTGGCTCGATCTTCACAAGATCGGCGACATCGTTGACGCCGCGTGCCTTTAGCTGGTCGCCGGACGCGGCGGTGATCGTCATGCCGACCTTTTCAACCGACTGCGACCGCTTTTGGGCCGTGACAACAATGTCCTTCAGACCATCGTCCGAACCGGTCGGCGACGGCGCCGATTGTGCCCACACCGGAGCAGGAAGCAAAAACAGCGCACTGGAGAACAATCCGAGTCCCGACGCCACTCTCATTTTCGTCTCTCCCATAGGTTTGTACTTTTTTTGTCCGCCCCTTTTCAGGGCATGTGTTCTCGATCTGCGCCGTGCCCGCCTCGGGGTTTGCAATTCCTCGGGCGGGCTTTTTGCACCGGAAGCACCGATCGGCGCTCCGCCCCTCTCCCTGTGATCACCAGAAGCTTGATCATCTATGATGCAACGTCATACATGAGGTATCGTCACTCATAGTACTTGTGCCTGGCCCGCTACGACACGCCAACATGGTGTCCGCGACCATCGCCCAAGCTCTGAAGATCACCGGCCCGGCCAACCATGACCATCTCACCCCAAGCGGCATGGCCAGCCCATCAGCGAGGCAACGGCCCGCATGCGCGCAGGCATTGCGCACTCGGCGTCTTGCAGGAAATAATGGCCAGACACCCGTTTCTGGCTGGATGAACGCTTACCTTCGCGTCAGAAGCACTCGCCGCCGGCGCATGACTGGCCGCAGAGCCACCTTGGCGGACATCGCACGATGCTTTTAGTTCCCTTGGGGAAGATCTCTGGGCTTGTTGAAGGGTTGAAGGAAATAAGGGCGAAACCAGTTGATCTTGCCATCTTTGTCCGCCGAGACATGGTCGATCGCCATCAGTTTGCGCTGGCCCGTCTTAGAATCCGGAATAGTGACTTCAACGAAGCACTCATTTCCTTCCGCCGGCGTGACGCGCGTTATTTCAGGCGACGGTTGCCTTTTCCAATCCTTCATGCTGGCGTACATTGCGGTAATATCGGCGTTTTTGGTGAGATACTGACCGTCCGGACCGATATAGTCGACCGTCTCGGAAAAGAGGGCTCCAACTTCACCAAAGCGCTTTTGCACAATCCGTTCGAAATATGTCTTGAGGGCGAGACATGCAGGTGTGAGGCGATCGTTATCATATGTCGCAACGATGGGATGGCCATCAGACGCGGGAGGCGTATTGACCTGGGAAAATGCGGGCGTTGGCCCAGCAGTAATCGTCAGTAGGGATACAGCAATAAAACCGCACGCTATTTCTTTAAATTGAAGCATCAGGCGTTCCTCTTTCCTTCTACGGGAGCGAAATCGGAATTTCATCTGCGGCAGATCCGGCAGGTCGCCGCCAATGACCCGGTCGCACACCCCTGCCCGTGACTGTGCGACCGATTCAGTTCAATTCATCAGTAGCGATATCCGACGCGGATACCGTACGTCGCTGGCATTCCTACAAATCGGGCAACCGTATCGACCCGGTTCGACTGCGTGGTGTAATATTTATTGGTGACATTTTCACCGAATGCTTCGAAGCGCCAATGTCCATCATTGGACGTCGCCCCCGCCCGAAGATTGATCAGTGCATAGGGGGCGTTGATCATCGACGGGAAGCCGGCGGCAAGCGCCGTATAAGAACCGAAGAACGATTGGGTGCTCGAAGAGCCCCGCACCTCTCCGCCGACATAGCCCGAATAAATCGAGCTGAGGGCGAAATCGTACCGGGCGCCAGCGGTGTAGGACCATTTTGGGGTGTTGGGCAGCGGATCTCCATTGAAATTGGTCGTCGTCGCAGCTGACAGCGCGAATTGACTATAGTTGAAAAAATCACCGACAACCTTGGTGTCGAGATATGTCACCGCCCCGCTGAGGGTGATCCCGGTAACCGGAATGACCTTGAGCGTGAACTCTGCTCCCAGCTCTCTGGACTTGGGCACGTTCAAAAGAACATTCAGAAGACCAAAAACGGGATCCGGTGTACGGAGCTGCTGCTGCTTATTCCTGTAATCATAATAGAACACCGCGCCATCGATCTGCACACGATCATGCGCGAGGCGCGTCTTGAAGCCCGCCTCATATGCCAGAACCGATTCCTGCCTCGCCGCATTGAGCGCTACGGTTGAGACCGCGCCGACAATCGGGAAGCTGCCTGCCTTGTACCCCTTGCTGACGGTCGCATAAATCAGGCTTTTCTCGATTGGTTTCCAGTCGATTCCGAAGCGCCAGGATACATTGTGTTCCGAGAGAGAATTGACGATGAGCGCCGGGTAATTTGTCGCGGGATCGAACGTTATGCATTCGCCGACCTTGACAGGAATGACGCCCACGCCACCGCGTATCCGATTCTCAAACGCTGTGTAGCTGTCGGCGGAAGCGGCGTCGGCTGCAATCGAGCAGCCCGTATGATCGTTGGTCATCTTCGTATAGCGCGCGCCGCCGTGGATGCTCAGATTGCGCGTAATATGATATTCCAGGTTTCCGAAAATGGCCTTGGTCTCAACATTTTGAGTCATGACCGGCTCACTGGTGTTGAACGGAGTTGTCACCGTCGTGCCGTCGACACGCTTCAGGCCGACAAGGGAATAGGCCGTTGTGACGCCGATAACCTGGCTGAGCACATCTTCCTTATCAACGTCCTTCGAATAGGTACCGCCGACAAGCCAGGCCAGCTTATTATCAAAGATGTTGCCGCTGGCGCGAAGCTCGTTGGAAAATGTATGCAGGTGGACACGCTCATCGGCGTAAAAAGGCGATGGTGTTCCGGTATAGGTTAGAACATCGTTCGCCTTGTAATTAGCATATGAGCCTACATACGTGACATTTAAGGCGTCCGAAGCATGATATTCTATCCGAAGGGCGCCCTGATAATATGTCTCATCGTTTTTCGGGCGCAATACATTCGGCCAATCAGCGGCGCGCGGGTCGGTGAGATTGATCGGCTCATTTATCGTCAGGGGTACCTGCGCCGCAAAGGCTGGTTTCTGCAATGCTACTGCAAATAGCGCGGCCGCCTGGTTGTCGGACTTGTTGGTCCAGCCATTGACGTTGGCTGAAATCTTCAGCTTGGGATCCGGCGTCCAATCCAGAAGCAACCGGGCATATCTGTTGTTTTTATTGCCGAGGGTGTCGTCGCGTGAGACGCTTCGCTGCCAGGCACCGCCTTGCTCCGTCGAAACAGCAAGTCGAGCCTTCAGCGTATCGGTAATGGGTCCACTCACAAAGGCGTCGAGCTTCACCGCGTTGAAGCGGGCATAGGTTGCATCGACGCCGAACCGCAGCGCGTCAGTCGGCTTTGCGGCGATATAGTTGATCGCCCCGCCAGTCGAGTTCTGACCGAACAGGGTTCCCTGCGGCCCCTTCAGGATTTCCACGCGCTCGACGTCCAATGCCGCGCCCTTGGAGAGCGCCGCGAACGAAAGCGGCGTTTCATCAACATAAACGCTCACAGCCGGCGGCGCACCAGTCGCGTTGGTATTAAAACCAATGCCGCGAATGGTATAAATCGGCTCGCCCTGTCCGTTGCGCGTAACGGCAAAGCTCGGCTCGACCTTCACCAGATCTGCAACGCTACTTACACCGGCCGACTTCAGCTGCGTCTCGGTCATGGCATTGATGGTCATGCCGACCGAGTTTACCGACTGCTCCCGCTTCTGGGCGGTGACGATGATATCAGGAATCTCGTCGCTTCGCGGCGTTGCTGTCTGGGCCAATGCCATCGTCGGGAAGACGGCCGCCACAGTAGTAAGAAGCACGATATTGCGGTATATCTTGATGGTCATGGTCACCTCCCCTAAACAAAATTTTATTATTGTAATTTTTTCTTAAATATCAAAGACGTATTCTATCAAAATAGAAAACGTTACTCTGGGAGGTGTTTTGCCCTCTGGGACGCTCGCCACCAGCTACTGCGGCCCGATCCAGGAAATCAGGCTTTCCGGCGTGACTTGCAAAAAACACCGCGCGCAAAACGTGCGACACGCCCCCATCATCAACTCTCCCATTTCATGTCCGCGTTACGCCACAGGGCGCCCGCGAATCAGGTTGATGTGACGTTACGTCATATGTGAGTATGCGTCAACATATGAGGCCGATCCAAGACCGGGCGTGTTCCAAGCGCCTACTGGAAACACGGATTTCCGCACCTCGTCCCGGACATCCGGCACCGGTCCGCCTCGCCTGGTCAGACGGTCCATTGAGGTGCGCCGCAACTTGAAATAAATGCTGTGGGGTGCAAATACCCGCAGACAAGGAGATTTGTGGGTGGAATTGACGGTTACGCCTGAGCCCCGGCGGCGGCGCAAACAGCAGCGCAATCGCGAAGCGTTGATCGACGCCGCCTATCATCTGATGGCGCGGTACGGTCCGGACGATGTCACGATGTTGCAGATTGCTGAACATGCCGATCTAGGAGCCGGCACGGTCTATAATTACTTCACGTCGAAGGACGAACTTGCCGTCGCCGTGATGGATAAGGTGTATCTCCGCCTGACCGAACGGATCCATGAGGTCACCAAGGCTTTCGACGATCCGATCGATGTATGCGTCTATGCCATTCGCGCAACGATGATCACCGCCGCGAGCAGCCCGCTATGGGCCCGGCTGATGAGCAAAGCGGTTGCTGCCGCTGAGGTGATGTTCCGTCAGATGGGGCCATCGACCATCACCGATCTGGAAAAGGCGCTCGCGACCGGTATCGCTGAGTTCCAGAACCCGGAGCTGACGTGGCGACTCATGACGCATGCTCTCATCGGCTTCGGCCTGGAGGTCAGGCAGAATCATATCTCTATCGACACGCTTGACGAAAGCCTGGCAGCCCTGCTCGGGATTCTCGGAATTCATCGCGATATCGCGCTTAAATATGCCGCCAAGAGCTGGCCGGACCTTCCAGAGGACTAAGCCGCGAGCAAGCGTTTGGCCGAAGCGTGCCTAGCGCCTAGCAAGAAACCGCGCGATGGCGGTCCTGAACTCGCCATTCCCCAAGGTTCGGACGAGATTGGCCGCCTCCACATCGAGGGTTTCACCCAGGGTGGAACGCTGCGCCGCACGGAGGTTGGCTTTCATCAGCCCGATAGCATGGGTTGGAAGTGCCGCCAGCCGCTTCGCCCATTGCTGGCCCTCGAGCTCGAGATCGGCCAGCGGCACCGCGCGATTGACCAAGCCTATCTCGGCTGCCTCCCGGCCGGTGACCGTATCGGACAGGAACAGCAATTCCCGGGCTTTGGCTGAGCCTAAGAGCTGGGTCAAAAAAAAGCTCATGCCGAAATCGCTTGAAAGGGCGATTTTGGAGAAGGCCGTCGTGAGTTTCGCGTCCTCGGCGACGAGCCGGAAATCACAAGCCAATGCCAGTGCGAGGCCGGCACCGGCCGCGGCCCCCGGCATCACCGCAAGCGTTGGTTTGGGCATCTCGTGCAACCAGAGGCTGCTGTCCATTCCCGCGCGGACCCATGCGACATCCGAGTCGAACTTCGCTTCATCCAGCCCGACCGCCGGGCGGGTCGTCATGTCGTGGATATCGCCCCCCGCGCAGAAGGCCGATCCGGCGCCGGTCAGGACAACCGCACGCACCAACGGATCATTCGCCAGACGGAAGACGACATCTCGGAGATGGGCAATCAGCTCATAACTCAACGCGTTATACACTTCAGGGCGATTGAGCGTGAGGGTTGCCACGCCCTCCTCGATCGTCTCGATCAAATCATCCGCCATGATGCGCGCCTCTCCCCGTCATTGGCAGCCGCAGCAGTCAGCGAGGGGCCATGCGGATCGCGCCGTCCAATCGCACATCCTCGCCGTTGAAATACCCGTTCTCGATCATGGCCAGCGCGAGCTGGGCATATTCACCGGGTCGACCGAATCTTTTCGGGAACGGCACGGCGGCCGCAAGCGCATCGCGCACCTGCGGGCGGACATTGGCCATCATCGGCGTCTCGAAGATGCCGGGCAAAATGGTGTTGACGCGGATCCCCTCGTTCATGAGATCCCGGGCGATCGGCAACGTCATGCCGATCACGCCAGCCTTCGAGGCCGCGTAGGCGACCTGCCCCATCTGCCCGTCTTCGCCGGCGACCGAACCCGTATTGATGATGGCGCCTCGCTCCCCGCAATCATTGACCGGATCGAGCGTCATCATACCAGCCGCAGACATAGCGACGCACCGAAACGTTCCAACCAGATTGATGTCGATGATCTGCTGAAATATCTCGGCCGGAAGGTAGCTGATGCTCCCGTCTTCCTTCGATCGACCGGCGATTTTCCGCGTATTGCCTTTCCCCGCGCAGTTGACCAGGATTCGCTCCTGGCCAAGCGCAAGGCGCGCCTTTGCAAAGCCCGCTGCGACGCTTTCATCGCTGGTGATGTTCACCTCACAAAAGAGGCCGCCGATCTCCTTTGCGAGCGGCTTGCCCTTCTCGACTTGCAGATCGAAGATCGCGACTTTGGCGCCTCTTTCAGAGAGCGCGCGGGCGGTAGCAGCGCCCAGACCTGACGCGCCCCCGGTAACAACCGCGGTGACCGTGGAATCTATCTTCATCGTCTATTCCTTGATTAGGCGGGAGCTACGACCACGTCCTGGTCAACGACCGCCTTTGCCCATTTATAGTCAGGTTTCCCGTTCGCACCGCGCTGGACAGCATCGACGAAAATGATCTGTCTTGGCGCCTTGTAGCCAGCGAGGGACCTCCGAACGAAGGCGATCAGGTCGTCCTGGCCAACGTCGCGCGACCCGGTCAGTGATACCAACGCGACCACCCGCTGGCCGAAGCGCTCGTCCGGGGCGCCGGTCACCAGACAATCCTCGACATCGGGATGCGCCGACAGCACCTTCTCGACCTCTTCGGCGAAGACCTTTTCGCCGCCGGTGTTGATGCAACCGGAGCCGCGCCCCACCAGGATCAGGGACCCGTCAGCAGCTATCCTGGCATAGTCGCCCGGAACGCCGTAGCGACGACCGTTGATGATGCGGAAGGTGGCTGCGGTCTTGGCTTCGTCCTTATAATAGCCGATCGGGAGCGCGCCGCCGTTCGCAACGAGCCCGACCTCGTCGGAGCCAGGCACCACCTCTATCCCATCCTCGAGGAAGACCTTGGTGTTCGGATTGGGAAAGAAGCGCGATGTTTCCGCGGGCGGCGACGCGCGCGACACTTCCATGCCCGCCATACTGCCTTCCGTCGCCCCCATCGTGTCCCGGATGACGATGTCCGCAAAGGACAGCAGCGCTTCCTTGACTTCCTTGGAGAACATCACGCCGGACGAAAAGATCACGCGGAGCGCCGACAGATCGACTGGCCGGCCTGCAGCGACCGCCCGTTCCAGCCCTGCCACCATCGGCCTTGCAAAGGCATCGCCAACGATGACGATATCGGTCGCGTGTTCGCGTTCGGCGAGCGCCCACAGCCTGTCGACGTCGAACTTCTCGTTCCGATAGATCACGACCGAACCGCCGACATTGTGCGTCATGAACACACCGGCCCAAAGGCCGGCGCCGTGCATGAACGGGCACGCCGGGATGGTCACCGGCGCGGCCCCGTCGCGCTGCAGCACTCGGACCACATCTGCCAACGCGGCCGCACTATCCGGGAGCTCGAGGCCGCGGACGACATAGCCTGCAAGGCAGATCTCAATAAAATCGCCCTGGCGGAACATCACGCCCTTGGGCTGGCCAGTCGTACCGCCCGTATAGAACATGAAGACGTCGTCGGGCGAATAGGCCTGGCGCGGCAAGGGCTCGAAATCACGGGCCAACGCCTCCAGTCGAAGAGCACCCTCCAGATGAAGACCGGAGCCATCGTCAATCTCGACCAGCGTCTTGAGCGCTGGAAGGCGATCCCGCACCGCAGCGATGCGCGCGCCGAACTGCGCGTCGAACACGATCGCTTCGGCATCCGCGTTGTCGAGCAGATACTCTAGTTCCGTTTCGCCATAGTGATAATTCACATTCACGGGCACGCCGCGAAGCTTCAGAATGGCGAATTGCGCTTCAAGATAGGCCTTGGAATTATAGCCGCAAAGAGCGACCTTAGTGTCGAAGGCGATGCCCTGAGCCTTCAACGCCGCTGCGATCCGGGCCGAGCGCTGTTCATAAGTGCGCCAATCATCGCGCCTGTCGCCTTCGACGATTGCTGGCGCCTCCGGGATGGCGTCGGCGATGATCTCCCAGAATTCGGCTAAATGCCATTGTTTCAAAACAGCGACTCCCGAAAAAATCTTGGCGGCCATGGCTCACGCCATGACGCCGCCATCCACGCTCATGGCGATGCCGGTGACAAAGGATGCCGCGTCGGACAGAAGCCAGGCGGCGGCTTCGCCGATCTCTTCCGGCCGGCCAAAACGTCCGCTGGGCTGCCAGCCGAGAAATGCCTTTTCCAACCGCTCGTCCCCATTGAGGATACCGCGCGTCATCGGTGTTTCGACAACCCCGGGGCAAATCGCGTTGACGCGCGAACCTGATCGCGCGAACTCAAGCGCCGCCGATTTCGTCAAGCCGATCACGGCATGTTTGCTCGCACTATACACAGCCTGCTTCGCCATGCCGCGAAGCCCTCCGGCCGATGCCGTATTGACGATGGAGCCACCACCACCCTGGGCGCGCATCTGTCGAAGCTGCGCCCGCATGCAGAGCCACACGCTCTTGACGTTGACATCCATGGTTCTGGCATAGGTCGCATCATCGAGATCGACGAAACTGGCGTTCGGACCGGAGAAACCGGCATTATTGAACGCGCCGTCAAGACGGCCGAATGCGCGAACGGCGAAGTCCACCGCTGCCTGGACTTGAGCTCCCTCGGTCACGTCCAGAGCAACGAACCGTGCCACGCCGCCGGCGCGCTCGATCGCTGCAACCGTTTCCTCGCCACCGGCGACATCGCGATCGGACACGATCACCTTGGCACCACGCTCTGCGAAAAGCGCGGCAGACGCCCTGCCGATCCCCGAGGCGGCGCCGGTGACCATCACGATCTTATCCGTCAGCGGTTGAGCCACTGCCTGCCCTTCCGCCACAACTGATCGCGTCATGCGGCGAGCGCCGTTGTCGCTTCGAGTGACTGGAGCCTAGGCAATACTTTCTTGGCGAACAGCTTAATGTTCTCGACGGCCAAGTCGTGCGGCATACCGCCATAGGAGAAGACACCGATCATGCCCGCGGCGTCGATCCGCGCGCGATTTTCCACGCATTGTTCATAGACCTGGTCGGGCGTACCCCACACCTGAAGATCGGCCAGAAAGTTCGTGAACTGCTCGGATCCGTTCTTGGCAATGCTCTTGGCCATCGCACCATAATATTCGTAGCCCTTGATGTCCCCCAGCTTGACATTGTCAAACTCGTAATGATCCAGAGCAGACTTGCTATAGCCACGCAGATATTTCTTGTGAATTTCATCAGCCACAGAAGCATCTTCACTGCATCCAACAAAGGAAACCAGGAGCGGCTTTGGTGGCTCGAGTCCGTTGTTCACCTCGCGGAAGATCTCGCGATAGTTGTTGAGTTCCTCGATTGTCCTTTCCCAGGGCTTCTGCGCGATGATCATGATGCCGACGCCGAGCTTCGCCATGATCTTGGCGGAATCCGGCGAGGCAGCCGACGCGTAAACCCGGCCCTTGAACGTCGCATAAGGAGCCGGACGCAGTTCAACTCGGGACTGTTTCAGAAACTGCCCATCATATTCCATCGTGCCGGTATTGAGCCCCTGCAGGATCGCCTCGGCATATTCGACAAATCGCTCGCGCGACTCGTTCATGTCGACGCCGAATCCCTCGAACTCGACGCGCCCCAAGCCACGCCCCATCCCGAGGATAGCACGACCGCGCGACATCTGGTCGAGCACGCTGAACTCCTCGGCGACACGCACCGGCTGATGCCAGGGGAGAACCATGACCATCGACCCGAGCTTCACGCGCGTGGTGCGCCCCGCCATGTAGGTCAGGAACTGAGCAACATTCGGGCACATCGTGTAGCCCTTGAAGTGATGCTCGGCTGCCCAGATCGAGTCGAAACCCAAAGGCTCGGCGAGGTCCGCCATGCCGAGCTCGTTCGCGTAAACTTCCTCGTCCTTCAGATTGGTAAGGTTCTGGAAGAAGGTGCTCATTCCTACGTGCATATGTTAAGTCCCATGAATAGCTCGGGCGCGTGAGGCGTACTCGACGCGACGAGACAGGAGGCGAAGTGGAAGCTCCGGCGCAGCCTGGCGGCAACCCGGCGCCAATTGCTACGATCAGCTGCGGATGAGCTTGATGAAGTGGCTGCTGAAGACAGTTATCTCCTCGCCTTGCAGTGGTCCGGTCCGGAGGTGGAAGCTGGCGTTGATCCAGCGAGCCGCGGCTCGTTCACTACCGCCGGACCTGGGTCTGCGGGCCGGGTGCGATCGCACATCTCGATGCGCTGATCCGCGACGCTGGCGCTGAGACGCATATCCTCTCCCCTCACGGAGCTAAGCGATTCCGCGCCCGCTCGATTGCTATAAAGTGGCGATAATTCATATTTGAGCCATCGTCAATATCGCAAAAGGCGCGTGACTGCAGACGCGGCGAGCCGACGTTGGTGATCTTTTACCGATGCAGGCCACACGGGTGGCGAATGATACCCCGGTAAGGAGAGGCTATAATCAGGTGATCACTCACAAGATCGGCACTGCGACCTTCAGGACATCCGGGTTGGTGAATTGGCGACGAGGGGAAGGAAGATATCGTCCACGATCCGCAATATTGCGTCATGTGACAGAGTCTTCAGCGTCATGATGGCGTCGTGACGAACCAAATCGGTCGGGAGGGTCTTGATACGGGTCGTAACGCGGGAAGGATCAACCTCGCCGCGGCTGATGCCGCGCTCCAATATCTTGTCGACCAGATCGTCTTCAACGAAACGCTCTTTCAGGTCGGCTGGACTGGAATTCTCTGTACCGAGATCGTCCCTCATATCGAGGACAAGCCGCACCAGAACGGGCACCCCCCGATCAGAAATCTGGTGCAGGAGTTCAATCAGCTCAGTCCGTATTGCTCCCCTGTCGGGAACAAGGATCGGGTGGAGCTCAACAAACCTTGCCATAGCCGCTGCTGCCAGTGCGGCACGCGACGGCCATCGACGATTGACGACTGACCGGCTCGTGCCCGAACGAGTCGCCACCGCTTCCATCGTCAATCCGAAATAGCCGACCTGCTCAAGCTCGGTCCAGGCTGCATCCAAAATCGCATTCTCCAGCACGGCTCCACGCCGTCGCCCGGCTTTGTTGCTCTCCATTTACCCTCCAATTAGATACATCGTCGTATCCTATTGACGAGCCCCATTTTGCACATTAGATACACAAATGCACCTTAAATCGAAAAGGAAACGAAGCGTGGAGAATTTTCACACCCCCGACGGCGCGCGCCGTACCGTCCTGATCTCCGGGGCCAGCGTCGCTGGCCCGGCATTGGCCTATTGGCTCAATCGATATGGCTTCACGGTAACGATCGTCGAGCGAGCCGGAGCTGTCCGCAGCGGCGGTTATCCCATCGATATTCGGGGGACTGCGATTGAGGTCGCCGAGCGAATGGGAATTCTCCCCGAGCTCCGGAAAGCCCATATCAACTCGCAAAAACTTACTTTTCTGAACGGCGATGGCACCACCATCGCCGTCACTCGTCCGGAGGTCGTCACAGGCGGCGCGTCGGGACGCGATGTCGAGGTTCCTCGCGGCGTGCTGACCAATTTGCTTTATGATCTGACCCGCACCGGCAGCATCAGCTATCGCTTCGGCGAGTCCATCACCGCTCTCGACGACGATGGTCAGGGCGTAGATGTCACTTTTGAGAGCGGTCTTCGCGAACGGTTCGATATCGTTATCGGAGCCGACGGAATGCACTCGAGCACACGCGCGCTGGTCTTTGGCCGGGAAGAGCCGTTCAGCCGCTATCTTGGTTATTGCTTCAATCTTTTCTCGATGCCGAATGACGATAAACTGGCCCACGAAGCTGTAATCTGTTCGACGCCGGGGCGCATGGCTGGCATGTTCGCTGCTGGCGACAGTTCCATCGTCCATGGCTTCCTGAACTTCGCCGTCGAAAAGCCTCCCTTCCTCGAGCATCGCGATATCGATGCCCAGCGCTCACTCACTGCTGACGTTTTTGCGGATTGTGGATGGAGGGTGCCGCACATGCTTAAGGCGATGCAGGTTTCTGACGATCTTTTCTTTGATACCATCAGTCAAATTCGTATGCCGCACTGGTCTTCCGGTCGTGTTGCCCTTGTCGGCGATGCCGCCTACGCGCCCTCGTTCCTGTCGGGGCAGGGCACGAGCCTCGCACTCGTGGGAGCCTTCGTATTGGCGGGCGAACTGGCGATCCATACAGATCCGGCCGCCGCATTCAAAGCATATGAACGTATCGCGCGTCCCTTCATGGAAGCCAATCAGACCCTCGCTGATGGCGGTGGCGCAATGCTCATACCTCGCACGAATGAGGAACTGGAAGCCCGCAATCTAGCGCTTGTCGCCGCCCAGAATCAGGAAGCGGACGCGCCAGAGGAGGACATCGCGAACTTGGTCCACAATTCGCTCGAGCTCCCTGACTATGACCGGGCGCTGGTCAGCGGGGAAAGGCGGTAAATGCCCGCAGATCCCGCAGTTGAAGAGTATGGTGGAAGTGACGCGGTCGCGCTCGCTCCCGCGGGCGGAAGCTCGCGCGGGGCGCAGCGGCCGTGGCGCTCCCGCTTGCTCGACCTTTCGCTCGGGGCTGAACAATGATCATCGATGTCCCCTTCCGCCCTATCTCCACGAGCGGACACCATCGGTCATTCGGACAACAGGTCTTGGTATGCGGTGGTTCCGTTGGGGCAAGAGCTCGACATACAATCCGCCGGCCACGTCGAGCCGGGCACGATGGGATGCTCCAATCGTTCGCATGCTCGCAACCACTCAAGACCGTAGGATGTATGCTGCGAGCAGGCCAGGGCGAACCTAATTCAATATCTTCTCTGGCTCAGACACCATCTCTCCTGGCGCTGCCTGCGTCGTGATGAAGCCCTTATACCCCTCGGCTACAACTTCGCTGCACTTCTCGCGGTACAGTGGGTTACCTCCAAAGTAAAAAAGGAAGCGCTCGCGCTGCTTTTCCGCAGATCCAAATGTACCGAAGAAGTAACTATGGGTATAACTCGGGAACAGGGAATCCTTGACGACATCATAGCAATGCGCAGTCCAGGCTTCCGCAGCGCTCTCTGAAGCTTCGACGGTCTCGATCTGATGCTCCTTGATGTGCGCAAAAAAGGTGGCGACCCAATCGGCCTGCCATTCGGCGCAGCGCGGAACGTTGCAGAACGTTGCCCCATTGTGAGCCCCTAAAACGGTAAATAGATTGGGAAATCCCGGAACCTGCAAGCCGAGATAGGTGAACGGGCCATCGGCCCACGCTTCCTTGAGCGTCTTGCCGCCGCGTCCATGGATGTTGATCGCTTTGAACGCGCCGATGATGGCGTCGAAGCCTGTCGCATAGATGATTACATCGAGATCGTAATGCTCCGCACTGGTGCGAATGCCATCCGGGGTGACCTCCTCGATCGGATTCTCGAGAATATCAACGAGGTGCACGTTGGGCTGATTATAGACCTCATAGTAGCGCGTCTCCATGGGGACGCGCTTCAGCCCAAAGCCGTGATCCTTCGGGATGAGCTTGTCGGCGATTTCCGGATCGCTGATACGGCTCCGGATCTTGTCGGCGATAAATTCCGAAATGATGCCATTGGCCTCCTTGTCCAGGAGGAAATCGGCATAGTGGCCAAGCCAGATTCCGAAGCCGGGCTGCCCGTAAAGATCTTCAAGGATTGCATCGCGCTCGGCCTTCGTATGGTCATTGACCTTCGCATATTGGAAATTGTGTTTGAATCCGCCCCAGGTTGCTTCACATGTGGCGAAAATCTCGTCGTAGCGTTGCCTGATATCGGCCATGCGCTCGGGATCGATCGGCGTGTTGCAAAGTGGCGCGCACCAATTGGGGTGGCGCTGGAAGACGAATAACTCGCCTGCGGTCTTTGCGACCTCGGAAATGATCTGCACGCCGGTTGCACCGGTTCCGATCACCCCTACGCGCTTTCCCGTAAGATCGACCTTCTTTCCGCCGAAACCATCCCGCTCGTGCGGCCAAAAGTAACTGTGAAAACTGTTACCTCTGAATAGATCCATGCCCGGGAATTTGGGAATAATGGGATTTGACAGCACCCCCATGCACGTCAGCAAGAAGCGACACGTGACAACCTCGGCATTTTCGAGCTCGAGCTCCCAGAGATTGCGCCCTTCATCAAACACCGCATTCACGACCACGGTGTTGAACTGGATGTCCTTGCGGATGTCCATTTTATCGGCGGCACGACTGAAGAATTCATTCAGGTCTGGCTGAGCGGCAAATTCCTCGCGCCAGTCCCATTCCTGCAGGAGATCCTTCAGGAAGCTATAGGCGTAGGTGTAGGACTCCGAGTCGAGCCGGCATCCCGGATACCGATTCATGTTCCACGTCCCGCCAACGTCTCCGTTCTTCTCAAAACCCCGGACATTGAGGCCCAGCTCACGCAACCGATAGAGCTGATACATTCCCGTGACGCCTGCGCCGATTACGACGGCATCAAAATTACCGGCCTGGCCTCGCGACATTCCTCTTCCTCCAGCACTGTCTTTTTGGGTAAAACGCTACCGCCATTCTATTATGACGATACGTCATGTAAGAATCATCGTCAATATGTGTTCACGCTGGCTGGCAAGCTTCGCGGCCCCGATTGATCGCATGTCGAGTCGCTGACTTGCTGGCATTCGCCGCACCATCGCCCCGCCAAACCTGTGACCAGGAGGCTGATCGCCAAGCTCGAGATGCTTCCACCACAGACGAGCAACCGCGCCTGCAATCGATCAGCATTCGCCCACGCAAGATCCACAGATCGTTTGCTGCAGGCTTGCACACGCAACGCCGACACGCCTGGGCCAATCCGCCGCGGCGATGGCGCATACCCGGCCCAAAGCACTAAATGACGGTGATTCATATATGGTGTTTCGTCAATTTATATTGCATTCGACGTGACGGGACGGAAAGCAGCGTGCCTTCCGACATGGGTAAAAAAGCGACGGCATGGCTCTAGATCCTGAAATATTGGCCGATCTTCTCGAGGCGGTGGAGCGATTCGTCCGCGATCGCTTGCGCCCGATCGAGGAGCAGGTCGCTGCTGAGGACCGTATTCCGGATTCCGTGCTCGGTGAAATGCGCGAGATGGGCCTGTTCGGTCTGTCGATTCCCGAAGAGTTTGGCGGGCTTGGTCTCACCATGGCCGAAGAGGTTCAGGTCGCCTTTCGTCTCGGCCACGCCTCTCCCGCCTTCCGGTCGATCATCGGGACCAATAACGGGATTGGCTCGCAAGGCATCATCCTTGACGGCACCGACGCCCAAAAGCGCCGCTATCTGCCCGACCTGGCCACCGGGCAGTTGATCAGCTGCTTCTGTTTGACTGAGGCGGAAGCAGGATCTGACGCCGGCTCGCTCCGTACGACCGCGCGTCGCGACGGGGGCGACTATATCATCAACGGGGCAAAGCGATTTATCACCAATGCGCCCGAGGCGGGCCTGTTTACGGTGTTCGCCCGCACCAACCCGGAGAGCCTGGATGCGCGCGGCGTTTCCGCCTTTCTTGTCGAGCGCGAAACGCCCGGCATCAGCCTCGGGAAGCCCGATAGCAAGATGGGACAGAAGGGTACCCACACCTGCGATGTCATGTTCGACGATGTCCGCGTCTCCGCGGACGCGATCATTGGTGGGCTTGCGCGCGAAAACGAGGGCTTCAAGACGGCAATGAAGGTTCTTGATCGCGGCAGGCTGCACATCAGCGCCGTCTGCGTGGGTGTGGCGCAGCGCCTGATCAAGGACAGTCTGGCCTATGCGATGGAGCGCAGGCAATTCGGTGAACCCCTTGCTCAGTTTCAGCTTGTCCAGGCCATGTTGGCGGACATGAGGACCGAGACGTTTGCAGCGCAGTGCATGGTCGAGGAAACCGCGCGCCGACGTGACGCCGGGGCGGATGTCACGATTGATGCAGCCTGCTCTAAGATGTTCGCCAGCGAGATGGTGGGCAGAGTCGCTGACAAAGCGGTGCAAATCCATGGCGGCGCCGGTTACATGTCCGAATATGGCATCGAACGGCTGTACCGCGATGTGCGCTTGTTTCGGATCTACGAGGGCACCACGCAGATACAGCAACTTGTCATTGCACGCGGCATGATCCGCGAGGCCACGAAAGCCGCCTGAACATTGCGGAACCGGAGAGCATCGATATCAGCCCGTGCGATGCGCTTCCGGCCAACTCGCACGCCCAACCTACGCCTGTCGGCGCGAACCTCAACAACCGGAGCACATAATGGCGTGCTGCTGGAGTTTGTCTTGAACTCTGCGCGTCATGACGCTATTGTGAATACAAGTCATATATGACCTTGATTCACATTCGAGAGGTGCCCTTTTGGCTACGGTCTGGACGTTGGACCTGACGCGACGAACACCCGCAGTCGGGATTTTCGTTCGCGCGTGCGGCAAATGATTGAAATTCGGCACGATAAGGCAGTCCTACACCTGCTTCTCCATTTGCAGCAGGGCGCGCTGACCGCCTATTTTTGTCGTCGGTTTCTGGATTTGGTTGAGGCGGCGCAATCAGATGAGAGTATCAGGGCAATCGTCGTCAGCTCGGTCGGCAAGCAATTCTCGAGCGCCATCGATCTCACGGAAATCGATGATCCGGCATTGCTCTCCTCACTCCGGGCTTTGACCGACGGGATTTCGCAAAGCGGCAAACCGGTCATCGCCGCCATTCAGGACGAAGCGCTGGGCGTCGCGCTCGAAATCGCCCTCGCCTGTCACTATCGAGTCGCCGGTGCGAATGCATCGCTCGGCTTACCTGATGTGAAGCTCGGCCTTATCCCGGCGGCGGGCGGAGCGCAGCGATTGCCGAGGATCATCGGCCAGGGGCCTGCGCTGGAGATGATGGTCGGCGGTGAGCCGATCACCGGGCGCAGTGGTCTGGACCTCGGCCTTATAGATAGGATGGTCGAAGATTCTGGGCACTGCGTCGAGGCAGCCCTGGACCTCGCCGGCGTCGTTGAAATTTCGCCGGACCGAAGCGCGCGAGACGCTGTAGCGCGAACGGAGGGCTTCGAGCGTCTCGCCGCGGAGAGCGCGGCGAAATATGAAGGGCAGCCGGCGCCATTGGCATGCATGGCCGCAGTCCGAAATGCGAGCCAATTGCCGTTCGCCGAGGCGGACGCGATCGACAAGGATGCGTTCGCCCGCCTGTTCATCTCGCCCCAGTCAAAGGCTTTACGGCACATCCGTCTCGCCGAACAAACATCATCGGTCATTGAAAATGCGCCCCGCGACCTCATCCCCAGGCCGATAAGGCGTGTCGGCGTGATCGGCGCGGGCACGATGGGCAGCGGCATTGCGCTGGTTTTTCTGTCGGCCGGAATCGAGGTCACGCTGATCGATATGACCGCCGAAGCGCTAACCCGCGGCGTGGCCCAGATAGGGAGTATCGTCGACGACAGGGTATCGAGGGCGCGGTTGAAGCCCGAAGAAGGGCGGCGAACGATCGCGCTGCTGGCATCGACGCTCGATTTCCGGGCGCTGGCGGACTGCGATCTTGTCGTCGAAGCCGTTTACGAGAGCATGGACATCAAGAAGGAGCTGTTCACGACGCTCGACAGCATTGTGAAGCCGGGGGCGATACTGGCATCGAACACATCGTATCTCGACATTAACGCAATCGCGGCCGTGACGGACAGGCCGTCGGACGTCCTGGGTCTGCATTTCTTTTCCCCTGCCAATGTGATGAAGCTGGTGGAGATCGTACGTGGTGCGCAGACCGGGCCGGACGTGCTCGCCACGGCGATCGCCCTGGCGGTCCGGATCGGGAAGCAACCCGTCATTGCCGGCGTATGCCACGGTTTTATCGGCAACCGCATGCTCATCCCGCGCCGGCAAAATGCCGACGCCCTGTTGCTGGAAGGCGCGCCCCCGGATCAGATCGACAGAGTGCACACCGCCTTTGGTATGCCGATGGGACCTTTCGGCATGACGGATCTGGCCGGCGTCGATGTCGGTTGGCATCGCGATCCGTCAAAGGTCGGCAGCATCCGCGAAGCGCTGTGCGCCGAGGGCCGGCTCGGCCAAAAGGTCAGAGCGGGCTTTTACGATTATGACGAGAGGCGACGGGCCTCTCCCTCGCTCGCCGCTGGCGCGATCATAGATCGTTTTCGTGCCACTTCAGGGATCGTTCCCCGATCGGTTACGGATGATGAGATCACCGTCCGCACCATATACACGATGATCAACGAGGGCCTGAAGATCCTCGACGAAGGGATCGCGCAGCGCCCGTCAGATATCGATGTGGTGTGGGTCCATGGCTATGGCTGGCCGCGCACTACCGGTGGGCCGATGTACTGGGCCGGTACGCTGGGGCTCGATCGGATAGCCGCCGGGCTGGACCGCTATCGCGACCGGCTGGGTCCTGATTTCAGCCTGTCTCCTCGCCTCGCAGACCAAAGGGCTTAATCAATGCGCGAAGTTGCAATTATCTCTACGGCCCGAACCCCCATAGGCCGGGCACACCGCGGGCATTTCAATGACACGGAGACGCCGGTGCTTGCCGCCCACGCCATAACCCAGGCGGTTGCGCGCGCGGGGATTGATCCGACCCGCATCGACGACGTCTTCTTTGGCGCGGGCAATCAATGGGGCACGCAATCCTATAATCTTGCCCGCCTGGCAGTTCTCGCCGCCCGGCTGCCGGACACCATTCCGGGGTTCACGCTCGACCGCAAATGCGGCTCGGGCCTGACCACGCTCGCCCTCGCTGCCCGTTCCATCATGTGCGACGAGATCGATGTCGCTGTGGCCGGCGGGGCGGAGTCCATTTCGCTCACCGTGGATCCCGCTTTCCCGCAGAAGCGCAATCGCTCTGCGGCGGTGATGGCCGCTGAGCCGACTGCCTATATGGCGATGATCGAGACGGCCGAGGTGGTCGCCGATCGCTATGGCATTTCACGCGAGAGCCAGGATCTTTACGCGGCCGAGAGCCACAGGCGCGCGGCGGCGGCTGCTTCCAGCGGCCTGTTCAGCGCCGAAATTGCCCCGATCCAGGTTGAGAAAATCAATAGATCGAAGGACGGTGGGGAAACCGACCGTGTACGCATCCTGGCCGAGGCCGACGAGGGAATACGCGCAGATACAACCTTCGAAGCGCTGCAGAAGCTCCAGCCTGTCTGGAAGGATGGTCTCAGTGTACAGCAAGGTCGCTTTGTCACGGCCGGCAACGCCAGCCAGTTGTCCGATGGCGCGTCGGCGCAAATTCTCATGGATCGGGCGACGGCCGAACGGGAGAATCTTCCCATACTCGGCCTCTATCGCGGCTTCCAGGTCGCCGGATGCCGACCAGATGAGATGGGTATCGGCCCGGTTTTTGCCGTTCCCAAATTGCTGGCCCGCGCTGGCCTCGGGATCGGCGATATCGGGCTGTGGGAAATCAATGAAGCCTTTGCCAGCCAGGTCCTGTACTGCCGCGATCAGCTGGGCATCGATCCCGATCGCTTCAACGTGAACGGCGGCGCCATCGCCGTGGGCCATCCTTTCGGCATGACCGGCAGCCGCGTGGTGGGACACGCGCTCCTGGAAGCAAAGCGCCGCAACGTCCGCTACGCCGTGGTCGGCATGTGCATCGCCGGTGGGATGGGCGCAGCGGGCCTGTTCGAAATTGTTTAACGTCAGAGGCCAACGCCCCGCCGCCCCTATCGGGGCTTTCGCAAGCGAGCAGATGGGCGGATCGAGCGCCCAGAGCCCATTCAAGATGTCTCGTGCGATGGGCAGGCAATCTGAAAGCCTTGCGCATGAATAGTCAAAGCGCGCCAGAACTGAGCAAGAAATCCCTTTCCGTGATTGTCGCGTGCGGAATGGCGTTCGTGCTCGGCCCAGGGCCCGTCATAGCGGCATGTGGAGGCATATTATTGATAGCTGTCGGTCGGGATTTCGGCTGGAGCAGGACGATCATTTCGACGATGCCGCTTATCACAGGCATGACCGCCGCGCTCCTCTCCCCTCTCTATGGCGGTCTGATGGACCGGATTGGCTCGCGTCGCGTATTGCTCCCGGGCCTCATTGGCTACGCAGCCGCACTGATGGCAATTTCGATAGTGCCGCAAGTAACGTGGTTGTTCTTCGCGATCTATCTCGCGCTTGGAATTCTCGTCGGATCGCAAGCCCCGGCCGGGTATAACAAGGTTATCTGCCAGTGGTTTGTTCGATCGCGAGGCGCAGCAATGGCCATCGTTGCTGCGACGAGCGCCAGTGTCGGCTATGCGCTCATGCCCCAAGTCGCGAATTACCTGGTCGTTCATTACGATTGGCGAACTGCCTATTTCTGCTTGGGCATGGCAATCTTGCTCCTGTCTTTTCCGATCAATTATTGGTTCCTGCGTGAACGCCATGGGCCATCAGTTAATATCGGAAAGGCAATTGATGCTCCTCCGGCCGATGAAGGCATGACGCAGTCGCATGGTCAGAAAACGTTGAGTTTCTGGAAGCTCTGGATCAGCTTATTTCTAGCGGCGAATATCTATTATGGCGTGATGTTGCATCTGTTCCCAATGATGCTGGATCGCGGGATCGACAGGTTCACTGCGACTTCAGCCATTTCCGCGATAGCGATTGGCGCTGTCGGCGGCCAGTTGGCCGCCGCCGCCCTGCTCGACCGGGTAAACACCCCCAAAATTGGAATGCTTTTTTTTCTGATCGGCTTCTGCGGCGTGCTGCAAATCCACCTCGGAACCAGCCCGACAGAATTCAGGATCGGAGCGATCATGGTCGGCGTTGGCCAGGGCGCTGAACTGTCCGTCATCGCCTATATCACGTCTCGTTTGTTCGGGTTGCGGGCGTTCGGGGGGCTTTGCAGCATGATCTACGCAGGCGCAGCAGTCGCCACGGGCACTGGGCCCTTGATCATGGGATATTGCTACGACCGGTTTGGGTCATATCGCGCCGCATTCCTTGCCGGGGAGATCGGCCTGATCGTCGCGCTCCTGCTGATCTTCACGCTGCCGCCCTATGTATTCGGCGGCAAGACGTCGCAAGCAAAGTCCGTATAGTCTACTTTACTGCGAGAAAGGAGAGGGGTCCAACATGTCAGCGCTTTTCACGCCGGGCACCACGGCAGTCGTCACGGGCGCCGGCAGCGGTATTGGTCGCGCGACAGCTGCAGCTTTCGCGCGAGAAGGCGCCAGCGTTGTCGCCTCCGACATTTCCGAGGCGAGCGCCGCCGACACCGTCGCACGTATTGAGGCAGCCGGCGGTACCGCGATTGCATGTGCGGCGGATGTCAGCGAGGAAGAGGATATTCGTCGCCTCATTGATACGACGATGGCAACTTTTGGACGACTGGACTGTGCGTTCAACAATGCGGGGATCAACATCGAGCTCAACCTGGACTATGATGTGGGCGAGTTTGATCGGACGATCGCGATTAATTGCCGGGGTGTATTCCTCGCCATGAAATATGAAATCGCCGCCATGATGAAACAGGGCGGCGGTTCCATTGTGAACACTGCTTCCGTGATGGGGATCGTCGGAAACCCGCGACAGCCGGGCTATGTCGCCAGCAAGCACGCCGTTGTTGGCGTGACCAAACAGGCCGCTCTGCAATTCGGACCTCAGGGCATAAGAGTGAACGCGGTGTGTCCGGGCATCATAGAAACTCCGATGATCACGGCGCGCCCGGGATTCACCCCGGAAGCCACACAGCATTATGCCCAGACCGCCACTGCACTTAAGCGGCTGGGAAAGCCTGAGGAAATCGCCGAAGCGGTCATTTGGTTGTCTTCTGGCAAGGCAAGCTATGTCACCGGGCTTTCGATGCTGGTCGATGGCGGCTTTACCGCCGCCTGATCCCGTCAACGGTGCAAACCCGGCGGCAACCGCTCCTTGACGACCTGCCGCAGCACGAAGCCTGATTCCATACGGACGACACCCGGCAGTTGCGAGAGTTCCTCGCGGTGGATTTCAGCAAAATGATCGAGCGAACGCGCCAGCACCGTGACGAAATAATCGTCGGAACCCGACATGAGATCACAGCGGATTACAGAAGGGCTAGCCTCGATGGCGGTTTCATATGCCTCGAGCACCGCCTTGCTCTGGCCTTGCAGCGTCATCTTGATGTGAACGATGGTCGTCCAGCCGAAATTGCGCGGGTCGACGCGGGCGCCATAGCCCGCGATGAACCCGCTTTCTTCCAGCACACGCTGGCGACGGGCAATAGCCGACGGAGAACGCCCGATCACTTCACTTAGCGCAAAATGAGTCGCGCGCCCGTTTCTCATGAGTTCCTGCAAAAGTTGCCGATCCAGATCATCGATTTCCATGACTGATTCCACCGAGATAATATTCATATTCGCCATATTCCCGCATAACTGAGAGCAAACAAGGCGCATTTTGGTGAGATATGCGGACTCGAATGCACTAATATCGCGCAACGCTTTCACAGGAGAAAGAAGATGCGCGTTGGCGTTCCGCGAGAGATCAAGAATCATGAATACAGGGTCGGCCTGACGCCGGGGGCGGTACGGGAGTACAAGGCCGCCGGTCATAGCGTGATCGTGGAGACATGCGCCGGCAAGGGTATCGGGGCGAGCGACGAGACCTATGTCACGGCTGGCGCCGAGATCGCCGCCAGTGCGGAAGAGTTGTTCGCCGCCGCACAGATGATCGTGAAGGTGAAGGAGCCCCAGGCGCAGGAATGGCAGCGCCTTCGTCAAGATCAAATCCTGTTTACCTATCTCCACCTCGCCCCGGATCCAGCGCAAGCCAAGGGGCTGCTGGAGTCTGGGTGTACCGCGATCGCCTATGAAACCGTCACGGACGGACGCGGCGGTCTCCCGCTGTTGGCACCCATGAGCGAGGTCGCTGGCCGGCTCTCGATCGAAGCTGCGGGAACGGCGCTAAAGGCGGTTTCGGGCGGACGTGGCCTGTTGCTCGGCGGCGTCCCAGGAGTTGCTCCGGCGCGCGTTGTTGTCCTTGGCGGAGGCGTGGTGGGAACCCACGCGGCGCGTATGGCAATGGGGCTCGGCGCAGAAGTTTCCATCGTCGACCGGTCGATTCCACGTCTGCGGCAACTCGACGAACTGTTCAGCGGGCGTGCACGAACCCGCGTATCTACGCTCGAAGCGATCGAACAGGAAATCTCCGAAGCGGATGTCGTTATCGGCGCGGTGCTCATCCCCGGTGCATCGGCACCCAAGCTCGTGACCCGAAAAATGCTGAGCCTGATGAAGGCGCGCGCCGTCCTCGTCGATGTCGCCATCGACCAGGGAGGGTGTTTCGAGACCTCACATGCGACCACTCATGCTGATCCGACTTTCGAGGTCGACGGCATCATTCATTATTGTGTCGCCAACATGCCGGGCGCGGTTCCCCTGACATCGAGCCACGCCCTCAACAATGCCACGCTGCCTTATGGCCTCGCGCTCGCGTCAAAGGGCTATTCGGCCTGCGAGGCGGATGCCGGGCTCATGGCAGGCGTCAACGTACGCCATGGCAGAATTGTCAATCAAACCATCGCGGATGCACTGGCTATGTAGCAACATGGCAGTGGCAGGTTGGGCCTGATGCTTGAGGCGGACGCCAACGCATCAGGCTCACCGTATCACATCGTCCGAAAGACCTGAACGCGCGGGCGGGCTAGACCCGGCCCGTCACCGGCACCAGCGCGCCCGTGACGGCCGCAGCTTCATCGGACAATAAGAACACCACGACATTTGCCAGAGCATCCGGTTCAACCCAGCGCGAAAACTCGGCATCGGGCATCTCGGCGCGATTAGTCGGCGTGTCGATGATGCTGGGAAGCACGGCGTTGACCCGCACCCCTTCATCTTTCAACTCCTCCGCCAATGCCTCGGTAAGCCGGGCGACGCCGGCCTTTGACGCCGTGTAGGCGCCCATGCCGGCAGCTGCCTTGGTGGCAGCCGCAGCGCCGATATTGACGATCGCCCCCCCGGTCGACCGTAGCAAAGGTACCGCGGCGCGGCTCATCACCAAGGCCGTACGCAAATTGATGCGGTACAACCGGTCCCAGGTATCGACATCTCCCTCGATGACCGTTTGCCACGTGAAGCCGCCAGCAACATTCACCAGTCCGTCCAGGCCGCCTTCGTCTTTCAGCTGCGCCATGGCATGTGTGGCTGCGTCGGGATCACTGATATCAATTCCCCCAATGGCAGACCCCTGCCAGTCATCGGGAACGGGTGCGAGATCGAGCGCGATCGGCGTACCGCCAGCCTGGCTCAGGCGCCGAACAATGGCCCGACCGAGAACCCCAAATCCGCCTGTTACCGCTATTCTCTTGTGCTTCATCACGTTTGCGTCATCCTTGGAGCGACATGCCGGCAGCCTCGCCGACGCCGTAGACACGGCGCCAAGCGCGCGCCGCTGGATCCGAGCATCATCCTCGCCAAAATAGTGTCACGCGACTGCGGCATGGTCGATCGGACGAGCGATCGAAACGGTCTTCAGGCGCGTGTATTCCTCTATGCCGACCTTGCCCCCTTCCCGACCATAGCCACTCAGGCCGACACCGCCAAAAGGTGTATCAGGCTCCGCGACGGTTGCGCCGTTCACGAACACGCCGCCCGCCTTCAGTTCACCGGCGAGCCTGTTGACGCGATTGACGTCGTGGGTGTGTAGATAGGCGCCCAGCCCATATCTCGTGGAGTTGGCAATCTCGATTGCCTGCGCCTCTGTCCTGAAGCGAATGACGGACAGCACGGGGCCGAAGATCTCATTCTGGGCGAGCGACGATCCCGGATCGACGTCAGTGAAGATCGTCGGGGCGACATACGCTCCCTGTGCGAGGTCGCCCGTGCCGCGTGTGCCACCGGCAATGAGGCGGCCATCACCAGCTTTCGCGGCCGTCGCGACCACACCGAGAATACGATCAACCGAGGCGAAGCTGACGAGGGGCCCCATCGTCGACGCGCGGTCGAACGGATTGCCCATGACAATATCATCAACCGCGGCGAGACAGCGCTCGACCACCTCGTCATAGACGTCGTCATGCACCAGCAGGCGCGAAGGGAAGATGCACCCCTGGCCGCTCCACATGTGAACGCTCATATTGATGGCATGACTCGCGGCCAGTCGAAGGTCGGCATCGGGGAAGATCAGGTTCGCCGACTTTCCTCCCAGCTCCATGAGCGCCGGCTTTGCGGTCTCCGCACAGGCGACCAGGATTTCACGGGCTGCCGGAAAGCCGCCCGTAAAGCTGACCTTATCGACCAGGGGGTGGCGGATCAGAGCATCACCCGCCTCGCGCGCGCCTGGTATGATATTGCAGACCCCGTCGGGAATGCCGGCCTCCCGAACGCAGCGCGCAAATAGTTCGGCCGAAAAGGGTGCGAACTCCGACGGCTTGATGACGATACAATTACCCGCGGCGAGTGCCGGCGCAGTTTTCATGGCGAGGCTGTTCAGGGGCCCGTTCCAGGGGATGATGGCGCCCACCACCCCCATCGGCTCCGCGATCGAATAGGTAAAGTCGCGACCGTGCATGAACGTGGCGGACACTTGGCCTTCCAGCTTGTCCGCCCAGCCGGCATAGTAGGTGAGCCACGCATAGGCAGCTTCGGCGTGATGCTCGGTGTTACTGATCGGCGTGCCATTTTCGAGGCTGATCTGCTGCCCGAATTCAGCTGCTTTCGCCCGCACGATCTGGGCGAGACGGATCAACAGATCCCTGCGCTCCGCGGGTCGACGCCTGCGCCAATGGTCGAAGACAACAGCAGCGGCGCGGACCGCGGCGTCCACCTCAGAAAATCCTGCCATTGGTACCGCTGCCTGGACGACACCTGTATGCGCGTTCACGTGCTCGAACACGCCTCCGGATCCGCTGCTGCGAGATTGGTCTGCAATGTTGATACGAACATCGATCGGCGCGGCTGCGGTATCGAGCAATGCAGGTCTCCCAGGCTGTGTTTGGTCGCAATCCCCCTCCCCGGCCGGTCCGGCAGTGGGCTGAGACGCACCAAACTATCTCTTCATGTGCGCTATCGTGCGGGCAGGAGCAGTCGGCGGTCGACGCAAAAACGGCCCGCTCAACCCGTCGGCCGGAGCGCAGATTTCCAGATGCTTCGCAAAGCCGTCACCTTTTCCAGGGCCGCATCCCAATATGTCTGCCTTGGTGCCAAGATCTTGATGTCATGCGCGCCTGAATGCCGAAATTCGACGATCTCGACGCCGTTTTCCCCGGGCACGAACTTGTACGGCGTGCCGCCCGGCACAAAAAAACTATCTCCCGCTCCGAGCGTTTCGGTGCCCAGTTTCAGATCTCCGGCGGCGATATAATAAAGACAGTCAGCCTCATGAGCATGCAGCGGCAGCGGGAAGCCGGTTTTGAACCAGGCGCGGGTCAAATTGAACCCCGGGATGTCGATGATCTCGCGCACTTCATGTCCGTCTGACGCGCCTGCCTGGAATATCCGCTGCATTCCGGATTTGGCAACATCCGATGTTTCCCGCAGTTCGGGTCGCACGGACTGCTTGTCGCCATCGTCCCGCTTGAGATAAATTTGGAAGCGCTTCACGCCAGCAGGCGCACTGGCCGATCGATGGATCTCCGAACTTGGGAGATTGTCGGTGTCGCTTACCCTTTCCGACATCTGCGTACCGTTTCCCAAATCCGACACTGCGCGTCTCCTAAACGCCCCCAACAGCCCGAGCGAAGGGTCCAAGGAGGTCTGCAATGAACTATCATCATTTTCGATTGGTCGTCAATCTTGCGATTTCACCCCCCCGGGGGGAGGGCCGCTGTTATGCGGCGACCGCCATCCGACTATGACCCCGCCTTGCCGAGACCTGGATCGGATGCGGTGCGCGAGCCTGCAGCATAGCGTTCGGCCAATGTAGCGCACGCCATGAGCTGCAGTTGATGGAACAGCATGAGCGGCAGCAGCATGGGGCCGACCAGCGCGGTCGGGAACAGCGCCGTCGCCATGGGTACGCCGGAGGCGAGGCTTTTCTTGGAGCCACAAAAGACAATCACGACCTCATCCGCGGTGTCGAAGCCGAGAAGCCGCGCGCCGCCGGTGGTAACTGCCAAAGCAATGGCAAGAATGACGGCATCGATCGCAACGGTCCAGCCAAGATCGCCGGGCGTGTAGCGGCTCCAGAGACCCTCGACCACGGCCGCGCTGAAGGCCGTGTAGACGACGAGCAGGATGACGCTTCGATCGACCTGGGACACGAGAGTCTTGTAGCGGGCGAGGCTGCGCGCAAGCAGCGGCCGGGCCAGGTGGCCGGACACGAACGGCAACAGCAGCTGCAGGGCGATCTTTGTCGCGCCTTCCCATGAGAATCCGCCACCGTTGCTGGAGAGGAATGTCCCCACCAAAAGCGGGGTGAGTGCGATTCCAATGAGATTCGACAGAGACGCGCTACAGACGGCGGCGGGCACATTGCCCCGCGCGATCGAGGTGAAGGCGATCGACGACTGTACCGTGGACGGCATCAGGCAAAGCAGCAATAGGCCCGCGCCGATGTGCGGATTGAGCCATAGATCCGAAATCGACCGCGCGGCTAAGCCGATCAGGGGGAACATGACAAAGGTCGCGCCGACGACGGCGACGTGGATCCGCCACGCCCCAATTCCTTCAAGCACAGCCTGCCGGGAAAGCTTGGCACCATGGAGGAAGAACAGAAGCGCGATCGCCAGATTGGACACCACATCGAACGCCGATGCCGCTTGGCCTCGCGCCGGTACCAGCGTCGCCAGGGCAACGGTTCCCACCAGAATGAGCAGAAAACGGTCAATCTTGAGGGCGCTGAACCGAAGCCGAGTCATAGTGTTTCCCAAAGGTCTGGCATGTCGGCGGGTGGCGCCCGACACGGGAGGCTCGCCTTCAATCGGACGGCCGGCAACGAACACGACAAAAGCTGGGGGCCTTATCGCCGTAATCTTCAAGGAAGCTCGAGCGAGCTGTGAATCTTGCGCGCGCTGCCGCCGAGAAGGCCCAATTTGCCCAGGACCGGCGCAAACCCGATCATCCTGTTGCGCAACCACAGCTGCTTTCTGGTTCCCGGAATCATCGCGGCGCCGCCACCGATCGCAGTTCCCTGGTTCTTCTCGATAAAGGTGCGCGCTATGCCTTCATAATCGCCGAAGGGCTTATCGGGATTTGTCCCGTGAGCAATTTCGTGGGCCAGAACATAGGCGCTGACGAGCGCGGTGCTCGTTCCCTGCCCCGACAAGAACGATGGTGCGTGCGCGGCGTCGCCGACGACCGCTACTCTCCCCGAGGTCCAGTTCGGCATACGGATCTGGCTTATCAGATCAAAGTAAAAGTCGTCCGCCCGGGCCATGTGGACGAGCATATTGGGGACCTGCCACCCATCGTCCCGGAACGCCTTCGCCATCGAGGCGCGCTGAAGATCAACATTTTCCATCACGGTCTTCGACGGCATTTCGGGCCGGGCCAGCGCGAGAAGGGCGTGAAGCCTGTCACTACCACCTGCGGCATATAGCGTCGCCATTCTGCCGGGCACGTTATAGGTCAATCCCTCCTGCCGCAGGCCGATGTCGTTGGGGACCTCGAAGCCTGCGAAATAATAACCGAGATAATGGTGGAACTTCTCCTCCGGCCCGAACACAAGGGCGCGGGTATTTGAATGCATGCCGTCTGCCGCAAGCACGAGATCGTATCGCCCTTCCGCACCGCTTCGAAAGCCGACATCGACGCCGGCCGCGCCGTCACTGAGCGATTGGATGGAATCACTGAACATGAAGGTGAGCTTGTCGCGGGTCAGCCCGTAAAGGGCAGCGGTCAAGGTCCCGCGGGGTACCTCGATATCCAGCCCCTCCCGGCCCCCGGTGACATATTCTGGCCGGATACTGCCGACCGCTTTGCCGTCGCCGCCGATGAAGGTGATCTTTTTGGTGTCGATATGGGCTGCCTTTAGCGTCGCAGCCAGGCCCATTCGCTCGATCACATCCATTGCCGTGCCGCGGATATCAATCGGGTAGCCGCCGCTGCGAACCTCGTGCGAACGCTCGACCACCGTTACGTCGAAGCCAGCGTGATGCAGCCAATATGCAAGGGTAAGCCCCGCAATACTTGCTCCCGAGACCAGGATCTTCTTGTCGCTCGTGTTGGTCACAATGGCTGCCTTTTTGAATGTCAAAGCGCAGGGTTCTTCTGCTGCTCGGCCGACCCTCGACCCGCCTTTGCTATTGCGGGCCGAGGCGGTGATCAGGCGCTCCAGAGTTGGTTAGAACTTCGTATCAAGTGAAAAGACAAGCCGGCGACGCCCACCGAGCGCGCCTAGATGACATTGAACGCACGTCCCATCGGCCGCTTGAGGGCCTGCGTAATTGGGAATGAATTCCGTGAAGTACTTCTTGTCGAACAGGTTATCGACGTGTGCAGCGACTTGCCACCGTCCATTGATCGATCCCAGCGCCACCCGCGCCGCCGCCAGCCAATAGGAAGGATTTGTGTTCGAAAACGCCGGATAGTTCAGAGTCCATTCGAAGCTATCCTTGTAAGCGGCATCTGCGTGCAGATCTAGTTTGAGCGCGTCCGAAACGGGCGTTGAGTAGCTGGCCCCGATATTTGCGGTCCATGCGGGCGCGTTCGGCACCTGCTTGCCCTTTAGCGCAATCCCGTTGCTGGTCCCGGTATCCCATTTCGCATCGAGATACCCCACCGCACCATCCAGTGTCAGACCGGCCACGGGTCGCCAGCTTAAGCTCGCTTCGACACCCTTGCTCGTCGCATCCCCTACGCTGCGGACGCGCTTGCTGCCGACGCCGCTGGAATCGACGCTGAAGATTTCGGCCTGCCGATTGTGGGAATCGATATAAAATCCCGAAATCTCATAATAGACGGCGCTGTTCGCCAGTGTACCCTTCGCGCCGACTTCATAGGTGACGTTCGTCTCCGGAGCGTAGGTCTTCACCGGCGCGAGATCGAGATCGACTTTCCCCGATTCATAGCCTTTTGCGACACTGGCGTATAACAGCGTGCCCTGACCCGCCTTCCAGGAGACCGTCAGCTTCGGCAACAGCGCGGTATCAGGGTTGCTGACCACTTCATTATCGACGACCCGCGTGACCACATGGGTGGTAGCGACATAATTTGTCCTGTTCAGGCGCGCGCCTGCGCTTAGCGTAAAATCTCCGAAATGGAGATTGCCCGTCGCGAAAGCCGCGTAATCCGTCTGACGCGTGGTGTAGTCATTATATGGCGAAAAGACCGTGCCGGCGATCGTAATGGCCACCGGCGAGGGATTGAGCGCAACATTGTCGAGCCGGTCGGCGAACAGGCCGACGATCCAGTCGAACCTTCCGTCGCTGTGCGAGGTTAGCCTTAATTCCTGCGTCAACACCTTGGTCGGCGTCGCCTGAGACTGGGAAGACACCGTTGCCGCCGGCTTATAGTCATTGTCTAGATGCGTGAAGATCGTCTGCCGGGTATAGGAAGTGATCGATGTAAGGCTCGCCTTCTCGAAATCATAGGTCAGCTCGGCTGTGCCGGACCAGGTCTTCGCATGATATTCCGGCGGAAAGGTCAGGGTCGAATGATAGGAGGGCGTGTTGACGCTGTTCTGCAGCGCATAGGCGAAGGCACCGCCGTCGAAGTCGCGATAGCGCGCGGTCAGGAGCGCGGTGAAATTCGCGGCAGGCTTCAAAAGCAGCTGGGCTCGCGCGCCATACTCCCTGTCCTGCGCGATCGGAACATGCAGGTTATCATCGTCGATGAAACCATTGTCGTGGTTGTAATAGCCTGACACCCGCAGCGCCGCCACATCCCTGGAGATTGGCAGATTCAAGGAACCGTAGGCATTGTCATACTCGCGATTTCCGAATTCCGCCTTGGCCTCCCCCGAGATCTCGAAGCTGGGCTTTTTGGAAATATAGCGAATTGCGCCGCCAACCGCGTTCCCGCCGAAGAGCGTGCCCTGAGGCCCTTTGACAATCTCGACCCGGTCGAGGTCTTCGAGGCGCATCGTCTGATCGGTGAAGTTCGGGACGTCGTCGATGTAGAATCCCACGCCCTTGACGAAGCCAAAGGACCCGATGCCGCGCAACGTGACGTTGGGAATATGATTTGCCCGTTCGGTCATGGTCAGACCCGGCGTTTGGCGACCAAGGTCATTCAGGGAGACAACGCCGTGAGTGGCCAGCCCGGCACTCGAAAGCGCGGTGATCGACTGGGGAACCGTACGGAGACTCTCTTCACGCCTTTGGGCGGTTACGACAATGTCACCACTGGCGGCGACCTGAGGATCAACCGGCCCCGCGCCGGCGCCCGCAGCATCCTGGGCGAGCGCGGGGATCGAGAACAGCGAGGCAGCGGTCGCGAGGGCAAGTAGCGATGGACGAAGGAGAAGGTGATTTCTGGACATTAACATACCCCTTTTTTTGACCGTTCGCTCCCTGCGAGCTTTTTTTGCGCCATGTCCGTCATGAGGTCGCGGAACATATGCCGCGCATTCCGCGCCTAATTCAGCTGAGTCCTGAGGTTGCGGTTACGGCCCGCGCCACGGCGTGTGCCGGGTGCCCTACCGCAACGCTCCCGCTTCGACCGCCTCGACCGCGTCGGTTTAGAATGCTTGCATCTTTGGCTACCGTGGATCGCCGCGACTTTGCCAATACTGAATCCTCATATGGGCAATGCACGGCTGGCATTGACCGGATTGCAATGCCGACTTGGTATTGATCATATGAGTAATGGATATTGGCGGCCGCCTTTTCGCCTCGATATTGCGAACAGGACAACCTTGCCCCTGTAAACTGAGGCCGATGTTCGACCTCATTGCCGCCGATCTGTGTTAGATTCCTGACCGGTCAGCAGCTTGCCCAGCTCTTGCTATGGACCGCATGATGGAACAATTTACCGCTCGCCCCGAGTTGTGCGGCACTTTCGGCGCCGTTGCATCGACACACTGGATCGCTTCTGCGGTTGGCATGAAGCTTCTCGAAGCTGGCGGAAATGCCTTCGATGCGGCTGTCGCGGCAGGCTTTGTCCTGCAGATCGTGGAGCCCCATCTCAATGGCCCTGCCGGCGATGCCCCGATCATCGCGAGTCGATTTGATGATCCTCAGCCGACCGTCATCTGTGGTCAGGGCGGTGCTCCGGCGGCCGCGACAATCGAATGTTTCCAGGCTCTGGATCTCGATCTTGTCCCCGGAACCGGTCTGCTGGCCGCGTGCGTGCCGGGCGCGTTTGGGGCCTGGCTTTCCCTTCTCAAGAAATGGGGAACCGTGTCCTTGAGAGAGGCTTTGGATCCCGCAATCCAATATGCCCGACATGGCCACCCGATCCTTGGCCGTGTGGTGGAGACGATCAGCAGCGTGAAGGAATTGTTCCTGAACGAATGGCCGAGCTCAGCGGAGGTGTTTCTGCAGGACGGCAACCCACCGACACCAGGTTCCCTGTTCGCCAACCCCAGATTGGCCGATCTCTATCAGACCATCGTCGAATTTTCGGAGGCGGCAGGCGGGGACCGCGCTGCCCAGATCGATGCCGCACTGGAATATTGGTACGAAGGCCCGGTAGCCCAGACCATCGATAGATTCTGCCGCGACACCAAAGCACTCGATACCAGCGGTCGAAAGCATAGGGGGCTGTTGCGAGAAAGTGACCTCCATGGCTGGAGAGCGGCGTGGGAAATACCGGTCAGCGTCGAGTATCGGGGCCACACCGTGTTCAAGTGCGGCGCATGGAGCCAAGGCCCCAGCCTGCTTCAGGCCCTGAAAATCCTGGAACGCCACGATATGGCGGCGCTTGCGCCGGACAGTCCGGAATTTGTCCATCTCATCACCGAAACGCTCAAGCTGGTCATGGCGGATCGCGACGCATGGTATGGTGATACGCCAAGTGTACCGTTGGATATCCTGTTGAGCGACGCATATGCCGACCAGCGGACCAAACTCATCGGCGCTGTGGCGAGCCATGACCTTCGGCCTGGTTCGATCTCAGGCCAAATGCCGATCATGGCCGTCAGCCTCGACACCACGCAGCGCCGGTCGTCGGCGCCGGGCGGCGGAGAACCCACCTTCTCGCACGAGAAGAACGAAACGGTCCCGCTCGAATATGAAGTACAGCGGGGCGATACCTGCCACGTCGACATCGTCGATCGCTGGGGAAACATGGTATCCGCTACGCCCTCAGGTGGCTGGTTACAGTCAAGCCCCCTCATTCCCGATCTCGGCTTTGCGCTTGGCACGCGCTTGCAGATGTCCTCGCTGCGAGCAGGTCACCCGGCAGCTCTTGCGCCTGGAAAGCGGCCTCGGACCACGCTGACTCCGACAATGGTCTTCAAAGCTGGCCAGCCATATATGGCGTGCGGCACGCCTGGTGGCGATCAGCAGGAACAGTGGACGTTGTTGCTCCTGACCCATCATATCGACAAGGGGATGCCGCTACAGCAAGCAATTGAAATGCCGGCCTTCCACACGGATCACTTGATCGCCAGTTTTTGGCCCAGGGAGGTGTCGATCGCGTCGCTTGTCGTTGAGGGGCGGTTTCCGCAAGACACCGTGACGGAACTCACGCGCCGCGGGCATGCGCTCAAGGTTGGCGGACCCTGGTCGGAAGGCCGCCTCTCGGCATGCACACGGGACCTGGAAGCCGGCATGCCTATGCTGCGCGCCGGCGCCAACCCGCGTGGCATGCAGGGATATGCGATCACGCGATGACAAGGGAAGATTGTCTGGCCAATGTCATGGCTCCCAATCGAAACGAGCGGTTGGCCAGTTCCCGCTCTTGATGGCGTGTTCGACATGATCGGTAAGCATGGTGATCAATTGCTTGGTCGCAGCCGATTCCACGCGGTCCAATGAGGTCGCAATGGTCCAGGAAAATTCCAGACCCTTTATCGGTGTCAGCCGGAATTCACTCGCCTTGCGGGAGGACATCGCGCAGCTTGGAGCGATACCGACCCCAGCCCCCTCATTGACGAGGTCAAACAGAAGGGAAGAGGTGTTCACCTCACATCGAAAGTCGATTTTCTCGTCCGCATCGGCGAACGCCCTTTCCAACAGGAGCCGAACCGTATTCGGATAACCACACAGCATGAGAGGCAGGCCGGTCAGATCACGAATGACCACAGGAGCCGAAAAAAGAGGCGGGCTTTCTGCCCTTTCAACAAGGCAAACGGCTTCAGTGTAAAGCGGCGTATAGCGGACCCCGCTCGACGCCATCAATGTCGAGGTAATGGCAAGATCCAGGGCGCCCGAGGTGATGGCGGCTCGCAGATTGACGCTCGTGTCCTGAATGACGTTCACAGACACCCGCGGATATTTTTTTAAGAACGACGCTACGACAGGTGCCGTGAGCGTAGATTGCATGGACGGGGGAACACCAAGTGAGATCGTTCCATGCGGATCATCCGCTCCGGCCGCCATCTCGTCCGACAGGCTTTGCACGCGCTGCAGCAGGTCTACCGCATGTTGGTAGAAGCGCGTGCCGACTTCCGTCAATGTCACGCCGCCGGTGTGGCGGACGAACAACATTTGGCCGATCTCGTCCTCGAGCCCCGCGACCGACCGACTGAGCGCGGGTTGGGCGACACGGAGTTTATAGGCCCCCTTGGCGAAACTACGAGCATCGGCCACTTCCTTGAAGTATCGTATTTGTCGAAGCTCCATCGTGCTACTCCACGAGTTGAATAACTATATTCTCCAGCCTTGCGTCAGCAACTTGGAGGAGACGATTCCCGCATGAATTCCTGCGGAATCCAGCCATTCACATAAATATCGAGCACCTTTTCAGAAAGCTGCTCTGCGCTGTACTTATTGCTTAAGAGATATTGCTCAATAACGCGCTCCAAACTCCCATTATAGCATTGAGATACGAAAACGGGATCGAGATCCTGACGAAAATACCCCGCGCCTTGCTCGAACGCGATGTTTCGCGCGACGAGGGCAACGATCTCCTCGCGAATGGATGTGACGGAACTGTCCGCGAAATATCCAATCTTGGCGAGTTTGGGATTATCCGAAAAATACCGCAAAAAAGCCTCGATGGCGGTTCGAATGCCCTCTCGAACATCGCCTGCCGGGATCGTCGGCGGTAGTCTCGCACTTTCGACGACCTCAAGGAGTTCGGTCCGGACGCGATTGACGATGTGGCGGTAGGCTGCGTCCTTGGTGTCAAAATAGAGGTAGAAAGTCGGTTGCGTCATCCCGGCCCGCGCCACGATATTGCTGATCTTGGCGGCGTGAAATCCCGCTTCAGCGAATTCGTCGACTGCCGCCGCGACGATACGGGCACGTGTTCGCTCCCCGCGCGTCAGCGCAGGACGCGCCTCCTCATCACGATTTCGCGCCTCACCTCGCCCTGCTCTTAATGCTGCCGCAGCCCGCATACTCGCTCCATCGAAGGCCGTTTGCAGCCAGCCCGTTGCCGCAACTGCACGGCTTGGACGACCGCCACCCTACTGCAAAGTATGCTGACTGGCGAGGGCGCGCAGCGTGTCACGACAAGCGTAAGGCAAAGTGGGCAAAAGCCATGGGCTCGCCGCGAATAAAATACTTTCGAGTAATGTTATTCTAAAGTATTTTTCGGTCGACATTGGGGCTGCGCGCCGCCTATAGTGAATGTCGTTCAAAGGTGACGCGGAGTCGGCCAGCCGCGACCCTGCTCCGGCAGGCGTTGGAGTCGCATCAATGGGCGCATCCCGGCGCGGGGGCGCGCTTAAGGACAGGAGTGAAAGATGACACGGGTATCGGTGAATGGCTTGATGACCGCCTATGTCGAAAGTGGAGACGGCGAACCCCTTATTCTCATTCATGGGGGCCAATCAGATCGACGGCAATTCGATGTTTTCCGGCCGCTGCTTGGCGAAGGGATCAGGGCGATTGCGTATGATCAGCGCGATGCGCCCGACCAGCCCTATGAAGGCGGCCCCTATTCCATCCGCGATCATGCGGAAGATTGCGCCGCGTTCCTCACCGCCATTGGTCTGGAGAAGGCTCATCTGATGGGTACCTCCTATGGAGGAACGGTCGCGATGATGACGGCGATTCTGTTTCCCGACCGTGTCCAAAGCTTGATACTCTCCTCCACTACGCCGAGCTGGGACATGACGGAACCGGTCGTGGCGGATACAACCTCCGAACGCGATCCGGCGGCGATCGAGCGGTTCATGCTGGAAAAGCTGATCACGCCGGAGGCAATTGACCAGGATCCCGTGCTGGTCTCGGAAACGAAAGCGGCCATTCGGGCACGGCCGGCCGAGGCAATCGCTCGCCGAATGGCAGCTGTTCTGACACATGACTGCCGGGACGACCTGCGCCTGATCCAGTCGCCAACCCTGGTCCTGCACGGCGAAGATGATCCGCTGATCAGCGCCAGGACCGCCGCATGGACAGCCGAGCATATTGACGGCGCCGAGCTGAGGGTGCTGCCGGATAGCAGACATGGGCTCACGCTTCAGCACCGAGCCCGCACGGCAGAGATCGTCAGGTCGTTTGTCCTGAAGGCGTCGCCGGGGAAACAGGGCTGAGTTCGCCAAGTGCCATTCAGTGCAGGCACTCGAAAATACCTACCGAGCAGGAGAATGAAGATGCTGGGTGTTCGACTGGACCATGCGACGATCAATACGACCAACCTTGCCGAAAGCATTTCCTTCTATGCCCGCTTCCTGGGCCTCAGGACTGACTGGCGGCCCGACTTCGGATTCGATGGCGCATGGCTCTACGCGGAGGATGGTGACTATCCGATCGTACACCTCATCGAAGTCCCGAATGGGGCGAGCGGACACGGTATGTTCAACCATATCGCCTTTCGCGGGCGTGACTTGCCCGCCTATCTGTCCAAGCTCAAGGCTGAGAGATGCTGGTTCGAAGCGGCGTCCGTGAAGGATACCCCGCTGACACAGATCCATCTTTTTGATCCGAACGGCGTGCGAATTGAAGTCGTTTTTGAAGAGCCGCTTGAGTGCAAGCACCTCTCGTCGGCGGATTTTGGCGTTGACGCGGTGGGACGGGGAATGCTGGCGTGACGCGCGCACCCTGGCACCACGGTTGCAGCTCAATCTGACAGCTGAGCCACGTATGAACAGCCTCCCCGCCTTGATGTCGAAGATCGACAGCATCGATGGCCAGATCATCGATCTTTTGCAGGAGCGCTTCTCCTGCTCAAGACGGATAGGCGAGATGAAACTGCAACATGGCGAGCCTCTCTTTGATCCGATCCGGGTGGCAGCACAGCGACAGAAATTCATTTTCGACTGTATGGATGTCGGTTTGAACGCCGATATGGCGATGCGGCTGATTACGACCATCGTCGATCAGGTTCTCGACGAACGCAGACTTCTAACGGACAAGCTATCATCTTTGGGGCGTTAGGACCCTTCCCCGCGAGCGGCCATCATGCGATATTGGTGACGGCGTTTCAACATTGGATGCAAGTCATCGCCGCCCGCGTGACCAACGCCTCACGTCACGCGCTTCCATCAAACCGGGCATGGGCTATAAAGCGCATCGGATCAGTTCTTATCCGTTCCGACACGCAGACTGGTAAAAACGTGGCAAAGAAAAAAAGCCTCGAGGCTGATGCCGATATCCGAGAATTGATTCTTGAAGCAGCGAAGGAGCGCTTCGTAGCGCTCGGGCTGGAAAAGACATCGGTTCGCGCCATCGGCGATCGTGCAAATGTGAATTCGGCCATGCTTGGCTATTATTTCGGTTCGAAAGAGGCATTATTCCGGGAAATCGTTGGCTCCATAGCAGGATCTCTTTCAGTGTTCAGGCTACGCGAGCTCACGATGCTGAGAGATCAACAAGCCGGGCCGATACCGCTGAAATGTATTTTTCGAGCCTATGCAGAACCAATCCTTTTGCAGGATCACCCGTTGCAGCGCGATGCTCAGGTATATTTGCGGCTGGTGGGGCGGCTCTACGCCGAGCCGTCAGATCCGCTGGCGGCCTTCATTCAAGCTCAATTCACTGATGTTCAGCGCACCTATATCTCCGAAATCGCGCGAACAGCGCCCTATCTCGATACGAGCGCGATCGCCTTCAGATTCAGCATGATGGTGGGGGCGATGACGTTCCTGGGCGCGCGCATGGATGTTATCGAATTACTGTCGGGCCCAGGGGCGCATCCGGATTCCGAGAATGTGCTCGACCGTTTTGCCAGCGATTGGGCGACCATGATGAGCGCTCCGTCACAGGCCCCTAGTGCCGGTGTTGACGCCGAGCACACACGAACCTTCACTCCAGTCTAGCGAATGTGTGGATCGCGCCATCATGCAGATCGCGCGATTCGCACGTGGTTGCCCTTAGAAGCTGATCCTTGCATTGATGCCGATCGTCCGGGGCCGGATCGTGTAGACAAGGCGCTTCATCCCGAGACTGGTTGCCGCGCTGGTGATCCCGTCGGCGTTTGCAAGGTTCTGGACATAGAGATAGATTCCGCGATCTTGACGCTCGATACCAATGCGCGCTCCGATCGTGCTGTATTTCCCATATTCCTCGAAGTTTGGATCCGTGTCCCGCCGGAACGTTGAGTCGATGCTCCCCGTGTACGTATAGTCAGCGCGAACCAAACCGCTGTATCCGGACAACACTGGCCAAGAATAGGTGGCTGAGGCGGCACCGGAAAAGTCCGGAACGCCCGGCAATCGGTCGCCCTTCAAGCCCGTCGAGCCAGTTACCAGCAACTGCGAATTGGCCTGATCCTGCCGCAACCTCGCATCGGTGTACCCACCCAACGCAGTGAGCGTGAGGCCAGCGACGGGCCGGACCGTTAGATCGACCTCGCCACCACGTACCCTCGCCGCACCGGCGTTGGTGATGAAAGTGTAGAGTCCGTCAGCAGACTTGGCCTGAGTCCGGATGTTCGACCAATCGATCTGAAAAAGCGCCACGTTAAACGTCACGGCATTATCGAATAAGGTCGATTTCAACCCTAATTCGTAATTCCAGAGGCTGTCGGGCTGATACACGACCAAGGCACTCGGCAAGGATGGAATGTTGTTGGCGCCGCCGGGGCGGAACCCCTTCGAAGCGCTCGCATACGCCATGATATGCGGCGTAAACCGGTAGCTGATGTTGACCTTCTCAAGCCAACCTGTCGCCCTCGCCGTCTGGCTCATGTACGGCGTGATAGCGGTTCCTGTCAGAGGGGTCGCCTTGTCGGTCGCACCACCCGTGACCTTGGTATAGTCAAAATAGCGCGCGCCCGCGGTCAATGTCAGCTTGTCGAACAGGGTATAGGATGCTTCGCTGAAAGCGGCCTTTTGCGTCAGCAGGGTCTCGACATATCGATGGCTCGTGAGTTCGAGCGGGAGAATGATAACGCCGGTCGATGGGTTTGCCAAGGCGATGTTGCTGTCGATATAATCGTAGCGGTGCTCATAGAAGCCGCCCACAGTCCATTGCAGCGGGCCCTTGTCATTCGAAGCCGCGCGTAGTTCAGCGGTCTTCGAGTTCAAGAACGCAGGTTGATATCCAATCGATGGCAGTTGACTGAGACCAAAGGCACGAAATGCCGCAAGCTGGTCCGTCGAACAGGCGCCCGCTTGCGCGAAATAGGCGCGACAGACAGCGGGGCTTTGCGAGACGGCGTTGATCGCTGGCGTGAAATCGCCGGCGCGTAATATCTTATATTTGTAGTAAGACCCCGTGGCGGTCAGCGTGACGCGGGGCAATCTCCAGGTGCTGGTCAGATTATATAAATTGAGCGTACTGTTGAACGGAAGGGCAACGGCGCTATCCGTCTTGTGCGATCCGAGGACCTCATAGGAGCCCGCCGTATCGGCTTGCTCGGTCCTCTGGTAGATAATGGTGCCGGTGATATTCAGCGTGTCTGTCGGTGTAAGGCCGATCAGCGCGCGGACGCCAGCGGACGAACTGCTATCGATATTGTTCGTATTGTAGCGGATGTTGTCGACATATCCGGGTCGTTTTTCATAATAGCCGGCAATGCGAACAGCGAGCACATCCTTGACGATCGGCTGGTTGATCATGCCTTTGAAGAAATAGCCTGCGGTGCCACCATCGGTTGATGACACCTCGGTTTCCGCAGCGACCTCGGTTCGCGTGCTGTTCGGCTTCTTGAATATCACGCGCAACGTGCCCGCCATGGACGATGAGCCATAAAGGGTACCCTGTGGTCCCCGCAGCACCTCCACACGCTCCACATCGAATAGATTGAGATCGGCGGTGTTGTTACCGGCGTCGGCAGATGTGCCGCTAGGACCGGTAATCGGCGTTTCATCGAAATAGAGACCGACAGTCGCCTCGCCCGCGGCGTTGATGCCCCGGATGGCGACGCGGCTGGTGCCGCCACCCGCCTGCGTAAGGTTCAGGTTGGGGATCTGGCGGAAATAATCCTGAAGACCCGTTGCACCGATCTTGCTCAGCCCGTCGCCAGTAAGTGCCGCGATGCTCAGGGGTGCATTTTGAAGGGTCGATGACCGACGCAGTGCGGTGACGACGATATCGCCGCCGGCGCCCGCGACAGGCGTGCTTGCATCGCCCGTAGAGGCCGCCGCAGGTGAGTTGGAAGGCGGCGGCGCATCAGCGACATTCTGCGCCGACGCGGTGCTTGGACAGATCACCAATCCTATAGCGAATCCACAAGTCATCGCCGATGAAGAATAAATATTCAATTTTCTCATTATAGCTCTACCCCCTTTTACGATGGATTCATAAAATACTCCTCTACCCGCGAACTGTATTACCTATTATTATTGTTATTGTTACTGCGTGCATACAAACGTCTGAAGAGTCATTTAAACCTTACACCGCCCTTCATAACAAAGGATACGCGCTCCAGCTCGGTGATGTCGTCGAGCGGATTGTTCTTTGTCGCGATCAGGTCCGCATAATGTCCCGGCTGCACGCTGCCGATGTCCTGCGGGTCGCCGATAAGTTCAGCCGCAGCCGAAGTCGCACTCTTGATCGCGTCCATGGGCGTCACGCCCGCCTTGACCAGCAAATTGAACTCGCGCGCGTTTTGACCGTGCGGGCTTATGCCCGTGTCGGTTCCGAAGGCGATCTTAACGCCGGCCTTGTAGGCGTTAGAAAGATTCCGGCTCATCAACGGCGCGATTTGCAGCACCTTGGCGACAGCGGATCGGCTAAAAAGCTCGGGTCGCGTCCTGGCCAATTCGGTTTCTACCGCGCCCACCGACAAGGTCGGGACCAGCCATGTGCCGTTGGCCTTCATGATCTTGTAGCTGCCCTCATCGGCGAGGGTCCCGTGTTCAATCGAGTCGACGCCGAGCTTGGACGCATGCTCAATTGCCTGGCGGCCATGTGCATGAGCAGCCACTTTCATATGTAGGGTGTGCGCGGCGTCAACGACTGCCTTGATTTCATCATCGGTCATGAGCTGGGCGTCGGGATCGTCGCTGTCCGTGGAGATTCCCCCAGATGGTGCAATCTTGATCAGGTCAGCGCCCATCATATGGCGCTCTCGAACGACGCGGATCGCGTCATAGGGACTGTCGACAACGCCCTCTACCCATTCCGGCTTTGTCAGCATCGGATCAAAGCCATTGCGCATGTCGCCGTGGCCACCGGACGGTCCGATGATTCCGCCCGATACCCACAGGCGCGGGCCATCCACTTTTCCGGTAGCGATAGCTTTTTTCAAAGCGATAACGACGGGCGTATAGCCGCCGACGTCACGAACCGAGGTAAATCCTGCCATCAACGTCTTGCGCGCATTTGCGACGCCGCTCATCAACTCATCATACGGCGTCCGCGTCGTGAACTGCCAAACGATCGGCGTATCGAGACCGTAGGTCAAATGGTCATGGCAATCGATCAACCCCGGGAGCACCGTTTCGTGGGAAAGGTCGATGATCTCCGCACCTGGCGCTTCGATGAAACCGGGTTGAATCGAAACTATTCTGTCATCATGTATCACTATCGATACAATATCTCTCTCTGCATTTGAGTAGCCATCTATTAGATGTCCTGCATGAACAATTATGTCCCTTGCCAAGGCCGATTCCGGAATCAGAGCAATTAATACAACCGAAATAATCGCGATCTTCTTATGATATATTGCCACGCTATTTCGCCCCTCGTGTCAGTTTCAATATTCATGATCGCGACTTTATTGACAATTTCAGCAATCAGACGCGGATAGTTTTGCGGTGATACGCCTGGCAATCAAAGAAGGATCGCAACCTCCATGTTAATCAACCGTGTAACACGAAGGTGCACGTCGAGTCAAACTCGCCATTTGGCGATCTGGAGCGGAATTATATCGATGCCGAACAGGTAGCTCGTTGCTGGCACTTCGGGTAAATGCCAGGGCGGCGCGTACCGTGGGTGAAGGTCATGCAAGGCATCATCCCGTGAGCGGAGACGATGTCGTGATCTTCGCCGACGCGATCCTGCTCGGGCCGATCACGGTCGGGGCCCGCTCGAGCATTGCCGGCAATGTCTGGCTGCGACACGATGTGCCAACCGATAGCGTGGTCGGGGCGCCCGAACCGGCAATCCGTCCGAGACTGTGGGGCGCGTGACGGGCCATCATGCTCGCCGAGAACCTGATCGATCTAAAACCGGCCGAATTGATGATCGATTGGTGCGCTGACATCCTCGACTCTGGGTCTTTGGGGACGGCAGAGAGCTCGATGACCGGCTGCGGCGTTATCGTCCGCCGCCCTCGCGGGACGAACCAACGACCATCTAGAACGCGACCGAGAACCATTAGGCCGAATCTGAGCGGATTTATCTATCTTTAGAAATCGGCTCTGATCGCGTATCTCCAGCGTGACAGGCGATCAAAACGGCGCGCGGCGTCGTAGGGTTGATATAAGGACGGAAATTTGAGTCAGCGAAGCTCTCTGGGCAGTGTTATCCGCCGTATTCGCTACGAGCGGGATTGGTCGCTTGCCCAGATGAGCGGCGTGGTAGGTATTCCATTATCGACCCTCGCCAAAATTGAGCGTGGCGAGCTCTCACTGACATACGACAAGCTACTGCAGTTGAGCGAGCGGCTCGAGATCGGCTTGCCCGAGCTTTTCGCTATGCCAACCGTTGTGCAAAATTCGGTCGCGACGGGACGACGAAGTGTCGCGGGTGAAGCCAACACCATCACCGTGGCGTCTCGTAATTACGACGACCACTATCTGTGCGGAGATCTCCGTGCGAAGATAATGACTCCCATCCTCATCGACGTCAAAGCCGCCGATATCACGGAGTTTGGTCCACTCATCACCCATGAAGGTGAGGAGTTTATCTATGTCGTTTCGGGGCGCATTGTCGTACACACCAGCTTCTATGGGCCGACCGTCCTTGAGACCGGAGGCGGACACTATTTGGACAGCCAGATGGGACATGCGTACGTCAGAGCGCCCGGCTGTGACTCAGCAACGATCCTCGCGGTCTGCGCGAGCAAATCCGACGGGCTCGACGAGGCGCTCATCGAACAGATGAAAGGTTTTTCCGAAGTCGCCTCCGCCCCTCCTTCGGTGGGAAGCGAGCGAAGACAAAAAAAGGCGGGAGCCGGTGCTCGCAGCCTGCCGGGTCGGGAGTAGCGCGCCAAGACAGCGCAGGACCGCGAGGGCGGGCGCTGTCTATCCCGTATGGAGAACACAGTAAGCGAATCTGGGCACGACGGCGGATCGCCGATCAGACAGTGGATCCAGCAACGCGTCTGAAAGTCTGGGACTCAGCGACGGCTTTGCAGTTTCGGCGCCAACAGGCGCGCCGCAAACGCCAATCCAGCAAGGTGCAGGGTCAGGGTGGTCGCCACCATGCCGCTCGCGAAAGCGATCGATGACACGCCGACATCTGCTGCATGCGCAAAGCCGTGGGCAAAACCGAACAAAGCGACGGTGACGAACTGCGGAGCAAGGGGGGCCCGGCGGGCAATCAAGATCAGCGCCGGCAGCCCCAGTAACGAGCCAAAGATGACGGCTTCCGAGCTGAAATTCAGGCCGTCATTGGCGACGGCGAAGCCGATGATCATTGCCGTGACAAAGGTGGCTGGTCCGTACCACCTAGCTCTTATGGGAAGCAGCGCCGCCCATACCCCGACCATCACCATTACGGCGAGATGATCGAATCCGGTCAGCGGATGGACTAGGCCACCGGCAAATCCGAGATTTTCGCCATGTCCAGGATGCGCCATTGCGGGTGTCGCAAACAGCGCCGCTATCATCGTGATACCAAGCGACACGGATCGGTTATGCTTCATGGAATTCACCTCCGATAGGAAACGTCATTCGCCAGCACTGAGCGGCGCGAGGCCACCTCGTTCGACAATGAAGTCGGCCACAGCACGGCCCCCTCGGCCGGCCTTGATGTTGGCGAACAGGAACGGTCGGTCGCCCCGCATCCGGCGCGCATCCTGGTCCATGACCTCAAGCGACGCGCCGACCAGCGGTGCAAGATCGATCTTGTTGATCAACAAGAGATCAGATCTGGTGATGCCGGGACCGCCCTTTCGGGGGATCTTGTCGCCTGCCGACACGTCGATGACATAGATCGTGATATCGGCAAGCTCGGGACTGAACGTCGCGGCGAGATTGTCGCCTCCGCTCTCGATCAGGATCAGATCAAGGTCGGGGAAGCGGTGCTGCAGTTGATCGACGGCAGCAAGGTTCATCGATGCGTCCTCGCGGATCGCAGTATGTGGACAGCCACCTGTCTCGACGCCGAGAATACGATCGGGCGAGAGTGACCCGGCGCGTACGAGAAACTCCGCGTCCTCCCGCGTGTAGATATCGTTCGTGATTGCCGCGATCTGGTGGCTCATGCGGAAGTGCCGGCAAAGCGAGTCCATGAGCGCGGTCTTTCCTGATCCGACCGGACCGCCGATGCCGACACGTAGCGGAGTGGAGGACGTCATGTTCTGAAGAGCCTCGTATATTGGGTTTCGTGAGCCATCGTGCCGAGATCAGCCATGAGGGTGGCTCCCCCGATCTGCTCCAGTGGATCGGCGCTCTGCAGAACGAGCGCGCGATCGATTAGGCGACCGATATCGGCACGAAGCGCGAACAGGATCTTCTGCGCGTCGGTCTGGCCGAGCGGCACCAGTCGCTGCGCGGCCGACACAAGATTGGCCACCCCGGCCTGAACGAAGGCTGCCAGCGCGAGCTCCATCGGCACATCCCGTCGTGCTGCCAGACACGCAAAGACGACGGGATAAGTGATGTCTGTATCATCGACCGAATCCAGCGGCGCGAGCGTCGAGGCGCCGCACGTGGTTCTTGCGATACGTCGGAAGGCGGCTCCCTGCGCTACCGTCTCCAGCCGGCGTTCCGCAGAGGTGGCACAGGCTTGTGCAAGCTCGGCTACCGCGAGCAATGCTTGTTCATCGTCAGCAACCATGGCGCGATAGGCGTGAACGAAGAACACCGCGTCATTCCAGGGCGGACCATTCTCGAGCAGCGTCTCGATCCAGACAAAGGCGACGTCGGCATCGGGAAGAAATCCAGTGTCGCAAGCCCATTCGAGGCCGCCCGAAAAGGCGAAGGCGCCGATCGGCCAGGCCGGTGACGTCCAAGTCAGCAGGTCGAGCAACGCCCGTTGGCGGTTCCCGGCTGTCGTCATCTGCTCATTTGTCGACATGATGATGGCTATGCGCATCGCTGTTGCGGTGGCGATGATGATGGTGGTCGTGATCGTGATCGTGATCGTGATCGTGGCTATGTTTGACCGGGCCCTCATAGGCACCGCCTTCAGGGTCGAAAGCAGCTGCGAGATCGGTGCAACGTCCGCCCAGCCCTTCGGCCATGGCGCGTATGACATGGTCCTCGCGGATACGAATGCGACCAGTGTCGCCGATCGTCACGAACTGCGTCGGGAGGTGGCGGTTGCCGAGATGCCATGCGATGCGCACCAGGGCGCGGCTGTCGGCGAAGATTTCGATCAGAGCCTCTTCGGCGGCCTCAATCGCGATCGCGCGGCCGTCGTCCAGCCGGGCGATGTCACCCCCGCGCATATGCACGGCCCGCGGCATGTCGAGAAGCAAGGCCTCCCCAGCCACCGTGGTGAGGACGATACGCCTGCGATTCCTATGGTCGAAATCCAGCAAAAGCGTATCTGCGGGTTGTTCGGTGTCGAGCGGATGCTCAACGGCGATGATCCTGCGCATGCCAGGGCCTTCAGTAGAGAAAATAGCGTTGTGCGAGCGGCAGAACGGCGGCCGGTTCGCAGGTGAGCAATTCGCCGTCCGCGCGGACCTCATAGGTTTCGGAATCGACCTCGATCACCGGCTGTGCGTCGTTCAGCCTCATGTCGCGTTTGCCAATCGAGCGGGTACCCCTCACCGGCATCACCGTACGCCGTAAACCGAGCCGGTGGGCGATGTCGGTTTCCATTGCAGCGGCTGAGACAAAGGTGATGCAGGAGGCCGCCATGGTGAGGCCAAAACTGCCGAACATCGGGCGGCTGTATACGGGCTGCGGCGTCGGTATCGACGCGTTCGCGTCGCCCATCATCGCATGTACGATCATCCCTCCCTTCAACACGAGGTCGGGCTTCGCCCCGAAAAAGGCAGGGCTCCAGATAACGAGGTCCGCGAGCTTGCCGACCTCGACTGAACCGACCTCGTGCGCGATGCCGTGCGCGATCGCCGGGTTGATCGTGTATTTGGCAACATAGCGGCGCACGCGCTGATTGTCGTTCTCGCCGGTCTCCCCCGGAAAAGGGCCGCGCTGCACTTTCATCTTGTGGGCGCTCTGCCAGGTGCGGGTGACGACCTCGCCGACCCTGCCCATCGCCTGGCTATCGGACGAGAGGATCGACAGCGCGCCCAGATCGTGAAGGATGTCCTCGGCCGCAATGGTCTCTTTGCGGATGCGGCTCTCGGCAAAGGCGAGATCCTCGACGATCGTAGGATCCAGATGATGGCAGACCATCAGCATGTCCAGATGCTCATCGATCGTGTTGACGGTGAACGGCATTGTCGGATTGGTCGACGATGGAATGACGTTGGCGAGGCCAGCGACCTTCAAGATATCTGGCGCATGGCCACCACCGGCGCCTTCAGTGTGAAACGCGTGGATCGTCCGCCCCTTGAAGGCAGCTATGGTGTCGTCCACGAAGCCGCTCTCGTTCAGCGTATCGGTGTGGATCATCACCTGGATGTCATAGTCGTCCGCGACGGACAGGCAGCAATCGATCGCGGCGGGGGTTGTGCCCCAGTCCTCGTGGAGCTTCAGTGCTGCTGCGCCCGCGCGGATCTGCTCGATCAGAGCTTCGGGACGGCTTGCATTGCCCTTGCCGGCGAAGGCCAGATTCACCGGCAGGCCCTCGGCCGCCATCAGCATCCGTTCGATATGCCACGGGCCCGGGGTACAAGTGGTGGCATTCGTTCCCGTCGCCGGGCCGGTGCCGCCACCGATCATGGTTGTGATGCCGGAGCTGATCGCCTCGTGCACCTGCTGCGGGCAAATGAAGTGGATATGGGCGTCGACTCCGCCGGCGGTGATAATCTTGCCCTCGCCGGCGATGATCTCAGTTCCAGGACCAATGACGATCGTGACGCCCGGCTGGATGTCGGGATTGCCGGCCTTGCCGATCGCCGCTATGCGGCCGTTGAGGAGCCCAATATCGGCCTTGATGATACCGGTGTGATCGAGAATTACGGCGTTGGTGATAACGGTGTCGCAAGCGCCCTTTGTGCGGCTGAGCTGACCTTGCCCCATGCCGTCCCGGATCACTTTGCCACCGCCAAACTTCACTTCCTCGCCGTAGATCGTGGCGTCCTTCTCGACCTCGATGAACAGCGCGGTGTCGCCCAGCCGCACCCGGTCGCCGGTGGTCGGTCCGTACATCGCCGCGTAGGCCGCGCGCGCCATTCGATAGGCCATCAGTCAAGCGCTCCCATCACATCGCCGCGGAAGCCAATCGCCCTCCGGTACCCGCGCAAAGGAACAAGCTGGACCATGCGGCGCTGCCCCGGTTCGAAGCGAACGGCCGTTCCTGCCGGAATGTCGAGCCGTTGGCCCCTGGCCGCGGCACGGTCGAACGAGAGTGCCGGATTGGCTTCGGAAAAGTGATAGTGGCTTCCTACCTGCACGGGTCGGTCACCCTTGTTCGCCACCTCGACCTCCGTGACGACGAGGTCCTGATTGAGGATGTGCTCGCCCGGTGGGGTAAGCATCTCGCCGGGGATCATGGGACGATCCACCATCACCGGATCGGATCGTGCACGGTGACGAGCTTGGTGCCGTCGGGGAAGGTTGCTTCAACCTGAACCTCCTCGATGATTTCGGCGATCCCGTCCATCACATCGGAGCGCGTGAGAACCTGAGCCCCGGCCTCCATCAGGTCCGCGACGGACCGCCCGTCCCGTGCGCCCTCGAGAATGAAGTCAGTTATGATCGCAATCGCCTCGGGGTAGTTGAGCTTTACCCCTCGCTCGTGACGCCGCCTGGCGACCATTGCGGCCAAGGCAATCAGAAGCTTGTCGATCTCGCGCGGAAGAAGCATCATCGGTCAGGTCCTCCAGGCGGCGGGAAGTGCGCGGTCGCCGCGTACGCTTGTCAACGCCATCGAGACGTTCCGGCGCAGCGAAGCGCCATCGGCGCTCAGGAATCGGGCGACCAGCAGTCCGTTCCAGCTTGACGCCGCTGAGCGGCCGGGCACCCGACCGATTGCCCCCCGCAACGCGTCCAGTCGCGCGCCCGCATCGTGCGCTACAAACAGAAGCGTGGCGACCGCCCTCGCCCCGTCGCCAATGGCGGGCAGATCTAGCATCGCCTGTGGGCTGCCATCGAGACGCAGGTTGTCGACATAGATAAGCTTGCCGTCGCGTCGGATCCGCACACGATCGGCCAAGCGGCCTTCGGTTACTGTTTCGCCCATCGCAGTCCGGCCGAAGACGATCAGTTCCACCGACAGGAAGCTGGCGTCGGCGCTCATGTCCACGTCGAGTGAGCGGTCGAGATCGGAACGGTTGAACAGAATGGCTTCTTGCGGAAGCCATTCGACATCCGCATTCGCAGCTATGCGGATCTTGGTCGTCACGTGGGCGGGGCTACCAAGGGAGCGATAAATCTTCTCCGCAGCAAGCGTCGTGATTGCTCCGCTGGTGCGCTCCCCCCATTCAAATTCCTGTTTTATCCGATCGCCGCCGGTCAGCCCTCCTGCGGTATTCATCACTACCGCTTCCATCGGGCTGCCCCGTGCGGGTCGAGGAAAGCGAATTCGCAGGCATCCCTCTTCCCGCCGCGACCGAACTTTCGTCGCGCCCGACCGATTGTGTACGGCGAGCGAGACCGTGCCTCTGCTGCGAGCAAGCCTCGTCGAGCAACCCTCTGGGGGCTCAGAAGGCAACAGACCCTCACCCACGGGGCGGCAGCGCGGTTGGAGCTGCATTGCCGTCCGGACCTTGCGCTTCATCCAGACCGCGACCGACATGGCTCCTGCGGCGCCCGTAGGAGAAATAAACGACAAGCCCCAGCGCCGCCCAAACCAGAAACAGCAAGAGCGTGTAGGTGGACAGATTGAGGAACAGGTAGAGACAGCCCAAAATTGAAAGCGGGGCGACGACGTTCACCATCGGCGCGCGGAAGGGCCGTGCGCGATCAGGGTCGGTTCGGCGAAGAACCATAACTGCAACCGAGACCATGGCGAACGCGAACAACGTGCCCGCGTTGGAGATGTCCGCCAACGCGCCCACGGGGAACAACGCGGCAAAGGCCGATACGAAGACGCCGGTAATGATAGTGATCACATACGGCGTCCGGTATTTCGGGTGGATCTTTGATAGACCTTCGGGAAGGAGGCCATCCCGGCTCATCACAAAGAATATGCGTGTCTGGCCATAGATCATCATCAGGATGACCGAAGGCAACGCGATGCCGGCTGCCAGCCCGACCAGGTTGCCGATGCGCGGCCAGCCGATGTTGCGTAGTGTCCAGGCGAGCGCCTCCCTCGAGCACACGACCGCATTATTGGCGATTCCGTTGCAAGCGTCTGTCATCGCCAGTGATCCTGACGCGAGGCCAGCACCATTGGCGTCTACGAGGGGCTGCGCGCCAACGGACCCGATCAGGCCAGCTGCGACGAGGACATAGAAGATTGTGCATATGCCGAGGGAACCAAGGAGGCCGATCGGCATATTGCGTTGAGGATTCTTGGTTTCCTCTGCGGCGGTCGAGACAGCGTCAAAGCCGATATAGGCGAAGAAGATCGAGGCAGCCGCGGCGGAGATGCCGCTGACGCCCAGCGGCGCGAACGGGACGAAATTGCTGGAGTGCATCGCGGGCGCTGCGAGTGCAACGAAGACCAGCAAGGCCGACACTTTAATCATCACGAGCACGGCGTTCACGCGCGCACTTTCGGTTGTTCCGATGACCAGAAGCGCGGTGACCAGAAGCGCGATGATCATCGCTGGCAGGTTGAGAATGCCACCGGCGCTCGGTCCCGACGTCAATGCTGCTGGCAGATGAATCCCCGCGAGGTTCCCGAGCAGCCCGACGAAATAGCCGGACCAGCCTACCGACACCGCGCCCGCCGAGAGTGCGTACTCCAGAACCAGGGCCCAACCGACGATCCAGGCGAGTATCTCGCCCATCACCGCGTACGTGTACGTGTAGGCAGAGCCAGCTACCGGTACCATCGAGGCGAGTTCAGCGTAACACAGTGCCGCGACTGCGCAGACGATGCCTGCGATAACGAAGCTGACCAGCATACCCGGTCCCGCCTTCTGGGCCGCCTCTGCGGTCAGCACGAAAATTCCGGTGCCGATCACCGCGCCAATGCCGAGCATCGTCAGTTGGAAAGCGCCCAAGGAGCGGTGCAACGAACGTTTCTCGGCCGTCAGAAGGATTGCGTTCAGTGACTTTACGCGGCCAAGAAACATCATGATCTCCCATTGGGAATAATCGGAACAGGCCGGCTACCGGCCGGCGGGCGCGATCGCCCGTCACGAAGCGGTGAAGTCGGACGGGTGATCGCGTGCGCAGTCAGTTAATCGAGCGCCGAGATCGTGATGTCCTGGGCACCTTCCCAGAGCGCGCGGCGCCCGACCTCCGGCAGCAAGTCGAAACCATCCAGGATCGTCAGGAAATGGTTCCCCGCGAGTTGTCCCATCTTGCTCGAAAACAAGACTCCTCCGTATGCGAGAAGGATCTCGGTTTCTCCGAAGCCCCCCGGGTACAGAATGAAGTGCCCTGGTGCCGGGTGGCTGGTGTGGTTCTCAAACGGAAGCGCGAAGTCTGTATCGCCCAACGGGATCCAGCACCCCTCCCCGCTCCAGCGACAGTGCACCAGCTTCTGAGAATAAGGCAGGAGTTCCAGGAATTTCGCAGTTGTCATCGGCGCTGCCGCCGTTTCGAGACGCCCCGTAAACCGTAAGTCACCAATTTCAATTCGAACCCTAGTCATCAATTCCTCCGAATAAACTCTTATCGGGTGCCGAGCACGATGACGGCGGGAATAAATCAGCCATCTAAGCCGCCATGATCAATGTATGATGAGGGATGCACAACCTTGTCAGGTTGCCCGTCTCCAACCTCGTGCTTACCCGCTATTTTGTATGGCCGTTATATCTTCACCTTGACGCTCAAGCTGAAATATCTGCCCATTACGTCGTAGAAGGGTGTTGCGTAGAGAACATATGGGGGATCACGATCGAAGGCGTTCTGCAGGTTCGCCGAAATCGTGAAGCCGTCGACGACCAGGTAGCCACCCAGGTCGAGATAGGTCCTCGAGTTGATCTTGTTGTTCACGATGGGCGACAGGCTGTCGTAATTGCCGCCGCCAACATAACGGACGCGCGCATCGACACCGAACTTCGCGCTGTCATAGCTTATCGTTTGGACGGAGCGCCAATGTGGGACGTTAAAGGAGATGATGTCGCCGACATCGCCGGCCCGATCATAGCTTGTCACCCCGTCATTGATGATCAGTTTCGCGACATAGTTGGTGAGCGACCGCAGTCGCAGGGTCCCAGCCGCACTCGGAAACAGTCGCGAGAGCGGTGTCGCGTAGGTAACGTCGATGTCCAGACCGCTTGTTTTGTAGGACGCGAGATTGAAGTAGGAGGTGTTGACCGAGGCGATTTGCCCACTGCTGTCTCGGGTTATCTGCGCGCAATCCACCGGATTTCCGTTTGCGCACTGATTGACGATGTCTTGCGGTGACAGTGTCGAGATCGCGTCGACGATTTTTATGTGATAATAATCGATCGACAGACCAAGACCAGGAACGAAGTGCGGAGAGTAGCTTCCACCTATCGTCAAGGTATGGGATATTTCAGGTTTCAGATTTTTGTTGCCGCCACCGAGGACGATGACATTGTTAACAAGCTGGTTATTCCTTGATGGGTCCGTAACGCTCAAATTTTCCTGAAAATTGCTCGAGTACAGTTCGCTGATACCCGGCGATCTGATATCCCTGGAATATGCGGTTCGAAGCAGGAGGTCGTCGACGAGGCGAACCGTTCCGCCATATTTCCAAGACCAGATGCCCCCGCTCGTGCTGTAGTCGCTATAGCGAGCTGCACCGTTGAGATTGATCTCCGCAACATGATCGACCTTGAGGATCGGCACCACGCCTTCGAAAAAACCTTCGGTGACGTTGAACGCCCCCGCCGTGCCTGGCGCATTGTTGAAGCTTCCCAAAGCTCCCGCCAGGGACAAGGGATCAACAAAATTAACCACCTGACTTTCCCGGCGGTAATCAACGCCGAGGGCGACGGAAACTGTCCCTGCCCATGTCGAGAATGGATTACCATGAACGCTGCCGCCGACAGCGGTCAGGGAATTCGTTGTGGTCATATTGACCTGACTGGAATTCGCATACGCATAATTAATCGCGGCCTGAGACGCGTTGCCGATCCCGAATATATTAAGCGGTCGGCAGGGAGTAGTGGGATCCGTCAGTGCAACGCGGCAGACGATGTTTCCCGCCCCATCTCGTACCGCGTCGATCGCCTGTTCGAAGTTCGCCTCTATGCGCTGATTATAAAAGCCCTGTGACTGGCGAATTTCGCCATGGTCGAAATAGGCGTCATAGGACCAACTCCCGCCAATGTGGCCGGAAGCACCGAGAGAACCCTCAAGCGTACGACGATAATATTTGAGTGTTTCAAAGCCCGCAGGACCGGTAAATAACTTTCCGAGGAAGAAGGTTTGAGGTCCGCTGGCCAGCGCGGCCCGTACGGCGGGCGAGAGAAAGGCGTTATCCTTCTGGATTTCGAGGCCACTTGTAGACGAACCATCCACTTCCTCGGGGAAGCTCGGAATATTGTCCCACATTCTTGTGAAGCTCAAATCCGCAGAAAGCTTCAGTGCGTCGCTCACCTCATAAGTCCCGCGCGCATAGACATTGGCGCGGTGATACGGTGATGCGATCAGCTGATAGTCTCCGCCAGAGACACCCTTTCCGCCGATTGTGCTGTTTGAGTTGGTCTGGCTGCCGAGCGGAATCGGGCTCAGTGAGCCGTCGGGATTGAATTGCATGCCCGCGAGCGCGCCGGACGTGATGACGCCGCCAGGCGATGTAACCGTGGAATTGACGTTGTTCGCCAGGAAGAGCCGACCGTCATTGGTGCCGAAGAAATTCGAGTCGAGGTTTGGACGCGATCCGTCCCCGCGCCCAAACAGCCCCTGATCGCGGAAATACTCGCCAGTGATCATGAAATGACCGCGACCGTCGGCGAATTTGGTGCCGAACGTGAGGCTTCCGCCATATCGCTCGCCATCACCGCGCGACGAAATGCCGGCGTTCGCCGCGGCGGTCAGGCCTTCGAGATTGTCGTCAAGGATGATGTTCACAACGCCGGCGATGGCTCCTGAGCCCCAGGCCGCCGACGCGCCGCCGGTCACCACGTCGACCCGCTTCACAATGCTCTGCGGTATTGTGTTGAGGTCGTTGGAGCCGACGAACCGGTGCCCCTCGAGCAAGGTAAGTGTACGTGGAGAACTGAACTGACCACCCGAACCGAGGCCGCGGAGATCGATCCGCGCTGCGCTGCTGTCCGTGCTTCCGTTTGTGAGCGCCGGCGTACCGGCCGCACGAAATTGGGGCTGATCAGCGAGCGCCTCACCGATCGTGACGCGGTTCGCAGCGCGGATGGCGTCCCCACCGAGTACGACTGTCGGTGTCGGCGCGTCGAATCCATCGCGGACGACCCGGCTCGCGGTGACTGTTATCTCGGATGTCGTGGCGTCGGAACTGTCGGATGCAGCCGAGGCTCCGGCCTTTGTCGAGGAAGCCTGGTCTGCCACTTGGGCAGATGCGCTCCCGGTAGAAACAAGTGCTACCGCTAATACCGCGAGGCTTACGCCTACTCTTGAGCGATTTGGCATTTACGCTTCCCCCTTCATTTCATGCGTCGAATCCCGTCGATGCCTCCTGCATGACCGTCGCTGCGCGCCTCGTTGACGGGCTGTCCCGCTAGCGTCGGTCGATTCGGTTCTGATCCGTTCCGAGATATTTGTCAAATCGGAGAAATCTTGACGCGGGCCCGTGGTTGCGGTGTGCGCCGTCAAGGATGACTAAGGTTAGGTGCTTCAAGCCGTTGATTCACAATGCATATAGGGTTCTTTGGCCTGGAGGCAGTGGCACGAGCCAATATCAGGTCAAAGTCGGGGCCTTCTTGATGAATGCTGTTTGTCCAACTTCCCTCGACCGCAAACCGAAGGTAGTGGAACGCAGAAAATACGAGATTCTATAACTTTATCTCGTCCTGGCTTATATCATTGTCATAAAGTTACCAATTTGCCTAGCCGGAACGCGAGCGATCCTCACGGCAACCGGCAATCCATAATTGCACCCTACACCGAGATAATTTCTCATATTCGGTTGCGCCTGCAAGATTTTTGCGAGAGAAACCGAACAGCCAATGAGGGATTGTCCGAAATGAGAAGGCTCAAACTCAGCAGCGCAGGCATCTGGCGTAGCGCCTTAGCGTCTGCCCTTCTGGCAGCGGCGGCCTTGTCGATGGTTGCTGAGGCCGGGGGAGCATCGAAACCAGCCCGTGCCGACGTGACGGGCACTCGCTACGATCTCGTGATCAATGGCGGGCGCGTGATCGACCCTGAAAGCGGTTTGGATGGCGAACGAAGTCTCGGTATCGTTGGCGGCAAGATCGTTGCGATCAGCGCCACCCCTCTCTCCGGAACACACTCGATCGACGCCAAGGGACTTGTTGTCTCGCCTGGCTTCATTGATCTTCACTCCCACGCCCAGCAGTTCGCTGGTGCCCGCATGCAGGCCATGGATGGCGTCACCACCGCGCTGGAGCTTGAGGGCGGCAGCCTCGGCGTAGATGCATTTTATAACCGGGTGATGGCGGAAGGTCGGCCGATCAATTTCGGCGCGTCGGTCGCGTGGACCAAGGCCCGGCAACAAGTGATGGACGGGGTCACGCCCTCGGGTAAGTTCGATCAGAAAATGGAACTGCCCAATTGGGGAAAGCTGGCCAATCCTCAACAGGCGCAGGCAATATTCGCGCTTGTGTCACAGGGGCTGGACGCCGGCGGGCTCGGTATCGGCATCCCCTTGGGCTATGCCACGCAGACAGGCCGGAAAGAATATTACGACCTTAACCTGTTAGCCGCAAAGCGCGGCGTCCCGACATTCGTTCACTATCGTTTTCAGAGCACCGACGAGCCGGACAGCTCGTTCGAGGCCGCGGAAGAAGTGGTTGCTGTCGCCGCCGCGACCGGGGCGCATATTCACATCTGTCATATCAACAGCTCGGATTTGCGCGACGGCAAACGCATTGTGGCGCTGTTCAAAGCAGCACAGGCTCGCGGAGTGCCCATCACCGTTGAGGCCTATCCTTATAGCGGAGCCGCTTCGTCGATCGGATCGTCGATTTTTCGCGGGCCCAACTGGCGTCAGCGTCTGGGCAATATCGAGATCTCGGATCTCGAGGTCGACGGGAAGCCGCTCGATCAGGCCACGTTCGACAGGCTGCAGCGCGATGACCCTGACAAGATCGTGATCGCTCATATGACCCGCCCCGGGATTGTTCCGGGTGACCAGGAGTTGCTGGACGAAGCCGTTCTCTACCCCGGCGGAGCCATCGCTTCGGATTCCGTTCCTTGGACGGTCAACGGGAAGATCATCGAGGAGAACGTCTGGCCCCTCCCCCCCAATGCGTGGTCTCACCCAAGGAGCGCCGGAACCTTCTCTCGTTTTCTACGGCAATATGTCCGCGAGCGTCACGCCATTTCGCTGCTCGAGGGGATTAGAAAATTGACGTTGATACCGGCGCAGACGCTCGAGTCTGTCGCCCCGCAGATGGCGAATAAGGGTCGAATTCGCATCGGCGCTGACGCGGACATCGATATATTCGACCTGGCGACGATCAGCGACAAGGCGACTTTCGAGAAACCGGCCCAACCCTCGGTCGGCATGCGCTGGGTGCTTGTCGCAGGCGTGCCCGTCGTCACGGACGGGCGCCTCCTGCCGCACGCGCTCCCAGGCAAGCCCATCCGCGCGCCACACGGGGGATAGGATGCCAGCCCAGCTACCCGATCCCATCTCGAGGAAAGAGCCCGCAAACATGGTCACCCGCCATCAGGAATGGAGCCGCCGTGCAATTCTGACGACCGGTCTGATGGCCGCCGGCCTCGCGCAGTGGCGCGCTGCGTCAGCGAACGGCCTGCTCGCGGCCGCGGATGCGATCCGTCTGAAACTGGACGCGATCGGCAGGACCGTGTCGCTCGGAATAGCGACCATTATATCCAGGTCGATCGTTCCGATCCGGTCAACCAGGCCGTGTCCGGCTTGCTCACCGATGTCCGAAACAATGACCTGTCGCATCTCGATGGGCCAACGACCTATGAATGACGTTCAGGAAGCCTTTCTCCACCGCAGGGACCCGAGCCGCCCTGGCCGGAGTTTGAGCAGGCTGCTCCTATTCGCTCTGGTGCCTTGCCTCGTCGCTGCCGCGCCGGTTCCCGATTATCGCGCCCGTGTGGCTAAGGTCCTGAAGGCAACGCCGCTGATCGACGGCCACAATGACTGGGCGGAAGCGTTGCGTGCGCGCGAAGGCGACAAGCGCTGGTCCATCAATCTACGCGACGGGCTCAGGGCTTTCCCTGTCCCGTACAACACCGACATCGCCCGATTGCGCAAAGGTATGGTCGGCGGCCAGTTCTGGTCAGTTTATGTGTCGGCCGATTTGCCCGGCGTCGAACAGATCAAGGAGACACTGGAGCAGATCGATTTGGTGAAGCAGCTTGTGTCACGCTACCCAGACACGTTCGAGCTCGCCCGCACCGCTGCCGATGTCCGCCGCATTCACAAGGCGGGAAGGATTGCTTCGATGATGGGGGTCGAAGGCGGCGGCCAGATCGACGAGAGTCTGTCGGTGCTGCGCGCCTATCGCGATCTCGGTGCTGCATATCTTACCCTCACCCATTCCAGGACAATCAGCTGGGCGGACTCCGCCACCGACGATCCCCGACATGATGGCCTTACACCGTTCGGTGAGGCGGTAGTGCACGAGCTCAACCGGATCGGCATGCTGGTCGATCTGAGCCATGTCAGTGAAGGCACGATGAAGGATGCGCTGCGCGTCTCGACGGCACCGGTGATCTTCTCACATTCCGCGGCCCGCGCCCTCGACGATCATCCCCGGGACGTCTCCGACGAAGTGCTCAGGCTGCTGGCGAAGAATGACGGCGTGGTGATGGTCACCTACGCGGTGTCCTATGTCAGCGATGCGCGTCGGCGCTGGGCAGCCGATCTCGCCGCCGAACAGGTCCGACTGGACGCGCCGCCCTTCGGCGGTCTTTATATCGGCCAGCCTGAGAAGGCGGCCGCTGCGCTGGCGGCGTGGAAGACAGCGCATCCGGCGCCGCCGGTCACCCTCGCCGAGGTCGCGGACCATATTGAGCATATCGCAAAGGTGGCGGGCATCGATCATGTCGGTCTCGGATCCGATTTCGACGGCGTGAACAACGAGTTGCCGACAGGGCTTGAGGATGTTTCCACCTATCCGGCACTGCTGGCGGAGCTGATGCGCCGCGGCTGGAGTGACGACGACGTGGCAAAAGTGGCCGGCGGCAATGTTCTGCGGGTCATGGAAACGGCTGAACGCGTCGCCGCATCGATGTCGCAGAAGCTGCCCGCGAACGCCACCGAGGCATCGCTGGACAAGGCTGGAAAGTGACGACCATGCACGACGACGTTGCGATAGATTGGCGACTGAAAGGCTTCCCGACATCGCTCCACGGCCTGAAGCGTGCCGAGGTTGCTGCGAAGCAGGCAAGCATCCTGGCAGATGACTTCCCGATGCCAGTCGCGATCATCAAGGATAGCGCGATCAGGCACAATATCGCGTGGATGCGCGCGTTCCTGGAAGCGGCCAGCGTCGAGATTTGTCCCCACGGGAAGACGACGATGAGCCCGGAACTTTTCGCTCTACAGAGGGAAAACGGGGTTTGGGGGATGACGGCTGCGACGGCGCACCACGTCAGAATCTATCGACAATGGGGCGTAAGCCGGATCCTCTTGGCGAACCAGCTCGTGTCGCCCGGAGACATGGCGCTCATATTTGACGAGCTGGAAAAGGACGCCGAGTTCGAGTTTTTCTGCCTGCTCGACTCGGTCGAAGGCACCGACCGCCTCGCGGCAGCGGCGCGCGGACGCCAGCTTGGGCGGCGCTTGAACGTCCTCATAGAGATGGGCGCGGCGCAAGGACGAACCGGCGTGCGCTCAGTCGCCGGCGGCACCGACTTGAGCGCTCACATAATGGAGCAGCAAGACGTCCTTGCCCTTCGCGGTGTTGAAATATTCGAGGGGATATTCTCGTCTGACGGCGACGGGCCGGATCAGGCAAGGGACCTGCTCTCGGAGATGATCAAGCTCGTCGCGGAACTCTATGCAGCTGGGCATTTTGCCAAGGGCGAAATTCTTCTCACAGGGGGCGGATCAAGTCTTTTCGACCTGTGTGCCGAGCTGCTCTCGCGCGTCGATCTGGCCGGCCGGCAGCGCATCATTCTGCGGTCGGGCTGCTATATCGTCCACGATCACGGGACCTATGTCCGTGCCTTCGATGCCATTAGGAAACGGCGCCCTGAAATCGACCTGATCGGGCCGGGCCCGCGGGCGGCACTTGAGGTCTGGGCCGTAATTCAGTCCGTCCCGGCGCCAGGCGAGGCAATTGCCAGTCTCGGCAAGCGGGACGTAGGCTTCGACGCGGATCTGCCGGTTGCGATCTGGCATTATCGGCCGGGGGTCGATACCAACCCGCGCCCAGTGACGGGAACGCTCTGCATTACCAAATTATACGATCAGCACGCCTGCCTTGCGGGCCCAGCTGACCTTGAGGTCGGCGATCTGATCGGCTTCGGCGTCTCGCATCCGTGCACTACCTTCGACAAGTGGCGCGCACTGCCTGTGCTGGACGACAACTATGTGATGACGAGCTTCGTCACCACCATGTTCTAGAACGATCCAGGGCCCCGATTTTCCCTGTCGTCATGGATATCCGCGGCGATCGTCAGAAAAGGTGGTTTCTCCCGGCTGCGTAACGCGATTATCCGGCTTGTTTCATCTCAGCCCGGAAGCGGTGAAGCAACGGCTCGGTGTAACCATTTGGCTGCAAAGATCCCTCGAATACGAGCGCTCGCGCCGCCTTCAAGGCGATACTCTTGCTGTCCAGCGGGCGATATCGAGGATCTCCCGCGTTTTGCGCATCGACCTTTCTCGCCATACGCTCGAACGCTGCATCGACATCCTTGTCGGAAGCGATCCCATGTAGCAGCCAGTTTGCCATGTGCTGAGACGAGATCCGCAAAGTGGCGCGGTCTTCCATCAGCCCGATATCGTCGATGTCGGGCACCTTTGAACATCCGATACCCTGGTCGATCCATCGAACAACATAGCCAAGGATGCCTTGAGCATTGTTGTCGAGCTCACGCGCGATCTCAGCCGGCGTCCAGGACCTGCCGAGGGCCAGCGGTATTCTCAACAGTTCGTCGACCTCCGGTATCGACTCGGACGCTATCGCGCGTTGCCTCTCGAACACATCGACCTCGTGGTAGTGCAACGCATGCAACGTTGCGGCCGTCGGCGACGGCACCCAGGCGGTGTTCGCGCCCGAGAGCGGATGGCCAATTTTCTGGGCGACCATGTCGGACATCCGATCTGGGGCTGCCCACATGCCCTTGCCGATCTGAGCCTTGCCCGACAGGCCGCAGGCCAGGCCGATGCGGACGTTGCGATCCTCATAGGCCTTGATCCAAGCACTGCCCTTCATCTCTGCCTTCGGGATCATTGCACCCGCACGCATGCTCGTGTGCAGCTCGTCGCCGGTTCGATCGAGAAAGCCAGTATTGATAAAGGCGACCCGATTTCGAACCGCCTCGATTGTGGCGGCGAGATTGGCCGAGGTACGACGCTCTTCGTCCATCACCCCAATCTTTATTGTGTGGCGAGCGAGGCCCAACAAATCTTCCACGGCGTCGAAAAGACGGTCGGTAAATTCGGCCTCAGCCGGTCCGTGCATCTTGGGCTTAACGATGTAGACGGACCCACTCCGGCTGTTGCGGAGGGGGCCGTCACCCCTGAGGTCATACAGCGCGATCGTGCTTGTCAGAATGGCGTCGAGGATGCCCTCTGGCACCTCTTCGCCGTCCAGCCGAACGGCCGGCGTGGTCATCAGGTGTCCGACATTGCGGACGAATAGCAGGCTGCGTCCTGGCAGGATAAGCGTGCCGCCGTTCGCTGCCTCGTAGATACGATCATGGTTGAGCCGGCGGGTTATTGAAGCTCCGTCCTTGTCGAATGTCTCCTGCAGATCACCGCGCATCAGACCGAGCCAATTTGCATAGGCCGCTACTTTGTCCTCGGCATCCACGACTGCGACGGAGTCTTCCAGATCGACGATTGTCGACAGCGCGGATTCGAGCAGGATGTCCGCGATCCCTGCCGGATCGAGTTGGCCGATGCGATGCCCGCGATCAACAACGACCTCTATGTGAAGGCCGTTGTGCTGAAAGAGCCAGGACTTGGCTGAACGGCCCACCAACTGGGCAGGTTCGGCCAGAGCCGGCTCCCCGCCGGCAAAATCGCCCCACGATCCCGTGGCAAGCGGCACGGCCTCATCGAGGAAGGACTTGGCGCGCGCGATCACCTGTCTGCCACGCTCGGCATCGTAACCGTCGCCTGCTGTCGGCGGACCCAGCACATCAGTGCCGTACAGCGCATCGTACAGGCTGCCCCAGCGCGCATTGGCGGCGTTCAGGACAAAACGAGCATTGAGGACCGGCACTACGAGCTGAGGACCGGCCATGGTGGAAATTTCACCGTCGACGCTGGTGGTCCCGATGACGAAGGGGGACGGCTCCGGGACCAGATAGCCGATGTCGGCCAAGAACGCGCGATAGGTCGCGGCGTCGATCGGGCCACTGGCGTGCGCGACGTGCCATGCGTCGATCCTCTTCTGCAAGTCGTCACGGATGCGCAGCAAGGCCGCATTTTCCGGGGCGAAGCGCTCAAAGATAGCGGTGACACCGGCCCACCAAGCCCCCGGATCAATGCCAAGGGTCGGCAGCACATCCTCCTCCACAAAGGCTGCGAGCGGTGCCGCCACATTCAGACCAGCTCGGTCGATCATCTTGGTCATCGTGTATCCATTCATTCTCGGCTCAGGCTGGGCGCGATGGCACGGCCTATGCGTTCTCTTGGTGTCGCCCGTCGTGTGGCGCGGTTTCGCCTCGGGGATAGACCCGATCGCATTCGCTCGGTAGATTATAAAATCTAAAGGCTCTTGTTCTTGTGAGGAATAGATACTGGACCCCGATATCGCCTTGTTCGCTGCAATCGTGGAGGCGGGAAGCCTAAGCGCGGCAGGTCGGGCTTTACGCATTTCACCAGCGATGGTCTCGAAGCGGCTGGTTCGATTGGAGGAGCGGCTCGGGGTCCGGCTGGTTCACCGTACCACTCGCCGCCTCGAACTGACGCCCCGCGGTGAGAGATTCCATCAGGACGTCGTGATCATTCTGGCCAAGCTCCGCGAGGCCGAGGAACGCGCCGCTGATCGCATGGCGGTGCCGGCAGGTCCGCTGAGGATATCGGCACCCACTTCCTTTGGCCGGCTTCACGTCGCACCCAGGATGAAAGGATTTCTCGATCTCTATCCATCGATAGACCTGGAAATCGACCTGTCGGATGACTTCGTAGATCTCCTGGCCGGCCACGCCGACATCGCGATCCGGATCACGTCACAGCTTGAATCAGGGCTCGAGGCGGTAAGACTGGGGAACAGCCGTCGGATCCTTTGTGCCGCTCCGCGCTACCTCGCTGAACACGGTATGCCGACAAGCGCTGCCGCGCTCGCCAATCACTCCATGCTCGCCGCTTCTGGCCAATTGCCTTGGCGCCTTCTCGGCCCGAGCGGGGATTTAACGATCAACGGCAAAAGTCTTGTCCGCACCAATTCGAGCGAAGTGGTTCGGGAGCTGACCCTGGCAGGGGTCGGGATCTCCCTGCGGTCGCTATGGGATGTGAACGAGGATCTTGCCGCCGGCCGGCTCGAGCGGGTCCTGCCGGAGTTCCAAGGATCCTCCGATGTAGGGATATTCGCCGTCTATCCAAAGACACCGATGATACCCGCGAGCCTCGTCGCGCTTCTTTCGTATCTTGACTCCTTATGGGGCGATCTGGCGCCTTGGGAGATCGCTGATCACCGCGCCAGGTAAGCACCTATTCCGCCAGATCCCGTCAGAAGCGGATCCGGCTCATCCGCGGATCACGATTTTGCGGGGCGGCGATGTCGTTTCACTCCATGCTGTCTTGTTGCTTCTTGGGTTCATCGCCGCCAGGCAGCCTCTGCCTGTTCCGGGGTGGCTTTGAAGTCGGCATCCGCCTTTTAGCGGCCGCCTTATTGACATCTTGGTTCGACAGCCGCCGGCGAATAGACGCGATGACCGGATCGAGGATAGTATTGGCCGGGTGCAGCGTTATCAGCCGTCAATACGAGCGAGTGCGACCGGGTCGGCGATCCCGAACGAAGAGGCGGGTACCGGCGGAATGGCGGTGTCGCGTACGAACGGAACTGTGGTCTCCGGGTAAAAGGATATCGCTCATGGCCCGACCGCTCTGCGGAAAAAGCGCATCGATGTAGACGATACTGCGGCGTTGTTGTTCGAGGTATTCGAACAGCTGTGCTGATCACCGCCACCATAGGAATGTCCTCAAAGAACAAGATCGTGGCGCACGCGTCCGACTGTCGCCGGCTTTGAGGTCTTCGAACTTGGCCGCCGCATCCGGAATCAAGGGCCGCGTCATCCGAGGCACGGCCTCGGCGGCGCAGGCCCGTTAGAGAGTGGCGGTGTCGCCCGAGCCGATGGCGCGAGCATGGGAACAACGGAACCGGCCGGCCGACTAATCACTCCTAAATTTTTGAACGAGAATGTTCAATCGATCCTCAGTTCCTTCGGCGGGGATGCGTCCCGATTGCGAGAGGACGACCAGGCCATGCAACGCGCTCCAAAGCACTTCTGCCAAAGATACAGACTCTGGCAGGTTTGGCCCAAGTGCACTCAGCAACGCGTCAAACGCCGTGCGAAGAGCTTCCGGCGTTTCGGCGCTGGCGAACTTAATCTTGGTGGGAGCAACGAACATCACTTCGTAGACAACAGGTCGCGACCGCGCAAAGTCGAGATAGGCAGCACAGACGTTGCGCAAGACGTCCGAGGTGTCCGGGGCCCCCTCCGTTGCCGCCTTCATTCGCGCGGCGAGCTCCTCGAATCCTTGCGTGGCAACAGCCGCCATGATTTCGGCTTTGCCCTTGAAGTGGCTGTAGAGGACCGGCTGACTGTAATTAATGAGCTCCGCGAGACGACGGGTTGTCACGGCGTCCCAGCCCTCGGCTTCGGCGAGCTCCCGCGCCGCAACCAGGATTAGCTCATGGCGCTCCGCCCGCTGGCGCTCTTTTCGTTCCGCTATCGACATCCCCAGAATCCTAACGGCGAACTATTTTCTGTCAACGCTAGATTGCATCTTGCATTATAATTCTAGCGCCGCTAGATTCCCTGCAGTCGACAGGAGAATATCATGCTGCAAATCGGATACGTGCTCTCAGGCCTGATCGCGGCCGCAATAATGTTTCTCGGCGCCCGTTTTTGGGTTGCACCGGCGGCGGCATCGAGCGGCTTCGGCATCGCCGGCTCCCCGGCGCTGTCGAAGGGTTTCACGGCGTGGCTTTCGGTGAAGGGCACGCGAGACATCGCGTCGGGAATTTTCGTTATAATCTTGATGACCAACGGGTCGCCTCGCGTGCTGGGCGAGTTTTTGCTCGCGGCGAGCCTCATCGCCTTTGGCGACATGGCGACCGTTCTTCGCTCCGGCGGCAGCCGAGCACTCGCGTTCGGCATGCACGGCCTCACCGGGCTGGTCATTGTCGCGACAGGCGCCTGCCTGATCGTCGGTGCCAAATAACCCCTCTCATTCACTGAAACCAAGAAAGGACGACCCATGACAACCGCAGAATCGACTGATCTCACCAAGCTCGGCCACGCATTCGCCGAGATCATGTCGAGCCATGACGTATCGCGCTTCGACGAGATCAAGGCGCCTCACTATGTGAACCATAACGCTTTCGCCGAACCGGGTCTTGAGGGTTCGAAGAAGGCTCTTGGCGCCATCATCGCCGGAGTGCCCGACCTCAAGGTGACTGCCGAGGACGTCTTCATTTCGGCGGACGGCTCCCGCGTAGTCGGCCGCTATCGCTACGAGGGCACACACACCGGAAACCTCCTCGGCTATCCCGCCACGGACAAGCCCTTCCTCATGCGCTCGATCGACATCTGGCGAGTCGAGGATGGGCGCTTCGTCGAACATTGGGACGAACTCAACACGCTCGACGTCTTCATCCAGATCGGCGCCGTGCCACCTCCTCGCCAGCCGTGACTTAGGCATCGAGGATCGGCAGATCCTTGTCCCGTCGCTGATCGATCCGTCGAGTAAGGCGCACCGCTGATGGTCGCTATGGCGGCTCTGATCGCCATCGCGGCCGCGGCCGCGGCCTCCAGCCTCTAACCCATAAGAGAAATGACCATGCGAACCTTCGAAATGCGTGTCTATACGCTTCGCACCAGAGCCGCGCTCGATTTCTACACCGCAAAAGTCTATCCGCGCCATCTCGACAATTTTCACGAGTTCGGTGTCGAAGCTCACGGCTTGTGGACCAAGAAGAACGACGATGCCCACCGAGTCTTCGTCCTGCTTTCCTATGCACAGGGAGATGATCCGAATGAGGTCGCGCAGCGCTACATCCAAAGCCCCCAGGCCGCAAACGACGCCCGTGGTTTTAATGTCGCTGACATTCTAAATGTCGAATCGACGATCCTATTACCCTCAACCAGTTCCCCGCTAAAATAACGGAGTGGGTACCGGAGCGAACATGGTGGCTTGTCTCCCATGCTCTGCGAAAATGCGGGCAATCGCCCGAGCGTGGACGGCGATCCAGGATCGGCGTCAACCCAGGACAAAAGATATCGTCTGCTCACCTCCACCAAGACCGGACGCGCAATGTTGCGAAAACTCGCGCGCTCGCGCCGCGAAACAATCGAGAAGCATTTTGCCAATTGGAGCAGAGACGATCTGGCGCAGTTCCTGGACCTGTTTCGTCGCGCACTGACTGATATTCACGGGTTATTTCCCGACGGTTCAACCTAGCCGCACCTTGCGTCTTGGCAGCCGATACATCGCGCTTTTATGAAGTTGCGCGGCGTCAGCGCGTGCGCGCGATTTCGATCAATTGTAATTGTGTCTGTTCAAGGTGCTGACGCATCGCGCGCATTGCGCGATCCCCTTCGCGGACTTCAATAGCCCGAAGGATCTCCTCGTGCTCACTGAACGAGTGATAGTCTGGCGGGGGCGCGTCTGCCCCTTTGCGCAAATTCCCCCACACGACATGGCGCCGGACATCATTCAGGAGGCGCTGGATCTCGATCAGCAGCACGTTCCCGGTCGCCTCCGCTATAAGGTTGTGGAATTGCCAATCTAACTCGGCATAGGCGGCCCAGCTCGGAGCGGCGCGCATTTGATCGACGAGCTTTCGCATCGCGGCGAAGTCAACAGATGTGGCATTGAGCGCCGCCAGTCTAGCGAGTTCGGGCTCGACAACACCTCGCGCCTGCATCGCCGCCATTGGGCTGGTTCGCTCGGCGATTTCCTCGCTCGAGGCAGCGACGTCAACCGGATCAGGCACTACGAAGGTTCCTCGGCCCACATGGCGCCGGATTTGGCCTTCATCCTCGAGAACGGCGAGAGCCTTGCGGATTTCGGCCCGGCTGACGGCGAATTTCGCGGCCATGTCGCGCTCGGCCGGGAGGCGGGTCGCGGCGCCGCTGCGGAAGCTCGACAGCCATTGCCGCACCCTGATTAGAAGTTGATGGGATTCCATAGTTCCTGTCGAGCCACCCGCAACCATATTGGTTTGGCGAGCACAGCGCAAGGTGGCCGGGGGCGCCCGGCCAAGCACATGCGCCTCCTCCTTCTTCGAGAATCTGATGCGCAGTTCGCTAGGACAGCGCGCAACCTTTTGCGGCGGGCATCACGGTAGAGAAGCGAATTCAGCTGCTACCCTCTGGAACAGATGCTGGCGAAGCGATGAACACCTGGCCGCAGAAAGGGCCTATGGAACCGATGTGTGCGGTGCTGACCGGCCCGGCGATATTCGAGCGACTGGTGCGGTAGCCCTTTATGCGACCTGAACCGCTTCAACCTAAATTTCATGCCGGTCGATTGCGTCCGGGATTGCGTAATTGGTTGAACGAGATGCATCTATTGGTTCCACGCAAATTATCGCATCTCGCCGCTATATATCTGTTTTTCTTGCCATATCTTTTTATCATTACACGCTATCGGTAGCTCGCATTCGCACCAGCCGAATGCGAGCTGTACTTTCGCGAAGATGGGTTTAATTGGTTAGCAATGGTTGAGAGCCGGAGCGGCGCCCGGCATGATGGAGAATGTGATGAACGAATTGACGATGGCCAGGCATAGGCATTCGGTCGCCGGCGAGGTGACCGTCCCCCAAAAGATGCGCGCTTGGACGCTGGGCAAGCCTGGTGAGCTTAGCCTCGGCCTGAAGAATACGCCGACACCGGACCGCTCCGAAGTGTTGGTCCGCATCGATGCCGTGGCGATCTGCGCGACCGACCTGGACGTGATTGCCAACGGACCGCCGGCGATGATCAACGGCGGCCTTCCGTTCGAACAGGATTTCACGCCAGGCCATGAATATATGGGGACGATCGAGGCACTGGGACCGGGCGTCGACGAATATGCGATCGGCGACCGCGTCGCCGTCGAGATTCATGCCGGGTGCGGCCAATGCCGGCGGTGCAGGTCGGGCATGTACACCTCCTGCACCAATTACGGGCGCAACTATGGCGAAAATGACAAGGGACACCGCGCCAACGGTTTTACCACCAACGGCGGCTTCGCGCAGTACGCTGTGAATCACATCAATACGCTGGTGCGTGTACCCGACCAGATGTCCGACGCGGAGGCTGCGCTAGCGGTGACGGCGGGGACATCGATGTACGGCTTTACCGAGCTCGGCGGACTGTTGGCGGGCGAAAGCGTCGTCGTGATCGGCCCAGGGCCGATCGGGCTTCTCGCGGTCGCGGTTGCCAAGGCGCTCGGTGCCGCGCCGGTGATCCTGATCGGCACGCGCGCCAATCGTCTCGAGATCGGCGCCAGGCTGGGCGCCGACTTTCTGGTCGACGGTCGCGCGGAGGACAGCGTTGCGCGCATCCGCGAGCTAACTGGTGGAATCGGCGCCGACTATGTCATGGACTGCGCCGGTACAGAGCAATCCATCAACGACGCAATCCACATGACAAGCCGTGGCGGCAAGATCTGTCTCGCAGCATTCCCCCATGGCCTCGCGAGTACGGACCTCGCCCATGCGGTCATGAACAATATCTACCTGTTCGGCATCCGCGGCGAGGGAAAGAGTGCCGTCCAACGTGCCATGGCCCTGATGGCGGCGAAGCGCTTCGACGCCACGCTGATCCATAGCCACACCTTCGCGATGGCGGATCTTCCCGAAGCGATCCGCTATGCGCGCGAAAGGGTCGATGGCGCGATCAAGGTGGTCGTTCGGCCGCAGGATTGACGACAGATCGACCTACTCAAGCAAGGGAGCGCCGAAAAAGACATGATCGATCTATATAGCTGGACGACGCCCAACGGCCGCAAGGTGTCGATTGCGCTCGAGGAAATGGGTCTGCCATACAAGACGCATCCAATCGACATTTCCAAGGATGAGCAGTTCGCGCCTGACTTTCTCGCGATCAGCCCCAACAACCGCATCCCCGCCATCGTCGATCGTGACGACGGAACAACCCTCATGGAATCAGGCGCTATTCTGATTTACCTGGCTGAGAAATCCGGAAAGCTACTCTCTCCTGTTCCCCGCCAGCGGCTGGCGACGATCGAGTGGCTGATGTGGCAGATGGCTGGCCTGGGTCCGATGCTCGGGCAAGTTCATCATTTCGTTCATTATCGCCCGGAGGCCTCCAGCTATGCCCGAGAGCGGTACCAGACAGAAGCGCGGCGCCTCTATGGCGTGCTTGATCGACGCCTCGCGGGGCGATCTTTCATCGTCGATGATTATTCCATCGCCGATATCGCCGCGTGGCCGTGGGTGTCGCGATATGATTGGCAGGAAATCGATCTCGCCGAATTTCCCAACGTCCGACGCTGGTATCTGCAAATCGCTGACCGGCCAGCTGTGCAACGTGGATACGACGTGCCAGCAAAGGTAAATGCCATTCCGCGGCCGTAGCCACCTGCCCGCCAGACTGATCAGCAGCCTCGAACAGATACCGTGAAGCGTCACTGGAAGCCACGACTCTCGACAAACAGATAGCCGTCACACTCGGCGTCCGACTTTCGCAGGAAGCTGCCACGCGCCGGCGGGGACAGAATTTTGACCGCATCGCCCCTAGTACCGCTTTACAAATTTATATATACCTATTCGGTCAATATAATATCGGAGCGGATGACTGACATGGGCGAGAACGCGAGGGTGGTAGAAAAGTCGTTTTCGGGTCGGGGCGCCGTCGACACCCGCACCGTACTAAGTGCAGAATCCGAGGCAGCGCTGCGCCAGTTCTCGCTCGAGCGGGTCACCGCTTATGGTGTCGCCTATGCCGATGCGATCGAGCTGAGGGGACGTGTAACGCGTGGCGAGGACTGGCAAGCTGTGGCGACCGACCTCGCGGCGACCGCGCTGTCGCCGCCCGAACAACTCGTTGCAGTCGAGACGATCCAGACACGGTCAAACCGGCTTTTTCGGGCGTCCGCGCTGACACGAATGCGGCAGATGATGATGCTGACGGATACGGACGAGCGCCGCGAGATATTCGCGACATCTGCGACGTTGTTCGCGGAAGCTGTGCTCCTGAAGGGCGATTGCGAGCGTGCACTCATTCCCTCCGCTGCCGGCCCGATGGCGGGCTGGTTCCACGCTGCAAAAGGAACCGCGATCGGCGCGACCATTGTCATCGGGGGCGTCGAAGGTTGGGCAATGGATTTCGCGCCGCTGGGTGTGGCGCTCGCGGCCCGCGGCGTCTCGGCGCTGCTTCTTGATGGCCCCGGCCAGGGCGAGACGCGGCTGCAGCATCGCCATCATCTAAGCAACGACTGGCCCCAGGCATATCGCGCGGCGGTCAACCATCTCGTCGATCGAACCGGCGGCGTACCGATCGGCTTTATCGGCAACAGCCTCGGCGGCACGGTAGCTGTCAAATATGCATCTCTGGACGATCGCATTGCTGCTTGTTGCGATAATGGTGGCCCGCTCGATCCGGGCCGCGCGCGTGGAAACGCGACGTTCTTCAGAAAAATGGTCGCGCATTGCGGTGGCGTAGCCGATGACCAAGCCTATGACATCTGGCGCACGATCCAGCCGCCGGGAGCGGATGCGCCGCTGGCTGGACCACTGCTCGTCGTACATGGCGGGCTCGACCCGCTCATACCCTATGCGGACGCCGCTGCCATCCATGAGAACACGATCGCGAGCGACAAGTTGATGGTCGTGTTCTCGGACGGTGACCATTGTGTCTACAATCACGCCGACGACAAACATGACATGATTGCTGACTGGATGGCAGATCGCCTCGGCAGGGCAATCGGCCAGCCCTGTTGACGCGTGACGCTGAAATGGATGCGACGCCTGCGACCCCGTTTATCGGGAGAGCGGTTCACGCAAGCGCCTGCCGGTTCAAGGCAGTCGACGGTCTCATCAGATCGCTGCCACTGCGGCAGTGAGCGCGCCAGCATATCGTCTGGGGAGGCGTGCTGGCGCGCATAGCGTTCTCCATCCAGTTGCGATGCGGACCTCACGCACCAGAGCACGACAGCCCTGGGCTCCCTGCCGAAGGATTCTCTTGGTCGTTAAGTCGCTCAAGATTCGAAAGGAGTCATCGCCTCGGACGAGGCCCTGCCCTACGAGCTTGTCGGTCTCCAACCGATCCAGTCGCACACGGCCGATCCCATGACCCGTTCCAGATCTGCGCCCTTCAGCCAGGGAATATTTCGCGTAAACACCTCGACGCAGTCCCTGAGAGAAATCGTCATTCGCGTGATGTCCGTTCCCCAGAACATGCGGTCTGGTCCGAAGGCATCGAAGATCGGCTCCAGGCAATCGATAGTGTCCTGATAGGGGTAGACCATATTGCTCATGCTCGGCGTCGCGCTGGCCTTCATCGCGACGTTACGGTGCCTAGCAAGCGCGAGCAGTTCATCGACATGCCCCATCGCAGCCGGAAGCTTCTCGAACGGTCCAACAGCGAGATGGTCAATCAGGAACCTTATCCCCGGGTGGCGCGCAGCGAGCTCTCCAACCACTGGCAGCAACGGCTTCGGCACCATTAGCGCGATAGGCTTCCCGAGCCGCTCGGCGACGCTCCAGATAGACTCCAGTGGGCCTGATTGAAACGCCGCGCAGTCCTCGGGACGCATGACGACAAAGCGGAGACCAGCCATTCCCGGTCGCCGGAGGAATTCATCCACGAACGCCGGGTCGGCGCCACGGTCAAGCGGAAACCATCCCATGGTCGCAAATCGGTCCGGATGGGCAGTGGCGACCTCATCGGCATAATCGTTCGCGTCATCGTCCCATATTGCCGGGCAGTTGATGGACGCCGCGATTCCGGCAGCGTCCATCGCCGTAATCGCCTGCTCGGCAAGATATGGTTCGGAACGATGGTGCGACGGCGCCGCAGCGTTGCGCCACAGATGGATCTGGGAGTCCACGATCAGCATGTGTGAAGATCCTGCCCGGTCACGGTAGCCGAGCCCCGTAGACGACGGACAGCGCGCCGATGCCGTCGACAAAGGCGTCGAGGCGCTCGCCGGAGAGAACCGGACCGACCCCGGCTGGCGTACCTGTCAACACCAGGTCGCCCGGTACGAGTTCGACGAGCTGACTGAGCGCGGCGACACAGTCGGCCGGTGACCAGATCATATCGCCAATATCGCCCCGCTGGCGGACATCGCCATTAACCTTGAGCCAGATGGCGCCACCTCCCGGGTGACCGATCTCGGCTACCGGGCGGATCGTGCTGATCGGGCATGACCGGTCAAAGGCCTTCCCCATCTCCCACGGTCTTGCGCTGCGTTTCGCTTCAGCCTGCAGGTCGCGTCGTGTCATGTCGAGCGCCACCGCATAGCCGAAAATCGATGCCAGGGCCTCGTCCCTCGACATTTCGACGCCCGAGCCACCGATCGCGACCGCCAGTTCGACCTCGTGATGCAAATCCTCCGTTCCGCGCGGGAAAGGCAGCTGCGTACCTTGCTCCACGACCGCGTCCGCAGGTTTGGCAAAGAAAAAGGGTGGTTCACGCTCGGGATCGCTGCCCATCTCACGGGCGTGCTCGGAATAATTGCGGCCGACACACCAAATTCGCCGTACCGGAAAGCGGGTCCCATCGCTGACGGCGATGCTCGGCTGTCTTGCGGGTAAGATTGCCCAGCGTGGAGCCTGCTCAGTCATGCGCCACGTCAACGAGTCCCGCTGCCGCGCGCTGATGGGCGAGGCGATAGCTGTCGGGAATAGCGATGGGCGGGTTGTCTCCGGGCAGGAACTCAACCGTGACGAAATCGAGATCGGTGTCGCCGACATTCTCGACCGCGTGGACGAAATATTCGCCGGGACCGTGTTTGAAGTGCCGGGTTTCGCCCGGATAATGATGAACGTCGACGATACGACCGTCCTCGTAATATCCGCGTGCGATGCCGCTGGTCGTGACCGACCAGAAATAGTCGAGCACATGCCGGTGGAAGTTCAGGAAGCCGCCCGGCGGCAGATGAAGGTGCCAGACCCGGCAATTATCCGATTCCGATACAAGTAGGCTCCCGACCGCGCCGCTGAAGCGGTTTGCCTCATATTCCCGCTGCAGATGCTCCGGCCAGTGACCGCGCGGATTTTCAGGCGGACCGGGTTCTGACTGGACTACGATCGTGTGCATCTGACTGATCCTCTGATAACGATATCGGGTTTGCTGCGATCTGCGGCACGTCCCACAATCCCTCGCCCGGTCGCCAATATGTTGACCTTTTTGGTCTATTTAAATCTCTACTTCTTGTTTGGTTGCCGGTCAATATTGCGCATCGGCCGGTTTGGTCGCCAGCAAGCGCGCCAAGTCGCGGAAAGGTGCTCGCGTCAGACCCAGAAGGACGACTGCGCCGACGCATCCTGCAACGCTGACGATTGCGAACGCCGCGTTGATCCGCGCCGGATCGCGGAAGACATATTGCGTGAGGATGGCGACCAGCGTTGCGGCCGTCCCACCCACCACTACATTGGTCCAGAATACATAGATGGCGGTTGCCTGGCCGCGCATCGCGTTCGGCATGATTTCCTGCAGGGCTCCCGGTGCGAGGGGGAGCGAGAACGGCGCGAAAAAGGAAAAGGCCGCCAAGGCTCCAATGACCACGACAGGCGCGTGAAACACACCGATCGCGACGGCGGCGAGTGCAGTTACGATCGCAGCAGCGATCGCGACGACCAGCCGTCCGTCGATCCGTCCACGTGCGACCAGAATGTCTGCAAGTGCGCCGGCGGTGATCGTGCCGGCCGGAGCGACCAGAATCATCATCAGACCGTACACCATACCCGCCCGGGGCAGCGACCAACCCTGCGTCCGCATCAATATGGTCGGCAGCCATGCCGCGCCCGCATGGATTGAAAAGTTTTGCAGGCAGAAGCCGAAATTATGCCCGAACAGCGTCTGGCGGTGCTTTGCGTAGAAGTGCATCACCTCGCCGATCGAGGGAGGTGCCTCGGCGCTGGCGGCACCGTCGAGGCGGCGCGGCTCACGAATAAGCAGGGTCAAAGGTCCGATCAGCAATCCGAGCGCGGCAAAGCCGATGAGGATCGTCTGCCATGAGTGAATCGCACCGATGAGCGGCACGCTCAGCACCCTGTCGCCGATCACGCGCCATAACAGGCCGCCGAGGAGAAGCACGCCGCCTCCCCCGAGGTACATGCCGCTGTAGAAGACGCCCATGGGCAAGCCACGCCGACCCGCCGGAAAATAATCGGCGAGGAGCGACACCGCTGCCGGGGTGACCGCGGCCTCGCCCGCTCCGACGCCTATCCGGCCGGCGAACATCTGCCAGAAGTTTCCGGCAAAACCACACAGTCCGTTGGCCACGCTCCAGGCGACAATGCCGACTGCGGCGATCGTCCTGCGGCTGCCAACGTCGACCCAGCGCGCCACCGGCAGGCCGAACACCGCATTGAACACAGCGAAGGCGAAGCCGATCAACAGGCTGATCTGGGTGTCGGAGAGACGGAGATCGCGCTGGATCGGCTGGACGAACAGGCTGAGGACGCCGCGGTCCATAAAGGCGAGGACGCAACCGAGCGTCAGGATGATGCAGGCAGTCCAGGCCTGCCCGCCTGGGGGATATCGGGGATCTGCGACCACCGGGCTGCGCGCCGCGCGGACTGCAATGTCCATCCTTCTCTCCTGTATCGCCTGCGCTCGGCATTTATCGTTGCTAGGCGTGCCCACCGTATTTATAGTGACCGATATGGTCAATATAATATTGGTCAGAGGAAGGGCCTAAAGCCGCATGATCAGCTTGAAGAGACTCGACGCGGGCGAGGCCCGAACCGTGATTGACGGGGTGAGGCAGAAGGCCGCCGAGATCGGCGTGCCCATGTGCATCGCGGTCGTCGACGAGTCGGGATTTCCGATCGCGTTCGAGCGAATGGACGGTGGCAAGGTGCATTCGATCCAGGTCGCGATGGACAAGGCCTTCACGGCAGCGTCAGCGCGCCGCCCGACCCACGAGATCGCCACGCTGGCCCAACCCGGTCAGCCGCTGTTCGGTATCAACGTCGCGATCGGCGGTCGATTCTCGATTGTGGGTGGCGGTATCCCCGTGATTGTCGATGGCACCGTCGTGGGCGGTGTTGGCGTCTCCTCCGGGACGCCGGCCCAGGATCTCGAATGCGCAACCGCCGGCGTCGAGCACCTGGCTCAGCATTGGGAAGACGCACGGTGACCCTTTCGCCGGCCATCTCCCGGACCTGGGCGCGATGAATTCCGAACCGGCAATGGCGCCGACAGCGCATCCGCCCCAGATCGCCAAGTTCGACTATGTCATCTTGGGCGGGGGCACGGCCGGCTGCGTCCTCGCTGCACGCCTCTCAGCGCGCCCGAGCAAGCGCGTCCTGCTGGTCGAGGCAGGCATCGACACGCCGCCTGATTCTACCCCCGGCGATATCCTGGACACCTACCCGTCCTCCTATGCGAATCCGGCGTACCGCTGGACACTGCATGGACATGCCCTGACGGCCGACCAGTCCCCCGCAGCGCCCCTGCTCCACGCACGGGTCATGGGTGGCGGTTCGTCCATCATGGGAATGATCATGCTGCGCGGCCTCCCCACCGACTATGACCAATGGGCCCTGCTCGGTGCTGACGGCTGGTCCTGGGACGACGTGCTTCCCTATTTCCGGATGCTCGAGAACGATCTGGACTTCGATGGGCCGATGCACGGCCAGTCCGGTCCGACCGAAATCAGACGGCATGATCCTCTCACCTGGCCGCCCATCGCCCAAGCCGCGACCGCTTTTGCGATGGAGAACAACCTGCCCTTCATCGCCGACATGAACGGGGACTTCAGGGACGGCTATGGGTCCCTGCCGATCGCCGGGACGCGGGCGCGCAGAAGCTCCAGCGCAGGTGCTTATCTGACCAACGAGGTGCGCGCCCGGCCCAACCTGGAGATCGTTGCGGGAGCGGCTGCGCAGGCGCTCCTTTGGGACGGGAATCGCGTGAGCGGGGTCCGCGTCGCGACGCCGACGGGTGAGCGGGACGTTGCCTCGGCCGAAACCATCCTCGCGATGGGCGCCCTGCTGACGCCCTACTTCCTGCTCCGTCAGGGCATCGGCGATTCCGTGGACCTTGGTATGGCCGGCATCGCCGTCAAACGGGCGCTGCCGGGCGTTGGGCGAAACCTGCAGAATCACGCCGCACTGACGCTGACCGCCCATCTGAGACGGCGCGGGCTGCAACGGCGTCCCGAGCGCAATCACAACAACAGCATGTTCCGCTACTCATCGGGCGAGCCCGGCTGCGGACCCACGGATATGGCGCTCGCGATCGGAAGCCGCGCGACCTGGCACGCGGTAGCCGCGCGCGTCGCACATTTCGGTCCAATCGTGATGGCGCCCTTCTCGCGTGGAAAGGTAAGTCTCCGGGCGCCGGGCGCGCGATCGTCAGCCCCTCTGATCGAATATGATCTGCTCGGGGATCCCCGCGACGCGAGGCGACTGTCGGACGCGATCGACTTTGTGGCAGATTTGACGGCCATGCTACAACAGCGCGGACTGATCGGCGGTCCGGTGCCGGTGAGCCGGATGGCGATCGCCGCCCGGTTCGCGGCGCACACGCGACCTAATCGACTGGCCACCGACGCGATCGCCATGGCGGTTGACTGGCTCCCGGCGCTGGGCGACGCGATCGTGAACGCTCTCGGCAAGGACGGCATGCGCTGGGACGACATCCTGACCGACCATGCGACGCGCGATGCGTACATACGCGCCAACGTCACGCCCCTCGCCCATCACGCCGGCACATGCCGAATGGGCCGGGCGGATGATCCGGGTACCGTCGTCGATGTTGCCGGCAGGGTCCACGGGGTCCCGGGCCTTCGGGTGGCGGACGCGTCCATCATGCCGACCGTTCCACGAGGCAATACCAACCTCCCGACGCTGATGATCGCCGAGAAGATCGCAGCTGCGATTGTCGCGGCCACCTAAGCAACCAAGATTGAGGAACATGATTATGACGAAAACCGGCCTGCACGGGGTGATCGCGGCGATCGCCACGCCTATCCACCCGAACGGGGAACCGGACCTGCAACGCCTCGAGCACCACGCGCGCGCGCTGCTGGATGGTGGCTGCGACGGGTTGAACCTGCTCGGTACGACCGGTGAGGCGACATCATTCAGCGTCGATCAACGCCTGCGCGTCATGGGAGGCATGGCCGATGCGGGATTGCCGCTTGACCGGATGATGGTCGGAACGGGGGCCGCAGCCACGGCCGACGCCATCACCTTATGCAAAAGCGCCGCAGAACTCGGGTTCGCAGGAGCGCTCGTACTGCCCCCCTTCTATTATAAGCCGGTCAAGGATGGCGGAGTCGCAAACTGTATCGCCGCCCTAGTTGAAGCGACGGCGGAAGCGGCTCTGCCCATATACCTTTACAACTTTCCCGCCTTAAGCGGTGTGCCTTACACGCCTTCGCTCGTTAGGCTGCTTCTCGAGCGTTTTGGGGCACGGATCGCGGGGCTCAAGGACTCATCAGGCGACCTCGCTTACGCTCGCGAGGTTGCGAGCTTGTCGCCGGAATTGCGTGTGTTTCCCTCAAATGAGGCAACATTGATGGAGGCGCGCGAGGGTTCGTTCGCCGGATGCATCTCCGCGACCGCGAACCTGAACGCAAGGGAGTGCGCCGCGGCCTATCGCGATGGCGACGGCGCCGCGCTGTACCGGGCGGTGCGCATCCGCGCTCTGTTTGACGGACTGCCCCTCGTTCCCGGCATCAAGGCGATGCTCGCGTGGCGGCAGGGCGATCCCGCCTGGGCGCGTCTCGTGCCGCCCCTCGCGCCGCTGGATGAAAGGGAGGCGTCGGTCCTCACGTCGCGCGAGAAGGAACTGGCGCTGCCCTGAGTTCGGCTGCGGTGTCTTTCCGCGCTGGTCGTAATGTGCCAAGCGTCACATAGGTAGGGCGACCCGTCGGTTGTCGGAAACCCAGAGGTTCGTTTGGACGCACAGGACACTTCACCGGCGCCGCTCCGGCGGCGGCGTCAGCAGCGCAGCATCGATACACGGCTGAAGATCGTCAAAGCCGCGCTGTCCGAGTTCGCCAAATATGGATTTGACGGCGCGAGCACCCGTGGAATCTCGCAAGCGGCTGATGTGCCGCACTCGCTCGTAATCCACCATTTCAAAAGCAAATTTGATCTGTGGCACGCGACAGTCACGGAGACGGCAAGCTGGTATCTTGGCCGAGTATTCCTTCCGGAGGGCGGTGCCGGGATGACACCATCCGCCCGCCTCAAACACTATTTTGCCGAGTATATCCGGTTTTCAGCCGAGCACCCCGACTGGTTTCGGATGATCACGCAGGAGAATACCCTGCGGTCCGAGCGGCTGGCGTGGCTGGTCGAGCATCATGTCGGTCAGACGGTGCAGCGCACGACGCAGATGATCGCCGCGGCGCAAGAGGAAGGCGCATTTGTGGACGGTGACCCGCTTCAGCTCCTCTATCTTTTCGTTGGTGCAGCGACAGGCCCTTATCGGTCTTCGGCCGAAATAGAGCTGCTCACGGGGCACTCCCCCAATGAGCCTAATATGGTGGAGGAACACATCCAGACCTGCGAACGTCTGTTTTTCCGCGAGCCGGTCAAGAATTGACAAGCCTGCGCTGGGACCTCGACGAGCTGAGAACGCGTGGGGCCGGCGGATCCGGCCCCAGGCAAAAGGCACCCGAGCTTCACCCCGCAACCCCTACTTCCCGAAATGCACCTGCAACTCGATGCCGACCCGGAAGGGCTGGTTTGCAAGGCGACCCGGCTTGCCGCCGATAAAGGCGGGGAAGATGAACTCGGACGTGCGCTTGTCGGTCAAATTCTCGACAAAGCCGGTCAGCGACCAGCGCTGCGCCTCAATTCCAATTCTGCCGTTTACGAAGGTGGCTGGATCAGCATTCGTCACATTTTCGAGGTCGTAGGAGATATCGCCGCGGCGGACGACTTCCACTCGAAACAGGGCATGCAGGTTCGCGTTCAGCGCTGGGCGATACTGGATGCTCGCCTCCTCATTGTCGGTGAACGCGCCGGGCAGACGGTTGCCGACGAAAAGTGACGTGCCGTCGAAATCATCAATGCGCGTTTTGGAGATCGACGCAGATGCCGACACGGTCAGGTCGTCGGTCGCCCTGATGTTGAGGTCGGCCTCGCCGCCGATCGCATGCGATTTGGCGATCGAGGTGATGAAGCGCCCGGAAACCGGCGTAATGATCGTCCGCTGAAATTGCGTATTGTCATAGTCGGTGCGGAAGAAGTCCGCGTTGAACACGATGCGCCTGTCGGCGAAGGACGACTTGAAGCCGAGCTCGAAGCCCCTTGATATTTCCGACCCATAGGTCCGCTTGGCGCCCGCAGCGATGAGATTGGCGGCATTGAAGCCGCCACTCCGGAAGCCCTTGCTATAGGTACCATAGAGCATCAGGTCGGGAGTCGCCTGCCATTTGAGCGTGCCCGACGGCTGCCATGCGCTGAACGTACCCGCAACGTCGCTGCCGGCGACGTTCAGGAGCTTGTCCGTTCGCGCGTCGGTGTCGTAACGAACCGCACCCGTGACCGAGAAATTTGCCGGCAGCTTCAGCGTACCCTGAGCGTATCCAGCCCATGACCGGCTCGTATTTCGGTCATAGGATAGGATCGTCGTCTGGGGCGTCGTCGCGGCTGGATCCGGCAGCGCGTTGATGTAATTCTCGCCGATCCGGTATTGGTAAAATGCCCCGATCGTCCAGGTGAACGGCTGGCCACTCTTCGATGTCAGTCGCGCGTCGATGTTAATCGCCCGGTCGAGCTCCGGATTGTAATTGTAGCGGGTCGCCGCAGCCCCGTAGTCGAGATCACTGACCACGTAGTCGCGCGCGCGCGCATATTGTGCTACGACGCCGAGCGTTCCGATCGAGGTTTCCTGATCGATCTTGAGCGCTGCGGTGAAGATGCGGCGCTGATCATAGTTCTTGAAGTTGTTGACCAGCTGATAGCTGTCGAAATCCTTAAGCGAAGGACCATTGTCAGGCAGGATCACAAGGTTGTTCGTTCCGAGACGCCCCCTCGTATAGGTGCTGGTCAGCTGGACGCGGGTGCCGATAGCAGGGGTCAGCAGCAGCTCGCCGCTAACTGTACCGATATCTGCATAGTCTCCGTATCCGCCAATCGTGACGTTGCGGAGCAAACCGTCGCGGGTCTGATACGAGCCGCTGATTTTGGCGGCGAGGGTATCAGCGATGATCGGACCGGAGATCGTCGCAGCCGCGCGATAGTCATTGCCCGATTCTACGGTAAAACGGCCATCGATCCGAGTCTCATTATCGGGCTGGCGCGTGTTGATCAGGAGCGCGCCCGCGATCGCGCCGCGACCGTAAAGCGCACCCTGAGGCCCTCTCAGGATCTCGATGCTCGAGATGTCGAGCAAGTCTGACCGGGCGAGAGACAGGAAGGGCAATTGCACTCCGTCGACGAGGATCGAGACCGGCGCGTCACCGCCCTGCACCGCCGAGATTCCGCGAAGCGCGATGCTCGGGACGCCGGGTCGGATGCCACCTTCGAACCTGAGGGATGGCACAAGTCGGCTGACATCGTCGAGCGAGGTCACACCTGCTGTGCGAATAGTATCGCCCGTCAGGACCGAGATCGAGGCCGGAGCCTCTTGCAACCGCTCGTTGCGACGTAGGGCGGTGACGACAATATCGGGACCCGCCGCGGCATCGCCGCTGGCTTCTTGCGCCGGAACCCTAGTCGGATCGGGGACTTGGTCCTGAGCTACGGCTGGATGGGCCACGAAAGCGCCGAGCAAGCAAACGCAGGCAGCGGCGGTCGGCATCTTCAAGATTTTCATTCGGTCCCCTCCAATGATGTCCGACCGGCTTTGTGCAGTGTCGCGACCAATCTCCGGATTGGTCGAATTGGTCATTATCGTATATAGACCATGTCGGTCAATATACGATAATGAGGGGCCGCAGCATCCCGTAGCGGCCGAGGCACCCCGAGAAGCTGCGTTACTGAACTGGAGCAGCCTGTGAGAAATCTTGACCAGACCCAAACGATCGACGACCTTCGTACGATGGCAAGAAGGCGCCTGCCGGAATTTCTCTTCGTGCCAATGGATCAAGGCGATGGCTGTGGCACAGGTCCCAAGCGCAATGTAGCAGCGTTCGACCAGTATCTGTTCAACGCAAGGACGATGATCGCAACGGATTCCGACGGGCTGCGTACACCCCTTTTTGGACGCACCTATTCATTGCCCTTTGGCATTTCTGCTCTCGGCTATGCGGGTAAGCTAAGGCGTTATGCCGACGAATCGCTTGCGGAGGCAGCTGCCGAAGCGAACATTCCCTTCATCCTGTCAGGCGCAAGTTGTGCTACCATTGAGACGATCGCCCGCCTGGCGCCCAATCACGTCTGGCAGCAGATCTACGCCGCGCGAAAGAGTGAGATCACCGAGCGATTCGTTACGAGGGCAGCTGATGCCGGCGTTCGGGTTCTGGTCATGACGGTCGATAGCCCGGTTCATCAGCGCAATCATTGGCTCGCCCGGACCGGTATCGCTTTGCCTGCGACGATCCGGCGGTCAGCCTGGCCTTATGTTTTGTGGCAGGCAGTGACGCACCCTTCATGGTCGCTCGAAGTGGTGCGCAACGGCGGCTTGCCCGGACTTGAGAGCTGGCGCGAATTCGCGCTGCAACCGCCGACGGCGGCGGCGAGCGTGCGCGCTTTCCACGACAACATGCCCGGGCGGCAGGACTGGTGCGAGGTTGATCGGGTTCGGCAATGGTGGCCGGGACAGCTCGTCATCAAGGGACTGGTCGATCCGAGCGATGCGAAGCGTGCCCTTGCGCTCGGAGCCGACGCCGTGACGGTGTCAAACCACGGCGGCAATAAACTCGAACGCATGGCGGCTGCGTTGGACTATCTTCCGGGAATCGCCGGCGCCCTTCCAAGTGACGCAAGCGTATTTTTCGATGGCGGAATCCGGTCGGGGATGGACGTGATGGTCACTCGTGCGCTTGGTGCGACCTTCAGCTTCCTAGGACGCGCCGCGCTATATGGTGTTGTCGCGGGCGGCACAGAAGGCGCGTTGCGCGCTATCGCCATTATTCGCGAGGATCTCGAGCGCACCCTTGCGCTGATTGGAGCAGGGAGCGTTGCCCGCGTTGATTCCACCTTCATACGACATAGTTCGGGGAGCGCGCCGAAGAGCCCAACCCGGGATTCGTAAAGGTCAAGCTCATACCATCGCCGAAAGTGCGGGCATCCTGCTCGGCGCGCCGCTCCCAGGTCGCAGCTCGCGCACGCCGGTCAGATACGACAAGCGCGGCTACAGTCGCTGCAGACGTATCGAGATCATGTTCGGCCGCCTCAAGGATTGGCGACGGGTCGCTACCCGCTGCGATCGCCGCCCTCTTCTCAGCCATCGCCTCGCAGCCACCGTCATTTTCTGGCTGGGATCAACGAGTCCTGACCCAAGTCCCATACGTGTCGCCGTGTCAGCGGGTTCGTTCCATCCGGCTTCATGAGGTCGCGCACCACGCCAAGCTCGACGATCAACGCCGCGCGACCTCACAGAACCCTCCAGATTCTCGCCGCCGGCTCAAGCCCGACCATGTCTGGTCGCTGAGGCGCCTATCTGGAGCATGGCACATCCGACAGCCGCCCGCAGCGCCAGATGGCACGTCTCCCGATCAGTAACGCACGCTGAACTGGACACCGTAGGTCGCGGGCATGCCGGCGTAGCGTCGCACATTATCCAGTGAGCGGGACACGTTGTTCCAATAATATTGGTTGGTGATGTTCCGGCCAAATATCTGGACCCGATATTTTCCCTGATCAAAGTCGACACCGGCGCGCGCATCGACCAACCAGTAAGCGTTGATATCGAGCAGATTGCTGCCACCGAAGCCGGCGGTCGTCTTTGTCCGATAATTGGCGTTCGCACCGAGAACTGCCTGCATCGTGCTCGTCAGCGGGAAGCGATATTCGCCGTCCAGCACGACCTGCCATTTCGGTGTATAGGGAAACGGGTCTCCGGCAAAGTTCGTCGAATTGCCGAGGATGTCGACATTGATGAAGTCCCCGACGACGCGTGTATCGAGATATGTCCCGGCCGCGGTCAATGTGAGCCCCTTCAGCGGGAATATTGTCAACTGCGCTTCAGCACCCTTGATCTCGGATTTCGGGACGTTGGTAAGGACGTTGATCGCGCCAAACACGTTGGGCGTGAAGACCTGCCGGCCGAGCACCTGCTTGTTCCGATAGTCATAATAGAAGGCCGCCGCCGTGAATTCGATCTTGTGGTTGAGGAGCGCCGTCTTGAGGCCCAGCTCATAGGCCAGCACCGATTCCTGCTTGGCTGGCGTGAATTGCAGATCATTCGTCGCAGCAGGCGTCGAGGCGCTTCCCGCCTTGTAGCCCTTGCTGACGGAAACATAGAACAGGGTGTTCGGCGTCGGCTTGAAGTCGATACCGCCGCGCCATGACAGGTTCTGCTGGTTGAGCTTATCGACGTAAAGGTCGGGACCGAACGTCAGCGGGTTGACTGAGCCGCACTTGAAGGGCGCTAATGGCGCGACCGGCGCCAAGCCTTGCGCTGCGCGCGACTTGTTGATCACCCGTGTAAATGCGTCGGCCGCATTTGCCGACTGCGGCACGGAGCAGCCTGTATAATGAAGGTCGGCCGCAGTATAGCGGACGCCGCCGCGGATGGTCAGGCGATCAGTGATTCTGTAATCCAAATTGGCGAACATCGCCTGCGTATCGAAACGCTGGGTGACATCGGCCTCGGTTTTGTCGAGCGGAAGAGCCGGCGGCGCGCCGAGCGAGACCGCGCTCGTCGAATAGGAAATATCGATATAGGCCGCAGCGGCCGCATAATCGTGCGCGTAGTTGAGCCCTGCGATATAGGAGAGCCGGCCGACATCGCCCGCCGCGCGCAGCTCCTCAGAGATCGATTGCAGCTTGCCGCGCATGTTGGAATCGATGTTGGTCAGCGCCGTGCCGTCGGCATCGGCCAGCTGATCGACTTTCATATCGGAAAAGGACGTCAGCGATGTGAGCGTCATCTCCGGCCGCGCCTTGAAGTCGATGCGCAGGTTGCTCTGCACGAAGCGATTATGGCTGCGATAATCCTTGCCGGGATCCCAGTCCGCCGCCCGGTCATCGGCGGGCGCCAGCGGATAGGTGGCGAGCAGCGGGATGAGCTTGGCCTGGGCGGGCGTGCCGGGCGCGAAGGCGGTAAATTGCGGCGCCTGCGTGTCCGATCGGTCGTAGAAGCCGTTGACGTCGAACCGCACGCTCAGCCGGTCGCTCGGCTTCCAGGCGAGGATGAAGCGCCCTTGCGTGAAGTCCTGCGCGCCGAGCGCGTCGTCGCGTGTATAGCTGCGCTGCCAGTCGCCGCCCTGTACCGTGCGGAGGGCGAGACGTGCGTCCAGCGTCGAGCTGAGCGGGCCGCTGACATAGCCCTGCACATCGACAACCCCGAACCGCGCATAGCTTGCCGTCGTGCCGGCATGGAACGTGTCGGTCGGCTTTGCCGCGATATAGTTGATCGCGCCGCCGGTCGCGTTCTGCCCGAACAGAGTACCTTGCGGCCCCTTCAGGACTTCGACTCGCTGCAGATCGAAGGCCGCGCCCTTGGACTCGATCGAGAAGGGGATCGGCGCCTCGTCGACATAGACGCTGACCGTCGGACGCGATGCCAATGACTGATCGAAGAAGCCGACACCACGCAGCGAGAAGACTGGGACCGAGCGGCCGCTCTCGACATAGCTAAGGCCCGGCGTCACCTTGACCAGATCCTGCACCGAATAGATGCCCTTGTCGGCGAGCGCCGCACCGCTGATCGCGGTGACGGAGGCCGGCACGCTCATCGCGGTCTCAGACCGCTTGTTGGCAGTGACGACGATGTCCGTCGTCTGGGGCGCGTCCATGGTTTCCGGTGCCGGCGCGACTGGCGCCGTCTGGGCAATTGCGGGCGTCGCCAGAGCGACGGCGAGCGAGGCCGCCGACACGCAACAAGCCAACCGAATGTACCTCATCTCAACTCTCCCTGACCAGCCTGACCAGTGTGCCTGGCTCTTCTCATGGCGATAGCTAAATTGCATGTTCCATGCAATATGGATTTATTCACTGCTTAAAAAGGGCTAATATGGCCTATCTTGCATGGAACATGTCAGATAACCCACCCGAAGTCCTCAAGCCGCAACCGGTGAGCACGGGCTTTGCGGGACAGGAGCGACATCGTAGAAGGACGACATGACAGCAAAGACGCCATTGAAAGCATCGACTCCCACCCGCTCGCAGGCGACCGCGGAAGCGATCCGAGCGATGATCCTGAGCGGCGAGATCGAGCGTGGCGAATGGCTGCGGGCGCAAGTGCTGGCCGATCGCCTCGGCGTGTCGCGCACCCCGATCAGCGAGGCGCTCGGCTTCTTGTATAAAGAAGGCCTGCTCGAATATCGTGTGCACCGAGGATACCGCGTCAAGACCTTCGACGCCGACCTGCTGCTCGGCGCCTTCGACGTGCGGCTCACGCTCGAGGGACTGGCGTGCCGGCTGATCGCCGAGCGCGGCATGAGCGATGCGACGGCGATCCTGGTGCGCGACAATCTTGCGCGCACCGAGGATATTCTCTTCAATCACGAATGGACGCCCGAGACGCGCGAACGCTGGCGCCTCGCCAATCTCGAATTTCACGATGCCCTGCTCGAGGAAGCGGCCAATCCGTATCTGACCGAGGGCGTGCTGCGCACCCGGCAATTGCCCCCGATCCTCAACAGCGCGAAAGAGCCGATCGATACCAACGAACTGTTCCCGCGCCTCGATCGGACGTTCAGCCAACAGGCATTCCGCGACCATGCCCGCGTCGCCGAGGCGATCGAGGCGGGCCAGGGCGCACGGGCCGAGGCAATGATGAAGGAACATATCTTCACGACCCGCGAGGCGGCCCGGCGCATCCTCACGGTGATGGTCGGCTGAGGCTCAAATCTCGAACGTGCTGCCAGCCCGCGCGGCGAGCGCCTCGATGAGCGGCCGGACATCGGTCAGGTCGTCCAGCCCCATGACTATCCGCTCGATCCGGTCGCGGCGCTCGGCAGTGATGATCCCCTTGGTCAGCAAGCGATATTTGGCGGATATCTCGGCGCGTGACATGCCCGTGGCAAAGGCCCTGGACTGAAGGAGATGCTCTTCCTCCTTGCTGCCGTCGGTAAAGGTGATCGTCACCGTCGATTCGAGGATCGACTTGTCGAACGCTGGTTCGTGCCGGGCGTGAATCTTGCCGATCATTGCCCATATATCGTCTGCGTCAAGCCTGGTTGGCGCGAACTGGGCGGGAAGCACCGCACCATCGACGATCGCTGCCGCCATCGCATAGCCGATAAACATCTGCGCGCCGGTCGGCTCCATCGGGCGCTTGGCTTCCCACCAGCCATGGTTGAACGCCGCCGCCGACATGGCGATGTCAACCCGTGCCACATCCCTCGGCGCGAAAGGGCGCCGCGCGCGGATCGCGAACATGGCGTCGAGGGGGCCGTGCGACGCGCCCATCGCGGCATAAGGCTTGATCGAGATCGCAGGGGTTTCCCACTTCGCCCCAAGGCCGTTCGCTACGGCGGCGACGATCGGGGCGTGTCCCTCGCCGAACACCGACAGGTAACCGCCATAGGGCGCTTCGAACACCTGCTTGATGCCGGTATAGCCGCCTTGCGCCAGCATTGCGCCGGTATAACCCGCACGGGACGCGAAGCCATGATGCATCCGCTTGACCATCGAACCATATTGCGCCGCCATGAGCCCGCCGGATTGCGTGCCGGCGATGCCCAGCGCGTCCTCCATCTGGGCCGGCGACAGGCCGATCGCCACGCCGGTAGCGGCGGCCGCAGCATGCGTGCCGAACACCGAGCCAGAATGCCAGCCACGAGTGAGCATGTCGCCACCGTGCAGCGCCAGTCCGGCGCGCGGTCCGGTCTCGAAGCCTGCGATCGTCGCGGTGAGGAACTCCTTGCCCGACACCTTCTTCCCGATCGCAGTCGCGAACAGGGCCGGCAGCACCACCGAGCAGAGATGCACCGGCGCATCGGGATACACATCGTCGAGCTCGAACGCCTGGATGAAGGTACCGTTGAGCAGCACGGAAGCCGGACGCGCGATCGTCCGCCCCCAGCCGATCAGGAAAGCGTCGCCGGCGCCTTCGAAATTCATCATCGCGTTGACCGCGGTGCGCGACCAGGGCAGCTGGGCGCCGACGAGCGCGCAGCCCAGGCCGTCGAGGATGATGTCCTTGCCGCGCTCCACCACCGCTTTGGGGATTGCGTCATAGTTAAGTCCGGCGAGCCAGGTAGCGAGCTGCCCGGTCACCCCTGCCGGTGCAGTGGGGTCCTTGTGCTCGCCGTCGGATGAAGGAGCTGGTGTGCTCTCGGACGCGGCGGAAGGCGCGGCGCGCACGGCGACCGCGGTGACCGCTCCCGCAATGGCCGCCTCGCGCGCCAAGCTCATGAAACCCCGGCGATCCATTTTGCTCTCCAATTCCAAGACCTCAGATTTGCGCACCGCGCGTCAGCCGGCGAGGACAGGGTCGGGTATATCCCATATCCATGGTCGATCAGTGCGGTCCCGCGCCTGCCAGTTGACGATCCCTTGGCGCACCAAGGCGGTCTGTCCGATATCGTCCAGTCCTTCGAGCAGCGCCTGGCGCCGGAGCGGATCAATTTCGAACGCGATGGCCCGGCCACCCGGCGCGACGATCATGCATCGTTCGAGATCGACCGCGACCGGCGCGTCGCTCGCCCGCACATCCGCGGCGATCGCCTCGACCTGTGCTTCAGGCAAACGGATCGCCAGCAGACCGTTCTGGAAACAATTGCCGTAAAAGATATCGCCGAAGCTCGGCGCAATGATCGCGCGGATGCCGCGAGCGGCGAGCGCCACGACCGCGCCCTCGCGCGACGAACCGCACCCGAAGTTTGGCCCGCACAGCAGGATCGGAGCATCGCGGAACCGCGGCTGATTGAGCACGAAGGACGGATCCTCGCTACCGTCGGCGCGGAAGCGCAGCGCTTCCAGCGCATAGTCGCCGAGCCGGCTCTGGTCCTGCTGGGTCAGCCGCTCGATCCTGATGATGACGTCGGTGTCGATATTGGCGTGCAGCAGTGGCGCCGCCTGGCCAGTCACCGCGACAAAGGGCTGCACGCTCAAATCCTCCTCACATCGGTGATGATGCCGGTGATCGCGGCGGCTGCCGCCATTGCCGGGCTGGCCAGGTGAGTTCGCGCGCGCGGGCCCTGTCGCCCGACGAAATTGCGGTTCGACGTCGAGACCGCGCGCTTGCCCGGCGGGACGATCTCACCATTGGCAGCGACGCACATGCTGCACCCGGGCTCCCGCCATTCAAAGCCGGCGTCGCGGAATATCCGATCCAGACCTTCCGCCTCCGCCGCGCGCTTCACGGCGACCGAGCCCGGGACGACCCACGCGGTGACGCCCTCGACAACCCGGCGGCCGCACACGATCTCCGCCGCTGCCCGAAGATCGGGTAGCCGGGAATTCGCGCAGGAACCGATGAATACATAGTCGACCGACGTTCCCGCGATCGGCTGGCCACCTTCGATCCCCATATAATCCAGCGCCTCGATCATCTGCTCCCGCCTGATCGGGTCGGGTTCACTGGCGGGATCGGGAACGATGCCGTCCACATCGATCGACTGACCGGGGCTGGTCCCCCAGGTGATCGTCGGGGAGACCTGCGAAACGTCGATCGCGACGTCGCGATCGAACACGGCGTCCCGGTCGCTGGCCAGCAGGCGCCAGGCGGCGGCGGCGACCTCGAACGTGTCGCCCTGCGGAGCGAACGGCTTGCCGCGCAGAAAGTCGATCGTCTTCTCGTCCGGCGCGACCAGGCCCGAGCGCGCACCCATTTCAACGGTCAGATTGCAGACGGTCAGCCGCCCCTCGATGCTCATCGCCTCGATGGCGTCCCCGGCGAACTCGATCGCATGTTCCACCCCGCCATCGGTGCCGAGCAGGCGGATGACGTGGAGGATGATGTCCTTGGGTGACACCCCCTTGCCGGGCTCGCCATCCAGCCGGACGCGCATGGTCCGCGGCTTGCGCAGGCGCAGCGTCTGGGTGGCGAGCGCGTGGATGCATTCGCTCGTTCCGACACCGAAGGCCAGTGCCCCGAGACCGCCGTTAGTACAGGTATGACTGTCGGCGCAGACGACCGTCGCGCCCGGCAGGACGAGGCCGAGCTCGGGGCCGGTAACGTGAACGATGCCTTGCCCGCGCGCGCCAAGATCGAACAGCCGGATGCCTCTGGCACGGGTCTGTTCCACCATGGCGTCATAGAAACGCTGACCGGTCGGGAAGGTCGCAGCTGTGCGGCCGGGTGCGCTCGAGACGGCATGATCCGGTGTCGCGAAGGCCAACTCGGGATTGGGCACCTCAAGACCGCGCTCGACGATCGCCTTGAACGCCATCGGCCCGGAGAGATCGTGGAGCAGATGGCGATCGACGTGGAGAAGCGCCCAGCCGTCACCCAGATCCTGGATGATGTGCTGGTCCCAGATCTTGTCGAACAGAGTCTTGCCCATCGTCAGGCCCCGACCGCCGGCGAACCGTTGCGGATCGCATCCCATTCGCGCGAACCAAGCCGTTCGTAGAAGGCGGTCAGCGTGCTGCCATCCATCTTCTGCGGTCTCCCTCCGGCCTTCAGGCCCACGAGGGCGGCGTCGACGCCGGCCACCACGGCAAGCAGGGCGAGGCCAGGATGAATGATCAGCCGGAAGCCCATCTGCTCGGCTTCTTCAGGGGAGACCAGCGGCGTACGGCCTCCCGGCACCATATTCAGCAGACAGGGTCCGCCGACCCTAGCCGGGATCGCCGCCATTTCTTCCAGCGTCTCCGGCGCCTCGACAAAGGCCATGTCGGCACCCGCGTCGAGCGCGCCGCGCGCGCGCGCGATCGCCTCGTCCAGGCCCATGACGCTTCGCGCATCGGTGCGCGCGATCAACACGAAATCCGGGTCGCGCCGTGCCGCCACCGCCGCCCGGATCTTGGCAAGATATTCCTCGCGCGAGATAACTTCCTTGCCCACCAGATGTCCGCATCTTTTGGGAGACACCTGATCCTCGATATGGATCGCGGCGACGCGCCGCGTTTCGAACTCGCGCACCGTACGGGTCACGTTCACTTCATTACCATAGCCAGTGTCGGCGTCCGCGATCACAGGGATGTCCACCGAACGGCTCATCCGCGCAGCATTCTCGACCATCTCGCTCATCGTCAGCAGCCCGTAATCAGGATAACCATAGGCGGCCGAGGTTCCCGCTCCGGTCATATAGACGGCTTCGAATCCGGCGGCCTGTACAAGCCGCGCCGTCAGTCCGTCATAAGCACCGGGCGCCGTGATCAAGCCGCCACGGGCCAGCATTGTACGCAGCACGGCAGATGGCGTCATCATATCCCCTCGCGATCGGCCAAGCTTGCCGGAAGCGGAGCGCCGCAAAATCCGATCACTCCATGCAATACAGGCTAATTCTGCCCCATTTTGCGGTAAAAACGGGAGATGTCAATTCGTATTGCATGTAATATAGGGGTCGCTATGTGATGGAATGCCGTGGCAAGGCACGCGGCGAGGGAGAGGCTATGAACGGCCGGTTGAGGATTATCGGGGCGCTGTGGTTCTTCCAGATCGCCAACTATCTTGACCGGACGGTGATCGGCTTTGCCGGTCCATCGTTGATGAAGGCGCTTGCCATGCCACCCGAGACGTTCGGCGTGCTGCTCTCGTCGTTCGCGATCGGCTATGGCCTGGCGCAAATCCCCGGTGGGATTCTTGCCGATCGCTGGAGCGCACGCGCGCTGTTGATCGTGTCGCCGCTCCTATGGGCACTGTTCACCGGCCTCACCGGCCTGCTCACCACCGTTGCGACTCTGGTCATGGTACGCCTGCTGCTCGGTCTGTCCGAGGCGCTGAGCAACAGCGCGATGGTGAAATTGCTCGGGGATCATTTCGAACCACATGACCGAGCCGTTGCGTCGGGGTTGCTGTCGACGTCGTTCGCGATCGCGCCGGCCATCGCTGGGCCGCTCGTCGGCAACCTGATCGGCGCGTTCGGCTGGCGAAGCATCTTCCTCCTGATGGCGCTGCCTGCGCTCGTGGCGGCGGTCATCAATTACATCTGCTTGCCAGGGGAGGACGCCCGCGTGTCGACGCCGGGTCTTGTAGCGCATGACGTGATGCCGATCGGGCAATTGCTGCGGCTTCCCGTTTTATGGCTGGCGGCCGCCATCTGGTTCCTGTTCTTCATCGCCTTTTCGGGCTTCATCGGCTGGATGCCGAGCTATCTCTCGATCGCGCGCGGCATCGATGTGAAGGGGAGCGGCGTTCTCGGCGGCATTCCTTATTTCGCCGGTGTCATCGGTCTGCTCGCGCTTGGCTGGGCCGGTCGCGGCGCGCGCATAACGCTGTTGCCGCGCGTGCTGGCAGCCAGTTTCGCTGGAGGCGCGATCGGCATGTGGTTTGCGTTTGCGGCGCCTTCGCTGGTCGGCTGCGTATTGGGTCTTTCGGTCGCCGCTTTTTTCCTCTTCGGCATCATCGGTACCTTCGCCGCAATCGCAGTAGGGCTGGCACCGCCCGGCAGCCGCGGCGTCTTCTGGGGCGTGACGTCCACGGTCGGGCAGATCGGTGCGGTCCTGGCGCCCTATGCGATAGGTCGGTGGGTCGGCCTTACCGGGAGCTTTGCAGGCAGTTTCGGCCTGATGACCCTCGCGCTGCTCATCGCGGCAGCGATAACCCTGCTGATCCCGTCCAGGCCGCTCGCACCAGCGGCTCGCGCGTAACGTTGCTGCGGAAGGAAGCCTGATGTCACTGAAGTTCGTCGAAGCAGCTGCCGGGCACGTCCCGACAGGGCTGCTGATCCGGCACATCCTGGAGGGCGCCGTCGCGACCGCGGCCGAACAGGAGATCGTCTACCGCGACAGGTTTCGCTACACCTATGCGGCCATGGCTGAACGGGTTCACCGCCTGGCGTCGGCGTTGTCGGCGCTTGGTGTCGGCGAAGGAGCAACCGTCGCGGTGATGGACTGGGACAGCCATCGCTATCTCGAGGCCTATTTCGCAATACCAATGATGGGCGCGGTGCTTCAGACCGTGAATGTCCGCCTTTCGCGGGCGCAGCTCATCCACTGCCTCGCTAGTACTGGTGCAACCCATCTGATTTTCCACGCCGATTTCGCGACACTAGTTGCAGACATTCTTCCCGATCTGCCGATCCTCACTTGCCACGTGCTGATCGAGGAGAATGGTGTCGTCGACATGGACGGCGTGGCGGGCGAATATGAAGCGCTTCTCGCGGGCGCGTCGGCCCCGTTCGCCTTTGTCGATTTCGATGAGAACGCAGTTGCGACCACATTCCACACGACCGGCACCACTGGTCTCCCCAAGGCAGTTGCGTTCAGTCACCGCCAGATCGTGCTCCACGCGCTCGCGCTGGCGACGACGATGGGGTGGCAACCCGCCGGCCAAGGTCTGCGCAGGGATGATGTCTACATGCCGCTGACGCCGATGTTCCACGTTCACGCCTGGGGTTTGCCCCTCGTCGCGACGATGGCCGGCGTCAAGCAGGTCTATCCCGGGCGCTACGAGCCGGCGCTGATCATCGAGCTGAAGGTACGCGAAGGTGTCAGCTTTTCACATTGCGTCCCGACGGTGCTGCGCATGATCCTCGACGCAGCAGACACCGTCAGCATGGCCACGCTAGCGCCCTGGGCAATGCTGGTCGGCGGCTCGGCGTTGCCCGAGGCTCTCCAAGGTGCGGCCAGCCGATCGGGGATCACCACATTTGCCGGCTACGGCATGTCGGAGACGGGACCTGTGGTCGCGGTCGCCCGCAATGCGGATGCCGACGGGGCCGATTTACGCCGGGCCGGACGGTTGGTGCCGCTCGTCTCAGCAACAATTGTCGATGTCGCAATGACACCCCAACCACGAGATGGCACATCAGTCGGCGAACTCGTCCTGCGCGCGCCTTGGCTGACGGCTTGCTATCCCGGAGACGCCTTGGCGAGCGACGAACTATGGTTCGGCGGTTGGCTGCACACACAGGACATCGCAACGATCGCCCCGGACGGAACAGTCGAGATCAGGGATCGCCTGAAAGACGTCATCAAGAGTGGCGGAGAACGGATTTCATCCGTGCAACTTGAAGATGCCGTATTGCGCCATCCGCTCGTAAAGGAGGTAGCGATTATTGGCGTGGCCGATCCGCATTGGGGCGAACGGCCCTTCGCGTTCATCGTCCTCGACGAATGCGCCCAACCTTCCGAGGTGATCGCTTCCGTGAAGGCCCTGCTGGCTGAAAACGTCGCGACCGGCCAAATGTCCCGTTTCGCCATTCCCGCACGGTTCGAGTGCATCGACTGCCTTCCCAAGACCAGTGTCGGCAAAATCGACAAGCGCGAACTTCGCAATCGAGCAAGTTGAGATTTGGCTGTCGGTGAGCGGCCCCCGAACCCGAGAATGGCTTGCCACGACAAATGGCTGTTCAGGATGCGATCATCCGTGGCTCTGCATAGCCGGGGTCCGAGCCCCCGCCCAGATGGTCAAGCGTTCACGATTTTGACGATAGGCGCATGTGAAGAGATCGCGCCCTATCACCACCGGCAGATCATCTCGCTAGCGCGCGATCAACGGGCGGACTGGCTCGACCCGGAGTGCCCGCGAAGGACCTGTTCCGGTATCTGCCAGAAAGTCTGCTGGTCGTGCGCGTCTTCGCTCCTGCGCTCGAGCTGCCCGAGCAACCCGCCCTCGCGCTATCACAATTGATGAAGCCGCTCGGCGCGGCGGCGCGCGGCAGAGGAATCTGGCTCGATAAGGTGCGGATGTGAGTATGCGCGACAATCCGTCAGCTGCGCCGTTCACACCCAGCGTATTCCCCTGTGCCTCTCAGCAATCACCAAGCGTTCCCCGGATGCGACTGAACGGCGAACGTGTCGGGAGCCGTCCCCTAGCTTGACGTGTCCTCGGGGAGGCAAAAACTCGTGCCTCATCCGGCGGAAGGATTCACTTCGGCCAGTAAAATTTCGCGGCGGTCCGGCTCGATCACTGCGGCGACTCCACTGGCTTCGCCCTGAAATGCAGCCATGTCGAAATTGCGAATGCCCCGATCAGGCAGACCAACGCGGCCGCGAACGCGCCCCGCGCGTCACCTTGCGCAACGAACGCGGAACACAGCAGAGGGCCGCCGGCAGCTCCCAGCGCCTGGACACCGGGAATGACCAATGCCGTGCGCCGCGATCTGTCGTTCTCGATGACGAGGGCAACCTGCAGGGGGGTGAATATGCCCCAGAAGAAGCCAAATACCACCCCGGCAAGCAGCAACGCCCTATAGTCCGGGAGCGAGGTGATAAAAACGATCAGACAGACATTGACGCAAAGACAGGCGACAGCGATCGAATAATAATGAATCCGTTGTGCAACCAGCGCAAGTCCGGCAGATCCGAGGATCGAAGTGGCGACCGTCAGCGCTATGACATTGCCACCCTGTTCCAAATCAAGTCCTGCCTGCCTTGCCAACAGTCCAAAATAGGAAAATGCACCGATGAAATAGGCATAGGTCAGGAACACGGAGAGAAGACTGGAGGCGCTCGCCAGCGTCCAGCTGTTCTGCGGGTGCTCCACGGCGCTGACCCTGAGGCGCGCCATATGCCCCGGCAGCAGAGGCACGACGAGCAGGGAGATGGCAACGGCCGCTGCGAGTACATAGAACGCCCCATTGGCACCGCTGGCCTTCATGACGGTGCCCGGGAGCACCGCCGCCAGCACGAATTGCGCCACGCCCTGAAGCACCAGAAGGATGCCCGCCCATCGCGCCGGAGTCGGCGCGCGTGCAATGATGATCGCAGCCGGCGCAACCAGTACGCCTTCCGCCAGCCCCGCGACGGCGCGATCAACCAGGATGCCAACGCCGGTGAGGCGCGAGATCAGCAAGGCCGCCACGATCAGGACGATCGCAGCGATGGCGACGCGACCTCGGATCTTCGCCGGATCCCAGACACTGCTCGCGATCGCGACTCCGATTCCGATGGTGACGAACTCGATCGCCACCGTCCAACCGACCGCGGAAGCGGACAACCGCCCCTCATCGACCAGCGCGCCAAGGACGACAGGTTGCACGCCGGCAATCAGGAGTGCCGTCGTCCCAAGCAACAGGAAGGCAAAGATTTGAGATGATGAAGGGGCCTGGCCGATCCACATGTTGGTATGGGTCGACCCCGACTTTTCATCCACGCCAGCGACAGCCATCTGTGTTGCTCCATTATTGTACGTGCGGCGCCGCATGGTGCTGTGCCGAAGGCTCACTGATATTTCCGCACCAACGATCCCGGCGGCCCGCGGGCCGCCTCATCGCCAAGCTGCAATCAGGCTGGCGCCCCGGCGATCGCCTTGACCTCCATGAAATCGCCGAGCCCGAACCTGCCGCCTTCCCGCCCGTTGCCGGACTGCCCGTATCCGCCGAACGGCAGGCCCATCGGCGTGGCCCAGCTGTTGATGGTCACAAGGCCGGCGCGCAGTCTGCGCGCAGTGGCCGCGGCGAGAACGGGGTCTCCCGAGACGACTGCGGAAAGCCCGAATATCGTGTCGTTCGCCAGCATCACCGCTTCATCAAGGTCGTCGTAGAGGGTAATGGTCGCCACCGGGCCGAAAATTTCCTCGCGCCATATGCGCATTGCAGGCGTGACCCGGGCGAGGACGGTTGGCCGAACGTAAAATCCCGATGTAAAACCTTCCGGCCGCCCCAGCCCGCCGCTGATCAGGATCGCGCCCTCGTCGATTGCCGACTTTACGAGATCCTGGATTTTGTCGAACTGGGTGGCGTTGATCACCGGCCCGATATGCGGCCCCATCACCGCAGGATCGCCAACCTGAACCTGCTCGGCGATCGCCTTTATGACCGTGATCGCCACATCCGCTTGCGCGCGATGGACGAGCAGACGTGTCGGGGCGATGCAGCTCTGGCCGCTGTTCGCGAAGATGCCAGGTAGGGTCTGGGGCAGCACCGTTGGCAGATCGGCACCCGGCAGCACCAGGTTGGGCGCCTTTCCGCCCAGTTCCTGGTGAACGCGCTTGACCGTACGCGCGGCGGCCACGGCGACTGCGATTCCTGCGCGCGTGGAACCGGTGAAGCTCACCATATCGACATCCGCGTGTTCTGCGAGCGCGGCCCCGACTTCGGTACCGCGACCGTTCACGAGATTGAACACGCCCGGCGGGACGCCGGCATCGTGAAGAATCTCGGCAAGGATCATCGCACAGGACGGCGCCTCCTCCGAAGGCTTCAACACGACCGTGTTACCCGCGGCGAGGGCCGGCGCCAGCTTCGCGCAAATTTGATTGAGCGGCCAGTTCCACGGCGTGATCATCGCCACGACACCGATGGGCTCGTGAACCACGCGCCCGTTTACGAGGCTTTCCTCAAACGGAAAATCCCGCAGCGCGCCCAGTGTCGCCATGATCTGCCCCAGACCGGCCGGCACCTGGGCGACACCGCAAAAGCCGATCGGTGCGCCGACCTCTTCGCTCACGGCCCTGACCAGATCGGGGATGCGCATCTGATACTGCTGGATCACGTTCTCAAGCAATGCGATGCGCTCGCCGAGGCTCGTGCGGGAATAGTCTCCAAAAGCGCGACGTGCCGCTGCGACGGCTGCATCGACATCGCGGGCCGTTCCGAGGGTGATCTGCGTGACAGGCAGCTCGGTTGCCGGACTGAGTACCTGATGGACCTCGCCACCAAGGCTATCGACCCAGGTCCCATCTATGTATTGCTTGAGCAAATCGGTCACTGTCTTCTCCCGTCACGCACGAGGTCATTCGCGCGGAGTGCCGTCGTTGATCCGCGACCACTGGTAGGGACGATGCCGCCGACCTTATACGCGCGATCGGCGGCGCCGTTTTATTTCTAGAATTTGATCCCGGCCGCGATGCCGTATCGACGGGGGTCGAGCGTGAAGACATTCGTGTACAATCCGGAGGACTGATCGGTGAGATAGAGCCCGGTGATCGCGTTATTGTCGAAAATGTTCTGGACGAATGCTCTCACATACCAAGCATCATCGCGCCCGTTCAGCTGGATTTGCGCGTTGGCCTGCTCATATCCCGGAATCTTGTTAACGAACCCGTTGAAGATGCTGCCATATTGTTCCCCGGTATAGGTCAGGTCGAGGCGTGGAACGAGTGTCCAGCCGCTGTGCAGCGGAATCGTCTGCTCGATGCCGATCGAGAATTTGACTGTGGGGGCCTGGGGAAGCTTATTGCCCCTGATGCTCACAGGAACCCCGGAATTGTAGACGCTGATCGCGCCCCCCGTCCCGGCCGCCGCGTCAGCAAGTGTCGAGCACAGGCTGAAGGCGCCATATTGCGTACCAAGATTGGCATCGCTCGGAAAGGCCGTGGCGGGTCGCAGGCCGTTCGCTGTTGTGAGCCCCTGCGAGGCGTTGATCGAATTATTGACCGCGTTCACGAAGCCCACCGCGGTCGCGGCACCTCCAGTATTGGCCACCACAGCGCAGTTATATGCTGCAGACAGATCCTTCACGATGACTGAATTGGGATTGCCGCCGGACGGATCACGTTGATTGACGAACTTCGTGTCGTCCAGGACCTCGGTGTGAAGATAGCTGGCGCCGATATTGATCCGCGTGTTCGGCGCCGGACGCACGATCGCTTCGGCTTCCAGGCCGTAGATCTGGGCGTCGATATTGTCGTTGATCGCCGTCTGCGCGACAATGCGGGCGAGCTGAAGCCCCTTATACCGGTAGAAGAATCCCGTAAGATTGAGCGTCAGCGCGCCGTTGGCGAAGGTGTTCTTCGAGCCGATCTCGAACGCGTCGATATGCTCCGGGCCAAAAGCATCCGGTACAGTAATACCGGCGGACTGCACGGCTGGGTTGAAACCGCCCGATTTATAGCCGCGCGAGTATGAGGCATAGAGCAGATTATGGGGCGTAAATTGGTAATCAAGCACGGCCCGGCCGGTAAAGGCGTCAAATTGGCCATCGCGGACGACGAACGGCTGGTTGCCGGCCAAGACCGGATCGGCATCGTAACTGCCCGCGAAGGGCGATGTGAACGGACTACCTTGCGTGGTGTACGGTGCCAGGAAATTGGCGAATGACGTGCGGTTGACGACGGACTTATTGTCGTTGTTGTAGCGGAGACCGACTGTCAGCTTCAACCGATCGGAGATGTCGAAATAGCTTTCGCCGAAAATCCCGTAGGAGTTGAGGCGATACCGATCCGTGCTGCTGTAGAAAAACGGCGTGGCGAGGAAAGACGGCGCCACCCCAGCATCAAGAGAGGTGAAACTGCCGTAGAGCCCCGAGAGATACCCCGAGCCGAACGAGCTCACGTCATAGTCGGAGACGTGGAAGATCTCGCGCGAGTAGATCCCGCCAAGCAGGAAATTGAACCGACCGTCGAATTTCGACGTGAAAATCGCCTCGGCCGACCAGGAGTCGGTTTTTCGATTCGAGCGATCCAGCGCGAGCGGCGTTTGTCCGCAAATGCTTTTGCCCGAGAAGATGCCCGAAGAGGTCGGATCTGGAAGCGAGGTGCAGATCTTGCCATTTGGACCGTCCGGGATGATCGCATTGACAAAGGACGAAAAATACGACGCGGGCAGACCAGGAATCGCACCGGCGCCCAGCGCCGCAAGCGCATTGAGCGCCGGCTGGATCTGACTCCGCGATGCGATGCCGGGACTGTAATCCTGGGAAGCGTCGTAGTTGGTGCGCTGATACAGACCGGTAAACTGCGCCGTGATTGGTCCGAAATCATGATCGATGCGCCCCTGGATTTGCAGCTCATCGGTGAAGTAGGTCGGGGTCACGTAGGTGTTCACCACGCGCGGGTCGGCAGGCTCCGTGTAGCCCGCAAAGGAGTCGGGTCCGTAGACACTGCCGAGACTGAGCGCCGAGCCGAGCTGTGGCCCAAGGGCCAACGAAACGAATTGCTGCGACAGCAGCGTGCCGCTGCTGGTCGCATTGAAATTCGTCTTGGAATAGTCCAGCCGACCGTTGAGGCAACCCAGGACGCCGGTTGGATCGCGCTGACACATCTGCTTCTGGATACGGAGGCGGTCGTCCTTTTCGCGGAAGTACGAGCCCATCAGATCGACCGTGGTGGACGAGGATGGCTCCCAGCGAAGCGACCCGCGGATCGAATATTCATCGCGGCCATCGATCCGCGAATCCTGCACCGCGTTGTATGTGTAGCCGTCGCGGTTGAGATAATAGCCAGCAACGCGCACCCCGAGCGTTGAGCTGATGGGCAGGTTGACCATCGCACGCGTGCGAACCGAGTTGTAATTGCCGTATTCGACGTCTGCGCTGGCGCCAAAGGCGTGCAGATCTGGCTTGGCGGTGATCACATTAACGACGCCCGAGGTGGCGGAGCGTCCAAACAGAGTCCCCTGCGGTCCACGAAGCACCTCGATCCGCTCGAGATCGAAGTACTCGGTTTCGAAGATGCGCGTGGCGAACAGAGGCGAGCCGTTGACGTGGATCGCGGTGGCTGCTTCGCACGAATCGCCGACACAGAGATCGCCGATTCCTCGGATGGTAAAACTCGAGTCCGCGAAGTTGGTCTTCGTGAAAGAAACGTTGGGCAAGGTCAACTGCAGGTCGGAGGCGCTGCGGATCTGCTGTTTTTCCAGCGCTTCGGAGGAAAATGCCGTCACGGCGATCGGCACCTTCTGCAGCGACTGCGACCGACGCTGCGCGGTCACGACGATGTCGGTGGAGCCGACCGTTTGCGGATCTGCAGTTTCCACCGTTGGGGGAGCCATGGTGTCTGCCGCCTGCGGAGCCACAGTCTCTCGTGTCGGCTCATTTTGAGGTTGCTGCGCAACTTGCGCATGTGCGGACGTAGCTGCTGCCATCGTGAAGACGGAAGCGGTGAACAGAAGGCCGTGGCGCATCATTCTCCCCCTCAGGTTAGGTGCCGACGACTGTTCGTTCAGCCGCGTAACGCGTTTGTCACAGTAGTGAAAACTATATATCGAGCAAGGGCTAAATTCGTCAGAGCCCCTAGGTTTTTCGCTCCCGCCATCGAAGTGCGCTCAGGCACAGCGAAAATTATGTAATACAAGCTATCCCCCCGAGGAGAGGGCCGTCTGCGACCGCTTAGGACTTCACGGCAGGATCGGATCGGCAGCCGCTTCGTATCCGGAGAATCGGCGCACAACATTTTCGAGTATCCGCGATACCGGACCATCAAAGCGCTTGCCGTCCCACAAGCTGCCGCAGAACGTGATCGAGCCGACCGAGAAGACACCCCCACCCGCCGGGGTTTCAACATAGACCATGTCCGCACGCACGAGATCTCCGGCCGGCTCACCTGAAAGAGTGAGGCTTTCGGTCAGCATCTCCTCATGCACCGCACCGAAACTTGCTGGCGGATTTTCGGAAGTGGCGAGAACATGCAGCTTCCCCGGCGACCCCAGCACCGCATCCGCGCGGTCGAGTTCGAAACCCGCGGCACCGCCGGCCGAAAGTCCGTAGTCCCCGAAGCAGTCCTCTTCCACGCCTTCGAATATCCAGGCGGCGGGTCCGTCGTAGGAGGCCGCGCGGCGGCGAAAATAGGTCGCATCGAACGGCCCCTGTGCGGTGAAGCCGATGCCGACCAGCGCCTGCGGATACCGCCGGGCGCGGCGCCACATCCCGCCGAGGAAACCATCGAGCTGATGGTGATATTCGCCCGGCTGTGCCGCCCACAACCGTATCCCACCCTCGGCGCGCCGCACTTCGATGACCTCGGGCGACGAGGGATTGCGCGCGATGCGCCAGTAGAAGCCATTGCCGCCGAGATAGGCCAGGTTGCCGCCATCGGCGACATAGTGGGCGATGGCGTCAAGCGTGCCTGCAGTATGGTATTCCGGGTGCGAGCCGGTGACCACTGCATCGTACTCACGAATCAGCGCCACGCCCTCGTCATCGAGATCTTCGTCGGTGATGACGTCGAAGGCGATCCCCTTGTCCTCGAACCAGGCGAGCAAGTGGGTATCCGCGGGATAGTGCCGCACGCCCGACCCCTTCGGGTCGTCTTCGAAGACGAAATTCGGCCGCATGGTCAGGATCGGACGATGGCGCGAACTCAACGCGACGCCCGACCCGTCCGCGTGCCAATTGTAGGTCGATCGGCCATAGGAACCGAATGCGCCGCCGGTGTAGGGCGAGGCGCCCCAGCGCGCGGATCGTGCCCGCGCTTCCGGCGCACGATTGGCGAAATAGCAGTTCGCATAGGCCATATAGGTATAGGTCGGTGCGAGAAACGCGACGCGTGCCTGGGTCGCGCCGCGAGGCGGCAGAACATAGAATGGCAGCCAGTCCTCCCCGTTCTTCGTAGTCAGGTGAAACGCATACGCACCGCTGCGCAGGTCGTCTGGTACGTCGAACGTAAAAGATCGATCCCAATCACATGAGCCGTAGTCGTCCTCGTGGAAATGGATGGCGCCATATTGATCCGGCGCGTGGCGCCAGGCATGCTCATTGCCACTCCAGCGCGACCCTGTCACAGCGCGGGTGGGCAAGTTGCGCAGCACGCCGTCAACTGCGGACCCGGCACTCGCGACAACACGCTGTGTGTCCATCGAAAGAGAGAAGTCCCATCGGGCGACGAGACGGTCGTGGGAGACGTCACCGGACCAGGGGGTTCCCGACCCCCGATAAACTGCAGGGTCCTCAATCTTTCCGGTGAAATGGCTCGCCACTTCCTCGCCGCCCGCAGCCACGATCAATCGTCCCCCGCTGACTAGTTCGAAGCCCTTCGGAAGCCTGGCCTCAGCCGATTGACCCGGATTATCAGCATCGACACGACCTATCGTCAGGCGACGTGATGACGGATCCACGCTGAGCCAAACACGCACCCAAACCTCTGTAGGCAGCACGCCGAGCAGATCGAGGATCACCGTATCCCCGCTGCTGGATACCTCAGCGCGTAGACCAAGGTCGGTCAGGCGTATCGTGACGGAGCGGTCTGCGGCGCGCTGCTCAAGGATGATGCCCCTGCCCAGATTCATCGTCAGGCAGATCAATGCGCTCCAGGTCGCGCCCTCATCCGACGCCAGATCGGGCCCCGGCAACTCGGCGTGCGATCCCGGGCAGATCGGCTGACGTACTCCAGGCAGCGTTGCGCAATACCGGTGCGACAAGTCCTCGAACCTCAGGCCTGGGCCTGACGGGTTGGGGTCGCCCGAGATGACGCGCTGCAGCCGAGCGGTGAACGGCTCGCCTGCAAGGACGGAGACGTGCGCCGACAACGTCTCGCCAGAGCGCGCGGATAACCGGTCGAGATAGCCGGTGATCGGCATCTCGCGGGTGTCGAGCAGGGGAATGCGCAATCGATGATCCGTCACGAGTTTCCTTGACTACGATTCCGATCGCCTTCGACGGCGACGTGAATACGACACCCACCCGACCTCGGTGGGGAGCGAATCTTCAAGGCGCCGATCGTGCCCCGCGCACGAGCCGCCCCGGCAGTGCGCCGGTGTGCTCGCCGTTGCGATAGGTCACCGCGCCACCGGCGAGTGTTGCCACATATCCGTCGGCGCGCTGACGCAGGCGCCGCCCACCCGCGGGCAAGTCATGCGCGATGCCAGGTGCGTGCAGCCGAAGTGCTTTCAGATCGATCACATTCACATCGGCGCGATGGCCCAGTTCCAGTCGCCCGCGGTCCTTCAGACCGACGCTGAATGCCGGCTCCCATGCGAGCGACCGGATAGCCTCGGGAAGCGGGATGGCGGTCGCCACCGGAGCGTCGCGCACCCAGTTCTGCAGATAGGAGGTGGGGTAGCTCGCATCGCAGATCATACCGTAATGCGCACCGCCGTCACCCAGGCCGAGCACCGTGTTCGGATCGCGCGCCATGGTCCGTGCCGCGTCGAGATTTCCGTCGCGATAGTTGGCACCAGGCAGGAAGAAGATCGCCCTGCCCTCATCGCCGACCAGGAGGTCAAGCGCATATTCCGGCACCGAAAGGCCGAGTTCGGCCGCGCGACGGGCGATCTGGTCCACCGCATCAGGTGTATAATTCGGCGGGTCCCCCATCGGAAAGGCATATTTGAACTGCTTGCAGAGCGCGAGTTCGACCTCGTTGCTGCTCGAAGGCAGCTCGCCGATCAGGCGGGCGCGCACGTCCGGGTCGCGCAACGCCGCGACCCGGTCGGCGAGCGGCAGATGGGCGATTGCCTTGTAGCTGGGATGCAGCGTGAAATAATGGAAGGAGAGATCCAGCCCGTAGAGGAAGCCGACCGGGCGAGGGAAGACCTGCGCACGCATCGTCACCCCATCGCCGACAGCGTCCGCCAGCAAGGCCAGCGACTGCCGCCAGGCGTCAGCATCGCCGGTCTGCATCTGCAACAACGAGAAGGCCAGCGGACGTCCGGAGGTTTCCGCGATGCACCGCATCAAGGCGAACTCTTCCGCTGCATTGCCGGTCACTTGCGGTATCATCTGGAACACGCCCGCACCGGCATCGCGCAGCCCTTTTGCCAGCGCCAGAAGTTCGTCCTTCTCGGAGAAAAGGCTAGGCGCCATCTCGCCGGCCTTGGTACGATGCAGGATGTTGCGCGACGTCGATACTCCGATCGCGCCGCTGCGGATCGCTTGCGCCGTGATCGTGCGCATTTCCTTCAGATCGTCGCTGGTGGGCGCCTCGCGTCCCGCACCGCGCTTGCCCATGACGTAGACCCTGACGGCCGAATGCGGCAGTTGCGCAGCGACATCAATGTCGAGGTGCCGTTGATCCAGCGCGTCAAGGTAATCCGGGAACGTCTCCCAGTTCCACGGCAGTCCGGCGGTCATCACGATCTCGGGCACATCCTCCACGCCCTCCATCAGCTCGACCAGCATGTCATGCTGATCGGGGCGGCACGGCGCGAAGCCGACGCCACAATTGCCCATCACAACGGTCGTGACGCCGTGGTTCGAAGAAGGCGAAAGCGTGTTCTCCCACATCGCCTGGCCGTCATAATGGGTATGGACGTCGACGAATCCCGGCGTGACGATGCAGCCTGTGGCGTCAATCTCCTCGGCACCGCGACCTTCGACCTGGTCCAACCTTACGATCAGCCCGTCGCGAATTGCGACGTCCCCCACCCGGCCCGGTCGGCCTGATCCATCATGGATCTCTCCACCACGGATGACGACATCGTAGGTGTTGACCATGTCTTCTTGAGTACCGGCGGTCATGCCGCCCCCAACTCCCCGAGTGCCCCTCGCAACCCTTGAACCGATTGATACGCTGCGAAGCCCATCAGATTGACGTCGGTCGCCACGGTCAGGATCTGGAATCCCATCTGGCCCATGCGTGCGGCATAGCCAGGCGTGTTGTTCTGGATGCCAGCGATCTGCCCACGCTGGCGCACAGCAGCGATAACCCGTTCATAGACCGCCAGGATCTCTGGTTCCTCCCTGTCGAGGATCGGCGGCAGTCCCAGGCACAGGCCGAGGTCGCTCGGTCCCACATAGGCACCGCTGATGCCGGGCGTGTCCAGGATCGCCTCCAGATTCTCGACAGCCTCAGGCGTTTCGATCTGCGGCAGGACAAGGACGTTCGCGTTCGCGATACCCTGATAGGAATTCGCGACGCCATAGAAGCCGGCACGGATCGGCCCGTTCGACCGCGCCCCTTGTGGGGTGTAGAGACAGGCATCGACAAGTGCCTTCGCATCCGCCGCGGTGTTGACCATCGGGCAGATCACGCCCCATGCCCCGGCATCCAGCACCTTGCCGATGATACCCGGCTCGTTCCACGGAACGCGGACCAACGGCGTGACGGGGCGACCGTGCAGCGCCTGAAGTGTGCTCACCGCGGAGCGATAGTCGTGCAAGCCGTGCTGCAGATCGATCGTCAGACTGTCCCAGCCCGTCTGCGCCATCACCTCGCCTACAAATGCGTCGGGTACTGTGAGCCAGCCATTGATGCACGCTTTGCCAGACTTGAGACGCGCCATGAGCGGATTGGTCATTCGATCTCTCCAATTTTCTTATGTCAGAAGTACGTGCGTATCGATCCGGTCACGTCGTACCGCTCGCTTACGGTGTGGATGACGCGCCATTTGTCGAAGGTCAGGCAGGGGTGCGAGATGCCGAGGCCCACCATGTCACCAACCATCAGCGGCGTGTCGGCGGGAACGCCGACATAGCAATGCTGGTCGTCGAGATGACCCACCTTGTGCTGATCGGACAGGGCTCCAGGCTCCGACATGCCGCTGTCGGGGCGAAACCAGTGTTGCAGGACGGGAAGCTGGTCATACGACATGTCGCGCTTGCCCAGCGCGACGATCACCAGATCCGGCTCTGGTCGCGCCTGTACATATCCCCATACCTCGAGAGCGGGGCGGGGCCCGCCATTCTTAAAAAGCTCGGGAGCGCGTTCGCGGAGGAACCGCATGGCGAAGGCGTACATGCCTGCGTCATGGGTGATATAGCACCCGCTTCGTAGCAATATGGTGGGCGGCACCGCCAGCTTTGCGCGTTTGAATGCGTCGACCACCAGATCGAAAAATGCCGAGCCGCCCGCACTGAGCAAGGCTGGTCTGGCGCCGAAAAGGCCCTCGCGATCGCATTGCACGGCAACCTCGACGACCTCATCGAGCAGCGCGCGCACCGCTTGCAGAGTTGTTTCGAGCGTGTCGCCGCGCACGATTCCTTCGAAGCCCTCGACGCCGGCGAGCACCTGGTGCCGCGATGCCGCCACGTGTCGCGCCACGGCCACGGCGTCGGCGACGCTCCGACATCCGGTACGCCCTCCGGCGAAACCCTTCTCGACCAGCACCGCCAGTCGTTCAGTTGCGCCGGCTTCGTCGCCGATCCTGTCGATATGCTCGACCAACTCGATCGAATCGACCAGGCAGTAGAGCTCCAGCTCATCATTCGCGGCGATAGCATCGAACAGATACCGGATCGCTGCTCGGCCGATGATCTGGTTCGCGATGAAGATCCGCCGGTAGCCGAGCGCGATCGCGGCGGCGACCTGGTGCGGCGTCGCCAAAGTTATCCCCCAAGCACCTGCCGCGATTTGCAGGTCGAAGAGCGCCGGGGCCATGGTCGTCTTGCCGTGCGGCGCGATCTGGACGCCATTCGCCTCGATGAAGGCCCGCATCCAGCGCGCATTGTGCTGCAAGGCCTCTTCACGGATCAGCGCGACCGGCAAGGGGAGATCACCGCGAAGGATGTTCCACCCCTGCATCGGCACCGCCGCAATCGGCATCGGCGCAATGCCAAGCGGCACGCCTTTGTCGAGCGGGCTCAGAATAGCTTCGCTGTCTAGCTGCGCCGCATTCGTGTCAAGGCGGCTGGTCATCCCCGGCCCCGAACGGCAAAGATCGCTTCGATCTCGACGCTGATGTTTCCCGGAAGTGACCCGACCCCGACCGCCGAGCGCGCATGCGCGCCGATCTCCGGCCCGAAAACTTCTGCGAATAAATCCGAACAGCCGTTGATCACGCTGGGATGAGCGGTGAAGTCGGGTGTCGCATTGACCATCCCAAGAACCTTGACCACGCGCGTGACGTGGGTGAGCGAGCCGAGTTCGTGGTGCAGCACCCCGAGCAGATTCAGGCCAACTATGCGGGCGTGGTCATAACCCTCGGCGGCCGTATAATCGGCCCCCACCTTCCCGAGCTTCCAACCATAAACCGGACTGACCGGCCCCTGCCCCGAAAGGAATAGCAAATCGCCGACCCTAACGGCGCCGACGAAATTGGCTACCGGCGGCGGCGGCGGCGGCAGTTCCAGGCCCAACGCTTCGAGGCGGCCATAGGGATCGTTCGCGCTTGTCGCCATTTTAGTTCTCTCTGCCGGAATTTTGCGCAAGGGCACTGAGCAGCTGCCCAAGCGCCGTCGCGGCATAAGGAAGTTCGATGAGCTCAACCGCGTTGCCGTCCGGATCGCGGATGAAGAAGAATCCCGCGCCGTCGAGGAAATTCAGATCCCCGGCTTCACCGATTTTCGCCTCGCAAAATGCCTGGTGGATATGCTGGATGTCGCGCACGCTGAAGGACAGGCAGAAGTCGCGCGATGCGACAGCTCCCGGCTTTTCGGTGAGTTCGATGGCGAAATCGGAGATCAATCCCTTGATCGAGGGGTTTGACGGCGCACTTCGATCGTCGACCACTATGCGCAAGCCAAGCGACCGCTGATAGAACTCGACCGATTTGTCGAGGCTGGCGACTTCGATCGCGACGTGACTGGCCCCCAGCACGGGCGCGAGTGGTGCGACATGAGGCGACGCCGAGTTCATGATCGCGCGCTGCCCTTGAAGGCGCGGCGGCGCTGAACGGCGGCCCGAACCGCGCCACATTCCCCACATCCAAGGCTCAATGACATGGCATATGTTTCACTATTATTCCTGTTCGCGAATTCAGGCATGTCTACGCTCCTCGCCGCAAGATACCCTGAGCCGATAGGCGTCTTTTGCAGCTTCATAAATATAGCTAAAACTATTGTCAACGAGAGTTGGACCCGCTAGCGAAAGGCGATTGGGCGCGGGAACGCAGGTTCAGCGTCGTCGGTAACCGAGGAGAAAGCTGATGTCAGATCTTGCGGAAGGGCCGGCCGACGTCGCGGAGGCAGCCGAGTGGGAGGTTCGCGTCGAACTCGCCGCCTTGTATCGCCTGGTTGCCCTGCACGGTTGGGACGATGCGATCTTCACGCACATATCGGCGCGCGTGCCTGGCCCCGACCATCATTTCCTGATCAATCCCTACGGGTTGTTTTTCGAGGAGATCACAGCGTCGTCGCTGGTAAAAGTCGCCGTAGATGGAAAAGTGGTAAGCGAGACTCCCTACCGCATAAATCCGGCAGGCTTCACGATCCATTCCGCGGTCCACATGGCGCGGCCGGATGTCACCTTCGTCATCCATCTGCACGCCGCAGCCGGCGTTGCCGTGGCAGCCCAGGCTGAGGGTCTTCTACCCCTCTCGCAGCATGCCCTTATCGTGCTGCCCAATCTGGCATATCACGACTATGAAGGCATCGCGCTCAACCTGAACGAGCGCGAGCGGATTGTCGCCGATCTTGGCGACCGAAGCAGCATGATCTTGCGCAATCACGGCACGCTTTCCGTGGGCGGTAGCGCGGCGGAAGCATGGCTGCACATCTATTATCTCGAAATGGCGTGCCGGCAACAGATCGACGCACTGAGCATTGGCCGCGATCGCCTCCAGCTCGCGCCCGTCGAAGCTCAGCAAGAAGTGCGCGCGCAAGTCCTCGGGCAGCGCGGCAACATGTCCGCGCTCATCTGGCCGGGGCTGTTGCGCCGGCTCGACCGGCACCTGCCCGGCTACGCGGCCTGAGCCGCTCGACAGCAGAATTGCAGAATTACAGAAGGAAACGCATGTGAAGAAGACGGGGGCCAAACGGCTGTTGGTGACAGGCGGGGCGAGCGGGATCGGCGCATCGATCGGGCGGCTCGCGGCCGAACGCGGTCATCATGTCATGATCGCAGACATCGATGCCACCGGCGCCGAATCCGTCGCGCGCGAAATCGGCGACGCGGCACGATCGATCGCGCTTGACATTCGCTCGTCCGAACAGTGGGAAAAAGCGATCGAGCGGTGTCGCGAAGATCTCGGCGGGCTCGACGTTCTGATCAACAACGCTGGCATCGTGCACACCGGATTGGCCCGCAACGTCGCGGCCTCGGCGCACCAGCAGACATTCGACGTGAACGCGATGGGCCCGATCCGCGGAATGCTCGCCGCCCTGCGATATTTCCGCGCGCAAGGATCGGGGCAATTCGTGACCGTCTGCAGTATGACCAGTTTCCTGCCATTTCCAGGTCTGGCGAGTTACGCCGCATCGAAGCACGCATTGCGCGCCTTTCATCACGCGCTGGCGCTAGAAGAACGCGAAACGCCGCTGTCGTTCACAATCGTTCACCCGACCTCGACGGAAACACCAATGCTTGAGCAGGAGGCGCAAAGCGACGAGGCGCCCATGGCGTTCCTGTCCGAAGCGGTCACCCCGGACTATGTGGCGGAAGTCGTCTTGACGGCGATGCGCAGGAAGACCGTGGAAGTATTCATGCCGCCCGAACAGGCCCGCTCGGTCCGCTCGCTCGGCACCAATCCGCAGCGCTTGCGCAAGGTGATCGCCCTGGCAGAGGCGGCCGGCCGCCGTAACCTCGATGCGAGGCGGGCGACGGAAGTCTAGCGCACGCGCGTAGAAACCCTGGTCAAAGCCGCCTCACGGAAGGCCTGCTCCGGGAACGTCGACGCGGATCGCCAGGACCTTGGCGGTCCGCGCAGCGCGGCGCGCATCGGGATTATCATCGTCCGCGGTCGTCACGAAAAGCGTCGTGCGATCGATTCCTCCGAGCATGCACGCAAACGCCTGCTGTTCGAGCGCGATCCGCTCGACCACTTCGCCATCCTGCCGCACCCGAAGTACCTCGCGCGACGGCGGGCTGGCCACCCAGATCGCGCCTTCCGCATCGAGACAGATCCCATCCGGTAGCGCGCCGTCCGGAAGTGCGGCCCACAACCGGCGGCCCGAAAGTCCCCCATTCGAATTCAGATCGAAGGCGGTCAGCTGTCGCGTGCCGCTTTCTGCGACGATCAATGTCGATTCATCGGGCGTGATTACCATGCCGTTCGGGAACCACAGACCCTCGGCGGCGATAGTCGCATCGCCCGACGGGCTGACCCTTGCAAGCGCTGCGGTTCGCGGCATCGACGGAGGATAAAGACAAAAGCCGAAGTTGCCCACGAACGCCGATCCGTCGCGCAGGACGATCATGTCGTTGGCATGCCACGTCGCGATCTCGGACAAATCGGCATGCACGACGACACTGCCATCTGGCTCGATCCGCAGAACGCGCCGGTCAACCATCGAAACGACCAGCATGCGACCGTCCGGAAGCCAGCCGACACCGGAAACGGGTCCGGAAAAAGATGCTACGACGTCGTACCCGCCTTGCTGCCCGAGCCGCAGGACGCGATCGGCGTGGATGTCCGCGATGTATAAGGCATCATCGTGCCAGCGGGGCGCTTCACCGAAGGCGATGCCGTCGACGATCTCGTTAATAACCCGTGCCATCATTCGCTCCGCTGATATCGGAAATTCCCCTGAGCGGCTCGCTCCGACGCCCGGAAACGCGAAAATCGATATGAGCATTTCCATCGCGCGTTCCACTCAACGGAGTCAGTATATAGCATAAACTATATTTTCAATGGCGTTCTCGTGCGTTGGCGCTGCGGCGTGCGCGTCGCTAAATGGACCCTTCGTGCGACGGACACATTGGCGCCGATCCCTGCGGTCCTGTGCGTCGGACCGCCTTGTCCATGGATCCGCCGCGTCGGTGCGCGATCAGTTTGCCGCTATGAAATCCATTAGCGGCGTGGTTCACCTAGCGGTCTTGATACGATATCTTTTGCTATTGGAGGTTGCTAAGGAATTTGCCGACAAAATTGCGTACAGCTGTTCGGATGATAGACTGGATGTTTCGAACAGGTCCCAGGCGGCCGGCGTTGATCGGCCCGCTACGGGAATGGCAGAACATCGGTGGCGGCCGCTAGCTGCTTATGGAGTCCAGTTGGGTTTGACCCGACGTCCAGATAAGGGAATGATCACACGACATGTCTGCCTCAGATCCAGTAAAAGGCCCGCCAAGGACACGCGGTGAGAGGAGGCGCGCCGAGCCTGAGATTGTGAAGGAGCGGGTACGCCCTGAGCCCCCAAAAAGCGGTCGTGGGGTCGTGACCTACGAAAAGCTGATGCTCGCGGCGGGTGAACTGCTTGGCGAGGTCGGGTTCGAGCGATTGACCACCAATGCAATCTGCGCGCGCGCTGAGCTGACCCCGCCTGCCCTCTATCGCTATTTCGACGACAAATATGAGATCCTCGCCGAACTGGGACGTCGCCTGTTGAAGCGGCAGTACGAGGCCTATGCGATCTGGCTCTTTGAGGGGGGCGTGAAGTCGGATCCAGACGACCAGATTGAAAATCTTGCCAGGTGGTTCGCGATCGCTGCGCGCATCGTCGAGGAAGAGCCAGGCGGCGTCTGGACCCTTCGAGCAATGCGCGCTCTCCCAAACATGAGCGAGGTTCGACTCGAATCTCAACGCTTGTTCACCAATCAGATGTTTGAATACTACAAACGTATCTTGCCTGATGTTGACCCCGAACTACTCTGGCATCGCCTGCGCATTCGTGCCGAATTCGGTTTCGTGGTAGACGAGATGGCAATTGAACAAACCGAGATCCCTCGTGATGTCCTGTTCAGAGAGGCGGCAAGAATCCTCAGCCGTTCGCTGTCTGACGCAAGGTGAGCGAGACCAGCCTCAGAGGCGCAATGAACGGGAGAGAGGTGGTGTAGCTAAGCGCCACGCCATGCGCGACCGCGCGCAAACGAATACAGCAGCTGAAGGACCCGCGCCGGCATCGTGGCGCTAACGGTTTCATCGACCGATAAGGCTATACCCGACCACCGGACTGTTGACAGCTGCCTTAAATGGCCGCCCCGGAAGGGCCATTCGGCGGCGTGATCGGTGGACGCCGCCTGCACGAGCACGCAATGACGTGGTCTTTTGAGGCCCGCTACCGGACCTGCCGCATCGCTTACATTCGCCACGCGAACATGTACTCATAGACGCCCGACTGGGTAGAGGGCCGAGATGGAATTTCGCCGGCACACGCTGATCCACCACGAGGTGCTCAAGAAACCATGGCCCCAGCCTCTTTGACCTCAACGAATATCCCCTGCGGTCACGCTGAAACGTGCTGGTGACGAAGAGGCATTGGCCGCCCGCCAGCTCCATCGTCGCTCGTGACCAAATTCGTGTCCAAATCAGGGGGGTGCAGGGGACTGAGGGACAAAGGATTCAAGCCTTCCCAGTCGTTTATCTCCCCTGCCATTCCCTCCGGTCCCCAAAAACCAGGTTTCGATTCCCGTAGGGGTCACCAGTCCTTTCAATGACTTGGCAGTCATTGAACTGGTCAAAACAAGAACATCGTCGCTACGTCGCATACAGAACTGGCGGACGTCAGTGGATGTCGGTGCGCGATTCTGTCGGTTTGTGCGCGGTTGCCGCTCAAATGAGGCTTCCAGCCCAGTCATGGGCAGCACTTCGGGTGACCCGCCGATCCGATTCGCCTGAATGCAGGCGAACGCTGGCTCTCATTGGCACGATAGGAAGCGGCTCGACGGATGCCGCGAAGTCGGGATCGAAGAACAAGGATCGGACGGGCGTTCCGCTCCGGACGCGTTGATCACGCGGTACGGGGCCGAGCGGACCCGGCCGCGCGTCAGCCGCTCACCGGCTGGTTTCGAGGAGGTAGACCGCCGTCAAGCATGGACGCCATATGCCGGGCTCAAATCAAGCACCCCGAACAGGTTGCGCGGATCGCCGGGTCGGGCCAGCAGGTCAGCCGACCGGTGCAAGTCGGGGGCATTGGTGGTATCCGACAGATAACGAAGCGCCGAAAAGTCCTCGATCGCGAATCCGACTGAATCGAAGATCGTGATCTGGTCGGGCCTGGTCCGGCCATCGGCTTCGCCGGCGATCACTTGCCAAAGCTCAGTCACCGGAAAATCCACGGGCATTTGCTGGATTTCGCCCTCGAGCCGGGTCTGGGGCAGATATTCCACGAACACCGACGATCGATCGAGAATGGCTGGCTGCAATTCGGTCTTGCCCGGGCAATCGCCGCCGACTGCGTTGATGTGCACGCCGGCCCCGATCATGTTGTCCGACAGCACTCTCGCATGGCGCTTGTCGGCGGTGACCGTCGTGATGATGTCGGCGCCTTCGGCTGCATCCGGCCCCGACTCAGCGACGTGGATCGCAAATCCGCGACTGGCCAGATTGGTTCGGAACTTGACGGTGGCTTCGGGGTCGACGTCGAAGATCCGGAGCCGGTCTATCCCGAGCAGGGCCCGAAACGCCTCGGCCTGGAACTCAGCCTGCGCGCCGAGGCCGATGATCGCCATCGTCCGCGCGTCGGGACGCGCCAGATAGCCGGCGGCAAGCGCTGACATCGCCGCCGTGCGCAGCGCGGTCATGATCGTCATCTCGGCGATCAGGAAGGGATAGCCGGTCACGACATCAGCCAGCACGCCGAACCCGGTTACCGTCTGCAGTCCTGCAGCCTGGTTGGCCGGGTGCCCGTTGACATATTTGAACCCGAAGGCGGCAGCGTCAGCGATCGGCATCAGCTCGATCACCCCCTTCGGCGAATGGCTGGCATAGCGCGGGGACTTGTCGAACTCGGCCCAGCGCCGATAGTCAGCGGCGATATAGTCGGCCAGCTCGCGCAGCACCGTTTCCAGCCCGCGGCGTCGCACCAATGCGACGACATGTTCAACTTCAACCAGCCGCATGATCCGTCCTTTTCATTTCCGCTCGAATCCTAGCAGCGCCATGTGGTACGAAAAATTGGACTTTCGCTGACAATGAGTACAATGATTGCGCAAGCTGCGGGGTCGGATGGAGCAATTCGCTATGCAGGCACTCGACTCGACCGATCGTCGGCTGATCGCTGAACTGCGCCAGGACGGCCGCGCGCCAATGGCACGAATCGCCGGACGGCTGGGAATCTCGCGCGCGACCGCCGAGAAGCGCGTCGCACGGATGATCGAGAGCGGCACCATCCTGGGCTTCACCGTGCGGGCACGAGAGGAATCCTCGGCGATCCGGGCAGTGATGATGATCGAGGTTGCAGGCCGCACCACGGGGGCGGTGGTGCGGCACCTGAAGGAACTCCCGGAACTTCACACGCTCCATACCACCAATGGCGGCTGGGATCTGGTTGCGGAGATTCGCGTTGAATCGCTGGCCGATCTCGACCGCGTGTTGCGCGAGGTCAGGCTGATCGACGGCGTGCTCAACAGCGAGACGAGCCTGTTGCTCAGCTCAGCCTAGAGCGGCGTGCGCAAAATCTGAACCACGGCTCCGTCCTATGTCGCGCCAAAGCCAGGCAGCGGACGCGGGCGATACGTCCAACAGCGACTCGGGTTTTGCTGTTTTCAGCAACTTTTATTTTTCACTGCTGTTATGTTGGGTTTTTCGGGGAATTTCCCGGAACGTTATCAACAACTTGTGAGCCACTATGCTGTTCCTGAATAACAGCATGGGAACAGCAACGGAACAGCAGTGCTGTTGGACAAAACAGCGGCCGATCGTCGGTTAACAATAGCGGTCATGTCAAAGAGCAGGGTGGAACCGACACAGCATTCCACCCGCTCGCACCGTTCCACACTCTCCGCCTGAGGTGAATCAACCCAGCTTATTCCGCACGCGACCGGATCGGATTTTACGCACCCCGCTCTAGCAGCAGGACTCGGCTGCCGATCCCGATGTCGATACCATGCTCGACCACGGGCGCGGCGGCGAAGAAATGGCCGACCAGTGCCCGCCATTCAGCGAAATCGGCGGTCGACCGGAACGCCTCGTGCGCCGCGACGCTGTCCCATTCGACGATCAGCCAGTAGCGATCCTGTTGCTCGTGCGCGTGGAGAAGCCGCATTGATCGGCAGCCGACAGCACGCGTGAACAGCGGCACCGCCCGCACCACCGCCGCCTCGAACTCGGCCTGGCTGCCGGCCAGGATGTCGAGTCGCGCGATTTCGGTCGCCATGGCTCAGCGCTCCTCGTCGATCCGCGTGGTCACGCCGGTGGCGACGATGGTGCGCGTCGCGTCGATCGAGGCATAGGTCCAGAAGATCGCCATTTCCTCGGTTGTCGATGTGTTGCGGAAACAATGCTGGATTCCGGCGGGAATCCAGCTGGTGCCGTTGACCGTCACCGGATGATCGATCCCGTCGATATGTGCCGTGCCGCTGCCCGAGAGCACGATCACACATTCCTCGCAATTATGGGTGTGAAGCGGCACCGCGGCGCCCGGCGCGATCCGGGTGATGCCGGTCAGCATTGCGGTCGACCCGCGCCCGGCCGTGACCAGCGGCGTGGTGACGATCCCGCCGCCGCGATCCTTGAGCGGCAACCCCGCCGGCGTGAGGACGACCGGCGTCATGCCGCCCGGTCCGGCGCCGCGCTGCGGATCGATTTGGCGTTGGTGAATTCCCGGATGCCGAGATCGCCGAGTTCGCGGCCATAGCCCGACAGCTTGATCCCGCCGAACGGCACCCGCGGGTCCGACGCGACCACTGCATTGACGAAGACCGCGCCCGCATCGATCCGCCGCGCCAGGGCGAGACCATGATCGACATCCCCGGTCCAGATCGAGGCGCCGAGGCCGAAGGCGGTGCGGTTGGCGAGCGCGATCGCCTCTTCCTCGTCCTGGGCGCGGACGATCGCGGCGGCGGGGCCGAATGTTTCCTCGTCGAACGCAGCCATTCCCGGCGCCACGCCGTCCAGCAGGGTGGCGGGGTAATGGAAGCCTGGCCCGTCCGGGATCGCCCCGCCCATGATCAGGCGCGCGCCGGCCGCGACGCTGGACTGAATCTGGCGGTCGATGGCAGCGCGCAGAGTCTCGCGCGCAAGCGGGCCGAGCGTGGTGGCAGGATCGAGCGGATCGCCCATCACCAGCTGGCGCGCGGCAGCGGCAAACGCCTCGACAAAGACATCAGCGACAGCGTCCACAACGATGAACCGCTTGGCGTTGACGCAGCTCTGCCCGGCATTGGTGAAGCGCGCCAGCACCGCCTTCTGCGCGGCCAGCGCGATATCGGCATCGGCCAGCACGACGAACGGATCGGATCCTCCAAGCTCGAGCACCTGCTTCTTGAGCGCGGCGCCTGCCTGGCTGGCGACGATCATGCCGACCTCGGTCGATCCCGTCAGCGTCACTGCCGCGATGCGCGGATCGGCGATCAACGAGGCAACGACAGCCGGTTCGACGCGAAGATTGGCGAACAGGCCCGCCGGCGCGCCGGCCTCGACCGTCAGCCGCTCGATCGCCATCGCGCATTGCGGGACATTGGCTGCGTGCTTGAGGATCGCGCCATTGCCCGCCGCGAGTGCGGGCGCGATGAAGCGCACCACCTGCCACAACGGATAGTTCCACGGCATGATCGCGAGCACGACGCCCAGCGGTTCATAGGCGACGAAAGCGCCCGGCGCGCCTGCCACGGGCGCATCGGCGAGCATCCCGGCTGCGGCGTCAGCGTAGAAATCGCAATTCAATGCGCATTTCTCGACCTCAGCCAGCGCTTCCCCGATCGGTTTGCCCATTTCCGCGGTGATAACCCCGGCCAGCGTGCTGCGGTCGCGACGAAGCGCGGCAGCCAGGCGCTTGAGCAGCACAGTCCGGGTTTCAGCGGATGTCGCGCGCCATTCGCGCTGGGCGTGCGCCGCCCGCTCCAGCGCGCGATCGACCTCGGCGGGGCTGTGCAGGTCGAACCGCGCGAAGATCGCACCGGTCGCCGGGTTGAGCGAGACGTTCATAGCTGGCCGATCACGGCAGCGGCGAAGGCGCCGGTTCCGAGCGGGCCACCAACGTCCCGTGTCCTCGTCCAGGGATCTTCGAGCACGCGGTCGATCGCCCGCTCGATCCGGCTGGCAGCCTCCCCCAGAGCGGCATCGCCGCGTCGACGTGCGATCCAGTCGAGCAGCATCGCCCCCGACAGGATCAGCGAGGTGGGGTTCGCAACCCCCAGCCCGGCAATGTCCGGCGCCGAGCCATGCTGTGCCTGGGCGACGCAGATGTCATCACCGGCATTGATCGATCCGCCCAGCCCGAGGCTGCCGCTCAGTTCCGAAGCTTCGTCGGACAGGATGTCACCGAACATGTTGGTGGTGACGATCACGTCGAACCGGGTCGGATCACGCACCAGCAGCGCGGCCGCGGCATCGACGATCACCTCGTCGAGGGTGACGCCCGAAAATTCCGTGGCGGCCGCGCGCACCTCGCGGAGGAACAGGCCGTCAGTGAGCTTCAGCACATTGGCCTTGTGCACCGCGGTCAGGCGACCGCTGCGCGCCATGGCGAGCGCGCAGGCAGCCCGGGCGACGCGCCGCGACGCGGCAGCGGTGATCTTGCGGATCGCGAAGGCACTGTCGGCATCGGGCATGAATTCGCCCGGCCCGGCAAACATGTTGCGGTCAGCGTAAAAGCCTTCGGTGTTCTCGCGCACGATGATCAGGTCCATCGGTTTGGTGAGAATGGAGAGCCCGGCGCGCGACCGGCACGGGCGGATATTGGCGTAGAGCGCGAAGCGGGTGCGCAATGCCGCTGACGGGTTGGGCTGGCCCGCCGGATAGGTGTAGTGCGAAACCGGCCCCAGGATCACGCCGTCGGCGCGGGGGATTTCGGCGAGCACCGCATCCGGCAAGGTCGAACCTGCCGCCGCCAGACTCGCCTCGCCGATCGCCATCTCCTCGAAGGTCACGCTGCCGCCGGTTGCTGCCTTGAGCACTGCAATCGTCGCCGCGGTGATCTCCGGGCCAATGCCGTCGCCCGGCAACACGAGGATCCGCGTCATCGCTGGGTCACCTTCATACAATCACTCCGATTCATTCGCGCGTCGGCCAGGGACGCGCTGACCAACCCGTTGCTCGAGCAGCCTGTGTTCACGCCCGGCCCCTTCGCCGCGACCGCCGCGAGAACCAGAGCCAGAGCCCGCTCGCGGCCATGCCGGCGAACACCAGCCCGGTGAGCACCAGGATCAGGCGGGTGACGATACCGCCCCAGATGCCGGTATGGATGGTGTACAGCCAGTCGATGGCTTCGCTCGAAGCCGGCAGCGTACCGGACACATAATGGCCGAGTTCGCGGCCGTCATAGACGTCGTAATAGGCCTGAGTGGTTCCGTCCGGGCGAACCGTGCGCGCACCGCTGTCGAGGAACACGGCAACGACACGCCCGCCGCTGGAGAAGCGGAGTTGGCGGAGCGGCGTCGCGCCATAGGTTGCCTGTGCCTCGGCGACCAGGCGATCGACGGCGACCATCGGCGCACCCTTGCGCTCCGGCACGCTCGGCGCCGGCCGCCGCTCGACCCTGGTCACGGTGCCGAGCACGTCGCGCAGCGAATCCTTCCACACCATCAGCACTCCGGTCGTCGCCGAGAGCAAAAGGAACAGCGCGGCGCCCGCCCCGACCGAGCGGTGGAGCGTTCGCCAGCGCAGATCCCGGCTGCCATCGAGCTTGACGCGGAACCCCTGGCGGAGGCGGCGCGCGCCCGGCCACCAATAGACGAGGCCGGTGATCACCATGAACAGGAGCGCCAGGCCTTCGATGCCGATGATCGTCTCGCCCACCGGCCCGGCCAGCAATTGCTCGTGCACGTTGAACAGCCATTCCATCGGCCAGCTATTGTCGCGCCCGTCGCGTACGATATGCCCGTCAAAGGGATCGACCGCCGTCATCCAGCGCTGCTTCCTGATCGTCGATTTGAACAACACCGCCTGATCGCGATCGCGCGGGAGCTCGAGGCGGGTCAGCTTGGCATCGGGATGCGCTGCGTGGATCGCATCCATCAGCCCCTGGACAGGCAAGCGCGTCGGGCGCACCGGCACGATGAGAGACGGGTGGATCACGCGCTCGATCTCGTCGCGGAAGACGAGCGAAACGCCGGTCATCGCCTGGACGAAAAGCAGGATGCCAACCGTGAGTCCGACCCAGCGATGGAGCTTCAGGAAGGTCGGTTTTCTGATCATGCACCACCACATGCGAGGGGACGACGGGGCAGCAGGAAGCCTTTCCGTCGACGATGGCGCACCGATAGCAAATTTTGGACTATTGGCAACAGTAATACAAAAACATTGACGCTTGGGGGTCCGGTCGATAACCGTTCGGGCCAAGTTTCCCTTTGTCCGGAGCCGCTGTGGCCACCAATTCCATTCTTGCTCCAGGCGTTTCAGCCGACGGGCTTCGGCGCGGACGCGGCGCACCCGCAGGCGTCGATTCGCGCGAAATCCTCGCGTTCCTGGACGATGTGGAAGCGGCCGGGCTTGAGCTGCACGACCTGATGATCTGGCGTGACGGCATCGTCACGGCCGAAGGCTGGCGCTGGCCGTACAGCGCCGACCGCCGGCGCATGTCGCATTCAATGACCAAGAGCGTCACGGCCTGCGCCATCGGCATGCTGGTCGATGACGGCCGCCTGTCGCTTGACGACACGGTATGCGGCTTCTTTCCCGAAGCCGGTATCGCCCCGGGGACTGCAACTTCGCGCATGACGGTGGAGGACCTGCTGACGATGCGGTCAGGCCATGGCGGCGAGGTATCGGGATCGATCTGGCGCGGGATCGCAAGCAGCTGGATCGACGAGTTCTTCCGCATTCCGCTCGATCACGAGCCAGGCACTGTCCATGTCTATTCGAGCGCTGCAAGCTATATGCTGTCGGCGATCGTGACCCGGGTGACCGGGGAGACGATCCACGCCTTCCTGACGCCCCGGCTGTTCGAGCCGCTCGGCATCACCAATATCTGCTGGGACATGGGGCCTGACGGCATCAACCCCGGCGGCAACGGGATCAGCTTCACCACCGCCGACGGCCTGAAAATCGGCGTGCTGCACGCGCAAAAAGGCCTCTGGCAGGGCAGGCGCATCCTGTCCGAACGCTGGGTCGAGCAGGCTACGCGCGGGCATGGCGTCCCCGATTATGGCTATCACTGGGTGATCGGCGACGGCTATTATGCAGCGCTCGGTGTGTTCGTGCAGATGGTCGTTGTGTTTCCGGGCTCGAACGCGGTGGTCGCGCTGCACGGGGCCATGGACGAGAGCGCCGTGTTGTTGCCGCATCTCAAGCGCCATTTCCCGGCTGCGTTCAGTGCCGATGGCAACGCGCAGGCGGACGAGCAACTCGAGCGACGGCTGCGCGATTGGGCGGCCGTGCCGACCTTGTCGTCGCAGGCAGGCGGGGACGAGGCTGCGTTCGCCGGGCAGTGGATGGTCGAGGATACCGCGCTCGGGCTGTCGCGGATCGATCTCGATTTCACGCCGCGCGAGGTCCGCCTGGCGCTGACCGATGGCGAGGGAGTGCATCGCGTCGCCGCCGCGCGCGACGGCTGGACGATCGCTCCGGCCTATCTGCCTGGCGCAGCGCTCCATCACGGTTATCGGATGGAGGGCATGCCGACCGTCGCGGGCGCCCGATGGACCGCCGGGGATCGCCTCGAAATCATACTGCATTTCGTTGAATCGGCGTTTCGCGATACTTTCAGTTTCACCCTCGTCGACGGCGCCCTGCGGATGGAGCGGACGGTCAACATCAATTCGGGCGCGCGCGCCTGGCCGGTTATCACCGCCAGGCGCGCACCCGACTGATCAGGGCAGCACGGTCGGTTTTGTCGACCGCTCCCAGACATCGCTGGTCGTTGCGACCAGCTCCTTCATGGTCGACCATGTCCGGCGACCGGGGACCGACTTTTCGCCAAGCGTCACCGCGCTCGCATAGGCGATCACGCGGTCCTGAACCCTGGTTTCCTCGGCTTCGGGCCAGGTTTCATAGGCATGCGGCCCGCGCACGACCACGAGGTCCTTCAAACCCCTGACCCGATCATAGGAGGCGATTTCGCCCTCGAGGCCGTCGGCGTAACACCACAGGCCGCGCGCGAAGAAGGCGCTTGGCCATTTGCTCATCCCGGCGAGGATCGCCGAACTCGGGAAGAACACGATGTTGTTCTCGACCTCGATGCCGCCGATGAAGAGACCGCGGTCACGTCCCGGTCCGCGGCCATCATCCTTGGCCGTCGTCTGCCCCTCGAGATAGCCGACGCCGCTCGAGAAATCGGCGACGAGGATCGCGCCCTTGATACTCGGATCGCGCACCGGCGCGCCGCAGCGTATCTGCGGCAGGTCATAGCTGCAGTCCTTGTCGAAGTTGATCGTCATGGCCCAGCCGCTCGCCATGGTGCCACGCGAGCTGCCCATGAAGAAGACCGGCAGGCCGGCATGCGGCCCATCACCGCGCAACGCCGCTGCGGCATCTGCGCCGAGCGACAATTTGCCGTCCGGGCCAAGTAACCGCATCCCCGCGCCACTGCGCAAGGCCGCCACGATGCCGAGCAGGTCGTGCCCCTGCTGCAGCGTGTTGGTGTCGCTATAGCCGCCCGAGATCCCGACGCCGCGCCGGTCCATCGCCAGCACATCGAATCCGGCCTGATGCAGCCGCAGCCACATCTTGCGCCAGCGATGCTCGCCCTGCACGCCAGTGGTCGCGTTGGGCCAGTTGTCGTTCGGAATCGTTTCGCCGGTCTTTGGATCGATGACATAGTCGACGTCGACGGGGTCATCGATCGCGGTGACGCGGTCACCGCCGCCGCCATTCATGATGATCAGCGCGCGCTTGCGGCCGCCCTTTCCGTCATCGATCCCGCGCCCGCGGATATACCAGCCGCGCAGCTTGATATCGCCGGTCATCTTCATGTGAAGTCGTTCATACGCCTCTACCGGCGCGGTGAACTCGACGACATAGGTGTCGGGATCGGCCTCGGCGATCGGTTCATTATAGGGCGCGCGGGCGAAAAAGGCGGGGCGCCGTACCTGGCCGAGATCGGTATCGCCTCCCTTCTCGTCGATCTTGCCCAGCAGGAACCTCCCTCGCGGGTCCTTCAGCGCATATTCCTTGTTTGGCGGATGCCGCTTCAGAACCTGATCATAAACCCGCCTGTGGCACTCCTTGTCCTCCTCGCATTCGCTCCACCGTTTGCGGAGCTTCGCATCAGTGAACTCGTCGACATAATAGTCGCCGCGATAGCCTTTCGGGGGATGGGCGGCGGTGGTCGTGAACGGGATGCACGTCTTCGCGCCCGCCGATGTCGGCAGTACATAGCCGGGCAGCGTCATGTCGCGGTCATAGGCGACATGGGCAGTACAATTGGGCTCGGGCAGCTTCGCCGACCACACCACCGGGCCATCCACTGGCCGATCCTTGGGGCGATCATGGGCAACGCTCTTCGAACCCCCGGCGACGCCGAGCGCCAATATGGATATCGAAACCAGCAACAACGCTCGCATGCCTATCCCCCTGTCAGGATTCTATTGTCACGATTGCAGATCAGCGAACCGCGCCGGCAGCTCGAAGCCATCCCCGAAACGATCGCCCGCTTCCGAAATGAATTCAGCCCGCGCGGCATAATAGGAACGACCGGCGACGCGGACGCGCGACACAAGCCTGCCTTCGCGCTGCTCGATACGGGCCAGCGCGCCGCTGAAACCTTCGCCCGAGACGCCACGGATTTCGCAATCCTGCCCGGGCACCATCTTTCCACGTGCGGCGGCCAGTGCGATCCGGGCGGTCACGCCGCTGCCGGTCGGCGAGCGATCGATCTGACCCTCGGCAAAGATACACAGATTGTAGCTCGGCCGCCCTTCATGATCGCCCAGTGCGACGTCGTCAGTCAGAATCGTGCCGTAGAGGAAGCCGAGGTCCGGATCGCCGGGATGAACGATCGGGATCGCCGCACGCACCGCATCAGTGATCGCGACACCGGCCCGGACAAGATCAGCGAGCGGCGTCTCCATAAGCGACAGCCCGACCCGCGACGCAGGCAGAATGGCGTAATAGGCGCCGCCGAACGCGATATCGAAATCGACCCGGCCCAGCCCCGCCACGTCGATGCCCAGGTCGAGATGGCTTGCGAAGGATTCGACGCTCTCGAACGCGACCAGCGGGACAGCTTCGCCCGTCGCGTCGACGTCGACCCGCACCACGCCGCACGGCGCTTCAAGTCCGAAGCTGGCGCGACCATCGCGCAACACGACCCGGCCGGTGTCGACTGCCCAGCGTCCGATCGCGATCGTCGCATGGCCACACATCGTGCTGTATCCCTCCTGATGGGTGAACAGCACCGCGAGATCAGCCGACGGATCGCTGGGTGTAACCGGAATGACGCCGTACATCCCCCCATGCCCGCGCGGCTCGAGCATCAGCATGCGACGCAGACCGTCGAACCGCGCCAGCGCGTCGCGCCGCTTTTCGAGGATGGTTGCGCCCTGGAGCGCCGGATAGCCGCTCTCGACGATCCGTACCGGCTCGGCCGCGGTGTGCATGTCGACAACGCGGATCGTTCGAGGCTCATGCGCTGACACTCAAGGCCTCCCCGGGAGAGGCGGGCAGAATGTCTCCTGGACGAGCATCGCCGCAGCGAGATCGGCCAGGGCAGTCCCGACGGCCTTGAAGACAGTGAGGTCGGCGGCATCCTGCCGACCCACCACACGGCCGCTGCACAGATCGGCAAGCGATCCTTCTACATCCTGCGCGCGAAACATCCCGTTCGCGATCGGGCCGAGCAAGTCACCGGCTTCGACCAGCGCATCGAACGTATCGACATAGACTTTGCCCCGCGCCAGGCAGGCATCGTCCGCCTCGCGCATTTCCGGCGTGAAGCTGCCGATCAGGTCGAGATGCGTGCCGGGTCGCAGCCAATCGGCACGGATCAAAGGTTCGGTCGATGGCGTCGCGCAGGAAATGATGTCGGCGTCACCCGCGGCGTGCTGCAGCGAGGAGACGACCGAGGCATCCACGCCCTCCCCGCGCAACCGCGCCGCTAGCGTCTCGGCCTTCGCCGCATCCCGGTTCCAGATCGCAACGCGGCGGATCGGCCTCACTTCGGCAAAGGCCGATGCCGCGAGCTGGCCCAGCCGCCCTGCCCCCACGATCAGAAGCGATTCCGCATCCTCCCGGGCCAGATAGGACGCGGCGAGCGCCGAGACGGCGATGGTACGCCGCGCGGTGATCTCGTTCCCGTCGAGCAGCGCGATCGGCACGCCGGTCGACGCATCGGACAGCAGATATGAGCTGTGCACAGTGGACAGGCCGCGCGCACCGTTGCCGGGAAAGATCGTCGCGATCTTCACCCCAAGGCTTTGCCCCTGCCAGGCGGGCATCAGCAGCAATGTTCCGTCGTCGCCATCGGGCCGCGCGATAGGGTGATGATGTCGTGTCGGGAGGCTCGCGGCTCCGGCGAACGCCGCGCGCAAGGCGACGATCAGCCTGTCGAGCGGCAGCGCGGCACGCGTGCGGGCTGCGCCCAAAAGGACAATCGAGTCGTCGGCCGGCATGCGCTGCGCCTCTTGAGAGAGACGCGACTTTGTCCTATTGAATTACAAAATACAAGAGCGTTGCGACGCGCTCAGATGGTGGCCTCGACGCTCTTCGCCTTGGCGAGGTGCTGCCGCATCAATTCGGAGGCAGCCTCGTTGCTGCCGACGTCAAGCGCGTCCATGATCGCAAGATGCTCATCGATTGAATCGACCACGCGCCCGGCACCGTTCACCCATTGGATGTTGATGAACGACCGCAGCTTGTTCTGCCGCTGGACCGCATCGAGAAAATAGCGGTTGCCCGAGCAGCGCGCCAATTGCTCGTGGAAATCCGCGTTGAGCTCGAACAGCTCGATCGCGAGCGTCTCGCGCCAGCGGCGCTTGCGAAAGGCGAGATGTCGCGATCGGCTGCGATCGAGCCAGGCGCGATCGAGCTCGAAGGTCGATTCGATCAGGCCAGCGGGTTCGATGATGGTGCGGAACGCGTAGCTTTCTTCGCGCGCGCGCGCCGAATTGATCGGCATGGCGAAAGACCAGCCATTGCCAGGCTTGCGCTCGACCAGGCCAAGCTCGCCAAGCTGGCGCAGGACACGCACGACCGTCGGCAGCTTTGCATCGAAGAGACGCGCCACCTCGAGCTGGCTGCACTGATCCGGCATGCGGCCCTGGTTGCGCGCCTCGGCGATCGCGATGAACAGGCGTTGATCCTCTTCATCCTCCGGGCTCGTGATATCGATCTCGGGCGCCTGGGTGACGGGACCGCGCAGGACATAGCCGCGATTGGCACGCGGTTCGACCGCGCCCTGCTCGGCAAGCAGCTTCAGAGCGCCGCGGACCGGCGTGCGCGATACGTCGAAATGCCGGCACAGGTCGAGCTCGACGAGGTGATGACCCGGCCCTGCACCCTGATCCTTGAGCATGCGCAGGATCCGCGCCGCCAGATCGGCCTGCAAACGGCTTGGCCGCGGCGGCGCTTCCGCTACGTCGTCGTTCCGAACCGCCAATTGTGCCATCTCAAGCCGACTTTCCGCACAGATAGTTATGCAGCGCGATTACACTTTCAACGGCGAGAATGCAAAGGCTGCCCGGGGCCGGTGCGCCAAGCCGGACAGCCCCGGCCTCGATGTCCTGCGCCGGGGCTGCTCCCCGATTTCCGGAAGGCTGGCTATTTCGGAAGTTCAGGCTGCAATCCGGGCCCGTTCTTCCCGGCAACCGGCAGCTGCGCTCGATCCACGACGAAGCCATGGTGCATCACCATCGCAATATCCTCGGTGGCGTCGATATCGACGGTCGGATCGCGGTTGAGAAGGACGAGGTCCGCAATCTTCCCCGGCGCGATGCTCCCGATCTCCCGCTCCCGCCCCAGGAATACAGCTGCGTTGAGGGTGGCGATCCTGATGATCTCCAGGCGCGGCAATCCCGCCTGATCGAGCAACTGCATCTCATGATGGGCCGACGCACCGGACGCGAGGTCGGTGCCGAGCGCTGCGACACCACCCGCGCGGACGATGCGGACGACGTTCCGCATCTCCGTCGGCAACATCTGCTCCCGCCAGGCGGCTACCGGCTGCCGCGCATATTGGGCGCGCTGCTGAACCCGCAATCGGCTCCGTTCCGCTGCCGACAGGACGAGCGCATAGTCGGGCTGATCAAGATATTCGGGGTGATGCAGCAGCCGGCCATATTGATCCGCAACGGCCAATGTCGTCGCGAACGGGATCCGGCGCCGTGCCATGAGCCGGACGAACGCTTCGGTCTCGGCTTCGGCCCAAACCGGATGCGCCAGGCCATCCGCGCCCGCCGCGACGGCATTCAGTGCATCCGACTCTCGCGCGATGTGCACGACGACCCGCAGCCCGTGCCGATGCGCATCATCGACGATCGCATGCATGAGATCGGTGGAAAGGGCGGCCGCCGGAGACTGTCCGCCGAAACCGCCGCTGTCCTCGACCATTTTGATCAGGTCGGGATGCTCCTCCGCACGATGGCGCGCCATCAGCAACGGATCGGCGGAGGTGACGGCGATGCCGATGTCCTCGTTCCTCCCGCCGGGTGCCGTGAAGACGCGGCCGGCAATCAGGAGTCGCGCCGCAAGGCGGGGATCCGCACCGTGCATGGCTTGAACCGTGCCCGGGAGATTGCCGAGATCGGCTACGGTCGTGAAGCCAAGGGCCAGATAGCCCGCAAGCGTCGCCTGCGCGGCGGCGACATCCATGCTGCGCTTGACGCCGCTCGGCCCGACATCGCGCAGATGGATATGCGCGTCTATCATGCCCGGGATCAGATATTTGCCCCGGCCATCGATGATCTTTGCCCTTCCGATGGGCGATCGCGGTCCTCCAACGGCCACGATACGCTCGCTCTCGATCAGCACGGTGCGATGCGGAACTGCCGGCCGCCCGGTCCCGTCGATCACTGTGACGTCACGGATCGCATATCGCTCAGCCGCAGCTGGCGAAATCCCCAACGCCAGCATCGCGAGGGTGGCGATGCATTGGCCACTCCACCTTATCCGGCGCATCCGTTCCATAGGCTTTGTCATCTCCGGTCGAAACGCGATGGATGCCGGCCGGTGAAGCAAAAAAGACCGGAAACGCAGGGCGCCTCCGGTCTGTTGTCTTGGCCGGTCGCCCCCTCAGTAGTTGAAGGCGAGCGAGAATTTGACGACGCTGGGCAGCGATTCAGCGAGCGAGCCGGCGCCGACCGACGCCCAATAGCGCTTGCCGGTAATGTTCTGGCCGTTGACCCGCGCAGTGAGCTTGTGGCCACTGAGTTCGAAATCATAGGAAGCGCCGATGTCGAAGGTCGTGTAGCCGTCGGTGAAGACCTTGTTGGTGTCGTCCACCGGCTGATTGCCCGTGTGGAAGGCACCCCCCGACACCTTCAGACTGGGGGTAAGCCAGGACAAGGTATATTCGCCGGACAAGGACCAGCTGGTGCTTGGTGTGCCACCCGGCCGGGTGGGAACCGAGGCCGGGTTGGCGGCCTGATAGGTACGGGCCTTGAGCAGCATGAGGGTGGCGTTGACGGCCAGATCCGGGATCACATAACCGCCGACGCTGCCCTCGAACCCGCGATAGGTCTGGGTCGCGTCGCCATAGCCGTGAAGGATATTGGTGCCCGGGATGAGGCGCTCATTATACGCGCCCTCGCGCTTGATATCGAAATAGGCGAGCTGGACGAGCAGGTTCTTGCGCGGCTGGAGCTTCAGGCCGCCTTCGTAGAGCGTGCTCGAGATGGGCGCGAACACGGTCTGCGCATTGTCCACATTGTTGGACGCGATCGCATTCTCCTCCAGGCCCTGGATATAGGTGCCGTAGAGGCTCGCCCATTCCACCGGCTTGACCAGCGCCCCGCCCGACCAGGCAGTCGGCTTCACATTATAGGGCGCCTTGGTGTTGAGGTTGGTCGACCCGTCATTGGTATAATCGGTGACGCGCACGCCACCGGAGAGGTGGACGATATCCTTGTAGCTCAGATCGTCAAAGGCATAGAGGCCCTTGTCGTCGATCGTCGACGGTACCGGTCGTGTGCCGAGCGCGGCCCCCTGGCCATAGACCGGGACGGGGTTGATGAAGTTCGAGAAGACCGTGGTGCGCGGCGTCGCCGGCGAGCCCGCCAGGCTCCGCAGCGAGCGCGAGGCGCCGAGCAGGATGCTGTTGCTGATGTCGCCGGTCGTGACCTTGCCATGCACCTCGACGGAATAGCTGATATTCTCGTAACCGGCGGTCTGGATCTGGGTGCCGAAACGGATCACGCCCTGGCCGAAGGTGGGGCTGCTCGGATCGATCGACGCCAGATAGGAAGCGGTCGACGGTGTCGCGCTGGGCGTGGCGCCGCGACCGGGGACGAAGCCGGGATTGTAGCGCAGACGCGTCAGGTGCGAGCGCCCCCAGAAAGCCGTGACGTCCCAATCCGGGTTGAACTTGTAAACGCCCTTGACCAGCGTGTTGAGCTCTTCGGTGTTGTTGTTGGTGAAGTTGAGCCCGCCGATATTCTTGCTGGGATCGAGATAACTCAGATTGGGCAGCGCGGTCGCACCGTTCGGGATGATGAACTGCGCCGGCTCGACGACATTGCGCTTGAAATATTCGATATCCGCCGAGAGCGTCAGATGCTCGGTCGGCTTCACGTCGAAGGTCGCTGAGGCCAGATAGCGCTTGCCCTGCACCAGATCGATGCCAGTGTCCTGGTGCGCGGCGAGGAGATTCACGCGATAACCGAAGATCCCCATGGTATCGCCAACATCGAGATGCGTGCCGACCGTGCCGTTGCTGTCCCCGAAGCCGCGAAGGGCCAGGGAGAACTCCCGCGTCGGCCGCTTCATCACAAAGTTGACGATGCCCGACGGCGGCGAGAAGCCATAATAGATCGCCGACGCGCCCTTCAGGATCTCGACGCGATCCTTGTCTTCGAGCGGGAACGCGGTCGAGGACAATATGTTGAGCGCGCCATCGAGCTTGTAGCTGGAGCGCGTATCGACGGTGATGCCGCGGATCGTCAGGTTGTTATAGGCCGCCGGGCCGGTGCCCGAGGTCGATACGCCGGCCGTGTTGCGCACCGCGTCGATCAGGTCCACCGCCTGCTGTGATTTCAGCAACGCATCCGGGATGACCGCCACGGTCATCGGCACGTCGAGGATCTTGGCGTTGCGGAAGCTGCCCGACTGGACGACGTCAGTGCCGAACTGGTTGTTGCGCTCGCCGGTGACGATGATGTCCTGCTGGGCGGGCTGATCGTCAGCGTCCTGATTGCGGGCCGGCTGTTTCTGATCGGGCGTGGCGGTCTGCGCGAAGGCCGGCGCACCCGCCATCAGCACGATGGCGACAGCCGCGCCTGAGAGAAGCCTCGTTCGTACCTGCGTGTCGGTCGCCATCTGTCTCTACCCCTTAAATGCCTGTGTGAGTTTCACCCGAGGACGCTACCGGCTGTCTTCGCGGCCGTGTATTTCCGAGGATGATAATGTGTGATTGTACTTTGTAAAGACAAAAATACATCATGGCACTGTCACATTGGCGCCACGGCCTCGATCAGCTTGAGGGCAGGTGCGGCCTCGAGAAGCCGGCGGGTATAATCATGCTTCGGATCGGCGAACACGGCCTGGGTTTCCCCCTGTTCGACAATGCGCCCCTGGTCGAGCACGACCACCCGATCGGCGATCTGTTCGACGACCGCGAGATCATGAGTCACGAACAGACAGGCGAAGCCGCGCTCGCGCTGCAACCGCTGCAGCAGCGTCAACACCTGAAGCTGAATCGTCAGGTCGAGTGCAGAAACCGGCTCGTCGGCGACGATCAGGCGCGGGCGCGACGCAATGGCACGGGCGATCGCGATGCGCTGGCGCTGGCCGCCCGACATCTGATGGGGCCTGCGCGTCTCGAAACCCTCGAGCCCGACCTCGGCCAGCGTCGCGGAAACGCGCTCGCGACGCTCGGCGGCGGTCATGTCAGGCAGGTGGCGCAGCGCTGCGCCGACGATCTCGCCGATCCGCAGATGTGGCGGCAGCGAGGAGAAGGGGTCCTGAAAGACCAGTTGCGCATCGCGGCGGAATTTGCGCAGACCGGCGCGATCGAGGTGTGCGATATCCTCTCCGTCGAACCGTATCGCGCCCCCCGCCAGCGCCTTCAATCCCATTGCCGCCCGGCCGAGCGTCGTCTTGCCCGATCCGCTCGCGCCGACCAGGGCGACGATCTCACCCTTCCTGACCTGGAGATCGACGCCGTCGATGACGCGCTTGGGGGCTGAGGCGCGGAACAGCCCGACCTTGCCCGGATAGTCGATGACTGCCTGCTCGATCGACAGCAAGGCCGGCTCTTCGACGGGGATGGCAGCGCGCGCACCGGCGCGGCGCGGCAGCGAACCGACCAGCCTGGCGGTATAGGGGTGGCTGGGCCGCGCCAGGACATCTGCGGTCGGCCCCGACTCGACCAGCACGCCTTTTTCGAGGACGAGCACGCTCTCGGTATATTCGGCGACGAGGCCGAGATCATGGGTGATGAGCAACAGAGCGGTGCCCATTTCCCGGGTCAGCGCGACCATCAGTTGCAACACCTCGCGCTGGCTCAGCGTGTCCAGGGCCGTGGTCGGCTCGTCCGCGATCAGCAGCCTAGGTTCGAGCAGCAGGACCGAGGCAAGCATGATCCGCTGGCGCATGCCGCCGGAAAATTCATGCGGATATCGCGCCAGGCACGCTTCGGCATCGCTGATCTGGACCCGTTGCAGCATCTCGATGCTACGCCGCCTGACCTCGGCATCGGCAAGCCCGCGATGGAGCTTCAATCCTTCCGCAAGCTGCAGGCCGATCGGGAGCGCCGGGTTGAGCGAGGTCATCGGCTCCTGGAAGACCAGCCCGACGCCGGCACCCCGCACCCCGCGCAGGGCCTCCTCGGACAAGGTGGTCAGTTCGCGATCTTCGAAACGGATCGAGCCGGCGGTGCGGCGCACCCCGCGCGCGAGCAGCCCCGGTATAGCGCGCGTCGCCAGCGTCTTGCCGCTGCCGGATTCACCCACGATCGCGAGGCGTTCGCCCGCAGCCAGGGTGAAGCTCAGGCCGTGCAGCAGCGGCGCGCGGCCGGGCTGGTCGGTTTCGATACGGAGATTGTCGATGATGAGGAGCGGTGCGGTCATGCGCGTTCCCGCGGATCGAAACGGTCGCGCAGCGCGTCGCCGAGCATGTTGATGCCGAGCAGGGTCATGACGATGCACAGGCCGGGCGCGATGCTCAGCCAGCTCGCCGCATACATATAGGGCCGCGCCGAGGAGAGCATATTGCCCCAGCTCGGCGCGGGCGGCGGCACCCCGACGCCGAGGAAGCTCAACGCGCTTTCCGACAGGATCACCCAGCCGAACAGGCTGGTCGCCAGCACCAGGATCTGCGGGATGGTGTTGGGCAGGACATGGCGCCAGATCGTATAGAGCGTGCCGTCGCCGGCCACGCGCGATGCCTCGATATATTCGCGTTCGCGGATCGACAGCGCCGCGGCGCGCACGACGCGGACAGTGGCGGGGAGATAGGCGATGGCGAGTGCGAGCACGATGCTGTGCCGGCTCGAGCCGAGCACCGAGATGAGCGCAAGCGCGAGCAGGATGCCGGGAAAGGCGAGCAGCGCGTCGCTGAAGGTCATGAGGATCCGGTCGGTCCAGCCGCGCAGGAACCCTGCGAGCAGCCCGAGCATCGTGCCGATGACGATCGCGACCGACACCGTCTCGACGGCGATGATCACGCTGACCCGCGCCCCCAGCATCGCGCGCGCGGCGACGTCGCGGCCGAATTCGTCGGTACCGAGCCAATGCGCGAGCGACGGGGCCTTGAGCGTATGATCGAGGTCGATCGCCAGCGGATCATAGGGCAGCCAGATGAAACCGATCGCCACGACAGCGAGCAGAATGCCGACCAGCCCGACGCCGAGAAGCCTGTGCAGCCGCCCCTTCACTGGACCGTCACCCGCGGGTCGAACAGCGGATAGAGCAGGTCGACTGCCAGATTGACCAGGACATAGATCAGCGCCGTGAACAACAGGCAGCCCTGCACCACCGGATAATCGCGGCTGAGCACGCCGGTGACCATCAGGCGCCCCAGCCCCGGCAGGGTGAACACCGTCTCGATCACCGCGATACCGCCGAACAGCCGCCCGAGGGTCAGCCCGACCAGGGTCAGCGTCGGCGCGAAGGCGTTGGGGAAGACATGGCGGGCAAGCACCGTCCGCTCGGCAAGGCCCTTGGCGCGGGCATGGGTGACATAATCGAGCTGGAGCACTTCGATCGTACTCGACCGCATCATCCGGATCAGCACGCCGCTTTCGGAAATGGTCAGCGTCACGATCGGCAGGATCAGGAACGGCAGCGCCCCGAGCGCATCCTCGGAGAAGGGGATATAGCCGACCACGGGAAGCCAGTGCAGCCACACGCCGAACACCAGCAACAGCAGCAGCCCCAGCCAGAAGCTCGGGATCGCGAGCACCAGGCTCGCCGCGCCCATCACTGCCATGTCGCCGGCGCTGCCGCGCCGCCATGCCGCGAACAGACCGGCCACCACGGCGATGATCGTCGCCAGCCCGACCGACAGGAACACCACGACCGCCGTCGTCTGCGCGCGCGCCAGGATGATCCCGGCCACCGGCTCGCCCGTCACGATCGAGGTCCCGAGATCGCCCCTGAAGACATGGCCGAGCCAGCTCACGAACTGGACCGGAACCGGCTTGTCGAGCCCGAGCTCGGCGTGAAGCGCGGCCACCGCGGCAGGATCGGCGCCCTCGCCGAGCATCACCTGCGCCGGGTCGCCCGGGATGAGGCGCACCAGGAAGAACACGATCAGCGCGACGATCAGCAGGGTCGGGATCGCGAGCAGCAGGCGGCGCAGGATATAGGAGATCACCGGCCCGCTCCCATGCCGACATTCCACAGCCGCTGGGTCTGCGCCGGCCAGGCGCGAAAGCCCGTCACTGACTGGCGGAGGCCAACCACCCGCCGGCTATTGTAGAGGACGATCGCGGGCACTTCGCTGCGGAACTGCCGTTCGAGCTGGTCGAATACGGCCTGGCGCCCTGCCCTGTCGCCGATCGCCATCGATTGCCGGAGCAGCGCCGCCGCCCCCGGCGAACCCCACACCTTGCGCGGATCAGTCGCAGGATCGCCAATCAGGACGCCGAACATCAGCGATGGATCGGGCCGGGCAGAAAAGCCGAAGATCGTCGCCTGATAATCGCCGCTCGAATAGCGCGCGAACTGGGTCGCCCAGTCGAGCGTCACGATCTCGATATTGATGCCAGCGTCCCGCGCCATCGCCTGCACCAGGATGGCGGCATCATACATTTCGGGGGGGCTATGACTCGTCATGAGCTGGATCGGCGCGCCCTGATATCCCGATGCCTTCACCAGCGCGCGGGCAAGCGGAAGGTTGCGCTGGATCAGCGGCTGCTCGACAGCACCGTAGAACGGACTCACCACCGGGACCGGCGAGCTGTCTGGCGATCCGGTGGCGTGGGTGACGACACGGGTCAGGGCGGCGACATCGATGCTGGCCGCGAGGGCCCGGCGCAGCCGCACGTCGCGCAGCACCGATGATCCGCTCTGCAACAAGATGCCGTAGAAATCCGAGGACAAGGCCGAGTCGAGCTTGATCCCCTTGGCGCCCTGGATGTTGCCAAGCTCGTTCGGTGCGAGCTGGTCGAGCACGTCCAGGCTGCCGCGCAGCAACGCTGCGCTTGCCGCCGAACCATCGGGAATGACCGAGAAGCGGATCCGGTCGACCAGCGCCCGCTTGCCGCCGCCATTCCCGTCGGGCGCGCCGGGAAGCGCGCGATAGCCGTCATAGCGCAGCAGATCGATGAATTGATTGTGGCGCCATTCGCCCCATCGGAACGGCCCGGTGCCGATCGGATAGCGCCAGACATTGTCCGGTCCGACCGACAGCCGATGCGTGATCCCGGTGCTGCCGCAGTCGAGCCGGGCAAGGGTGGTCAGGAACAGGGGTGCCGGGCGATCGAGTTCGACCTCGGCGACGAACGGCTCGGGCGCCCTGACCGCGAGCACCCGGGCAATGCCCTTGCCGCTCAGGTCGCTCTTGCAGCGCCACTGGCTGCCCGGCGCGAGGTAGCGATCGAGCGACCATTTCACGTCGGCCGATGTCAGCGGCGCGCCATTGTGGAAGCGAATCCCGCGGCGCAGCGCGAAGCGATAGGTCCGGCCGTCGGGCGACACAGTCCAGCTGCTCGCCAGCATCGGTCCGATGCTGCCATCCTCCCGCACCGCCACCAGGCCCTCGACGACATGGAGCAGGACTGCGTCGGTATTGGCATCGCGCTTCATCCCCGGATCGGACGACGCGATATCGGCATTGATCCTGGCGCGCAGCATCGTCCCGGCCGCCGCCACGGGCGCGGAAGGGCGCGAGACCAGCAGGAAAATGCCGAGGACACAGGCAATCAGGATACAGAATGCGAGCGCCTTACGCATCAGCGGGCGTGGCTCTCGGCAAGAGCCCGCTGGTCCGATTTCAGCGCGTAGGACACATAATCCGCGCCGCCCGACGGCATCATCGCCACCTGCATCTCGCCCAGCGCCGGGCGCATCAGGAAGGAGGCGACGGTCGCCGTCTCGCCGGTCACGGTCGACGGCCTGGGCGGAACGCAGATCGAGAGCGGCGACCCGGCCGTGTCCGCCAGGACCGCGCGCACCTGATCGAGGCCGATCATGCGGTGCGGCGCAAGCAGGCGCTCGGCGCGCTGCTGGCGCCAGAAGCTGCACGGCGAATCCGCGATTCCGGTCTCGCGCAGTTTGACCAGCGCCGCCGGGCTGAGCCAGTGATTGCTGTGCACGAGCACGCCATCCTTCGGCTCTACCACGAATGTCTCGTCGGGTGCGCATTCGAGATCATGGACGATGCCGGTGCCGGCATGGCTGAGCGCCAGATTGTTCGAGGCCGATTTCCCGGTCGCGTAGATCGCGGCAAAGGCGAGCGAGGGATTATCCTGCTGCAGCACCTTGCGGCGGATCAGGGCAAGCGGGGCGCCGATCCGGCGATAGTCGCGATCGCATTCGAGATAATTGCCGGTGACGGCGATGCCGGCTGAGTTGAACCCGAACCGCGCCAGCCCGCCTGCTTCCGTGAAGGTGAGGATATCCGGGCCATTGTCGTTGCGGATGCGCAGGATGACGCAGGCATCGGCGCAGCGCGCCTTCCAGTCCCAATTATGCGCATGGATCAACACACCGTCCGGCGTGCGTTCCGGCTGGATGACGATCGTCGTGCATCCCTCGGCGCCGCGCTCCGCCAGCAGCCCGGCGCGCAGCACCGGGTGGCCGGCCAGCTTGAGCAATTCGGTGCGGGCATTCATCAGCACGATATGCGCGAACGGAAGGTCGGCGCCCGCGGCGATCCCCTGCATTTCCGCGACATGCTCGGCGTCGAAGGCGGCGATTACCGGGAGATAGGCCTCGACCAGTTCGGCCAAGGCCGATTCGCTCAGCCCCGCAGTCTTCATCTGCACGACATAATGCGCGACGCCGCGCCGGATCTCGCTCGCGGCACCGCGCCCATAGCGCACGCCGCGATCATGCGGGTTTCCCCAGATCTCCAATAGGCGACACGCATCTGTCATCGGCCCGAACCCCCGGATCATCAGTGGGAGACGGGTAGCACTGTCTTACGAAGTTTAAAAAGACAAAAATGCATTTTCATTGATTCCACGTGCATTGCCGTGACATTCTTTGTACGCCACACTCAAAGATCGCATGGTGGCGGGGCTGGCGGATTCGCGCTCTTTTCCGCTGTCCACGCGAGAGGATGCACCGCCGCCGGCACTGATCGATAAGGGCAAGCAATGACCACAGCAACCGGCACCCGCAAGCCGAACCGCGCCTGGGACGTGGTCCGCGTCGCCAGCGGCAATTTCATCGAGATGTATGATTTCATGGTGTTCGGCTATTTCGCCGCCGCCATCGGCTCAGCCTATTTTCCCGGAAGCTCGGAAATCGGCACATTGCTGAAGGCGCTCGCGACCTTCGGTGTCGGCTTCCTGATGCGGCCGCTCGGGGCGATCATCCTCGGTGCCTATACCGATCATCATGGCCGGCGCGCCGGGCTGATCGTCACCCTCGCGCTGATGAGCGTCGGCATTGCCACCATCGCCTTCACGCCCGGCTATGTCGCGATCGGCCTCGCAGCCCCGCTGCTCGTGCTGTTCGGCCGCTTGTTGCAGGGCTTTTCGGCCGGCGCCGAGCTCGGCAACGTGTCAGTATATCTGGCCGAAATCGCGCCGCCCGGCGCCAAGGGATTCTATGTATCCTGGCAATCGGCCTCGCAGCAGATCGCCGTGGTTTTCGCAGCCGGCATCGGCGTCGTGCTCGGCGCCACACTCACGCCCGATCAGCTTGCCGATTGGGGCTGGCGGATTCCGCTCGGCCTAGGCTGCCTGATCATCCCGCTGATCTTCCTGATGCGCCGGCACCTACGCGAAACCGATCTGTTCGCCGCCCGCACGACCCGCCCGACCCTGCGCGAGATCCTGCGCGCGCTCTGGCTGGCGCGGGCACGCGTGCTGGCCGGCATGGCGATGGTGCTGATGACGACCGTCAGCTTCTACATGATCACTGCCTATACGCCGACCTTCGGCAAGCTGCTGCACCTGCCCGAGCGCGACAACCTGCTGATCACGGCGGCGGTCGGCCTGTCGAACCTGGTCTGGCTGCCGATGATGGGTGCCCTGTCCGATCGCATCGGCCGCACGCCGATCCTGATCGCCTGCACCGTGCTCGCCATCCTGACCGCCTATCCCGCAATGGCGTGGCTGGCCGGCCAGCCAAGCGTCGCACGGCTGCTGATCGTCGAGCTGTGGCTCTCCGCGCTCTACGCGAGCTACAATTCGGCGATGGTAGTGCATCTGACCGAGATCGTCCCGGAAGACGCCGGCGCCTCGGGCTTCAGCCTGGCCTATAGCCTGGCGACCGCGATCGGCGGCTTCACGCCCTTCGTCGTCACCGCGCTCATCTCGGCAACGGGCAATCTCGCAATGCCGGGCATCTGGCTGACCGCGATCGCCGCGATCAGCCTGGCCGCCGTGCTGTTCAGCCGGCGCTTTGCCGCTTCACCCGGCGGCTGAATCGTTCAGCGCCCGCCAGATCGTTCCGGCAATGGCGCTATCCTGGACGGCGAGGCCAGTCAGGTCGGCGACAACCACGTCGTCGCCGCCGAACGCGCGCGGCGTGCCGAGTAATGTCCCGAGCTCGATCACGCTGTCGGGCGTGATCTTGCCCGCGCGCGCCGCCCAGCCCGCCTCGCCGGCCTCGAGACAATGCTGCGCGGAATCGACCACGACAGTCGCACGCGCGAGAATGGCCGGGTCGAGTTCGCGCTTGCCGCCGCCATCGGCGCCGACCGCTACGATTCGCGTTCCGGGCTTCACCCAGGCGTCGCTGACGAGCGGCGCGATCGACGGAGTCGTCGTGACGATCAGGGTTGAGCACTCGACCAGCGCCTGCAGCCCACTCGCTTCGCCGCCCAGATCCCCGGCCAGCGCCTGCGCGCGGGCAGGGTCGCGTCCCCAGATCAGCAGGCGCTCGAACCCCAGATAGCGGGCAATGAAGTCGGCCTGCAGCCGCGCCTGGGTCCCGGTGCCGATCACCCCGAGCACGCCGCGCCCGGCATGGCCGATCGCCCGCGCCGCGAGCATCCCCGCCATGGCCGTACGCAGGCTGGTCAGATGGCCGCGATCGTCGAGGATGGCGAGTGCTTCGCCGGTCGTTGCGCTCAACAGGACGACCAGGCCCTGATTCGACGGCAGTCCGAGCCGCGCATTGTCGTAGAAACCGCTTGCGATCTTCACCACGAAGATGTCGTCGCCGGACACATGCCCCGCCTTCACATGGCAGTCGCCCGCGGCCCCGAACGTGAAATGGCCGGCATCGCCGATCTGTGCCAAGCCGGCGCTGAACGCGATGAAGGCGCGCTCCACCGCGGCGAGCGCCGCCTGCTCATCATGGACCGCCATGATCTCCCGGAGGCCAACTATTCTCATGCACGTGCCTTTCCGCGCCGGTCCCGGGCAGAGGTTCGCCCATCGCTATTGTCTTTTTATGCGCATTAAGACATTTTGTCGATCACCGGATGATAGGAGAGATGCTGTGGCCCGATTCGTGTCGACCAGAAGGTCGCTGTTGGGAGCAGCAGGGCTGCTGGTGTCGCTGGCGGCAGCACCCGCCCAAGCCGCACCCTCCGCCTGCGCTGACCTCAAGCAGCTCAAAATCCCCCATGTCGAGATCCTGGTGGCGACACCGGTCAGCGGCACCTTCAAGGAGGATGTGGTCGTCGAGCGCGGGCCGCGCACCTATGAAGGGCTCAAGCCATTCTGCCGCGTGCGGGGCGTAAGCCGCCCGGTTCCCGGCTCCGAGATCGGCTTCGAAGTCTGGCTGCCCGCAAGCGACTGGTCGGGGCGGCTGCACATGATCGGCAACGGCGCCTATGTATCGAACTTCCAGTACAAGCAGATGATATCCCGCCTCGACGACGGCGATGTCGCGGTCGGGACCGACACCGGCCATAGCGGCACCAACCTGATCTTCGGCTGGAAGCATCGCGAGCGGATCGCCGATTTCGGATATCGCGCCGTCCATGAATCGGTCGTCGCGGCCAAGGCGATCACCCGCGCTTTCTACCGCCGCCCGGCGCGCTGGTCCTATTTCAGCGGCTGTTCGACCGGCGGCTATCAGGGGCTGAGCGAGGCGCAGCGCTATCCCGACGATTTCGACGGCATCATCGCAGGCGCCCCGGGCAACAACCGCACCAGCCTGACGCTCGCCTTCCTGTGGAACTATCTCGCCAATCACCGGCCGAACGACGATTCCACCCAGATCCTGTCCGAGGCCGATCTACTGCTGCTCAACCGGTCGATCGTCGCCAAATGCGACGGGATCGACGGCGTGTCCGACGGCGTCATCAGCGATCCGCGCCGATGCGGTTTCCACGTTTCCTCCCTGCAGTGCCGGCCGGGCGACAAGCCCGGCGCCTGCCTGACCGGAGAGCAGGTCGCGGCGGCGGAAAAAATCTATGCCGGGCCGAAGGACTCGCGCACCGGCAAGGCGATCTATCCCGGCTACCCGTTCGGTACCGAGGGGGTCATGACCGGCCCGGGCGACAAGCATCCGGGCTGGAGCGACTATTGGTCCGAAACCGCCAATCCGCACGAGCCCTCGCGCGCCGACATGTTCCGCTACTGGATCTTCGACGATCCCAACTGGAACTGGTGGAAGTTCAACTGGGGCAGCGACGTGGATATCGTCCAGAACAAACTCCGGCCGCTGTTCGACGCCAATGACAGCAACCTGGCGCCCTTCGCCCGGGCCGGGGGCAAGCTGCTCCTGTTCATCGGATGGCAGGACCCGGTCGGCACCCCGCTCGAGGCGATCAACTATTATCGCGCGGTCGAGGCCCATGCCGGCGGATCCCCTGCGGCGCGGCTGGCAGCGACTCAGGCGTTCATGCGCCTGTTCATGGTGCCCGGCATGGGACATTGCGCCGGCGGCCCGGGCGCGACCAATGTCTCGACCGCGACACGCGATTCAGCACCGCCGGTGCGCGACGCGGCGCATGACATGACGCTGGCGCTCGAGGCATGGGTCGAGCGCGGCCGCGCGCCGCAAAGCCTGATCGCCACGCGCTATGCCGAAGGCGGCGAAGCACCGCCCGCCAAACGTCCGATCGATTTCCAGCGCCCGATCTGCGCCTGGCCCAGGGAGCCGGTCTATCGCGGCGGCGACACACGGCTCGCGAGCAGCTTCGTCTGCGCAGTTCAGCGCAAATGAGCGCGCTCAGGCGCTGAAGAGAATCGCGGTCGGGCTTCCCGTCTCGGCAACCACGACCGATGCGCCGGGCAATCCGGTAGCTCTATCCACGGCGTGGCGCACGATCGTGTGGCTTTCCTCGTTCGCGACGAACATCGATCGGCCGTCAGCCGCCAGCGCGAAGAAGCGGGGCGTCTTCCCGCCCGCCGGAGCCGAGCCACGCAGCGCGAGCCGGCCGCTGACCGGATCGACCGCGAAGGTCGCAATCGTATCGGCGCCGCGATTCGACGCATAGACATGCCGCCCGTCGGCCGAGACGGCGATTTCGGATCCACGGCTGTTGCCGGTGAAATCGTCCGACAGCGCGGAGATGACCTGGAACGGTCGCAGCGTGCCCGAGCGGGCATCGAAGTGATAGGCGACGACGGTCGAATCCAGCTCGTTGACGACATAGGCCAGGGCGTTGTTCGGATGGAACGCGACATGGCGCGGCCCGGACGTCTCGCGCGCCGCGGCACCGGCATTGTCGACGAGATGAAGGCGACCGGCCGCATCGATCGTATAGACCAGCACGCGATCGCACCCCTTGTCGGGCACGACGATATAGTTGCCGCCCGGATCGAACTGGACCTGATGCGGCTTGGGGAATGGCTGCTCGACCCGATGCGGGCCGATCCTGCCGTCGAACGCAACGATGTCGACCGGTGCGCCAAGCGTCCCGTCAGAAGCGATCGGCAGGCTCGCAATGCCCGATTTCACGTCGCCGGCCACGACATGATTGGCCACGACCAGGAAGCGATTGGTCGGATCCGCCATCAGATGGACTGGATTGCGCCCGCCGGTCGTGACTGTGTTGAGATGAGTCAGCTGGCCGCTCTCCATATCGATCCGGAAAGCGCTCGCCTCGCTTGCGTCGCCATGCACGGTGAACAGAAACCGGCGTTGCCGGTCGAACGCAAGATAGGACGGATTGACGAGGTCGCTGACCAGCTGGACCTGAGTCCAGGCGCCGTCAGAGCCGATCCGGTAGACAGTGATCCCGTCGCCCCGCGCGTTGCGCTCCCGGCTGGTGCGGCATCCGACATAGGCGAAGCTGGCCATCGATCCTCTCCGCGCCGCTGGCGCGGCCCCTGCAAATCCCGTGATCGCGCCGCCGGCGATCCCCGCCACCACTGACCGCCTTGAAACGCCCAATGCCCAATCCCGGCTTTCCCGGTTCATCCTTGCCTCCGGCGACACGTGCAGGCTTTTCTTGCACTTTGTATTCTTGAATGTCAAAGAACATATCTGTCCAGGGGAAGCCGAAAGCATGGCCGCGATCATCGTCGACGAAAAAGCGATCATGCGCCGCGTGTTCTGGCGGATCGTCCCGCTATGCTTCCTGCTCTACATCGTCTCGTACATCGATCGCGCGAACATCGGCTATGCCGCGTTGCAGATGAACAGCGAGCTCGGCCTGACCGCTGACGCGTTCGGCTTTGCCGCGGGCATCTTCTTCATCGGCTATTTCCTGTTCGAGGTGCCGAGCAACCTGCTGATGGCGCGCTACGGGCCGCGCGTCTGGATCGCGCGCATCCTGATCGGCATGGGCCTGGTCTCGATGGCGACTGCATTCGTGCAGAATGACTGGCAGCTCTATCTGATGCGCTTCCTGCTCGGCATCGCCGAGGCGGGCTATTTCCCGGCGATCATCATCTATCTGACGACCTGGTTCCGCGCGAAGGAACAGGCGACCGTGGTCGCGATGTTCACTGCGGCGATCCCTGTCTCCTATATCATCGGCACCCCGGTCAGCACCTTCATCATGGACCATGTCGCCGGCCTGGGCCTGACCGGATGGCGCTGGATGCTGATCCTCGAGGGGCTGCCCGCGGTGATCGGCGGGCTGCTGACCTATCGGCTGCTGGTCGACCGGCCCGCCAATGCCCGCTGGCTCGCGGCGGAGGAACGCGACTGGCTCGAAGGCGAGATCGCGCGCGAGCATCAGGCCGTGACGGGCATCCGCCACCTCAACACCTGGGGTGCCATCACCGAGCCGCGCGTGCTGTATCTGTCGGCGATCTATTTCGTCTATCAGGCGGGCAGCCTGGGAGTCGGCTACTGGCTGCCCCAGATCATCAAGCATTCGGGCACGTCGCTCACCAATGTCGAGACGGGGCTGATCGCCACCCTGCCCTATCTGGTCGCGACGGCGGGCATGATCTGGTGGTCGCGCCGTTCCGACCGGACGGGCGAAAGGCGGCAGCATACCGCCTGGCCATTGTTGCTCGCCGGGCTCGCGCTCGGCTCGGTCGCGGCGGTCACCGGCCCGATCGCCGCCACCGCTCTGCTCGCGGCGGCCCTGACCGGCTTCTACGCATTCAAGGCGCCCTTCTGGACCCTGCCCGGCATGTTCCTGTCGCGCTCGTCAGCTGCGATCTCGATCGCAGCGATCAACTCGATCGGCAATCTCGGCGGCTTTGCCGGCCCCTATCTGGTCGGACTGGTCGCCAGGAGCAGCGGCGCGCCCGCCTCCGGCCTGATCTTCCTCGCCGGACTGACCCTGGTCGCCTTCTTCATGGTGCTTCTGGCACCGCTTGCCCGACGGACGATGGACTCATGACGATCCCGACACGGCAGTTCGACAGCGGCGGCGAAACCTTTCGGATCGTCGATCTCGCCGCGCTCGATCTGGGCGCCTTGCCGGTCGTCCATCGCATCCTGATCGAGAATGTCCTGCGCAATGGCGGCGATCCGGAAACCCGCGCGATCGTCGAGCGCTGGATCGCCGAACGCGGCAGCGAGGCCGAAATCGCCTTCGCGCCTGGGCGCATCATGATGCACGACACCACCTGCGGCCCGGCCATGGTCGATATCGCGGCAGCGCGATCCGCGCTGGCCGAGGCCGGCGGTGATCCGTCAGCGCTCAACCCGGTGCTGCCGGTCGACGTCTCGACCGACCACAGCCTCGCGGTCGATGTCTTTGGCAGCCCCGACGCCCGGGCGCTGAACATGGCACGCGAGATGGAACGCAACGCCGAGCGCTACAGCTTCATGAAATGGGCCTCGGACGTGCTCGACAATGTCACGGTGCATCCGCCCGGTACCGGGATCATGCACACGATCAATCTCGAACGGCTTGCCTCGGTGGTCACATGCGCGGAACGCGACGGCGTGCGCTGGGCGATGCCCGATACGCTGATCGGCACTGACAGCCACACCCCCATGATCAACGGCATCGGCGTGCTCGGCTGGGGCGTCGGCGGGCTCGAGGCCGAAAGCGTGATGTTCGGCATGCCGGTGATGATGCGCGTGCCCGAAGTGATCGGCGTAAAGCTGACCGGGCGGCTGCGCGAGGGCGTTTCAGCGACTGACCTCGCGCTGGTCGTCACCCACCGCCTGCGCCGGATCGAACTGGCCGGCCGGTTCGTCGAGTTTTTCGGTCCCGGCGTCGCGACCTTGTCTGCCGGGGACCGCTCGGTGGTGGCGAACATGGCGCCCGAATATGGATCGTCGACCGGCTATTTCCCGATCGATGCAGCAACCCTGGCCTATCTGCGCGAGACCGGCCGCAGCGACGCTGCGGTGCGCCTGGTCGAGGATTATGCCCGCGCGACCGGGCTGTGGTTCGATCCGGCGGCAGAACCGACCTATACCGAAATGATCCATCTCGATCTCGACGCGATCGGGATTTCCCTCGCCGGGCCGCGCCGACCGCAGGACCTGGTCGCGACCGCTGACATTCCCGGCCTGCTCGGCGGCGGTGGCGTCGCCGCGATGCCGCGCCGTCCCGTCGGCATCGCGGCGATCACCAGCTGCACCAACACCTCGGATCCGCGCCAGCTGATCGCGGCGGGCCTCGTCGCGCGCAAGGCCCGCGCACGCGGCCTGGCACCCGCTCCCTGGGTGAAGACCACCCTGGGCCCCGGCTCGCCGACCGCCGAGCGCCTGCTCGAACGTGCCGGGCTACTCGACGACCTGGCTGCGATCGGCTTCGCGATCATTGGCTATGGTTGCACAGTGTGCATCGGCAATTCGGGCCCGCTTGCCGGACCGATGCTGGAGGCGATCGACGCCGGCATCGCCCAACCGGTCGGTATCCTCTCGGGCAACCGCAATTTCCCCGGCCGGGTCCATCCCCAGATCGAGGATGCATTCCTCGCCTCCCCCGCTCTGGTCGTTGCCTATGCGCTCGCCGGCGACGCGGCGATCGACATTGCCCGCGATCCGATCGGGTGCGACTCGCAGTGCCGCCCGGTCCACCTCGACGATCTGTGGCCGAGCGGTGCCGAGATCGACGCCGTGGCAGCGCTGGCGATGCGGCCCGGCGACTACGCCGCGGCCTATGACCTCGCCGAAGCGAGCCCGGCATGGGCGGCCCTGCCCGCCGCCGACACGCCGCTCTATCCGTGGAATGCCGGCTCGACCTATCTGCGCCGGCCGCCCTTCGCCCGGGTGGAGCGCGAACCCAGGCTCGGGCGATACAGCGCAGCGCCGCTGATCGTGCTGGGCGACGACATCACGACGGATCATATCTCGCCGGCCGGCGCGATTCCCCGCGACAGCGACGCAGCGCGCTGGCTGATCGAACAGGGTGCCGATCCCGCCGACCTCAATGTCTTTTCGTCGCGACGCGGCAATTGGGAGGTCATGCTGCGCGGCCTGTTCACCAACCGCAGCGTCCGCAACCTGCTGGGCGCCTCGATCGCGCCCGGCAGCACGATCATGGCAACCGGCGGCGAGGCATTGCCGCTGTGGCGCGCGGCCGCCCGTTACGCCGAAGCGGGCCAGCCCGTGGTGATCGTCGCCGGCGAACGCTATGGCATGGGATCGTCGCGCGACTGGGCCGCCAAGGGCGCAAGCCTGCTCGGCGCACGCGCGGTGCTTGCGAGCAGCTTCGAGCGGATCCACCGCTCCAACCTGGTCAATATGGGGATCCTGCCGCTGCGCCTCCCCGGCGATCGCCACCCTTCGACTCTGGGGCTATGCCCGGAGGATCGGATCGAGATCCATGCCCCCGCCAACACGCTGGCGCCCCGCGCGCCGGTGTCGGTCGCAATCCATCGCCATGGCGGGTCGGTGGAACGATTCACCGCCCGAGCCGAAATCGAAACCGCACTCGAATTGTCGGTGCTGCGCGCGGGCGGGATCATTCCGCTGATCCTCCACGCCGTCTCGAACGGACAGCACGACACCTGATTCTTGTACAGAACATTGTACAATGTTGAATGCTTGGTGCTGTTCCCCCTCGGTGGAGGGTTCGGCCCGTGGGAAATGTCAGAACCCTCATGACATTTCTGAAGACGGCAGCCGGCAATCGATCCCGATTCAACATTGCGTCGAACCGTCATAAACCCGCCTTGCAGTAGGTGGTGCGGCTCATTCTCATCGTTGGACAGGATTTCGCGCCCGTGCGGGTGTGTGCAATCCGGGATTTTAACGCCCCGCGACGCGATCCAGAAAGGCGAAGGTCCGATCGAGCGCGAGCAGGCTGTAGCGCCGGGTGTCATCGGGTGTCTTGCCGATCCACCCGTGATTGGCACCCGGGATCATCACCACATCGACCGGCGCGCCGGCCTTTTTCATCGCTTCGGCCATGGCTTCAGTCTGGTGAAACGCCACCTCCTCGTCGGCGGTGCCGTGGATCAGCAGCATCGGTGGCGTATCGTGCCCGACATAGGCGATCGGGCTCGCCGTTTTTTCGGCAGCCGCGCAGGCGCCTTTCGCACATCCGAGCAGCGGCGCCATATTGTCTTCCACCAGGGCCGTGCCCGGCTCCGCGCCATGAGCGGCAAGGTCAAAGACACCATACCAGATGGCCGCGCCCTGCACGCAATCGGATTGGGCGAGCGGCGCCGCCTCGAGCGCCTGCGCGTGCGACAAACGGCCGGCCGAAGCGGGCGGATCGAATGCCGCAACGCCACAGCTGGCTGCCGCCAGTGCGGCGAGATGCCCGCCTGCCGAGCCGCCCCAAAGCAGCACGCGCGCGGGGTCGATGCCGAATTCACCGGACTTGCTGCGCAGGAAGCGGATCGCTGCCTTCACGTCCTGGACCTGGGCCGGGAAACGCGCTTCGCCGCTCAGCCGATAGTCGACCGAGGCAACGACATAACCCCGCGCCGCAAGCGTGGCGAGAACCGCGGGGAAATCGGTAAAGGCGCCCGACTGCCGGCTGTCGCCGCGATTCCAGCCGCCGCCATGGATCCAGATGACGAGCGGCCGCGCCTTCGACGTGGCGCGATCCGCGTGCAGATAGAGATCGAGCTGCAGCGGCCGATAGCCAACATAATTGGCGAATTCGACATGCGGCCGGGCGACGATGCCGCCCGGATATGTCGCCTCGGACACCGGGAACACATCATCGCGTACCGATTTGGCCGAGATTGCCGGCTCAGCCTGGGGTTGCGCAGTGCCGGCGGTGGAAACCGTGAAAAACATCAGGGCGAGCGACATGACCAGCGACAGTTTCATTCGCGCACCCTTCAGCCTCAATGGATTGCACTTATATTGATAATAATACGATCTTCAAGCCAGGTCAGTGGGCGATCAGCTCGGCGATGCTGTTCTCGGTTTCGGTGCGGATGCCGGCCTTCTTGTCGCTCCAGGCCTTCCAGTCGGGGTCGGAACGCAGCCTGGCCCGCACCTTGTCGGTGACCGCCGCGCGGCGGCCGAACGAGGGCATGTCGCGATAATGCTGGATGAACAGCGAATCCCACGGCGCGCCGGTCTGGAATCGGTTCATATAGAGCTCGTAGCCGGTCAGCGCGCCCTCATCGATCCAGCCGTCGAACTGCGGGACGACATAGCCCTTCACATAGTCGCGATATTCGGTAGCATCGCGATACTCATAGGGAATGATGTAATAGACCTCGCCGTCGCGTGCCTCGTCCGGGTTGCGCGACCAGGACAGGTCGCTCGAATAGCTCGAAACCGGATCGGCGAGCGCGAGCCCGGCCGCGTCGAGGCCGCCCGGCTGGCTATGCTCCACGGCATTCCACTGAGCCACCGCAGGGAAGCTGGAAAAGTGCAGGATCACCATCGCGTCCCAGACATTGGGCTGGCGATACCAGCTGTAATAGATGCGGAAGCCGGTCAGCGTTCCCTTCGCTTCGAGCGCCCGCAACCGCGGCGCCAGGTTCGCCACGAGATAGCGGCGAAAGGCGGCGCGGTTGCTCGCGCTGCTGCGATAGCTGATCACGAGCGACTTCGGCCCGTCCTGCAGTTCCTCCTGTGCCGAGGCCGGCGAAGCGATCGCCAGCGGTGACGCAAGCGCCACGGCCAGCGCAGCGATCCATATACCGATACGCATTGTCGCTCTCCTCAGCGCGGGGTGTAGGTCAGCACGCGGAAGGTGCCGGGGTGGAATTGGGGCGCGGTCACTTCCTCGTCATTGGTGCCGCCGGCCGGCAGCGTATAGTCGGCGGTCACGAGAAACAGGCGACCGGTCTCGCGATCGATCTGCATCGTCCGCGCCATCGGCTCGGTCCCGACCGTGCCCAGCAGCCTGTACCCGTCAGCGCCATCGAAGCCGATCACCGAGAGATTGGCATCGGCACCGTTGCTCGTCACGATGCGGTGGCGCGCTTCGTCGATCACCATGCCGTCGACGCCGTGGCCGATCGGGATCGACGCCAGGATCCGCCCGGTCTTGGGGTCGATCGCCTCGAAGATCGGCTTGTCGCCGCGACAGGCGACCAGCAGCCGCTCGACATCTTCGCGATATTCGACCGCGGCGGGCTGCCGGCAATCGCCGAGCGTATAACGCCGCTCCTCGGAGAGATCGGACGATTTCAGCCGCAGGACGACATTCTGGTCCCGCACCGGCGCGTACACGATGCCGCGGCCATCGGGCACGGGGTCGTCCATCTTGGTCGCGGCGAAATCATGGCGGCCGAGCAGCTTTCCGCTCGCCGCATCGAAGATATACCAGCTGCTCGTCCTGGGCCGCCGGCCAGTAGCGACATAGACATGCCGGGTCGCCGGATCGTAGATCGACCCGTTCATCTCGCCGCCTTCGGGGTCGAGCTTGACCCGGGCGATGGTCGCAAGCGTCTTCAGGTTGAAGATCAGTGCCGAGCCGTCAGTCATCGCGACAAAGCCGCGATTATACTCGGTCAGCGTCAGCGGTCCGTTCGCGCCAGTGCCGCCGGGGACCTTTCCGATCGGCCGCCCGAGCCTGCTGTCGTAGACCGTCAGGCCGTCATCATGGCGCGCGATGAACAGCCGCCCGCTATCCTGGTCGAGGCGAAGATAATCCCAGTCGGGAACGCCGCCGGGCAGCGTCGTCGAGCGCGTGTGGTCGTACAGCGTCGGCGTCTGGCCGCTGGCCGCGGCGGATACGGCCAGCACCGCGCCGGCGAGCAGGCAAGCTAGGATGCGCATATCGGTCTCCCTTGTTCGGATCCGGATTCCCGGAAGATTGTATTTTTGATTTCATTAGAACTATCTCAGCAGCCCGCTGTTAGGCAAGAGCCCTGTTAGTTTTTTCGCGATATGTCCGAGGCCGGCACAGCCCATATTTTGTCTTTTGAATGGCGATAAAACAGTGCTAGTCCGACCATTCGTCGATCGGTACCGCACAACGCGGCATCGAACCGCAGTTGCAACGCCATCGGGAAAGCCTTCATGACCCTTATCGATCGGATTCTCGACGCTGACCGCGGCATCCGTCCCGAGGTGCTTGTGACGCCGCTGGACTATAGCAACCAGATCTCCGACGAGCTCGGCTGCAGCCTGTGGTTCAAGAACGAGCATCTTCAGCCGACCGGGTCCTTCAAGGCGCGCGGTTCGGCGAACAAGATCCGCGTGCTCGGCGACGGCGCGCGCGAGACGGGCGTGATCACGGCTTCCACCGGCAATCACGGCCAGGGCGTGTCCCGCGCCGGCAAGCTGGCGGGCGTCGCAGTCACCGTCTATCTCAGCCGCAAGGCGCCCCCGGCCAAGATGGCCGCGATGCGCGCCTTGGGTGCCGAGCTGGTGCTGATCGACGGCACTCCGCTTGAAGCCGAGATCGAGGCCCGGCGCCAGGCCGATCTCCAGGGCAAGCCTTATGTGGCGCCCTATAATGATCTCGACGTCGTCGCCGGCCAGGGGACGATCGGCGTGGAATTGTTCAACCAGGCGCCCGATCTCGACGCTGTCTTCATCTGCGTGGGCGGCGGCGGCCTGATCGCCGGCGTCGGCAGCGCGCTGAAGGCGCTCAGTCCGCGGACGCGGATCGTCGGTGTGTGGCCAAAGGCATCGACCTGCATGCTCGATTCGCTGCACGCCGGAAAGATCATCGAGACGCCGGAGGGCGAGACCTTCTCCGAAGCTTCGACCGGCGCGGTCGAGCCGGGATCGGTTACCTTCCCGATCTGCCAGCAGGTCATCGACGATATGCTTACGGTCGAGGAAGTGGAAATCGCGCGCGCCATGCGCCGCGTCGCCGAAACCGAGCGCTGGATGATCGAGGGCGCCGCCGGCGTCGCCTTCGCCGGGCTGATCCAGCGCGCGGAGGAATATCGGGGGAAGAAGGTCGCGGTGGTGCTGTGCGGACGCAACATCGCGCTCGATATGTGGCTCGACGCGATGCGCCTTGCAGCCTAGGCCGCCAGTCCATTTTCCCTGCTTATGGAGATCCCCATGACTGACATTCGCCGACTGCACGCTGGCGCCCGGATGAGCCAGGCGGTGATCCACGGCGACCTCGTCTATACGGCCGGCCAGGTCGCGCAGGACAATGCCGGCGCCAGCGTCGCCGTCCAGACCACCGAGGTGCTGGCCCGGATCGATGCCCTGCTCGCCGAGGCCGGCACCGACAAGAGCCGCATCCTCTCCGCCAATCTGTATCTCGCCGACATCACCAATTTCGACGAGATGAACAGCGTCTGGGACAATTGGGTCGTGCGGGGCGCCACCCCCGCCCGGACCACGGTGGAAGCCAGGCTCGCCGGGTCGGAATATGGCATCGAGATCGGCGTTATCGCCGCGATCTGAGCGCCCGAACTGCGCGCGCTGTTGCGCGGCGTCGCGCAACCGATAGGGTGCGCGCCATGATCGAGCGGAAAACAGACGAACGCGGACAGACGATATCGGAACGGTCGCCCGTGCCCGATCGCGGCATCAAGCGGCTCAGCATCCCCGAAGTCGTCGCGCAATCGCTGCAGCAGCGCATCCTGGATGGCGAGTTCAAGGAAGGCGACGCCCTGATCCAGGAAGCGCTCGCCAATGAATATCAGGTCAGCCGCATGCCGATCCGCGAAGCGCTGCGGCAGCTCGAGGCGGCCGGGCTGGTCGCGATGCAGATGCACAAGGGCGCGGTGGTGACCTCGATTCCGCTCGGCCAGATCGCCGAGCTGTTCGAGCTGCGCGCGCTGCTGGAGGGCGATATTCTCGCGCATTCGGTGCCCAGGATGACGGCGGCGCATCTCGACACCGCGCGCGCCCTTCTGAAGCAGCTCGAACGGGCTTATGTCGACGGCGAAGTCAGCCAATGGGGCGAGCTCAACTGGCAGTTCCACCGCAGCCTCTATGTGGCGGCTGACCGCGTCCAGACGCTGGCGCTCATCCAGACAGTGAATGTCCAGACTGATCGTTATATCCGCATGCAGCTGGTGATGACCAACGCGATCGCAGGCGCCGAAGCCGAACACCTCGAACTCTTGCGCCTTTGCGCTGCGGGAGACGCCAGGCCAGCGGTCGCTTTCCTGCGCAGACATATCCGCGACGCAGGCAACAATCTCCTTCGCGCCCTGTCCGAAAGGCAAAGCGCGACCGTCGCCTGACTTCTCCCGCGACGGGCATCCAATTTCACGCACGGATACCATCCTCCCTTATCGCCTTTCCTTGACATTGTAGATTGGATCCGATCTACATTTTTGACGAACATTTGGAGTTGCGAGCAATGACGATCTGGAAGGGTGTTTTCCCAGCGGTCACCACCAAGATGACTCAGGACGGGAAAATCGATGCCGAGGCGATGCAGGCAAGCCTGGACCGGCTCGTCCGTAACGGCGTCTCGGGCGTCATCGTCCTGCCGATGCTCGGCGAGAATTCCTCGCTGTCGCTTGCCGAGCGCGAGACGGTGATCCGGCTGGCGACGGAAGCGGTCGATGGACGCGTGCCGGTCCTGTCGGGCCTAGCCGAAATCACGCTCGATACCGCGAAGGCGCATGCCGCTGCCTATCGTTCGTTCGGCGCCGAAGGGCTGATGGTCTTCCCGAGCCTCGGCTACATGACCGACCCGCGCGAAACCGCGCACTGGTATCGAGAGATCGCCGGTGCCGGACGGCTGCCGATCATGATCTACAACAACCCGATCGCCTATAAGGTCGACGTGACCGCCGATGTTCTCCGGGATCTGGTCGAGACCCCCGAGATCGTCTGCATCAAGGAAGAGACAGGCGATATCCGCCGAGTCACCGACACCTATATCGAGTTCGGTGAGCGTTTCAGCGTCTTCTGCGGGGTTGACGACCTGATCGTCGAGAGCAGCGCGCTTGGCGTCACCGGCTGGGTATCGGGCATGACCAATGCCTGGCCGGCCGAATGCGTCCGCATCTTCGAGCTTTGCGCGGCGCAGCGCTATGACGAGGCACGCAAGCTCTACCACATCCTGACGCCGTCATTTCATCTCGATACCCACGTCAAGCTGGTGCAATATATCAAGCTTGCCGAGCATCTGGTCTATGGCGCCCCGGAATGGACGCGCGCGCCGCGGCTGCCCCTGGTCGGAGAGGAACGGAGCCACGTGATCGAAACAGTCCAGGCCGCGATCCGCGCGCTCGAACGCGAAAAGGTCGCTGCCTGATGCAGGGCGGCGTGCCCCGGGTGGGATTTGTCGGCGTCGGCACCATCGCCGAGGCGCTGATCACCGGCATGTGTGCTGAAGACGAGCATCGTGCCGATTTCCTGCTGTCCCCGCGCAATGCGGAGATCGCGGCCCGGCTCGCCGGGCGATATCCGTTCGTGACGGTGGCGGCCGACAACCAGGCGGTCGTCGATGGCAGCGACATCGTCTTCCTCGCGATCACACCACAGGTGGCGGAGCAGGTTCTCGCCCCCCTCGCCTTCCGGCCCGACCAGCGCATTGTCAGCCTTGTCGCCACATTCGATCTGGCGCGCCTACACCCGCTGGTCGCGCCCGCGACGACGATCATTCGCGCCGCGCCCCTGCCTCCGGTGGCGCAGCGCATGGGCGCCCTGCCCTTTCACCCCCCGCTGCCCGAGATCGCCGCCTTGCTCGACGGTCTCGGGCTGGTCGTTCCGCTCGAGCGCGAAGAGGATCTCGACGCGCTCTGGGCGGTGACCGCGCTTATGGGCAGCTATTTCGGGCTGCTCGATCAGGTCTCGGGCTGGCTGACCGACCGCGGCGTGCCCGAAGACCAGGCCCGGCCCTATGTCGGCGCGGTGCTGCACGCGCTCGGCGTGGCGGCGCAGGCGCGGTCGGGCGAGGGCTTCGATCGACTGTCGGTTGCCTATTCAACGCCGGGCGGCCTCAACGAACAGGCGTGGCGCGAACTCAAGGCCGCGGGATGGCCAGGGCTGGTGTCGGAAACGCTCGATCTCGTTCACGCCAGGATCGGCGGCGAGGCGACGCTGGCCGACACGCTGCCGCGCAATCGGGACTAGAGCTGCGCGCGTAAAATCCGATCCAGTCGAGTCCGGAATAAGCGGGGTTGATTCAACCCCGGCGGAGAGTGTGGAACGGTGCGAGCGGGCGGAATGCTGTGTCGGTTCCGCCCCGCTCTTTGACATGACCGCTTTTGTCAGCCGACGGTCCGCTGCTGTTTTGCCCAACAGCTTTGCTGTTCCGTCGCTGTTCCCATGCTGTTATTCAGGAACAGCATAATGGCTCACAAGTTGTTGATAATATTCTCGGAAATTCCCCGAAAATTCCAACATAACAGCAGTGAAAAATAAAAGGTGCGGAAAACAGCAAAAACCCGAGTCGCTGTTGGACGTATCGCCCGCGCCAGCTGCCTGGCTTTGGCGCGACATAGGACGGAGTTGTGGTTCAGATTTCCCGCACGACGCTCCAGCGCGGCGCCGGTCGTTCAGCAGGAAAGCCAGGTGTCGTTGAGCCGATAGCCGTTCGGGAACGGGTCTTCCGGGTCGCTGCCATAATGGGAAACACCGGTCAGCCAGGCGCGCCCGCCGATCGTCGTGACCACAGCCTCGACATCCCCGACAATGGTCTCGGCATCGATCCGGCAGGCGAATTCGGTATCGAGGATCGACAGGTGGGTGAACGGCTCGCCGACGGCAAGTTCGCCCCGCACATGCATGAGCGCCATGCGCGCCGAACTTCCCGTGCCGCACGGGCTGCGATCGATCCGGCCGGGCGAGACCACGACCGCGTTCTTCGCCGCCTTGATCCCATGCTTCACGCCGAGCGGCCCGGCGAACAGCGTCTGGTTGATGGTATGGATGCCCGGATTGACCGGATGGATCGACGGCAACTGGCTCGCCGCCGCCAGCTTGATCCGCTCCCCGACCTCGACCAGCGTGCGCGCCTCGCTCTGTGCCAGGCTGAACCCCAAGGCTTCCGCGTCGACGACGACATAGATCATCCCGCCATAGGCGACGTCGACGATGATCGTGCCGAGCCCCGGCACGTCGACCGGTTTCTGCCGATGCATGACGAACGCGGGCACATTGCGAAACGAGACCCGCCGGCATTTGCCATCGCCACATTCCGCCTCGACATGGACAAGCCCGGCCGGCGTATCGACGCACAGTCTGGTGACCGGCTCGAGCATCGGCACCATCCCGGTCTCCAGCACGGCGGTCACCGTGCAGATCAGGTTGGAGCCGGACATGGGCGGATAATAATCGGCTTCGATGACGATCATGCCGATATCCGCTTCAGGTGCGATCGGTGGCGTGACGAGATTGACCGCGGCGTTCGCGCTGCCCCGCGGGTCGGACAGCAGCATGAGCCTGAGCCAGTCCTGATCGCGCTGGATCGCCTGCTGGCGCTCGAACATCGACGTGGCGCGCGGCGCGATCACACCGCCGGTGATTACGCGGCCGACCTCGCCTTCGGCATGGACGCCGACCACTGTTACAAGCTGCTGCAGCCGCATCCGTTCTTCTCGCCTGAAGGATTGTCCTTTTTGTAGATTGGATACAATTTAGTGTCAAACCCGACCGCCTGACCTATCCTCGCAGCGCAGCGGATATCCCCTCAAGGCCGCGCTCCAGTTCATCGGCGCTTGGCCAGGCATAGCCGATCCGGAAATAGCGATCGGGCATTTCGAACCAGTGCCCGGGCCCGACATAGGTGCCGTGATCCTGCAACAGCCGGCGATAAAAGCCTTCGGTTCCACCCGGCGGATCGGCTTTCATGCGCGGGAAGCAGACGACGCCGCCGGAAGGGCGCACCCATTCAAGCAATTCCTCGTCCGCCATCCATGCCGCGACCCGCTCCAGGCGCCGGCGCCATTCACTCAAGGTCGGGGTCAGGAAGCTCTCGCGCCTGGCCAGAAGCTCTTCCGCCACCCATTCGTTGATCACGCTGCCGCAAATGCTGATCTGCTCCTTGGCGGCCAGGAAGACCTCCTTCAGCGCCGGATCGCGATTGATGATCCAGCCGACCCGAATGCCGGGCACGCCAAAGGCCTTGGAGAGCGAGGCGACGCTGATCACGTGCTTGCCGAGCGATGCGGCGACCGGCAATTTGGTCGTCAATGCCAGGTCGCGATAGGTCTCGTCGACGAGCAACAGGCAGCCCCGCTCCGCGGCGAAGGCGACCAGCCGGGTCAGCTCGGCCGCGTTCATCATCACCCCGGTCGGGTTGTGCGGGCAGGTTACGCTGATCAGGCGGGTCTGCGCGGTCATCGCCGCCGCGAGCCGATCGAAGTCGAGCGCGAAGCCATTGTCGAAGTCGAGATCGACAAAGGCGATTTGGCACCCGATCGCACGCGGCGTTTCGAGATTGGTCGCATAATTGGGCTTCACCAGGACCAGATGGTCCTCGGCACTCAACAGAGCGGTGGCGATGATGAACAGCGCGCCCGCGGCCCCACCGGTGATCAGCACGTCGTCGGCGGTCAGGCCCGGCGCGTCCTCGATCACCAGCGAGCGCAGCCGCTCGCTGCCGCGATGCTCGCCATAGAGAAGCGTGAGGTCGGGAACTGTCAGGCCGAGGCCACCGAGCGTCTGGTCGACGATCGAGCTTTCCGAAAGATTGAAGCGGATATTGCCATATCCATACTCCTCGGGGGACTCGACCTCGATCGGCATCCTCACATAGCGCATGATCTGAAAACCTCCTCTGTGGAGAAGCGGTTTTCGCAGGTGTCGCGAGGAACACCATCCCTCCCGAGAGGGGGTTGCCGATATAGCGAGAACAACTCGGCAAGCGAGCTCAGCTCGAGTTTGCGAAAGATGCGCTTGCGATGGTCCTTGACCGTGTAGCGGGTGATACCGAGCCGCAGGGCGATGGCATCGCTCGAACAGCCGAGCAGCATCAGGTCGCAAACCTCCCGCTCCCGCGCCGTGAGCCTGGGATGGAGTTGGCGGGCCACCGCACAAGATCGCTGCGCGAACGCCCCGTGGCGCTCGAAAGCGGCGGCGACCGGCTGGCTCAGGTCATTCAGGCCGGACAGGATCTCGGCTGAAACCGCATTGCGCCCGCGCTCGCGGTACAGGCCGAACTCGATCAACCCGTCCCAGCCGTGGAAATAGAGGCCGATCTCTTCATGGCGCTCCGGCCAGCCCACTGTCCGGTAGCCCAGTTCTTCCTCGGGGGCATCGACGAGATAGGGCCGGATCGATGTCGCTTCGGCTGTCGCAAGCCGGCGGAAGTCGCGTGCCCGGACCACGCCGGGCGGCATAGCGGAAGCAAGCATCGGATTGATGGAAAAGGTTGTGCTGGCATAGGTCTCGATGCCGCAGCGGCGGCCAATCAGATCGAAATCGTCGAAGAGAATATGAGCGGTCCCGCGGTTCCGGTGCAGCACGATAGCGGTGAGATCGAAACCGCTGAATTCGCAAAGCGCCTTGGCAACCCGGGCGGTGAAATCGCTCTCGCCGATTCCACTGATGATCTGGCCGAGCGTCGCGTGAATCGATCGCATTTCAACTCCGGCTCTCAGGCGAGTATTGTACTATGGACTTGTATAGGACATTTCTAGGGCCTGAGAACCCGTTTCTCAAGCAAACCCCGGGGAAAGCTTGTCGCATGGGTTCCTTGTTCGAACAGGCGGCCATTGTTTTGGCCTGTCCTTCGCACAAGGGACAGACGATATCGGCCGGCCAGCCTAGCCCTTCCTGCTCATAATCAAGAAGGGAGAGGGCATGCTCGCCGACAACAAGGTCATCATCACCGTTGCGATCAATGGTGGCATGCAACAGGATCGGGAGGGCGCCGTCGTGCCCAAGCAGCCGGCCGAGATCGGCGAGGCGGCGGCGCGGTGCTACGAGGCCGGCGCGGCGATGGTCCATTTCCACGCGCGCGGGCCCGACGGGCTGAACAGCGGCGACACGGCGATCTATGCCGAGACGATCCGCGAAATCCGCGCGCGCTCGCCGATCCTGATCCAGACCACCAACGGCATCGGCGTTCGGCGGGACAAGGCGACGGGCCAGCTCCACTGGCCGTCGGACGAGGAGAGGCTCGGGATCCTGGCGATCGATCCGCCGCAGGACCTGTTCGGCATCGCCGCCGGCTCAGCCGATTTCTACAATCCCGGCGGCAATTATCCAGGCGAGACCCCCTATGTTAACTCGCCCGAACTGCTCAAGAGCACGATCAAGGCAGTCTATGCGCGCGGTTCAGCGCTCGAATATGAAGTGGTCGAGGCGAGCGCGCTGCACCGCCTGCTGCGGTACGCCAATGAGGGCATTTTCGACCGAGACCGCGACAATATGTGGCTGCTCCACGGCGGCGGCTTCGGCGCCACCCCGCCGATCGCGCGCAACATCATCTTCTCGATCGACGAAGGGCTTCGGCTCTTCCCCAAGGCGATCGTCGGCATCACCGCCACGGGCCGGGACATGTTCCGCTTCGTGACGCTCGGGCTGGCGATGGGCTGCGACCTGGTGCGCGTCGGGCTGGAAGACAGCATCTACCTGCCCGACGGCTCGGTCGCGCGCGACAATACCGAGATGGTGCGGGCGGCCGTCGAGATCGCGGCATTCTACGGCGCGAAACCGGCCTCGGTCGAGGAGGCGCGGGCGCGGTTCGGGCTCAAGGCCTGACCCTGCGCCTGTCCTTCGCACGGAGGACAGACCGCCGCCGGCAAAGGCCCTAGGCGGGACAAAATAGAACCAAATTGGGAGGGTGTATGTCTGGACGTCTTGTGACGCTGTTGGCGGGAACAGCCTTGAGTGCACTTCCGCTCTGCGCCCATGCGCAAAGCTCGAGCGCGCAGACCGGCGCTGCGTCGCCGGGCGAGGCCACCGCGCCGGAAGAGGCCGAAGGGCAGCTGAAGGACATCATCGTCACGGCACAGCGCCGTGAGGAGAATCTGCAAAAGGCAGCGATCTCCGTCACCGCGATCAGCGGCGCCGACCTCACGACGCGCGGGGTTACCACCGCGCAGCAGCTTACCCAGGTCGCCCCGGCGTTGCAGGTCTCGCCGGCCGCCGGCCCGTATACCGTGCTCACGATCCGCAGCGTCAGCAATTTCGGCGGCAACGCCTTTTCCGATCCGGCCATCGCCGTCAATTTCTCGGGCGTCTATCTCGCCTCGCCGACGGCGGTGCAGGGGCTGTTCTACGATCTCGAACGGGTCGAGGTGCTGAAAGGGCCGCAAGGCACGCTGTACGGCCGCAACGCCACCGGCGGCGCGATCAACATCCTGCCGCAGCGCCCGCTGATCGGCAAGCGCGAGATGACCCTCAACCTCGAGGCAGGCAATTACGGGCGGGTCGCTGCCTCAGGCTCGGTCAACCTGCCGGTCAGCGACAACAGCGCGCTGCGCGCCGCCTATCAGATCGTCCATCGCAACGGCTATTTCTCGGATGGCACCGAGGACGAATCCGGCGAAGCGGCCCGCCTCTCCTACCGGGTCGAGCCGTCCGCCAATGTCACCATCGACGTCGTCGGCGACTTCACCCATCAGGGCGGACGCGGCGGCGGCGCGACGGTGATCAAGCGCTGCGGAACCAGTGTCTGTTTCGTGGGCGATCCCTGGACCAGCCTGTCCGACGAGCCCGCCGCCTATCTGCCGCTCGCGCCGCAAAGCACCAGGCAGTTCATCGACAGCAATTATTACGGGATATTGGTCGATACCGAGATCAAGACCGCCATCGGCACGCTGACGCTCATTCCGGCCTACCGGAAATCCGACATCAACTATAACAGCACGCAGGCCGGCTTCCAGATCCTCGAGCACCAGAAGCCCGAACAGATCTCGATGGAGGCCCGGCTCGCCTCGCCCTCGGGGCAGCGGCTCGGATGGTTGCTTGGCGGCTATTATCTGCACACCAATGTCCATGCGCGTTCGAACACAGAGAGCGCTTCCGCCCAGACCTATAGCGACCAGCTGATCAATACCGGGGGCGACACCGCGGCCGGTTTCGGCCAGCTGACCTTCGCCATCACCCCAAAGCTGCGCCTGACGGGCGGGCTGCGCTACACCTGGGAGCGCAAGACCAGCGACAGCCAGCGCTACACCGTGCGCGGTGTGCCCGGGCCCGACCCGGTGATCCCGGTCGTGCCGGTCGGCAACCCTGCCTTCGTGGTCAACCAGGCGCTGACCTTCAACGCGGTGACCTGGCGCGCCGGCGTCGAGTTCGATGCCGGCCCGCGCTCCCTGATCTACGCAAATGTGGGAACCGGCTTCAAGGCGGGAGGCTTCTTCCTCGGCCCGCCGGGCGCCAACAGCTACAAGCCGGAGAAGGTCACTGCCTATACGATCGGCACCAAGAACCGCTTCTTCGACAACCGACTTCAGCTGAACATCGAAGCCTTCTACCTTGATTATCGCGACCAGCAGCTCGGCTATGTCAAACTGGTCCCGCCCGCGGTGGTGCTCGTCACCGAGAATATCGGACAGGTCCACACCAAAGGCGTCGAAGTCGAGGCACAGCTGGTCGTGACGCCCACGACGCGCGTGGGCCTGCAGGCGCAGTGGCTCGACGCAGTGAACAAGAAGCTGGTCTACAACACGATCGCGCCGCCGGCCGCGACCTCACAGTGCCGGATCACCGGCACGAACGTCGATTGCAGCGGCTTGCGCGCACTGCGGTCGCCTGAATGGGTGATCGCCGGGAACATCGAGCAAAGCATCCCGCTCGCCTCGGGCGCACGCATCGTCGCCAGCCTGTTCAGCCGCTACGAAAGTTCGCGCGAGCTGGACATCTCCTATATCCCGGAGACTCATGCAGGCAGCTCGACCCGCACTGACGCAGTGCTCAGCTACGAGCCTGACGGCGCTCGGTGGAGCGTCAGCGCCTTCATCAACAATATCGAGAACAACGTCGTCATCAGCAATGCGACGCCGAACCCTTCCTATTCGGCCAATGGCGTGGTCGCGGCCACGCTCCGGCCGCCGCGCACCTTCGGCGTGCGCATGTCGGGGAAGTTTTGACGAAGGGCCTCTGCCTTTGGGTAGCCGGCCGGGACGCACAGGGGCAGGCTGGCCCGCTTTCAGCGATTGCGCTGGCGTCTTTGGGCGTGTTCAACTCCACGCAGACCGTCGACGCGGCGCGACGGCAGGAGAGCTGACATGTCCTATATCCGCAAAATCGAGGACTGGCGCACCCCCGTCTCGATGGGGCTGATCTATGAGCGGTTGCTCGAAACGGTCGGGACGGGACAATTCGGGGTGACGCTGCATGACGCGGTCATGTCGGTCACAGGCGGCGCACGGCGCATCTATTTGTTCGAAGCGACCGGCCGCGAAGACAGCAGCCTGCAATATTATTTCTGCGAGCCCCGACTGGTCGACCTGCTCCCCGCCTATAGCCGGCGCTATCACAATATCGATCCGGTGTGCGACGCCTATAGCGCAGCGCCCTGCGTGAGCGACATTGCCATCCAGCGCATCCGGCCCGACGACATCGAGTCCGAAGGCTTTCGCCGCCACTTCTACGACCAGGCCGGAATCGTCGAACGGATCTCGATCATTCAGCGCGGCGCGAATGCGTGGCGCGTGATCAATGTCGCGCGTCACCGGTCGACCGGTCTCTTCAGCGACGGCGAAATCGATGCGCTGATCGGCCTGGCCTGCCTCGTCCTGCCGATGCTGCCGCTCAACCGCCGCCGGCTGGAGGCGCGGACGCCGAGCGTGGCGCAAGTCGAGCATCGTCTGCGCGACCTCCATCCCTGCCTTACACTGCGCGAGGGAGAGGTATGTGCGCGCGCGATTGTCGGCATGTCGGTCGAGGCGACCGCGCTCGACCTCGACATCGCGAAGACCAGCGTCATGACCTATCGCAAACGGGGATATCAGCGTCTGGGCATCACCAGCGTCCGTGAGCTGTGCGCGCTGGTCGCAAACTAGATTCGTTTTCGACAAAGAGAGGACGCAGCTTGAAACTGGCGACGAGGATCGATGGCAGCCGCGACGGCGCCCTGGCAGTCGTGTCGCGGGACGGCCGGCGCTACCTCGACGCTAGCGGGGTCGCACCCACGCTCCAGGCGGCACTTGACGGCTGGGATGCTGCCCAGCCGGGCTTGCGCGCGCTGGCCGCCCGCCTCGACGCCGGGCAGGGCGAGCCGATCGACAGCGCCAGCCTTGCCTCGCCCTTGCCACGCGCCTGGCAATGGCTCGATGGCTCTGCCTTTCCGACTCACGGCGTGCTGATGCAAAAGGCGTTCGGCCTGCCGCCGATCGAGACCGAGCGGCCGCTGATGTATCAGGGAATGTCGCACCGCTTCCTGTCGGCGACCGAGGATGTGCCCTTTCCGTCCGAGGCGGACGGGATCGACTTCGAAGGCGAGTTCGGCGTCGTTACCGGCGATGTCCCGATGGGATGCCCTCCCCAAGCGGCGCTCGCACATGTGCGCCTTATCGTCCTTCTGAACGACTGGTCGCTGCGCGCGATCGCCCCTGTCGAGATGAAGACCGGCTTCGGCTGGATCAACGCAAAGCCGGCGTGCAGCATGGCCCCTTTCGCCGTCACGCCTGACGAGCTCGGCGACGCGTGGCGCGACGGCCGGGTGTGCCTGCCGCTGACCGTCGTGCTGAATGACATGTGGTTCGGAAACCCCGCGGGCGACGCGATGGCGGTCGGGTTCGACGAGCTGATCGCTCATGCTGCGCGAACCCGTGACCTGCCTGCCGGGACGATTATCGGCTCGGGCACCGTATCCAATGCCGATCATGCACGGGTCGGCTCGACCTGCCTGTCCGAACGGCGCGCAATCGACATGATCGAGGGCAGCGACATCACACCCTATCTGCGCTTCGGCGACCGGGTGCGCATGACCGTATCGCATGAGGGCACAGAGTTGTTCGGTGTGCTCGATCAACGCGTGTGCAAGGCAGGCGCCTCTGAACCCCTTCGACGTTGATTCTGGGTCGCGGCACGGCGTTGCAGCATTGCCGGTCGTGTTCGGGGAGCGGCATCGGACTGGCGGCGGATCAAGCTGTGCGGGAAGAGAAGGTGGCGCTCCGTCAGCTCGTCCGACCGGCCCAGCCTTTTCAGCGCTATGGCTTCAGCCAGCAGCTCGACTGATCTTGCCGCCATTTCGCTGACGGGTTGACGGATCGTCGTGAGCGCGGGCCAGAGTCTTGCGGAGAGTGCTGAATCATTGAACCCGCAAACCGTCAGGTCGCGCGGGACGTCGAGGGCCCGGCGGTGTGCGACCGCCACGACCGCCGTCGCCATCTCATCATCGAGCGCGAAAATAGCGGATGGCGGAGACGGAAGGTCGAGCAACCGTTCCGCAGCGTCGAGCCCCGACCTGTAGGTGGATAGCCCCGAAGTGATGAGCTCGGGCGACACCGGCAGGCCGAGATCGTTCAGCGCGTCACCATAGCCGGCGAGGCGGCTCGTGCTGCGGGCATCCGCGCCCGTCACGAGGCCGATTCGGCGATGACCAAGGGCGCCAAGATGGCGTGTCATCTCATAAACCGCCCCGTAGCTGTCGATATGCACCGACATCTCCCACCCTGTCGTATATTCCGGCGCGACAGCGACCACCGGAACCCCGAGGCTGCCGACTGCATCCTGGACCGAGGAAAGGTCACACAGCAACGGCGACACGACGATCCCGTCGAAGCGGCACGCAACGGGCTCTTCGCACACCATGTTCTGTCGCCAGCCATGATCATATTCCTGCGCGACGAACCTGACCCTGCTGCGCCGCGACGCCTCGAATGCGCCGACCAGAAACTCGTCGAGATGGCTTGAACCCATTCCAGCGTGCAGCAGCAGGATCTCGATATTCCTGCCGGCGACGGAGCCTGTGGCGGACCGGCCCGGTGAATATCGCAATGATTTCATCGCCGCGGCGACGCGCTCGCGGGTTTCCCGTCGTACCGCGCGGCCCCCGGCGATCACGCGAGACACCGTCATCACCGATACGCCTGCTGCTGCGGCGACATCAGTGATCCTGACGGCCTTGGTGCGCCAATCGACGGAGCGATATTCCTTCATGGGCGGCCCTCCCCTGCCCGGTATTTCAAGGTCAAGCTTATATGTCAGAGTAATATAAAGGAAGATTTTTGTGGGATCGCTGCTCGATCCGACGCGCGCGGCAATCCGGCACCGGAGGCGCTGCCTAGGGTAAGATGCCGATCGCTGCATAGGATTCAAGCAGTGGCCGGCACCGCACTTTCCACGTTCAAAACATCCGCTATAAGGTTTCTTGTCAGAGTAAACCTGGCCTACCGAGGGGAGAGAGACATGGGAAACACGCCGCCGACCGGCCCGATTCTGAGCCGGCGCAGCGCGATGATCGCTTCCGTCGGCGGCTTGGGGCTGGCGCTACCTTTCGGGGCGGTGGCATCGGACAGCGTGAAGACCGCGGCGCATGCCGGCCCCGGCGGCTGCTCGACGCCGCGCTCTGCCATCGCCCGGACTCAATATGGCAAGGTGCGCGGCTATGTCGCCGGCGATGTCTTCACTTTCAAGGGCATTCCCTATGGCCAGGATACCGGCGGCGAAAACCGCTGGTTGCCGGCGAAGCCGCCCAAGCCCTGGACCGACGAATATCCGGCGCTGGTCTACGGCGCCAACTGCCCGCAGAGCCTGCACAATTTCCGCGCGATCGAGCAGACCTTCCTGCAGGACTGGGACGACGGGTTCCTGGGTGAGGATATGCTCAAGCTCAATATCTGGACGCCCGCGCTGAGCGGCAACCGCGCAGTGATGGTCTATTTCCACGGCGGCGGGTACAGCTTCGGCTCCTCCTATGAATTGCCGTCGCATGAGGGCGCGCAAATGGCGCGCAACCATGATGTCGTGCAGATTTCAGTCAATCATCGCCTCAATGCGCTGGGCTTCCTTGATCTCGCTGAAGTCGGCGGCGCTGCCTATGCGGATTCAGTCAATGTCGGCATGACTGACCTTGTCGCGGCGCTGCGCTGGGTGCGCGAGAACATCGCGAATTTCGGCGGCGATCCGGACAAGGTGATGATCTACGGCCAGTCGGGCGGCGGATCGAAGGTAACAACATTGCTCGGCATGCCCTCGGCCTCGGGCCTGATCCACCGCGCTGCGGTCCAGTCCGGCGGCGGCGGCAATATCCCCGCGGCCGAGCAATCGCGCGAGCTGGCGCGCCAGACGCTCAAGGAACTGGGCATCGGCGCGAACGATATCGGCGCGCTGCAGAAGATCGACTGGGCGAAGCTGATGGCCGCCGGGACGGCCGCCGCCAACAAGATCAACGGGCCGGTGCGTGGACTGCCGGGGCCGGGCGCGGCGCCCTCACCGGTGCCGCGCGTGGGCTGGGGCCCGACGCTGGACGGCCGCATCATCAATCTGCGCGCCTTTCATGATACCGCGCCCGCGGTTTCCAGCCATGTGCCGGTGCTGATCGGCAATGTGAGCGAGGAAGGAATGCGCTACAGCCAGAATCCGACCGAGGCGGAATGGCGCCACCAGCTGAGCGAGACGCTCGGCGCGGCCAAGGCCGATCTGCTGATCGCGGCGATGAAGAAGGCGCATCCGGAAAAGGCGATCCGCACGCTGTCCTATGGCGTTCAGGGGCTGAGCGCGCGGAACAATGTGCAGCGCATGGTGAAGCTGAAGGCCGATCAGCACGCCGCGCCCGTCTATCAATATCTGTTCCAGTGGCAGTCGCCCCAGCTCGACGGGATCGTGGGCGCCTGGCACACGGCCGAGCTGGCCTTCTGCTTCGACAACACCAAGCGCTGCGAGCAGGGCACCGGCGACACGGCTGAAGCGCGGATGCTGGCGCACAAGATGGCGCGTGCCTGGGCCAATTTTGCCCGCACCGGCAACCCGAGCCAGCCGGGGCTGACCTGGGCGCCGAGCGATGCCGAGCGGTGCCAGACGATGGTCTTCGACAATCGTTGTCGGATGGAAGACGATCCCGAAGGGGCGGTACGCAAAATCCTGCTGAGCTGAGCGGATCGTTCGAACCTGATGGAGATTCGGACGCCTTCTGCGAGGATCCGAGGGCGCGACAGCTGCGATCGAGAGAGTGAGATATGTCTGACAGCAAAGGGGTCACGCGGCGCACCGTCATCGAAGGGTCCGCCGCGATCGCGGCTGGTCTCGCGCTTCCTGCGGCAGGCGCGGCGCACGCCCAGCCCGCCGAGCCGGACCGGCTCTGGTACCGGCAGCCGGCGCAGACATGGGTCGAAGCGCTCCCCGTCGGCAATGGCCGCGTCGGCGCGATGATCTTCGGCGGCACCGCGCAGGAACGGCTGCAACTGAACGAGGACAGTTTGTGGGGCGGCGGCCCGTACAATCCGGTCAACCCGGACGCGCATGCCAACCTTCCCGAGGTGCGCCGGCTGATCTTTGCCGGCCGCCATGCCGAAGCGCAGGCGCTGGCGAACGCGAAGCTGATGGCCAAGCCGCTCAGCCAGATGGCGTATCAGCCGGTCGGCGATCTCATCATCGATCTTCCCGGCGTGACCGCCGATACGATCCGCGACTATCTGCGTGAGCTGGACCTGGACAGCGCGACAGCGACCACGCGGTTCACCGCTGGCGGAGTCGCCTATCGGCGTACAGTGATCGCATCGCCCGGCGCGCAGGTGATCGCGGTTCAGGTTTCGGCTGACCGCGCCGGGGCGCTCGATTGCGATGTCTCGCTGCGTTCGCCGCAAGCGGGCAGTTTGGCGATCGAGGGGGACACGCTGATTCTGTCCGGGCGCAATCGCGAACAGAATGGCGTGGCCGGCGCCCTGCGGTTCGAGGCGCGGATAAAGCTGATGCCGGTCGGCGGCACGCTCGAGCCGCGCAGCGGTGGGATCGGCGTGCGCGGTGCGGATTCGCTCACCATCCTGATCGCGATCGCGACAAGCTACCGGCGCTTCGACGATGTCGATGGCGACCCGACCGCGGCGACACGGGCGACCATCGCCGCGGCCAGCCCGCTCGGCTTCGCCAAGATCGCGGCCGATGCGAGCGCCGAGCATCAGCGCCTCTACCGGAGCGTGAAGCTCGACCTCGGCAAGACCGCCGCCGCCGAGCAGCCGACCGATGAGCGGATCCGCGCCAGCGAGACCTCGGACGATCCGGCCCTCGCCACGCTCTATTTCAACTATGGCCGGTATCTGCTGATCGCCTCGTCGCGCCCCGGCGGGCAGGCGGCCAATCTCCAGGGGTTGTGGAACGAGAGCATCAAGCCGCCCTGGGGCTCGAAATACACGATCAACATCAACACCGAGATGAACTATTGGCCGGCCGAACCGACCGGCCTGGCCGAATGCACGGCGCCGCTGATCGCATTGATCCGCGACCTTGCTGCGAGCGGCGCGCGCACGGCGCGGGAGATGTACGGCGCGCGCGGCTGGGTCGCGCATCACAATACCGATCTGTGGCGCGCGACCGCACCGATCGACGGTGCGTCCTGGGGCCTGTGGCCGACCGGCGGCGCCTGGCTCTGCACCCATTTGTGGAACCGGTACGACTATGGGCGCGACCGCGCCTATCTCGCTTCGATCTATCCGCTGATGCAGGGCGCGGCGTTATTCTTCCTCGATGTGCTCCAGCCGGATCCGAAGACCGGCCACCTGCTGACCAATCCGTCGATCTCGCCCGAAAACGAGCATCACAAGGGCGTATCGGTCTGCGCCGGCCCGGCGATGGACATGCAGATATTGCGCGACCTGTTCGAGCAGACGGCGCGGGCGGCGAGCATATTGGGGCGTGACGCAGCCTTTGTCGCCGAGCTGAAGGCGGCGCGCGCGCGGCTCGCGCCCGACAAGATCGGTGCTCAGGGCCAGCTGCAGGAATGGCAGGACGATTGGGATGCCGGCGCGCCGGAGCAGAACCACCGACATGTTTCGCACCTGTACGGCCTGTATCCGAGCCACCAGATCAACCCCGACGAAACGCCGGCGCTGGCGGCGGCTGCGCGACGTTCGCTCGAGATCCGCGGCGACAAGGCGACCGGCTGGGCGACCGCGTGGCGGATCAACCTGTGGGCACGCCTGCGCCAGGGCGATCACGCGCATGACATCCTGAAGTTTCTGCTCGGGCCCGAACGCACTTACCCCAACATGTTCGATGCGCATCCGCCATTCCAGATCGACGGAAATTTCGGCGGAACCGCCGCGATCGCCGAAATGCTGGTGCAGAGCCGCGGCGACGAGATCCAGTTGCTCCCGGCGTTGCCGGCGGCTTGGCCGACCGGATCGGTCCTCGGGCTTCGAACTCGGGGGGCGTGCACGGTCGATCTCGCCTGGCAGGACGGGCATCTGGCAAGCGCGACTTTGGTCGGGGCCATATCCGGCACGCGGACCGTGGTTTACGGCGGCGCGCGGCGCGTGGTGCGTCTGACCGCCGGGAAACCGCTTCGACTGGCCGGGGCTGGGCTGCCGCGGCGGCCCGTCTGATAGCGGATATCGTTAGAGCGGAATGCGTTAAAATCTGAACCAGGAGATGCACTGGCCGTCATTCCACTTTCCCTCTTCCCCAGCGAAGGCTGGGGCCCAGTTGGAATGGCTGACATGATGACCCGCAACGCTCATCACCGGCGTCCCCCAACTGGGCCCCAGCCTTCGCTGGGGAAGGGAAGAGGATGCGATGCTAACTCTGCGACGGATCAGATTTAATACACGCCGCTCTAGGCGAGACGATAAGGCACCCGCCCCCCAAACGACGGCGAGTTCCGATCACCTGAAAAGCGCCTTACTCCGGCAGCGTGGCACCGCGCTTGATGGTGAAGCCGGCGGTTTCGACCGGCACGCCCGTGTCGGGCTGACCGGCACCGACGCTGACCCGATACTCGCCTGACAACATCTTATGGACGCCGTCGATCGACACGATGCTCAGGTCGCGCGGCGACAGATCGAAGGTGATGCTGCGCGTTTCACCCGGCTTCAGCGCGACGCGCTGGAAGCCGCGCAACGCGATGCGCGGCGCCCCGGGATCGGCGGGGAAGTTGAGATAGAGCTGGGCGACATCATCTCCGGCGCGCGTGCCGCTATTGCGGATCCGGGTTGTCACGCGAACGCCCTCGCCAGCCTCATCGCCCGTGCGTTCGATCTTGAGCGGCGCATAGTCGAAGCTGGTGTAGCTCAGGCCGTAGCCGAACGGATAGACCGGCGTTCCCGTGAAATAGCGATACGTCCTTCCCTTCATGGCATAATCGCCGAACGGCGGCAGCTCGTCGAGGCTGCGGTAGAAGGTCAGCGGCAGGCGGCCGCTCGGATTGGTGCGGCCGGACAGGACATTGGCTATGGCGAGCCCACCCGCCTGGCCCGGATACCAGGCCTCGATGAGCGCAGCGGCATTGTCCTTCGCCCAGGAAAGGTTGATCGGACTGCCGTTCATCGCGACCACGATGAGCGGCTTGCCTGTGGCCTTCGCCTTTTCGAGCAAGGCGATCTGATCGGCGGGGAGATCGAGCGTGGTCTTGTCGCCGCCCTTGAAGCCGGGGACCTGGACCGGGGATTCCTCGGCTTCCAGATCGGATGTCAGGCCGACGACCGCGACCAGCACATCGGCCCTGGCCGCGGCGGCCGCAAGCGTCGCGTCGGGCGTGTTGGACACGCGCTTCCACACCAGGCCGGCGCCGGCCGAACCATGGCCGGTCGCCCTGATCTCGATCGGATAGCGATGTCCCTTGACCAGCTCGACCTGCTTCATCGTCGGGAGGCTGTTCCACTGCGACTTGCTGAGATCGACGAAGGGCTTGCCGTCGAGGCTCATCTCGCCATCGGTGCCGTTCATGCCGAGACGGTAGGTGCCGGTTTCCGGCGGCACGATGAAGCCGGTCCAGACCACGCGGTGATATTCAGTGACGTCCTTCAGCGACAAGCCGCGGCCGCCGACATCGGCCTCGCGCCGGGTAAGGATCGGCGTGTCGGAATATTTCAGATCCGTCACGGCCTTGCGCGAAGCGCCGGGCAGGAAGAAGCGCGGCGGCGTCGTGGTTGCGTTGTAATAGCGCGCGAGGAGACCCGGCGCTCCGTCAGGCGCGCGGAGCGCCGTGGTCGGGATCCGGTCGCCATCGGTAAAGCCGGGTGCGGCCGGCGCATAGGCGATGCTTGCCCCCGGCATTGCCTGGCGCAGGCCGTCGAGCACTGAGACCGGCGGTGCCGACATCGGCGCCGAATAATTGCCGCGCAGCACGCGCGTCGCATCGCCGAGCGGGCCGATCACCGCCACCCGCAGGCCGGCGCGCAGCGGAAGGACGCCGTCATTCTTGAGCAGCACAAGGCTCTTCTCGGCCGCATCGAGAGCGAGCCTGTCATGTCCGGGCGCGCCCACAGCTGAGGGCGGGACGTCATTGACGCGCATGCCGGGCAGATCGCCATTGCGCAGGCGAGCAGAAAAGAGCCGGGTCAGCGCCTGGTCGATATCGCCGATCGAGATCAGCCCGCGGTCGAGCGCCTCGCGGTAGCGCTCGCCAAGGCCGCCGACGTCGCCCAGCGTCGCGCCATTGCATTCGCTGTCGACCCCCGCGCGCATCGCCGCGGCCACCGCCGAAGCTGCGTCGGGGGCATATTTGTGGTTGTCGCTGATGTCCTTCACTGCATCGCAATCGGACACGACATAGCCCTTGAAACCCCAGGCGCCGCGCAGATGCTCCTTGAGCAACAGGTCGTTCGCACAGGCCGGCTGGCCGTCGATCCGGTTATAAGCGCACATGATCGACCCAGCCTTCGCCTCGACCACCGCCGCGCGGAAAGCTGGAAGATAGGTGTCTTCGAGATCATGGAGGGAGACGAACACATTCGCCCCGTGGCGCGTGGATTCAGGGCCGCTATGGACGGCGAAATGCTTGGGTGTGGCGATCACGTCCGGCAGATCGGGGTTCGGCCCCTGCATGCCCTGGACGAAGGCGACGCCAAGCCGCGCGGTGAGATAAGGATCCTCGCCATAGGTTTCCTGGCCGCGGCCCCAGCGCGGATCGCGGAAGATGTTGATGTTGGGGGACCAGGTATCGAGGCCGGTGCCGATGCGGCCGGTCTTGCCGGTCTGCCGTGCCAATGTGTGCAGGCCGCGCACTTCAGTGCTGATCACGCCGGCGACATCATGGACCAGCGGCGCATCGAAGGTCGCGGCCAGGGCGATCGGTTCCGGGAAGTTGGTCGTGGGCACCGATCCGAGCGCGCCGTGCAGCGATTCAGTCCACCAGTTATAATCCGGCACGTCGAGGCGTGGGATGGCGGGCGCGACATTCACAAGCTGGTCGAGCTTCTCGTCGAGCGTCAGCCTGGCCACCATCGCGGCCGCTGCCTGATCCGCCTGGGTGCGGACGGGCGATTGCGCCGGTTGCGGCGCGGCCTGGCCCGCCGCGGGAAGCGGCGCCAGGGCGAAGCCGGCGAGTAGCAGCGCGCGAAGGGCAAGCAGGTGCGGGCGTGGGCCGGGCATCGAATATCCTCTTGTTCCTCGCCGGCGCAGCCTGCGCCAGGCGGTCATACGGGTTGCAGGCCGTGTTCGACGATCTTGCGGATAAGGTCGCGATTCCGCGGCAGGCCGGTGCGCAGACGGTCAGTCTGGACGGCATTTTCGCGCATCACCCGCTCGGCGAGCCGCGCCTCGCCCGCGATCGCCGCCGGCTCCACCTCAGTGCGGAAACCCATGCCGTAGAGCACATATTGATAGCTCGCGGCGGGGAAGACCTCCTCGATACGGTCGAATTCGTCATGGAACCAGGGCGACTGGTATTTCCACAACAGCAGCAGTTCCTGCAGCCGCTCGGGGATCGTCTCGGGCAGCACATTGTCGCGCCAGAACTGGCTGTCGGTGCGCTGGGTCAGCACATAATGGAGCTTGAGGAAGTCGATGATCCGGCCCCAGCGATACAGGGTGGTCGCGTTGAAGCGCGACGCAATGACATCCATCACTTCGCGACAGGCCGGCATCTGCTCGGCGATCAGCTTCGCCGAGAGCTCGATCAGCACGATCGCTGAGGCCTCGAGCGGCTCCAGGAAGCCTGCCGCCAGCCCCACCGCGACACAATTGCGCTTCCAGAAGGTCTCGCGGTGGCCACCGCGTATCTTGATCTTGCGCACCGGAAGGTCGCGGCCCGCGGGCCCGAGATAGGCCCGCAGCTCGCGCTCGGCCTCGTCATCGGTGATGTGCCGGCTGGAAAAGACATGGCCGGTTCCACGCCGGGTCGGCAGGCCGATATCCCAGATCCAGCCGGCCGACTGGGCAGTGGAGATCGTATGCGAGGCGATCGGGCTGGTGTCGCTGTCATACGGCACCTGAACCGCAAGCGCTGTGTCGCAGAACAAGATGTCGCTGCAGTCCTTGAACGGCACTCCAAGTGTCTCGCCGAGCAGCAGCGAGCGGAAACCGGTGCAATCGACGAACAGGTCGCCTTCGATCTCGCCGGCCTGTTCCGTGACGATGCTGCGGATATCGCCGGTCTCGCTCAGCGTCACGTTCCGGACATCGGCAAGGACGTGGCGCACGCCCAGTTTCTCGCAGCAATGGCGCTGCAGGAAGGGCGCGAACTTGCCCGCGTCGAGATGATAGGCGTAGTTCGCCGCGCCTTCATATTCCGGCGTGGTGATCGCCTTGGGGGCAAGGCCGTCGTCGCAGATCTTGCCCTGCGCGCACACCGCGTCGCAGAAACTTTCACCGCGGTCGCTGTTGAGCCAGTGCGGCACGAGATTCAGCTGCGCAAAGCCCTGGGGCAGCATCAGGGGGTGATAATAGGCGTCGCCTTCCGCGCCCGTGGTCCATTTGGCGAAAAGCGCGCCCTGCTTGAAGGCAGCATCGCATTCCCGGAAGAAATCCGTTTCCGAGACCCCGATCTTCTTGAGCGTGGACCGCAGTGTCGGCCAGGTGCCTTCGCCGACACCGATGATGGGTACGTTGGGCGATTCGACCAGGGTGACGGTGAAATCATGCGGAATCCGGCTGCGGTGTTTGGCAGCGATGATGCCCGCCGTGAGCCACCCGGCGGTGCCGCCGCCGACGATCACGATATTGCGTGTACGAGTGACCATGGAAACCTGTGAAAAAATCCGGGGGCGCCGCATAAGGCGCCCCCGAAGGTTCGGAGGTCAATAGTGGAAGCGCGCTCCGAAGGTGAAGCGGCGACCATAGGAGTAAACGTCCAGCACCTGGTTATCGAAGCGACCATGCGTGCTGTAGGTCGAGTTGTTGATGTTGGTGACTTCGCCGAAGATCGTGATCTGCTTCGTGATGTCGTAGCTCGCAGAGGCATCGACCTGCAGCTGGCTGTCGACATAGACCGGCTCGGCCCCGAAAGTGCCGCCCTGGCCCTGACCCAGTTGCAGCAGATACGTGTCACGCCAGTTGAGTGCACCGCGGATCTGGAAGCCGTGCTTGTCGTAGAAGCCGACGAAGTTGGCCGATTTCGCCAGGCCCGTGATCGAGAAGGATCCCCCGGAAACATTGGTAGGATCATAGGGCCGATTGGACGACGGCAGGGTGGCGTTGGCGCTGAAGCCGAAGCCGCTGTCACCGAACACATGCTGCAGTGCGATTTCCACGCCCTTCACCGTGGCTTCCGGACCGTTGACCTTCGAGTTGATGTTGAAGATCGCGGTCTTGCCCGTGCTCGGATCGATCACATTGTCGATCGACCCCTGCGTCACGCCGCCAACGATGAAGTTGGTGATGTGCTTCAGGTAGAAGTTCACCGAGAAATAGGAGTTGCGCTGATAATACCATTCGAGCGCGGCATCGAAATTGTCCGACAGATAGGGTTTCAGATTCGGATTGCCGCCGCTTGCCGAAAGGCTGCCGACACGCAACGTGCCCACAGTGATGATCGGTTTGAGGTCAGCGAGCTGCGGCCGGGTCAGCGTCCGCGATGCGTCGAGCCTGAAGATCAGCTTCGGCGTAAGCTCGAGCTTGGCGTCGAAGCTGGGCAACAGGTAATTATAGCTCGACTTGGCGGAGATCGGCACGGATGCCGAAAAACCGTCCTTGGGGGTGTTCGGCCCCAGCGTCGGGTCAGGCTGGATAAGCGTCGGGTCGCCCAGCGGAATGGACAGACCCAGAAGATGGCGACCGATCGCGGTGGTGGTCACGGTCGTGCCCTCGTCACGAATACCCGCGGACAAGTGGATCGGCATGCCGGCAACTTCGCTGTCGAAGCTGGTCTTGAAGAAGATGGCGTACGTCTTCTCCTGTACCTGCAGGATGCTGTCCGGATTCAGCGACGGCGCCACCGAACCGCCCGAGGCCTCGAGCAGCTTGTAGATCTGATAAGGGTCGTAGACGATGATCGACGGCCCGAGATTGCCCGAATAGCCCGGAATAAAGCCGCCGGTACCGATCGTGCCGAGGTACACGCCGGCTGGCAGCGGCGCGATGCCGCCGCTGGAACCACCGGTCCGGCCCGATGGCGTGCCGTAGCCGGAACGGCTGGCGAAAACGCCATTCGAGAAGGTGCTGGTCGCTTCCTGATACAACCGGTCCTCGAGATATTGCCCACCCAATTTGATCTTGAAGCCGCCGTCCTCCCAGCCAAGTGCGCCACGCAACTGCCTGACGAGGTCGGTGTTATAGGGCGCGCCGCGCACGATCACGTGCGAACCGATGACGGTTTGATCCGTGAATCGCGAGACATTCCCCGACGGGCCGATGTCGTGGATCTGCGGCAGGAAGTCGCTGCTCGGCCCGAGGATGGTGACACCGGTGTTGGCGCCCAGCACGGTGGTATTGCCGGCATTGGTACCGCCATAGCCGATGTCCATGCTGTCGCTATAGCCGTTCTTGCCCGGGTTACGGGTGCTGCGCGCGATCGCGCCGTCCAGCTCGAACGTCAGATGTTCGCGAACTTCCCATTTCAGATTGGCGCCGATCTGATTGGTCTCGTAAATGTTACGGGCGACATTGGCGTTGAAATCCATCGGCGTACCGAACTGGTTGAAATCAACCACGGTCCCGTTGGAATCATATTTCACGTTGCGAAGATCGCTGCCGTTGAACCAGGCAGCATAACCGTACGACGTGCTGTGCAGGGTCTGGCGGCTGAAATTGTCGTCGACCGTCAGGGTCACCGTGTCGGTCGGGCGCCATTGAATGGCAAGGCGACCATCGACACGTTCGTCCCGGTTATAATCCTGATCGATGCCCTGCTGCTGCGGGAACCAGGTGAGGATCGAGTTGCGGTTGCTCGGAGTCGCCCATGCAGCGCTCGTCGGATCGCTGGTCGGCGTACAGGTCGGCGTGATCGGCCCAGCCTGGCACGGCGCGAAGTGCGCGCCGATCCAACCCGGAACGAACACATGGTTCGAGGTCGTGTCGTGGCGGGTATAGGCGACGTCCGCCAGCACGCCGATCGTATTGTCCGCAAAGGTATCGGAAATGAGCGCGCCGCCCGTCGGCGTCACATTCGCGGAACGCGACTGGATCGAACCCGAACCGGTCGCGACGAAGTGGAAGCCGTCACGGTCGAAAGGCTTGGGCATGGACACGTCGATGGTGCCGCCGATCGCACTGGTCGAGAGCTCGACGTCAGGCGTCTTGTAGACGCTCAGCCGCCCGACGAAATCGGAGCCGACGGTGGTGAAGTCGATACCGCGATTGCCTGTAGCGGTCGAAATGTGGCGGCCGTCATAGAGCGTATCGACAAAGTCGCCACCGAAGCCGCGGATGGTGACACCATTGGCATCGCCACGTGCGCCGACGCGCTGGATCGACACACCGGGAAGGCGCTGCAGCGCCGAGGCGACGTTCGAGTCGGGAAACTTGCCGATATCTTCGGCGGAAATAGCGTCAACGACGCCCGGGGCTTCGCGCTTGATGTCCAGGTTGCGCTGAAGCGATCCGCGAATGCCGGTGACGATGATATCGTCTGCCGCCTTCTCGCCATCGGATACCGTCGAACCGGCGCCCGTCTCCTGCGCGGCGGCGGGAGAGACAATCGCAAGCGCAATCGCGCTGGAAGCGGCCGTCAACAAGAGCTTGCCTGCGCTGAACCGGCCGGCCTGCATGTGAGTCAATTTAGTCATACCCCCTCCAGTTGCTTCTCGAGCGGGCTGCGCGGAGTCCTCCCTACGCCACCCATCGCATCTCGACCGCGCTCACGAATCTCGGGGTGCGCCCGCGCCCAATGGGTGCGTGAACATCCTCTCAAATCCGAATTCTATCGCTCCGGTCGAACCACCCCTACCGCGCAACGTTAGCGCTATCAAGAGGTATTTGTCGGTGTAATAAAAAGATGCCATTTCCTCCTTCGCGAACAGCGCATGGCGGAGGCGCGGCCAAGGCATGCGCAGCGTCAAAGGCTTGCCGCGGAGGCGGGGTGCGGGCAGAGTCGTGCGTCAGGGAGAGGCATTGTGACCGAAAAACTCGAATTGCTGAGCGGCGAATCGCACAAGGACGTTCGGATGCGCATCGACCCGGGCGTGCCGCATCCCCATTTCGTCATGATCACCCTCGGAGAATTTCCAGCAGCTGCAAGCAGTTGCCCGATTTTCTTTGCCAAGGAACCGGCCACCGGCGAGTTCTACGCTGCCGCCCTGTTCGGCTTCCAGCCGGGTGAGGTGCTTGTTGAATTCGCCGCGGCCGGCAAGGCCAGCTTCCAGCCGCTCGACCTGCAGCGTCAGGGATTTTTCGCATCGGGCCTGGATATTGCGATCGATCCCGCGCATCCCAGATTCGCTGCCGGGGCAACTGTAGCACTGTTTGAAGACGGTAATACACCGAGTAATGCACTTCGCAAGATGCAGCGGATAATCGGCCAGCTCGTCAACGGAACCGAGGCGACGCGCGGCTTTATCCGGGAGCTGCTCCGCCTTAAGCTCATCGAACCAATCGATATTTCCCTGCAATTCGACGACGGGGAGAACGTCACGCTGGACGGGCTCTATACGGTGAGCCGAGACGGCCTGAACGATCTCAATGATAGCGATACCGTGGCGCTCTTCCGGAGCGGGTATCTGCAGGCGGCGCTGTGCATGACCTTCTCCCTCAATCAGATCCCGGTTCTCGCGCAACGCCGCAACGAACGCCTCACCGCCAGACCGTGATTACCCCGACCGAAAACCTGCCCGCTGTCACGGAAACCGACGCCGGGGTTTTCGGCGACCCGGACAGGTTTCGCCGCGAGCTCGTCGAGCGCTGCCAGCCGATCGTCATACGCGGCGCCTTCAGCGGCTGGCCGGTCGTGCGCGCCGCGAGTGTCTCGACCGAAGCCCTGCACGGCTATCTCGCGCGCTTCGCGACCACAGCGTCCGCGGAGGCGTTTGTCGGCGAACCGTCGATCGCCGGCCGTTATACCTATGCGGAAGGGCTGGACGGATTCAACTTCGAGCGTGTCCAAACCGATCTTCTCGGCGCGCTGGACCGGATAGTGGCAAGTGCCGCCCAACCCGGTTCGCCCAGCGTCTATATGGGCTCGCTGGAGACGGACATATACCTTCCCGGCTTTTCGGCCGAGAACCGGGTGGCCGTACTTCCTTCATCCGTCAGCCCCCGGATCTGGATCGGCAACGCCTCGGTGGTCTCGTGCCACAACGACACCTTCGACAATATCGCCTGCGCAGTCGCCGGCCGGCGGCGCTTCACCCTCTATCCGCCCGATGCGATCGGCGATCTTTATATCGGCCCGATCGACTACACCATGTCCGGCCGGCCGATCAGCCTCGCGGCTGGCTCGGATCCCGGCGATCCTCGCTATCCGCGCTTCGCTGCGGCCGCACCGCGTGCCAGCGTCGCCGATCTTGCGCCCGGTGACGCGCTCTACCTGCCCAAACTCTGGTGGCACCAGGTCGAGGCGAGCGAGCCCTTCAACATCCTGGTCAACTACTGGTGGGACGCCGCGAGTGTCGGGCCGGACGCGCCTTACACGACGATGCTGCTCGCGATGATCGCGATCGCCGAGCGCCCGCCGGCCGAGCGTGCGGCGTGGCGGTCGCTGTTCGATCATTACGTATTCCGGCCCGACGGCCACCCGCTCGCGCATCTGCCTGAGGCACGGCACGGCATATTGGGGCCTTTGCGGGGTGGAAACTATGGTCGGATCCGCGCCCTCGTCATGCAGCTCCTCCGCGGCGGCTGATTGCCGCTTGGCTATCTTTACAAGGTGGTAGCGCTATCAGAGCGCAGGCCATAACGCAGCCTGCGATTGAGCACGCACCCGCAGCCCCTCGGAATCCGCGAGTTGCGGGAATTGGGCCAAGCGCGATTGACGGGCGAAAAATACACCGACAAATACGGAAGCTAGCCTGCGACGCACCAAAGGGCCCTGGGAGAGGACATAGGAATGAAGGCAGTTCATGCGATCGGCGTGGCATTCGCCCTGTTCGCGCTTGCCGGTACCAGCCCGGCAACAGCCCAGGTGGCGACCAGCGTGCCGGATCCGGTCCCCGGCGCCAAACCCGTGACGATCGAACGCATCAAAGTCCACTCCCCGGCGATCGAGGGCAATCTCGAGAGCGAAAGCGCTGATCGCGACGTTCTCGTCGTGCTGCCGCCGAGCTATGCGAAAAGCCCGCATCGCCGCTATCCGGTGGTCTATGCCCTGCACGGCTATTCGATCGGCGCCGAGCAGTGGATCCGTGAAATCCATGTTCCACAGACGATCGAGGGCGCGTTCGCGCAAGGTACCAAGGAAATGATCGTCGTGCTGCCCGACAGCAAGACGATCCACAACGGCTCGATGTATTCAAGCTCCCCTACGACCGGTGATTTCGAGACCTTCGTGTCGCGCGATCTGGTCGCTTATGTCGATAGCCACTACCGCTCCATCGCCGATCGCGGGAGCCGCGGCCTGGTCGGGCACTCGATGGGCGGATACGGCGCCAGCCGCATCGGCATGAAGCATCCGGATGTGTTCGGCGCGCTCTATATCATGAGCCCCTGCTGCCTTTCTCCGCGTGACCCGGGGCAGTTCGATGCGAAGGCTGGCGCCGAGCTTGAAGGCGTGAAATCGCTCGAGGAAGCGACCAGGCTTTCCTGGGGACAACGCGCCCAGCTGGCGAGCGCCGCAGCCTGGTCGCCCGATCCGAAGAACCCGCCGCTCTATGTCGACCTGCCGACCAAGAACGGCACGGTGCAGGCTGATGTGCTGGCGAAATGGGCGGCCAATGCGCCGCTTGCCTTTGTCGATCAATATATCGGCAACCTCAAACGCTATCGTGCCATCTCGATCGATGTCGGCGATCAGGACGGGCTCCGTTTCGACGCGAAGAAGCTGCACGAGGTGCTGGACAGATATGGCGTTGCCAACGGCTTCGAAATCTATTCCGGCACGCATACGAGCGCAGTCGCCATGCGGTTCCAGGGCTATGTGATGCCGTTCTTCAGCCGGAACCTGGTGTTCGACACGCACCGATAGGCATCACCGCGGCAGGAGATCACATCGCGGTGCGCGTGTCCTCCAGTGCGAGGTCGACCAGCGTGCGCATCGCGGCGCTCGCCATCTCCGGATCGCCCGCGACGATTGCATCGCACACGCGGGCATGATCCGGGACTGGGTCCCGGGGCAAGGCGCGCACGCGCTGCTTGAACTGAGTCGTCCAGCTCACGGCTGCGCCGATGCTGGCAGACAAGGCGAGCAGCGCGTTGTTGTGCGTGGCGGACAATATCGCGTTGTGGAAATCGCGGTCGGCAGCGCGCCCCAGATCGGTAGCGAGCGTATGGCGCCGCATCCTGACCAGAGCATCCTTGAGATCGCGGATATCGGTCTTTTCGCGGCGCTCCGCCGCCAGGCGTGCCGCGGCGGGCTCGACGATCGCGCGCAGTTCGAAAAGGTCGCGCACGAACTCGACATCGGGCTCACCCGAAAAGGCCCAGGCCAGCACCGCCGGATCGAGGATGTTCCAGCGGTCCCGCGGCAGCACGCGCGTTCCGATCTTGGGCCGGCTCTCCACCAGGCCCTTTGCGGTCAGGACCTGCACGGCTTCGCGATAGGCGCTGCGCGATACGTCGAGCGCCTCCGCATTCTCGACTTCGCCGGTCAGGATTTCGCCCGGCGCGATTCGTCCGGATACGATGGCCGTACCCAGATAGTGCGCAACCGCCCCCCTGAGCCGCCGACCCGAACCTTTCGGCGATTGGATCAACCGCTCCAATGGAGCTTCACCGGATAACGCCACACCTTCCTTGTCGCCCGGCATCCAGCCCGCCTCCCGTTCATCCGCATGCCTATCGGCGAAACCCTGGCAAGTCACGCCGCGACTCCCGCTGCCGAGGGCCCTCTCGACATCAGATCCAATCAGAGCGTCGCACCAACGCTTTCGCGCCCCATGGCGTGCGGCCGCATCAGGATTCGATCCGCACGACCATGATCGATTTCGCCGGAATGTCCAACGTTAGACCATCATTCCCGCTCGCACGCGCCGAATAGCGCCTGGGCGAAACGGTATCGGGTTTGTCGAAGCTGTTCACGCTGTCGATCCTCGGGGCAGTGAGCACGTCGCCCTCGGCGCTGCGTGCACGAATGCCAGCGAACGACGCCTTCACGCGCGCCGGCCGGCCGGGGTCGAGGTTGGTGATCGCCACCCATAATGTGCCGGCGGTGTCGCGGGCCGCGATCGCATCCACGCGGGGAAGCGTGACATTGCCCTGGCTATAGGTACCGGCATCGAAGGCCACCGGCACGAAGGTCGCGTCCTGGAACGGCAAATAGAGTTTGTAGACGTGATAGGTCGGGGTGAGGACCATCTTGTCCTTGTCGGTCAGGATCATCGCCTGCAGCACGTTGATCATCTGCGCGATATTGGCCATGCGCACGCGATCGGCATGGCGCGCGAAGATGTTGATGTTGAGCGCTGCGATGATCGCGTCCCGCATCGAATTCTGCTGCTGCAGGAAGCCGGGATTAGTCCCCGGCGTGGGCGCGAGCCACACGCCCCATTCATCGACGACGAGCGGGACTTTCTTCTCGGGATCATATTTGTCCATGATCGCTGAGTGCCTGGCGATCAGGCCGTCCATGCCGAGCGTTTCCTTGACCAGCCTGGCATAGGCGGCCTCATCGAAGCCGGTGCTCGGATAGGAGGGCGGCCAACCGCCGACCGTGTAATTGTGCAGCGAAAGCCCTTCGAGGCTCCACGCCCAGTCATGGCCCTTGTACGCCTTCATCACCGCCTCGGTGTAGGAGGTGTCGTCGCCATTCGGCCCGACCGCGATCCGCTGCATGGTGTCCGCGCCGGTCTGCTTCGGGTTGAGATTGTGCGAGAAGCGGGCAAAGGGCTTCATCACATCGACATAATGGTCGGGGGTCATCGATCCGCCACAGCCCCAGCTTTCATTGCCCAGCCCGAGATATTTCACCTTGTAGGGTGCCGCATGGCCATTGGCGGCCCGCTCCCTGCCCGCGCTGGTCGAGGCATCGGCGGTCATATAGGCGAGCCAGTCAGAAGCTTCCTGCACCGTGCCCGAGCCGACATTGATCGAGACATAGGCCTCAGCGCCGATCTGATCGGCAAAGTCCATGAACTCGTCAGTGCCGAAGCTGTTCGGCTCCCCTGCCCCGCCCCAATTGGTGTTGACGCTGCTGGCGCGGTTCGCGGCCGGGCCGATCCCCTGCCGCCAGTGATATTCGTCAGCGAAGCAGCCGCCCGGCCAGCGCACATCGGGCACCCGGATCGCGCGCAACGCAGCGACGACGTCCTTGCGAATGCCGCGGACATTGGGGATCGGCGAATCCTTGCCCACCCACACGCCGCCATAGATGCCCGTGCCGAGATGCTCGGCGAACTGGCCGAAGATGGCGCGGTCGATCTTGCTGCCCGTCTTGCTCGCATCCACGGTGAGGGTGATGGGCGCCCCCGCGTCGGATTGCGCGAGCGCCGGGGCCGTCGAGGCGAGCAGGAGCAGCATGGCTGCGGCGAAAATACGTCCGGGTTTCTGCATTATGTCTCTCCGTTGCGGAAATGGGTTCGGGTTTTCGTCGGCGGCCGCCGGAGCGGCACCGCAGGGCATGGCGCGGGTCAACTGGCGGCAGGCACGATCACGCGCACGTCATAGACGACCGTATCGCCCTGTCGGGCCGCGAAGGCGATTTCGGATTGCGTCGTGGCGGCCGGGGGCAGCGGATAGTCGACCACCACCCAGTCGCTCCTGCCGGGCCCTTGCCGATGCTCGACCGCGACCGGGCTGCCGTCAGCGCTGATCTCGGCGACGCGATCGACATCGTCACCCCAATAGGTGACGCGCAGGACGGCCGGCCCGGGGCGCCGCGCCATGCGGAAGCGCATTGTCTGGCCGGCAGGCAGCCGGCGCGAGTTGCGCCCGTAAAACTGGCTGGCGGCGCTGTCGGTCGAGGTGAAGCCATGATCGCGCTCGGACTGCATCTCGCCGATATGGAAGATGTCGGTGGTGCGGCGGACAAGGTCGGCGCGGGCAGCTTCCGCTGAGAGATAGGTCTGTTTCCCCGCCGCCCAGCTGTCCGCGGTGAAGGTGCGAAAATAGACCGCTGTCCGGCGATCGTACATCGCGAAGAAGGGCCTCAGCTCCACCGGTTCGCCCAGGATGGGCGAGACGCGATAGCGATGGGCCTCGCGGGGCGTCGGCTGGAGCGTGGCAGCGGGATCGCTTCCCACGAGCAGGGCGGGCGGCGTGCCGTCGAAGGGGACCGTGGCAGGACCCAGATCAGCCGCGAGAACCAGCGGGCCGCTCAGGAAAGCCACCGTCGAAGGATCTCCCGGGATCGGCTCGCTGCGCAGAGTCATCGGGAGCGACAGAGTGAGCCGCTCGCCCGCGCGCCAGCGCCGGTGCAGCACGGCATAGCCGTCGCGGCGCACCGGCACGATCGGCTTGCCGTCGAGCTTCACGGTGGCGCCGGTCGCCCAGCCGGGGATGCGCAACGCGATCGCCGTAGCGACACTCGGCGCGGCACGGAGGGCGAGCGTCACCTCGCCGTCCATCGGATAGCGCGTCTCGAGATCGACCGTCAGCCCGCGCGCGCGCCAGTCGAGCCGGGAGGGAATGAAGAGGTTCACGTACAGCGTCGCCGGATCATGCCAGTAGATCGAATCGGCGTGCTTGGCGTGGCTCTCCATTCCCGAGCCGACGCAGCACCAGAAGCTGTTGTCGGGCGTCGAGAATTCGCGCCGGGCGCCGGTTTCGAGCGGCATGAAATAGGCGAACATGCCGGTATCCGGCCGCTGGTGCGCGAGCATGTGATTGAGCTGCACCCGCTCGTAAAAGTCGAACAACGCGGCGCGCGGCTGCCAGCCATAGAGATGGCGGGTGAGCTTGAGCATGTTGTAGCTGTTGCACGCCTCGCAGGTGGCGGTGCTCAGCCGGTCAGCGAGCTGGTCCGGCGGCCCGAAATGCTCGCGCTCGGAATTGCCGCCGATGACATAGCTGTGATGATAGGCCACGCGATCGAAGAAATAGCGCGCCGCTGTCGCATGCCCGGGATTTCCTGTCAGTTCGTGTAGCCGGGCGAGCCCGACCAGCTTCGGGATCTGGGTATTGGCGTGCAGACCGGCGAGGATATCGTGCTGCTCGGTCAGCGGGTCGAGCACCGCACGATGACGCAGCTTCTCGGCGATGCGCAGCCAGCGCGGATTGCCGGTCAGCGCGAAGGTCTCGGCATAGGCTTCGTTGATCCCGCCATGCTCGGCCTCCATCAAGCGCTGGACCTGGGCATCGCTCAGCGTTTCGACGATCGTGCCGAAATAGTCGGCCATGCCGAGCAGGATCGGCAGGGCGCGCTGGTTGCCGGCGGCCTTGTAGGCATCGATCAGGCCCGTCTGGACCTTGTGCCAGGTATAGACCGGCACCCAGGCGCCGTTCACCTCCCAGCTCCTGGTCCGTATCTCGCCGCGACGGACCTCCTCGAAAACGACCTTGCCATCGACCGTCTTGCCGTTCCGTTCGACAGTCCCGCCGGCGAGATAGCCGTCGCCCTGGGCTGCCTGGATCCGCGCCATTTCGACCAGCGCGAGTTCAAGCTTCGCGACCAGCTGCGGATCGCCGTCCTGCGCGATGCGTAGCGCGCAGGCCGACATCCAGTGGCCGAGCGTGTGGCCGGCAATGCCTTGCGCCTCCCAGCCCCCATAGAGCGGACCACGAACCGGCAGGCCGGCGGAAAGGTAGAAATTGTGCAGGAGGCGCAGCGGATCGAGCGACAGCAGGAAACGGCGATTGGCCGCTGTCGCGTCGGCGAAGAGCGACGGCGCGAGGAGAACGTGACGGGAGGCGACCGGCTCCGCCATCGACGTCGCGCCCATGGCGAATGCCCGGGGCGCCAGGCCGGCTGCGAGCGCCACGGCGCTGGTGCCCATGACGAACTGTCGCCGCGTTGCTGCGAAGGCCCTCAAGCCTGCTCCCCCATGTCCTAACGCATATGTGGCGAGGGCCGTCGGCATCAGCCCGGCCCGCTCCACTCGCATCTCCCGTGTTGGCGAACTTTAGTCCGACAAGTTCGCCCGTCAAGCGGCCAGATGGTCGGGTGTTCCGGAGGGTGCTTGGCGGTTGTGACCCTATAGAGAGCCAGCTCGAGTCGGCGGCTTCTGTCCGGATGGCGGGCTTTCCCAGCGCCTTCTTGTCGGAGTAAAATGCCCGACCAGATCGCATGCGCCGGGGCGGAATTTCCCTGTTCCGTTGCGAAGATCAGGGAAATTTTTATTTTTTCGGGACCGACCTCGACCTGATACCATGATATTTCAATGATATAGCCGTAACGGAGTGGCGCCATCTGCGCCGGAACAGGGAATAACAGGGAAATACCAGGCCTCATCCCGCGGCGGCAGGGTCCATATCAAGCGCTGACGATGAGAAACAGCGGCCGGAGCGCCTGAAGCGCCCCGGCCGCCCTTGTGCACGACTTCGCGATCCCGTTGAATCGCGCGCGATCTCGTCGACGAAGCCCCTGCCTTACTGACCGGGGGGAGCCAGCTCGACCACGGCGCCGCCCGATCCGGCGAGCTTCAGCGGGATCCGGTCGCGCGCGGTCACCTTCCTTTCCGAAATCCGCAGCTGGTTGAGATCAGCGCCATCCTCATAGACCTTGGCGGCAAAGGTGCCGTGCCCGCCGAGAAAAGCCAGCGGCACGGAGAGCATGCGCCCGGTTTCGTTGGTCATCGCGCCGATATACCAGGTCGATCCCTTGCGCCGGGCCGTCACGACATATTCGCCGATATCGCCCATCAGGACGCGCGTCTCGTCCCATGTGGTCGGGATGCGTGTCAGCACATCCGCGCCGTCGGTCAGCGATCCGTCCTCCCGGACGTAGGAATCGGGGCTGTCGGCGACCATCGCGAGCGGCGAATCATAAACGACATACATCGCGATCGCCTGGCCGCGCGTCGTTTGGACGAACGGCCGTATCGAGCGGTGCTGCGCCGCGAAATCGGCCGGCGACAGGGCGTGGAAACCGCCCGGAGTATAATCCATCGGCCCGAGCAGCATCCGCGTGAAGGGCAAGGTGACATTGTGCGTCGCGGTCACGCGCGCGCTCCATTTATTATATTCGGCGCCCATTACGCCTTCCTGGGTAAGGAAATTCGGATAGGTCCGCGCCAGCCCGTCGGGCGGATAGGCGCCGTGGAGGTCCACCATCAGGTGATGCGCCGCCGCCTTCGACAGGAGATTGTGGTAGAAGCGCACCATCTCCTGATCATTCCGGTCCATGAAATCGACCTTGATGCCCTTGATGCCCCATGCCTCATACAGCGCGAGCGCGGGATCGAGCTGACGCTCAAGCTGCTTCCAGTGCAGCCAGACCCATACCCCCACCTTGCGGTCGGCTGCGTATCGGACGATTCCCGGGATATCCATCGCCGGCACCGGCACGGTCACGTCCGCCGGACGCGGCATCTCCGAACTGCCCTTGTACCAGCCTTCGTCGATCAGGATGTAGTCGAGCTTCATTGTCTGCGCGAAATCGACATAGGCCTTGTAGGTCGCGGTGTTCACGCCGGCATTGGGGATGTTGACCGCCCAGCCGTTCCACCAGTCCCATGCCGATTTGCCGGGCTTGATCCAGCTCGTATCGGCGACGGCCGACGGGCTTGCGAGAAGCGGGATCAGGCTCGACGCAATCAGGTCGCCGGGACGGTCGCCGAGCATCACCGCGCGCCAGGGCGTGACCAGCGGCCCGTCGGCGAGGCTGGCGCGTAGCTCCGTCTTGAATGTGCCGGAATCGGGCGGATTGTCGGCCCGCGGGGTCAGGCTGACATTGACGCCCAGCCCTCCGTCGCCGCGGCCGGCCAGATAGGCGCCGGCATAGTCGCGCTTGTCGGCTTCGGCGATGGCGAAGGTCGTCTCGCCTACCCCCGTCTTGCAGACAAGGGGATCATCATAGAGGTGGAAGTTGCGGATCGCCGAGGCGCGAACGGAATCGAATTCGCCCTCATGCGAATTGTCGAATTTCCCGGCATTCATGCCCCAGCATCTGTAATCCTTCGGGAAATAGAAGCCGGTCGATTCCCAGAAGACGCCGAGGGATTCGAACCCCTTCTGGGCGGGCACGACGAAGCGGAACGCTATCCCCTCGTTATAGGCGCGCAGGATCAGATCGAAACGCGCACCGTCCGATGCGCGGCTGAGATGCAGCACCAGCTGATTGTAGCGATCGGTGACATGGCTCGCCTTCCCCGCGACCGGCGCATAGCTGTCGTCGACCGAGTTTTTCTCCGACGCCGTCACGAGGAGCGCGCCCCCGCCGATAGGGCCGTGATCCGTGAAGAGGCCCATCGGGGACGGAGCGAGGACCGGCTGCCCGTCGCGGGTGAGTTCATAGCCAAGGCCGTTCGTCGTCTTCACCTCGATACGCGTCCGCTGGTCGGGAGAGGCGAGGCTGGACGTAGCCTGGGCCGATGCCGAGCCCGGTACGAGCCCCGCCGCGGCAATGCCTGCGGCCAGGAGGATGCCTGGGTAGTTCATGTCATATCCCCTCTCGTTTCAGCCTTTGCCGGGCCGGATGGTCACCGGCCGGCCGGAATAGATGATGTCGTGATGTGCGCCGCCGCCGAGCGGCGTCGCGTCCTCGGCGATGCGCCGGACGCTGAACCTTCGTGATGACCGCATCCCGTGGAAAGCGCCGTCCCGCCGCCCGATCGCCAGCTCCCCGTGTGCCTCATTCCAGTCGAAGCGCGTGTCGGCCGAGCCGCCTTTCTCGCAAGCATAGGTCAGGCCATCATCCTCATAGAGGCCGGCGCTGCCGTCGCGGCCGGGAAAGACCAGGATATCGAGATCCTGCCCGAGCGCACCAACGGTGGATTGCCGCACGGGTCCGAGCGGGAGGATGCTCCCGGCGCGGACGTGCAACGGCATGCGCTCCAATGGCGCGGGCACCTGGTGCCACGCTCCGCCGTCGCGGCGTTCGCCCGTCCAGAAATCATACCAGCCGCCGGGCGAGGCCGGGAGATAGACGCGCCAATCCGACACGCCCGGCGCGAGGACTGGCGCGACATGGAAGGCCGGGCCGAACATATAGCTGTGCGCCTGGTCGAGCGCGGTCGGATCGTCCGGAAAATCGAACACCAGCGGGCGCAGCAATGGTAGACCGGCGTGGCTCGCCTCCGCCGCAAGCGAATAGAGATAGGGCAGCAGCCGATAGCGCAGCTCGAGCCAGGAACGCGCGATGGTCTCGACCTCGTCCCCGTAACGCCAGAACTCGGTGTCTGTCATATAGCCATGGACACGTTGCAGCGGCAGGAAGGTCGCGTATTGGAACCAGCGCAGGAAGCGCTCGTGATAGTCCCGATCGGTATACTGGCCCGGCCCGGGGCGAAAGAATCCGCCGGCGTCGACCGTCCACCAGGGATAGCCCGCCGCCGCCATGTTCAGTCCCGCGGGGATCTGGCGCTTCAGCGTCTCCCAGTCATTGCCGATATCGCCCGACCAGGTGGCTGCGCCGTAGCGCTGCTGGCCGGGAAAGGCCGACCGGGTGAGGATCATCACGCGCCGGTCGGGGAAGGCCTTGCGCTGGCCTTCATAGACTGCGCGTGACACGTGCAGCGGATATTCGATGCGGACCCGCTCGCCCGGTCCGGCCGCTGTCTGCCGTCCGACGAGATCGTCATTTTCCGGTTCGGTCGCGTCCTGCCACCAGGCGTCGATGCCGAGCACGCCGAGCCGCCGGTTCTGGTTGTCGGCATAGAAAGCGGCGGCCCTGGCGTTGAAGAAGTCCACCCAGTCCGTGCCGGGAATGTAGAAATCGCGGGCTGCGACTTCCTTGCCGAGTTCCGTGTCGCGCGAGACCTTCGACCAGACCGAGAGCATCAGGCGCATGTCCAGCGCATGCAGGTCCTTCACCAGTCCGGCGGGATCAGGATAATGCTCCTCGTCGAACCGCATCGCGTTCCAGCCGTACTTCCCCCAATATTGCCAGTCCTGGACCATCATATCGACGGGGAGCCGCCGCGCCCGGAACTCGCGTGCCGTGGCGAGGATCTCGGCGGACGAATGGAAGCGTTCGCGGCAATGAAGATAGCCGAGCGCCCAGACCGGCATCATCGGGGCGGGGCCGATCAGATCGCGATAACCGGCCATGATGTCGGCCGCTCCCGGGCCGGCGATCACGACATAGTCGATCGCGTCGGCGACCGGCGAGCGCCAGACCGTGCGATCCCCGACCGGGCCAAAGGCGAGCGACGGTGCATCATCGGCATTGGCGACCACCCGCACGCGGTGCTCGCCGGCCTTCAACTCAGTGATAAAGCTCGTGGTAGGCGGCAGCCAGAGATTGGCATGATCCTCAAGCACCTGGCCGTCGATTGCGACATGATGGCGCGAGGCCATTTTCTTTCCGATATCCAGCAGGAAGGCGTAACGGCCGTCCCGCTCCAGCGTGAAACCTGCTTCGAACGTCGCTTCCTGCCGCGCGACGCGTGCATTGCCGCTGGACGTGGTCACATCCGCGGTCGCCCGGTCGCCGGATGCCGCCTTGTGCAGCGCGATAACCGAGCCAGGCGGGTTGAGCTCGCTCATCCCGCTATTGTGCCACAGCAACCCATAGCCGCGGCTCGAGAGCAGAAAGGGCAGGCTGATCTGCGTGTTCACCTGGGTAAGGCGCCGCGGCAGGCCGCGCAGATCGAGATGGCCGTCCTGGAAGCACCCGGTGCCGTAAAGACGCTCGTCGACGGGGGATTCAAAACCCTGCGATGCCGCGAATACCTGTTCGAGCCCCAATGTCGCCGGGGTGAGTGCGCGCGCGCCCGGCGCCTCGCGCAACAGCAACCGGCCCGTAGCGTCGAAGAAGCTCAGGCACCCACTCCGTTCCGACCATTCGCAGGTCAGCCTGGGCAGCGACAATCGCGTGACGCCGTCGCGATCCTCCTGGCGTACCCGGGGGCGCCGCACGATCGGCCTCAGGATGGAACTCTCCGGCGGCCGTAACCGCGCCTGCCGGGTGAATCGCACACGCACAGCCCGGTCGCTCAACGCGACGATCTCGATCACGCCGCCGGCCAGCGGGATTATCAGATCTGGTACGATCGCCGCGGCAGCCCCGGCGAGCGAAGATGGCAACGCCCCCGCACAGATCGCAGCGGCGCCGGCCAGCAAGGCCTGCCGGCGGCTGAGGCAACCGGCCATCAGCCCCGTCCTCCCGGGACGCATTGACGGCCGTTGCGCCCCCGGGCTTTACAGCGCCGGGACGGCCAGCGCATCAGAGGCGCTCGCGGTGGAGTGGAGATCGAATGGCGCGTTCCGGGCTCAAGGGCACTTATACGGCACCGGCGATCGAGAAAGCGTTCGAGATCATCGCACTGCTCGCTGACCATCCCGAAGGCGCGCTGGTCAGCGAAATGGCGGTGATGCTCGACCGGTCGGTCGGCGAGCTGTTCCGGATCGTCATCGTACTGGAACAGCTTGGCTATCTGCGCAAATCGATCCGGACGGATCGCTACACCGTCACCTATAAATTGCTCGACATGGCCTATCGCGCCACGCCGGCACAGGATCTCGTCCGCGCGGCCCTGCCGGAGATGCAGGGCCTTGCGCTCGAAGCGCAGCAATCGTGCCATCTCGTCGTACCCAATGGTGCGCAAGGCCTGGTGATTGCCTGCGAACAGCAACCGGGCGCCCGTGGCTTTTCGGTGCGGGTCGGCGCCCGGGTCGACATCATCAAGAGCTGCTCCGGCCAGGTATTGCTGGCCTTTTCGGATCCCCAGCGCGCCGATCAGATCATTGCGGCGGCGGAGGCGGAACAGGGTGCTCCGGTCGACCGCGCCTGGCTCGACGATCGGCTGCGCGTCATTCACGAGAATGGCCATGACAAACGCCAGAGCCCGATCACCCACGGCGTGACCGATATCAGCTTTCCGGTATTCGGCTTCGACGGCCGGGTGGCCGCCGCGCTGACGATCCCCTTTCTCGAGCTGATTGACGGCTCCCAGAAAATCGGCCCGGATGCGGCGCGCGAGATGTTGCGGGCAGCCGTCACGCGGATCTCGGATACGCTGGGCCATCAGGGCGCATAGCTTCGGCGCGCCGCACCAGCCGGGCATAGCCGGCGATGATGATGAAGCAGCCAAGCGGCAGCAACAGGGCGATCGGGATGCCGCCCATGCGCTCGGCGACCAGGCCCATCAGCGGCGGAAAGACTGCACCACCGATGATCGCCATGATGATGCAGGACGATCCCAGCGGCCGGGCCGAGTCCAGACCTTCGACGCCGAGGGCGAAGATTGTCGGGAACATGATCGACATGAAAAAGCTGATCAGCATGAGCGCGCCCAGCGCCGGCCAGCCCGCGCCCGTCGCCGCGACGGCACACAGCAGGATATTGGCCAGCGCATAGGCACCCAGCAGGCTCGCGGGCCGGATTCGCGACATGAGCGCAGTCCCCGTGAACCGGCCGATCATGAACAGTGCGATGCTGGTGGACAGCAGGAAGGCGGCATGGCGCTCCGACACTTGCGGCGTCACGTCCTTCACGAAATCGATGAAGAAGCTCCAGATCCCGACCTGTGCGCCGACATAGAAGAATTGGGCGATGACGGCGCCGATCAACGGGCGATGGCGAATGAGCCCCGCGGCCTGGGTGCGCAGCGGCACATCCGTTCCCGAGCGCCACTCCGGCATGCGCGCAAGCGCCACCGCCGTCGCGACCGCGAGCGCCGCGACCGCCAGCAATATGTAGGGCAATTGCACGGTGGTTGCCTCGCTTGCGCGATAGGCCGCAAGTTCAGCCGCACTCATGGTCTTCAACGTCGCCGCTGAATGCTCGACACCGGAAAAGATCAGCAGCCCGCCGATGATCGGCGCGATGAACGCGCCCAGCCCGTTGAACGCCTGGGCCAGATTCAGCCGCTGCACGGCGGTCGCGGGATCGCCAAAGGCGCCGGTATAGGCGTTCGCCGTGGTTTCGAGGCAGGCAGCGCCCGCCGCGATCACGAAGAGCGCGAACAGGAACATGCCGAAGTTCAGCATCAGCGAGGCGGGATAGAAAAGCAGCGCACCGGTGGCATACAGCCCCAGCCCGACCAGGATGCCGGCCTTGTAGCCCCAGCGGCGCATCAGCAGCCCGGCGGGCAAGGCGACGACGAAATAGCCGATATAGAAAACGAACTGGATGAACCCCGCCTGGGCCCGGTTGAGCCCGAGCGATTTCTGGAACTGGCGGATCAGGATGTCATTGAAATTATTCGCCAGCGCCCAGAGGAAGAACAGGCTGACGACAAGTACGAAACCCCAGCGATAGGTTGAGGCGATGAAGCCCTGGCCAGCATCGCCGGCGCCTGCCGGCCCCGTTGACCGGTTCGATGTCACCGCCACTGTCCCGCTCCCCCTATCGTTGTTTTCAGGCGTCGGCCGGTATCGGTCCCCCGGTCGCAACGAGGCCTTCGGCCCGTAACGCCGCCCAGAACGCAACCGGGATCGGTCTGCGCGCGCGTTCGACTGTCTTCGCGATATGCGCGGGCCTGCCCGTGCCGACCACCGTCGCGGTGACCGCGGGATGCGCCTTCACGAACTGTAGCGCCGCTGCCGGCAACGGGACGTCGAAGCGTTCGCAGAGCGACTCGATCTCGGCCACCCGCCGTATCACGGCCTCCGGCGCGGCCTCGTAGTCGTAGTGCGGCACGCCACTCGCAGTGCCGCCAGCAAGCACGCCCGAATTGAAGATGCCAGCCGCAACCACGCCGATACCCCGGCGGCGGCACTCATCGAAGAACGGACCGGCGCTCTGGTCGAGCAGGGTATAGCGGCCAGCGATCATGAACAGATCGAAATCGGCATAAGGCAGGGCCTTGGCACAGATCTCCACCTCGTTCACGCCGAGACCAATCGCCGCGACGACTCCCTGGTCGCGCAGATCGCCCATCGCGCGAAAGCCACCGTCGCGCGCGTGCCGGAAATGCCGTTCGTGATCGGCGCCATGCGTCATCCGGCCGAGGTCGTGCATGTAGAGGATGTCGATGCGGGCGAGGCCGAGGCGATGCAGGCTCGCCTCGACCGAGCGCATCACGCCATCATAGCTGTAATCGAAGACGGGCTCGAACGGCATCGGGGAGCGGAACCCGAACTTCTCCGGCACCGCTTCGCCCGGCACGAGAAGGCGGCCGACCTTGGTCGACAGGAGCAGATCGTCGCGGTTGCGCGTCCGCAGCACATCGCCGAGCCGCCGCTCGCCTAGGCCGAAGCCGTAAAAAGGTGCCGTGTCGAAATAGCGCACGCCATCCGCCCAGGCCGCGTACACCGTCGCATGGGCGCGCTCATCGTCGATCTCGCGGTACAGATTGCCGAGGGAGGAGCCGCCAAAGCCGAACGGCCCGCTATGCGCGAGGCGATCGAGCAGGGCAGCGCGACCCCGGCTCATCGCGCGGGCGGGAAGATGGCGATCGCCTTGAGCACATGATCCGCGTCAGCGATCAGGTCAGGCAAGCGCTTGGGGATATCCGTCGCCGCGAAACTGTGCGTCAACAGGGCGTCGGTGGGGATCTTGCCGGCCCGGATGGCGGCGATCACCCGCTGGAAGTCGGCGGGTAGCGCGTTACGGCTGGCGAGCAGGGTCGTCTCGCGCTTGTGGAATTCGGGATCGGCCAGCACGAGGTTGCCGAGCGCCACGCCGACGAGAACCAGGGTTCCCCCGTGACTCACATAAGAAAGGCTTTGCGCCATCGCCGGGATCGAGCCGGTGGCGTCGAAAACGGCGTCGAACATCTCGCCGTCCGTGCGCTCGGCCAGAAGCGCCTCCAGATCCGGTCCGGCTTCGATCGTGTCCTTGAAACCAAGATGTTTCCGCGCGCGGGCAAGCCGGATCGGGCGCGAATCGACCAGGGTCACCTTCGCCCCCGCGAGCCGCGAGAACAGCGCCACGCCGACGCCGATCGGACCTGCGCCGACGACAAGCACGCGATCGCGAGATTTCAGCCCGGCCCGTGCGACGGCATGTGCGCCGATCGCCAGGAATTCGAGCATCGCCGCCTGATCGAGGCTGAGGCCGGTGGCGTCGACGACTGCTTTTTCGGGCACGGCGAGCAATTCGCACATGCCGCCGTCCGCATGGACGCCCAGCACACGAATATGGACGCAGGCATTGGGTTTGCCCTTGCGGCAGGCGATGCAGGTTCCGCAGGCGAGATAGGGATTGATCGCCACGACCTGGCCGGGACGAAACGCTGAATTGGCCGGCGCCGCTTCGACTTCGCCGGCAAGTTCGTGGCCCATGACCCGCGGGTACACCAGATAGGGATGGCGGCCCTCGAAGATATGATAGTCGGTACCGCAGAGCCCGACCCTGCGCACCCGGACCAGAACTTCGCCGACGCCCCTTTCGGGCGCGGGCCTTTCCACGATCTGGAGACTGTACGGTTCAGCGCAGACCACAGCCTTCATCGTCGCGTCCATCCCCCAGGTCATTCTTCTGTTCAATACGTTGCCGTATATGCAATCCAATTCTCGCTAATACAATCCTGATTGAGCCGCTTGTCTCGATATGTCGGGCGCTCCGGCACGCCGCGGATTCGCGCGATCTTCATTCACATCATGGGCAGAACGACATCTCGCGGGAGCATTTCCAACCTTCCGACAGGGCGGCATTCTCCGGCCCGATCGCGAGAAAGGTGTCACTCTCTAACGTTTTCATCTAAAACAGTTGCATAATTCCACTAAAAATGCTTTTCCCTTGAAAGCGCTTGCGACCGCCTTCTTCAGACAAGGCAGCGGAGCTCGGAGGAGGATTGTCCGGCATGAGCTTCGGCAGGTCGTCATATCGCGCGCGCAGGACCGGCTCGGCCCTGACCATCGCAGCGCTGCTTGCCGCGACGACCGCGCCCGTTCTCGCGGGGCCGACCGCCGATCCGGCGATCGACCGGATTTCGCTCTATGTGCCGGTCCGCGACGGCACCCGGCTCGCGGTCAACATCTACCGCCCCGCGGTCGACGGCCATCCGGTCGAGACGAAGCAGCCGGTGGTCTTCGCCTTCACCCCCTATCGCGCGCGCTATTTCAAGGATCACAAGCCGGTCGAGCTGTTCGACGAGGCGATCTTCGGCCTGCGCGAGCTGGTCAGATCAGGCTATGTCGTCGCCACCGCCGATGTCCGCGGCAAGGGTGCCTCGTTCGGCGCGCGGCGCGGTTTCCTCGACCAGACCGAAGCGCAGGACGGCTATGACCTGATCGAATGGCTTGCCCACCAGCCCTGGGCGAACGGCAAGGTCGGGATGGTCGGCTGCTCCTATCTCGGCGGCACGACCATGCTTGTCGCGGGCGCCCTGCCCCCGTCGCTGAGCGCGGTCTTCACCGGCGCGACCGACATCGACAAATATAGTTTCGTCCGCAACGGCGGCATCACCGCGCAGTTCAACACAAGGCCCGACGAGCCGCCCGAGGTGGATCTCGCCAGCGTGCCGGTCGATGCCGACAGCGACGGCTCGATGCTCAAGGCAGCGGTCGCCCAGCATGCCGGCAACACGCCGATGGCGAAATTGTGGGAGACGATGCCGTATCGCGACAGCATCTCGCCCTACACGCATAACCGCTTCTGGGAGGAGGTCGGACCCTATACCCATCTCGCCGCGCTGCGCAGCCCGAAGCTGGCCTGGTATTTCTGGGACAATTGGGAGGACGAGCCGACCGAGCAGATGATCCTCAACGCGGCCAATATCCCCGGCTCGCGGCTGATCATCGGCAAGGGCAGCCACTGTGTGCCGCCGGGCGTGTTCGACATCGCCAGCGTCGAGAAGCGTTTTCTCGACCATCGGCTGAAGGGTGCCGACAACGGCATCGACCGCGAGCCGCTCTACGCCTGGTATCATGAGGGACCGGGCAACACGGGGCATATGGTGACGTCCGGCACCTTGCCCGGCGTCGGCGTGGCGCGCTCGCCACTCTATCTCTCCCCGACTGGCGCGCCGACGGCGAGCGACAATAGCAGCATCGCGCTCACCCGGCCGGCACCCGCCAGCCGGTCGTTCAAGGTCAATTACGATGTCGGCAAGGGCGAATATTTCGCCTTTTGGCCGCCCTCGCTCGACGGCAAGGGCCTGACCTTCACCAGCGCGCCCCTCGCCGCCGACGCGGCGATGACCGGCTATCCGATCGCCCGCATCACCACCGCGATTGACCGCAAGGATGCGAACCTGTTCGTCTATCTCGAAGACGTCGCGCCCGACGGCAATGTCCATATGGTCTCGTTCGGCCGGCTCGCCGCGGCGCATCGCAAGCTGGGCAAGCCGCCTTATGACCGGCTCGACCTGCCCTATCATTCCGGGCTGCAGGCTGATGTCGCACCGATGGTCCCGGGCAAGCCGGCCTTGCTGGAATTCTCGATGGTGCCGCGCGCCTGGACCTTCCCGGCCGGCCACCGGCTGCGTGTCACCCTTACGGGCGCCGATCCACGCCAGCGCAACCTCGCGCAGATCCGGCAGGATCCGCCGCCCGTCTTCACCGTCACCGCCGGCACTTCACGCATCGACATTCCGTTCACGACGAAACCGACGTTCCGCTGAGCAAGGCGGGCGCGACCTGGGGAGAATATCATGAAGGTTCGACAGGCTCATATCGCGGCACGGTCAGGCGTTGCGTTGCTCGCCCTGATCTGGGCGGGCGCAGCGGCTGCGCAGGACGCGCCGGCGGGAGATCAGACCGCCGCCACCGGCCCGACCACGACCACCGAGGCACCAGGCAAGGACATCGTCGTCACCGGCAGCCGCATCCGCGGCGCGGCGCCGGTCGGCTCCTCAGTGATCGCGATCGACCGCAAGGCGATCGAGGCTTCGGGCGCGGTCACCACTGACCGGCTGATCAAGGAAATCCCGCAGGTGTTCGATCTCGGCACCTCGGAGAATTCGCGCGGCCAGTCGGGCGGCAGCAACAACATCACCTTCGGCAACGCGATCAACATCCGCGGTATCGGCCCCTATGCGACGCTGACCATCCTCGACGGGCACCGCGCGGTCGACAACAGCCGTTCGGTCGATCCCTCGATCGTGCCTTCGCTCGGGCTCGAGCGGGTCGAGGTCGTCGCCGACGGCGCCTCGGCCGTATATGGCTCGGACGCAGTCGCCGGGGTGGTCAACCTCATCCCGCGCAGGACGCTCAACGGCGTGGAGGCGATGGCGCGCGGCGGCCTCGCCCGCGATTTCTACGAGGAGCAATATGGCCTGGCCGTCGGCAAGACCGGCGACTGGGGCCAGGTCATGGTCGCCTATGAGCATGTCTATCGCAGCAATCTGAACGGCGACGACCGCGCTTTCTTCCGCTCGAACCAGACGGCGTCGGGCGGCCACGACTATCGCACTACCCTGTGCGACCCCGGCACGATCACCGTCGGCGGGGTGAACTATCCGATCCCCGCAGGCGGCGTGACCCCGGCGACCGCCGGCGTGCTGGTGCCCGGCGCAGCGAACAAGTGCGAAGGGTTCACCGGCCAGGACCTGATCCCGCAGACCAAATATGACAGCGTCAACGCCACCGCGACCGTTCACATTGCCGACTGGCTCGATTTCGTCGGCGACGGCTATTGGTCGAAGCGCAGTTTCGCGCATCTCAACGGCTATAGCGGCACCACCGTCACCGTTCCCACCACCAACGCCTTTTTCGTCCGCCCGACCGGCACCGTCGGCGCCGAAACCGTCAGTCTCAGGTTCGACGACCTGCCCAATGCCGTTTCCTACGGCTTTACCCGAACCTGGGAGGCGACCGGCGGCCTGCGCGCGAAATTCGGCAGCTGGCAGTTGACCGGCCAGGTCAGCTATGGCCGCGGCCGCGACGAATCCGACACCTATACCGGCATCAACACGCCAGCGCTCAACGCTGCGCTGGCGAGCAGCAACCCGGCGACCGCCTTCGATCCTTACGGGCTCCACCGCACCTCGGCGGCGGTGCTGGCCGCGATCAACGACCAGATCTTCCTCGCGCCGACACTGACCCGGCTCACCGACGCGACCGCCAGCATCAACGGCACGTTGTTCACCTTGCCGGGTGGCGGCGTGAAGCTGGCGGCCGGCTATGAGCGCTATGAGGAGGAAGTGGCGCTCGGCACCGCGCGCGGCGCGCCGACCACGCCGGTCACCTATCGCAACTTCTCGCGCCAGGTGGATTCAGGCTATGCCGAATTGCTGGTGCCGGTGTTCGGCGCGGGCAACGCAATGCCCGGCCTCGAGCGGCTCGAGCTCAGCGCGGCGGTGCGCTACGACAAATACAGCGATGTCGGCGACACGACCAATCCGAAGTTCGGGGTCAACTGGTCGCCGGTGAAGCATCTCGTGCTGCGCGGCAGCTATGGCACCTCGTTCCGGGCGCCGCTCTTCTCGCAGATCTACGGCAACAGCTCGAACTTCTTCATCCAGCCCTATGCCGACCCCACCCAGGGCGGCGCGATCGTCCAGGGCGTCGCGCTTTCGGGCGGCAATCTCGCGCTGAAGCCGGAAACCGCCAAGACCTGGTCGGTCGGCGCCGACTGGGACCCGATCCCCGGCGCACGGTTCAGCCTGACCTACTGGAATGTCGATTACAAAGGCCAGGTGAACACCTATCTTGCCGATCTCGCCATCCTCTCCAAGGAGAGCCAGCTGGCGGGTACCGGCGTGATCCTGCGCGGTGCCGACGCGGCGGCGCGCGTCGCCCAGCTCGCTGCGGCCGGCATCACCGTCGCGCGGGGGGTGATGCCGAACCCGGTGACGCTGTTCATCGACGGCCGGACGCAGAATCTCGATCGCTCGCTGACCAGCGGCCTCGATTTCGTCGCCACCTATGGCTTCGAGACGGCCAAGATGGGTCATTTCACGCTGAACGCGAACGCCACCTATATCCTCAGCTACAAGACAGCGCTGAGCAGCGGGGCGACGCCCACCGACAGGCTCAACACGATCTTCAATCCGCTGCGCTTCAAGGGGCGCGCCGGTGTTTTCTGGGACCCGTCGCAGGTCATCTCGAGCCGGCTCGTGGTGAGTTACGTCAACGGCTATGACAACAACACGCTGCCGGCCGGCGCCATCCAGCATGTCGGCGCTTATACGACGGTCGATCTCGGCGTGACCTTCAATATCGGCGGCAGCTCGAGCGATCCGCTCGCCAAGGGGCTGTCGCTCAGCCTCGATGTGCTGAACGCCTTCGACAAGGACCCGCCCTATGTCGATTTCGCCCCGACGGTGAACGGCAGCGGCGGCTATGACGCGACCGCGGCCAACCCGGTCGGGCGGGAATTCGCGGTGACGTTGCGGAAGAAGTTCTGACCTTCGCGGTCGGATAAAAGGGGGGCGGGGCGCGCATCCGAAAGGGTGCGCGCCTTTTTTTCGGATCGGGGTAGCGTTGCTGCTCCCCGGCGGAGGCCGGGGCCCAGTTGGGGGACGAAGATGATAAGCGTTGCGCGTCCTTATTTCCGCCTTCCCAACTGGGCCCCGGCCTCCGCCGGGGAGCAGCCTCGAGTGAAGCTTGGCGTTAAAGCCCACGCCGTCTCGCGCTTGCCGCTGCGACGGGACCTTCGAGGAAGGCGATTACCCGCCGGTCGAGATCGGCTTCCACCGCGGGATCGGGCACATAATTGTCCATGCCGAGTTCGAGCACCGGCACCCCCGCCTCGCGCAGCGCGCGGAGGACGAGGGGGTCGGCGTCGGAAAGCGCCATCGCGCCATCCACCTGATGCCAGGCGGCTTCCTTGACATGCCAGGCGCCGGCCCAGGTCGGCATGCGCAGTTCGTCGCCCATGGTGACGAAACGCGCCGCCAGCGCGCAGAGCGGATCGCGGCCGCGGTCGTGGCGGCGGATATAGCCGTCAGCGGCGAGGCTAAGATACATGGAGCAGATGAACACGGCGCCATGGCTTTCCTCCCAGCGCTGGTAGAAGCCCATATCGCCCCAGACGCCGCGCCCGACGAACATCAGCCTCAGGCGCTCGTTCGGACAGGCCGCCTCGCCCGCCGCGACCCGGGCGGCGACTTCGTCATGGAACTCGCGCGCCGCGTCGCGCGCCCAGACCGTGCCGCGATGCCATTGCGGCACCATCGTCGCCGGCATGGAATCGACCACGCTGATCGGCGCGGGCACCGTGCGTGCGACCAGATCGCGGGTGTCGCGGTAAAGGCTCTCCTGCTCGTTCACCAGATCCATGACCTCGGCGAAGCGGGCCGGGTCGAACTTGGTGCCCGACAGGGTTTCGAGTTCGGCGATCGCCTCGCTGAGCTCGGCGGTGAACAGGTCGAGGCGTTCGGGCTCGATGAAATTGTCCCAGTCCTCGGCGAGCCCATCCCACCAATCGGCCGGGATATTCCAGCGGCTTTCCACGCTGCGCTGGAAGCGCTGCAGCCGGGCGCCGGTGACATCGGCCCAGGTTTCGAACAAATGGGGCGTCGCGTCGGTCGACAGCACGGCGCCGAGAACATCCGGCTTCGGCAGTCCGCCCCAGGGGGCAAGATCGGCATCGTGATCGAACGCGGCGGCGACGCCCTGTGCGCTATAGGCTTCCACGTCGGCGGGCAGGCCGTGCGCGGCGAGCAGTCCGGCATAGCGCGCGCTCTGCTGCTTGGCGGCGGCGATCGAGGCCCACCATTGATTGACCACGAAGGGAATGCCGAGCGCGCGCAGCATCTCCTGTGGCGCATTGGCATTGACCACCGCGAAGAGCTTGCCGGCAGCGGCCTCGGCGCGGACGCCGGCGAACCAGTCGCGCTGATAGGCGCCGAAGCGCGAGATGGCGGCGAGCGATTTCCGGCTGCGGGTCGGGCGCGGCGGCGGCGGGGCTGCCTTGTCGGGCGCGGGCGGCGGCGGCGCCTTTGGCGGCGTCGTGCCGTCGCGGAGGAAGGCCATTGCGACTTCGGTATCTTCGGGCAACGTTGCGGCATGGAAGGGCGTTGCCGTGGGAACGGCGCAGCGCAGTGCCTCGACTTCCCATGCGGCTGCCTCGTCTCCCTGCAGGCGCAGATGGAGTATGCGATCGGGCGCGAGCGTGGCGCTGCGCTCGGCAAGGCGCGCGGCGCGCCTTTCGAGCGCAGCGAAGGCGCCAGCGCTCGGCTCGAGCGTGGACGCAGCAAGGGCGTCGACCGGATCGCCGGTTTCCGGGAGCATTGCCGTGGCACGATCGGCACCCCAGCCATGATCCTCGGCGATGACCGTGGCGCCGGCCTGTTCGAGGGTACCGATCAGGTCGACCGATTCGACCTCGCTGCCGCTGAGCAACAGGCGGATAGGGGTGCGCGGCGTTCTGCCGGACAGCTCGCGCGCGACGGCCGGAAGCAGGTCGGCCAGCTCGGCGGGCGACAGGATGGCCGATGCCGCCAGGATATGATGCGCTTCGAGGCCGCTGAGGCGGCCCTCGGCACGGAAGGTCATGACCCTCTGCAGCTCGCGCCGTATCTCGTTGCCGCTGCGGATCGCCGTCGCGAGATCGGGCTCGCGCGCGCCCTCCAGCGCGGCGAGCCAGGCCATCGCCTGCTCGACCCGCACGCGATTGTAGCGTCTGGTCGCTGGGCGATCGATCGTCAGGAGATCGAGGAAGCGGATCGGCGGGGGCGCCATCGCGCCGCATCGCGCCAGCTCACGCAGCGTTGCGAATAATTGCGGCTGCTCGGCATCGGCATGCGAGATCAGCACCGCATCCTCGGGCGGCAGCGCTGCGATGGTGGCGATCAGCGCCCTGCCCCGCACGCTCAGCGTCTCGGCGCCGATCAGCGATACGATTGCCTGATCGGCATCGCCCCACGGCACCAGCCGGACGGGATGAAGCCCGAAGGCGTCGACCAGCTCGCGCGGCAGGTCCCAGCCCAGGGTCCAGACGACGCGGCCGCCCGTAGCGCGGAATTCAGCGGCGATCGCCTCGGGCGCCTGGCTCGCGCGGACCAGCCGGGCAAGCGCGCCCGCGTCGTTCACGCCACCACCCCGTCACGCATCAGGACCGCAAGCCTGGCCTCGTCATAGCCGAGCAGGTCGCGGTAAATGTCCCGGTTATGCTCGCCGATCCTGACCGGCATGACCGGATCGAACCCGGCGCGCGCAGCCGAGAAGCGGATCGGGATGCCGGCGGTGCGCAGCGCATCGCCCGACGGATAATCGGGATGCGAGACGGCATTGGTTTCCTCGCGCGCGACGACGCGGGGATCGACCAGCGCGTCCTCCGGGTGGCGCACTTCAGCCACGGGCACCCCTTCGGCCTCGAGCCTGGCCACCACTTCGGCGACGGGCAAGGTGCGCGACCAGGCGTTGATCCGGGCCTCGAGCTCGACCGAGTTGGCGACGCGGACATCGCGGGTGGCGAAGCGCGGGTCGTCGATCAGTTCGGGTTCGCCCATCGCCCGGAACAGGCCGGCGGCGAGCTTGTGGTGCACCGCCACCACCGCGACATAGCCGTCGGCGCATTCGAACACGCCGAAGGGCGACAGGCGCTGCACGGTGAGGCCGGTGCGCGCCGGCATGTCGACGGCGCGCATCGCCGCCCAATTCTCGATCGCGACGAAGGAGGTCAGCGCCCCGAGCATCGACACGTCGATATGCTGGCCGAGCCCGGTGCGGTGGCGCTGTTCGAGCGCCGAGAGGATGCCGATCACCGCGAAGACCGGCGCGAGCATATCGGCCATCGGGATGCCGATGCGGACCGGCGGATGGTCGGTCTCGCCGCTGGTGTACATCGCGCCGGAGAGCGCCTGGATGACGATATCCATCGCCTTGCCGCCTTCGGGCGCGTCGGCGCCGAAGCCGCTCAGCGAGCAATAGAGGATGCCGGGATTGACCGATTGCGCGAAGCCATAGCCGATACCGAGGCGATCGGCGGTGCCGGCGGTGAAATTCTCGACCACGATATCGGCGCTGCGGACAAGATCGGCGAAGACGGCGCGCGCCTCGGGATGCTTGAGGTTCAGCGCGACGCCCTTCTTGCCGCGGGCGCGGGTGAGGTGCGAGATCGAGATATCATCCTCATGCCGGCGTTCGATGCCGACGCCCTCGCGGCCGACATAGGGGCTGTTCTCGCGGGCGAGATCGCCGCCCTTGGGATCCTCGACCTTGATCACTTCGGCACCCAGGCCGGCGAGCAGCAGCGTCGCATAGGGGCCGGCGAGCGCGCGGGTGAGGTCGATGACGCGAAGGCCCTCGAGCGGGCGGGGAAGAGTGGCGTCGGTCGTCATCGGGCAAATCCAAGTTCTTCGAGGATGGCATCAGTGTCGGCGCCGGCGATGCGCGCCGCGCGCGGGCTGATCGCCGGTGTGTCGGACAGGCGGATCGGCGAACCGATCTGGCGGACGGTGCCACCGGCGACGGGCACGTCGACCGCCATGCCGCGGGCGATATTGTGCGGGTCTGCCAGCGCCTCTTCGATCGAACTGACGGGCGCGAACTGAGTGTCGGCCTCGGCCAGGATCTCGAGCCATTCGGCGAGCGGCCTGGTGGCGAAGATGCGTTCGAGCTCGGCGCGGATCTCGGCGCGGCGCGCGGCATCGTTCTGGAGCGGCGCAAAATCCGGGCGGCCAACCGCCGTGCAGAAACGCTGCCAGTAGCGCGGCTCCATATCAGTCGCGACGAGGAAGCGGTGATCGGCCGTCTCGTAGATGCCGATATCGGCGCGGTGACGGCCGCGCGGCGCCGCTTTCGACAGGTCCGGATTGCGCGATATGGTGGAGGCGATCAGCGCCATCGCCGCGTCCGACATGGCGATGTCGACCTGCTGGCCGCGCCCGGTGGCGCCGCGCGCGATCAGTGCCGAGAGGATGCCGATTACTGCGTTCGAGCCGCTCAGCAGATCGGCGACGGGCACACCCGGAAAGCCGGGCTTGTCCGGATCCTCGCCGATCCGCGACAAAGCGCCGGCAACCGCCAGCGCGATCGGATCATGGCCAGGCTTGTCGCGATTGGGGCCGGTCTGCCCGCACAGGGTGACCGAGCAATAGACCAGGGCCGGGTTGATCGCGGCCATCGCCTCATAGCCATAGCCCATGCTCGCGAGCACGCCGGGCCGGTAATCCTCGACCAGCACATCGGCCCGGCGGACGAGTGCCTCGATCACCGGACGCGAGCTATCGGCGCCGGGATCGATCAACAGGCTGCGCTTGTTGCGGGCGAAGATGTCATGCGCGCGGATGCGCTCGCGCTCGGCGTCGGGAAGCTTGTCCCACCCGAACACCTGGGCCTGCTTGGCGATCTCGCGGGGATGCTCGATGCGGATCACCTCGGCACCGAGATCGGCGAGCAGCCAGGTGCAATAGGGACCGGGCAGGAATTTCGAGAAATCGACGACGCGGATGCCCGCGAGAGGGCCGGCGCTCATGCTGTCGTCTCCCGGAACATCGGGCCCGGGACATGCACCGTTTTGCCGGCGACTTCGGCATCCTGCCACAGGCCCCGCGCGGCGAGGTGCTCGCTGGCGAGCACGTCCTCAACCGAGGAGATCGCCGACAGGCCCATGCCGTGGCGGTTGGAGAGTTCGGTCAGCTGCGCCTTGGTCCTGGTCGCGAACCAGAGGGCGACCAGGTCTTCCCAGACGATCAGCGTCTCGCGCGGCATATCGGCGACGAGGATCGCATCCCAATCCACGTCGGCCAGCGCACCGGCCATGCCGTCCCGGGCCATGCGCGCGACGACAGCGCGCATCATCGGCTGGTTGTCGACGAACGACCAGGTGACATAGCCGTCAGCGCATTCCCAGACCTGGCGCACGCCCGATTTGCCGCGCACAAGCAGATTGCCGGTGCGGTTGCCGACCCGGCCGGCCCAGTCCCACATCAAGGGCTCGCGATAATTGGCGAGCACCGTCGAGCGATAGGCCGAGACCGAAGCCTGTTGCCCGAGCCCGTCCGCCGCCCGAGCGTTGAGCGCGACCAGCGCGGCGATGGCGCCCTGGATGCCGGCCAGCGCCCAGGCCTGGCGGCCGGGCAGGGTCAGCGGTGGCCGGTCAGGATCGCCGATGATCGTCATCAGGCCGGAGCGGGCCATCAGCGTGAGATCAGTGGCGGGGCGATCGGCGTTCGCGCCATCGGCATCGAAGGGAAGGATCGCGATGTCGATCAGCCGCGGGTTGAGGGCGGCAAGCGTCTCGGGAGTGAGTGCGGCAGGGAGAGGCTCGGGGCCGCGGAACAGGATATCGGCTTCAGCGATCAGCGCGACCAGCGCCGGGTCGTCGAGCGCCATGTCGAGCATGCGCTTGCCGTGCAGCACCATCTCGGCCTCGCCGGGATCGCGCTCCAACGCCTTGCCGATATGCGCGACATCGGCACCCAGCCGGGCGAGCAAGGCGCCGGCATAGCCGCCGAGATCGGTGGTCAGGTCGATGACGCGGATATGTCCGAGCATCATGCCAGCACCCCTTCCGCCACAAGGGCAGCCAGCTGATCGGGATCAAGGCCGAGATAGTCCTCGAACACCAGCCGGTTATGCTCGCCCAGGCGCGGCGCCGGGCCGATCTTCACCTCGGACCTGGAGAAATGGGTCGGCGGCGCCGGCATGTCGCGCAGGCCGAGCACTGCGTGATCGGTCGCGACATAATGGGCGTGCAGTTCGGGGTCAGTGAAGACGTCACGACCGTCATTGACGGCTTCAGCGGGGACGCCGGCAGCCGCCAGCAGATCAGCCGCGCGGTGCTTGTCGCGGGTAGCGGTCCAGGCAGTGATGAGCGCATCGATCGCCGCTGCGCCCTCACGCCTGGCTTCCAGCATAGGGTAGCGCGCGGCATCGGCGCCGATTACGCCCGCCAGCGCCTCCCAGTCGCGATCGTCGCGCACTGCGATCGCCACCCATTGATCGTGCCCGCGCGCGGGATAGACGCCATGCGGCGCCATCATCGGTGCCGTATTGCCGGTGCGGGGATCGGCGGCATCGAGCTGCGCCCGGACCAGGACGTCCTCGAGCACATGGACCAGCGGCTCGACCTGCGACACGTCGATATGGCTCCCCTTGCCGGTCTGCCGGCGCTGTTCGAGCGCGGCGAGCACCCCGATCGTCGCGAACATCGGCGCGATGACGTCGCCATAGGCAAAGGGCGGCATGTGCGGCATCCGGTCAGGCCAGCCCGATAGCGCGGCGAGCCCCGACAGCGCCGCGGCCGAATTGCCATAGCCGCGCAGGTCCGACATCGGCCCGGTCCGGCCGGCGACGCTGACCGAGAGCATGATGAGATCGGGCCGGGTGGCGCTCAGCGTCGCATAATCGAGGCCGAGCCGCTCCATGAAGCCCTTGCCGAAATTCTCGACCACCACATCCGCCCAGTCGACCAGCCTGCGCGCGATCTCCACCCCGCGCGGATCGCCGAGATTGATCGTCACGCCGAGCTTGCTCGTGTTGGTGATCGCGAAAAAGGCCGATGCGTCGTGGTGCCGCTTGCCGTCGCGGAAGGGCGGGCTCATCCGGCCGAGGTCTAGCCTTTTGGCGCTCTCGACCTTCACCACGGTCGCGCCGTGATCGGCGAGATCCTTGGTCGCGCGCGGTCCTGCGCCGACCCAGCTGAAATCAGCGATCTTCACGCCCGCCAGTGCCTGGGTCATGATACTCTTCCCGTCTCGCATGTCATGGTGCCGCCGGCGCCCCGGGCAGCGATCAGCGCAGCCGCACGGCGCGCGATCGGCTCGCCGTCGATCCCATAAGCCTTGAGGCTCCGCCCCAGCCGAAAGGCGTTGGCGCGGTAGAGTGCATCGAACTTCGCCTGCTCGCCCGGCGGCAGCGGCACGATCTCGATCTTCTCGTTTCGCGCATATTCTTCGCCCGCGGTCAGCGCGGCGTCGAGCTCGCTGTTCATCGCCTGCTCCCAGACCAGCTCGCCACGGGTAAAGATGTCGCGGTCGGCCGGGCTCAGCCGGTCCCAAAGCGCCTGCGACATCGCCCGGCCGGGATAGGCGCCGCGCGGCACCTTGAGCGTCGAGAAATAGCGGCCGACATCGGCAAGATGCACTGCCTTGAGCGCGTCCGCCGGGGCGACTACGCCGTCGATCACGCCCTTGGCCATCGCCGGATAGACCTCGGCCATCGACATGTTGACCGGATCGGCCCCGAAGGCACGCAGCACATCGGCTGTATCCTCCTGGGCGCGCAACCGGAGCCCCTTGAGATCGGCGAGCGTGCGGATCGGGCGCTTGCGCGTGAGGATGCCGGGGACATTCCCACCCTGGATCGCGAGCAGATGCAGGCCGTTCGCCTCGGCATTCATCGCCGGATATGCCGCGGCCAGGCATTTATAGACGGCGACCTGATCGGGGATCGACCGGATGCCGCTATAGAAGCTCGGCTGGATGCGCTGGAGATGCGCGCTGCGCGCATACATCGGCGTGATCATGCCGATATCGGCGACGCCGTGGCGGATCTCGAGCATATTCTCGTTGGAGGAGAGCAGGGCCCCGCCCCAATAGGGTTTGATCCGGATATGGCCGTGCGACTCAGCCTCGATCCATTTCATCCAGCTGATGTCGGCACGGCTGAAAGTATGGGTCGCCGGATAGGGGCTGGCATAGGTCAGCTCGATCGTGCCGGGCGGCAGGGGCTTGCTGCAGGCGCCGAGCATCAGCCCGAACATCATCACCAGAACGGCCGCGATCCGCATCATCTCAATGCCCCTGAATCATCGGCAGCCACAGCACGATCGCCGGAAAGGCGATGATCAGGGCGAGGTGGACGAAGTCGCTCAGCAGGAAGGGCACGACACCGCGGAAGATCGCGCCGAGCGATATGTCGCGCGCGCCGGCCTGGATGACATAGACGTTGAAGCCGAGCGGCGGGTGGATGAAGCCGATCTCCATCGTCCGCACCAGGAAGATGCCGAACCAGATCGGGCTCAGCCCAAGGCCGAGGATCACCGGCAGGAAGATCGGCGTCATCAGCAGCATCAGCGCAAGGCCGTCGAGAAAGGAGCCGAGCGCGAGCAGGATCAGCGCCATGACGATCACCGCGAGGATCGGCGACGCACCGGTCGCGCGGACCATGCCGACCATGTCGCCGGTGATGCCGGTCACGCCGACAAAGGTGCTGAAGATCAGTGCGCCGATGACGATCGTGTAGATCATGCCGGTCGTCTTGAGCGTCTCGGTCAGCGCCCGGCTGAGCGCGGCGCGGCTGAACCGGCGGCGCAGCGCCAGGATGAGCAAGGCGCCGACGCAGCCGACCGACGCCGCCTCGGTCGGTGTGAACCAGCCGAGGATCAGGCCGCCGACGACGAACAGGATCAGCAGCGAGAGATCGGCGACGCGGAGAAGCGCCCTGCCCCGCTCGGCCCATGTCGCGCGCGGGCCGGCCGGGCCGAGTTCGGGCCGCCAGCGGCACAGCAGGGCGATCACGATCACATAGAAGATCGCCTGGCTGATCACCGGGATGACGGCGGCCCCGAACAGCTTGCCGATCGATTGCTCGGCGATGATGCCATAGACGATCAGCGCGCCGCTCGGCGGCGTAAGCGAGCCGAGCGTGCCGCCGGCGGCGAGTGCCGCAGCGGCGAAGCCGGGCTGATAGCTCTGGCGCCGCATTTCGGGCAGCGCCACCGCGCTCACGGTCGCGACGGTGGCGAGGCTCGAGCCGCTGATCGCGCCGAAGCCGGCGCTGCCGCCGATCGAGGCCATGGCGAGGCCGCCGCGGCGATGGCCGACGAACTTCGCCGCCATCTCGAAGAAATCGCCGCTCGCGCCGGCTGCAAAACAGAGCTGCGCCATCAGCATGAACAGCGGCAGCACGCCGAGCTCGTAGCGCGAGACCGTGTCGAACGCGATCACGCCCGACTTGATCAGCGCAGCCTCGGGAGAAATGATGATGGCGAGGCCGACCATCCCGACCAGGGCGAGCGCGGCGCCGATCGGAATGCCGCCAAGCAGGATCAGCAGCAATATGACAAAGGCGATGACGCCGATGAATTCGGGCATCATCGCCGAAGCGCCTTCACGAACTGGGCCGCGAAATGCACCGCCGCAAGCGCGCTGCACGCGATCCAGAACAGCCGGAACGGCCGCAGCGGGATGGCCAGCACCTCAGTCATCTCGCGCGTGCCCCAGAGATCGGCAGACACCCAGATCGATCCGGCGCACAGCAGCGCGAAGGTGAGCGCCAAAGCCAGCCGCCCGCCGAGGAACAGGCCGCGTTGCAGGCGGGGCGAGGCACGATCGATCATCAGGTCGACCGCAGCATGGCGATCATTGAGGCTGGCGAGCAGGATCGCGACCGACAGCGCGATCACCGCCGCAACCTGGAAGACTTCGATCGATCCCGGCAGGGTAAAGCCGACATGCCGGCCGAGCACGGCCACGGCATCGGCTGCCATGGCGATCAGCAACCCGGCCGAACCGAGCGACAGCAGGACGGTGCGGGCCGCCCCACCCTCGCCTGGGTTCGCCTCTTCGTCAGGATCTGGTGCGCCAGACAAATCCTTCTCCCCGCCCGTCACGATCGCGGGCGCTTAAAACTCGTTGTCAGATATAACGATGGTTGTCATCAACTATATTGCGCTATTTGCTCGTGGCGGACGGTTACGCTAGCGCTCGCTCGGTAACGGGAGTGCCACATTGACAGAGAATGCCACGCCGAAGGACGAATCCGAAGAACCGTCGCTCGGCCGGCTCGGCAGCTTTCTCGGTTTCCGGCTGCGGCGGCTACAGAACCAGTTCTCGCGCGACTTCCACGCCAAGACGAAGAAATGGGAATTGCGCGCCGGCATGTTCAGCGCGCTCGAGCTGATTTCCGCCAATCCCGGCATTTCGCAGGCAGTGGTAAGCGCTGAGGTCGGCCTCGACAAATCAGCTTTGGTGCCGATCATCGATGCGCTCGAAGCGCGGGGCTGGGTCGAGCGGACCCGCTCGACCACCGACCGCCGCCGCAACCACCTCTCGACGACCGCCGCCGGCGAGAAGGAACTCGATGCGTTGTTCGCCGAGCTGGCGGTGACCGAGGCAGCGGGTCTGGCGGCACTTTCCGAGGAAGAGCGCGCCTTCGTCAGCACGGCGCTCGACAAGGTCTATCACGCCTATGTAAGGCCGGCGCGCGGCTGAGGTCGAAAGTGGCGCCGAGGCGGTTTCACCCGCATTGCATTAGAGCGGCGTGCGCAAAATCCGATCCAGTCGCGTCCGGAATAAGCGGGGTTGATTCACCTCAGGCGGAGAGTGTGTAACGGTGCGAGCGGGTGGAATGCTGTGTCGGTTCCACCCTGCTCTTTGACATGACCGCTATTGTTAACCGACGATCGGGCGCTGTTTTGTCCAACAGCACTGCTGTTCCGTTGCTGTTCCCATGCTGTTATTCAGGAACAGCATAATGGCTCACAAGTTGTTGATAACGTTCCGGGAAATTCCCCGAAAACTCCAACATAACAGCAGTGAAAAATAAAAGGGTGCTGAAAACAGCAAAACCCGAGTCGCTGTTGGACGTATCGCCCGCGTCCGCTGCCTGGCTTTGGCGCGACATAGGACGGAGTCGTGGTTAAGATTTTGCGCACGCCGCTCTAAAAACAAGAATATCGTCCTTGAGCCAATAGGATCAGCCGCGACGACCCTTCACGAACAGGTTCGCGGTCAGCCGCCCGATCCGCGGATTGTCGCTCAGCGGCATGTCCGGCGGAATGATCCCCGAATGGAGCAGATTGCCGCGATAGAGGACGAGTCGGTCAGGCAAGCCCTTCACCGCGCCGATCTGTTCGAACTGGGTGTCGGTTCCGTTGATATAAGCGGCCGGCCTCACAGCAGAATCTCGCTTCGCCGTGGCGACGAAGCTCGCGACATTGGCGTCGTCGACCACCTCGATGCCCGTGGCGCGCTGCCGGTAGAAAGCGGTGCCGGTCCCCGGCGTGTCGCTCAGATAATGGAGCAGCGCGATATAATCTGGGTCGGTGGAATCGAAATGCGGCGCGCGTTGCGCTGGGCTGAGCGCCGCGGGCGACGTGGTGATCATCGAGAAGCTCGCCTCGATCAGGTCGAACGCGTCCAGATCGAACGCGCCGCCGATGAACGGCGCTGCCATGCGTAACGTCTCGGTGACATAGGCGAAGGCCGCTTCGTTGCGCTCATCGATGACGCGGCGCAGGCCCGGATAATAGTTTCCAGCGATGCGGGGGAATGGTGCCATCGCGGCGGCGAGATCGACGATCGCGGGCAGATTTTCGCTGAAACCATCGATCACGACTACCGGGCTCTCGCTCGCCCCGACGCGGCGCAGCTCCGGAGTCATCGCGCGCTCACCCGCCGATAGCGACGCGCGCCGGATGCGCTGTGTCGGGCAGTGCGAAGCTGAGCGTATGGGCCGCAGCATCGACCGTCGCCGCCACCACCTTGCCATTGAACGCTACCTTGGGCGCAGGGCCGGTCCAGCCATGGATCACTATGTCGAACCCGGTCCACCATGGCTTGAAGCTGCCCTCGCGCTTGCCGAATGACAGCGAGGTCGCGTCGCAGCTTACCCGCTGGCGCAGATAGCCGCCGCTCTTGTAGGCGAAGCTCTCGCCGTCATCGAGGTAGAGCGTGCCCCGGCAGTCCGCGCCAGGATAGATGGCGAGCTGCAGCCGGCCCTTCGGCGTTTCGGCCGTGCTCTGGACCAGGGGCTGTCGCGGCAGGATCGCGCCGGGCCGGACGAATACCGGCAGGCGATCGAGCGCCGGAGTCTCGGTCATAAAAGCGCCCGGCAGCTGCAGCCCGGTCCAGTAATCATACCAGCCCGCACCGGGCAGCGTGATCCTGTACGGCGCGGGCGATTCCCATGTCATCGGCGGCGCGATCAGCAGGTCGCCGCCGAGCATGAACTGGTCCTCGGTACCGCCGAGCCGATCAGCCTTGCCGATCATCTCCGGGTAATCGAGGAACACCGGGCGCATCAGCGGCAGGCCGGTGCGGCTGTTCTCCTCGGCCAATGCATAGATGTACGGCATCAGGCGATAGCGCTCCTCGATATAGCGCCGCCTGATGTCCTCATGCTCCTTGCCATGGACCCAGACTTCCTGCTCCGCCTTGCCCTTCAGATAATGGTCGCGGAAGATCGGGTTGAAGGCGCCGATCTCGATCCAGCGCGTGAGCAATTCGGGCGAGGGCGGATCGCCGGCAAAGCCGCCGATATCGTCCCCGGCATAGGCGAAGCCGCTCAGGCCGAGGCTGACGAGCTGCGAGACCGAGAGCTTGAGATGCGCCCAGCTCGAGGAATTGTCGCCGGTCCAGGTCGCGGCATAACGCTGGCCGCCGGCGAAGGAGGCCCGCGTCATCACGAACGGGCGCTTGTCCGGCGCGAGCTTCAGCACGCCTTCGTATGTGGCGCGCGAATTGAGCATGCCGACGAGATTGTGCACCTCGGCCTGAGTGGTCCTGCGCGGCGCGAAGCCGGGTTCCTCGATCCGGTTGACCACATCGAGCGGCGCCGTCTTGGTCGGCAGATCGAACACCGCCGGTTCGTTCATGTCGTTCCAGAAGCCGGCCACGCCCATGCCGATAAAGTCGCGATATTGCTCGCCCCACCAGTCGCGGACCTTGGCGCGGGTGAAATCCGGGAACAGGGCCGGGCCGGGCCAGACCGGCCCGACATAGGGCGTACCGTCCGGCTTCTTCATGAAGACATCGGCGGCCATGCCGCTGTCATAGGGCTTGTAGCCCTGGTTCGGCGCGTCGGCGATATGCAGATCCGTGATGACGACCAGGTGCATGTCCTGCGCCTTCAGCCTGCGCACCAGCCCCGGCAGATCGGGAAAGGTCTTCGTATTGACCGTGAACGGCCGGTTGCGATCCTGATAATCGATGTCGAGCCAGAGCACATCGGCCGGGATGCGGTCAGCGCGCAACCGGTCGGCGATGCCCTGCGCTTCCTGCTGAGTCATGTAGCTCCAGCGCGATTGCTGGAAACCGAGCGCCCAGAGCGGGGTCAGCGGCGGCGTGCCGGTGAGCCAGGCATAGGCCTGCACGATATCCTTCGGGCCCGGCCCGGCCATCACATAATAATCGACCGGACCACCCTCGGCACCGAACGAGAAGGCGGCGCGCTCGCTTTTCCCGAAATCGAAGAAGCTGCGCCAGCTATTGTCCATGAACAGCCCGAAGGCATGGCCCTTGTCGTCGAGCCCGAGCACGAACGGGATCGACTTGTAGAGCGGATCAGTCGCAGGCCCGAAGCCGAACTGGTCGCTGTTCCACAAGGTGAACGCGCCGCCGCGGCGATCAAGCGCGCCGGTCTTGTCGCCGAGCCCGAAATAATGCGCGTCGGCCGGCATGGCCTTGCGCAGCCGGAAGCCGCCACTCGCGAAATCGAGCGCGGTACCGGGTGCGTCGGCCAGCACCACCCTGCCCTGCGGATCGCGGATCGTGAGCGCCAGCGTGGTGCGGTCCAGCGACACGACGAGCGCGGCGGTGCGCAGCTCTGTATCATTGCCCGATGTCGTGACCTCGAGCGGCACGCGCCGGCTGCGCACGTCCTGCAGGACCGCCCAGGACGCGTCCTCGGGCAGCGCGCCCTTGCCGGCGCGGACGCGGACGATATCGGCACGCGGCGCGCTGATCTCGATCGTCACGCCATTCTGCTCGGCGACATAATGATCGACTGTCTTCGCCATCGCGGCTCCCGGCACGACCGCCAGCGCGACCGCGATCACCCGAGCCCATAGTTTCCCGGGCGCGATCATGCGAGCACGAACCTGGCGGGCACGCCGCCGACCGAGGAGGGCGCAATCCAGACATCGAACGCGCCCGGCTCAGCGAAGCTGCGGCGATCGGGATGGACGAAGGCCAGATCGGCACGGCTGAGCGAGAACGACACGAGCGCGCTCTGTCCGGGGTCGAGGTCGAGATGCTTGATGCCTTTCAGCGCGCGCACGGGCTGGGTGAGGCTCGCGACCTTGTCGTGGATATAGAGTTGCGCCACCTCGTGCGTCCTCCGCTTGCCGGTGTTGGTGACCGTCGCCGACACCGTGATCGAACCCTGGCCGACAAGCGCCGGCGCGCTCACCTCAGTGTCGGAATAGCTGACGGTCGAATAGGTCAGCCCGTGTCCGAACGGATAGAGTGCTTCGTTCGTCACCTCACGATATCGCGCTTTCCAATTATGGTCGTCAGTCAATTGCGGGCGGCCGGTGGGGCGGTGGTTGTAGAAGAACGGCTCCTGCCCCGACACCTGGGGGAAGCTGACCGGCAGGCGGCCCTGCGGCGCGCGATCGCCGAACACCACGTCCGCCATCGCATTGCCGGTTTCAGAGCCGAGGAACCAGGTCGCGAGGATCGCCGGCGCAGCGCGCACCGCGCCGGTCAGCGCCAGCGCCCGCCCGTGGCGCAGCAACATAATCATTGGCTTGCCGGTCGCGGCGATGGCTTCGGCCAGCGCCAGTTGCGGATCGGGGATCGTGATCTCGACCCGCGCCTGCGCCTCGCCCGACATGCCGGCGCTCTCGCCGATCACCAGCACGACCATATCCGATGCCCGCGCTGCCCGGACCGCTTGCTCGATCCCGCCATCGAGCGGGGATTCATAATCGGAACCGCGTACGACCTCGAGCTTAGCACCAGTCCCCATCGCGGCGCGAAACCCCTCCTCCGGAGTCACGCAGGTCGCGAAATCCGGGAAGCTCGCCCATGGCCCAGGCATGTCGCCCTTGTCGGACACGCATGGCCCGATCAGCGCTATCCTGGCCGACTTTGCGAGCGGCAACAGATTACCCTCATTCTTCAGCAGGACGATCGACTTGCCCGCCGCCTCGCGCGCCAGCATGATTGCCGACGGCAGACGCACATCGCTTTGTTCGCGTGCAAGACTGAGCGAGCGATAGGGATTGTCGAACAGCCCGAGCGCGTGCTTGACATGGAGCACGCGGCGCACCGCGGTATCGACCGTCGCCATCGGGATCCTCCCAGCCTTCACCAGCGCGGGCAGGTGCTTGTGGTAGAGCCCGCTCTGCATCGAGATATCGCAGCCGGCTTCGAGCGCCTTGACCACCGCATCGGGCCCGTCGGCGGCGAAGCCGTGCAGGATCATCTCCTCCTCCGAGGTATAATCGGAAACGACTAGGCCCTTGAACCCCCATTCCCCGCGCAGGATGTCAGTGAGCAGATAGTGGTTGCCGGTCGAGGGCACGCCGGCGATGTCGTTGAAGCTCGACATGGTCGAGAGCGCGCCGGCGTCGAACGCGGCCTTGAACGGCGGCAGATGAGTCTCGCGCAGGGTCGTCTCGGGGATGTCGGCGGTATTGTACTCCATGCCGCCCGTCACCGCGCCGTAAGCCGCGAAATGCTTCGGGCAGGCAAGCACTGAATCCTCGGCCTTCAGGCTGTCGCCCTGGAAGCCGCGCACGCGCGCCGCGGCGAATTGGCGCCCGAGCCAGGTATCCTCGCCCGCGCCCTCGACCACCCGGCCCCAGCGTTCGTCGCGCGCGATATCGACCATCGGCGCGAACACCCAATGGATGCCCTTGGCGCTCGCTTCCACGGCGGCGGCGCGCGCGGTGCGCCGGGCGAGCTCCGGATCGAAGCTCGCCGCTTCGCCCAGCGGCACCGGGAAAATGGTCTTCATGCCGTGGATCACGTCGCCGGCGAAGATCAGCGGGATCCGGTGCGGGCTCTGCTCGATCGCGGTCTTTTGCAGTTCGCGCCCGGCCGCGACGCCGATGCCGTTGAACAGGCCCGTCATCCGGCCCGCGGCGATTTCCGCCTTGAGCGATACCATGCTCTGCCGGGCCAGGCCGGGGTTGAGCGGCGGCCCGTCGGTGCGCGCCGGATCGCTGTAGATCGACAGCTGGCCCGCCTTCTCTTCAAGGCTCATTGTCGCGATCAGGCGCTCGATGAAGGGATCTGCCGCAGGCGCAACCATGGCCAACACGGGCGCCGCCGCCGAGACGAACGCGAGCGCTGACGCCCCCCTCATCAGATCGCGCCGGGAAAGGGTTCGCCCCACAACACCATCTCCCTTGCCCATCTGCGATCCCGAATCGCCGCAGCGCATCGGAACGGAATGATTTTCTGCTTGGCGAATGCGCATGAAACCGGTTACCAAGCAAGACTTGGAACCGGTTACTCGGATCGTAAGAAGCCGGGATGCGTTTCCAGTCAGCACGGCGCTGGGCAGGGAAGGGCTGAGACAAAGCGATGGCTACGGCCTTCAGCATCACACCCATTCTCCGCACCGCGTCGACGCCGACGGGAACCGTGCGCCTGACCGATCCGAGCACGAACAACGAAATATAACGGGGCGGCCATCCGCCCCGAGCAAGGGAGACGATATGAACAAGCTGATGAAGGCGAGCCTCCGCGCTGCGCTCGCGACCACCGTATTGGGCGGGGGCACCCTTATCCTCGCGGCGCCTGCCGCGGCGCAGACCACATCGACTGTCCAGGGGCATGTCGACGACGCCGCCGCCGGCGCGACCGTGACGCTCACCGATACGAACACCGGTCATCAGGATACGGTCACGGTCGACGCCAATGGCAATTATATCCTGCCCGGGTTGCCGCCGAGCACATACCGCGTCTCTTCCGGCGACAAGTCGGTGGTGGTGGTCGTGCCGCTAGGCCAGGCAGTGACGGCCGATCTGCTTGCTGAAGCGGCGGCGACCAAGGACATCGTCGTGACGGCATCGCGCGCTCGCGACGTCAAAACCCCGGTCGTCAGCACCAACGTCTCACGGTTCCAGCTCGACAATCTGCCGAACGGCGACCGCAACTTCCTGAACTTCGCCGCGCTGGCCCCCGGCGTCACCGTCGAGGCGCCAACACTCGGCGGCAAGGCACGCCGAGTGCAGGCCGGCGGTATCAACTCGGACAACACCAACACCTTTATCGACGGCATCAGCATCAAGAACCTGGTCAACCACGGCGGCACCGTCGGGCAGAACCTGTCTTCGGGTAATCCGTTCCCAGCATCAGCCGTAGATCAGTTTGATGTTCAGACCCAGAATTTCAAAGCCGAGTTCGAGCAGGCGGGTTCAGCCGTCATCTCATCGGTTACGAAAACCGGCGGTAACAGCTTCCACGGCGAGGTCTTTGGTGAATGGCAACCCAAGGCGTTCATCAGCGAGAACTATGACGACAGGCCAGGCCATCTCAATAACGCCACGGCCCCGTACAGGCCCAAGCCGAATTTCGACACGAAATATTATGGAGGCGACCTGGGCGGCCCGATCATCAAGGACAAGCTGACCTTCTTCGTCGACTTCGAAGGGACGACGAAGACGTTCGGATCGAACGACATCAACGTATACCCCGTCCTTCCGCTCACCCCTACGCCGGGCGCGCTGACCTACGCCCAGAATGCGCGGAAGCAGTATAATGGCAGCTTCCCGGCGAATTTCGACGAGAAGCTGTATTTCGGCAAGCTGACCTTTTACGCGACCGAGCGCGACACCGTGAATGTCAGCGCCTTCATCCGCGACGAAGCCAATCTCCAGATCAACGGCGGCGTGACGACGACAGACGCGTCGACCAATAATCGCAACAGCGAGCATCGCTATCAGCTCACCTGGAACCATCGCGGCGATAACTGGCTCAACGAATTCACCTTCGCCCGCGATGCCGCGGCCAACGGCGCGATCCCCAATGTAACCGGCCCCTCCATCCATGTAACGAACGGGTCGAACATGGGCAGCGGCGATGCGCTCGTCCTCGGCGGCCTGAACTTCACGCAGGACGATCATCAATATCAGACGCTGTTCAAGGACAATGTGACCTTCTTCGGCGGCGCTCACACCATCAAGACCGGCGTCAAGGTCAACTTCACCAAGCTGCAGCGCCTCGAGGACAATAACGGCAACGGCACATATTTCTATGACGCCAACTTCTTCCAAGGTGTTGGTGCGGCCGGCACGGCCGCGCCGTACGCGGCATCGATCAACGCCGCCAATGTCCAGCCGGTTTCAGCGAACAACACTGAAGTCGGCGCATTCATCCAGGATGACTGGAAGCCGGACGATCACTGGCAAATCAGTGCCGGGCTCCGCTGGGACTATGAATCCAACGCAACGAACAACGATTTCGTGACGCCCGCGGGCATCGCGGCCGCCATCCGGGCGTATCCCGGCTGGAAAGCCGCTGGCATCAATCCGGATGATTATATCTCGACCGGGCATAACCGACCGGCGTTCCTTGGAGCGTTCCAGCCGCGTCTCGGCATATCCTATGATTTGAAGGGTGACCGCGATCTCGTCTTCACGCTCGGCGCGGGCCGTTACTACGATCGATCGCTGTTTATCGACTCCGCGATCGAGACGATCAAGGACAAGTACGAATCGGTCGTCACGTTCAACAAATGTGTCGCACCCAATGACCCGCCGAATTGCCTAACGACGATCCCGACCGATGTTGACCAATTGCGCGCGCTGGCCGCGATGCAGGGCGGCGAGGTCCACCTGCTCAACAACCGGACCAAGATCCCTTATTCGGACGAAGTGAATTTCGGCATCAGGAAGCGCATCGGCAAGATCAATACGTCGATCACCTTCTCCTACATCAAGTCGCACAACATCTTCCAGGAGGTGATCGGGAACCGCTATCCGGACGGCAGCTACAGCGTGGGCGGCAATCCGATCTTCACCTATAACGGCAACGTCTATGCCGCCGGCATTTTCTACGGCGGCGCAGCGATCTCCGGTGCGCCATTGCCGGGATATGGCAGCATCTTCATCGGCAATAGCGACGGCAAGGCGGACTACAAGGCAGTCTATCTGCAGGCCGAAAAGCCGTACACGGAAGAGTCCGGCTGGGGCTTCAGCACGACGCTGACCATCTCCGACGCGCGCAGCAACGATACGCGCAATGGTGCGTCGATCGGCGATCCGTTCAACTTCGATGCACCGACCATCGGTGCGCAAGGCTGGGGCGAGTCGAGTGGCCTCGAACATTGGCGATTCGTGGGGACCGGTACGGTCAAGCTGCCGTTCGACGTCAAGGCAACCACATTCGTGACGCTCTCTTCCGGGCCATCCTATGGCGGCGTGGTGTGTAACGTTCCCTCCACCGTCCCCGGCGGCGGCGGGTGCTACACCACCAACTTCGGCATCTACAAATCGGATGGAATCGGCTACAAGAATGTCGACTTCAACATCTCCAAGACATTCAAGATGCCTTGGAACCACAGCCACGAATTCACGGTCTATTTCCAGGCGCTCAACGCGTTCGACTTCGTGAACCGCAATTACTCGATGTGGGGTGGCGGCTTCGCGCAATTGCCGGTGGGCAATGTCAACGGCACGGGGCCGACCAGGATGTACGACCCGGGTTCAGTCGCGAGCCAGGGGCGCAACTTCAAGATCGGCGCCCGGTACCGGTTCTAGAGCGTGCTGTTGTTTGACGGAATCGGGATTCCCTATTTTGGTCTGATGTGATTCAGTGTCCGTGCGGGAGGGGCGGATGACACGACCTTATTCTGAGGATTTGCGGGAGCGGGCGCTGGCG